>Ga0268243_1000002_pt1 | contig 207356 bp, 167 predicted proteins | sample BulsoiMagMametaG_FD_200254 | JGI IMG/M metagenome (GOLD analysis project Ga0268243, IMG submission 200254) | Bulk soil microbial communities from Mexico - Magueyal (Ma) metaG (v2) (version 2) | ecosystem: Environmental > Terrestrial > Soil > Agricultural land | place: Mexico: Magueyal...
CAGCAAAGATCAGACCTGAATTTGTTCGATCCGTTTTTCCTAAGATTTTTGCAGGTTTTCGAGATAGTTCAATGATTCCCAAACATCTATCAATACTTGTGTAGATACTAATGGCGTCAGCCCTGGGCTACTTCATTCCGCCCCTACGGGGCTTCGCACTCACTAACGTTTCATGGTAACAACCAAGAAAACAAAAAAACGTGCGCCGCGTCAGACTCCGGCAAAATCTGCAACTAAACCAAGAGCGAAAAGGACCACGGCGATAGCGCGCCGTCCGCAGCCCAAAATACTCGTCACGGGCGGCACAGGGTTCTTAGGCTCGCATCTGGTGCGCGAGCTCGTGGCCTCTGGCGCTAAGAAGATCCGCGTGATGGCAACATCAATCCCCGCGTGGCTGAACGAGCTTCAGGTCGAGACGGTCGAGGGCTCGATTACCAAAGCCGACGACGTGGCCCGCGCTGTCGAAGGAGTCGCCGAGATTTATCACCTGGCGGGGCGCGTCTCGCGCGAGCAGGAGGACGCGCACGAGATGTACGCGATCCACGTTGATGGCACACGCCTGCTTTGCGATGCCGCGACTACCGCGGGCGTCCGAACAATCGTCATGGCCTCGACGAGCGGGACGATTGCCGTACGAGAGAAGGGCGAAGAAGGCATCCCGGATGAATCATACTCGCCGCCCGTTGACATCATCTCGCGCTGGCCTTATTACACCAGCAAACTTTATCAGGAGCGCACGGCCCTGGAGCGTTTCAACGGCGCTGGTCGTCGTCTTGTCATACTCAATCCCAGTTTGCTGCTCGGTCCGGGTGATGATCGTCTCAGCTCGACAAAGGTTGTGCTCGATTTCCTGGCGCGCAAGATTAGCGCGATTCCGAAAGGAGGACTGAGCTTCGTTGACGTGCGCGACGTGGCAACAGTCTTCCCCATTGCGATGGAGAAAGGTCGTCACGGCGAGCGCTATCTGATGGGCAGCGCCAATTGGACGTTCGATAGATTTTTCAGCCGTCTCGAACGCCTGACGAATGTGCGCGCCCCGCGCCTCTCTCTCCCCTCAAAGCTCGTCGTCACAGGTTCGCAGATCATTCACGCGCTCTACAAACAATGGGACAAAGCTCCTCCGGTCGAGCCCGGCGCAGTCGAGATGGCGGAATATCTCTGGTATCTGGACTCATCAAAGGCAGAGCGCGAGCTGAATTTTTCGCCTCGTGATCCGGGCGAGACGCTGCTCGACACAGTCAAATACGTGCGGGAAAACTTCCTCGGCGCGGGACCACTCGACTGAATCCACCAGCCGACAATCATTCGGAGGTAGCGATGAACCTATTGAAAGTTTCGTTATTGACGGCGGCCTTGCTGTTGATAGCCCCTTTGTCGGGCGCCCAAAAGCGGTCGAACCGAAACAGGATAAAGAAAGAGATTCAGATCACCTGGCTCGGTCACGCCGCATTTGAGATCGTCTCTTCCGGCGGAACGAGGTTTTTGATTGACCCGTTCCTGAAAGAGAACCCGGCGACTCCCAGCGAGCTCAAGGACCTCTCACGCTACAAACCCGATTTCATTCTGGTGACACATTCACACGGCGACCACATGGGCGACGCCATAGAGATCGCCAAAGCCAGCCGGGCCAAGCTCGTCACCGTTAATTTTCCAACTCTCTTTCAGAAAGAATCGCTGCCTGAGGATTTGATTCAGACGATAAACGTGGGCGGCACGGTCGTCCTTAAAGATTTAAAGGTGCACGTTGTCCCGGCGATGCATGGCAGCGAGCCGAGCGGGCGGCCCGTCGGTTTCGTCGTAGAATTCCCTGATGGTCGCTCGGTCTATCACCAGGGGGACACCTGGATTTTCGGCGACATGGCTTTGATTCAGGAGTTCTATCACCCGAACATTATCCTGATGAACACGGGAGGCCGTGCCTACGGGCAAAGCCCTGAAATAGCCCTGTTGGCGATTAATAAATATTTCAGGCCGGAGATCATCATTCCAATGCACTACGCGTCTCTGCCCACACTTTCGACAGAAGCGGAAGTGCGCGCCGCGATTGGAAAGGATAAAAGAGTGCAGTTTATGAAGCCCGGGCAGACTAGAACTTTCTGAGACAGTCGGATTACCGCCCGACCTTTAAGGCGCGGAGAAACGTTTCAAGGAGATCGCACCCGCAAAGCTTTTGGCAGAATCTCGAAAGTTGCGGGCAGACGGCCCGGCAGCTCACCGTCAACCTCGACTGCAACTTTCTCAGTTTTTCTAGCCGGGCGTGCCACAACTACCCTCGCGCGCGCTTGAGACACCTCTCCCATTTCAAGGTGAGTACCGTTATAGAGCTTGCGCACGTTTGCCAGAATCTTCAGCGCGCTCATGTCGCCGATGGTAATTACGTCAAACTGCCCGTCGTCGAGTTTCGCATTGGGCGCGACCTTCATGCCGCCCCCGAAATAGCGCGCATTGGCTATGACCAGATTAGCGACCGTGAGGCGGCGCTCACGCTCGTCATCCAACTTTACGACGGCCTCAGTTTTGGGTGATGCGAAGGTGGTCCGCGCCGTGCTGATGGCGAAAGAGACTTTGCCGCCAAGACGGCCCGTGCCCGCGCCGGGCAGCCAGCGCGCCTCCTTCCTCTTGACGCCCTCGATGATCTCCGTGCTCATGCCGAACGAACCGACCCCCAGGAAGTACATGGACACTTGCGCACCCTTGTGATTGACGAACGTGACGCGTCCCACGTCTATGCGGCGCGTTCGGCCAGTGCGGAGAGAGCGCGCAGCGTCACTGGCGCGAGCCGGAATCTTCAGGGTGCGACGAAAATCGCCGCCCGTGCCGCTCGGCAGGATTCCAAGCTCCGCATCACAGCCCGATTCGAGAATTCCGTTGGCAACTTCCGATATGGTCCCGTCGCCCCCGCAGGCGATAATCAACCCACGCCCCTCTTTGGCCCCGCGCATGGCGAGCAGGCGTCCGTCCCCTGGCCTTTCCGTGAACGCACAATTGAACGCCCCGAAGTGAGTCGCCAGCTCTGACGCCATCGCGGGCCACGAAGCGCGCGTAGAACTTCCGGCCGACGCGGGGTTAACTATGATAAGAGGCAATAGAGACATAAGTGAAGAATTATGAATTTTGAGTTTTGAATTTTGAATTGAGGTCAAAAGCTTTTAATTCAAAATTCAAAACTCAAAATTCATAATTTCTATTTAAGCATCGCTTTATCTTTTTCCCCAAGCTCGGCGACTTTGCTCATGACGAAATCTGCTATCTCTTTGTAGGTACGAATGCGGTCTTGCTTCGCGAAAAATTCAGAGAGATCAAGCTGTGGGCCGAAGTGGATGCGTATTGGCTCGCCCCCTTGCCAGTTGCCGCCGATTTGCTTGAGAACTTTATTACCGAGCCCGGCTATGAAAACGGGAATCACCTGCGGCTCGGCCTCCTTGATGATTTTACCGACGCCGGGCTGAGCGCGCAGATAGGAATATGGGTCAGGATCGAGATTACGCGTGCCCTCCGGGTGAAAGCCGATGACGTGGCCCGCCCCTTCGCGGCACAACTCCGTCAGACGGCGCACGGAATATTTATCAAAGACACGCTTCTCAGGGCTCTCTTCGGCGAAGATCGGCGGATACATAGACCACCAGCCGCCCAGGAAGTTGATCAACACGCCGACGAGCGATTCATAAAAGAAGCGCGCCCGGACCGGAAAGAAGAGAGTCAAAGGTCGCCGCGTGCGCCGGAAGAGCACGCTTGAGACGCAGTACATGTCAAAGAAGGAGCGGTGATTGGCGACGAGCAGGAGCGGGCGCTCGATTGCTGCGGCCTCGAAATGTTCGAGGCCGTAAACGTGCATCAGGTTGTAGGTCGTGAAGCGAATGAAGTTCGCGCCGAGATGACGCTGGCACCAGGTCCAGAGCCGCTTCCAACGCCCCTGGTTCATCTCGTGCGCCTGTAGAAAGGCGAAGCGCTCGATCCTTGATAGGACGGCCAATTCTTCAGGGGTCGGATCAACTGCAAGTCTGGAGTCTGGAGTCTGGAGTCTGGAGTCCAAAGTTTACCGTTTAAATTGTAGATTCCGAAGCTTGGCGACTGGAATTAAAGACAGCTATTAACCGGACTTCAGACTCCAGACTCCAGACTCCAGACTATTCAATCGAAAAGTATTTCGCGTCCTCGTGGTGCACGATAATCGCCGAGGTTGATTGCTCCGGGTCCAGTTGAAACTCTTCCGTCAGCTCGACGTCAATCCGCGAAGGGTCAAGGAGCTCGAAAAGCTTCGCCTGGTCCTCAAGGTTCGGACACGCAGGGTAGCCGAAGCTGAAGCGCGAGCCCTGATAGCCCTGATGAAAGAGCTTGTTCAAATCTTTCGCGTCGCGCCCCGCGATCCCCAGTTCTTCGCGGATGCGCTTGTGCCAGAGTTCCGCCAGTGCCTCCGCCGATTCCACGCTCAGGCCGTGAAAGAAGAGATATTCGGAATAATTGTCGGCCTTAAAAAGCTCCTGCGAATACTGGCTCGCGCGCCTTCCCATTGTGACGAGGTGAAATGGGACGACGTCAATGCGCCCGGATTCCCGCGAAGCGAAGAAGTCTGCCAGGCAAAGACGCTTGCCCGAAGGCTGGCGCGGAAAAGTGAAACGCATCCGCTCCGTCTTCTCGTCATCCTGATAGATGATGAGGTCGTTGCCGGAAGACTGGCACGGGAAGTAGCCATAAACCACGCGGGGCGTGAGCAGGCGCTCGCGCTCCGCCCGCTCTTTCAGGGCATTATAAGTTGGGCGAACCTGCTCCTCGACCAGCTTTCGGTACTCCTCGGCACTCCTCTTCCCCTGCTTGAACTGCCACTGTCCTTTGAAGAGCGCCGTCTCGTTGACGAAGGCGAATACATCGTCGAGCGGAATATCTTCGATGACACGCGAGCCGTAAAAAGGGGCGCGTGGAATCGGCGCATTCGGGTTAACGTCGGACCGAACGGTGTGCGTCGTATCGCCTGCGACTTTGAGTACGGCGCGGGGCTTCGCCTGCTTGCGTATCCCCAGCTTGGCATCTTCGCCGACTAAATCCTCCGCATCTTCAGCAGCACGATTCCCATTGCGCTTTTCGTCGGCGACCTGTTGCGGCGACGCTTTTTCCTCGCGCATTGTGCCGCCGGTCAACTCGTCCATCGTGTGCAGACCATCAAAGGCGTCTTTCGCGTAAAAGAGCGCGCCGTTGTAAAGCGGACGCAGGTCGTCTTCGACATAACGTCTTGTCAGGGCCGCGCCGCCTAAAACGACGGGGACGGTGATTCCGCGCTCGTTCATCAATTCCAGGTTGTCACGCATGATGAGCGTGGATTTCACGAGCAGCCCGCTCATCCCTATGGCGTCGGCGTTGTGCTCTTCGGACGCGCGCAGGATGTCATCAATCGCCTGCTTGATTCCAAGATTGACCACCTTGTAGCCGTTATTAGTCAGGATGATGTCAACAAGGTTCTTGCCGATGTCATGCACATCGCCCTTCACAGTCGCCAGCACCATCGTCCCCTTGGCGGTCGCCCCGCCCTTCTTCTCCATAAACGGCTCAAGAAAACGGACGGCGGTTTTCATAGCCTCGGCCGATTGGAGGACGAAAGGAAGCTGCATCTGGCCGCTGCCGAAGAGCTCGCCGACCACCTTCATCCCGTCGAGCAGGATGTTGTTGATGATGTCGAGGGCGGAATAGCTTTCGAGCGCGAGTTTGAGATTATCTTCGAGGCCGATCTTCTCGCCGTCTATGATGTGGCGTTTGAGGCGCTCTTCGACCGGCAGGTTGCTCGTATCTTTCTTCGCGCCCTTGGCCGAAACTCCCTCGAAGAGCTTCGTGAATTCCGTGAGCGGGTCGTAGGTGCAGATGTCGCCGTCGAACTTGCGCTTGTCGTAGATCAGTTCACGGGCGACCTCGATTTCGCGCTCGTTGAAACGATTGAGCGGGAGAATCTTGCTCGCGTTGACGATTGCCGCGTCCAACCCGGCTTCGACGGCATCATGCAGGAAGACTGAGTTGAGCACAACGCGCGACGCCGGGCTCAGCCCGAACGAGATGTTCGAGACTCCCAGGATCGTCAGCGACTCTTTCAGCTCGGCCTTGATGCGCCGGATGGCTTCGATGGTTTCGAGAGCGTTGCGGCGGTCCTCTTCGATGCCGGTCGAAATCGGGAGCGCCAGCGGGTCGAAGAAAATGTCGTGAGCCGGAATGCCGTATTTTTCAGTGGCCTGCTCGTAGGCGCGCTGTGCTATCTCAAATTTCCCTTCACTCGTGCGCGCCATGCCCTTCTCGTCAATCGTGCCGATGACGACGCCCGCGCCGTATCGTTTACACAAGTCGAGGACTTTTGCGAATCGCGGCTCGCCGTCTTCGTAGTTCGTCGAATTCAGGATGCACTTGCCGCCCGCGTGCTCCAACCCCGCCTCCATCTTCTGCCATTCGGTTGAATCGAACATCAGAGGGATTTTGATGTTCGTCACCAGGCGTGAGGCCAGTTCATGCATGTCGCGCACGCCGTCGCGCCCCACGAAATCAACGTTCACGTCCAGGACGTGCGCGCCTTCACGCTCCTGAGCGCGCGCCAGAGAGACCAGGCCGTCCCAGTCCTCCGCGTTGAGAAGATCGCGCATCTTTTTCGAGCCGGAAGCATTGACGCGCTCGCCCACGATCAGGAAAGAGGCGTCCTGGACGTAAGGCTGCTGGCTGTAGATGGAGGAGACGGACGGCACGAGGCGGGCGTCGCGCCTTTTCGGCGTCATGTGTTGCATCGCTTCGACGACCGCCTTCAAGTGCGCTGGACGCGTGCCGCAGCAGCCGCCGACGATATTGACGCCGAAATCCTTCGCGAAGTGGACGATCTGCGCTGTGAAAGACTCTGGCGTCTCGCCGTAGTGCTGCGCGCCGTCTTTGACTTCGGGCAGTCCTGCGTTCGGGAGCACGGACACGGGCATCGGCGCGTTTTCACACAGATAGCGAATGCTCTCCGTCATGTGGCGCGGTCCGGTGCCGCAGTTCATGCCGATGACATCAATCGGGAAAGGCTCAAGCGCTGTGAGGGCGGCGCTGATCTCCGTGCCGTTGAGCATCGTCCCGAAGGTTTCAATCGTCACCTGAGCGATGACTGGAAGGCGACGCTTGACCTGCTCGAAGTGTTCGAAAATCGCAGCGAGCGCGGCTTTCGTCTGCAACGGGTCCTGGCAGGTCTCTACAATGAAGAGATCAACGCCGCCATCGTAGAGGCCGCGGACCTGTTCAGCGTAGGCTGCCTTGAGCTCTCTGTAAGTGATGTGTCCGAGCGTTGGCAGCTTGGTTCCGGGTCCCATTGAGCCGGCGACCCAGCGTGGCTTCTCAGGCGTCGAATAATCTTTGGCGATTCGGCGAGCTAATTCGGCGGCTTTGAAGTTCAATTCATAAGCCAGGTGCGGAATCTGGTACTCGGCCAGCACGACCGCTGTTCCGCCGAATGAGTTTGTCTCCACGACGTCGCAGCCGACGTCGAAGAATGCCGTGTGGACCTTTTCGATGGCCTCGGGCTTGCTTATCAGGAGATATTCAGGGCAGCCCTCGAACTGTGGGCCGCCGTAATCCTCCACGGTCAGGTTTTGGGCCTGAAGGTTCGTTCCCATCGCGCCATCGAAAACGATGATGCGCTCTTTTAGTGCGTCAAGAAAATCGCTCATCTACTTTTATCCTTCCGGTCAGAGCCTTTCGCCGGGGCCGAAGACCAGTACAAACTTGAAGCCCCGCGCCGAAACAACGCGGGGCTTTCCGTCTCAAAGCCAATTTGTACGGTCTTTTCAGGAAAGACTCGCCGAGCTGTTTAGCTGATTATTTTACGTGGCCGCAAGTCGCCTTAACTCACCACGTTTGTCGAAGCCAATTGAAACATTCAGAGCCGCCTATGTCAAGAACAGTGACGAGTGACAAGTGACGGGTGACGAGCGAAAAGCTTTTATCTTGTCCCTCGTCACCTGTCACTTGTCACTGTTTTTATGTTACTTTTCTTCCGACTTCTGGATTCTGACTTCTGACTTCTGCTTTTATGCGTCGAGCTATCTATCCAGGCTCTTTTGATCCGATCACCAACGGCCACCTGGACATCATCGAGCGCGGCTGCAAGCTCTTCGACGAGATTATCATTGCGATTCTGGTCAACCCGGACAAAAAGCCTTTCTTCACGATTGAAGAACGGCGCGAGATGCTCGCCCAGATTGTTACGGAGGTTGAGCCGGGCGAGTGCCGCCTCCTCGTAGAAGATTTCCAGGGGCTGCTCGTCGAATACGCCGTCGCGCGCCAGGCCGATGCGATTGTGCGCGGGATTCGCGCGATCTCGGATTACGAATATGAGTTGCAGATGGCCTTGATGAATCGCCGTCTTGAGCCACGCATCGAGACCGTCTTCATGATGCCGGCGGAGGCTTATTCCTACGTCAGCTCGCGGCTCGTCAAAGAGATTTTCCTGCTGGGCGGCAATATCGAGGGACTTGTTCCGGCTTCGGTCGAGACTTTGATGCGGAAGAAACTTGGTAGAAGTTGAAAATGAACAGTGTCGCACGTGATATACTGGCAAGCGTTCCACTCTAATCCAGCGCGCACGAGTAAGACGAAGAGCCGTGTGCGATTACGCTCAAAGGGGGTCGAAAAATGGCAAGAGGAGACAAGTCGGCCTACACGGATAAACAGAAACGTCAGGCCGAGCACATTGAAGAGGGCTACGAGAAGCGCGGCGTTTCCGAAGATGAGGCAGAGAAACGCGCCTGGGCGACCGTGAACAAGATGACCGGCGGAGGCAAAAAGAGCGGCTCGGGGCGCGGCAAGAAGATCAACAAAGAGCCCGCGAAAAAGGGCGGTAAGAAGGGCGGCAAGAAAGCGGCTTCCAAGAAAGGCGGCTCAAAGAAGGGGTCGTCAAAGAAAGGCTCGAAGGGTAGTTCAAAGGGCGGCTCACGCTCATAAATATTTGCGATGCGGCGCGAACATTACCGCAGAGGGTTCGCGCCGTCGCCATCATCTTCTTCAGCTCATGACTACAAGACCAGCCAGCGAAACTTTCCCGGCCTCAGCCAACGTCGCGAAGATGCGCGCCTCTTCGACGCTCGCCGCGATGCAGGCGGCTGAAGCGATGCGCGCCGAGGGCCTGGATGTTGTGGACCTGGGCGCGGGTGAGCCCGATTTTGACACGCCCGACAATATCAAAGAGGCTGCGGCCGTAGCGATGCGGCAGGGCAAGACAAAGTACACGCCGACCGCAGGGACGCGCGACCTACAGCAGGCGATCATCGGTTTCTACGAGCGGGAGTTCCGCGCGAGCTACGAGAGGGCGGAAGTGATGGCGACTTCCGGCGGCAAACAGGCGATCTTCAACGCCGTGGTTTCACTCGCGGGCGCGGGCGACGAAGTCCTGATCCCCAAACCTTACTGGGTCACGTTCCCTGAAATCGTCACGTTCGCTGGCGCGACCCCCGTTTTCATCGAGACCGAAGAGACCGATTTTGTCTTGAGCGCCGAACAGGTCCAACGCTCTATCACGCCGCGAACCAAGCTCATTATCCTGAACTCCCCCTGCAATCCTTCGGGCCGCGTCATTCCGCCAGCCGAGTTCAAAAAGATCATGGAGGTCCTCTCCGAACGCGGCATCTTCGCCATCTCGGACGAATGTTATCTGCGCTTTGTTTATCCGCCCGCTGAGGTCTTCAGTGCGGCGAGCATGCCGCCGGAACTGAAGCGAAGATTGTGTATCGCCGGATCATTTTCCAAGACTTATGCGATGACGGGCTGGCGAATCGGTTATTCGCTCGCACCTTCCGAATGGACACGCGAGATGCTCAAGGTGCAGGGCCATTCGACAAGTAATCCAAATTCAATCGCGCAGGCCGCGGCCACAGAAGCTTTCACGGGCCCGCAGGATTCCGTGGCGCAGATGCTCCAGGAATACGGCAAGCGCAGAGACTGGCTCATCAATGCGCTCGGCGAGATACCGGGCCTGCGCTGCGCCCTTCCGGAAGGAGCTTTCTACGCTTTCCCGGACGTGCGCGGCTGTTTTAAAGGAGAGGTGAAGACTTCGGGCGATTTCGTGGACAGGCTGCTCAAAGATGAACAGACGGTTGTCACAGACGGGGCCGGATTCGGCTCCGAAGGCTTTATCCGAATCTCTTACGCGACCTCGCTCGAACGCCTGAAGGAAGGAATCGAGCGCATCCGTAGAGTCGCCGGAAACCTCCTGTGAGAGGCGGCCTTCTCACAGAAGAGAAACCCTCTCAAATCAAAAGGGGCGTCCACCAGTGGACGCCCCTTTTGATTTGAGAAAAGCCTGCTCTTTTAATAAAGATTGAAGTTGTATTCAATCTGGATGTACTGCGAGACGGCGCGCCCATCCTTCATCGCGGGACTGAATCTGATCTGGCGAGCGGCGGCAATCGCGCGCTCGGTCAAACCATAAGGAAGGCCGGAGACCGTGCGGATGTTGGTCACCTGGCCGGAGGAGGAGAAGACCGCCCTCAGGACGACAGTTCCGGAGACCTGATTCTTCCGCGCATCTTCCGTGTACTGCGGCTCAGGTCGGGACAGAATGCGCGCCTTCTGCGTCACTTCTTTCGGATTGAAGATGCGATTCAGGTCCTCGCCGTTATTGCCTCGACCTCCGCCGATTCCGCCGCCGCCATCGTTCGGGTCGCCGCCGCCCATATTGCGGCCCCTGCCTTTACCAACGCCTACGCCCTCGCCCTCGCCGATGCCCGCACCGGTTCCGCTGCCTATGCCATTTCCGGTCCCCGGTCCGGCGCTCGTCGCAGTTGATGTTGAGCGTGGGTCGCCAAAGCGGTCGTAAGGCAGATTCCTATAGAGCGCCGGGTCAATATCAACGCCTGCCGTCGGCAGAAGCGGAGTAGTTGTCGGTGGCGTAGTCGGAATCTTCCCAGGGATGATGGATGGAGGAGGTATTTTTCCCACCTGCGCGGGCAGAACATCCTGCTGGCCGCCTCCGCCGCCGCCACCAGCCTTCTCGAATTTAGGCTTGCTGCCTTCGCCTCGTCCCTTGTTGAAGCCGACGCGTCCGCCTTCGCCTGTCCCGATGCCTTTGTCCGGTTTCGTCTCCTCGATTTCGGCAGGAATTTCCTCTTCCGTGAGCAGTTGCTCCAGATTCATATCCTTTTCAACCAGGAGTGTCTTCTCTTCGTCATCCTTCTTGCCAAAGGCGATCACCGCGATGACGGCCGAAGTGACGACGAAGAGGGCGATAGATGTCGCAATCGCCACATTCCTGGAAGTGAAGAAGCGCCAGACGAGGAGGCTGTAGGCCTTGAAGAAGCGCCCTGTGTAGCCGAACGGGTCACGTTTGAACTCCGGCCAGGTCAGCTCAGCATTTTGCGCGACGCCCTTCAACTCACTGAACACGCGTCGCGTTAGCCCCGTGTCATCCACGAACGTCAAATGGTACTCATTTGCGTGAGCGGGCGTTGAGCTGGCGGCCTGGGCGGGAGCCTGCCAGGTGTCGCTGCTGTTCGCTGCAAAATTCTGCGTAGCGGGAGGCGGGGTATAGAACTCTTGCGGTTGCTCAGGGGATGCCACTGTCGGGGCAACCTCCGCAAACTCGTAAAGGGGCGTCCCGTCAACCGGGCAAAAACTGAATTTATCGGCGAATTCTTCCCGACAGGTGGAACACTGTTTCATCTTTATCCTCGCAACCGCTGAAGGAGACGTCTTTTTCCGGAAGCGGCTCTCTTGAAATCCTCTTTGGGGGATCAAGTCGAAAAGGGGCGTTTGGGACGCTCCAGGTCAACTTCCCGGCTTGCCTTATATTACTCTTTGCTGAAGTCGGGCACAATGCGGGCCGAGCGGGCTGTCATTGGGCCGCCCTTTTGATGCACTCCATGGCTAAACGGTTGACGCACCGACTCCTCGCATCTAAACTGTTTTCGGCTGCTCCCCGTCCACGTTCGCCGAAAAAGAGCGGAAACCTTCAATTATTCGCGGTTCCGTATTCTTCCGTCTTGATTATGATTATGAAGCTTCAAAATGTTCTCATTAAAAAAGTTATTCCGACCCTTTTTTTACTCGCTTTTGCCGGCGCCCCCCTTTACCAGAGCGCCCAGGCGCAGAGCCTGCCTCAGCCGCAGCGGGAACAACTCCTGAACGGGCTGCGCGTACTCGTCTGGAATCGCCCTGGTGACGGTAACGTCTATCTAAAATTGCGTATCCACAGCGGCGCGGCCTTCGATCTTTCTGGCAAGTCCGGCATGATGGCGCTTTTGAGCGACGCGCTTTTTCCGGACCCGACGACGCGTGAATATTTCACGGAGGAGCTTGGCGGGCGTGTCGAAGTGGCGAGCGATTTCGACTCCATTAATGTCACGCTGACGGGACGGGCCACAGAATTTGAAAGGATTATAGAACTGCTGCGCACGGCCCTGATCAGCATACAGTTGACGCCGGACGTGGTGACGAAACTGCGCGACGCCCGGATTAAAATGGCGCGGGAGATGAATGTTTCCCCCGCCCTGCTGGCGGACAGGGCCATCTCGGCGCGTCTCCTGGGCGATTATCCTTACGGGCGTCCATTGAACGGTTCACCCGAAACTCTCGCACGCGTCGAGCGCGCAGACCTTCTTTTAGCGCATGACCGCTTTCTGAATCCGAACAATTCAACGCTCGCCATAATCGGCGGTGTTGACGCGAAACGCGCGATGCGCGCCCTGAAGCAGCTTCTGGGAGGCTGGCGGCGAAGCGAGACGATTGTACCCGCAACTTTTCGTCAACCCGCCGCGCCAGACCCTCGCACCCTGATTGTGGACCTTCCGGGGGCTGAGACTGTCGAAGTGCGACTCGCAGTTCGCGGCGTCTCACGGTCCGATACAGACTTCGCGGCGACGACTCTCTTGACGATAATGGCGCGCGACCTCTGGCTCTCGACACAACCCGATCTCGGCAAAAGCGCCTTTTTCGTGCGCCACGAAGCCCACACGCTCCCGGGTCTCTTCGTCATGGGCGCCGCTGTGCCCGCCGCCGACGCGTCAAAGGCGCTCAACAATGCCAGGACGGTTCTCCAACGTCTGGCGAAGGATGGTGGGACGCCAGAATTGATTGAGCGGGCCAGGAACGAAGCGGTCGCCGAACTCAATAAGTATGTGGAGCGGCCTGAGTCGCTCGCAGACGTCTGGCTTGACGCGGACACGTTTCAGCTCGGCTCTTTTGAAGATCGCCTGCGGCAATTGAAGAGCGTCTCAATCGAAGACGTCAGGCGCGTTGCGGCCAAACTCTTTAATGAGCCGTCAATGGCGACGGTCGCCCTCGGCAGCGCCGAACAGCTCAAACCTGTTCTTGAGCGCACGGGCAAGATAGAAATCTTCGGGGCGGCGGCTGTACCGACGCCCGCCTCCGTTTCGACCCCTGTAAGGAAGCCGTAGCAATTTGCAAATTATTCGCAAGCCTCCCGCAACCATCATCCAGACAATTAGCGCTTAACTGTGCCTGATAAGAGAAACGTAAGCGAAAGCGAGCATGCGCGCGGCGTGCGCGAAATGTTTGCTGGGATTGCGAATCGCTACGATCTTTTAAACCATCTCTTGTCGGGCAATACGGACAAGCGCTGGCGCAAGCTTGTTGCGAAGAGATTGCGGCCCGCCCTGTCCATAGAAGGGGCGCGCGCTCTAGACGTGGCCTGCGGGACGGGCGATCTCGCGTTGGCATTGGCCGCAGCCGGAACGAGCGCGCGAATCATCGGCACAGATTTTTGCCGGCCGATGCTTCAGATTGCCGCACGCAAAGCCGGGACGAATGATACGGAGATTCCATTCGTCGAAGGCGATGCCTTGCGGCTCCCGTTTGCCGACAACGCGTTCGAGGCAGTGACCATTGCGTTCGGTTTACGAAATCTATCGAGCCTCGAAGGTGGCCTGAAAGAGTTGTGGCGGGTCTTGAAGCCAGGGGGGCGTGCCGCGGTGCTGGAATTTTCCAGGCCCGTCATTCCAGGTTTTCGCGCCCTCTTCCAATTCTACTTCACGCGCGTCCTGCCGCGTCTCGGCGGAATGATCAGCGGCTCGCGTGGAGCGTATGAATATCTACCGGACTCTGTTTCGCGCTTTCCGGATCAGAAGCGGCTCGCCGCGATAATGCGCGAAGTGGGTTTCATCGAGGTCGAATATCAGAATTTAACCGGCGGGATTGCAGCGCTGCACATGGGGACGCGCCCCCGCTAGTTGCAAAATTTGGTTGCACTTCAAAGCTAAGCTTGGAATCAGTGTTGCAACCAATAGCGTAGCCTGAAGGATGCGCATCTGGCGCACGGCGCGCGGTTGTCGGGGCCGCGTCCGAGCGTGAATCTTGCGTCGTTCTTCAGGCTACGTTTTTATTCGTCAGGGTAAACACCATTTTCTCAGGGTCTATTCATTTTCGAGACTGAGGAAAGTAGAGAAACAGCACTGTCCACGAAACCACACGAAACAAACCACAGCAATTTCGTGTCGTTTCGTGTGGCTTCGTGGATCGTTCTCTTTCCATCGAGAATGAATAGACCCTGCATTTTCTAGATTGCCTGTCACTTGTCGCCTTCTTTCTGTTATTATCCGCTTCGACTTTCAATCTGAAATATCAGAGGATCAGTTTTCGCCCGCGTGTCTTCGAAGACAAACAACACGCCTGCTGTGGTCGAGACTAACGCTCCGCCCAAGAAGCGCTCTAAATGGCCTGCCATGAGGCGCAAATTGCTCGGCGCGCTGCGCCGGATTGGAATGCTGATTCTGGTCGTTTGGACCGTAGTCTCCATCGTCACCATCCTGATCGAGCTGGTGCCGGGCGATCCAGCCACAGCGATCCTTGGCGACAGCGCCACACCCGAACAGGTTGCGAATTTCAATCAAAAGCACGGGCTCGACCGGCCCGCCTTCTTTTTCACCTTCCCGCGCGACAAGAACGGCGGGAGACATTTTGAGTGGCACGGCTGGAACAACCGCTACGTGGATTACTGGCGTAACCTGCTTCGCGGCGACATGGGACTCGCTTTCCGCGGCGACCGTCCCGTGCTCGACATGATTCTCGAACGCTATCCGGCGACGATCCAGCTGGCGCTCGCCGCCATGTTCATCGCCATCCTGATCTCAATTCCCCTCGGCGTGCTCGCTGGCAAAAACCGCGGCTCGTGGATAGATAGCGTCTCATCTGTCGTCGCCCTCATCGGCATCAGTCTTCCTGGCTTTGTCATCGGTCCGCTGCTCGTTTACCTGTTCGCAGTCAAGCTCGGTTGGTTCAGCGCTTCTGGCAACAAATACCCTGAGGACATACTTCTCCCGGCGATCACTCTGGGCGCAGCCCTTTCGGCGATTCTGACGAGAATGGTGCGCTCTTCCGTTATCGAGGAGCTGAACGAAGATTACGTCCGCACGGCCAGAGCCAAAGGTTTGAGTGAGAGGAAAGTTGTTTACAAGCACGTTCTTAAAAACGGATTGATTCCGGTCGTGACAATTTTAGGGTTGCAACTCGGCGTGCTCCTTGCGGGCGCAATTATTACTGAAAAGATTTTTCTCTGGCGCGGCATTGGCACACTGCTGCTCGAAGAAGGCATCGGCAATCGCGACTATCGCGTCGTGCAGGGCTGTGTGCTGGTGATCAGCGTCACGTACATCGCCGTCAACACACTGACAGACATGGTCTATCGTCTGCTCGACCCGCGAATCAGAGTCTCTTGAAACGATGAACGCAGAATGATGAATGATGAACTGAAAAGCTTTGGCCTTTAATTCATCATTCATCGTTCATCATTCATCATTTGCTTTTATGAATCGTCTATCTATTTTCGGTTTCGTCATCGTAGGGATTCTGGTCCTCGCGGCCCTTTTCGCGCCGGTGATTACAAAGAAAGATTACGAGGACACCAATTCCGGCATACGCAACCAGCCGCCGTCAGCAGAATTCTGGTTTGGGACCGATGCGGAGGGGCGCGACATCTACTCTCGTGTCGTCTACGGGGCGCGCATCTCTCTTGAGATAGGCTTTATCGTCGTCATCGTCTCAGCGTTCATCGGGACCATCCTCGGCGCGCTCTCGGGATATTACGGCGGCTGGCTGGATCGTTTTGTCTCGGGCTACGTTTTCAATGTCTTCCTGGCGTTTCCGGGCCTGTTGCTGGCAATTGCGCTCGTAGCGTTTCTCGGCAAGGGTTTTGACAAGTTGATTCTAGCCCTCTGCGTCATCGGCTGGGTGGGTTATGCGCGCCTGATTCGCGGGCAGGTCCTGAAGGTTCGCGAATATGATTTCGTGCAGGCCGCACGCGCACTGGGCGCAGGCAACCTGCGCATCATGATCGTCCACATTCTGCCGAATGCGATTCAGCCACTGATCGTGCAGGCGAGCCTGGGAATGGCCGGGGCCGTGCTCGCCGAAGCGTCGCTCTCTTTTCTGGGACTCGGCGTGCAGGGTGTGCCTTCCTGGGGCAAGATGATCGAAGAGGCCCGCGGAATAGAGACCCCGCTTCACGTCCTGCTCTTTCCGGGAATCGCCATTGCGCTCACGGTCCTCTCTTTCAATTTCATAGGCGACGGCCTGCGCGAATACTTAGACCCGCGACAACGCAAGCGCTAAACGAAAGAATGAGTCTCCCGCAAACACAGGCGCCAGGCGCGGCGGTTATCTCGATTAACCGTATCTCGAAAAGCTTCCCCACCCCGCTTTGGCGTCTCAAACAGTTCTTCCGCGCCAGCGTCAAGCCGCCCGTCCAGGCTTTGACCGAAGTCTCCTTTGACGTTCGTGCGGGAGAAATCTTCGGCCTTATCGGACGCAACGGCGCGGGTAAGACCACTCTCACCAAAATCATCGCCACGCTCGTCCAGCCGACCTCCGGCACAGTTACCGTCAGCGGCTTCGACACTGTCAATGACGACGAGAAGGTGCGCGCCCAGGTGGGGCTGGCGACGGCTGAGGAGCGTAGCTTTTACTGGCGGCTGACGGTCGAGCAGAATCTGATGTTCTTTGCGCGGCTCTACGGGCTGAGCGACGCTGTAGCACGACGCCGCATCATAGAGCTGGTCGAGCAGTTTGAACTGAAAGAACTCGTCGGCCGCCGCTTCGGCGAGCTTTCGACGGGCAACAAGCAGCGCATGGCTTTTGCACGCGCCATGCTTCCCAAACCGCCGGTCCTGCTGCTGGACGAGCCGACACGCTCGCTCGACCCGCTGGCCGCCGCACGAATGCGGGCGCTGATTAATTCCCTGGCGGGTGGCGACCCACCGGTCACAATCCTGCTGACCTCGCATAATCTAGCGGAGGTCGAAGAACTCTGCGCGCGCATCGCCATCATCAGCCGCGGAAAGATCAGGGCGCTCGGCACACCCGGCGAGTTGCGCGCCGAGCACAGGCAAAGCGAGCGCGTGCGGATGACTGTCAGCGACATCGCCCCCGAGCGCGCCAAAGAGATTTTTGACGCCAGGCTCAATGAGCTTGAGCTTGAAGAGCAAGATGGGAAGCTTCAGGTCTCTTTCACGCGCGAGGCCGGCGACGAGCTGCTGGACGCAACGGTCCGCGCTTTACATGAAAACGGCGGGCGCGTCCTCTCTGTCGAAACCGAGCGCGCAACATTGCTCGAAGTGTTGGAGAGATACGAGCAGGAAGCGGATACAAAGGAAGAGGCTTGATGTTGACGGCTTTTACAACTCTGCTGCGTCGCGTCCGCGCTTTCGTCGTGCGTGATTTCCAACTTGCCATCAGCTACAGGCTCGAATTTTTCCTGCGTATTCTGACGATCCTCTTCGTGGTCACCACGTTTTACTTCATCTCGCAAATCTTCGTCGGGAGCCAGACCCTTTTCTCACAGTGGCGCGACCCCTTAGCCGCCTGGATAACGGGGCTGGCCGTGCTCAACTATTTCATGACGGGCTTTTCGAGCCTCGCCAACGCCATTCGCTCGGAGCAGATGCAGGGCACGCTTGAAAGCGTGTTGCTCTCGCCCATCAGCGTGCCGACTGTGGTCGTTGCCAGCTCGGCGTGGGATTTCGTGCTGGTGACTTTTCACTCCTCCCTGTATCTCTTTTTCGGCTGGCTCTTCTTCGACGTGCACTTTCGCGGCAACTTTCTGCTCGCGCTCCTTTTCCTTGTGCTGACGACGCTGGTCCTGGCCTGTCTGGGTATTCTGTCCGCGAGCTTCGCCATGGTTTTCAAGCGCGGCGACCCTTTCGGAATCCTACTGGGCACCGGCGCGGCGCTCTTCTCCGGCGTCTTTTTTCCGACACAGCTTCTAGGCTCCGGGTTTGGAACGATCTCGCGGCTCCTGCCGCCCACTTACGGTCTCGACGGCATCCGGCGTGTGCTCATCGAAGGGCAGGGGCTCTCGGAGGTGCGCGACCCCCTCATCACACTCTTCATTTTCCTGGTCGTTCTACTCCCCTTCTCCCTCTGGGTCTTCGCCCGCGCAGTCCGTCGCGCCAAACGGGAAGGCAGCCTGATACAATACTGAAAAGTCTGGAGTCTGGAGTCTAATAGTCTGGAGTCCGTTCGATTTTTTTGACTCCAGACTCCAGACTCCAGACTCTCTAGACTTTACAATGATGCGTGTCTCTTACACACCGCGATATTACGCCGACATAGGCGAGAATCATGTCTTCCCGATTCGCAAGTTCGAGCTGGTGCGTGATCGCCTCCTGAATGAGGGAACTTTACGCCCTTCAGAGATTATCGAGCCGCAGCCCGCTTCGATTTCGGACGTCCTGCTCGTACACACTGAGGATTACGTGACGCGCCTGCGCGCCGGGACACTAACGGCGCGCGAACTCAGGCGACTCGGTCTGCCCTGGTCCAAGGCTTTGGTGAGACGCTCGTTTCTAGCCGCCGGGGGGACACTCAATGCCGCGCGCTGGGCGCTCGAAGAAGGCATCGGCGCCAATCTGGCGGGCGGAACGCATCACGCTTTCCCGGACCGAGGCGAAGGATTCTGCGTGCTCAATGACGTGGCGATAGCGATCCGCTCGCTCAGACGAGAGGGTCGCATCAGACGCACCGCTATCGTTGACTGCGACGTCCACCAGGGCAACGGCACGGCGACTATTTTTGAAGGAGACGAAACTGTTTTCACCTTCTCGATGCACGCCGCCAAAAATTACCCGCTCTTTAAGGCACGCTCGACTCTGGATGTCGAGTTGGCGGATGGGACGTCGGACGACTCATATCTCGAAGCGCTCTCTGGGAATTTACCGCGCGTTTTTGCTCATGCTCCAGACATCATCTTTTACCTCGGCGGGGCGGACCCTTACATCAAAGATAAACTCGGTCGTCTCGCTCTCACGATTGAGGGTTTGCGCTCGCGCGACGAGCTGGTCCTAAGAGAATGTCGCTCGCGAGGCGTCCCTGTGGCGACGACGATGTCCGGAGGTTACGCGGCAGAGATTACAGACACGGTTGAGATTCACTGCAACACCATACGCGCGGCTCGCGCCCTTTTCGATTCAGGCAGGAGTTCGGTCGCCACCGTGAGTGTAGATGCCTGATTTCCGAATGCAATTTACAATATAATTAGTTGGCCCGCGGCCCTCAAGCATCTAATGGGCGCTGCGGCGGCCTCTTATGGATGCGCCTGGTCCGCGGTAGCGAACATTTAAGCGTTTACTTGATGCGAATACGGCAAGTCATCAAATTCACAGCGTATGGCCTGATTGGAGTCCTGCTCGGATGGCTCATCTACGAGTGGCTCACCTTCCCCGACCTCTCTCGCCTGAAAGACCATAATCCTGAGACGACCGCGCTGATCGAAATACGCGCGCGCCAGGCGCGTGCGCGCGGAGAGCAACCCAAACGGATTCAGGTCTGGGTTCCGCTCGAAAAGATTTCTCCTAACCTACAGCGCGCAGTTTTAGCTGGCGAAGATACAAACTTTGCGACGCATCGCGGCTTCGACTACGAAGCCATCCAGCGAGCATGGGAGCAGGGTCGGAAAGACGTGGCGAAGGAGGAGGGCGGCGACGCGTCGAGCCTGCTCCCGGACTTCTCAAAATTCTCGCGCGGCGGCTCGACCATCTCGCAGCAACTCGTCAAAAATCTCTATCTGTCGAGCGAAAGGTCCATCACGCGCAAGCTTCGTGAGGCCGTCATCACATACTTCATGGAGCGGACGCTCTCCAAGCGCCGCATTCTGGAAATCTACCTGAACGTCATCGAATGGGACGACGGCGTCTACGGCGCAGAAGCAGCGGCGCAAGTTTACTTTCGCAAACACGCTTCGGAATTAACGCCCAAGGAAGCCGCATACCTCTCGGCGATTATTCCCAGCCCCGTTAATAAATTTAACGACTCGAAACGCGTCGCCCGCCGTCAAAGGGTGATCCTGCGCGGGATGCCTCACGTGAAGATGCCGGAGGGGACCGGATAAGTCAGGCCCCTTTTTTTGAAGAGCCTCGCGCCGCAAAAAGTGCCCAGGCGAGGGCGAAGACAATTAACAGGGTTCCCAGAACACGAATCAAAAGCGCTATGCTACGGGTCTGTCCGAGAAGCCCCAGCTGCTCCAACATATAATTCCAGTCGTGAATCGAATCGTTGCCGCCGAGCAGCGGGAGTTGCATCTCTACGGAATCGGCTGCGTAAACAGAGACATTCAATAAACTTTCGCCCGCCCAGAAAAGCACCAGCGCGCACGAATAATTTTTCCTGTTGAAATAAAAATACCCGGCGAAGACGAGCGGAACGATGACCTGAAAAAGGGATCCGCCCGCGATCATCATAAATTCCCCGAACGGACGGAAGACGACGTGCCCGGCCTCGTGGATGATGAGGTTGACGCCGTCAATCATCCTCCAGCGGTCCGGATGAGCTGCCGCCCAGAGAAAGTAGACTCCGGCCAGAAGGGCAAGCGCGAGTTTTACTCTCCCGCCCGTGAACGCGTCTTCCCTTCTCGTTTCGATGTGCGTGCTCATGCTGGCAATAAAAAGCTCCGGCGGAACAGGTCTGGCGCTAACAAGCGCTTTCCTAGTTCCACCGGAGCGAAGGTTCGAACAGGCCGCTTGTAAACTTAAACGGCGAACTCTCGCGCAAGCCGGAGTTCCGCCTTACGCAGCTCAAATCGCCCGCGCCCGAAATTCCCGTCAGGCTTGAGGGCGAGCACGACAAAGTAGTCGCGCGTGAAGAGTCGCATGATAACGATGGCGCTCTCCAGGTGGACCGTCAGCTCGCGCAGGCTCCCGAGCCCCGTATCATTGCCCGTCCGCTGTGCGTTACGGACGAGCGTCGTGAACTCGGCTGCAGCGACGTCCAAATTGGCATCGCTGGCTTCCTGGCTCAACATCTTTTCGACTGCGATGCCGTCCGTGCCCATGATGAGCACACCGATGCTGCCATCAGTGTGCTCAAGAATCGCTTCGAGTGCTTCTTTAAACATCTTCAACGATCCTCCTTTACGGGCGTGTGCTCAACGAGGTCGGACGAGCGGTCTGACCGCTCGGCGCCCCCGCCGGGTTCTGAATGGTGGGAGAGGTGAGCGGCTGCGAGGGCGCGCTCGGATTATTCTGCTGTTGCTGCTCCAGGTTGGTTGGCGTCGGCGTGTTGGTCGAAGGATTGCCGGGCGACACTGGCTGGGCGATTGTGGTCGTGCGGGTGCCCGAGCTGGGGACGCTCGAAATCGGCCTTCCCTGATAATCCGGGCGATAGATGCGCGGGGTGATGAAGAACAAAATTTCATCCGTTCCGCGCGTCACGAGCTTACGCTTGAAGAGATTGCCGATGACTGGAATGCTGGCAAGCCCTGGCGTGCGCTGCTGTGTTTCGCCTTCGGAATCGAGAAGCACGCCGCCCATGACAGTTGTTCCGCCATCGGGCACGAGCACTTCAGATTGCATGCGCTGGGTGTTGATTCCCGGAACGCCGCCGACCGCGATGCCCGTATTGAGACTATTGTTCTCAATCGTGACGCGCAAGACCACCGTGCCCGCATCCGTGATCTGCGGAGTGATTGAAAGACGCAACGGCACGGAGACGAACGTGGTGGTGACGACGCCGAGGGCGCCCGTTGTCTGGACCGGAATCTGCGTCCCGCTTTCGATCTGGGCGGGGCGATTATTCAAAGCCGTGACGCGCGGCGTCCCGACCGTTTTAGCCTGGCCTTTGGTTTCGCCAGCCGTAATCAGGGCACTGATCTGCGCGGTGCCGAAAATGCCTGTCGTCAAACCGACGACCGTATTTGGAGATGCGGCGCCAAGTGTTCCTGATGGCTGGACTGTGGTGCCAGTGTTCTGATTGCGTGTCAGGGCCGTCGGGAACTGTGGAGCCTGCTGCCCCGTGCCACTGGTTTGGAGCGGCGCGGTCCCAGGAGTAATCACGCCCGTCGGCAGGGTGCTGGCGCTGGCGCTCCCGCCGGTTCCGAAGTTCAAGGCTATCGCGGACAATTGCACGCCAATATCGCGGCTGAAGTTGCGCGACGCGATGACGATGCGCGTTTCGATCTCAACTTGCGGCTCGGGCTGATCCATGATCGCCACGAGTTGGCGTATGGCCTCGATATTCTCGCGCACGTCCGTAACGATCAGGGTGTTGCTGCGGCCATCAACTTCGATTGCGCCGCGACGCGAAAGTCTGCGCTGGATGATCGGAAGCAACCCCTGGTCGCCGCCGCCGCCCGTGGCATCGCCGCCTGCGCCGCCTGAATAACTCAGATTGGTGGCGCCGCCCGCGAAAGCTCCGGTTGAACCTGCGGCTTGAGCGAGTGTGCCCGATGCGCGCGCGTAGTTGAGGCGAATGAATTCGGTCACGAGCGGCGCGTTGTTCAGTCGCGCGTCGTTGATCTTCTCCTGCGCGGCTGCTTCGGTGGCGAGGACTTCGACCGTGGCAATGCGCAGAATGTTACCGTTGGCGTCGGCACCAAGGCGATTGGCCTTCAGGATCGCATCGAGCGCGATGTTCCAGGGAACGTCCGTGACGTTGACCGTCACGGGCACGGCCGCGACGGAGCTGTCAATCACGAAGTTGACCCCGTACTGCTCGGTGATGTAGTTGAGAATGTCGCGGATGTCTGCGTTGACGACGTTCAGGTTGATGGGCTCGCCGACAAACCCAGGCTTACCGTACTGCTCGCCCTGCGATTGCTGCCGCCCATCCTGTGAGCTGGTGATGTTCACGTTCGGGCGCGGAGTCGGCGTCGGTTTAGTCTGTGGATTCTGCTGAGGAATCGCTTCCTCATCCCGCGCGGCGCTTTTCGCCAGCACGCTTGATGATGTTTCGCTGGCAGGCATCAACTCCAACACAAGGTTGTTGCTGATAAGCTGCGAGCGGTCGCGTGCGGGTGCGCGCAAAAAGACGCGCATGTGTGCCGAGATATTTTCGGGTCCGCGCAACTCTCGCTCGACCATAACACTTGAGACGAGCGGCGACGTGACCTGATACGAAGTTTCCAGGCGTGAAGCATCAACGCCCGGTAGATTGATCATAATGGTGCGCGCGTCCGGTCTGGAGACCGAATAGGCCATGGGCGCGGTTCCGTAGATGGTGATCAGGGTGGACGAGCCGGAGGTGTAGGCGCTCAGGTTGGTCGCCACCGGCGCGTTTTTTGTGCCCGCGAACGCAAGCACGGAGAGCAAACACACCAGCAGGAGAACGAGCGCTCCTCGTCTGGTGATTTCAATCAGCTGTTGAAACATATTTCCCTCCTTCAGGGAATCGGGCCTCGCCGCCGCCACGCGCTACGCTCGTTAAGTCTTTCGGAAAGAGTTATTGAAGCGCGCGCCGCACAATGCGGAAGCTTACCCACAGGGGTTGTCAAAACGAGCGCGCACCCGATGAAGCTCAAGCCGTTGCCTGAGTTAATCAGCGTGCGCGCCCTGGGGTTTGATCTCGCTGTAAGTCAGGCTCAGGCACCCGTTCAGAGCGAGATCGAAAAATTTATTGTTTTTCCGGGGCCGGAGATTTTACGTCCCCGCTCGCCTGAGGATCGGCTGCTGCCCCGTTGTTGTTTGCGGACCTCGAAGCCGCCATCGAATCTGTGACGGCGTTCTGCTGGCGCAAGGGTTTGTTCTCGACGCTCTTTTCGACCTTGCCATCGCTCCAACGCGTCTCATGTCGGAAGACCAGGCGGTCCTCCTCGATGGCGACAAGCTGTCCGTCAAAGAAGGTCTCGCCAGGATAGATCACGTAGGAGAGCTTGATGGGCGTCGCTTCGACCATCGCTGCATAACCGCGCGGCGTGCGAAAGATTCCGATTACCTGCATCTCGCTTAACAGCAGCGCGGTCGTCGGCTTCGGCGCGGGACGCAGCTGGTTCATCGCGATAACTTTCGCGGCCTTGTATTTCTCAATCCGCTCCTGAATCGAAGGGACTGGCACCGGCGTCGCGCCGTTGGCCGCCACCTTTTTCGGTTTTACAGGCGGCTTGTATTGGTCGAACAGGTCGCGCTGCCCGCGCGACTTGGATTGTGCTTTGGGCTTGTCCCCTTCTTGCGCGGAGGCAGCCAACTGCGTCCCGCTGACGAAAAGTGTGCCGCAAAGAGCGAGGCCGGCGACGGCGTAACGGATTGTGTGTGCGTATGTCTTCATGATGTACTCTCGAAGTTGCCGCGCGTAGTCGGCGGCCTTGTTTTATCAAATTATTTCGCGGGAGCTGGCGCGGGTGGCGCACCGGCCGGCTTCGCACCGCCTGCTGGAGAGGGAGCGGCCGCCGCGGGCGCGCCCGAAGCAGGCTTCGAACTGTTCTGAAGCGATTCGGCAGAGACGTAATAAGCAGTCAAGTCGAACTTCGCATCAACCGTCTTGCCCTGGCTCGGCTTATCAAGCTGTTTGATCTCGAAGTCCGAGATAGAGACGATGCGCTGGTAGCGCGCCATTAACTCGAAAAATTCACGGAGGCTGGCGAAATTGCTTCTGACCCCGACAGAGATCTTCTTGCCGCTATAGAAGTCCTGCTGGAAGTCCTCTTTCGGCGAAAAGCTCGTCAGGACGAGACGCGCATTGTTGGCCCGGTCCTGGATACTTTGCAGCACGTTCGTCAGCTCGCGCTGCTCTGGCAAGAGGGCCTTCAGATCGTCATACTCCTGCTGCTTGCTCTGGTAAAGGGCCTTGAAGTTTGCCAGGCGCTGCGAGTCAATCTGCGCCGAAGCGTTCTGCCGCTTCAACGACTCGACCTGCTCGCGGGCCTGATCCACCTCTTCGTGCATCCCTTTGGTCATGAAGTACCAGAAGCCACCGTAGATCACGAGGGCGATTCCGCCGAAGATTGCCAGCCGGAGATACCAGGGCATTTCATGCAAGTTTCCTATTTTCATCTCGACTTCTTTCCTTCCCGCGCGTACTCAGGCGGGCGTTTCTTGATTTCCGTTCAAAGGCACAGTTTCGGACAACTATTTTTGTGCGACCTGGCTGGCGGGAACGGCCTTGCCGGGCGCAGCCGAAGGTTGTGCGGGCGCCGCCGCCCCGTAGGTGCATTTGACCGTAAAGCTCACGACTTCGGGCTTCGGCGCGTCCGGGTCTTCGGCAACCTCTTGCGCGTTCTTATCGCTCGCGTCCGGCTTCAACTCTTCACGCTGAGTCTCGATGCTGACGTTCGTGAAGAGGCCTGAGGAGAACTCCAGACTCTTGGCGAAGTTTGTCACGGAGGCTTCGTTCGGCGAGACGCCAGTGATGACCAGTTCCTGGCCGCTCTGCTTGACGTTCTTGAAATACAGGCCGGGGATGCTATCGAAGCGCAACTTGATCTCGCGCAGCACGGCCCCGGGGCCCTGCTGAGAAGTACGCAGCGCCTGAATCGCATCAATTCGCGACTGCACGGCGGCCGTTTTCTTTTCAAGATCAAGGCGCTCCTGGTTAACGGCGACCATCTGAGCCTGGACCTGCTCCTGCTCGGCCTTCTGCTTCTGCTGATCGTCGAGCGCGTTCGACGAGCTGTAGTAATCGTAGAGCATCCCGGCGGTCAGTATCCCGAAGACGACGAGGGCGAGCAGCATCGTCTGCGTGCGCGGGTTTGCGACTTTCTCTTCGACAGCGGCCACGCCTTTGGCCCTGTCAGTCACTGAATCTAAAAGGTTGACCTTAATCATTGGGCGTCAACTCCTCTCAAAGCGAGACCGACGGCAATCGCCATCTCCGGCACAACCTCGCGCATATAGTCTGGATCGAAACGTCGCGCATCAACCTTGATCTGGCGGAACGGATCAAGAGTTTCGACAGGAATCTCAAAACGGTTGGCGAGATATTCGGGGAGACCTGTGAGCTTGGAGCCGCCGCCTGAGATCAGGATTTTCTGAACGTTGCCTTCGCCGTCTTCAGCCGTCGCGCGGTAAAAGTCCATCGTCTTGGAGATTTCCAGCGCCAGGATGTCTGAGACAGATTCAAGAATCTGGTCAAGGCCCTTGACCTCCTGACCGTCCGGGGCTGGCATTCCGCGTTTGACCGCCTCCGCCTGCTCTCGCGTCAGGTCCAGTTCTTTCTGCAACAGTGATGTGTACTGGTGCCCGCCGACCGAGACGTCGCGTGTGAATACGGATCTGCTCCCATTCAGGATATTGATGTTCATCGTGGAAGCGCCGACATTTAACAGCGCCACAATCTGGCCGGGCTGAGGCTGGTAATTAACTTCGTAACAATTTTGAAGGGCGAACGCGTCAACGTCTATGATCGCGGGCTGCTTTCCGGCAAGCTGAATCGCCTGCTTGACGTTGGCGATCTTGTCGCGCTTGCAGGCGGCCATCAACACTTGAAGCGCGTCCGGCGATGAATCCGTCACCTGGTAGTCGAGACTGACGTCCGAGATGTCGAAGGGGATGTGCTCTTCCGCGTGCCATTCGATAGACTCTTCAAGTTCGTCGGAGCTCATTCGCGGGACGACTATATTCTTGACGATCACGGAGTGGCCGCTCACTCCTGCCGCGATTCTGTCGGTCTTGATCTGATGCTCGCGGAAGATGTTGGAGATGACGTTGGAAACGTCATTCAACTCCATGATCTGCCCGTCAACGATTGAATCGGACTGAAGATTCTCATAGCCGAGACTGACGAGTTGAAGATTACCCGCCTTTCCCTGAAGCTCGACGGCTTTGACGGAACTGGAACCGATGTCCACTCCGACAAGGTTCTTTTTGCCGAAACCTTTTTTGAACATGACTTAATATTTCCTCTCGACCCTGGTGGCTGGGGATTGCCTGCGGTGTAGTTGGCGAAGACGTAAGCGCGCTTTCCTTGCTCTGGAGAGCTTGGCAGGCATTGTTTTGTATTGCTGCTGTAGCTGGCTAGCGGATTTCAATGTTGTCGGGACGCAATGCATGCTCATAACCAAATCGAATGGCGGCTGCAGTTTTGAGGGGAAGATGCGATTTTCTGAAAATCGCAGGACGCAAACGCCGCTGTAGTCAAAGCGAATGGAAAAGCGGGAAGGCAAACGTGAACTTGCTCGATGTTTGCACGTATTGACCGTCTCACTTCGGTAACCCGGCCAAGTCAAAACTGTTTTCCAGATTCGACTCCCGTCGGCTTTGCGACCCCCGCTCACACGAGGTGTGCCTTTATCGGTTGACTTTCAAAAGTTGGCCGGAAACATTCTTGGTAATGCTCTCGGGCCATGACAGAAGATCGAAGGCTTATCTGCCCTACGTCAGGTGGATTGCTCCCACCGTCGAAACCAGAGTACAACACTGGGCCAAACGTTGTCAATCGCTATTTTTCTATGTTTAAACCTACAGAAATCAAGAATATATGAGGGTATCCGGGAGGTTTTTCGTATTGTCGTGGTCAATTTTCTGGAACTGGCGCTAATGGTTTCCAGTTTTCTAGAGCGTGAAGATCTCGTAAATCTCCAGGGATGGGCGGCTCTCGGCAAGGCCTGGAGATTGTTTCCGATGAGCCGCAATGAAAGCTTCGGATTTTGTCCAACTGTCGAAATCTTGACGGGATTTCCAGCGCGTCAGGACGATGTAGGTTCGCCCTTCTGTCGGGCGCAAGACCTGCAAGTCCACAAAACCGGGCATTTGATCCACAGCCCGGTCTCGCTCCATGAAAGTCTTTTCGAAGTCTGCTTCACGCCCTTCCGCCACAGTAATTCGATTCATCACAACTAACATTTCACCCTCCGTTCATGGCCTCTAACGCTCGCTGGTTCGCTTCAAATCATCATCCTGTGGATTTGCCGCTGCCCCCCGCTTCACCTTAACAGTCTTGGCCGGGATGCCGACCTTGATGTGATAAGGCTCGACATCCTTGGTGGCGACGGCGCTGGTCCCGACCATCGCATGTTCACCGACCTGTGTGCCCGCCAGGACGGTCGCGTGATAGGTGATGCGAGCCCCGTCGCCGATGCGGGTTGTCAGGTTGTAAACATTATGGATGTCCTCCACGTCGTGCGTGTGGGAATAGATGTTGGCGTAATCTGAGATTGAGACGTTGTTTCCGATCTCTATTCCCCCGCGGTCGTCAAGAAGAACATAGCGATGGACGACGACATTATCCCCGAATGACAAATTATAACCGTATGACCATTCCACGAAATGCCAGCACTTGAAGTTCTCGCCGACGCGCCGAAAGATTAGCGGGGCAAGCATCCTGCGGAAACGGTGCCCCAAGTGCGCGTTTTGTCCGATTGGCGAGCGGTCATACATCTGCCAGAGCCAGATGAAAGGCTTGCGTTCTGCGTAGGCCGCGCCATCTATGTCCGTGTAATACTCTGGCTCGGTCGTGATATTGCGCGGATCGAAATTGTGTAGGACGGTGCGCGCCGTAGGGGAGAGGTTTGAAAGCTCCGGGATTCTCCCGATTCCCTCCCCGATTTTACCGGCCCCGTAATAGAGCTCGTAGAGCGTGTCGCGAACTACGTCGTTCGGGTCGCGTTTTCCATCCGTCAAAGCGCGCTGCAAGCCTTCTAGAAATTGGTCGAAATCCGCTTCAGCCTGAGGCTGGGGACGTAGCTCACGATAAGACATACTGAGAATCATCCTCCTGGAATGCACAAACGGCGTGCTTCATTGCCCGGAAAGGAAGGATAGTGGAACAGACATCAAATTAACACAGTCAATTAACCGCAGCAATGTCCCTCACACTTGAAGGGCAATTCTGTAACTCGCCCGTAACTTCATCGCATTTCTTTCGTCTCACGCTGTCTTGCCTGTCAAACAAAGTGACGTTAGGATTCAGGAAGGATGAAATTATTGCGTAAAGCTCTGCTTATTTTTCTCATTCTGATACTTATTCTCGTCGCCTGGTTCTGGTGGAATCGCCCGCGTAAGGTTGACATGACGGCGTATGTGCCCGCCGATACGCTCATTTACCTGGAGGCCAACGACTTACCTGAAATCGCCAGTGGGATCGTTTCTACGGACGCCTGGAAAGCGCTCGCCCCGCCGGCCGGAATCAGGTCGGACGTCGGGCGCATCGGTCTGCTCAGTCGCCTTGCATCCTGGACTGGGATCGGCCCCGCAGAGGTTGTAGTTTTCTCACGCGCCCAAATCGCCATCAGCGTTCTCGGATTCGATGCGGTGGAAGAGGAGGGTTCTTTAAAGATCAAACCTCGCTACGCCGTGGTCGTTGAAACCCATTCGAGTGAATCACGCACCAGATATGCGATTGAGAAGCGCGTCGGCGATTTTGCTCGCCGCGCCTATCGCGAGCCGCGCGTTGAGCAAAAGGAGATGGACGGCGTTCATTTCACGAGATGGCTTTCCCCAGACGGCAGCCACCGGATAATCGCTGCGGTGACGGGAAGCGTGGCCATCGTCGGCAACGACGAATCCGCGGTCGGGGCGTGCCTCGCTGTCCGGCGCAACGAGCGGCCCAGCATGAAGGATAATCCCCGATTGGCCGAGATGCGCGGGCGCGTCGGCGGCAAGGATGCTCTGGCCTTCGCGTATGTTTCTCCTGAAGGCTCCACACGACTTCTGGAGTTAGGGGCCACAGCATACGCTGGACAGATCTCCTCCGATCCTCGCGCGCAGAGCGCTGCGGCCAGCTTGCTTCCGACGCTCGCGAAAAAGACGCTCGGAGAAGCGGGCTGGAGCGCGCATCTCTCGAACGGCGCAATCGAGGACCGATACTATCTGTCACTTCAAAATGGCGTCGCTGAAAGACTACACGCCGCGCTCGCCTCCGAGACCAGCGGCGCTCTGACGGCGACAGAGTTGCTGCCTGCCGACGCCTATTCCCTTTCCAGATATAATCCGCGCGACCCCGCGGCGGCATGGAGGGGGCTGAAAACAGTCACCTCGTCGCAGTTGGATACGCTCGGAGCCATCTTGATCACGCGCCTTTTCGACGACTCGCTCAAACGTTACGGGATTGACGATCCAGACCGTTTCCTGCGGGCCACGGGCTCCGAGCTTGTGACGGCACGCCTTGACGACTCTGGATCAAGCACCGTCACGATAGTCGAGGTCCGGGACGAAATCACATTGCGCGAATTTGTGACCAAACATCTCGGCAGGAGGCCACGCAGGGAGATTATCGGGGATGCCGAAATGCTGGTCTCGAACAACGAGAAGCGCGATGCGGCAAGTTTCGTAGGGCAGCGCCTTGTACTTGGGAAAGAAGAGCACGTGCGGCGTTGCCTCGAAGCAAGAGCGACGAAACAGACACTCGCGGCGACAGATGATTTTCAGAGGACCTTGCAGATGCTCGTCGCATCCAACCTGGCGAACGTAGTCACCTACACGGAAGATCATGATCCGGCCCGGACCTTTATCACGGCGATTGCGACACAGAAAGGGGCGACCGTACGCCCTTTTAATGAGACTGAGCTTGAGAATGCGATTGCGGGGCTGCGCTACGCCGTCAGCGAGACGCAGCTCGTGGACGGAGGCTTCGAGAGGCGAACGCGCTCCTCGTTCGGACAATTCGGGTGGCTCGCTTCGCAGTTCGCCCCCGGCGGCGACTTAGGGGAGCAGAAGTAACTTGTGGGCGTTGACGGAGGCCGTGAGAGATAGCTCTTGATCTTGAAGCACGGATCTATTCAGGCATCTTCTAATTCCGGATAGTCGAAGGGGTGGTTAACGAGCACTGCGCGCATGTTGACCTGATTGCTCAATGCTTCGAGGTACGCGGCGAACCGATGAAGCACAGGGACCAGTTCGGCGGCTTCACGCGCGGCCCCGACCTCTTCCATAAAACGCTCGCACGAATCCCAATCCTTGAACATCAGGTAGCGCAAGCTTCCCTCGTGAAATGAGGCCAGGCTGTCGAGGAGGCGCCGGATCGAATCACTATTGGGTTCTTTCTCCGCGCGGCGGACGAGTTGCAACAAGGTCCAGAGGTCTCGCCTGAGGGCCAGCGACTGTTCAAACTTGGTTTGGTATGCGTCGAAGAGTTGCGAGCCTTCTATCGAGGGATCGAAGAGCTGCGCGAGCCCGATTGCCGATTGCCGAAAAGAATCGCGCAGAAGGCCGTGAGCATTTTCTACCTTGATGTAGATCGCAGGGGCCTGACGGAGCGAACTCACGCCCACGAGCTCGTGCGCGAAGACCTTGCGCAGCTCCATGGTGATGGCGTAGTTGATGCTGTCAAGCGTCTCGGCGATGTGTTGTTCAAGCCCCACGGTCCGAAGGGCGCGGGTTTTGATGAAACCCGCGAGGAGTCGTCCGTCTTCATGGACAAGCGTGAAAATCGGCAGCGCCTGTTTGAGCGCCTGGTCCTGGCGCAGGAAATTCTCGACGTACTTTAAATGATCGAGCAGATCGAAGATACTTGAAAAGATTGCGCGCATATCCGCGCCGAGGGCGTCAGGCTTGAAACGTTTCTGCGTAACGGAAAGGAGCGGGGCTGGGATTTTGGATGACGAATGAGCTGCGGCAATACTGGAAAGCGTTTTAGATGTTTTAAAGCGGTCGAAAATTTGTAGGAACTCATCTTCCAGAAGCATCCAGGAGCGCAGATTCATCTGCTTTGCCTCAAAAAGGGACTGGCAGAGCTGACTGGCATTAACGAGTCCAGCCGCCATCGCGTGCAGTGAATCGTCTTTCGGTTCGGCCTCCGCGTCTTCGGCTAAGGTCGCGGCGGTAAACTCCTGGAACGCGGACTCTGTCTCAGACTCATCAAAGATCGTCTTGTCAGCCTTCTCCAAATTAATCAGGTGAAGGACGAGTTGCGAGCAGCGCAGCAATGTTCCGTGGAGGACGCGCAGGTCATGCATCCAGTCATGCGCTATCAATTCGGCGTGGGCTGTTTCGAGCGCAGGATGATTGCGCAGGATGAAGAAACTGCGGATGGCGCGAACCCACATTCTAAGTTCCCGCGCCTGGGCAGAACCGTCAAAGTCGTCGGATTTTTCGAGCGTTACTGGCCGAGGGGCTACTCTTTCTTCCGCCAGCGCGCTTAACTGCTCAGGAGGGCTAACCATGTTCGGGAATCCGCCTTAAACCTTAATCACCCAGTCCGGCTCATCAGGTAGAGCCTGCTCAGGAGATTGTACGCACTAAAGCCCTCGCATGGCAAAATATTTATTTTGAGGACGCCCGCGCGCTCCTCTGGGGATTGAATTTGAAGCCGTGGCAACTGAGATGATGAATCGCAGAGAACTATTGGTCGCGACACGCAACACCGGCAAGCTGCTGGAACTCCAACCTTACCTGGCACCGCTCCAGTTACACCTGAGGAGTCTTTCGGAGTTTCCCGAAGTCGCTGATGTAAGTGAGACGGGCGCGACCTTCACCGAAAACGCTATTCTCAAAGCAAGAGGTTACGCCGAACAGATCGGGCTCTGGACGCTTGCAGACGATTCCGGCCTTGAGGTTGACGCGCTCAATGGCGCGCCCGGAGTCTATTCCGCACGCTACGGAGGCGAAGGCTTGACGGACGCAGATCGGACGCAACTCCTGCTTGTGACCTTAGCGCAAACCTCCGATGCTGGCAGGCGCGCTCGCTTCGTCTGCGTCATCGCCATCGCGGACTCGCAGGGCGAGATCATCAATCTTTCGACCGGGAAATGCGAAGGAAGGATCGCTCACACTCCGCGAGGAACGAACGGCTTCGGCTACGACCCGGTCTTCATTCCTGATGGCTATGAGCAGACGTTCGGCGAGTTATCAGCAGAAATAAAAGAGAAGATCAGCCATCGCGCTCTCGCTCTTGCGGCAGCACGCCCATTCTTGTTTGAGCTTTTTGGCGGCTTGAATTAGTCCCCTACTTTCGCTCAACAGGCGCGTGAATGTCTTATAAGGGCGGGCTGTGAATGTAAGAGGATTTATCGAGTTTGCATGAGGGGTACGCGTAGATCGAAGCGTGCGCCTTTATCTCCGCTCGTGGGCACAAGCCGAGCCGTGCCGCCCGCTTCCTCTATGCGCTTGCGGACTATCGCCAGGCCCAGACCTGTCCCGCGCTGCTTCGTCGTAAAGAACGGCTCCCAGATGCGCTCTCTGAGTTCGGGTGCGACCCCCTGACCGCTGTCTGTCACGGCGATGAGCAGTTCGTTATCGTCCGTCGAGGCTTCAACCCGAACGCGTCCGCCCGCCGACGTGGCCTGCATCGCGTTTATCAGAAGGTTCGAGAGGGCATCGCGAACGGCGGCCGCCGCGACTCCGTCCAGCTCCTTTCGGGTCTCCGTGCGGCACTCAATTGTGATGTCGCGCCCGCTGGCTTCAGCTTTGAAGAGCTCGACGACGGCGCGGATGAGCTCGTCCGCGCGGCTCGGAGAGATGGATGATGGAGAGCTTCGCGCGAAGCTGAGAAGCTGTGTCACGCTGCGGCTCAGGCGGTCCGTCTCGCCTACGATCAGATTCAGGTCGCGCGCATACTCCCGCGTCACACTCTCGTCTTCGCGCATCACCTGCGCTATTGACTTGATTGCCGAAAGCGGGTTCTTCACCTCGTGCGCGACCGTCGCGGCCATCTGTCCCAGGGCCGCGAGGCGTTCACCGTGCGCGAGCTGGCGTTCAAGGCGCACGTTCTCTTCGACGAGGCGGCTGTCTTCGATGGCGATTGCTACCTGGTTGGCGAGGACTTCGAGCACGGTTCGCGCATCTGGCGTGAGCGCATCATCCGCCGCATCAATCAACATCAGGCCGACTGTTTTATCCTCGCGACGCAGCGCAAAGGCCAATTCGTAGCCGCGCTCACGAAGCGCACGCTCGCCCTCCAAAGCTTCCCAATCATGTTCGCCGAGAAGTTTCAGAATCTTATCAACCCACTCGCTCGACTCCTCTCTCTTGTCAGTACGCTTCCCGTTATCCGTCTCCCCTACGGAATCAGATTCGCCTTGACTCTGATGGCTGACAATTAAACGAACGCGTCTCAGGCCCAACGACTGCGTGGTCCTCTCTTCGACAAAACGCAGCAGCTCTGGAAGTCGTTTGTACTGGCCCGCGTGTGAGCCGATGCGCGTCACCACGTCACGGTAGAGCGCGGCCTCGCGTTCGAAGAGTTGATGAAAGCGCCGCTCAAGCCAGCCGCGCAGAGGGGCCGCGACGAGAGCCAGCGCGAGAATCAATAGGGCTTCGACCGCGCCGGGGCGCACATCGAAGCGCGTTGTCAGCCATTCGCTGAAAGTGCGTATGCCGAAAAGATAGACGGCAAGCACAACCACTGCGAAGGTCGCGACAATCAAGCTTTCCTTGATGATTAATTCCAGGTAGCGGTAGCGGTAGATGTAGTACGCGATTAAGGCGGAGGGCAGCAAGGACCCAAGGTTGGCAAACGTCTTCAGGTAGAGATCGAGCCTGGTGCCCTCGCCGATGCTGAGTGCGTAAACGGCCAGAATGAGCGCGCCGATGGCTACGAGCGACGCCGCCAGAGTCTGCATCGAGCGGCGCTCGCTTTTTGAATCTGCCTGGCGGGCAATAAGAATGTCCGTGACGGCAACCAGCCAGAGCACGTAACCGGCCCAGATTCCAAAGGCCAGAGAATAAGTGACCCCGCTCACTAAAGGCACGCTGACGTGCGTGAATTTATCGAGCATCGGCTCGTAAGCTCCGCTCCAGATGACCGGGACCGCCGCGAAAAGAAAGAGAGCGGGAACGTAGGAGAGATAAACCCTGATCTTCTCGACCCGGGTCAGGACGCGGGAGCGTGCGTTCGCCCAGAGATGCAAGTGGACGTGGAGCAGGAATGAATAGGCGAGTGTGATGCTGACGACCGCGAAGGTATCTACCAGACGCAGGAGCGTGCCCCAACGCTCGCGCTCAAGTCCGAATAACCCGTGCAGGGTGATAACCAGGTTGCTCGCGTGCCAGACGCCCATGCTGACGGCCAGCACAAGCAGCACGCGCTCGACCTTGCTCAAACCGCGCCGCCGCTTCAAGAGCAGCGCCGCCATCCACAGATGCAGCAAAGCGCCCGTGCTGTAGCCTATGAACTGTAGGACTTCGAGCGGCGACATGGAGGAATCGTAAATCGTAAATCGTGAATCGTAAATAGAAAGAGCGTGGGTTTCTCTATTTACGATTCACGATTTACGATTTACGACCTATTCATCTGTCATTGACCGAGGCGCTAGTGGGCGCGCCCATTGGCATAAGGGTTATTTCTATTCTGCGATTGCGGGGGCGGCCCGCTTTGGTATTCGGGGCGACGGGGTTGGCCGTGCCCATGCCGTTGGCCTGGATACGCGAGCCGTCAATCCCTGCGCTGACGAAGCGTTCGGCCAAGATGCGTGCGCGGTCTTGCGTGAGCTGTTGCAGGAGGTTTTCGTCGCCGCTGTTATCCGTGTAAGCATCAATCACAATCTGGTAGTCAGGATTGTTTGCCAGGAGCGCGGCCAGTGGCTCCAGCTTCGCAGAAGCGGCTGCGGAGAGGTCGCTGGCGCGTGCGTTCGTCCAGAGGGTTTCCGGCAGAATAAGGACAAAGCCGCGACTCGTTTCCTTCACAGCGCCGTAGCGCGCGAGCGTCTGTTTGAGAGTTGCGGCGTTGGCGCGAACCTGCTCGGCCCTCTGCTCAGCGTTGCGGCGAGCTTCTTCCGCAGCCCGCTCTCCCTCGATGCGCGCGAGCTTGATTCTGGCCTGGTCGCCTTCGGCGCGGACCACCTGCAATTCGTCTCTGAGGCGCGCGACTTCCGTCCTCAGGTCACGGACCTGTTGCGTGGCGCTGCTGGCATCACGCTCGGCCAGTTCGCGTGCGCGCTGCTCTTTTTCCAGAGCCGCACGCAGGTCCGCTATCTGCTGGTTGGCTGTCGAGGCCGTCTCTTCCGCGTTGCGGATTGCCTGGTCACGCCGCGCAATCTCTTCACGACGCTGGCGCGCAGCCTTTCTCGTTTCGGTCATCTCCTCGGCGCGCACGCCGAGGCTGGTCGCGCGCCGCGCCGCCGCATCAATCTCAGCATCCGACTGTTTGAGACGCCAGGCGCTCTCCGCCTGTTCGAGCGCGTCCTGAGCTTCCTTCAGCTCTTCGGCAGCATCGCGCGACGCCCCGTTGAAACGCGCGATGTTGATTGCCTGTCGCGCGCCCAGAAGCGAGACGGGCGTCTTGCGATATTCTTCGTCCGCCAGGTCCGGCACACGCGCGTCGTTGAAATAGTCGCTGGCGTTGCCAAGATATTGAACGTTGACTGTGGCGATGCCGGCGTCGCCGAGTTTCTGCGGCGGGAGATTTTCGAGCACGACCATGCGGCTCGGGGTTCGGACCAGAAAATGCGGCTCGGCAGTGACTATCAGAGCGAAGGTTTGCAACGGCGTGGTCACGTCCAGCTTGGAGGAGACGATGAAGCTCCCGCCGCGCTTGATCTCGCCCATGTTGTCCACGTGGCCTTCGGGCGAGATGGCCCACAGCACGTAGGTCGTATAGACGCCGCCAAGCTCATGTGCGCGCGGCAGGTTGTCAATGCTCAACTCGACGCGCGTGCCCCTGCGGCCCGCCCTTTTGACTTTGGCCTCGCCTTTCAAGCGCGGCAGCCGTGTGGTCCCGCGGAATTTCACAGTCACAGCCTCGTCGAGCGGGTAAGTGATCGCCACGGATTGTCGCGGCATGTCGCTTTGGGCGAACGCCGCCGGGGCCGTGACCAGAAGAATAACCGAGATGATGAGAAGAAGACGTAAAGGAGAGGCGGGGTTTTTCATAAAGCAAAGGCTCCTTTAATCGGATGAGCGCGCACTTTTGAGCATTCCGGGCGCGCAGGGATTCGTTTTACCAAAGCATTGATGCGCGCGACGCGCCCATTGTTGCCGAAGCATCGAAGAGAATCAAGCCGGATGCCCATTTTTGGATAAAACTAAAAGAGGTCGCCCAACACGGTGAGCGACCCCTCGAATCTTTGAATATCTAACTCACGCTCGCGATATTTCGGATAACCGCAAAGTGACTTTTTTCAGGAAGCTCGCTGATGTCGCCCTCGATCAAACGGCGCGCCGTCCCGCGACCAGTTGAACGACGATAATGGCGATGGCGCAGAGCAGGAGGATGTGTATGAAGCCGGATTTGTGTAGGACCATCCCGATAGACCAGCCGAGCACCAAAAGGACCGCAATTACCCAGAGCGCCATTCTTTCTCTTCCCCTCTACGGATATTTATTCTTTCGCAGCTTTCACGGAATCTTTCGGCAGGCCCACGGCGCGCAGGCCCGTGCGCGCGACGTCTGTGCCCACTACATAAACCTTAGGGCCGTCGCCCAAAGGCGCGGCCACGAGCGCGCGCGTCTGCGTTGAAGCGCTCGCCTGGGTTCCAGCCTTTACATCCTCTTCGGCCCGCCAGATAAGCGAGCCGTCGCGCCCCGAAAACCCGCGCGCGAAGTCCTGTCCGGCGGCGACCAGAACGTCCAGGACCCCATCGCCGTTCAAGTCAGCGAAAGCGGCCGACGACGCATCGGCCTCGCCGCTCGTGTGCCATTTGATTTTCCCGTCCGTGGTATTGATCAGAGCGAGGCGACCGCTACGCGTAATCATCAGCACTTCGGGCGCGCCGTCGTTTTCGAGGTCTATCGCCGAGAGCATGCCGACGGGAGCGTCGCCCTCAGTCGCGATGCGCCCGATTGGCTTCAGGTCCGAGGCCGTGAGCGAGATCAACCCGCTTTCGGTTCCGACCAGGACGAGCGCGCCGCGCGGCCCTTTGACCGCCAGCGCCGGCGTGGTGATCGTCGTATCCATCTTGATGGAGCGCACGCGCTCGCCATTGCTGTTGCGGACATCCAGCTGGCCGCCCTCGACTGCGAACACAACTCCGCTTCCCTGATCCAGAGGAAATGACGACGGCGGCGCGATCACGGGCGCATCGAGTTTGGCTTCCCCTACGGTCTGGCCGTTCTCAGCGTTGAGGACTGTGAGAGACGTTGATTTGTCGAAAGTAATCAAAAGCCTCTTCGCCCCATCGTTTTCAGCCGTCGCGACCGCGCCGCTCGTGGGGCGACTCTCAAGCCGGGCGCGCCAGAGCTCACGTCCCGTCGCCCCTTCGAGCGCGCGCACGCCCCCTTCAAAAGCGACGACGACGTTCGTCAATCCGTTGCGCCCTTCAATCAGAACGGGCGTGAACGTGGGGCCGCCGCCGCTTCCGGTAGGCTCGCCCTGTTTGGCCGCCGGGCGAAAACGCGCAGCCCACAGGGCCATGCCGTTCGTTCCGTCAATCCCGTAAGCCATCCCGTCCGCATTCACGCCGACGAGATCATAGCTCGTGGCCGAACGCAGGCGCGCGACGAGAGGTCTGCTAATCGAGCCGGTCGTAGTTCTCCACCCCGGATCGCCCGACGGGAGCGTAGTAGGAGTGGAAGTTGTGGTCCTCATATCCTCGACGGCGTCCGCTTTCGTCTGGCCGGAGATTTCTACCAGGCGCGGAGGCGTGAAGGTCCCCGTCTCCTTGACCGCCGGAGCGACGCGCCAGAAATAGCGTCCCGGACCGAGGTCCGCGACAACATACTCGTTGCCGTAAACGGCGCGGTCGAAGACTATGTCTTTGAACTGCTCGTCTCGCGCGAGCTGAAGCCTGTAGCGCAGAACGCCCTGTTGCTGGGGCCAGCGCAGATGAAGCGACGTGAGCGGCGAGGTGGTTGTTTGCGTTCTGGGCTGAGCAAACGACAGGGGCGCGAATGCGAACAGAATGATGAGCAGTATGGAATAAAGTATTAAGGAGCGTCTCAAGGACATAAGGAATCCTTCTAAACGATGAGCGCGGAATGATGAATGATGAATTAAAGACAAACGGCTTTTCAGTTCATCGTTCATCATTCCGCGTTCATCGTTTCTTTATGGTGTCTCGTTCAGCTTGTAGCCGACGCCGCGAACCGTCAGCACGTAATGGGGATTCTTCGGGTCCGCTTCGAGCTTTTTTCTCAGGCGGTTGATGTGCGGATCAATGTTTCTCTGATAACCTTCATATTCCGTGCTCCAGACCTGATCGAGCAGCGCATTGCGTGACCAGGCGCGGCCCGGTTCTGATGCCAGGAGCTCTAAAATCTGAAACTCCAGCGGAGTCAAATCTACGCGCTCCCCGCCGCGCGAGACCTCATGCCGGCGTTTATCAATCACCAGGTCGCCGACCTTGATGCGCTCGTCGTCCGTGCGTGGCTGTTTGCCCTGCGAACGCCGGAGCAGCGCTTCGACGCGGATCTCAAGCTCTCTGGGATTAAAAGGCTTGCCCAGGTAATCGTCTGCGCCCGCCTCGAATCCGGCGACCTTGTCATCAATCGTGTCATGCGCCGTCAGAAACATGGCCGGGGTGTTGACCCCACGCTCGCGCACCCGCCTTAAGAGATCAATCCCGGTCATGCCTGGCATCGAGACGTCGAAGATGAAGCAATCGAAGCCGCCCGTTATCGCCGGTTCGATGGCCGCCAACCCGCTCTCTTTTTCTTCGACCTCATAACCGATCCGGCGGAAATAACCTGCCAGAAGAATACGCAAGTCCGCGTCGTCGTCCACGATCAGCAGGCGCTGACCCGTGCGCGTCTTAGTTTCTCGTTGTTCCACGATGCTCACTTTACAGAATCAATCTGGATAATCGGGGCTGATTATAGCGCAATTGGGACGTAAGAGGCTGCAAAAACTGCGCGCAACCCCGGATAATCAATCCGTACGGTCGGGGACCTTGCGAGGCGCGCGCGGCCGCCTTGACGCAAACGTTTAAGTGTAAGTATATTTTTGATTTACCGCTTTCGGGCGTCGGGACGACCCTTCCTTCAAGCAAACATATCGAGTTGGCGCGCACGATGCAGGACCTTCGGCGACTATTAAAGTATCTCAAGCCACATTGGGGAACGTTCTCACTGGCTACATTCGCCATGCTTCTGGTCGGGCTGCTGGAGAGTGCCACGGGCGCTCTCATCGTTCCGATTTTCGACCAGGCTTTCGCCGAAGGAAACGGCCAGCGCACCCCGACCCTCTTCGGCCTGCAGAATATTATTCCCGCCTCTGGCATCGAAGCCTGGAAGACAATCGCCATCCTGCTGATTGTTTTCACGGCCGTCAAGGGCATCGCGGAATATTTTTCGTCATTTCTGATGGCGCGCGTCGGCCAGTCGTCGGTCCTACGCCTGCGGCAGGACCTTTACGGCCACGTCCTGGCGCAATCGGCGGATTTCTTCGAGCGCCACCGCACCAATTATCTGGTCTCGCGGCTCGTCACGAGCGCGGCGGCAATCGAAGTCGCCGTGACGGCCACCTTGCGCGACATGCTTCGCGAGAGTTTCACCCTGATGGCATTCCTCGCGGCCTCATTCTATTACAACTGGCGGCTGACGCTGGGCGCGCTCATCATCGCCCCGATCATCGCCGTCCTGACGGCCAGATTCGGACGCGCCCTGCGCAATCTCGCGCGCGAATCTTTCGAGGGCAACAAACGCCTTACGGACACGGCGCAGGAAGCTCTCGCCAACCAGAACATAGTCAAGGCCTATCGCGCCGAAGAGCACGAACGGCGTCGCTTCAAGACGGTGGCGCTGGAGATCGTGCGCGCCAATTTGCGCTCGGCCAAGATCGCCGCGCTCTCGCCGCCGACCATTGAGATGATCGGCGTCATCGCGGTTGTGGTCCTTCTCTTCTTCGGGCAGCGTGAAATCACTGCCGGGCGGATGAACGCGGCGCAGTTTCTAACTTTCCTCTTCTTTCTCTTCCGCAGCTACGACCCGATGCGTAAGCTCTCAAGGCTCTCGAACAGCATGGAGCAGGCGCTCGCCGCCGCACGTCACGTCTGGGAAGTGATGGACGAACGGGCGGAGATTCCCGAGAAACCGGATGCCCTTGAACTCAAGCCCTTGAGCCGCGAGATTGAGCTGAGAAACGTTTCGTTCGGTTATGCGAATGAGACCAGATCGGTCCTGCGGGAAGTGAGTTTGCATGTCCCTGCCGGCACAATGGTCGCGCTGGTCGGGGAATCCGGCGGGGGGAAATCAACCCTGACAAAATTACTCCCACGTTTTCACGACCCGTCGAGCGGCGCGGTTCTCTGGGATGGAACGGATTTGCGCGATGCGCGCCTCGGCAGCCTCAGGAAACAGATCGCGCTCGTTACACAGGAGACGGTGCTCTTCAACGACACTGTGCGCCACAACATAGCCTACGGAAGGCTTGAGGCGACCGATGCAGAGCTTGAAGAGGCCGCGCGCGTGGCCTTCGCGCACGATTTCATCATGGAACTTCCGCAGTGGTACGACACGATTGTCGGCGAGCGCGGCATCTTTCTTTCGGGCGGCCAGCGGCAGCGCCTGGCAATCGCTCGCGCAGTGTTGGCAGATGCTCCCGTCCTGATTTTAGACGAGGCGACTTCGGCCCTCGATGCCGAATCTGAAAGGTTGGTGCAGCGCGCTTTAGCCAACCTGATTCGCAACCGCACGACAATCGTCATCGCCCATCGCCTCTCGACGGTCCGCCGCGCGGACAAGATCGTCGTCATGGAGCGCGGGCGTATCGTGGAAACCGGCAACCACACGGAGCTACTCGCCCGCGGAGGAATTTATAAGCGTTTGTACGAGCTCCAGTTCGCAGATGAAGAGGAGGAAGTAGTCGTAAATGGTAAATCGTAAATCGTGAATAGAAAGAATGCGGTTTTCTCTATTTACGATTTACGATTCACGATTCACTAGCTTATGAAATCAATGACAGGATTCGGTCGCGGATCAGCGACGGGCGAGAATTTCAGCGTTGCGATTGATCTCAAGACCGTGAACAACAGGTTCCTCGACGTGCATCTGCGCCTGGGCTCGGAGCTTTCGGTGCTGGAGTCTGTCGTCAAGCGCCGCATCAGCACACGGCTCTCGCGCGGGCGTGTTGACGCCAACATCACTTTCGAGCGCACGGGCGAGGTGGCCTACGAATTAAACCGCCCGCTGATCGCAGGCTTTATCACGGCGCTTCGCTCGATGCAGCAGGAGTTCGAGATTGCAGGCGAGCCGGACATCAACGTCCTGGCGCGCTTGCCCGGCGCGCTGCAACCCGTGCGCGACGGACTTGACGAGATGATGATCGCGGGCGTCGTCAATGCTGTTGACGAGGCGCTCAACGAGCTGGAACAGATGCGCGAGCGTGAGGGCGAAGCCCTGGCGGCGGAGATGCGCTCGCGGCTGGATGAGATTTCCCGCCAGGTGCCCATCATCGAAGTCGCCGCGAGCACGCTGGTTGACAACTACCGTGCGCGGCTCCAGAAGCGCATCGGCGAGCTTCTGGCCCGCGACACTCAGGGCGTCGAGCTTGATCCGGCGCGGCTCGCTCAGGAGGTCGCCTACCTTGCGGACCGCAGCGACATCTCTGAAGAGATCGCGCGCCTTAAGAGTCATCTCATTCAATTTCGGGAGACGCTCGACGGCAGCGGTGAAACAGGCAAACGCCTGGACTTTCTCCTGCAGGAGCTGAATCGGGAAGCCAACACGGTGCTTTCCAAATCAACCGATCTTTTAATCAAAGAGGCCGCGCTCGCGATCAAAGGAGAGGTAGAGAAGCTGCGCGAGCAAGTGCAGAATGTCGAGTAAAGCTAAAGGACAGGAGACGAGCGACGTCCTCAGGGAAGTGGCGAAAGGGCGCGGAATGCTCGTCATCGTCAGCTCGCCCTCGGGCGGCGGCAAAGGCACGCTCATTCGCCGCGCGTTGAAAATCGTGCCGAATCTTGGCTATTCTGTATCGTTTACGACGCGCGAGCCGCGCGAGGGTGAAGTTGACGGGCGCGACTATTTTTTCGTTTCCGTAGAGAAGTTTAAAGAGCTGGCGGAAATCGGCGAGTTTCTGGAATGGGCCGTCGTCCACGGGAACTATTACGGCACGTCGCACACACAGATTCAGCGCGAGCTGCTCCTGGGGCACGACATCATTTTAGAGATAGACGTGCAGGGCGCGGCGGCCGTCCGTAAACTGGTCGCGGATGCTGTGAGCGTCTTCATACTGCCCCCTTCGTTCGAGATTTTGCGGGCGCGTCTCGAAGCCAGGGGCTCGGAGCAGCCGGATGATCTGGCGCTTCGACTACGAAACTCGCGCGGCGAGGTCGAGCACTACCGCGAGTTTCAATACATAGTCATCAACGACGACGCGGACCGCGCCGCCGCGCTTCTCGCGTCAATCGTTTACGCCGAGCGAGCGCGGCGCGAGCGCCAGGAAGACGCTGCACGGAACGTGCTGATGAGTTTCAAACAGGTCTCGCAGTAGCGCGCCTCAAGGAGAACTTGGAAGTTTAACTGTAGGACGAGCGGCTCATTCCTTAACATCTTTTTATAGAAAGAACCGACATGGAGGTCGGAATCAAATATGGCTAAAGCGAATGTGGAGATTTCAGAGAACGTAGAGGAGAACGAGAACCCTGAGATGGATTCCAAATATCGTCTGATTATCGTCGCCGCCAAAAGAAGCAAACAGCTTCAACGCGGCGCGCGACCGCGCATTGAGATTGATCCGCAGAAACATAAGACCACGCGCATCGCGCTCGAAGAGGTCATGCAGGGCAAGGTCAACTTCGAGATTTTGAATCAGGACTGAAAGGCCAGGGGTGAGCGTTTGATTTGGGAGGAAAGCATCCTTGACGCAAGGGTGTTTTCCCTCATCCTTCATCTGTCTTGTTGTCCAGGGCCGGGAGAGTCTCTTTCCCTTCTTCCACAGAGATTTTTACGAGCGCGATCCAGCTCGGATAGGCTTCCTCTGCCTTGTAAGCCTCGCGCTCGTGTCTGATGCCTAAATAAGCGGCATTGCGTGCCGCTCTTCCCCAGCCCTGTTTTTGCTCCCTGAGAATGCGGAAATATTCGCGCAGGTAAGAGACGAAAAAGCCGATTATACCGACCTGCGCGTATTGGATGACGTGAGTGGATTCATGAGCGATTAGTCCGGCGGGCGCGGTCAGCCGGTTCTGTTCGTCTAGCTTCAGCACTTTCGGCGCGATGAAGATTCGACGGCCGAACGTGATCGCCAGGATGCGAAGGTGCTCCGTCAACCAGCGCGCGTACCAGCCGCTATAAATGTGGATGGGAGGGAGTACCAGAGTTTCATCCTTCAAATGCTCGCGCAGAAAACTCTCGATCTGCTTGTGAGATTCAGGAGCAAGCTTCATAAATTTTGAATTTTGAGTTTTGAATTTTGAATTAAAGGCTTTTGACCTTAATTCATAATTCAACATTCAAAACTCAAAATTACTTTCACATGCCCTTATAATCGGGACCGCCGCCGCCTTCGGGCGTCACCCAGTTGATGATCTGGTACGGGTCCATAATATCGCAGGTCTTGCAGTGAACGCAGTTTGAAAAGTTGATCTGCAAACGCTTTTTCCCGTCAGCGCCACCCTCGACCATCTCGTAAACGGCGGCGGGGCAGAAGCGCTGGCACGGATTCCCGTACTCTTCGGCGCAGCGCGTCGAGCAGATGTTCGTGTCCAGCACATGCAGGTGCGCTGGCTGGTCCTCGTCGTGGCCGACCGCTGCGTGGTAAACGTCTGTCAGCTTGTTGAAGGTGAGCTTGCCGTCAAAGCGCAGGCCGTCGTAACGCTGCTCCAGGTTGTCGCCATGATAGCCGTAGGCCGAAAGCTTCTCCATCGCCTCGTGTCCGGCTTCGGCTCTCGCACGGTCGAACAGGCCCCAGGAACGCCCGCCCGTGATGAATTGCAGGCCAGCATTGGCGAGTCCGAGCCAGCGGCCATGGCGAAAGCCCGCGTGGAAGTTTCTGATCTTACGCAGCTCCTTCATGATCCAGCTTTCGTTGACGAGCTGCTCGTAGCGCCGCAGTTGCTTCGCCGAAAAATCTCCAGCCAGCAGCGCCTCGAAAATCGCTTCCGCGGCGAGCATCCCGCTCTTGATTGCAGTGTGAATCCCCTTCAGACGTTGTGAATTGAGGAAACCGGCGCAGTCGCCGACCAGCAAGACCCCATCCGCATAAATCTGCGGCATGGCGTGTGGACCGCCCGCCGCAATCGTCTTGGCTCCGTAGCGTATCATCTTGCCGCCTTCGAGGAGCCGGGCCACGAAAGGGTGCTGCTTGAAGCGTTGAAATTCGGCGTGCGGGTCCAGAAGCGGGTCGCGGTAATCAAGGCCAGTGACGTAGCCTAGATTAACGATGCGATTCTGCATCCCGTAGATCCAGCCGCCGCCGTAGGTCTGCGCGTCGGACGGAAAGCCGAGCGTGTGCGTGACGCGCCCGGTCGGGTAGCGATCATCCGGCAGTTCCCATAGTTCCTTGATGCCGAGGCTGTAAACCTGCGGCTCGCGCCCCTGGTTAAGATTGAGCCGCTGCGTCAGCTCCTTTGTCAGGGAGCCGCGCGGGCCTTCGCCGAGCACGGTCACTTTTGCGTGAAGGTCCACCCCCGGCTCGAAATTGGCCTTACGCTTCCCCTCCTTGTCAATTCCTTTGTCCCCTGTGCGGACGCCTATGACGCGGTCACGCTCGTCATAGAGCATCTCCGCGCCAGGAAACTCCGGAAAGATATTGACGCCAGCTTCCTCGCACTTCTCGCCGAGCCATGCGGTCAGGCGGTTGAGGGAGACTATGTAATAGCCATGGTTCTTTAAGGGAGGCGGCGTGATGGGCGAGCGGATGGAGCGCGTCTTCGTCAGGTACAGGAAATAGTCTTCCTTGACGTGAGATTCGAGCGGCGCTCCCTGCTCTATAAAATCGGGGATCAACTCGCGAAGCGCTCGCGGGTCCATGACTGCGCCGGACAGAATGTGCGCGCCGACAGACGCGCCCTTTTCAATGACGCCGATCTCGATTTCGCCGAGCGGCTGACCTTCGCGCTCACCATTTGCGACCGCCTCGTTGTGCTCTCGGACGAGGCGCGCCAGATGCAGCGCCCCGCTCAAGTTCGCCGGGCCCGCGCCGACGAAAACCACGTCCATCTCTAAAGTTTCGCGTTCCAAACTTCCACCTCGATGAGATAAAAATGAATAACCATTCAGTGAGGCGAGTATAGCAAATAGCGAGGTTTTAAGTCGAAGTGTTAAAATGGCGCTCCCGCTCACATTTTCATTTCGCTTTGATTATGCTTCTCCTTCCTGAAACATGTAGAATAATTGTGAACTAATCGTCGGAGACTTTAATGAAATCAGTGTTGCCACGCTCATCCGGCGTGTATCAAATTCTCCGCAAGCCGACGGGCAAAATCTACATCGGCAGTACAGTTAATCTGCGAGAACGTTGGGCTGGACACCGCTCAAGTCTGCGTTATGGCAAGCATCAGAATATTTTTCTACAGCGTGCTTGGAACAAGTATGGCGAGTCACGGTTTGAATTCTCAGTTTTAGAGTTTGTAGATGAGGCAGGTCTGTTACAGGCGGAGCAACGATGGATTAATAATACCGGATGCGCTGATAGGAACATCGGATTTAACATCTCTCGCGTTGCTGGCTCGACGGGTGATTTGTTCGCTCAAATTTGGAAAGGATTCATTGACCCTGAGGGCAATGAGATAACGATCACCAATCTTCACGGATTTTGTCGGCAGCATGAACTAGATTTCCCTTCAATGCACAGGCTGGCGAAGGGAAAGAGCAAACTTAAATCCTATAAGGGCTGGACACACCGTAACAGCATTCGCCAAAGAGACTATGTGAAGACCTACACAGGATTCATTGATCCTGATGGCCGTTCGGTGGAGCCAATAACAAACCTCGCCGCGTTTTGCCGCGAACACGGATTAGATAATACACACATGGTGGCGCTTGTAAACGGCAGAATTTGTAGTCATCACGGTTGGACATATAAGAACGGAAAGCGGAAGACGGTGAAGACATATACTGGTTTTATTAACCCCGAGGGGCAGCGGGTAATTTTCACAAACTTGGTGGCCTTTTGCCGGGCGCACGGGCTTCATCCCGTCCATATGCATAACCTCATCAGCGGTCAGCGTAAGAGCCATAAGGGATGGACATGGAGGAGGAATAATGAATAGCCAGGAACATAAGCACGATCTTTCTAAACAAGCCAATCGCCTCATTAACGAGAGCAGTCCCTACTTACTCAAGCACGCATATAACCCCGTTGATTGGCATGTCTGGGGACCAGAAGCATTCGCTAAGGCGCAACAAGAAGACAAGCCGATTCTCCTTAGCATCGGATATTTTTCCTGTCACTGGTGTTCAGTGATGGAGAGAGAATCCTTCGAGAATGAAGAGATCGCGCGCTTGATGAACGAGAATTTCATCAACATCAAGGTGGACCGAGAGGAGCGCCCGGACCTGGATCAGCTTTACATGAACGCGGTGCAGATGATGACCGGGCACGGCGGCTGGCCGATGACTGTGTTCCTGACGCCGGAAGGCGTGCCCTTTTACGGCGGCACGTACTTTCCGCCGGAAGACCGCTACAACATGCCGGGCTTCCCGCGCGTGCTCCTGGGCGTCGCCGAAGCTTATCGCTCGCGCCCGGACGAGATAACAGAGACCTCCGTCTCGATGCTCAGGGAGTTGCAGCGCCTGGGTCAGGCGCGTGAATCCGATGATCTGCTCACACATGATCTACTGGACGCGGCCGAGCGCAACATCGCGCGCAGCTACGATCCACGTTACGGGGGCTTCGGCAGCGCGCCGAAGTTTCCGGCCCCGATGAGCCTGGAGTTTCTACTGCGGCAGTATTACCGAACAGGGCGGAGCGAGACGCTGGAGATGATCGAGAATACTTCGCGCAAGATGGCCGAAGGCGGGATGTACGATCAACTCGGCGGCGGATTCCACCGCTACTCGACGGATGCGCGCTGGCTCGTCCCGCATTTCGAGAAGATGCTTTATGACAATGCCCTGCTCTCGCGGCTTTACCTGCACGTTTACCAGCAGACGAAAGATGATTTCTACAGGCGAATCGTCGAAGAGACGCTCGGTTACGTGCTGCGTGAGATGACGGATGAGCGCGGCGGTTTCTACTCAACGCAGGACGCGGATTCCGAAGGAGAGGAGGGGAAATTTTTCGTCTGGACCGTTGAAGAGATCAAGGAGGCCCTGGGCGAAGAAGAAGGCTCGCTCTTCTGCGACTATTATGATGTGACCGAAGCGGGCAATTTCGAGGGCAAGAATATTCTGCACGTCTCGCGCTCCGTTGAAGACGTTGCCGAGGAAGCAGGCACGTCCGCGGAGCGTTGGGCGGAAGTTCTGGAGCGCGGGCGTCAAAAGCTTTTCGAGATTCGAGAGCGCAGAATCAAGCCCGGCAGAGATGAGAAAGTGTTGACAGCCTGGAACGGGCTCATGCTCGCGAGCTTCGCCGAAGCCGGGGCCATTCTCGAAAGGGATGACTACAGAGAGACGGCCGAGCGAAACGCGCAATTTATCCTGGAGCAACTGCGCCCCGACGGGCTGTTACTGCGCACCTATAAGGACGGGCAATCCAAGCTCAACGGCTATCTGGAGGATTACGCTTTCTTCATTGACGGACTTCTCACGCTCTATCAAACGACGGGCACCTTGCGCTGGCTGGAAGAAGCGCGCGCCCTGGCGGACCGGATGATCGAAGAGTTCTGGGATGCGGAGGACGGGGGCTTTTTCTACACCGGCAAGAATCATGAAGAGCTGATCGTTCGGACGAAGGATTTTTTTGACAACGCCACGCCGTCCGGGAACTCCGTGGCCGCAGAGGCGCTGCTCCATCTGGCCGCCCTCACCGGTAATGAAGACTATTCGCGTAAGGCTGTGACCATCTTTCGCCTGCTCGGCGGTCCCTTAAAGAAATATTCTTCGGCCTTCGGGCGCTTGCTCGGCGCGCTGGATTTCTACCTTTCGACGCCACGCGAGATTGCTGTTATCGGCGAGAGCAAGGATGAGGCGACGCGCGCTCTCCTGCGTGAAGTGTGGACGAGATACCTGCCGAACAAGGTTGTGGCTCAAGCCGCGGAGGGCGACGAGAAGGCTACTGAAATCATCCCGCTCCTGCGGGAGCGCACAATGGCGGAGGGGCGTGCGACGGCTTACGTCTGCGAGAATTATACGTGTCAAAAGCCCACGCCCTCCCCGGCAGAGCTTGCACGGCAACTTGACGGGGACGTGGCCCGTGACGCTTCAGGCTCCATTTAAGGTGTAATCAAAGCTGTCTTGAGCGCCTCCATGAGCTCTTCACCGTAGCGCGCAATCTTTGATTCGCCCAGCCCGTGGATAGAAACGAGGGCTTCGACCGTTGCGGGGCGCTCCATCACCAGATGCTCAAGCGTTCGGTCCGGGCAGATCATGTAGGCTGGCACGTGCTCACGGTTCGCTGTTTGAAGCCTCCACTTCTTCAAACTGGCTACGGCATCTCTTTCTTCTTTTGTCAGCGCTCTGGGAGGCGGCTGCGGGGCACGACGTTTCCGCGGCGCGCGCGTCTCGCCGCTCGATGGAGCGAGAGTGGCCGCGCGCATTGCCAACTCTAATTTTCCCTGTTCAGTCAGTAGACGTTGAAGCTGGTCATAGACGCGTAGCGTAATGTAGGCATCCATCGCGGCATATTGAAGTTGGGCGCGTGTGAGTGGCCGCCGCTTCCAGTTAGATTTTTGGAAACTCTTGTCCAGCTCAATGCCGAAAAGATGCGCCGTCACGCCTGCGAGGCTGTAAGAAGGAAGTCGTAAAGCGGAGCGGGCCAGCCGCAACGTATCCACAAAAGCGGCCGGCCTGAAGCCCGCCCCGATTAACATCCCCTCATCAAAACGCGCGTTATGCGCCGCCATCGTGACGGCGGGCGATTCGATTAAAGGTCTTAGGAGCTCAACATCAATCGCGAAGAGATCGAAAACCAGGACATCGCCTTCGCGCGCCGCGATCTGCACGAGCGAGACGTGCGATCTATTGGCAGCAACATCCCAGTAGGTTTCCGTATCGAGCCCGACGATTGTTTCCGAGACGACCCCTTCGAGCGCGAGTCGCGCTTCATTGTTATCGGTGATGAAGCGAAAGCCGGGCACCATCGTCTGCTCAAACTCGGTCACGGTCGTTTCGGTACGGAAGGTCCGGCCCCGCCAGCAATCCTGGCACTAAAAATTAAGGCGCGCTGAAATATCAACGCGCCTTCTCCATTCAGCCACAAAGGCAACAGATTACATGTTCTTATTAGGCTTAGCGGTATTCGCTGGCTTGTTCATGTTGCTCATGTTGGCGTTCTTGTTACCGTTCATGTTCATGTTCGTGTTTGTGCCGCCATTCATGTTCATTGGCGTCATGGTTGGCGTCGGCGTGCTGGTCGCAGTTGGGGTCGGCGTCGCCGTGTTTGTGGTATTCGTCGTCGTGGACGTATTGTTGGCGTTTTCGCTTCCACAGCCGATTCCCAAAGCAGCGACTGCAAGCAAGGTAAGAAGAGCTAAGGTTCTTCGCATCGAGTTGTCTCCTGTAACCCAGAGGGGTCAGATTGTTAGGGAGCTGAGGCAAAAACTTCTTCTTGGTCTCCGCCGGAACGCTTCTGCATCAGCTCGGTCAATTGGTCGCGCCACAGTGCGTCAACTTTCTAGAACCTTTGGAGCAAGTTGAAAGGAGTAAACGCACAGGGCAGTTAATTATTCAGAATAGCTTATGCCCGCCTTGATACTTACCTCTGGCGGACAAGATTTTACTGGGCGTCCATAACGACACCCAATGATCTTAAAAACTCGCGCCTAATTATCCACGGCAAGCGACATCTTCTCAAGCCCAAAAGGCTTGTATTTCCTGATGTTGCCCCGTGGCCTTTCCCGTAAGAAGGGCGCTACTGAATTTAAGGCGCGCGCAGTTTAGCACTAGAACCGCTGGAAATAAACCAAAAAATTGAGATTCTTTGAGAATCTCTCCCCTCTTCAGGGCCAAATCCCCCTAGAAAAGCCTTGACGAGCCCTTATAATTTAAGTATTGTTAATCACATGCCAACCAAGTTGGCATGTGGCAGCTCTTAACAATTGCTCCTCTGACCGTGAAGTAAGGGGGATTTTCCCTCCTGAACTTCGGAGTCCAGTCACCCACAAACGCCGTAAACCGAACGCAATTCTCCCTTCTAGTGTTCACTTTCTGAGAGGAATCAAACAATTCAGCTATGCCGGAAGGAAACTGGAAAACACTCGCACTTCTAGGCTGCGTGGCCGCGTTGGCCTCCGTCCTGCTGGTTCTCTCCCTCGTCTCAGTCGCTGGCCTGCCCTTAAGCGGGTGGTCCGGACTTGCTCCGCTCGCGGGGCTTCTTGTTTTGACGCTGGGCGCAAGTCGTTTTACGGTCTCCGTGACAAACGCGGACGGAGTCAGCCAAAGCGAAAAGTCTATCGCTGATGCTTTCATTTTTCTGGCAGCGATGATGTATGCGGTGGAGCCGGCGAAGGCTGTCGGTCCCGCTGTGATTCTGGCCGCCGTCGTCGGATTCATCTCTTCCTGGAAATCTTCCGACCGCCGAATCACGATCTTCACGACGGGCGCTGCCATCATTTCGACCTACGCTGCGGCTTCACTCTACGGGTTCCTGGTTCATGTATTTCTGGCGAACTCTCAAGGCGGCGTCGAAAACATCCGGCTCGAATCCCTGCTGCTGCCGCTCTGCCTTCTGGCCCTCGTCCAGTATTTCCTGAGCACCATCGCAACGGCCGCCTTCATCGCTTTCGATTCTGGAAACAGCCGCCTCACGCTTTCGCGCGAAAGCCTGGTCTGGACGTCCATCACAGAGATCGGAAGCGCTGCTTCCGCGGCGCTCTTTTACTCGACCTTGTACACGGGAAGCATTCCGTTCGTCTTCGTCGGCCTCCTGATTATAGGACTCGTACATCTTCTCTACCGCTTCGACGAGCAGCGAGTCCAGGAAGTCCGCCGCGCAGAGAAAGAGAAGGCGCGGCATATTCAGGAGATGGCGAACCTGCACATGAACACCATCGAATCGCTCGCCATAGCGATTGATGCGAAAGACCAGACCACCCACGGTCATGTTCGGCGAACACAAATATACGCGACCGAGATGGGGAAACTTCTGAAAGTTACTGAATCCGAGCTTCAAGCCTTGATGGCCGGCGCGCTCCTACATGACATAGGCAAACTCGCCGTTCCCGAGTACATCCTCAACAAGCCCGGCAAGCTGACGGAATCCGAGTTCGCCAAGATGAAGATTCATCCGACGGTCGGCGGCGACATCCTGAAGCGTGTCGGGTTTCCCTACCCCGTCGAAGACATCGTCCGCTACCATCATGAGAAGTGGGACGGGACCGGTTATCCGAAAGGTTTGAAGGCCCAGGCGATTCCGCTGGTCGCGAGGATTATTTCAGTCGTAGATTTCTACGATGCGACGCGCTGCGACCGCCCGTACAGGAAAGGCATGACGCGCGAGGATTCTCTGACGCTCTTGAGAAAGATGGCCGGGTCTTCTTTCGATCCCCGCGTGGTCGAAACCTTCATCGCTCATGTCGAAGAGTTCGACAACCTGATCGCGGCCCAGGATATTCAAGAGCAGGTTCCTTCCGAGCAAGACGAAGAGGCTAACGCGTCCCGTCCCGACGCCGGACTCGCCTCGGATACACTCGGCACGCCGAACGACGTCACGGGCTTCCGCTCGATTACAGAAGCACAGCGCGAAGTCTTCGCGCTGCACGAAATCGCCCAGACAATCGGCTCGTCACTTAATTTGCAGGATACTGTCGCCCTCGTCTCCAGCAAGCTCAGAGCCATCGTCCCCTTCGACACCTGCGTCATCTATCTTGTTGACGAGAAGTCTGGCAAGGCCATGCCTGCGCACGCCGCCGGCGAGAACTCCGAAATCTTTTCAAAGCGTCGAATCAACATCGGCGAAGGCATCACCGGATGGGTTATTGCAAACGCACGCTCGATGTGCAACGCCTCCCCGGAACTCGATCTGGTCGGCCTGCCCGAAGACCTTATTAAAGCCATCAGGGGCGTCCTCGTCGCGCCGCTCATTCGCGAAGACGGCGCGTTCGGCGCGATCACGCTCTACTCAAAGAGCCGCATCTCATACACCTCTGAGCACGTCCGCCTCCTCGAATCCGTTTCGCAACATGCTTCTTCGGCACTTAATAACGCCATGACTTTCGAGAAGACGAAAGAGAGCGCGCTGATAGACTCTTTGACGGACCTGCCGAACGCTCGCGCCTTCTACCTGATGCTCGAACAGCGCATCGCCGAAGGGCAGCGTTTGAACAAGGAAGCACTCGCCGTCATCTCCATGGACGTGGACGATTTCAAGAAGATTAACGATTCTTACGGCCATGCCATCGGCGACCGGGTGCTGGCGAACATCGCCACGGTCATCAAGAAAGAGATGCGGCAGATGGACATCCTCGCGCGTTATGCCGGGGACGAGTTTGTCGCCATCATGCCCATGGCATCCACTACTATGGCGAACATGATTGCAGAGCGCGTCAGGTCCGCGGTCGAATCTCATAAATACTCCGTCCGAACGGGTCGCACCGTAGAGGTCGGCATCAGCCTCGGCGTCTCCTGCTTCCCGACGGATGGCGAGACCACTGAAGAACTGTTGACCGCCGCCGCCCGCAACATGCAGCACGACAAACACGCACGCAAGCTCGTACCGTCTCTTTCTGAATCATTGACGGCTGCGAGTTTAGACCACCTTAGATAGAGTTCTTCCAGGAATCGAAAAAGGCGCAGGCTATTAAATAAGTAGCCTGCGCCTTTTTTTGTGCTCTGTGCGCTTTTGCACGCAATCGAGCATCTCGCGTATAATCCCAATCGCATCGCAATTTGGCTTTAACAAATCTCAAACGCGCACAAGCATCAGCCGCGCCGGGAGTGTCTCCCCTTGACGCGGCCAGCGCTTGAAGCGGAAAAACTGAATTCCATGACCAAACAAGCCACGCCCACAGAATCGCGCGCGGGTGCTGAGGACGCAAGCGCTACCGGCGTCGCCGAGCAAGAAATCGCCGATACCGATGAACTGAGCCGAGAGCATCAGGATCAGAAAGCAAAGCAAATTGATCGCACCGCAGAGCTCGACCCAGAGACTTTGCTCAAGCTGCTTAACCAGATGATCCTCATTCGCCGCTTCGAGGAGAAGTGCGCCGAAAGTTACAGCCTCGGCAAGATCGGTGGCTTCTGTCACCTTTACATCGGCCAGGAGGCCGTCGCCGTTGGCGCTCTCGCTACGTTGCGCCCCGATGATTACGTGCTCACGAGTTACCGCGAGCACGGCCACGCCATCGCCAAAGGGATGTCTCCGGATGAAGTGATGGCGGAGCTTTACGGCAAAGCCGGCGGGTGCTCAAGCGGCAAAGGCGGCTCGATGCATCTCTTTGATGCGGACCTCAATTTTCTCGGCGGCCACGCCATCGTCGGCGGGCAGATCCCGCTGGCTACAGGAGTCGCGTTCGCCTCGAAATACAAGGGAACGGACCAGGTGACGCTCTGTTTCTTCGGCGAGGCCGCGGTCAATCAGGGCGCGTTTCACGAGTCGCTCAACATGGCTCAGTTGTGGAAACTTCCCTGCATCTACATCTGCGAAAACAATCAATACGGGATGGGCACGTCGCTTCAGCGTGCGATGTCACTACACGACGTTTCTCAGAAAGCCTGCGCCTACGAAATGGCTTCGGAATTCGTTGACGGGATGGATGTGCTCGCCGTCCGGGAAGCCGTTTTGCGCGCCGTGGACCGCGCGCGCAAAGATTATCTTCCGACCCTGCTCGAAATACGGACCTATCGCTTCATGGGACACTCGATGTCCGACCCGGGCAACTACCGGACGCGCGCCGAGATCGAAAAGCACCAGGAACGGGACCCGATCAAACTTTTCACAGAGAGCTTGAAGGAGAAAGGCGTGCTCGACGACGACCGTCTCGCCCAGATGGAGAAGGAGGCGCGCGAGGTTTCCGAACGCTCCGCACGCTTCGCGGACGAAAGCCCCGAACCTGATCCTAAAGAGCTTTTCACAGACATCTATGCTTCGTGAATCGTAAATCGTAAATCGTGAATAGATGAATTTGCTTTTCACGATTTACGATTTACGATTCACGATTTACGAGGAAATCAGATGGCCGTAATAACAATGCGCGAGGCGCTCAATCAGGCTTTACGTGAAGAGCTGCGGCGCGACGAGACAGTCTTCCTGATGGGCGAAGAGGTTGCCGAATATCAGGGGGCTTATAAAGTTACCAAAGGACTCTGGGAGGAGTTCGGCGACAAGCGTGTGATTGACACGCCGATCACCGAGCTAGGTTTTGCCGGGTTAGGCGTCGGCGCGGCGATGGTCGGCCTGCGGCCCGTCATCGAGTTTATGACCTTTAATTTCTCCATCCTCGCCACGGACCAGATCATCAACTCAGCGGCCAAGATGCTTTACATGTCCGGCGGGCAGTTCAAGATTCCGATTGTCTTTCGCGGCCCTAACGGGTCAGCCTTCCAGGTCTCTTCGCAACACTCGCAGGCGCTCGAATCCTGGTACGCCTACTTCCCTGGCATTAAGGTCGTCATGCCTTCGACCCCTGCCGACGCCAAAGGGCTGCTGAAGAGCGCCATCCGCGATGATAATCCTGTGATCTTCATGGAACAGGAGAGGATGTACGGCCAAAAAGGCGAGGTGCCCGAAGAGGAAGACTTCACGATCCCGCTCGGGGTCGCGGATGTCAAACGTGAGGGAAAGGATGCGACCATCGTCGCCCGCTCTCTGATGGTCCCGCTGGCGCTCAAGGCCGCCGAAGAGCTGGAGAAGCAGGGCGTGTCCTGCGAAGTGATTGACCCGCGCACGATCCGACCTTTGGACATTGAGACTATCATCAACTCGGTCAAGAAAACCAACAGGGTCGTCGTCGCGGAAGAGTCGCACCCCTTCTGCGGCGTCGGCGCGGAGATCAGCGCCGAAATCCATGAGCGGGCTTTCGATTATCTGGACGCTCCGGTCCGCCGCCTTTCCGGAGCGGAAGTCCCGATGCCTTATGCCAAGAATCTTGAGAAGCTGGCGATCCCCGACGTCAATCAGATCATAAAAGCCGTGCGCGAAGTCGCGTACCTGGATTCGTGAATCGTGAATCGTAAATCGTGAATAGAGAGAAGCCGCTTTTCACGATTTACGATTTACGATTCACGATTTACGAGGAAAAAGAATGGCAACGCAGGTCGTAATGCCCAAGCTCTCTCCGACGATGGAAGAGGGACAGATTTCAAGGTGGCTCAAAAAAGAGGGCGATCAAGTCTCTATGGGCGAGCCGCTCGCGGAGATTGATACGGACAAGGCCACGATGGAGATGCAGGCGCTCGGCACAGGCGTGCTGCGCAAGATTTTGATCAATGAGGGCGAGACCGCGCCGCTCGGACAGCCCATCGCAATCATCGGCGAGGCCAACGAAGACATCTCCAGCCTTTTGAAAGCGGGGGCCGGAACGGGCGCGCCGAAGTCGCAGGCACAACCCGAGCAGGAGGGCGCTGAATCCTTAGAACAGAGGGCTCCCGCGGACGGGACCAGGGCCGCGCAGCCGTCCGGTAATGGCGCCGGAGCGACTGAAACAGACGACGGACAAGGGAGCGGCCGTCTCGTCGTCTCCCCGCTCGCCGCTCGCATGGCCGCCGAGGCCGGCATCAACCTGCGTTCGCTGACCGGGAGCGGACCGGGCGGACGAATTATTAAACGCGACATTGAAGCCGCGATGAGCGCCGGGGGCAAAGCGGGAGCCGAAGACGCTGCGGCGCAAACGCCGCAGAGACACCTGCGCGCCGTCGCGCCGAGCAGCCAGCCGACGCAGTTCCCTGCTGTTGAAGGCGCCTCGCCGTACAGGGACGAGCCGACCTCCGTGATGCGTCAGACCATCGCGCGCCGTCTTGTCACGTCCATCGGGCCGATCCCACACTTCTTCCTGACGACCGAGATCGAGATGGACCGTGTCGTCGAGATGCGGCGCTCAGTCAACGAACTGGACCCGGAGCTCAAAGTCAGCATCAACGACGTGATTATCAAGGCCGCCGCCGCTGCGCTGGTGCAGCACCCGCAGGTCAACGCCTCGTTCCAGGAGAGAAACGTTCGATACTACGAGCGGGCGGACATCGGCGTGGCCGTTGCCATCGAAGATGGCCTGATCACGCCGGTCGTGCGCTCCGCGGATAAAAAATCCCTGAGCCAGATAGCCAGCGAGGTCCGCGAGCTGGCCGAACGTGCGCGTTCGCGCAAACTTCTCCCGGAAGAATACACAGGCGCGACTTTCTCGATTAGCAACCTGGGGATGCTGGGCATTGATGAGTTTACGGCCGTCATCAACCCGCCGGAAGCGGCCATTCTGGCTGTCGGCGCTGTGACGCCCAAGGCGGTCGTGCGTGACGGGCAGATAGTTGTGCGTCAGTTGATGCGCGTGACGATGTCCTGCGACCACAGAGTCATAGATGGCGCGACCGGCGCGCGTTTTCTTCAAACTTTCAAGCGATTACTCGAAAATCCGCTCCTGATGATCGTTTGAGACGCCTAGCCAACATCAAAAGCGGCGGCGCTGCCCCGCACCTGGCGCTCATCGCCGTCCAACTGATGTTCGGCACCTGGCCGATTGTCGGCAAGCTCGCTTTAACAGTTCTGCCGAGCGCCAGCCTCGTTGCTTTTCGCGTCGCAGGGGCAGCTCTCGCCTTCCTGCTTTTGCAGCGCACGGTAGGTCGCGCGCAGAAGATTCGCCGTAGCGATTACGCGCGCTTCGCCCTTTACGCGCTGCTCGGTGTGGTCCTCAACCAGTTTCTTTTCGTCAAAGGCCTGTCGCTGACCACAGTCATTAGCGCGACACTGCTCGGCACGACCATTCCCGTCTTCACACTACTTGTCAGCATCACGCTCGGTTATGATCGCCTCACGTTACGCAAGGCGCTGGGCATCTCTCTGGCCGCGGCCGGGGTCGTCTATCTTCTTTATCCCGAGCGGGATTTCACGAGCGACTCGGCCATCGGGAACCTGCTGATTATCCTCAACTCGGTCTGCTACGGCGCTTATCTTGCTATCTCGAAGGACGTGCTGAAGCGTTACGGGGCTTTAACGGTCATCACCTGGATTTTCGTCTTCGGCTCAATCGCGACGGTTCCCATAGGCGGCTATGCGCTGGCGGGGGCACCTTTGCAGGAAGCTGGAACGGGCGTCTGGCTGGCGGTCATCTACATCATTCTAGTGCCGACAGTGGGCGCATACTATTTGAATGCCTGGGCGCTTTCGCGAGTCGAACCGAGCACCGTAGCGATCTACATTTATCTCCAGCCGCTGATCGCATTCGCTCTGGCCCCTCTCATTCTCAACGAGAAATGGAACCCGCGCTCGTGGCTCGCTTCCCTTCTAATCTTTTCCGGCATCGCCGTCGTCACGTGGCGCACGCGCAGTCATGCCATAGACGAAGTCGCGGAGCATCCCGAAGCCCTGAGCCATTAATGTGCATTTGCGTTGATTGAGGAGTCTGCTGGTATAGTTAATTCCCAGATGGCGACGACAGCGGCAGACAGAATCTCTCGTCAATTAATGGAGGAGGCTGCGAAAACTTCTGCGGCGCGATATTCAATGCTGGCCGCAGGGTTTCTGATTGCGCTCAAGACCGTGACGGGCTTTCTCACGGGCTCGATCAGCGTCTGGGCATCTCTGCTTGATTCCGCGATGGACATCTTCGCTTCGTCCATCAATTATTTCGCGGTGCGCGCCGCCGCCCGCCCGGCGGACGAGGACCACGCCTACGGTCACGGCAAAGCCGAATCGCTGGCAGGTCTTTTCCAGTCAATCGTGATTGCGGCCTCGGGCATTTTTCTCATCGCCGAATCTATCCGCCGCATCATCAATCTCAAAGAGACTCGGTCGGAATGGATCGGGATTTTGACGATGCTCGTCGCCGTCGGCGTCAGCGTCGCGCTCGTCCGGCGGCTCAAGCGGGTGGCGCGCGAGACGGAATCGCCGGCGCTGCATGCGGATGCCCTACACTACATGACGGACATCTACACGAACCTCGGCGCGCTTTTGGCGCTCGTCATCGTTGGTCTAACTCCACTACAGATCGCGGACCCGCTCATCTCCATCGCAATCGCGTTCTATATACTCTGGTCCGCATTGGCGGTCGGGCGCGAGTCTATAGATATTCTGATGGACCGAAGGCTTCCCCTCAAGGTTCACGACCAAGTCGCGCGGGTTGTTGACCGCTTCAGGGATCAAGGCGTGCTCGGTTTTCACGACCTGCGGACACGCCGCTCGGGGTCGCAGAAATTCATTGATCTGCATCTGGAGGTCGAGCGCAACATGCGACTCCAGGAGGCGCATGACATTACGGTCTCGGTGCTGCGCGCAATCGAAGCGGAGATTCCGCGCGCCCGCGTGCAAATCCACACGGACCCGGCCGGTTAAAGGAGAGCGCGGTACGTGACCGTTATCTGGCGGCTTGAGGGACTTGATTGGGTTGTGGGTTGCTGGCTGAAAGGCGACCCTGCCTACGGGGAAGCACTGACGCAGCTACGACTGATGAGAACGCAAGAGAAACGGCTCTTCGAGGAACTGCTATCAGCCTGCCGCGTTGCCTGAGGCTGATTCCCTTTTCCGGTCCTGATTCATGAGAGTTCAACTGAAACTGTCCTCGCGCGGATAAGGAGGACCATTATTATGATTCAGTATCTTTATTTGATCCTGTCTGTGCTGGGCACGGCTCTCCCCTGCTCGCAGCTCTTCCCTTTCCTGGCCGAGCATGGCTTAAACATCCCGCTGTTTGTCGAGCAACTATTCGCGAATCGCATCTCCGGGTTCTTCGGGCTCGATGTTATCGTGTCGTCTGTGGTGCTCTGGGTGTTCGTCCTCACAGAAGGGCGGCGGCAACAGATGAAGCATCTCTGGCTATACATAATCTGCAACCTCCTGGTTGGCGTTTCGCTCGCTTTGCCTCTTTTCTTATTGATGAGGGAGCGCAAGGTGTCCCGGCCAATGGATATTAAACAGGCTGCGGCATGAGGGCAGTTCACCGCTCAACTGAATACGTTGTTGTGCTCCTTGTTTTCGTGTATGGAGAATGATGAATTAAAGAGAGAGGCGGACCGCTTGCTTCAAGCGTGTGGCTTGCCGGAATTGCTTCGCTCATATCCAGACTGGTTTGTCGGCGGCAGTTATAGCTATGACCTGATGTGCTGGCGGGATTTGGATATTTATATCCTCGATCCGAGACGAGACTTGAAGCAGTGTTTCGAAGTCGCCTACGAGCTTACACAGCGGCTCTCGGCCAAGAAGTCACGTTTCACTAACAACATCGGAGGCGAGCCAAACGGCCTCTACTGGGGCATTAAGTTAGGGGACGAGCGTCAGGGGGCCTGGAAGCTGGACGTTTGGTTCCTTGATTCAACGAGCTACAGGCAGCACGCTCAATATTCGGCGTCGATGCGTGAAAAGCTGACGGCGGAGACAAGATCTTTCATCCTCGCCATCAAAGAAGCATACTGGCGGCGTCGCGAGTACCGCGATACCGTGACCAGCGACATGATCTACAGGGCTGTGCTCGAAAAGGGCGCGAAGGACGTGAGCAACTTTGAGCGCCTCCTGAATGAACAACTGTAGATATTGCGGAATGCGGATTGAAAGAGCAGTAAGCAGCAGGCAGAAAGCAGTAGGCAGTAAAGACCGAAGACGCTTTTACTGCCTACTGCCTTCTGCCTTCTGCCTTCTGTTTTTCTAAATCCGCAATCCGCAATCGAAAGGCTCTGCTATGAACTCGTGGACAAGGACCGATAGGCGCATCGGCATGTGGGCGGCCGTTGCCATTGTCGTTTTGACTGTGGCTTACATTTTCACAGGCACGATCTGGCTCGTGTCAAATCTCAATGCGGCGACAGCTCAGGGATTACAACCGAGCGAGCCTTATCTGGCTATCCTCGAAACCCTACTTCTGTTGACAACCCCGGCTCTCGTTGCTCTTTTTGCAGCCATACACGCCTACGCGCCGCCCGATAGGAAAACTTGTAGTCTGGCGGCCTTCGGCTTTGTCACACTGCTCGCCGGTCTGACAGGCATTGTTCACTTTGTTCAACTGGCTGTTGTTCGTCGGACCTCCAGCGCAGCAGTCGCCGAAGTTTTCCGTATGTATAACCCGGATGGCCGGCTCTCGACGATGCTGGCTATAGATTTTCTCGGCTGGGACTTCTTTTTGGGCTTCGGCCTGCTCTTCGCCGCAGCAATATTCAGGGGCGACAAATTGCAAAACGCCATTCGCGTCAGCCTGATTCTCGGCGGAGGGCTCTGCCTGTTCGGCATTTCCGGCTCGCTGTCGGGCGATCTGCGTCTTCAATACCCAGCCATCCTCGGCTACGCTTTCGTCTTTCCTTTTAGCTGTCTTTTGCTGGCAAAGCTTTTCGCCCGTGCGGACAAAACGGCAGGTTGATTTATTCGCGCGGCGGCTGAGGGCGGTTACAGGTCAGGCCGTTTTAATCGCCCTGATGCTCTTTGGCTTTTCTGATTCGGCCAGGCGGCGCAACTCGTAAAGCTTCGTCAAAGCTTCAACTGGCGTGAGCGTGTCCAGGTCCAGGTTGATCAACGATTGTGCGATCTCCGAAACGTGTGGGAGGCCACCGGCTGCCGTTTGTTCGCTTGACGCATTATCTCGCCTGCTCTCGTGGGCCTGCCCGTGCGCTTCGTAATGGCTCAGGAGTTCTTCAGCGCGTCGGACCACCGGACGTGGAAGACCCGCCAGCTTCGCAGCATAGACGCCGTAACTTTTCTGCGCGACGCCGGGGCTGATCTTATAAAGGAAGACCAGCTCGCTTCCCTCTTCAGCAATCTCAACATAAAGATTTCTGAGGCGCGGCAGAAGCTCCGCCAACTCCGTCAGCTCATGATAGTGTGTCGCAAAGAGCGTTTTGGAGCGAATGTGCGGGTGGTTATGTATGTATTCGAGGACAGAGCGAGCTACGGCCAGCCCGTCGTAGGTCGAAGTCCCGCGTCCGAGCTCGTCCAGGAGAATCAGGGAGCGCGGGCTGGCGTGGTGTAGAATCTGCGCCGTCTCGATCATCTCGGTCATAAAAGTTGACTCGCCGCTTCCCAAGCGATCATAGAGACCTATGCGCGTGAAGATTCGGTCACAAAGTCCTATGACAGCGTCATCCGCAGGGACGAAGCTGCCCGTCTGAGCCATCAGGACGATGAGCGCCGTCTGCCGAAGGAAGGTTGACTTGCCTGACATGTTCGGGCCCGTGATTAAAGCTATTTGCGCGCCCTCTTCCTCGCCCAGCCCCGTGTCGTTCGGGACGAAAGCAGTCTCTTCAACCAGCCTTTCAAGCACAGGGTGCCGGCCCGCTTTGATTTTAAGCTCCGGCGAGTCCAGGATTGTCGGGCGAACATAGCGGTGGGCTTCGGCCACTTCCGCCAGAGACGCGACCGTATCAAGGTAGGCGATGCTTCCGGCTGCCGTAAGTATTTCGTCCCGCTGCTTTCCAATCTCCGCGCAGACTCGGCGAAAGAGACTCGATTCAAGCTCGGCAATACGCTCCTGGGCGTTGACGACCAGGGATTCAAACTCCTTGAGTTCGAGCGTGACGAAACGCTCGGAAGCGGCGAGCGTCTGCTTGCGCGTGTAGTCCGACGGGACCAGGTGCAGATTCGGGCGTGTGACCTCTATGAAATGGCCGAAGACCTTGTTATAGCCGACACGCAGGCTCTTGATCCCAGTGCGCGCTCGCTCGCGCTGCTCCATCTCCGCCAGGTAGGCTTTACCGTCGCGCAGCATCGCGCGCAGTTGATCCAGCTCCTCAGAAAAACCTTCACGAATGATGCCAGTCTGCTGCGGGCGCCGCGAAAGCTCGTCCGAGATGGCGCGGCGAATCAAACCGGCCGCAGCTTCACAAAGCGGCAGCGCGGCCAACAACGCGCCGAAGCGTTTCGCCTCCCTCTGCAAGAGAGCGCGAACGCGCGGTATCGTCTCAAGCCCCTGCCCGAGCGCGAGCATCTCCTGCGCCGTGGCGAGCCCCGCACGAGCCCGCGCGGAAAGACGCTCAAGGTCATGAACGGTTTCGAAGGCCGCGAACAGTTCAGCGCGCTCTTTGCCACGGGCGTGAAACCAGGCAATGTGTTCCTGGCGGCGCATGATCTCCGCCACGTCCAATAGCGGCTGTCGCAGATAGCGACGCAGGAGGCGGCCACCCATCGCCGTGCGCGTGCGGTCGAGCGCGGACAAAAGCGAGGGCGCCCCTGCGCTCCCCTCAAAGATTTCCAGGCTCCGCACAGTCTGCGCGTCGAGGACCATGTAATTTTCCGTGTGATAGCTGGAGAGGCGCGTCAACTGCTCCGCGACGTTAAGCTGCGAATCCCGCAGGTAAGCGATGAGCCCGCCTGCGGCCGAAGCGGCCAGGGGCCAGCTTTTCAACCCCAGCGGGGCGAGCGTGCGCGCGCGAAAATGCTGTAGCAGGGTGTGGCGCGCATTCTCGAACGTGAAAGCATCCTCGCGGTAAGGCGTCGGGAATCCAGGTAGGGCATCGCTCTCGGCTTCGGGGCTGTTGCGCGGCAGAAGAATCTCGGAAGGAGCGATGCGTTGCAGCTCAGGAATCGCCGCCTCCGTTCCAACTTCGGTCGCCGCGAACTCACCCGTAGTGATGTCCGCGTAAGCGATTCCGGCGCGGCGGCCATCCGTCACGTAGGCCGCGATGTAGTTGTTGACCTTATTATGAAGCAGGCCCGGTTCGAGGACCGTGCCGGGCGTGACGATTCGGACCACATCGCGTTCTATCAGGTTCCCGCCCTTCTCGCCTTTGACGGGCGTGTCCGAAAGCTGCTCGCAGATGGCGACCCTGTGCCCACGCGCTATTAATCGCCTGAGGTGACGTTCGAGACTGTGGTGCGGGACGCCTGCGAGGGGGACGCGGATGTTCTTGCCCATCGGCTTCGAGGTCAGGACGATGCCGAGCTCGCGCGAGACGAGCCGCGCGTCGTCGTCGAATGTTTCGTAGAAATCGCCGATGCGGAAGAGCAGGATGGCGTCACGATAGCGCGCCTTGATCTCCTGGTACTGTTTATGCAGTGGCGTGGAGGCTGTCATCGCTCGAAGAATTCCTGGAGCAGGTCTTCGACCGACGTGAGCGCCCGGTGAAGTCTGTTGAGCTGCTCGAAGCTCAGGATGGTGGTCGCGCGGCCGATCTCATGGAAAGGTCCGGTGCGCGCCTGGCTCATACTTTTGTTGGCCCGGTTCGTGTCGCGCTCGCTCGCCACGATGAGGAAAGGCTTCGAGCGTTGCGCTTCGTAAGCACGCTTAAGCTTTGCCATTGCGGCATCTATGTTCCCCTTGTGCTGGACCTCAAAGACGTGGCTCAGGCGCGGGCTTGATTCGCCGGCCCGCCAGACGACGTCGTAGTAATCAAACTCGCTCTGGGCGTAATAGCCTAGAACGCGTCCGACGTCCAGGAGCATCCGCTGGAGGTCCGCGTGCGTCAACTCATCGGTCCGCACAGTCTCGGTCCCGCCGTCCGTGAGAGAAAAGCTCTGTCCCTCCTCTTCGGCGCGTTTGCGCCCCGCAGCGGTAATCATCCAGCGCCCGCGCCGCCGCTCGACCTGCCTCTTCTCGGAAAGCTCACGCCCGGCGCGCTGAACGAGCCTGCGCCACTGAGCGCGGTGGCCGCTGCCCCCCGCCTTGACCTCAACTTCCTCCAGTTGTGGAAAGTAGCCCGCGAGACGGTTGTAGAGGAATCGCACGTCCTCAACCCCGCCCGTGGCGACGAGCTCCTGAAGGATCGGCAGTTCGATACGTGCGACGCCCGGATATGCCATCTGTAAAATTCTGGGTAAGCTCTCAGGATGAAGAAGACGGAGGACCCGGGATCGGTCCGGCCTTCGCGCACAAACTTATCAAAACCACAAGCAGAAGGCAAAAGGCAGTAAGCAGAAAGCAGAAGGCAGCGGGCAAACAGCCCCGGAGGGGCGACAGAATGTAGCCAGGGGCGTCGGTCCCCTGGAACACGCGGGTAATATATATCGAGCCCCGGAGGGGCGACAGAGATTCTGTCGCCCCTCCGGGGCTCGATAATTTTTATTTGGCTTTATACCCAGGGCTAACGCCCTGGGCTAAAATCTTTCGCCCCTAGCGGGGCTATAGGTCCACTGCCAACTTTTCTTAAGCCACGTGCCCGGCCTCGATGATGCCGAAGCATTGATGAATCTCGTCGGCTTCGAGCGTGTCGCGCTCCATCAGGCCCTCGACCAGGCGCGCGATTGATTCGCGCTCTCGGTCCACGACCTCGCAGGCGCGTATCATCTGCGCGCTGATGATGTCATTGGTGGCGTGCTCGACGCGGTCCAGCAGCGTCTGGCTGCGCGGGTCTTCGGGTTTGCCGAGGTGAATCGGCCCCAGCGGGCTCATGCCGAACTCTGCGACCATCTTGCGCGCGATCTCGACGGCGCGTTCGATGTCATTTGACGCCCCCGCCGTCATCGTGTCGAGCAGGAGCTGCTCCGCGGCGCGGCCGCCCAGGAGCATCGCGATCTGATCTTCGAGGTATTCGCGCTTCTTCATCAAACGGTCACGCTCGGGCAGGGCCTGCGTGACGCCGAGCGCGCGCCCGCGCGGCAGAATCGAGACTTTATGAATCGGGTCGCCGTTCTTGACGGCGAGGCCGACCGCGACGTGTCCAGCTTCGTGGACGGCGGTAGCGTAGCGCTCCTCCTCATCCATCATGAAGCCCTGGCGTTCGGCGCCCATCAGAATCTTGTCGCGCGCGTATTCGACGTGCTTGCGGGCGATGGCCTCGGAGTCGTCGCGCGTGGCCGCAATCGCCGCCTCGTTTAAAAGGTTGGCGAGGTCCGCGCCGGAGAACCCGGGCGTGCCGCGCGCAATCCAGCGCAGGTCCAGGCCCTCTTCGAGCTTGAGACCCCGCGCATGGACCTTCAAAATCTCCTCGCGCCCGCGAGAGTCGGCGAGATTGACGACGACTTCACGGTCGAAGCGTCCGGGACGTGTCAACGCGCTGTCCAGGATGTCGGGCCTGTTGGTGGAGGCGATAATGACCACTCCGTTGTGCTGGTCGAAGCCATCCATCTCGACCAGGAGCTGGTTGAGCGTTTGATCCTGGTCCGCCGAGGCCGAATCGTTGCTGCGCCCGCGCTGCCGCCCCAGGGCGTCAATCTCGTCTATGAAGATGACGCAGGATGGATGTTTTCTGGCTTCCGCAAAGAGGCGTCGGACGCGGGCCGAGCCCATCCCTGCGAATTTTTCCTGAAAGCTCGAACCCGAGACGGAGAGAAAAGGCGCACCGGCTTCGTTCGCGGCGGCGCGTGCGAGCAGCGTCTTACCCGTCCCCGGAGGTCCGGAAAGAAGGATACCGCGCGGCGCACGCCCGCCAAGGCGACTGAACTTTTCGGGGTCGCGAAGGAACTCAATTGTTTCCGACAACTCCGCCTTCGCTTCGTCCACGCCGGCGACATCCGCGAAATAGACGGACTGTTTGCCTTTGGCGTCAACCAGATTGAAGTCGCCCCCGCGCCCGCCGACCGTGGCATGAACCCGCCAGACGACGACGCCGAGAGAGGCGAGGACCAGCACCGGAATCAGCCAGTAGCCGGACGACTGGATGAAGCTCGGCTGCAAGGAGGCATACTCGACGGGAACTTTACTCGCATAGAACATGCTAATGATGTCATGCTGGGCAGCCGGGTTAGTGACAATCGCCTCCGAGACCACTCCACTTTTTTCGGTCACAATCAAAAGTTCGCCGTCAACTTTCAAAGATTGCGCTTCCGCGGTCTCTCCGATGACGCGCAGTTGCGTCGAATTTATCTTTCTCGCCAGGGGCTTGCGGAGCTGATAGACGGTGAAAATCGTTGTCGCGGCAATTAGCAAGAGCAGGCCAGCTGAGATGATGAGTTTTGACTTCTGGGTACGGGGGATCAAACGGGGCAAAGGGGATGGCATCACAATTCTCCTGAGCGAGCGGCTCGGCCTACAAATTGGGGAAGGCTAAAGCTCTCGTTCCGCGAAAAATCAAAATTTACAAAGAATCGGGGGTTTGAAGTGTCCGTTACCGGAAGAAGTAAATCTCTCACGCGAGGCGCGGCAAGCGTGGAAACTCTGCTGGGCGTTCGCTCGAAGACGAGTCGCAAACGCAACTTGTACTTTACCAGCCACAGGCGCCGAAAGTCCAGCACCTGCAAAACAGTTCACTCTCAATTTGTAATAAAAAAGCAGGCTGGAGAATCGGGTCCGGCCTGCCGGACCACTCGGATGAGCCACTTTGCGTTCCGGTTGCCGTAAATTCTCTCTCTTTGTTTGATTAATTCTTGCTTGCCTCGATTCAAAACACAGTGTGGGAATAGTGAGCGATGTATTTCAATACAAACGGGCAGATTGAGAGGTCCATTTTGGACCCTCATTCAGGCTCGCCAAATAGTTAAACTACTCTGAGGCCGCAATTTACCTGGAAGGACCGCCCTGCTTGCGAGAGATGGCATGGTCATTGCTCATAGGGCTGGCAGGTTCGTTAGGAACCGCGAGAAGAATTAAATCAAAGCGACGCTCAAAAGGAGAAGGCGAAAATGTTGTGGACAATTCTCGTAGTGCTTTTAGTGCTCTGGCTAATCGGCGCTATTGGCGGAATCGGTGGCGGCTTGATTCACTTGCTGCTTGTCGTAGCGCTCGTAATTTTCGTCATCAATCTACTCACAGGCCGTCGCACGGTCTAATAAGTAACCTTGAAACACCTCGCACGGGTTTTCGATAAAGGGTTCGAGTAGATAGGGGGTCAGGCGTACAGTTTTTGGGGAGGCTCAAACAAAGGAGAAGGCGATATGTTGTGGACAATCTTGGTAGTGCTTCTTGTTCTTTGGCTAATCGGTGCTATTGGCGGAATCGGTGGCGGCTTCATACATCTGCTGCTCGTGGTTGCGCTGGTCGTGCTCGTCATCAACCTGCTGACCGGTAGACGCACGGTTTAGCGCTTGATGAAATCAAAACTGAATCGGGGAGCGGGCGAGGGGTTAACTCACCCCACGCCCGTTTCCCTTTTTTAACGATAATCTGCAAGCGTGGAGTTCAAAGAGCCCGTAACACGACCAACAGGGTAAAGGTTCATCTGGCGGTCCCAGTAGGGCGAGCGCTCATAGAAGAAGTTGAGGCGTGCGCTGGCGCTCGCGGCAAACTTCGGATCATCCGTTATCTTTTTCTCGAATTCCCGCCGCAGATTCTCGTCTTTCGCCAGCATCTCGCGCGCCAGTTTCTCCAGCACGTAATCCTCGCCATACTCTTTCTGCTCGAAGATCGCATTGAAGAACCCCCAGGCGACGAAAGAGTCCGGGGCCTGCGGCTCCAGAAGATGGACCGCGACGTGTCCTGCGGGCTGGGCTACCGGGACGACTACGGAGCCAGCCGGATAGGTCCTGCGCTCGCGCAACGTTTTCGTCTTGTAACCCGGCAACACACGGCCCTCGAACGGCGCAGACGCGAATTTCACATCCTCAAACCGATAGCTCTCGACCTCTATGGTCGCTGGCGCAGTGAGCTTCTGCAAGCGCAGCCCGTGCGCGGCCAGGACTTCAATGACGCTCCTCCATTGGGGCGGCACAATGTAGAACTGTGGCGGGGCAATTGCCACAGCCACGCGGCCCTCATCATAGAACGGGACGGTCATCTCCAACGGCTTCGTCCCGAAAATCACGCGCGTCGTGCCGGAGATGTCGCTCAACTCCGTGCGCGATTCCACCCCTTTGAACCGTAAAGGTTTTGATCTGTCCGTAATCTCGATCTGCAAAGGGTAACGTCGCTGCGGATCGTATTTTCGTCCCAACGCGATTGTCTGCTCGTCCGCTTCCCGGACCGCGCGCAGCAGCCTTTCAGGGTTGCGGTTTATCTCTTCGAGCGTGAAGCGCAGTAGATCGTAAGTTCCGCGCACGCGCGTGCGGTAGTCCTTGAGCATGTGTGTCTCGATTGTGACTCCCGGGCGATTCCTGATGGTTGAATAGCCGGTCGAAAAGCGCGGCGGCATCACGAACCCGTCAAGCCCCTTCATGAAGTCGCGGTTGTCCCGAAAAGTTATGTACTGAGAGAGCATCGTGCCCGCCGCTTCCGTCGCCGGAAAGATTTTTTTGTCGAAAGCGTCCCGCATCCAGGCCAGGACGGGCGCGGGCATGTGCTCGTGATGTTCGTAGATGTAGGTTATATCGTACTGAAAGTCCGCACCGTCCGTGACGTGACAGTCAATCAACAGGTCCGGGTTCCATTCGGTCCATAATTTCAGCCAGGCGCGCGTCTCCGGCGCGTCCGCCTTCATGTAATCCCGGTTGAGATTAAGATTCGCAGAGGTGACGCGCCAGCCCATCTCGGCGGGCCCGTTCTGGTTAATACGGTTGTAGGGGCCGAAACGCTCGTGCCCGTCCACGTTGTAGATCGGGATGAACAGGATGACCACGCGGTCGAGCAGGCCCGAGCGCGTTTTCGTGACGACGATGTCGCGGATGAGCGCCAGCCCGGCATCCTTGCCGTCCGATTCGCCCGGGTGGATGCAGGCCTGAACGAGAATGACGGCCTTGCCCGCGTTTCTGGCAGCCTGCGGCGTGAAAGTGTCTCCGCTCGCGGCGACGAGCAGCGGCAGGGCGCGCCCTTCCCCGCTCTCGCCGAAGCTCTGATAGCGAACCATGGGCGAAGCGTCGGCGAGTCTTTTTGAATAAGCAACGGTCTCATCGTAGCGCGGCGTCTCGCGGTAATCGGTCTTCTCGGCGAGCGTCTGCCATTCGGCGGGGACGGGCGGCGGTGTGCTTTGAGCCATAATCGTCTGGTTAAAAGTCAGGGAAAGTAGAAAAAGACCCAGGGCAGAGATAACGAAGCGTGGCATTCGGTTTCTCCAATGGTTAATGTCAGCCTTGCGGAAGTCCTCAAACACGTAGGGCGTCGTATTCTTAAAATCGTCTGGAGGAATATACGACGCTTTCCGGCGATTGCAAACAACCCGCGCGAAGTTGTCAGCGCGCGCCGCAATTTTCGCGGTCCACAATCGTCCCCAACTGCCGGGAGGAAGAGTTCCGAGAAGACCCTTGCGGCTTTGCTTCGCGACCTGTCGTCAGGCACAATTGAGGAGCTTCGACAAGTTTTTAATCTGGTTCGGCTCATAGGGAAAGTTTAATGGACTCTCGCATATTCGCCCGCCGCACGCTTGCCGCCGCGCTCGCCCTCTTTTTTATTCTTTACGCCATCGCACCACCGACTGCCGCTCAAAGGCGCAAGCGCGTGCCCCGCGCCACGGCCCGTGCGGTAAAGGAGCCTCCACGTCAGAGGCTTGAGGGGACGAAGCACGAAAGGCCGCCGCGCACCTTCGACGTGCTGAACTACACCATCCGGACGCGCTTTGAGCCGGAGAACCGCGCCGTCATCGGCGATGAGACGGTAACGCTCAAGCCTCTGGCCTCCGGCTTCAGGTCTTTTGACCTGGACGCTTCCAGCATGAAGATTGAGGCCGTGACGCTTGCCGACAGCGACGTCGCGCTCCAGTGGACCCAGCCGCCCGACAAGCTCGCCATCACGCTGGACCGCGCTTACGAGCCGACAGACACAATCAACGTCCGCATCCGGTATCGCGCGATGCCGACGAAGGGTCTTTACTTTATTCAGCAGCAAACACGCAGCGGCTCTGCCCTGACCAAGCCCGCGCAAATCTGGACCCAGGGCGAGCCGGAGGAGAATCACTACTGGTTCCCCTGCTACGATTTCCCTGACGACAAGGCGACGAGCGAGCAATATATCACGACCAAAGCGGACGAAATCGCCATCTCCAACGGTGCGCTCATCGAGACCACGGACAACCCTGACGGCACACGCACTTTTCACTGGAAGATGGAGCAGCCCCATTCCAGCTATCTCATCTCGATGGTCGTCGGCAACTACGCGAAGCTGACTGATTCTTACAAGGACGTCCCCGTCGAATACTACACTTATCGCGGGACTGAGGAGGAAGCGCGCCGCGCTTTCGGCAAGACGCCCGAGATGATGCGCCTCTTCAGCCAGAAGCTCAATTACGAATATCCTTTCAACAGGTACGCCCAAACCATCGTCGCGAACTTTATCTTCGGCGGGATGGAGAACATCACGTCCACGACCCAGGCCGATACCGAGATTCTCGGCAACACGTCGCGCGCGTCGCAACAGTCCACAGAAAACCTCATCTCGCATGAACTCGCACATTCATGGTTCGGCAACCTGGTCACCTGCAAAGACTGGACCCACGCCTGGCTCAACGAGGGCTTCGCGACCTTCATGGAAGCGGTGTTCCGCGAGAACGAAGCCGGCCATGAAGCTTATCTGGAGGAGATGCGCTCGAACACTTTTCTTTACTTCCTGGAGGACACGTATAAATATCGCCGCCCGATTGTGTATGACCGTTACCGCACGCCGATAGATCTCTTCGACACGACGCTCTACAAAAAAGGGGCGCTCATCCTGCACATGCTGCGCGAAACCGTCGGCGACGAGATGTTCTGGAAAGCCGTCAACAAGTATCTCACGGATAACCGGAACAGGACGGTCGAGACGAGCGATCTTCAACGCGCCTTTGAAGAGACCACAGGAAAATCTCTGGCCTGGTTCTTCGACCAGTGGGTCTATAAAGCTGGTTTTCCGGAACTTCGCGTCCGCTCTCTCTACAACGCCAGGTCGCGCACGCTGACTCTCGACGTTGCCCAGACACAGACGCCCGACGCGACCACGCCCGCGGTCTTTCGTCTCCCGGTCGCGATTGAATTTGTAACGGCGCAGGGCGCGCGCACAGAGGAGATTGAGATTAACCAGCGGAGCCAGCGTTTCACCTTCAAGCTGGAGAGCAAGCCTTTGTTGATCCATTTCGACAAGGGCGAGCGCATCCTGAAGAAACTTGATTTCCCGCAACCGGCGGCGCGCGTCGCCTACAAGCTGGCGCATGGCTCCGACGCAACAAGCGTATTCAATGCGGGCGCGTGGCTGCAAAGATGGTCCGCCGAAAGGTATAGAAGACTGGCGACGACGGGAAGAGCGCGCGCAAACGTTCACGGTATCTGACCATGAAAGGTTCCCGCAGACTCTCCGGCAGGCGCTCGAAGTAAGGGACGAGCGTCGTGCCTGCCGTCCAGTCCGCCATCGCGTCCGCATCTTCCAGCAGGCTCGGATAAACCTTCTCCAAAACGGTGATTTTCTCTCCGCCGCTTGCGTACAGCAATTCCGCGTATTCGTTAATAGAAAGGACGGGCGAAGCGCGTGTCCAGCCCGCGAGCGCCTGACGAAAAGGCTCTTCCGCCGCAACCTCATTAATCAGCGTGTGCGTCGGGTGCGTGTGATTCGACGGAAGTTGTACGGCGAGTTGCCCTCCAGGATTGACTAACCGTAGAAGACGCGGCACAAGCTCGCGATGATCGTCTATCCAATGAATCGCCGCGTGAGAAAAGACCAGGTCCCATCGGCCCTCTACATCCTGAATCGAATGCAGCTCAAAGCGCAGGCCGTTGCGGGCGAGAGCGCTAGCGCGTTCGAGCATTTCAGCCGAGGAATCAATTCCGAGGACGTCGCTTTCCGGCAACCTCTCCGCCAGCCTGAGGGTCAACTCACCCGTTCCACAGCCCAGATCAATGACGCGCATCCGTGGGCGAACCTCCATCAGCTTGAAGAGGTCCTCAAAAGGCGCGAAGCGGTCGGCCTGAAATTTGTGGTAGCGTTCGGGATTCCAGGGCATGAGAAATTATGAATTATGAGTTTTGAGTTTTGAATTGAAAGCAGTAATTCAACATTCAAAACTCAAAATTCATAATTGTCTTTTGCGTCCTCAAAGCCTCAGCTCGACGTTGCAGGCGCGGCAGTGCGAGCGCCGTTTGGCGTTGAGGGTTCCGCACTCCCCGCAGCGGTTATACATCTTGCGCGCGAAAAGGTTTGTGATAACCGCGCTCAAGACGAGAATGCCGCCCAGGACAGCGATGCTCAGGAGCGTATCTTTCAACCTTTGTATTTCTCCCTCAGGCTCTGCTGGTAGCTCGCCCCGCGCTCATATCCACGTCGGAAAGCGTCCACCTCGTAGGCATCGCTATAACGCTCGCGCAAGCTCTCCCTTACTTCATCATAGGATTTGCCGCGATGGCGCGGGTGCTGCGCGGCCTCGAAGCCGCGACGATAGACGAGTTCATCCGACTTAAAATCTTTATCCTCACGGTTGTACTCTTCCTCTTCGGCATCGCGCAATCCGACCCACCATTTTTCGCGCGCCGCGTCCACGCTCTCGGCCCCACTTTGCGCGAGCACGCCGCGCACCGTCTCTGCCTGCTCCTCGTCGTCCGCCACGACGATCAGGACCGAGCGGCCTTGTCTAAGCGCGTCTTCGTAAACATACAACTCGTCATGCGGCAGGCCCTCCACGGATTCTTCAAACTTGCCGCCGGCCGCTGCGCCCGCCGCCGCGCCGCCGATGCCGAGGATGGCCGCGCCCAGAAGCCCTCCGGCGAGCACTGGCCCGACGCCTGGAATGAGCAGGCTGGCGAGCGCAGCGCCGATGTGCATGCCCCCGGCGGCGCCGAGAGCCGCGCCGACCGTCCCGCCGAGAGCGGTCCCCATGCCTGGCTGCTCAGTTTCAGTAGTCGGCACAGAGGCGTTCACTTCGCCCTCGGTCGTGCCCGGCATGAGAAGGTTGATTTTGTCTTCGGCAACGTTTGCCGAGCGCAAATTCTCTACGGCGCGCTCTGCGTCCGCGCGTGATTGGAATATTCCCGCGACTGTACTCATTGATGCCTCCCTTATTTTGGTTTTAGATAGTTTTATCTTTTTCGGGCGACTCTTTCAAGCATTCCGCGGCTTGCATCTGCCACGTTAGCAATATTCCCGGGAAAGAACGTTGAGCGAAACAGCCCGGCCATGTTAAAGTTGACTCGGTTCTCATCAACAAGAGCGACGGAGCCAGGACCGGATGATTTCGATTATCGAGAAACACTTTCCGATGTCGCAGGGCGACGGCAAAGCCACGCGCAAGAAGAAGCCTAAGATTTTAGCGATCACCACGGATTGCTGCACCGGCTGCGCCGGCTCGCCCGCCTGCATCGAATACTGCCCCATAGAGGCCTGCATGTTCTGGGTCCCGGACGAAGACCACCCGCCCTTTGGCCGGATAGAGGTGGACCCGAACCTCTGCATCGGCTGCCAGAAATGCATCAGCAAAGGACCGGACGGGGCGTTTCTCGACGGCTGTCCCTGGGATGCAATCGAGATGGTCCCGACCGAAGACTGGGAGGCGGCCCACGGCGTGGAGCTAACGGACGCGCCCGTCGCCGCTACTGCTTAACCTCTGAACTTTTCTGCTCCGAGCGGCTGCGGATGGCTTTCGCCGTCTCAGCCGCTTGTCGTTGGACGCGCTCCGGCATCCCCTCAACTCCCTGAGCATAACGCTCGACATCAGGCAGCTCTTCCGCCTCGCCGATGAAGAAGAGACCGCGCAGAGCCTCGTAGACGAAGTCCCCATCGGGCGCGATTTCGAGCACCGGGTCGCCCGCCCCGACTTTCGTTCCTTCACGCGCCGCGACGTTTATGAGCTTCCCGTGGAGCGGCGAGCGCACTTCCTGAAGCTGATTCTGATTGTTTGTGATGCGCGCCAGGAGCGCGTTCTCCCGGACCTCCACGCCTTCCGTCAGGACGCTGCTGACTGTGCCCTCCACAGGGGACGTGACCGTGTATGGCCGCAGGGTCGCGCGCAACTCCGCTCGCCCGCTCGCGTCCCGGAAACGAACCAACTGCACGGCTGCGTTGCGGCGCACCGCCGGGTGCTGGTCCGCGAGCAGCTTCAAGAGCGCCGCGTGAAACTCCTCCGAGGTATTGTCCTGCCCCATCACCCAGGCGACCGTCTTACGAATCTCCACTGTATTGCTGTTCGCCAGGACGAGAACTTGCGGATACCAGCGCTTAACCTTCTGGTCCCCGGCCTCGATGCGCTCCGCAATCTGGTTCAGAGCCTGCTGGACGTGGCGCACGTTCTTCTCATCCTTCAGATAGCTCTCCATGCTTGCGTCCGAAAGCGGTCGCCCGAACCAGGTCAGATACCAGGTCAGAAACGGGACCACGACGAAGATGACGGCCAGGATGATGAACGGGAGCGGTGTGCGCCGCCGCTTCTGCGGGGCGGAAGCGGAGGCAGCCTCAGGTGCTGGCTGAGATGAACCGTTTGATCCGTTGTCAGTCATCGAATCTACTGTGATCCTCCCGCAAAGTCCGAGCCCGCAAGCCCGAAACGAATGACAGCTATCCGCGAACTCACACGAAAAGACACGAAGATATGACTCTTTATTTCGTCTCTTTTCGTGTGGATTCGTGGATCATTCATCGCTCGTACGCTTTTAACTAGGTTCCGTTGATATTTGGTTTTTCGTTTTAATTGCCACTAGCTTGAGCTAGTGGGGTGGAGCGCACACATAAGGCGGCTTGAGCCGAACTCTATGTTTTCAACTCTCCTCGCGGCTTCAGCCCAAAATTAGGCTGAAGCCGCAAGGAAGGTAGTTTGTCCTCAAATTCGGCTCAAGCCTGCGCCCTACCATTAAACCTATCCACTAGCTAAAGCCAGTGGCAATTGAGAAACCAAATATCAACACGACCTAGCGCGAAGGATAAAGCTGATAGAGAAAAAGATAGACCAGCACGCCCGTCACGGAGACGTAAAGCCAGAGCGGAAATGTCCAGCGCGCAATCCGCCTGTGCTTTTCATCCTGCCTTTTCAACCCGCGGCGCAACGTGATGATTACGAAAGGGACGATGATGATTGCCAGGACCGTGTGCGTGAAAAGGATGAAGAAATAGACCGGGCGGATGAAGCCCACGCCCTGGAACTTAGTTGGCCCCTGCCCCAGGTAGTAAGCCAGGAGCGAATGGTAAAGCACATATGAGATCAGGAAGACGACGGAAGCGACGAAGGCCGCGATCATGCAGGCGCGGTGGGCGTTGATGCGGCGCCGACGGCGAATCATGACGTAGCCGATGATGAGGCAGAGGCCGCTTGTGGTATTGAGAAGCGCGTTGACGTGCGGGAGGGTAAAGATAAAATCCTTCATGCTGGGTTGCGGGCGCTGCTTTAACTCTCTTTCACTAAACCTTGCGCCGCTCTCTTTCCCTCTGCCGTCAGTGCGTAGAAATCGTTGCCGCGTTCTTCCAGCAGTCCCTCTTCGACCAGTTGCTCGACCGCGTAGAAAACCTCTCGGCGGCGGTCCGCGTCGTTCCCGCCGGCCTCAAACAGTTCGTGCAGATCGAGCGTCTCCTTCTTCATCTGCTCGAACATTGCGAGCACGTCCTCTTTCATCCCTTTACACCCGATCCCCACTCGGCCTGATTCGACGCGTTACGGTTTCTCAGTCTCCTTCATCTGCTCGACCATCTTTCTAACGTCGGGCGGGACCGGCCGTCCCTTCGCATCTCTCATCATCTGCCCCGCCGGGATGGTCGTGCCGGGACGAAGCGCAGCCGCGCCGCCGCGCCCTGGCAAGGCCGCCGCTGCCGCTGCGCCGCCCGCCGCCTCGGCGGCTTTCGTAGCCTTTTTGTCGGCCCTCATGGAAGCCAGAGGGATTAGCAGAAAGATGAAGGCCATCATTCCGCTCACCGTCGTAAAGAAAAGGCTGTCAGTGCTGATGAAGTTTCCGGCCGAAAAGTAGTTCAACCCGGCGAGCCCCAGAAACAGCAGCGCCATCACGACACACACGCCGTAGAGAAGCAGATTCTCACTCTTCATCAAACTCCCCCTTCGATTTCGGATTTCGGATTGCGGAATGCGGATTTAAAAGAGCAGAAAGCAGAAGGCACAAGGCAGAAGGCAGGCCAAGCGGTTTTTACTGCTTTCTGCTTTCTGCCTTGTGCTTACTGTTTTTCAATCCGCAATCCGAATTCCGAATTCCGCAATCGGCTCAATGTTTGCCCTTCTGAGGCTTCTGCTTTTCGGACATCTGCTCGTAGCCGCAGCGCTCGCATTGCCAGAGCGGAAAGATGTCTGACGGGTTCGTTCGGCTCTCATAAACGGCCCGGTCCGACGGAATGATCTTCCCGCCGCAGACGGGGCAGGCGCGCCCGCGGACGCTTCTTTTATCGATCTCTAAAATCAGCTCTTCCTTTTCTGACATCACGACTCGTCTCAAGCTTCGGAACTATCTCGCCGGAAGCTGAAAAAGGCTCCTGTCTTCAGGCTATCGCGCTACTGCCGCCGCCCTCACGTTCTTGCTGTGGCTTTCTCCGCCCGCTGCTCTGGCGCGTCAACCACCTGCGCCCTTTCTCACCCGCCTCGCCCGAGGTCTTGCGGTACTTGAAAGCCGCCAGGAAGATGCCGCAGAAGATCATCACGGGCGGAATCAGTAGAACGAGGATTGCCAGATTAAGGCTCTTCGAAAGCCTCACGCCCGTGGGCGAGCCGGAGAGAGCGCTCCGGCACAAGGAGCACTGGGCCGCCCCGGACACGGTCGCGACCAGGAGAATCGCGACCGCGCCGAGCGCTATCAACGCAAACCTGATTCTGCGCTTCCCTGTCATTCGGGCTCCATCTTTTCCGCGCGCGGAGTCGGCTGGACCTGGTAACGATTGTTTTTCGACCTGAAGCTGTCCGGGAAGAAGACCAGCAGCAGGCAGATGCAGATGACGAGCATCGGAACAAGCGTGAGCACGAGGCTCAAGCGCTCAAAGCGCAGGTGCATGAAGTAGGCGACAATGAGCGCGGCTTTGATGACCGAAAGTCCGATGAGAATCGTCAACATCAATTGAATCGGGATGTGGATGTAGCCCAGGAAGACCTCGATTCCTGTCAGGAGCAGCAGCCAGAACCAGACCGAGATGAAAAGCTTGTTGCTGCCGGCAAAGTGCTCGTGTTCAGCTTCAGCGTGTGTCGCCATCTCTTGATTCCTCAGAAAGTGTTAAACCTATAACCACAGAGGCACAGAGGCACAGAGAAGAGGAGATAAAAGAGTCAACGGCAGGGGTTGATACAAAAGCAACTCTTTCCTTCATATTCTTCCTCTGTGTCTCTGTGCCTCTGTGGTTCATTTTCATCCCTTGAAATCTATCGAGAGCAGATAAATTAACGGGAAGACGAACATCCAGACCAGATCAACGAAGTGCCAGTAGAGGCCGCTGATCTCCACGTCTTCGTGCTTCACCTTGTTGACGCGCGCGGCGATCACTGCCAGGTAAATCGCGCCCGTCAGGACGTGGAACATGTGCAGGCCCGTGATGCCAAAGAACGTCGCGCCGAAAAGCGGCGAAGCGTTCGGCCACTTATGAAGCCATTCCTCCGGCAGCGAGAAGGGGCGCAGCCCTTCGTCCAGAAGATGCTTCCACTCGATTAAGTGAAGCACAATGAACGTCAGGCCGAAGACAATCGTCAAAAGAATCCATTTTCTGACGGCCTTCTTATCGCCCCGCGCCGAAGCTGAAACGCCCATCACCATCGTCAAGCTCGATGAGAGCAGGCACAGCGTCATGATGGTCGAGAAGACGATGCTGGGGTTGAACGGGAAAGGCGTCGGCCACTGGTCTGATGAGGCGCGCACGTAAGCATAGCCTATCAGGAGCGCCGAGAACGTCAGCGAGTCCGAGATGATGAAGAGCCACATCCCTAGCTTTCTGTGGCCGATGCGATATGGATGCGTTCCTCCGCTCCATTCGTTTGCGATTAGCTGGTCTGCCCTTGCTTCCGTACTCAACTCGTTTACCTCCAAAGGAAAAGGAGTAAGAACAGGTAAATCCAGAGTCCGTCCATGAAATGCCAGTAGAGCGAGATGGCATGGACCGCCGCCTGCTCCTTCAACGCCGCGTTCCTCTCACGCCGCTTGCGCCGCGAGCGCAGCAACAGGTAATCGAGCGCCAGAATACCGCCGAGCAGGTGCACGGCGTGCGCGCCCGTCAAGACGTAGAAGAATGAGCTGTGGGGATTGCTGGACAGATAAATCCCCTGAGCAACCAGTTGCCGCCAGGCGAGCAGTTGCGTCGCCAGGAAAGCGAGACCGAGCAAAACGGTCGCCACCAGCCAGCGGTTATAAACAGCGCTCCGACCATTCATTAAAGCGCGCCGCGCAATTTCAAAAGTGACGCTGCTCAGCACTATCAATGCGGTGCTGACCCAGAGCAGTGACGGCGCGGCGAGCGGATGCCAGTCGTTCGAGGTGTTGGCACGCACGATGTAGGCGCTCGTCAAAGCCGTGAACATCATGGCCACCGCGGCGAGCGCGACCCACATGCCGATGCGATATTTCGAGGGAGAGAAGCGTTCCGTGGCATCATCTCCGCCACGTCCCTTGCCCCCGTCGCCACGTGAGCTCCCGTTCGGCCCCGCAGGGCGTTCTCCGCCGCCGGGGACGATCTTTGTCTTGACGACTCTGTCAGTGCTTATGACCATCGTGCCCGTTACCACCACTTCCTGCTTTCGTCACACCCGGTTCTTCCGACGGGTCTGGCTCCGTCTGCATCACGAAATCGTTGGGCGCGCCCGGAACGGAATATTCATACGCGCCCCTGTAAACCACCGGCGGAATGCCAGCGAAATTGTCGTGCGGCGGCGGAGTCTCTGTCGTCCATTCGAGCGTCGTCGCTTCCCAGGGGTTCTTCTCGGTTGTCTTTTTGCCTTTGAACAGGCTCCAGAAGAAGTTAAAGAAGAAGAGAAGCTGCGTCAGCGCCGTGATGATAGCCGCCACCGTGACGAAGAGAACGAGCGGGTGCAGCGACTCCAGGAACCCGTAAATCTGTACGCCGTTATTTTCCGCAAACTGCGCGTAGCGCCTGGGCATCCCGACGATTCCCATGATGTGCATCGGGATGAAGATGCAATAGACGCCGATGAACGTGATCCAGAAATGGATTCTCCCTATCCGCTCGCTCATAAAGCGTCCGAACATCTTCGGGAACCAGAAGTAGATTCCGGCGAACATCCCGAAGATCGCCGCCACGCCCATCACCAGATGGAAGTGTCCGAGCACGAAGTAGGTATCGTGCATCGGAAGATCGAGCGAAGTCTGGCCGAGCACGAGCCCAGTGATGCCGCCCGCCACAAAGAGCGAGACGAAACCGAGCGCAAAGAGCATCGGAGTCGTAAAGCGAATCTTTCCGCCCCAGAGCGTCCCCAGCCAGTTGAAGGTCTTGACGGCGGAAGGCACGCCGATCGAAAGCGTCAGGATGGAGAAGGCCATAGCCGAATAGGGACTCATGCCGCTGATGAACATGTGATGTCCCCAGACGAAGAAGCCAAGGAGGCCGATGGCGAAGATGGCAAAGACCATCGCGCGATAGCCGAAGACTGGCTTTCTCGCGAACGTCGAAAGGATATGCGAGGTCAATCCCATGCCCGGCAGAATCGCGATGTAAACTTCCGGATGGCCGAAGAACCAGAAGAGGTGCTGCCAGAGAATCGGCGAGCCGCCCGCGTGGTCCTGTATCTTTCCGGTCACGGAGAGTCCGGCGGGAATAAAAAAGCTCGTTCCGGCGTTTCTATCAAGATAAAGAAGAACGCCGGCTGCCAGCAGGACCGGGAAAGCCAGTAGCGCCAGCACTGCGGTCGTAAACCAGGCCCAGCAGGTCAGCGGCATCCGCATCAGGGACATCCCCTTGGTGCGCAGGTTCAAAAGCGTCGTGATGAAATTGAGCGCGCCGAGAAGCGAGCCGACGCAGAAGATGGCGATGCTGATGATCCACAGGTTCATCCCTGTGCCCTGCCCTGGCCCCGCCGCCTCGCCCAGCGCGCTTAAAGTCGGGTAGGCAGTCCATCCCCCGATGGGTGCGCCTCCTGAAACGAAGAAGGCGGCGACGAGCACGACGAAGCCGACCAGCGTCACCCAGAACGAGAGCATGTTCAGCACCGGAAAGGCCATGTCGTCCGCGCCGATCTGGATTGGCAGAAAGTAGTTGCCGAATCCTCCCTGCGGCGCGGTCGTCAGCACGAAGAAGACCATCATCGTGCCGTGGATGGTCAGAAACGCCAGATAGGTCTCAGGCTTGATGACTCCGATGATCGGCCATTCGGTCCCGGGCCATGTCAGATTCATACGCATCAGCACAGAGAGCGCCATGCCGATCATGACGGCTGCCAGCGCCAGCATGATGTACTGGATGCCGATGACCTTGTGGTCTATGCTGAAGATATACTTTCGGATAAAGCTCTTCGGGGGCTCGTGGCGATGTACTGCCTCGTGACCTTCATGAACGGTTGCTGCGTCTGCCATCGCTCATCTCCTAGAAGTCATTTTCGGGTTTTCCTGGAGTACGGTTCAATTATTAATTAGCGGATATTTGCCGATAAAATCTTGAATCTTTTTGCTGACCGCGGCCCTTTCCTCGATGGTCTTTCTCGGCATGTTGACCAGTTCGTTGAATTCGGCCTCGGGAAGCGCCAGCATCTCGGACTGCATTTTGTAATGATTCATCCCGCACAACTCGGCGCAGGCGATCTGATACCTGCCGGCTTTATCGGGCATGACCAGAAAGTGGACGGGGATTTCCATGCCCGGCACGAGGTCTTGCTTGAAGCGAAGTTGCGGGACCCAGAAGCTATGCGTCACGTCTTTCGCGCGCAGGATCAGCTCGACGGGGCGACCGGCCGGGACTATTAACTGCTTGGCTATCAGATCGTCCTGCGAGCTGGGGTCCGATTTATTGAGACCGACTGTGTTCTGTTCCTCTTCGTTAATGAATTTGGGGTCGGTGGGGCCAAACTTTCCGTCCGGGCCCGGATAATGAAAGCTCCACTCGAACTGCTGCGCCAGGACCCTGATGCGGAAGGCGTTTGCGGGTGCCTGATTGAAATGGAGCTGCGCCCAGACGCGCTGTCCCATCACGGCCAGCCCGATGAAGATGGCCGCCGTGACGACGGTCCAGATCACTTCGAGGCGGTTGTTGCCGTGCGTGTAGGTGGCGCGCTCGCTTCTGTTCTGCTTGTTCGCGCCGTAACGCCAGACCATGTAGCCCAGGCCAATCTGCGCCGCGACGAAAGCTATGCCGACGACCACAATGGTGATTAAAAACTGCTGGTCAATTCTTGGCCCGTGCTCGGCGATGGTGACCGGAAACCACCATCCGCTGAAGAACAACACCACCGAGGCAAGCGTCAAGAGCCAGATCAGGACAGCCAGAGCGCGACCCATCGGTATATCTCCTTAGTGATAATTATGAATGTTGAATGTTGAATGTTGAATTAGAGGACAAAAGCTTTTAATTCAAAATTCAAAACTCATAATTCATAATTGATTCAAGACCATCAGTCCGAACAGCAAGGGCAGGTAGAGCACTGAGGCGAGCAGGAGTCGCCGTGCTTGCTGCCTTGATTTCGAGAGCGCAGCCGAGATGCTGCTCCAGAGGAAAAGCGAACCCAGAATTATCGCCCCGTAAAAATAGACCCGGCCGGAAATCCCCATCACGCCGGGGAGCAGGCTCACCGGCAGGAGCATCAGCGTGTAGACGACAATCTGCTGACCCGTAACGCGTCCTTCCGGCTCGACCACAGGCAGCATCCGTATCCCGGCCCGCGCATAATCCTCTTTGTACATCCAGGCGATTGCCAGGAAATGCGGGAACTGCCACAGAAACAGAATGGCGAAAAGCACCCAGGCGCCCACACCCGCCTCGCCGCTGGCCGCGGTCCAGCCCATCAGAGGGGGCATCGCGCCTGGAAACGCGCCGACCACTGTTGAAAGCGTCGTCCGCGTTTTGAGCGGCGTGTACATAAAAAGGTAGCCCGCGATGACCGCGAGTCCCAGAAGGGCCGTGAGCGGGTTGACCAGCAGCGCGAGGTAAATTTCAGCAGCCAGCGTCAGACTCGCGCCGAAGACGAGAGCTTCCGTAGGGGTTAATTTGCCGGACGGCAGCGGCCTGAGCATCGTCCGCCGCATTAAACCGTCAAGCTCTCGCTCCATATACTGGTTGAGGGTGGCGATTCCGGACGAGAGCAGGGCGATGCCGAACATTGCATGAGCAAATCGGATGTAGTCGAGCCCTGCCTTAGCGCCGAGACAGAACCCCGCGGCCGCCGTCAACACGATCAGGAAAGTGATGCGCGGCTTGGTCAGGTCCAGATACGCCTGAAGCCTTTCGCGCGCAGAGAGTTCTTCGACCCTTTGTTCGCCCATCCCGCCCGGATTAAGTTCTATCGCGACACTCTTCATTACGATTTAAATCTCTCAACTACGTTCGAATTGTTCCCCTCAGCTCGTCTCCGCCCCGAGCGGCTTGAGCCGCCGGGCAGGCTCACGCGATTCTTTGAGAAGACGAAAGACACGCAGCGTGAGCACGATGGTCGCGGCGAAGACGAGCGCGCCGCAGGCCACGTGCGCGACCGTGATGCCGACCATAGGGTTGCGCGGCTGCGGAGCATTGGGCGAAGCCTGTCTGGTTAAATAGGCCGCCAGCCCCAGAAACAGCTGCAAGATCAGAAGCCCTGCGGCGATTGTTGCCGGCCGCGTCAAATATTTCTCGCGCGCATGACGCCGGATGACAGTGATGATGGTGCCGCCGAGCAGCATCGTGACCGCGAGCGCGCCCGTAATATGCAAGACCAGCAGATTTACCGGCAGATACTTATCCCAGGTGGCCGAGTGTCGCAGGACTGCGCCCAGCACCAGTTGAGCCAGGATGGCCCCGGCTGATAAGACGCACAGATAACGAAGCGTCTGGCTTCCCTTCTCTTCCTTTGACTCGCGAGGCTCGCGCCATCCCGGCGCGGTAAAAACGGAGAGGCTCACCATCGTGCAGAAGAAGAGCTGTGCGAGGGTCGCGTGCATTGCCGAGACTGCGAGCGGCAGCAGCAGCTTGACAGTCAAACCGCCGAGCAGCCCTTGAGCGATTACGGCGCCCAGAGCAACAAGTCCCAGACGCCGGACCCAGAGCCGCTTTTCGCGTCTCCAGAGCCAGATATTAAGAATGATGACGAGAATTCCAACTGTGGCGGCAATCAGACGGTGGCCGTGCTCCCAAAAAACATTTCCTTGCATCTCCGGGAACAGCTTACCGAAAGAGAGCGGCCAGTCAGGCACGGCCAAACCTGCGTCGTGGCTCGTGACGAGCGCGCCAGCCAAAATCAAGATCAGAGTCGCGCCCGTCACGAACAACGTGAAACGATGTAAAGCAAGATTCATAAAATCGTGAATCGTGAATCGTAAATCGTGAATCGTGAATCGTAAATCGTCAAACGGTCTTCTATTTACGATTCACGATTTACGATTTACGATTTACGAACCTAGTGTCTGCCGAGCATCGGGATTTCGAGCGCGGGCATCATCTCCAGCGACGTTCCGTTTGAGATGGTGGAGGCAAGCTCCGAGGCATTGAACGTAAAGTCCGCAGTGGCATTTCCTTTCGCGGGAACCTTCACCTGCATAGTCTTTTGCGTTCCCTTGCCGCCGCCGCCTTTTTCCTGCCAGGCGACGACCGTGTAGTCGCCAGCCGGAACGTTCTCGATCTTGAACGTCCCGTCCTCTTTGCTGACGGCGAAGAACGGATGACGGACGACGCCGATGTAAGCCTTCATCCAGGGATGCTGGTTGCACTTGACCGGCACCAGAATCTCGGAGCGAGCGAAGGTCTTGCTGAGCGGAGCCGCACCGGGGCCTTGCGACTCGTTGAAGGGCGTGTTGCCCTTGGAAGAGTCAGGCATCGCATTGATATTGTGCGTGGTCTGGTCGCTGTTCTTGATTGTCAGCTTCTGGTTGGGCTGCATGCCAAGAACGTGCGGGGCGTAGTGGCAGCCGTTTTGATCCAGAACGACTTCGGTCGCCGGCGTCTCAAACTTGAAGTCCGTGATCTTCTTGCCGTCGGCCAGCGTTCCCTCTTTGATATAGACGAAGACGTACTGAATCTTCTGGTCCTTGACCACGAGCGTTTCCGGCATCAGGGTCGGGTTCTTCGCAGCACAGTTGTTATCTGCACTGGTATTGATCGGTTCCAGCGCGGGAGCCGTCCCGTCCAGAGAGACCTTACCCGTAATGGTGCCTTCCTCGCCTGTGGCCTTCCACGGCGTCGCACCGGCCGGCTCTTCAGACCCGACCTCTGCCGTCTCCTTCTTCCCACAGGCGAAGCTGAGGGCGAGAAGCGAGAGGATAAGTATGTTCGCAAGCCAGAAGCTTGCGCGTTTCTTCAACATGTTTTGAGTCCTCCAAAACTTAAGATAAATTCCAGATTGCTTTTAGTGTTGAGCTTACCATAACGACCGAAAACTTCACGACCTGCGAACGAACGAAGCGCGGCGCACTGGAGCGCGCGCTCTCGCCGGCAGGGCTTTTCTGATGCCGTGACTCTTCAACCCGAGACGAGGCGGTCGGCGCGGCGCGTGCGAGGTTGACCCTTGAGGCTTCGCCGCAGGAGCCGCCGCAGGTGTGGAGCCACTCGTCGCCGGAGGCGATCCGACAGTCAGGCGCCGCTGCTCCTCGGGCGTGAGCAGAAACATGTAACGAACCAGCAGTTCGGCATGGTCGCGGCCATAAGCGTTGAAGGCCGCCGGTAACTGCTCGCTGTTGAGCACCATCCGATTATTTTCTCTCTTGAACAGGCCCGAAGGCATCACCACGCCCGGACTAATCTTCTGCGGGTCCAGCACCCAGCGATAAGTCCACTGCGGTTTCAAGCGCTCGCCCGTCAAAAGGAAGTTGGGCGCGGTGGCCGTCTCATCGTGCTTGGGATCGCCCGTGATGTGGCATTTCAAACAGGGCGATTCGTTCGACGTAAAGAGCATGCGCGCCAGCGCCACCTCCTGCTCTGTGAGCGGCTCTATGGGTTCGGGGATATACGGCTCCTGCTGCGAAGAGACGGCCATGAAGAAACGCACCAGCATCTGCAACTCGTTCGGCGAGAAGTTAAACGTCGGCATGCGCGCCTTCAAATAGGTCCGAACGCCGTTGCGGTTAGCCCCCGGCTGCGGCATAAACTGCAAGGCCGCTTGATTCTGTGGCGGAGCAGCGGCAGCGCTCGTTCCGCCATCGCCCTGTGTCGCTGGTTGAGCGCTGGCCGGAGTCGCGCCCGGTTTCGCCTGAGGCGCTTGAGCCTGCTGCGGCTTCTGATTGGCGGTCGCATTTCCGGAGGGGGTCGCCCCGGCACTGTTGTTAGCGCCCGGCTCCGCTTTACCTTCCGAGAGCGAAGGATCGTGCAGGAATTTGAGCAGCCAGTTCGGATTGACGCGCGCGCCCTCGCTGTTCAGCTTCGGCGGTAGTTTCTCCGCATTATCCGGATTCTGGTAATAAGGCAGGTCCATCAGAACGGAACGCTGCCCGACCTGTATGCTGTGACAGCCCATGCAGTTGTATTTCTTGATGAGCCACCAGCCGTCCTGCACCGCTTTGCGCCTGTCTTCGGGTCTGTAGAAGAGCGAAGACGGGACGTTCGCGCCTTCCGCGCCCACGCTTCCCATAAGGAAGGTCGTCAGAGCTGTCTTCCACTGCGGAGTCAGATAGGGCTGGGGCATACGCAGGCGATCCTGCGGCTCTTTCTCTTTGCCCTGGTCATAAATCCAGGGAGTCTTCAGCTTGTGCTCGAAGAAGCCCTTATGGTTGTACCACTCCTTGCCTTCCTTATTCGTCTCCGGGTCAATTCCCTTTTCAGCCTTCTGTGTGAGAAGCGCGAAATCCAGGCGCTCAATCGGCGTGCTGCCTTCGGCCGTCAGCTCCTTGCCGATGCGCTGCTCTTCCTCAAAACCTTTGATCTCGTGACATCCGGCGCAGCCATATTGCTTGATTAAATATCGGCCGCGGTCCTTCAGATTCGCGTCCTCCATGTAGGAGGCGTCCGGGTATGATCCTTTACCGCTCAGGGAGAAGAGATAGGTGGCGATGTCGCGCGCCTCGTCCTGCGACAGACGGAAATTAGGCATCACCGTCATGTTCTGGACCTGAAGCTCTGCGCCGTCCACCGGGCACTTCGAGTGCTGTTCGGTGTCGAAGACCATTTTGCCATCGGGATAGTCGGCGGGCGTCAGATCGCGGCCCACTCCGCCATCTTCCCGCTTATGTTTCGGGCAATAGGGTGCCCAGCGCTGGCGCGGATTGTAAATCCAGCGGACGATGAATTCGAATTTCGACTTCTCGCCGACGCGTTGCAGATTAGCGGCAAAGTCGCCGCCCACGCGCGAGTCTTCCTCGCCAATCGAATGGCAGGCCATGCAGCCAGTGGTCTCGAAAAGCGCTCTTCCGTTTTCGACATTTCCCTTCGCGATGTCCTGCGGCGGCATGCTCCCGTCAAAACTCTCCTGCCAGAGATACGCCGCAATAGCTTTCCTATCGTCATCGGCGCGCGGGTCGTGTGCCGCCTGCGCGTTCAGACGCCAGAAGGTCGGCATCTTGGTTCCGGGCCGGAAGCCCTGCGGGTCTCTGAGCCATTCCGGAATCCACTCTTTGACGAGTTTCAGGCGCACGTCCTTGAGATTCGGGCCAACCTTCTTTTGATCCTGCATCAGGTAGCGCGCCTGTATGTTCAACTGGTCAATCTGCGCTGCGATGATGCTGTTGATAACCGTCAGGGATTCCACGCGCGCCTGTAGCTTCGGCGCTTCCGCTTCGCTGGCGCTCGGGATGGCCTCTTTCGCCTGCTGCGCTTCGCGTTGATTGATCTTGACGTTCTCTTCAAGCTGTAGAATCTGCTGCCGCGTGTTGGCGAGCGCGTCCGATTCGCGGTCGAAGCCTTCGGACCGGTGGCAGCCGACGCAGCCTCGGTTCTGGAAGAGGTCTTTGCCGAGCGTCAGGGTCGGAGCGCCGTCGAGCACGCGGTCCGCCGTGTGGCATTGCTGGCAACCGGCCTCCATGTTCTCTTTTTCATGGAGCGGGTGCAGCCAGAAACGGTGTCGCCCGTGCCCTTTTTCAACGCTCGTGGTCGCGCGCCCGTTGCCGCCATGACAGCCTGAGCAGCCGAAGCGGTCCGGGTTGTGAATCGTCAGCAGCTCTTTGCTCGGGTGGCTGACGAAGGCCCTGGCCCACTCGTCGGGCTTCTTGCCGGGCCCGTCCGGCGCTAAATCCGAAGCCTTCAGCGTCAGCGGCTCGCGCATCCCCAGGTGACAGGTCTCGCAGCGGTCAACGATGTTCGCCGCGGAAACATTGATCTGTTTGAGGCTGTAATCGAAGTTCTCATTCTTCGTAATCAGGGAAGAAATCTGCGCGGGCGTTAAACCCGTCATGTGGTCCTTGAGATATTCAGCCTTCTTCTTCTCAAGCTCAGTCGTCTCTTTCGACAGCTCGGCGTTGGCTACGAGCAACTGCGCCTTCTGGTCTTTGAGCTTTTCGTAAAGCTCCGCCAGCTGCGTGTAATTGAGTTTCTGGCGGGTCGTCTTGCCGGAGCCGTCGTCCGCTGGCATATCAACGTTGACCTGCTCCTGCTTCATCTTCTCGACCTGCTGGCGGAGGTCCGCCTTCTTGGCATCCGGAGCGGTTTCGATGCGATAGTTGACGACAGTTATCTGGCCCCGCACGTTCTGGAAAGGGTCCGTGATGGCGGCGAGTTTCTCTTCGATAATTTTGATCTGGCGTTTGTTCTCTTCCTTCTTCGGTTCGCTGAGCTCTTTCGCGGCTTTCAGCTCCTCTTCGATGAGCTGGTAATCCGCGCTCTTCATGACCTCGGCCTGCGTCTGTCCGGCCTGTCTCTTGATGCTGTTCAAGTAGCGCGTGTAGCGCTGGACAAACTCCTGCTGCGCGCGTTTCCAGGGGCGCTGGCCGTAAGCCTCGTCGTAAAGCGCCCAGGCGAGCACGCCGATCAGGAGCAGCGCGCTGATGAGCATGGCCGCGCTCGTCGAACGGCTCACGATGGGGTCGCGCTCTGGCTGTTCCGGCTCTTTTTTAACTATCGCATCAGGCGTTGGCGTGTCGGCCACCTTATCTCGCTCCTTCGGCTCTTGTCGCTGAAACCTCAGATATTAAACCAGGGTGTTACCCAGACGTACTTGATGTGAATAGGCAACAGACGCAGGATCAACTTCACGGGCAATGCGAGCAGCACCGAGATGGCGAAAAACTGGAAAGTCAGGTACTGCAACAGGCTGGTCCGAGCCAGAATCTTCCGGTCTAGCTCGGTGCGCGTCATCAGCCAGTGGAAGAACAGTCCCCCAAGGACGTAAAAGAGCGTGACGACGAAGCCCCCGAAGAAGAATTTCATCCAGGTGCTGGTGATTCCGAGGTACTCGTGCAGGTCAACGTTGCGGTCATAGACGACAGCGTTGTGGTCCCAGGTCTGTCCGGGCCAGAACCAGATCCAGCCGGGCCCGCGGATGAACGTGCCGATGATGATCAGGATGATCCACATGAAGAATCCCCACGCGAACATCCCGATGGCGAAGCGGCGCTGCTTGATAGAGTAATAGCCATTGCCGAGCGGGTTCGAATCAACGTAAGGGAAGACCATCAGCCCGACGATTAAGAGGCTCGGCATCACGACGCCCGCGATCCACGGATCGAAATAGACGAGCATCTCCTGAAGGCCCAGAAAGTACCAGGGCGCTTTCGAAGGATTCATCGTCAGGTTCGGATTGGCGGGCTCCTCCAGCGGGGCGTTGAGCGTAATTGACCAGACGAACAGGATGATCGTGACGATCAGGGTCGCGAGGAATTCGACGCGGACCAGGTAAGGCCAGACGTGAATCTCGCGCGCCCAGCCCGGCCGCCAGGGCAGCGTCTTGCGGTGATGAGTTTTGGCGAGCGGCGGGTCTTTCTCCAGGCGCTCGATCAGGTGGTCGTTGTCGCGCGCCTGCTTGACCCCGAGCCAGGTGAAAAAAGCGACTAGCGGAATCAGGGCCACAATCGGCACGTTGTCCGGCGCGGAGGCGATGACCCAGAGCTGATGCCAGTCCTCGACGACGAAGAGGGCGTAAAGGACGAGCAGCACGACGAGCGCCAGCAAGACGATCTTGCCCGTGGTGATTTTAAAGAATCCGCCCTTTCCAGTCCTCAGTGTCTCTGCCGTGGTTGCCATAAACCTTTGCCCTCTTTAACCTGCGAGAACGCTCTTCTTCTTCGGCGCTTTTATCTCGGATTCGAGAACCACTGGCGCCGGGCCGCTGATTCCGCCGTCCTTGCGGATGCGCCAGAAATGGACCGCCATGAAGATCGAAGCGACGAGCGGAATGCCTATGCAATGCCAGATATATGAGCGCAGGAGCGCGTTGGCGTCCACAATCGAGCCCCCCAGGAGCCCGAAGCGGACGTCATTGAAAGGCGTCATTCCGAGTTGCGGACCTAATGGCCCTTCACTGCCAAGCAAGGGCGTGGCGCGCGCCATGTTCGTGCCCACGGTCACGGCCCAGAACCCTAGCTGATCGTCCGGCAGGAGATACCCGGTAAATGAAAGGAGCATCGTCAGCACGAGCAGGACTATGCCGACGCACCAGTTGAATTCGCGCGGCTTCTTGTACGACCCGGTCAAGACGACGCGGAACATGTGCAGCCAGGTCGTAATAATCATCAGGTGCGCCGCCCAGCGGTGCATGTTGCGAAGCAGCTTGCCGAACGGCACGTCATGTTCGAGATACAGGATGTCCTGAAAAGCCTGCCCCTTCGTGGGGTGGTAGTAGAACATCAGGAGCACGCCCGTGAACGTCAGGACGATGAAGAGATAGAAGGTGATTCCGCCCATGCCCCAGGTAAAGCCGTAGCGCGTCGCGTCGCGGTTGACCTTGGCCGGGTGCAGATGCAGAAAAACGTTCGAGAGAATCGAGAGCGAGCGGTTGCGCGGGTCCGAGCGGTCGTGGCTAACGCGGAAGATGGATTTCCAGAGCTGCGTCTGTTGCGGGTCTTTAAGGGCTTTGGCCTCTTCGACGGCCTGCGTGGTGACGGCGCGCACCTTTCCCGTCAGACCAGGCTTCTTCTCTTCGCCCGTTGCGAGTTGCTGGTTCTCCGTTTTGTCAGGACGTTCAGGCTCCACCCAAATCCTCCTATTGCGGAATGCGGATAACGGGATTGCGGATTTAAGAAAGCGCGGCAGCGTGCTTCTTTTCAATCCGCATTCCGCAATCCGAAATCCGCAATTGTCAAAGTTGTATAAAGGCTCCTTCGTCGTTGAACTGGTTCTCCCCGCCCTTCTCCCATTTATAAAGTCTTCCGGTGTCCACGACGATCTGGCCTTCGGCGTCTTTCTCGACGAAGGCGCGGTCCATCGGGCGCGGGGCGGGACCCTCGAAATTAATCCCTTCGCTGTCGTAACCGCTGCCATGGCACGGGCACTTGAACTTGTTTTCGCTCGCCTTCCAATCGGGCGTGCAGCCCAGGTGCGTGCAGCGCGCGTAGATGACGAACATCCGGTCGGAAGTCTTATCCACCCAGATGCGGTATTGCTGCTGCCACTTCGTGTCCACGCCCACGGAATAATCATCCGGGAAACCGATGCGGAACTTGGTTGACGGCTCGAAGATGCTGCGCGGCAAAAAGAAGCGCACGAACATCAGAAAGCTTGTGACCAGGAATCCCGCGACGCTCGCCCAGACGATGCGGCGGCGCATACGATTGACGGGCGGGTCTGGAGCAGTCTCCAGGAGCGCCCCCGTCTGCCTGGAGGCTGCGGGCGTTGTGATACCTTTAGCCACGGTCGCGGTCGGCGTGCTGCCGGCATGGGCCGCGCCGGGAGCAATGCGCTCGGCGGGCTTGGTTGTAGCCGGAACTTCCTTCTGGTCCGTGGCTCCGCCCGCAGCGCCAGGCGCTGGCACTGTCGGCGCTAAATTGGAGCCAGGAGGATTTTTCAGGACTAATGTCGCTTGAGGGTCGTCAACAGGGGCAGACAGGACCGCGCCGTCATCTAAGCAATAGGTCAACGAGTCGTCTGAGTAAGTGCGATTACAAGTAGGGCATTTTTTCATAGTCTTGTCGCAACTAAACTAGAAATTCTATAGCCACCTACTGACGCTTAAAGAGTTCAGCTAAAGATTCGATATAAACTTCGCCCCGGCTTTAAGATAAGCATTCTTCGGGCCGAAATATCGTTTGGAGCGCAGAGGTAGATTATACAGGTCCTCATGCCAGAGGATAAACTCTCTCTGCGGCGACCAAACCCGGCAATCTAAGCGTTATCATGAAGAGCGCCGCGCCAGATGAATAAATAAAATTGGCTCGGTTGCGTTATTTATACTATTTTCACAATTCTGTGGCAAGGGGAATTAAAGGCGGAATTCAGGAGTCAGAATTCAGAATCCAGAATAAATAAGGCGGAGAACCATTCTTTCTTTTCTTCTGGCTTCTGACTCCTGGATTCTGAATTCTGCTTTTACTATGCCCACGAAAGCGCAAGTCATTCTCTACACACGGCCAGGCTGCCATCTCTGCGAGGAGGCCAAAGAGGAGATGAGGGCCGCGGGCTTCGAGGACGATTACGTCCTCGAAGAGATTAATATCGAATCGGACCCGGCGCTCCGAGAGCGCTACGGCTGGGAGATTCCGGTCATCCTCATCAACGGCGTCAAAGCTTTCAAATACCGCCTGACCGCCGATGAATTCAGACAGAAACTCCGCAGACATTTACATGCTTAACCCCCCTGACGAGATGATTTGAATTTCAGCCCGCGTCAGCGGGCGGCGGCATAAAGCCCAGGGCGTCAGCCCTGGGTTACAGGCAGTGAAGAATATTCAGCCCATGAAATGGGCGGCAGCTCGTGCACACCCGCTCGCGTTTTAAGGGCCGTCGCCCGCTCACGCGGGCTGGCGTCTCAAACCAAGTTACCCAGGGCTGACGCCCTGGGCTTTACTCTGCCGCCCGCTTGCGCGGGCTTTCTCTTTTTGTTGGGGCGCTCAACCCTCGTGCTCGCGCACGGGGCTTTATGCTGCCGCCGTCTACGACGGCTGGAACATCTCTTTATCGCTTTATCGAATGATTGAACAATTTCATTTCTCTCACGGTTGGCCGAATCTGGACCTGTATTCCGTGGAGTTGATAAAACCGTTGACCATGACGCGATAATCTCCGCCGTTCTGATCCATCGTTCTGATCCATTCCAGGTAGAGGATGTCCGGGTCGCGTCTCAGATAGCCGAAGTATTGCATCACCACAAACGCTGTGTTGTAGTACCGCACATAAACTTCGACGCTCTCGGCCACGGCTCTCAAAGTCTGCGCCCGCGTGATTCTTCCCGCCTGAAGGTCTGCGATCAGGCTCTCCTTATTCGGCAGCACGACGCCAGCGGTCGCCTCCAAAGCGTTAATGTATCCTCTGGGGTCTGTGAGCGAGTCGTACCTGTCCCGGAACTCCTGGCGCGCCATGAAGTCGTTAATGAAGGCGACCTTGCTTGCCTCCTCCTCTGCGGGCGACTGAAAGCCGCTGACGCGCGCCATGTCTGGGATAAACTCCGAATAGCGCGGGTTGCGGGCCAGACTCGCCGAATAGAAGCGGAAGACGAAATAGCCGCGCGTCGCAAACTCCAGAGAACGGAAGAAGGCCGAAGAGACCTCTATGCGGTCGCAGAAGTTGCCGTTTGCGTCACGGCCCGACGGCGGGCAATTATTGATAATATTGATCCAGCCCTGATAGCCTCCCTGATCAGGCACACGATTAAGAAAATCGTTGTAGTGCTGGCGCACGAAGGTGGGCGTGTCGTTGATCGGATTCGTTGACGAACTCGTATCGTTATCCGTGATCGTCAAGGTCGCCGCGCTCTGATTGCCTAGAACAGCGCCGCCAGCATTCCGTAAAATCAGATTGACGCTCTCATTCCCTTCAACATAGGCATCGTCTGTCAGCAAAACCGTGATGGTCTTGCTGGTCTCGCCGGGCGCGAAGCGGAGCGTCCCCGTCAGCGTCGTGTAGTCGCTGCGGTCCGAAGCTGTGCCGCCCGCCGCCGCATAATCCACGGAGGATTCGACCGAACTGTTATTCGTGCGAGTCACAATGATATTGAGGCCCCCCGAATTCTCCGCCGCAGTGTAGCCTACGGCCTCGAATTGCACTGTCGCAGGCAATGCCGTGAACGTCGCCGTGTAGGTAGTATCTGTCGCCAGCGTCGAGACGTTATGAGTGACGGCACCTGCGTCCGACCAGGACGAGAATTGATAGGTCACGCCGTTAATTGTTTGCGGGGAAACGACGCCGAGGGTGCGCGTCATGCCGACGACGCTGACGACCTGTGCCGGTGTCGTCAGCGGCTGGCCGTCGAGCGTGAGTTGAAGCCCGGCGGGATTCGTCGCCAGCGTTAGGGTCGCCCTGCGGGGCGTGACGTCGCGGAAACTGGTGTGCGTCAGCCCATTGGAATCTCTCACCGTCAGGTAGATGCGATACCAGACGTTCGCGGAAGTTTCGCCCGTGGTCGGAATTGTGAAACTTCCGCTTTGCGAGCCTGTGGTCGCCGGGATGAACGGATGCGTGTGCGTGTCGTGATGAAAATCAACCTGCCAGGTGAAGGCGCTCGCAGGAAGCTGGCCCGTCTCAGGGTCCGTGCCCGTGCCGCTGTAATTGATCGTGTCCCCTGCATTGTAGAGCGCGCCCGTAGCGGGCGCTGTGATGTTGCCGACCGGAGGCTGGTTCGCGGTCACCGTCAGAGTCGCCTCGTTGCTCGTCGCGCTGCCGAAAGAGTTTGTGACGACGACGCGGAACCGGGCCCCGTTATCCGCCAGGGTGGCCTGCGTCAAAGTGTAACTGGCGGAGTTCGCGCCCTGTATGTTCGACCCGTTTCTTTGCCATTGATAGCTGAGCGTCGGCGTGCCACTGGCCGTGACAGTGAAGGTCGCGGACTGCCCCTCGGCGACCGTCTGATTCGAGGGCTGCGTCCCGATGGACGGCGACTGATTGGCCGTGAAGCTGATACGGAAGACCGCCCCGCTGCCCCTCGCCAGATAGTAGAGGCCGCCATCCGGTCCGACCTTCAAGTCAACGGGCTGGCTGATGCCGGAGGCGAAATCCGTGACCGAGTTGTTCGCCGGGTCGTATCTCCTGATCCACCCGCTGCACAGGTCCGCGAAAAGGTATTTGCCGACGTAATCACTCGGGAACTGGTTGACCGGGGGGTTATAGAAAGTTCCGCCCGTGACGGCGCAACCCGTGGTCGGTCCTGTCCCGTGCCCGTACTGAAAGAGCGGGTTACGAAAATTCGGATTCGAGCAACTGCCTTCGCACGTCGGCCACCCGTAATTCGACCCGGCGATGCCGTCGTTAATCTCCTCGGCGGCGCTTTGGCCGACGTCGTTGATGAACATGCGCCGCGTCACCGGCTGGAAGGCGAAGGTGAAGGGATTGCGGAGTCCGAGCGCCCAGATGGCGCGATTATTTCCCGTCGCCGTGTTGAAGAAAGGATTATCCGTAGGGATCGTGCCGTCCGGGTTAATACGCAGAATCTTGCCCAGCAGATTATTGAGTGTCTGTGCATTCGACGGGCTGGCGTTTTCGCCGACGGCGATGTAGAGCTTGCCGTCTTCCCCGAAATGTATCGCGCCGCCGTTATGATTCGTAGCTGCGCTCAAATTGTTCAGCTCAAGAATGACAACTTCGCTGCCGGCCACAGCCGTATCGCCGTTCGCCGTAAAACGGCTGATGCGATTGTGTATGGGCGCAGTTGGGACCGTGTAGTAAATGTAAACGAACTGATTGGTCGCGAAATTCGGGTCGAATGCCACGCCCAGAAGCCCGCGCTCGCCGCTCTGGTCCGTATTCACGGTTAAAAACGGCGTCGCCAGCAGAGCGCCATTCCTGATGACGCGAAGCTGGCCTCCCTGCTGGCAGACGAACAGCCTCCCGTCAGGCGCAAATGCCATCGCCGTCGGGTTCGTGATTCCAGCAGCGACCTGCGCCTCTGCAAACCCGATCGGAAGCGTGGCGGCTTTTATCGAATACGCAAATGAAGCGAGCAGAAGCGCGATGACGAAGAGGCAGCATCGCCCGCTCCCTTCGGTGCGCCCTCTGTGTCCCTGTGGTGAATGATTGCCTGACCAACACGCAACTAAAATCCCGCCCATATTCCTTGCAAACGACTTCATGCAACACACCCCTTACGGATGACGATCATAACGCGCCGTCGTGTGGGGCAGACGGCGACAGGTCCAAACAAATTTTCACAGGGGGCCTGAGAGCGGAAGGGGTGGATGCGAGTATTCTAGAGAAGTTCGGACCTAATTTCCAGCACTTGTTTCAAAATTGAGAGAGCGCGCCGTCTCTTCAATCGTCGCGAAGAGTCTCTCGCGTTCCCGCTCGCCGGTCGCCTGTCTGTAAGCCGTCAGCAACTCCTTGAGCGAGGCAAGCTCTTTGTAGAGGCCCGCGTTCTCAATCGGCGGCGTCAGATACGAGATCAGCTCCGCGTAAGACCTGCGCTTGGCGATAGAGCCTTCCGAAGGATTGTTGACGCTGTAGATGTAGATGTTCGGCAACTCCCCTATCAGGCGGTCCGGCCAGCAATCCTTTGAGAGCCCGACCTGCTTGCCCGGCATGAACTCCGTCGCGCCGTGCGTCCCGACGTGCAGGACCGCGTCCGCGCGAAAGACTTTCTCGATGTAGGTATAAAGCGCCATAAAGCCATGATGCGGCGCGCCGCTTTGAGCCATCAGGAGGCGCATCGGGTCGCCCTCGTAGCCGAAAGTCGGCTGCACGCCCAGAAAGACGTTGCCAAGCTGTACACCCTGAATCAAGAGGTCGCCGCCGAAGGAGTTGATACGCCCCGGCGCCGCGCCCCATTCCTTTTCGATCTCCTGAACGTAGGGACAAAGACGCAGGTACTCGTCAACCGTCATGCGATAGGCGATATTGGCTGTCGCCCCGAACCTTTCAGAGTTTCCGCCCAGGAGCATCTCTCGCAACTCGTCGGCGCTCGACGGCACTTCAACCTCGTAGCCGTCGCTCTTCAAACGCCTGAGCATCTCCCAGACGCTCGGGAAAACATCCAGGTCGGCAGCCGTTCCGATGTTTCCTTTGTTCGGCGGAAAACAGAAGACGAGCATCCCGAGCCGCAACTCCGCACGCGTGGCCCCTTGCAAATGGTTCCAACGCTTCAACCGCCGGGCCAGACGACGGCAGCGATCTTCGAGCGGCACAGGCTCGCACTCTTGAGCGTGGACTCCTCCGTAAACGAAAGGCTCTGTCGCCCCGTCAATTTCCGGAATACTGATCTGCATCCCGGCCTGCACAGGATTCAAGCCCGTGCCGGACTCCTGCCACGACTCAATCGTCTGCATGTCCAGGCTCACGGCGGAACGAAACGGGCGATTCAACTCGCGCAGGAAGCGCGCAGCTGCCGCGCTATCATTCATCGCCGGTCCGCCCACAAAGCTGAATCCCGTCAAAGAGACTAGCTGGCTGACGCGCGACTTCGATTTTTCCCCAACGGCTTCTTCTTCTTCACTTTTACCTTTTACCTTTTTCCTTTTGCCTTCCTCGCGCTTCTCTTCGACGAAGAACTTGCCGCACGCTTCGCGGTTATCCATCAGGGTCGAGATGGCTGGAATCACTGCCAGACCTTCCGCTTCAATCGCGCGAATCAGTCCGTCGTAATGTTTGCGCGTCCGGCTGACAATCTGCGGGCGCATCAGAAGCAGTCCGATAGTCTTTGCGGGGTCGAGTCGCTTTTGCCCTTTCGCGCCGCTACGCCGCTCATACCATTTCCGGTATGCACTGAAAGTCTCGAAGAGCGACGGCGCATCCGGGTGATAAATCGCCACGGCGGGCATCCGCTCTGGCGGCGGCAATTTGATCCCGGACGCACGCTCATCCGGCACGTAATATTTGATAGCGTAAAGCAGCATCGAGCGAACGTTGGCGGGTGTGGGTTGCAGGAAATAGCAGAAGAGGTAGAGATAATTCTTGACGTCGCGCAGGCGTCCGGCGCTCGGGACGAAACGCAGGAGCGCCGGCAAGCGGTCTGCGAGCTTCAGGTATTGCGTGTGGCTGCGCGACTTTTTCTCACGAAAGCCGCGCGCCTGCTCGCCCACCCACGCGCTGATTCTGCTCGCCAGATGCGTCGCACGCTTCTCCTCGCCGTTTGCGCTCTCCGCATCCATACGCTCGCGCGTCTTCGCATCCCTGCCGCCGAACATTCTGCCGAAATCCAGCTTCCCCATGCGCGTCCGCCGCATCAGGTCCGGCATACAGTTGATGACGATCACTGCGCCATGACGTGATTTGTAACGCTCAAGCGCTTCCAAGAGACGCAAGGCATTCTCGCCATCCATGACGTGAATGACAAAGACCACGTCTGCCGCGCTCAAATCCCGCTCGACATCTCGCCACTCACTATCCGTCAAACTCGCGCCGAAGTTGTATGCCGCTACACGCAGGTCAAGCGCATACTCACGATTGATCTCACGCTCCGCCTGTTTGAGCGGTGCGAGAAGACTTGATCCGACGTAGAGAGCTGTAATGTTCATCTGACTCTTTTCCGGCGCAAGAACTATCTTTCCGCGTCTTTGACGCAACGAAAGCCGATGTTGCGTAATCCCTCCTCCTCACGGCTTGTAGCGAAATTGCGGCGAAAGGTGGTTGTCGCCTGCTCGCGCGTGCTCAGGTATGATCCGCCGCGCACAACCCTTCCTGAAATTTCTTGTTCGATATAGCCGACGTCGTGGACCGTGATTTGGGAATTACTCCGAGCAGCGACTGCCAGGCCATTCAAAGTCGTGGGATCAGCAATGCTTTTCACGAAGACAATCAGGATAGGGGAGCGCCCATCAACCTGCACGCTCTGTACTTCCATATTTTGCGCGCGAAAGGCGGCGGCAACACCCTCTACTGTCACGTTGTAAACGCGCAGCCTTTCAGAATCCAATGTGACCTTAACCGTTATCCAATGTCCGCCGATATATGGATACATCAGGCTGTCCGTCCACTCCGACGCATTGCCGCCCATGTCGAACGCGCCGAATGGCGATGCCCCCTTGTGTGTACCCACGTCAGCCAAGCGATCGCTCGCGCCATCTGCGTTAGCTAGTCCGGCGCTCCAATCATTGCCCCAGGGATAACGTCGTCCGTCCGTACCGCGCGCGGCGAACTCCCATTCCTGTTCCGTTGGAAGTCGTTTGCCAGCCCATTTGGCATAATCCTCGGCATTATTGAATCCCACTCCCGTTACCGGCTGCCGGCCTGTACCCACAGGATAACTGATAGTTTTATGGTCCTCGTCAACAACCCAGCCTTGCGGTATCACACCGCGGCATTGACCGGCCATAAAGCATGCCTTCCATTCCTCGTTTGTCACTTCATAGATGTCTATGAAGAACGGCTTAACCATCACCTTGTGCGCGGGTCGTTCATATTCGCTCGCGTCGTCGCGTCCCATCATAAACTCGCCCCCAGGCACATAGACCATCCCCGGCGGGAGCTGCGGTGTAGTAACCGAAGCGGTTTGATCCTTCCCGGCCCCTGATCGTCGCATCAAGAAAAAGACGCCTGTAGCGAAGACGCCGACGCCAATGACGATGCTGATGATGAGATAGCGTTTCTGCAAAAGCGTTTTAGGTATGTTCACATTTTGACGAACCACGAAATCACACTAAACGACACGAAGAAAAACACGAAGCATTTTTCGTGTCGTTTAGTGTGATTTCGTGGTTCATATCACCAATCTTTTCCATTCAAGCTTACCTGGACTGCAAAAATTGAACAGCAAGCCGACTCGCATTTTGGTCGCCTTCAAATAGTTTATAAGCTGCGCCATGTCTCTTCCAGAAAGACGCTCAATAGCCTTCAACTCAACAATGATTTGTCCATAGCAAACCAGGTCGGCAATGTATTCTCTCTTCAGTGGCTGGCCTTTATAAAGGATGCCAAGGTGTTTTTGTGACTCGTAGGGTACACGCCGGCTACGCAACTCAATCTCCAAAGCCTCCTGATATACCGGCTCAAGGAAACCTGTCCCAAGTTGCCAGTAGACCTCCATTGCCGCGCCGACAATCGCGAACACTTCATCTTTCAGTAACAGCTCGGTCATTGTGTGAGGAACGAACCACGAAAACACACGAAACAACACGAAACGTTGAGAGGCAGTTTTTCGTGCCATGTCGTGTGATGCGCGTGGATCGTCATGTTACGCCTTCAAGCTGATCTTCCAATCCTGCGAAAATCTCCCTCAACTGTTCGAGCACATGGGCATCAGCTTTCCAGAAACCTCTCCCCTGTGCTTCCAATAATCTTCCGACGAGCGAGCGCGCAGAGTGTGGGTTCAGCTCGCGCAGGCGGTCGAGCATCTCTTCGTCGAGGACGAAGGTTCTGGCGACTTCCGTATAGACCCAATCGTCCACGGCGTCGGCGGTCGCGGACCAGCCAAAGGTGTTCGAGATGTGGCTCTCGATTTCGGCCACGCCCCTGAAGCCGTGCTTGAGCATTCCTTCGTACCATTTCGGATTCAAAGTCTTGGCGCGCGTCTCCAGACGCACGGTCTCTTCGAGCGAGCGAACCTTCGAATCGCGCGAGAGCGTGTCCGAGAGATAAACCGCTGGACGCGCGCTCGCACGCTTCTCGACGGCCTTGGTGACGCCGCCCAGGTACTCGAAATAATGATCAACGTCCGTAATGCCTATCTCGAACGTATCTATGTTCTGGTAAGCCGCCTCGACGCGCGACAGCGCACGCTCCATCGCGCGCCGCGCCTCACGCCCTTCGATGGCGCGCCCTCGCCCGTCGCGCCCGTAAGCAAAGCACTTGCGTGTGACGAAGAGATCGCCCAGCGTTTCGTCGCGCTCCCACTGGGAGTCCATCACCATGAAGTTGACGTTCGTTCCGTAATTGCCAGGGGCGTTGGAGAAGACTCGCAGAGCCGCTTCGTCAAATTCGCAATCTTCCGCCTTCATCTGCTCCGCGACATTGCGACGCACGTAGTTCATCTCCAAAGGCTCATCCAATTCGGCGACCGCGCGCACGGCTTTGTCCAGCAGCACAATCGTCGCCCCGAAGAGATCGCGGAAGATTCCGGAGACGGTCATCACCACGTCAATGCGCGGGCGTCCCAACACTTCGAGCGGGATTACCTCGATTCCGGTCGCGCGGTTCAAAGCGTCGCGCACCGGGCGCACGCCCAGCAGCCACAGGGCCTGCGCGACGCCTTCGCCCTGCGTCTTGATGTTGTCTAATCCCCAGAGCACCAGGGCCATGGCGCGCGGGTAACGTCCACGCTCCGAAAGGTGGCGTTCGAGCAGGTTTTTGACGACACGCTCGGCGCGCGTGTAGGCGCTATTGGAAGGAACCGTGTACGGGTTGACGGCGTGCGTGTTGCGCCCCGTCGGGAGGATGTCAGGATTCTGGACGATGTCTGCGCCGGGTCCCGGCTCTATGTATTCGCCGCGCAGAGCGCGCACGAGACTGTCCAGCTCGTTATTCGTCTGAAGCCGTTCGCAAATCTTTGCGAGCAGGGAGAAGACCCCACTGGAATCCTCTCTTTTCACGCCCGCCGTGGCTTCGAGCCAGACGAAGGCTGCCTCCGAATCTTTCCGCACGAAAAGCTCTATCGCGGCCTGAACAATCTCATCAATTCGCTCGCGCTCGGCCAGCGACGCAGCATCGTGCTTACTTCTTTCCAGTAATTCACTGTAGCCGCAGAATCCTAAGCCCTCGGCGACCAGGTCCGGGAGCGAGCGAGCGCCCCCTTCCGGTCTGTCGAAGGAGGCCACCATCCGCAACAGGTCCACCTGCGCGACGCCTACGGGCGCGCGCCCGAAGACATGCAAGCCGGTCGGAATCAGCCGCTGCTCGATCTCCAGGACCTGCTCGCACAGCTCCAGCACGCGGCGGTCGCGCTCCGCCGCAGCTAACAACCCTGTTTTGTTTCGTTCGTCCACTTATCCACGTAGGACAGGCATTCTCGGCCTGTCGTGGGACAGACATTCCTGTCTGTCATGAGCGCCGTCAGGCGCGAATACTACTTTTAATAAAACCATGAGCGTGCTCGCGCACGCTTAGACAGGCAGGAATGCCTGTCCTACGACGCTTTCGAGTTGAACGTAGTGGGCGCTGAGCAGGTCCGCCAGTTTCTGACTCTCGCCGCTTGAAGTAAAACGGTTCTGCGTATCAATGACGAAGGCGGCGACGCCTGCTTTCCGGATTGCCGCGCCGAGCGCCGCCAGCTCCTCCTGAATCAGGCGGCGGAGCGCGGCCTTGTCTGTCATCGCCTCCATTCGCAGCGGAACATTGGCCCGCCCGTCCGTGAAGAGCAGTAAAACGATTCGCTCTGTTCCCTGGCGTCCGGCGCGAAGGGCCACATCAATCGCGCGCTCAAGACCCGCCGCCAGCGGCGTCGCCCCGCCGATGCTCAACTCATCCAGTAATCGCCTCGCGCGCGTCACGCTTGCGCTCGGGGGCAGGAGCACCTCCGCCTCCTGTCCACGAAAACTGACGAGAGCCACGCGGTCGCGCCTGATGTATGAATGCTGTAACAGCCGTATGAGCGCGCCCTTCGCCTGCGCAATCCTGTTCAGAGCCATGCTCCCGGAAGTGTCAACGGCGAAGATGAAAAGCGTGCCCGCCTTGCGTTTGAATCTCTTGTAGCGGAGAGCCTGTGAAGGGAAAGGGGTCAGGTGTCGGGTGTCGTGGGCCAGAGCAAGAGCACCAGCCCCTGGCCCCTGGCCCCTGGCCCCAGCCTTCTGTGCCGCGGCACGTAAAGTTGCGTCGAGGGCTATTCTGGCGCCGGGCGTTTTCAAGTCGCTGGCGCGGACGTAGCGACCGCGTCTGGCGTTCTCTGTGCTACGTTTCGGTTTGGACTGCCGGCGCGAGGAGACGTTCTGGAAGTTCCGCCTGTTTGGCGCCTGCGAAACCGAGTCGAATGCCTCGTGGGATAATTTCGCATCGAGGGCCGGAGGCGAAAGCTGTTCAGGCCCATCTCCCGCGCCGTCTCTTTTCTGATCGAGTTGTTTGCGCGCGCCGTTACTTCCATCCGAACCGCCGGGAGGTAAATTGCGCTCTGACTTCTCTCGTTTCCGCTCCCCTCCCTTTGGTTCGGTCCGTGCCGCGTCCGAGTCCTGTGGCAAGAGCTTGTCTAATTGCTGTGCGACTCGCTGGCCGCCGGAATTCTGGTCGAGCGGGTCGCGGCGCAAACGATGACGTAAGGCAAACGCCGCCACACGCCGCACATCTTCATCCAGAACCTCTTTGCGACCTTCGAGGGCCGCAAGCGCGCGGGCCGCGCGCGCGATGGTCAATTCCCCACGATGGCCGTCAATCTGAAGCGTCTGGCAGAGTTCGGCGATGACGCGCAGCATCCGGGGCAAGAGTTTAACGGCATGAAGGTTTTTGCGCGCGCGCGAGATGCGACGGCGCAAACTCCCCTGCTCGTTTTCGAGAGAGGCGCGAAAGCTTTCCGGGTCGCGCTCAAACGCTTCGCGCTGCTCGACGATTCGGACGCGCTCGTCAAGGTCCGTCACCGTCCTCACTTCGACGCTCAGGCCGAAGCGATCTATCAACTGCGGTCGCAGCTCGCCTTCTTCAGGGTTGCCGGAGCCGATGAGCACGAAGCGCGCCGGGTGCTCAACCGAGACGCCTTCGCGCTCGACCGTGTGGTGTCCGGTGACCGCCACGTCGAGTAGAAGATCAATCAGGTGGTCCTCCAACAGGTTCACTTCGTCAATGTAGAGAAAGCCCCGATTGGCACGCGCCAGGAGTCCGGGCTCGAACGCCTTGACGCCCTCTTTGAGCGCGCGTTCGAGATTGATTGTGCCGCAGACGCGGTCCTCTGTGGCGCCGAGCGGCAGGTCAACCACAATTACTTTCCCGCGCTCAGTGGAGAGTTTCCCCAGCTCTTCGAGGCGCTCCAGGCATTCGCCGCAGAGATGCCTCTCTTCCGCCGGGTCGCAGCCGTAAGCGCACGCGCGCACGCGCGCGATCTCCGGCAAAAGGTCCGCCAGCGCACGCACCGCAGTTGATTTCCCGGTTCCTCTATGCCCCATAATCAACACCCCGCCGATTAAAGGGTCTATCACGTTGAGCAGGAGCGCCAGTTTCATCTCGCCCTGCCCGATAATCGCCGTGAAAGGATAGACGGGAGGTTTCATGCGTGGACGCTTGCTGCTCTGTGAAGAAAGGGACGCGCTGCGCTTCATCTTTTAATCTTCGGAGAAAATTTATTCGGGGATGGACACTCGGCCTTCAGGCTTTCGAAACCTTTTTAACCGAAACCGAGCTTGACGGCAAGCCTCAGCCATTTGATGACGAGTGAGCCACAGAGGCACAGAGACACAGAGAAATGCAGAAGGCAGAAATCAGAAAGCAGAAAGCAGACAAGGTAGCACCTCTTTGCTGCCTACTGCCTTCTTTCCTCTGTGTCTCTGTGCCTCTGTGGCTGAATTCTCATCCCCCGTGCCTGAATTCCGGATAGAGCGTCATGCCGCCGTCAACGTAGAGAGTTGCGCCCGTGATGTAGCTTGCTTCGTCCGAACAGAGGAAGGCGACCGTTTTGGCAATCTCGTCAGGCTCGCCCATACGTTCGGTCGGGATTTTTCTGAGCAGGTCCTTCAAGCCTTCAGGGTCGCTCCAGACATTCTTGTTAATAGGCGTTTTGATCGCGCCCGGCGCGACCGAGTTGACTCGGACCTTCTCGGTCGCGAGCTCGACCGCAACAGTTTTCGACATCAGGTCGAGCCCGGCCTTGGCGGCGCAGTAATGTGCGAAACCTCCCCAGGGGATAACCTGATGGACCGACGTGATGTTGACGATTGCGCCCCCCTGGCCTGATGAGACCATCAAGCGCGCTGCGCGCTGCGCGCAGAGGAACGCGCCCGTCAAATCAACCTCGATAACTTTTTTCCAGGCATCGAGCGGCATCTCCAGAAAGGGATATTTGGTCTCCATCCCAGCGTTGTTGACTAAAATATCCAGGCCCCCAAACTCCTCCGCGGCTCGCGCGAACATCGCATCCACCTGCTGCTCGTTGGTCACGTCAGCCTGAACGGCGATGCCTTTCGTTCCAGCGCCCTCAATCTCTTTCACGACGGCGTCGGCGTCCTCCGGCCGCGATAGATAGTTGACGGCAACCGCCGCCCCTTCCAAAGCCAGGCGCAGAGCTATCGCTCGCCCGATGCCGCTGTTCGCCCCCGTGACCAGGGCACGCCGCCCCTCCAGCCTGCGGCCCGTCGGACCATCAGAGTTTCCCATCCTTTTTCCCTTCTTCGCGTAAGATAAACAGGCTCACCCGACTTCAAGGCTCGATTGCCATTCGCAGGACGTTTGACATCGGCTGTCTTTCGATTTTGCCGTTCTTTGTGACCACTATGAGCTGGCCGTTCTCGACCGTCACGCGGCGCACGGTCGTCATAAAGCGTTCAACTCTCATTCCGTCACGCGTTTCAATGATGAGGCGCGGCCCGCTCGCTGGCTCGACCGCAGGCTCTGCCGGCGTCGGGGTTGTCCTCGCGGTCGTCGTCGGTCTAGTGCGCGTTGTGCGGCGCGTTGTGGGGCGCGGTCGCCTGTTGCGTGATGTGGCGGGTTTCGGAGCTGTCGGCCGGGGTGTTTCGGCTGTCGCAGGCGGCGTCTCTGCCGGCGTCTCTGCTTCCGTTGAAGGCGTTGTGGCGACCTCTGTTTCCGCACGCTTCGTTTCGGGCACTTCCGGCGCGGGCTCGTCAATCCGTGCGCCCGTCGAAGTTACACGCCTTCCCGTCTTGCTCGTAGATGAAACCGTCGGGATGACAGGCTCCGGGTCCGGCACGTCGCTGCCTATGGGCTCAAACGTTCCCTCGAAACGCACGCGAAAGCTGCCATCAAAATCGTTCGGCGTGCGCCCCTCGATTCGCAGGATGAGAGATTCTCGATTCTTCAGGTAGATTGTTTTTGAACCGCCCGAGGCTGTGCTCGCCGCGTACATGCTGACTTTGGCGAGCGGGCGCAGGGCACCCGCAGTGAAGACGTCAACGTCGCCTTCGAGATTTCGGCTCTCGATGGTGACGATGAGATCACCCGGCGTGCCTGTGAATGAGTAGTAGTATCTGGTCAGGCGCGGGTCGCCCAAATCTCTAGGCGCGATTGTTCCGCTGATCTCGTTAGACCGAACGGGCGTCGGGTAATCAATCTCCGTTGATTGCGCCTGGACCCCGCAAGATAAGAGAACCAGCAGGACAAACGGACCGGCGAGAGTGATTAATCTTTTCGTCAAACAAAGAGGAGCGCTGTCTATCTTCATTGATGCTCCTTTGTGGTACTGGTAATCCGGACGAGGAAGGCGGGCGGCCGCGAGCACGACGCGCCCGTTCCCCGCTGTAGTTAAGTTCTGCCGGCTAAGGGTAACAGATTCGCGTTCAGAATCGAATTGGCCGCAATGTCAAACGAGTAGTTTTCGAGAAGTTTAATCCTAACCGGGACGGCCTCGAAACGCGGGACGAACAATTTAATGGCCTATTTATTCTGTTGACTCGTCCGTGGGCTCCAGATCGTTTAGCTCGGCTGCCGTCTCTTCACGATGATCCGTCCCGAGCGTCCAGGAAGGCGGGTCGCTTGCAGGGAAGCTTTCCTTCAGAGTCTCGTCAATTTCGTCCTCCTTCATTTCGCCGCCGCCGGAATGCGTAACGGATTCTTCAACGTTCTCCTCATCTTTCGTCATCGCAAACAGTCCTCATCTTTCAGCTCCTGCCCGCCGCGGCGCGGCCAGCGTTTTCAGGCCCCTGTCTCAAAGGATGTTGACGGCGCGTGCCGCCAGCATAGCGATGACCAGCAGAGAAATCATCGCCTGAATCATCATCAGGATTTTCGCCCAACGCGACAGCACCGGCACGTCAGTCGGCGAGAAGGCCGTGCTCGTGTTAAATGCCAGAAACAGATAGTCCACAAAATTCGGTTCCCACTCATGTTCGCCCGCGGCTCGTTTGGCAGCCGGGTCCATAGTCATCTGCGGAAACAGGAACGCTCCATCCGTATGACCCCGCGTCCGATCCCGCTCATGGGGCCCACCCGCATCAAGGTGCCAGTACCAGGAGGCGAAGACCAGGATGTTTGCCACCCACAGAGCGGCGGCGGAAAGAAGAAGTTGTTGAGGGGTTATCCGGTGCTCCGGCAGTGCCGGGATGAGCAGCGCCAGCGAGCCGGTCAGGGCCACCGTAACGATGCCATTCAGGATGAAGCCCAGGACCCGATTCAGGGTGTGGTTCCCCTGGCGGTGCGAGATGATCGTCGGCACAAGCAACACAGAGATGATCAGCAGGAATAGCCAGCGCGGGCCGCCGACCAGCAGCGAAGAGGGTAACGCCGAGTACAGGCCGCCGAGCGCCAGCAAAGCTACGAACGCAGGCCAGCGGGGCTCCCCGGTCTCAGACAATCGAGCGTCCGCCATCGTTTCATTATAGAGCAAGCCAATCCATTTGGTTAATTCTAATACCCCTGCTCCATCCTGATCCGGATTCGTCGGATCTTGCGGCTCGACGGCTTCCAGGCGAACAGTCAATGGTCCATTGGAACACTCGCGCCAGCAGGTCCAGACAGCCCCTAAATCACACAAATTTTATTGACATATTTAAGCAGCAGGGTTAGGCTCTGTCTGTTTCTCGATAAGGTTTTTGCCCCTCGCAAAATTATTGGCTAGAGATTCTATCCTGATACATTCGCTTTACTTTCGTCTAGTCTCACGACGACATCCGACCTACACGGATGTTAAGTGTTGAAAAGTTCGGGATACTTTGGGCGGTAGCTTTAGCTTTTCACGGGCCAATTATCGCTTTCTGAATCTGCCCAAAATCTCACCCTTATTCTTCAATGATCCAGCCAGAAAATGTGGCAGATCACCGGCAGGGGTTTGAACTCTTTGATACCGATTGAGTGGTTCATCCCGCCAATGTAGTGCACTTTTTCTACAACGGGCGGCGAGGGGTTTGGGCTCTATCTCACTGAGGCAATTCCAGGATTTGAAGGATTCCGCCTCGGCAATCAAATGGCGTACTTGATTATTATCTCCCCACTATGAATTGGCTTTTTTACTCATACAACTCAAGCCACTTCTAGTGAGCTGAAGTATTCCCTAACCCCGGATGAGCGCCGGGCTCCCTTTATGATTAAAGCAACTCTGATCGCTAGTTTAGTGACACCTCCCTCGCCCGACGGCCATGAACTATCGGCGCTGCCTGACGTGGTTGACTGGCTGGAGGTTCGCTCCGACCTGACGGGCGACCTCGATCCTGAATGGCTGCGCAACCGCTTCCGTGGGCGACTGCTCTATTCTTTGCGCAGCCGGGCCGAGGGGGGAGATTTTGAAGGGCCGCCCGATCAGAGGCAGGAGCGACTAAAGCGCGCTGCTCGCTCCTACGATCTCATAGAGCTTGAGGGTGTGCGTGATCTCTCCCCAGACATCCTGGACCTGATTCCAGCAGAGAAGCGGCTGCTCTCCTGGCGGGGGCAGGCAAACGGTCTCGCCGAACTCAAGGACAGGTTCGCGAAACTCTCTTCAGTCCCGGCCACTCTCTATAAACTCGTCGTGGAGGCGGCGAAGGTCAGCGACGAGATGGCTCCCCTTTCCCTGCTAAACTCGCTCGGCCGCTCGGATACAATCGCTTACGCTTCCGGCCCGCTCGGTTTCTGGAGCCGCCTGGTGGCGGCGCGTCTCGGAGCGCCAATCATCTACGGCCTGGTCCCCAACGGACCGGCTGTCCCGACGGAGCCGACCATCAACAAGTTGATTGAAGACTACGGGCTTCCCGTGCTGATGCCGGTGGAAGGGATCTACGGGATTGCCGGAAGCCCAGTGTTTCATTCGCTCTCGCCGCGCCTTCATAACGCCGCGTACAGGTCCATGAATTATCCGGCGCTCTATGTGCCGTTCCACGTCGAATCCTTCGGTGAGTTCTGGCGAGAGGTGGTCGAGGGGAGCGTGCTTGCTGCTCTGGGCATGCCTGTCAAAGGTCTCACAGTAGCTTCTCCACATAAAGAATCGGCGCTCCTGATGACAGGGAGGGCGAGCCTTATGGCCGTGCGTGCCGAATCCGCCAACATCCTCGTGCGAGACAATGGCTCGTGGAAGGCTGATACCACAGACCCCGAAGTCGTTTTCATGGCGCATCACAAGCGTGGGGTCGAGATGAAGCAGAAGCATGCGGCCGTCATCGGCTGCGGCGGAGCGGGAAGGGCCATCGCCGCGGCGCTCGATCAATCCGGCGCCAGGGTCACCCTGGTCAACAGGGGCGCGGAACGCGGCCATCATGCGGCACGGCTTCTTTCGTTGCCTTATATCCCTTTGCGCGAGTTTAGCGCCGAAGGTTACGGCATCGTGGTCAACGCCACCCCGGTCGGCCGCGATGACGGCGAAGCCCCTTTCAAGGTCGAGACGCTCGGCGCAGACGCGGCGACTATTGATCTCGTCTATGGCTCTTTGCCGACGCCTCTGATTACCGGCGCACGGGAGTTGGAGCGTGTGGCGATTGACGGCCGCGAGGTGCTGTTGGCGCAGGTGCTCCGCCAATTTCAGATAATGACGGGCAGGGAGATGCCCGCTGCTCTGGTGCGGGAGAAACTCGGCTTTGAAGTCGAGCCTTCGGACTTAATCGCCACAGGTTAGCTTTCGCGCGAGATGATGATGATTGCCTTCGACATTACTTTTAACTTCTCTTTCGTGCTGACTTTTTCTAACAGGAGATAACGCCATCGAAACTCAACTTGATATTGCGTGTGATCGGAAATCGCTGGTGGACCGCACAAGGGAGCTGGCGCGAAATAAGTTTGCCCCTCGCGCCGCCGACTACGACAGAGAGGCGCGCTTTCCGGTTGAGGACTTTGAAGATCTGTTTCGCGCCGGATTGATCGCCCCGGTCGTTCCACAAGGTTATGGCGGCCTCGGCCTCGGCCCGTATCGCGGCGACGTCTTCACGCTCTGGATGATGACCAAGGAGATAGCGAAGGCTGACCTCTCCCTGGCGCGCTGCTGGGAGGGCCACGTCAATTCGCTCGTTCTGCTGGACGGCATGGCTAACGAGGAGCAGAAGGCTCGCTGGTTCAAGCGTGTCGTCGAGCGCGGAGACCTCTGGGTCGCCTGGAGCGGCGAACCGCAGGCGCGAGCGCCAGGCGAAACGTTGCGCTTCGGGACCACGGTCGAGAAAGTCGAAGGCGGTTACGTCGTTGACGGCAACAAGGTTTTCTCGACCAGCGCCGGCGGAGCGCAGTGGGCGATTCTCTTGGTTAACACGGCCGGACCGGGCGGCGTCCGTCATGCTACGGCCTCGCTCGACACACAACTTCTCATGGCCTGCGACCTCTCCGACACGACCGTGCAGATTGACGGTTCGTGGTGGGACCCCATAGGGATGCGCGCGACCGTCAGCTACCTGGTTAACTTCAGGCGCACTTTTATCCCGGACGAGAACCTCATCGGCTATCCCGGCCAGTATTTGAAAGAGGGGTGGCAGACCTGCTTCATCCCGCACTATGCCGCAACCTTTACGGGCGCAGCCGAAGCCGCTTACGAGTACGCGCTGAAGTATGTCACCACACAGAACAAAGTCGAAGACCCGTATATTCAACATCACATCGGCCAGATGTCCGTAAATGTGGAGACGGCGCACCTCTGGCTCAGGCACGTCGCCAGTCTCTGGGAAACCGGCAAGTACGCGGAAGCGCAGATCGCCGGCAGCCGCGCGCGCCATGTCATCGAACATCTGGCGGAAGACACCGTCAAGCAATGCATTCGCGCCTGCGGCGCGCGGTGTCTGAATCGCCCGAGTGCGCTGGAACGCATCTACCGTGACCTGTCCTTTTACGTCCGGCACGACAACGACGATCACATCCTCGCGATGATCGGCAAATCACTACTAGGGCTGACTCATGATCCATCATTCTACAAACCGTGATGAAGCCTCAACGATGAAGTAAGTTCGCCTCGACCGAAATCGGTTGAAGACAGGGGTGTTTCAAATGGCCCTCACGGACCGCCAATTCAAATTGAGAATTTGGGGACTGGCTCTTGGATACTTCCTTTTCTATGCCCCCTACAGCGCTTTCATTAAAGCCACGACCACGGGGCTGTGGCCGGGCCTCAACGGCACTGTTTCCGGTTTCCGGTTGTTGCCGGCGACCCTTATTTCCACGGCCATTACTCTGCCTCTCATCATCTCGCTCATGGGGTGGTGGAAATATGCCGGCCGTCGTCAGGTCTTCGGGCGGAGCATTCCGTTTCCGAGCGGGCCTGTCCTTCTTTCAGGACTTGGCACCGCCATCATCATCTGTGCCACGACCCTCGCATTTACCTCCGCGGGGGTCTCCATCATCCTCGCGCTCATCCTGATGCGCGCTGGCGTGCTCATCATCGCGCCCGTCATAGACCGCGTGTTCAAACGTCGCGTGCGCTGGTTCTCGTGGGTCGCTCTGGCGCTGAGCTTCCTGGCCCTGCTGGTCGCTTTGGCGGATGTCAACAGCTACCGGATGACAGACGTCGCGGTGCTGACCATCGCAGCTTATCTGTCGGGCTATCTCCTTCGTCTCCCTTGCATCAACAAGCTGGCAAAGTCGAACGATATGGCTGTAACCCGCCGCTACTTCGTTGAAGAGGTGATGGTCGCAGTTGTCTTGCTGGTGTTGATACCTGCCGTCCTGGCCTTTGTAGGTCAGGGCTCCATCATGGTAGAGCTGCGCCAGGGCTTCGTAGATTTCTTTAGCAGCAGCGTCACTCTTCCGGCCATCCTTATCGGAGCGCTCTACGCCGGTCTCTATTGCTTCGGCACTCTCATTTACCTGGACTGCCGCGAGAACACTTTCTGCATTCCGCTGAATCGCTGTTCCAGTCTGCTGGCGGGCGTGTTCGCTTCCTACGTGCTCACGCTGGTTTCCGGCTTGAAGTCGCCAAGCAATGCCCAGCTCGTCAGCGCCGAGCTGATTGTCGTGGCGCTTCTCTTCCTATCGCCGCTTCATCATTTTCAGCGCACGCTCGGCAAAGTCAGGCGTTCGCTCGCCAGCGTCTATCGAATGCTGCTAAATTTCATTCCCGGCCGGGAACGCGTGCCCGTCAATCCGCTCCACGCCCGACAGACACTTTTAGAGAATGCGCAGGGGACAAACGATCAAGAAGAGTTCGACAAACTACGGCAGATATTCCTGTTTGTGTGTAGCGGAAACACCTGCCGCTCTCCTATGGCCGCGGCCATTGGCAACGCGGAAATCGCCATGCGCTTGAACGTTCCGCTTGAAGCTCTGGGTAAAGCTCAGGCGCAAGCCTTCAGCGCCGGAGTCTCAGCAAAAGTCGGAGCGCCGATGACGGACGAAGCGCAACAGGCGCTGCGCCTCATCGGCGTTCCGTTGACGCCCCACAGCGCACGGAATCTGACCGTCGAATTGGCGCATCAGGTCGAGAGAATATTTTGCATGACCAAAGATCACAGGAATGCTGTCATCAAGATGGTCCCGGCGGCGGCCGAGAAAACGCACTGTCTTGATCCGGACGATGATATTGAAGACCCCATCGGCAGTGGGCTGGAAGCCTATGTGAAGTGCGCGCTGCGCATGCGCGGTCTGGTTCGGACGCGCCTGGACGAGCTCGGCTTGCAGGGTAGCTTTTAAGTGTAAATCGAGTAAAGGCGCGTCAGACGCTTTAGGAAGCTGTTTGAAAAGTCTTTTGCGCCAGAGGCGCACACCAGAAGGTAGCCAGACGTGCAACGTCTGGGGGCGATCATGCCCCATCAAGCGCGCATTGAAGATGCGCAGAGAATCGTTGACAACAGATTGGCTCAGCGCGTCTTCAACGCGCCGGCCTCTTATCACCCATGTTCCAGACGTTACACGTCTGGCTACCTTCTCACGCGCCGCTTGCGCGGCTAAAAGTAATTTTCAAACAGCTTTTAAGATTTCATTTGATCCCATCTTAAGTGGGCGGCAAGTTTATGGCGGCCTGCTGCTTCCGCGCCATGAGCACCTCATCATCCCTAAAGAGCTGGCCCACCGAAGCCGAGTGGGCGAAACGTCAGGAAGCCATGGCAGCATTGACAGCCCGTAAGTTGGGCGTTGCCCCGAAGAGGGCTGTGTATGGCAGCATCGGAGCATCGAAAACGCTCGATATTCTGGGACGCGAAGCCTTCGCAGAAGTGTCCGCCACCAGGATCCCTGGCCGCGTCCTGTGGTGCAACTTCGAGTTGGCCCGGGAGTTGGGTTTCGATGTTCCGCCATTGAACCGCATGACCCCGGAGTTCCATGAACAGCTTCTCAACGCATTTTCATACCGGACGGTACGGACGCGGGCAGAGATGAATGGAGCCAAAACCATCACCATGTATGCGGACAGATATGGTGGTGACGGTGTTCGGCCGGCTATGGGGGCGGCGCGCGCAGGATTTCTACCTTTCGGAAACCTCTACATTAAGGGCATCGGGTTTACACCTCTTTTCAGGGATGATCCAGATGATTTCGCGCACAATCACGGCGGCGTACATATGTCTGACTGCCTCTCCGAAGCGGTGTTCGGAGAGGTTAATCAGAATCTTTTTACGCACGGTTCGACGCGCATCATCGCCATTATTGATCAGGGCAAGGATGTCACGCCCCCCTCCGGTCCCAGAATTCCAATCGCCCTCGTGGTCCGGGCGGGGACGCAACTGCGACCGGGCCATCTATTGACCCGGTCTTCGCGAACGGGCAGCTCGCTGCTGGAAAAATTCGTCAGGATGACCACGGCCACAGGGCAACTTGTCAAACGCAGAAATGCGGCCACGGGCAATGAGATCCCAAACCTTAGAGCGACCATGCTCCGCGTCATAGACGATCACGCGCGGACTGCGGCAGAGCAACTCCGCTGGCGGATGATTCATGGCGCGCTCAGTTCTTCGAACATGGAACTAAGCGGAGCGCAGCTTGATTTGCCCACCCAGTCGGCTCAGTCGCGGACCGCCCCCGTCTGGGCGCTCGATTTCCCGAACTCCGTTTTCGGCAGAGAGCATATCGAGCGCGCCAACCAGTTGACGCCGGTTTACCGGAAACTCCTCAAGAGTATTCCGGCGCCGCAGCGCCCCATCCTCAATGCGAAAGGGCTCAACTTGAGGGGCGAGATGGACAGGGCCTATTACAAACATTTGCAGGTGAAATTGCTGTGCGCCGTCGGCCTCAAAACTGGAGTCGCCCAACGGATGCAGGCCGAGCAGACAGAGTTAGTCTCTCGCTTCATTAACTTGCTTCTGAAGATGATTGAACTCAGGAATCCCGGGAGCGTGTGTATTTCAAAATCGCTGGTTGAATCCACCTCGGCCCTGGATGTCTTCCATCTCCTTGAGAAGTTTCCTCAAACTTATTTCGCCGATCCGAATGCGGACCATACAAAGCGGATTCGCCGTTTTCTGAAGCCGATCCTGAAGGGCAATCGTTACCACGTTGCGAAAAAGGATGTGGACATCCGAGTACTGGTCAAGGAATTCGACGGCCTTTACCGGGAATTAATGCATGCTTGCGAGGGGTACGCAGGACAGTATTATGGCGACCGGGCAAGGATGCAGGCGTCTATCAAATCACGAGCGGCATTTGAGAATAAACCGCTTGAGGCTCTTTACGCCAAGAGGCTGCATGAGGAACTCAATCGCGCCATCGCTCAATACAAAGCTACCGGCGATGTGGATATTATTCGGGCGGCCATAGATCAAAGAATCCTCTCTTCCCTGCGCAGCGTAGATGCGCTATTGGCTCAAGGGAAATCCCGACTCATTAATGGCGGGGGCATTGAAATGGAGATGCGGACCATTGACGGCGTCTCCTATTCCGTCAGGGCCTGGAATGACGAGAGACAAACTCGTCGGCTTCACGTCCGCCTCCCGGCGGATCGTGAGCATGGCGCTTATCTTACTTCTCTCCCCAATCTATCTCGCCTGACGAGACGACAGATTCAATCGCTGCGTTATCGCTTCACGACAGATGGCTGGATGAATACAGGTGAGGCGCGCGCGCGCCTTGCGCAAGACGAGAGCGGCAATCTCAGTATTGCTTTCGAGATCCTTACTTTTCCTCTTGTCGGACAACTCGAAGGCGCGTTCTATCTGTGTGGGTCTTCTGACCCGCGTTCGGCAGATGAAACACCGCGCTTTGGCGGGTATATATTTGCGATACCGGACCGGGAGGAATTGATTAAGCTGGTCGCGCGCCCTTAAGCGGCGTACAGGCAAAGAGGGCCGAGGCCGGGTTAATCAAACTTGTGTGGCGATCTCCGCAAAGAATGCCGGACGCCTGGATGTCAATATCCGAACCTCGAAGGTGAGACCTCTTTGATGAAGCTGCTTGTATCTGACCTTGAAGGCTACAAAAGCTATATCAGCCGGGAATTTTTCTTTGTGATGACCGATCTCATGACTAAGTATGGCTGGAGACAGATTGACCCGTGGAGACTATGGGATGGATCAAAGACAATAAAGAATCAACTCTTAAATGAGTTCGGAGAACTGCCAGAAGCCATTTTGTTCTGGGAAAGCTTTGACCTTGTCTCGGAAAAGGCAGGCCAGATTCGCCGCCTTGAGTGTAATAAATATATTTTTTCCGACGACCTGCATTGGTGGGATGAGGAAATGAGGAAGGCGAAGCTGACCAGCTTCGCCTTATGTAATACTGTACTCTCGACCTACGGTTACACCTGGAAGGACTATTATCCGGAGATTTCCACCAAGAGGGTGGAATGGGTTCCGCACTCAGCTTCTCCGGATTTCATGCTTCCCTACAATCCTCAACCGAAGAATTCAATTTTCCTCAGTGGGGCCATTACTATACATTACCCTCTGCGCCAGCAGATGAAGCTGTTACAGGAGACTCAATGTTACCCCATAGTCCACCATTGCCATCCGGGGTATCACAGCCAATATGACTACGATAACGATAAGGATGTTGGGCGAGGCTATGCCGAACTAATCAATAAACACAGGGCGGGCTTTACCGATAGCTTGATATATAAATATGTAGTTGCTAAATATTTTGAAATTCCTGCCACCGGCACACTTTTGTTAGCAGATGATAGAGTCAGCGCGCCGCTGTCAAAACTCGGGTTGATGGAGAACAGCCATTATCTTCCCGTCTCAGGAGATAATTTGGAAGAGAGAATCCGATATGTCCTGGACGAGGACAATCACCCGGAACTAGATGAAATCAGGCGAAGGGGGCAGGAGCTGATTTGGGAAAAACATAAAACCAGTGATCGAGCGAGGCAAATAAATGAAGTGTGCAGGGTTTAAGGTCCGGGCGCTGCAATGCAAACGCAGATACTCGTCTGGAAGCGTTTCTGATAACTAACAAAAGATCATGTGGTCAATCGGCATTTATACGGGCGAATCGCCTTATCATCTTCTTCCGGCTGCCGGAATCTCGAACCCGGTCCTTTCGCACGAGAATGTCTCTGACGTGCCTGCTGATTTTTTGGCCGATCCTTTTATGGTGCGCGCCGAGGGCATGTGGTACATGTTTTTCGAGGTCATGAACCGACAGACTAAAAAAGGTGAGATTGGACTGGCAAGCAGCGAGGATGGCCTGGCCTGGGCTTACCAGCAAATCGTGCTCAGTGAACCGTTCCACTTATCTTATCCTTACGTCTTCGAGTGGCAGAATGAGTACTATATGATTCCAGAGACGCTACAAGCGAACGCCGTGCGCTTGTACAAAGCAGAAGCCTTCCCGACTCAATGGTCGCTTCTGGGCTCGCTGGTCGAAGGGAGCCTCGCCGATCCTTCGATCTTTTTCTTTGAGAATCGGTGGTGGATATTTGCCTGCTCAACTCCTTACCAGCATGATACCCTCCGACTCTATTTTGCCAGCGAGTTGCTGGGTCACTGGACCGAGCACCCGGCCAATCCCATCGTTGAAGCGGACAAGCATCGCGCCAGACCGGGCGGGAGAGTGTTAGTATCAGGCCACAAGGTCATACGTTTTTCTCAAGATTGCTACCCGATTTACGGCAGTCAGGTCAGAGCGTTCGAGGTTTGTGAACTAACCAGCGACAGTTACCAAGAGAAAGAGAGTCGCCAGAGCCCGATCTTAAAGGCCAATGGCAACGGTTGGAATAGCCTGGGAATGCACCACATTGATCCTCATCAGGTGTCCGCAGGGCAATGGATCGCCTGCGTTGACGGCTTTAGTGAGCGCCGTGAGTGAACAGAGTTTTCAACTCGGACTCTTAAAGAATAATATGCGTCTCTTGATCTCATCCCCTCATAAATACCCGGCCTTTAGCGAGGTTGGGAGCGGTCTTCATCCCAAAGCTTTCCCATCCGGGTCCGGGTTTCATGTTCACGACCTGCTGGTCAAAGGCTTGGCGGAGTTGGGCCATGATGTCTTCTACATGTTACGGGAAGGAGCTGACCAACCTCTGCCCGCCGGAGCTACTCTGATTTCCGAATTAAGGTCCGACGTGGACATTCTGCATACGATCTCAGGTTTCGACGTGGATTTGATCAAGGAGATGCAAAACCGCCGAAAGCCCTGGGTCACGACCTGCCACCTCGACCGCAGAGCGCGCGGCGAAGAGCTTAGTCAAACGACAGATAACTGGATATTTGTTTCTCGAACGCTGGCTCAATTACATAACCGGGATCGGTACGTCCTCAACGGCCTGGACCCGTCAAATTATCTCTACTCTGAGACTAAGGATGACTATCTTTTCTATATGTCAACGATGGATTGGGAGATGAAGAAAGGGCTTGATGTAGTGCTCGCTCTCTCCAGAGAAATGGGATTTAAGCTGGTCATCGCCGGGACGGGCAGGGATTACGAGTCCATCAATAGAGTCCAGGAGATGTGTCAACAGATTGGCGCGAAATATGTCGGCGATGTTAAGGGACTTGAGAAGGCGGAGTTGTTGGCCGGAGCAAAAGCTTTTCTCTTTCCTACAAAAGTGGATGAAGCCTTCGGGCTTGGGATGGTTGAGGCCCTGATGTCGGGAACGCCTGTCATCTGTAGCGACAGGGGCGCTTGTCCAGAGATCATCTCCTCCGAGGTAGGGTTTGTTTGCAAGGATTGGGACGACTACGTTGCCGCCGTCAACCGTGTCGCCGAAATTTCTCCGCAGGCGTGTCGAAAAAAAGCCATGAGTGACTACCATTATCTGAGAATGGCAACCGATTATGTTGCGGAATATCAAAAAGAGATCGAACGAAATGGCAGCTAATGAGAGCCTGTCGGAGCAACCGCCCCGGAACGATAACGAAATCATTCAAGGATTATGGATTGGCCCTGAGCTGTCTGTAATGGAACAGTTGTCTATCTCTTCATTTCTGCGCAACGGGCATCAGTATCATCTGTATGTTTATGATGAGGTGAGGAATATCCCCTGGGGAACGATTATTAAAGATGCTGGCGAGATATTACCTTCGTCGAGTATCTTTCAATACAAGCATCAGCCAAGCTATGCTGGCTTCTCCAATTTCTTTCGCTATAAGCTGCTCCTGGAACGCGGTGGATGGTGGGTTGATACTGACACCATCTGCCTGAAGCCGTTTGATTTCACAGAGGAGTATGTTTTCTCCAGCGAGATGTGCCGGGGGGTTGAAGTGATCACCAGTGGAATTATCAAAGCTCCGGTCGGGAGCAAGGTGATGGCCTATGCCTGGGGAGTCTGCCAGACCAAAAAGCCTGAGAACCTGGTCTGGGGAGAGACCGGCCCAAGATTGACGGCGGAAGCGGTCAAGCTGCTTGCGCTGGAGAAATATAAGAAACCGTATCAAGTGTTCTGCCCGCTCGATTATCCGGAGTGGCGCAGGGTATTAGAACCGGATTTCGATATGGTGATCGGTGAATCCAGTTACGGGATTCATCTGTGGAACGAGAAATGGAGGGCTGCCGGTCAGGATAAGAATGCGCGATACCACCCGGACTGTCTCTACGAACGACTCAAGAGAAGATATTTGGGCCGACCAAGTGCGAACTGACACAGCTTACCAAAAGCCCCAATATAGACCCTCCCTCACGCAATCGAAGTCTAGATCTTCCCACCTGCCATCACTTTTTCGCTGACCACCCTCGGCAGCTAAACAGCTCATTTATGATCCATGGCCTCCGTAATCACTTTGACAAGCGTGGCGGGTGAGGACAGGCCGTATGTCCTAGTCCAGTAGCCGGTCGCATCATTACCCACCAGAATCATCGGCGTGTGGTCGTTTTTGTTTGCGACAGCGGCCCCGAGCGCTTGAAGCAGCGAATCAATCTCACCTTTATCCCCTGTCACGAAGGTCCACCCCGGTCCGGTCTTAAACTGTGCGGCGAAGTCAAAGAGCCTCTCCGGGGTATCAATCGTTGGGTCAACGCTGATGGAAATCAACCACACGTCGCGCCCCATATGCTCACCTAATTCCTGCTGGACGCGGCGAAAGGTGGCAGTTAAAGGCGGGCAAATTGTGGTACAGGTCGTAAAGATAAAATTGATGGCGATGACCTTGCCTTTGACGAGATCGGTGTAGAAATTCAGCCGCCTCCCGTTTTGGTTGTAAACAGTGGCATCAGGAATCCGCACTGACGAGGCGGAGGCGATGTCTCCGGTCGCCGGGCCAGGCGTGCTGCTCGCGACCACAGGCTCGTTAGCTTTGTGATTCACTAATCTCAAAGCCATGCCGCACTTGGAACATTTGCCAGGCTTCTTCGCGGCGACTTCCGGATGCATCGGACAGGCATAGCGCATCGTTCTCCTGTTCGGAGCTTTTCGTTGCACCTGCCCTGCCGCCACAAGACAGCAGTCGCTCGGCATCAACGCCAATGTCATGAAAGCGGCGAGCGTGAACTTAAAAATCAACTTCGTAGGCATTGAATCTCCCTCCACCGAAGACTTGACTGATTTATCATTGCGGGAGTTTCCCACTCCGCCTCAATTTGTCTTCACCCAAGAACTCACAGGCGCGAACTGTTTCTTTTCCAGATCGATTGTTACGACGTATGCCCCCATCGCGCCGATGCGACGGTTTGGACCGTAAGTTACGGCCGGCATCAGACCCGTCCCATACTCGTAAAGTCCTTCCAGGACCGCGATCAGCTTTTCCCGGCTGACCTCCTTGCCGACACGCTTCAACCCTTCTACCAATATCTTGGCGGCACTGTAAGCCGAAAGCTGGGTGGCCGGATGATCCGCGGGCAATTTGTACTTTGCCGCCAGGGCGCGAAATGATTCGATTCCTTCTGCGGTTTGGGCGGCGGGCGAAGTCGGGAAGGAAAGAAAAATTTTTTGGTTGAAGCTCAGCGGAGCATCAAACATCTCTTTCCCGATGGCCGCCCCCGGCAGGTAAAGGAGTGGCGACCAACGCAGCTTGTCAGCCTCCCTCATCAGTGCCAATGCCTCATCGCCCTTACCCAAAAAGAAAACGACATTCTTGCTCTTCTGGCTTAACTCTCTGGCCAGGGCCGGAGCATTAAAGTCTGCGCGCCTGTAACTGAAAGTTTCCAGTGAGCCGCAACTGTTTTTTTGACATTGGTCCTTAATTGCTCCCACCGCTCCGGCGGCAAGCTCGCCTTCGGGATGCACGATCAGCGCGCCAGCTTTCTTATCCGGAAATTTCTGTGAAGCGAAATTGACCAGCGCTCGTGACTGTTCATCTATCCCTGACAAGAGATAAAAGACCTGGCGGTTCAATGGGTGGCCGACCTGCGGGAAGAGAGTGAGCGGACCAACCAATGGCACTTCCAGTTCTGCCATCAGTGCGGCGATTTCCTTATCAGCGCCAGCCGTGAAGGCGCTCGTCATCGCAAAGATATGCTCGTCCTGAATAAAACTCTTAACGTTAGCGCTGGTCGCCGCAGGCGTAGCGGCTGTTTCGACGAATTTCAACTCGACCCGACGATTGTAAATCCCGCCCTGGCTATTAACCTCATCGAAGAAGGCAGTGGTCACGGCTTTGACAGCCTGACCGATGCCCGCCAAATCGCCTCTGACCGGAATGAGAATTCCGATAGTCAGATGGTCGTCAGCCACTCCGGGGTCGCGGTCCAGACCTAATCGTTTGAGATAAGCGATGAGGTCCGCCATGTCCTCGCGTGACATCTGATAGCGGGGCATGACGTTCATGAGCTTGTTGCCAGCCGGATCGAGGCCGCGTGTCAGCGCCAATTCGAGCGCGCGTTCGGTGTAGGGAGGATGTTTGCGCCCGCTCGGATGAGTTACGCCATAGGGCTTGGTCAAGTATTCCCAGGTCAGGTTTGTGGGAATGACCCCACCCTCCGGCTTCCCCTCCCCATTCAATCCGTGACAGTTAGAGCAGGGCATGGCACTGCCTGGGACCTCAAGTGAAGCGTCACCGAGATAGGCGAGAATCTCGCGGCCAGAGGAACTGGTGCCCTGCATATAAATCTGTCTGCCGCGCTTTTCCTGTGGTGTCAGATTATTCTGAAAAGGCGTATGGACCGAGGCGCGACCGCCATTTTGGAGCGCCATGAAAAGAGTTGCCAGGATTGCCAGGCAGATCAAATAGGCTCGAATCTTTGAGACAAACTGGGAACGCAAAGCTCTTATTTATCGCTGACAGGTTGATCCTCGATGACGCTTTCCACAACTTTGATTAACTCATCGCTTCTGGCTAAGCCAAAGGCTTTTTTCCAAAGTCCTGTACGCTCGTTACCGATGATAAAGATATTGGTGTGATTTTGTTTATCGTCAACGTACTGCCCCAGTTTGCGCAGAGCGAACTCGACATTCGCTTTGTCGCCACTGAGAAAGTACCAGCCCGGCCCGGCATTCAGTTTTTTTGCATACTCTTTGAGACTGGCGGGCGTGTCCACGGTCGGGTCAACAGTGATGGAGACGATATAGACATCTTTACCCACACGGGCTCCTAAAGCCTCCTGAATCTTCTGGAGGTTACGGTTCATTGGGAGACAGCTACCCTGGCATGTGGCGAAGAAGAAGTCGAAGATTACTACTTTACCTTTGAGCAGATCGCTGTAGAGGCGCATCTTCTCGCCATTCTGATTAATCAGCACCACATCGGTGAAATACTTATGCGCCGCTGATTGCCCCGTTGTCTGGGTTGGGGATTGCTGCCCGGTGCGCGCATCTTGCTCTACCAGAGCCGTCCGCAGTTGACTCTTCACCTGCGCTACGGTCGAGAGCTGACCTAGATATAAGCTCACCATCGCCGTGATCGCTAGCGCAAACAATCTCACAGGCGTTGTCTTATTAAGCTTTTCAGCGATTACTATTTTCATGCTCCTGTATTTCTCCACTGACTCTGATGATTTGTCCTGACTTAGGGCTGAGTCCCTTTCATCTTGGGCGTGGTGTTACTCTCGGTCGCCCGGAGAGTCACATTAGGTAGCTGGTTGAACTGGACTTCCAGCGAAGGAGACTGGAAGAAGATATAGTACACGCCAGCCTGTGGCGGGACAAAGCTTATTTCATAGACTCCGTTGCCAACGGGTTTGGCCCATTCACGTTGCTGCCAGATACCGGGGGCGAGAAAGACGAGCACGCCCATGTCCTTCAGGTTTGCTTTCGGCTCTTTGGAACTTATATCAGTCACCTTGAAGCGCAAGCGATAGCTCTTTCCAACGTGAACGACGCTTTCCGTCAACAACGGCTCAATCTTAATGGGGACCACTTTCTGCTTTGGCAGATCGGGATTTTCCTTAACCGTGAAGTCGAAGCAGTTCACCATGCGGGGCGCGTCTAGAAGAAAGACCAGGTCGTAATGTCCTCGTCCGTTGAACCTCACAGTGGTTGTGTAAACGCCCGGCGAGGTCTCGGTCAAACTGTTGTTCAGGACGAGCACTGCCCTGGGGTCGCGCCGGTAATTCTGAAAACTTCCCATCGGCGCCGCCATGCCTTCGGAATAGTAGTAGATTATTTTATCAGCCGGGTTTGCCACCAGCACCGCCCCGCCTTCCGGGGCGGGAACGATGGCGTCAGCAAGCGAGGTGAAGGCTGATTCTTGCGGCGACTTCTGTCCGGCGGGGAAACGATTGACCGATACTTGCTGACCTCCCTTTTCGAGTTCCGCGATGTTAATCATCGTGACGAACTCATTGCCGCTTGAGCGGACGTAAGCGAAATCCCTGGTGAAGGTAATCTGATCGGGACGTGATTCGACCGGCACAGCCTGGATCAACCGATCAGTAGAGACATCGAAGATGTAGACCTCATTGGTCTCACGATTAACCACGAAACCAAAACGATCATCGGGCAGGAAACGTATCGCACGCAGCCCCGGTTGAGCCTTCATCCGCGCCGTAATTTCGTGTCTCAAAGCGTCCGCCGCGACGATCATTCCATCACCTTCGTGCGCCACGTAAACGGCTTTGCTCAACGATGAAAAAGCCAGTCCAACCGGAAGCTGGCCGGTCTTGAGGTCCTTGATCTTGGCGAGCTTGCGCACGTCAACTATTGACAGCGTTCCATCCTGTTTATTAGTGATGAAGGCGTAGCGGTCGTCGTTAGAGAAAGCGATTTCGTGATGTCCTGCGCCGGTGTTGAGTTGAGCCGCGACTTTCAACGTCGTCGTGTCTATTATTGTGACGCCACTACCGGCCTCTTCCGCGCTATCATTCCCGACCCACAGGTATTTCTCATCATGCTGCAAAGTGATGCGCGAGGGTTTTACTCCGGCATCAATGTTCGCGAGCACCTTCCAGGTTACGGTATCAACGACGGCCACTTGATTGACGAGCGGCATGGAAACGTAAAGCCTCTTTTTGTCTCCGCTCATGATCCAGTCTTCGCCGGGGCTGCGCAACGAGACCAGTGTATATAGTTTACTATTACCGAAGCTGCGAAGAGGGTCTATGACTGAAATGTTGGGTTCCTGATTCAGGGTCAGAATGAAATAAGCGTTAAGGTCTATGTCCGGGCGTTTACTGAAACTCGCTTGCAAAAAAGATTGAATCTTCTCGCGACATTCCCTGGCGTCTGAAGCTTTGGCGCTCGGGCGAAGATCAATCCAAGCCGCTGGCCGCAGGTTACTGAGAGCCTTTCCAGCACTGGCTTCTGTGATCTTAAGTCGCACCGTTGCTTCCGTGCCTTCTAGCAGCTCAGAATTCTTTTCGCGTGCAACGGGTTCAATACTGAGTTCGACCGTTACGCCCTCTCGCGTATATCGCTGCGGCAGTCGCGGCTGTTTGCTGCTCTCTTGCTGCGCGTAAACTTGAGAAAAGTTTACAGTGAACAGGGACACAAAGATTATTAGAAGCCTGAGGCGGATGCTTTTCAGGCGAGTTTCCGTTTTACCGCTCTGAGACAGAGGATGTGCGAAGGGCTTACTTCTCATAATTTTCCGACATGAAAACCAGCGGATCAAGATTCCACAATGTTCTGGGGAGATTTATCATGACGGATCAGACAAACAATCCGGCATGTAAATGCTGGAGCTCTGGTTAACGTGCAAATGTGAAAAGTAGCGGGGCTAGGCGCTACGGGAATTCCCATAAGAATCGTTGTGAATCTATGCTCGTCATGAGGGACTGTCAAGTATTTTCTTTTGATGACGCCGCTTTATGAGTCATAGCCTTTCCTGTAGGCTTGATGAGCAAGGAGCGGTGCATAGATTCGCGCTGATATTTACGGACCATGAGCATCAGGTCAGCATGGAGACGGCTCGCTGAGTGAGGTCAGGAAGCTCCGAACCGGAGCCACCTGTCCGCACGCTCGTCCACACATTCGATAGCATCTTCCCACTGGAAGCTACCCTTTGACCGTTTAACTGTTGAGGGCAGGCACAGGGTAATCAATCGCCTGGATAAGCAGCCACGACCTCAAGCATGACCAACGCTCCGGCTGGAAGCGCCGCCGCCTGGAAGGCCGTGCGCGCTGGCAATGGTGTCACTCCCAACCCTGGAAGCCATTCTGCGTAGATGATGTCCACAGCCTTGAAATCTTTGATGTCCGCCAGCAAGAGTGTCACTTTGACAATATCGGCTGGCGAGCACCCGGCGGCATTGAGAATCGCCTCGATATTGGAGAGCATCCGCCGGGTTTGGGCCTCAAGTCCTTCTTCCAGTTTGCCGGTGGCCGGGTCGCGTCCGGTCTGGCCCATGACGAAGACCAGGTCACCGGTCCGAATAGCCTGCGAGTAGGTGCCGACGGCCGTGGGGGCCGCGTCCGTTTTGATCCGAATCTTGTTGACCATCTGTCTTGTTCCTTTCACCGATGTGGGGTGATCTCTCTGGAACTATCTATCCATCAGCTCCGCTTTGAGCGGTATCTCAAACTTGACCTTGACAGGCCCTCCGCTCAGCGGCGCAAGGTCGAGGAGCTGCGGCTGGTCGGGATGGATGATTTGCACAACGACGACGTTGGTGGGATTTGCGAACTCCAGGTCGAAGTAGTGAAATTGCGTGATGTTCGAAGCATAGATCCAAAGGTTGTTCTGGTCGCGTATCCACTTGCTGAAGCTTTCGCTCTCCATGGGTTCGGTACGGATATCAAGAGGAACTTCGGTCAAGAGCTGCTTGGTTAAGTCGAAGTTCTCGAAAGCGTACTGCCAACTCTGCTCGTAGGGGCGTTTGGTGGAACCGCGTGAGCGTGGCAGACACCCCTTCTGCTTCATGATGATATTCTCTTGCACGAATTGTTCCAACTCGGTCTCAACATCGTAGTCCCCGGCGGTGAGCCGAGCGAGAAAGTGCTCGACGTTTCGACTTGTCGTAAACACGTGGCGAATGATGCGAAAATAGGCGATGGCTGCCGGGTTGATGTCGAAGATCGTAATCCGACGGGGACGCCAGAGCGGAATGAAGTTGAGACCGTACAGGCCACCGACGACACTAAGCATATGAATATTCTCACGCCTGTGCGGGGCCACACCTTCGTAATGAGCGCGAAACTCCGCAAACTCACCGAAAGACCCGTCCTGACAGCCGTCATCCGTACCGTAGAAAACGTTTTCTGGATGGTCGTGGTACATCTCCCGATTGAAGGCTCTAGGTGCTTCTGATGTCACGCGGTATCTCCTCTTTATCTTTGATAGTCTCTGAGTGAAGATTGCCTATCTGATGCTGTCGAAGCATCACGCATGGCTACAGACTCGGCAAAGAATCATCGTCCCAGCTTGGTTTGTAAAGCTGTTTATCGAAGTGTTGCAGTCGTTGCGACCATTGCTCTCCGACCGCTCCGTTCGAAGGCGCAGATAATTTCGGCTGGTTGTAGGTGATCTGCACGGTTTGCGCGATTAACTGAAGGACATCTTCGACAATCTGTGTCTCGTGATGGCGAACGGTGATATATCCGTCCCCCGTATACGTGACCGCCTTCGCAGCGCCGACTCGCGGCAAGCGAGCCTCTACCACGAGTTTCCCAACTTGCTGCTTTACAGCGTCGAGGCCGCGTACATGCTCCACCGAACCGCTCCCCATTCCACGCAGAAAGACCGTGCCCACAGCATACTTGCGTTGCCACGGCCCGTCAAAACGACCGTCCACGGCGACCCTTGCCCACGCTAGGTACGGGTCTATGTCGTATGCAAACGCGAGCATCGGACCGATCCTTGCGCCCGCAGGTCTGAGCGTGGCGTCGGTGAAACTGACTCCTCCCTCTTTGAGCAGGAACCCTTCCATATGAGTCATGGCATTTCCGACCGACAGCGCTCGAACCGCCGTCAGACCCTGTTCAATGAAATCATGAAACAGATCGCCGCCGATATCGCGTGGCATCACGCACGTCCACTGGATAAGCGGATTTTCCAACGCCTCCATAATTGACGGACGGTAGCAACAGATCGAATAAAATCGTGGTTCATTCGCAATCGTGATGGTGTCTATGCAAAGCTCCTGACCGTCAAGGTAGTCTTCGGCCAGAACAGCATTCTCTGGCGAAGGCTGCATCAACGAGAGAGCGAATTCGAGTTGCTCGACATCGCGGATGCACCAGGTGGCGAGACCGCCGCTTCCTCCGAGAGGCTTGAGCACAATCGGAAAACCTACCTTGCCAACGAACTGTCTAGCGTCCGCGTCGCTGGTTATCAACTGATCAAGAGCCGTTTTGATCCCGGCGTGCTCAAGCGTTCGTTTCAGACATGACTTATCGAGTGCCCGACGAACAGTGGGCACGCTGATGCCTTGCAGGCCGAGCGCCTCGTTGGCCTGAGCTACAGGTTCAAGCAACGTCTCATGCGCCGTAACAATCTGTTCCAGAGGGCCGTGCTTCTCGCCAAGCCCACGCGCGGCAGCGATCAGTTGATCGGCATCGTGAGTGTCTCCAACGCAGCTCAGGTCGGTGAATACTTCCGCCCTGTCATCGCCGGGTGGGCATTCGCAGATGCCGAGCAAGCTAACACGGTCGAGTTTCTTGACCGCCCGCGCACTACGCAGGCTTTCCCCGATCAGCCGGCTGGCAACGAAGACGATATTCCGCGTCTCTTGCTGTGGCAATTTCACGCAGTAGCCTCTTTGGTAGCGGCGAGAATCCGTTCACGAAGTTGCGCCTCGCGACCATGCCGGTCATAGACGACATACTGAATCAAATCACGGTCGCACGTTTTGACATCCTGCTCCGAGAGCGGCTCGACGCCGTGGAATGAGACGTCGGAGCGCAGGAATGCGAGCAGTGAATTCGGCTTGTAGGGAGCAGTCTTCACTCTAACGAAATCCTCGAACGGATAATGCGCGCTGTCGTGGCAGGTGAAGCTCGGATCTTTGGGTCGGTAGAGCGAAGTTCCCAGATGCGCCCCGCTTTCGTCAGGCGCGAGATAAATCAGCAACACCGCAATCTTCGTGTGAAAGTCCGAGTGCGGCTGAAGAAAATATCCGGCCCGATGACGGATGAGTTGACACTCGACCGAGAGAGGCGGCCACGCGTCCTTTTCGCCCAAGCGCGGGCGCAACGGCTGGGCAAACGAATCGAGCACGGCCTCTGCCAGGTCCGGCCCGAGGAACCATTCGTTGAAACCGTTCCAGAAGTCCCTGAGTTCAGCGGGTAACTGCTCGGTCCAGCCGTCGCCCAGGTCTCTCTGGTCTCTGTAGCGGAAATGGTCGAGCTTGAGAGTCGTCACTTCAAACAGGTTTTGATAGGCGGTGCTGCCGGGCAGATGGCTGAGCAGCAGTTGGTAGAAATCATCTGGGAAGACGTTTTCGAGGTAATAGTGGGGATAAGGCTCCAGCAAGACTTCAGACGTGCGCAGCCTGGCGATAACGTGAGCAAGAGGGCTTGCCGATACGCCTGATTTTTCTGCCATCGGCTGAAAGCCTCCTTTAATCTAGCTCTGCCTTCCGGACAAGTGGCAGGACCTCGCGCCCGAAGATAAGCATCTCGTCGAGCTTCGGCCAGCCTGAGATGATGAACTGCGTCACGCCGATCCGCTTGTACTCAAGGAAGTTCTCTGCGAGGTCTTCTGGAGAACCCAACAGCGTCATCGCCGACGATCCGTAATATGGCACCAGCCCGGCCCACAAATTACGATTCAACCAACCAACCTCGTCCGCCGCGGCGAGGGCCTGTTTCAGCGTCTGTGAATCGCTTTTGGTGAGAATGGCGCGCTCCTGCTGACCTATATCTTCGCTCGGCAGCATAGCCCTGGCAGCACGGACCGCTTCTTCATGCGTCGGCCTGCAAATTACGCACAGCCTGAGACAGACTTCGATTCCCTGCTCTCGAAAACCGCTCACCAGAGGGCTGAGCTTCTCGGGCGTATCAATCAGACGTAACCAGCAAGTACCCCGAGTGAGAGCCAATTGCTGGGCCTGTTCGGAGTGGCCCGAGACGTAGATTTCGGGAGCGGTTCTGTCCGGCGCTTGAAACGGCGTGTGGAGCTTTCCCTGCTTGACTCGACAATACTTGCCATCAAAATCAACTTCACCGTCGTTCCGCCAGAAGGAACGACAAATCGCCAGGTATTCGTCGGCGCGGGCATAACGCTCATCGTGCTCAAGATAGTCCCCGTAGCCGCGCTGCTCTGCCGTCGAGCTGCCCGCGACGATATTCAAGGCGACGCGTCCCCCGATCAGGCCGGAGAGGGTGTTGATCTGCTGCACGAAGGTCGCAGGCTGCATTAGCCCCATGCGATAAGCAACAATGAACTTGAGCTTTGTGGTCGCCCGACCGACCGCACACGCGACCAAAATAGTATCAGGCTCGTACCGGCTGAAAGAAAGCAACACCGACTCAATTCCCGATTCCTCTGCGCTCCGAGCAAATCGGACCCAACCTTCCATGTCCGGCAGCGCGGCGGGCGAGGTGCTTTTGGTCGTCAGCACGCGGGACGTTTCCTGTGCCGTCTTCATGGCTACTTCGCCGCCCTTGGGCAGCATCCAGTGGAATCTCAGATTCATGGCTGTTTCTATCGAGCTATTGGTCCGTACCGCCTAAGGTCTCGGGCGGGCGTCTGAAACGCGGAAGTCGGAACGCTGAACGCGGAATGAAAAGACTGCCGTTCGGTTCAGCGTTCATCGTTCAGCGTTCATCGTTTAGTCTGACCCGCCCGCTACCGCAGGCGGTACTGACTTTTAATCTTCCCATCGGCGCTCGGCGTCCCTGATGAGCGGGAGAACCTCTCGGCCGAAAGTGACCACAGTATCGAGTTCCGGCCAGCCCGAGATGATGAACTGGCTGACGCCGATCCGCTTCCACGCAAGAAAGGCATCGGCGAGTTCCTTCGGCGTGCCGAGCAGCGTCGTCCAGACAGGACCGTAGTGCGGCACCAGCCCTGCCCAGAGGGAACGGTTCAGCCAGTAAGCGTCGCTCGTAACGCTCGCGCCCTCCTTGTACATTTGCGAGTCATCTTTGAGTCTGGTTGTGCTTTCCTGTTTATCCTCCGGCAGCAGAGCCTTCACGGCATTGACTGCTTCCTCATGCGTCGGCCTGCACATCAGTCCCATCCTGAGACAGACCTCAAGCCCACGTTCCCGGACACGCGCCACCACGGGTTGAAGCTTCTCAGGAGTGTCGGCCACGCGCAACCAGCATGTGCCCTGTGAGTAAGCCAGTTGCTCGGACGCCTCGGAATGACCTGAGACGTAGATTTCCGGGGAGGTTCTATCCGGCGCTTGAAACGGCGTGTGGAGCTTTCCCTTCTCGACGCGATAATACTTGCCGTCGAAATTAACCTCACCATCATTTCGCCAAAAAGAATGGCAGACCGCTAGAAACTCCTCGGCGCGGGCGTACCTTTCATCGTGCACGAGAAAATCTCCATAGCCGTACTGCTCCACCTTGGAGCTGCCCGCGACGATGTTGACGGAGAGGCGTCCCCCGATCAGGCCGGAGAGGGTGTTGATCTGCTGCACGAAGGTCGCAGGCTGCATCAGCCCCGAGCGATAGGCGATGATGAACTTGAGCTGCTCCGTGGCTTGACCGAGCGCGCAACTGACGAGAAAGGGGTCCGGTTCGTAACGGCTGAACGAGATCAGCACTGAATCAATCCCGGCTTCCTCCGCGTGGCGAGCAAAGTGCGGCCAGCCTTTCATGTCAGGGCGAGGAGCGGGCGAGGTGCTGCTGATAGACTCGATTCGATAACGGGCAGCCTCAAGGGGAGTCTGAGGTGCGTTAACGGCCACTTCGCCGCCTTTAGGAAGCATCCAATGGAACCTCAGATTCATGGCTGTTCTTCTCAATCTCTCAGGCTTTAATCCTGCGTGTAAGTCAGGCTCTTTCGTTTCTTATAATGCAGCAGTGCTGCCATTCAGGGCTGACCGGCGAAAGCATTGTCGCGTCCGGAAAGAGCGACGCCATATAGTCCGTGGAAAAGTAAGTGCAGTAGGACTCCCCGGCCTGGCCCGACCGCTCTTGTTGGCAGAGTTCGTCGCCCGGTTCCACATAGAGTTTGTCATCAATGAGAAGGCACCAATTCGCTTGCCGTGCGGTCTCGACCATCCCTTCGATCTCAAGAGACGGATTCTTAGCCTGCTCCCACTCAAGCATCTTTCGGACATCAGTCCCCGAAGGCAGTTCGGGAGAGGATAACGACCTGTCATAGCTCGGCTCACAGTAAGTAAACGCGAGGACGCCGCGAGGCGACAACATGCCGCGTAGTTGCCCAACAAGTTCGAGCATCTCGCTCCGGTGAGTGTGAGTAAACACAGAAAAGGCGAGGATCAGGTCGAATTTCAGCCCCAGGTCCGGGATAGGTAAATAGCGAACCCCGTCCGAGTTGAAATATGAGCTATAACGATTGTAGTGCACAAAATGAGCGCGCGGGAACCTGCGGCCACCTTGTTCAACTGCACCTCGGGTGAGGTCCAGGCACCAATAGTCATCGTGGTCAACCTGCTCGTCTGCACCTGCCAGGAAGCCGCCGACATTGCCGCCGAAATCCAAAATTTTACGCCCCTTCCAGACCGGATGTTCGAGCTGTCGGTCGAAGTAGGAGAATTGTGTTTCCCGAGTCGAGAGGTGTGTCACCATAAGAATTTATCGCCTATGTAACGAGTGTACTTTCAAGAACGTCGCCTAAGGTTGCAATGATAGTCATGGAAAGATGGTGCTTAACCTTGCTCAAACTTCAAAGACCAAGGCACTGATTTCGGGTGGACGCCATGCCGTTTGGCTCATTGCTGTAATGCCCAAGGTGCCGCTGAGGTGATGCTTGCCGACTGGATTCGATAATGGGCAGCCTACTTAGACGTTTGAGGCATGTCAACGGCTACTTCGCTGCCCCTGAGGAGCATCCAGTGGAATCTCAGATTCATAGTTTATCTTCTCGACTCGGTCCGCTTCAAGTCGCACCCGAAAGATTACTCGGTCTTTTTTAGGATACAGCAGTGCTGCCACTCAGGGCTGATCGGCGGATGCACCGTTGCGCCCGGGAAGAGCGCCGCCATATAGTCCGCGGTAAAGTATGAACAGTAGTCCTCAAGAGGCGTTCCCACACGTGTCTGATGGCAGAATTTGTCGCCCGGCTCCGCATAGAGTTTGTCGTCAATGAGAACATACCACTGCGCACGCTTCGCAATTTTATTTGTGCCGGGGGACCCGAGATAATGTCCCACGGCAGAGCCTGGGGGCCGCGCGGGATCGGACAGGGACAGATCATAATGTGGGTCGAAGAAGGTAAACGCCAGAACGCCTTCGGATGCCAGCATCCCGCGCAGCTGCCCGACAAGTTCGAGCATCTCGTTTTGGTCCACGTGAGTGAAGACGGAGAAGGCCAGAATCATGTCAAACTTCACGCCACAGTCCGGGATGGGTAGATGTCGGACCCCGTTCGGATTGTACTGTGGGCTATAGCGGTTATAGTGTACGAAATGAGCCTGCGGGTAGGTGCGGCGGCCTTGCTCAACCACAGCCGGATTCAGATCTATGCACCAGTAATCATCGTGGGCGACATGCTCGCCCGCGCCCACCAGAAAGGTGCCGATATTACCGCCGAAATCCAAAATTTTACGCCCCTTCCAGACCGGATGTTCGAGCTGTCGGTCGAAGTAGGAGAATTGCGTTAGCCGGGTAGAGATGAGATTCCACGCGAACGCCCGCCCTTCCGCAAAAAGAGCCTTCGCATCGGCAAGCATCAGCGCGTCATCGGCACGTGACATTAAATTCCCCTTTAAACCTCTACGGTCCACGGCACTGGCTCGGGAAGGACGCCATGACGTTTGGCCCATTGTTGTAACGCCCAGGGCGGGGTGTCAACGTCCCTGTATCCACCTAACAGTTGATAGGTAATCGGATCAGCCTTCTCCAGTTGCTGCTTATCAGGTACTTCGAGATATACCTCTGGCTTCATCCAGCGATAAGAATAGCCGTACATCAGCACCTTGGAGATGCGATCACTCAAATTAGGGGCAGCAGTATGAAAGATGCGGTTCTCGAAGAGAAAGGCGTCGCCAGCGTTCAGCTTCAGTTCGCATAGTTCCACATTTTCCGGATCGAATTGGCCCTTGCGTATAGCAAGAGGTTCGGTCCTCAAGTGGCTCCCGCGGGCCAGCATGGTCATACCGGAATCAGGTTTGTGAAAATCCGTCAGGCAGTAACAGATTTTGATGCCCACACGCGGCAGGCACTGATGCCCCAGGTCGCGTGGAATGCGAATATCACGGTGCCACCCGCGCCGAAACCCCGGGGCATTCGGCCTGGAGGGTCTCTTGTAAATGAGTGTCGTCGAGTGGAGATGAATATTGGGACTGAGCAACTGAACGACCAGCGGCACGGCAGGTGAATTAGAGATTAGCGCGAACAACGCTTTTTCTTTGATTAAGCCCGGGCGCAAATCCAGATGATTATACTCCGGCTTGCCAAGAACCTCTGGCTTGCGCAGAAACGATGCCGCCAGTCGGTCGCCCTCCTCGGTCAGGCGCTCGACCGTCTCCGCGTCGAGAACGTCGCGCACGACCAGAAAACCGTCCTCGTTAAAGGATTGCCGCTGCTCCGGTGTGAGTTGAGTGAAGTCCAATGGCCCTATCCTTTTCTGAATTCAGGTAATCATGACTTCCTGATGATGCAACAATGTTGCATCTCGCTGTTGACAGGGGGAAGAATAGTAGCATTCGGAAACAACTTCTTCATATATTTTTCGGTGTAAAAGGTATGGAAAGTTCTTTGTCGCTCCGGTTCATAAGGCTTAACATCTTCAGTCTCAATGTATAAATCATCCGCGTTTACGAGTATGCACCAATCGGCAGGTTGTGCTCTTTTCATTAAGTTCTCCACATCAAGATTTAAGATATTGCCTTTTTCTCCTTCCAGGAATATTTCTCGTTCTAATCGCCACTGAAAATTATCTCCGTGATATTGCCCCGGCCAGGAAAAATAATGCGGATCAATGAAGGTAAAGGCCAGTGCGCCATCCTTCGCTAAGAGACCTTCTAATTGGCTAACCAACTGAAGCATGTCGGTCTGCGATGTATTCGTGAAGACTGAATAAGCAACAATGTAATCAAATGTCTGGCCTGGATCAGGAAGCGGTAGATTGGGGACTCCATACGGATTGAAGAAGAAGCAGGCGCGATTGTAAAAATACCAATGGGCCTTCGGGAAAGCTTGCTTTCCCCGCTCAATCGAGTCTTTGACGACATCAATGCACCAGTATCGTTCTTCATCAATAGTCGAATTCGGGTCCCGTAAAATATTGCCGATGTTTCCTCCAAAATCCAACACGTTCTTCCCTCTCCACACCGCTTCGCCCATTTGTAAAGAGAAATAGGTAAATTGCCCGGTTTTGGTCGAGAAGAAGACCACGATCATCCTCAAGGTGTATTGTTTTGAGCGTAAACTGGAATCGGTTTCCGGTCGCCCGAAGGATCAATCCTGGCGGTAAAAGAACTCGCGATTAACGTAGTTCGACCTGCCACTGTGGTCTCTGAACGTATTGAACAGCACGATAACGAGTACGCCCTTATTAACCCGCAGATAGGTCTCCGCTCTCATGAAGTCAAAGTCGAAAGTAGCCGATAGAGCAAGCGCACGCTGCCCGGCCTCTTCCTCAAGATTCGCCAGCGCTGTCGCCCTGGACTTGGGCCACTGAATCGGACCATCCGCCCCAACCCCGACCACGCTGACGCTGAACCGTTCGCCCTCCTGCTCGATGATGATCTCGGCGACCCCTTGAGTTTCGAGGTTTGTATTCACCCAGCGACCCAGCAGCTTTTCGGCATTCAAGGTCCTCGTCGCGGGGTCCGTTAGCGCGGGGTTCAAGTGGCCGCTCTGCCTGAACTCATAGGATTGTGTCATGATGAATTCTCAAATAGTGACGCACCACGGCGGGGGCGCTAGTATCGCCCGTGGGCCAGTGAAAAGTATTCACGCACAAAATAGTCAACGCGCTGGCTTTCATCCTTGAAGTGATGGATTTGGGCGAGAACGATCAGGCCCTTGAGGATCATTCCCTGAAGCACTGTTTCCGCGAAACCGAAGTCGTAGAGGCACGTAAACCCCGCAATGACCCGCGAGGCTGGCCCTGCTGCCAGGATGTTGACGGCGGTCGTCCCCCAATCAATCAAACCATTGGGGCCAACAGCATAGACCTGAAGCGAGAGCTTTCCGTTCGTCTCGGACATCACCAGCCGCGCGATGCCAGTCGTGTCGGGATTTGAATTAAGCCAATTTCCGGAGAGCGCAGAAATATCCAGCGGCGCATTGGTCGCCCCATCAATTTCGACACGATCACAAATTTGAGCGAACTTCATTGCAACTCCGTTTAAGAAGTTCTGATCCAACTGCGAATCATCAAACGATTGGAAGCGTCGCCGTCTAAGATTGGCGTGCGAGCATGAACCGTGCGCATATTATCCGAAAACAGCAACTCGCCCTCGCTCATTAGAAAGTCAACGGTCCGGTTGGTAGCCGTGATGGCCTCTTCAAAAGCGGTCAATGAGGTTAGCATTTCATCCGATAGCTGAGCACCTTCAGAATCCAACGCAAGATTAATCGTATAACGTCGCCAACACATCCTGGATTCGCCCAGGACGGTCCGCCACTTTACGCCGCCCCCGCAATAAGCGGCCAACTGCCACGGCACAGGAGCGGTCTCCAGGAGTTTGAGCGTCTCAGGTCCTAAACGGGTTTTAACTTCGTCTCGGACGGTGTCAACATCCAGGATTCGAGAGCGCCCGCCCCCCTTCGGGTCGGCGCGGACGCAGACCATCGAGATCAACTCGACGGGTGTTTCCCAGTCCGCGGTATCCGTGTGCAGTCTTTCGCTCTCACGACCTCCTCGCGATGAAGGGATGTCGGTCGCCGGCTGAATATAATGAACGAGTTGAGCGCGAGGCTTTTCGTAAGGTCCAGCAACCAGTTCCCCAAAAGCCCGATTGATGGCGACGAACAATCTGTTCCCCTCGTCGAAACATAGACCCCGAATTAAGACGCAGTAGGGCCGCTGAGCGATTCGCTCCTTGACCGTTTGGACGAGCCAATCGAAACCATCCCGGCAGGCTTCGCGAACACGATTGAGAACCAACTCCTGAACAGCAGGCGAGTAGAACTCTTTGTTATCGTATAAGGGGAGGCGCTCGGCACTCTTTAGTAGCTCGCTCGCCAGCGTGGGCGAAACTTCGATTCTCCCCGTATCTGGAAACGGCGCTAACATCTCGGGTCTGATCCTTTGGTTTATATGAGGCTCAGAAAATGATTCCACCCGGCTATGCTGGTGGCGATAGTCTAGGAGACTGTTATGGTCCTGTCAATTAGTTTGATCTGTTCTCGGGCGCCAGTGCTTTCCCGGCGGCCCCAGGTCAAGTCTCCTGCCGAATGATACAGCAATGCTGCATCTGGCCGTTGACCGGGGGACGGATCCTCGCCCGCGGGAACTCTCGCTGTAAGAACTCCACTGTGTAGAAAACGTTATAGGTCATGCAGGTCCGGGCTTCGTCGCCCCAGACACCATTGCCATTGAGATACAACGCCGCGCCGTCTACAAGAGCACACCACGCCGCGCCGCGACTTTGTTCCAACAAGCCATTGACATCAACGGTGGGATTAGCTTTGTGAACCTTGTCCAAACGCCATTTCAAATTATTTCCCTCGTAAGTTCCGGGCCAGGATTTGAAGTGCGGATCAATGAAGGTAAAGGCCAGCGCGCCGCCTGGCGCGAGACACCTTCGTAATTGCTCAACTAGCTCTTTCATTTCCTCGCGCGTGGTGTGGGTGAATACGGAATAGGCCAGGACCATGTCGAACTCGATTCCAAGATCTGGAACCGGCAGCCCCGGGATACCCTCAGGGTTGAAGGAACAGTTGTAGCGATTGTAATGAATCCAATGGGCCTGAGGTAATCTCTTGCGCCCCTCTTCCAGGGCTTCTCTGATGACATCAACGCAGTAGTAATTTTCAGGGCGTATTGTGCAATCTGGGTCCAGCAAAAGATTTCCTGTATTACCGCCAAAATCGAGCACCGTCTTACGGCTCCAATCCGGATAGTCCAGTTGCTGGTTGAAGTAGGCAAACTGGCCTGACTTGCCCAACTGAGAACGAAGCGCTCGCTGCTCAGCCGAACCGCGCCATAGATGGACCTCTTCCATTATTCAATCTCCCCGTTCTTATCGAGTGAGCGGTGAGCAGCAAAAGCTTTTTCTTCAACTGCTCACTCTTTTTCGCGTTACTGCTCAAATTTTGCCAATTGAGCGAGTTGCCGAACGGTGTCGTCACGAAAGCGCTCAAGCTCGTCGGCTAAATGGGCGTCGAGTCCGCTGAGCCAATGCGACCGCTCCACGACCTTGAGCCGGTCACGGAGCAAACCTATTTCCTGTTCCCTGGTGGGAGGCTTTCCGGGGACCGCACGGCCCAGCCGGGCCCCGTCGTCTAAACGCCGAATCCAGGCCCAGACTTCCGGCAACACGACGACGCGGCCCTGGTGGTAGATGCGCATCTCTAATTCCCAATCTTCGCAGGAAACGAGGTCTTCGGCAAACAACGTGTCCCCTAGACGAGCCAACACTCTACGACGCAGAGTTATCGAACACGTTGCCACTCCGTTCTGACTGTTTGTCCATAACCACCGACATTCACTCATCCAACGCACTTGCCCTTCGGAGGCTGCAAGCAGACCGTTTCGCCCGAAACGACTGCGCTCCTCAGCCTGTCCCTGCACGAAGGTCAGGCTATCCGACACCACTGCGTCCGCGTCCGGGAAACGCTTGAGCACGCCGAGTTCCGCATCCAGCTTCCCAGGAAGCCAGAGGTCGTCGGAATCCAGAAAAGCGATCAATTCCCCGCTCGCCAAACGGATGCCAGCATTTCGCGCCGCGCCTGGACCTCGGCGCTGGGGCAGGCGTAGCAAATGGATGCGGGAGCCAAAGCTCCTTGCGAGCACGTCCACGGTATCGTCAGTAGAGCCGTCATCAACGACGATGACCTCAACTTGTCCAGCACGCTGATTGAGGGCACTTTCAATTGCCTCGCAAACCAAGCGAGACCGATTCCAGGTGGGGATTACAACAGATAAGATTGGGGTGGTCACGTTGAAGTCCTTACTACGACATTACGATGTCGAGGTTCATTTTGTGGATAACCCAGACGATGAGGTGCTGAGTTGGCGATTGGCAAAGGTTCTCTGCCGGTCATGCGCAAGATAAGCGGCGACGGCGTCCTCCAGAGGCGCATCGGGCGGTTTGTCAATCATCTCGAAACAGTGTGTGGGACCATTACCACGCACCCAGGCCACAGCAGTCAGGCTGCCGGGCAGCGTCGAGGTGGCGTAGCTGGCAGAAAAGCCGATGCGGGGCTCCGCTGTTCGATTCGGGTTTGAAGCATGGAGGACGAGCGGATGATGCAGGCTCATTTCCCCGGGGCGCATAACGAGATCGCGCGGCGAGTCAATCTCAACCTGTGCTGTCACGCCCTGATAGGTCAGGTTGTCAGAATCGGGGCGCTCGATGTGCGGAACCAGACCGAGACGATGCGACCGGGGCACAACGCGCAGGCAACCGTTTTCTACAGTCGCGGCTGTCAGCCCAAGCCAGATCGCTGGCACGTGAGCGTCTTCCAATCTTTCTGTGATGCCATCCTGGTGCCACCCGACGAAAGAAGCGCTCCGGCCATGCTTGTAAAACAATCTGGTCGCTTTGAGCAAGATATTGGGGCCGAGGAGTTGTTCCAAACAATTCAGCAGGCGCGGATGTGTGCTCAGATCCCAGGCCCAACGAAAAAAGAGATGGAGCCCATTCAGCCGCGTGTCACGACCGCCAACGGCCTGGCATGTTTTTTCGACCGCGGCGCGGTAGTACCGAACTTCATCCTCCGACAGGATCGGAATCGAGTGAATGAAACCCAGTTCTTCATAATCCGCCAACTGCCCGTCAGAAAGAATAGAGGTCTCGCCTTTAGCCATGTTCATGACTCCGCTTTACCCGTTGGGTCCGCCCAGTGTAAGAGACATTTAGGGAACCGTCAACCAAAACGTCTCCCAGGCTTCCTCTCATTAAGCCATTGAGGAATAAGCACAAGCATAATACAATTCCGGCGCTTTCAACATTTATGCCATCACAGGCGGCGTTTCGCATTCCAGCTTGCGAAAAGTCCCTAGCGAAGCCTCACTAAATTAGAAAAGATGCCCAAAGCTATAACAAACCGGCTCAAGGGAGGAATAAACGAGGCATTCCCGTATAAGGTATGCATTAATCTCGATAGACGGCCGGACCGCTGGCAACAGATGCAGCTTAAATTCGACCGACATGGAATCCACTCGGTCCGCCGGTTTCCGGCATTGGACGGAGACAGGTTGAAAATTCCGGCGAGATGGATTCATACGTCAGGAGCCTATGGATGTTTACGCAGCCATTTACAGGTCGTTCGCGAGGCACGCCAAGTTGGCGTGTCCAGCGTATTGATCTTTGAAGATGATGTTGTCTTTGATCCTGACCTACAGAAAAAGTTTAGAGCACACATTAAACAATTGCCGCCCGATTGGGACATGCTGTTTTTTGGCGCTCTACATAAGGATGAACTGATCAAAGTCTCTGATAATATCGCCCGAATCAACCAGGCGAATTCGACCTACGCCTATGCCATGAGGGACACGGTGTTTGATGCGTTTATCGAAGTGAATCGTAACTCGGAGGATGTTTTAGACAACAACAACCTTATTCTGCAACGACGGTTTAACTGCTACTGCTTCATGCCGCATCTAGCCTGGGTAGAAACTGATTACTCAGACGCCCAGAGACGCCTTGAGCAACATTGGTACTTACAGGAATCGTTAGTGTTATTCAGCCCACAAGTGGACCGCCTCTTGAGCGACACAACTCTCATTTTCGCGCATCAAGATCAGAGCCTGACAGGGCGCACGACAGAGAACCTAATGTATCTGGTGCATTACTATCATGAGTTTTTCTCTCCGTACATCGCTATCGTGATTGTCGAACAAGGCACTCAACCCACTGTTAATCCGGCGACTTTACCGACAAACTGCAAATATGTTTTTTTGCGAGATGGAGGTCCCTTTAATCGGGACCTGTGCTTTCATACGGGTATCAGCAACTCGAACCCGAGAAGGAAATTCCTAATACTCTCAGACAACGACATCTATTTAGAGACTATGGATTTTAGAGCTAATCTGCGGATGTGCGAACGCTACGATGGCACCACGGGCTTTAACAAAATCATTGACCTGACAAAGGAAGACTCTCTACGCCTGCGCAACACGAAAACTACGCGAGGGATCGACGTAACGAAAAACGCTTTGCAGGCAAATAACAAGCGCCAGGGTTATTGCTGCTTCTTTAACCGTAAGGCGATTCAACTGCTGGGAAGATATGGCGAGGGGAATTCAGAAAAGGTTGGGGGCTCTCTATCACAGGCCAAACAGAAGCTTCGAGTATTCCAATCCCCCAATCATGCCTTACGTCTACAGAAAGATTGAACTTGCGAACACTCTAAAGTCAAACTGAAGGAGGATGAGGCCGGGATGAACGCGTATATATCCGATGCTTTACCCATTGATGATGTGACAGATGGCCTTATAAGAACGTATCCATGGACTGAAAACGAGTCTTACGCTGCTGACAAGTATTATGATTTCAAAGCAAATCCAACACTGATCCCGCAGGCGTTAAATAGCTTCAAGGGCTGGGCGGATTGGTCGGAGTGGGAAGGTGTCCAGTTATTCTACAGATTATTGGAGTGGCTCAACGGCCCGGCCTCGCGGCTTGAGTCTAACGGGTGCGGATTTCTTGGTCCGCACGAAAATCCGCAGAAAGATCTTTGGCCCGGAGAACTGCTCACGACGGGTGGCTTGATCTTTCTTTTTAGGGACATAGAGTTGAATCTCTCAGAACAGAGCGCAGCCTGGGCTGCGCTCACCATGCCAGACGATGGGGCACTGCCGCCGCTAGCGCCCAGTAAGAATATCAGTTGGCTGCTCAGGCGATGCCACGAGTATTTGCAACAGCTAAATCCAGAATTTATTTCGGGATGTGTTTCAGTTATTTTGTTTCCGACGTTTTACTCAGAGCTACCGTTGAAACGTAACGACAAGTTTGGACACCAAGTTGCTTTTCAATGGTGGGTATGGGGAGATACGGAAAAAGAGACGATGGCCCATTTCAGGGAAGTAGTAGCGGCAATGTTTGAATGCCTGAAAAGGGTCTCGGCTGAGGCCGAAACAGCTATCGAGAAATTGCGCCTCGAACTGAAAACCAGATAATCGCTCGTCATTGGAGCTGTAGAAGCTGACTATGTTGACCACTGCCAGCAACTGAGCCGCCAATCACGGCCTTCCGCCGCAACCGCGGCTATGTAGCCCGGCCCCGGCGACAATTCAAGCAGAGACCAGTCTGAGCCCCCTTGTCTCTCTGCCCTCACGCTTAATAGCGCTGCCGGCTCACCCGGCGCGAGCGACACATCGAATCGGTCCAGGGGAAGTGAGAGACCTTTTCCTCTAGCCTTGACATAAGCTTCCTTGCGCGTCCAGCAGTTGAAAAAGCCTTCCATTTGTTGATCAGTCGGGAGCGCACGAAGCATTGCTATTTCGCTGGACGAGAAGAACTGCTCGGCGAGTTGGGCGCTGGCGAAACCCTCACGCATATACTCAATGTCGAGTCCAAGCTCCCGGCCCCGAGCTACGCCAAAAAGGACCAATTCATGGGAGTGAGATACGTTGAAGCGGAGCGCCTCACGACCTGGGGTTTCTATCAGAGCAGGCTTCCCGTAAGGCCCGTAGCAAAAGCGCAATTGATGCGGCTCTACGTGAAGATAACGACTGAGGATTATCCTCAGTATTCCACGAGCGACGATAAAGTAGTCTTGATCCTTCTGAGAATAGAACCTTTTGGCCTTGCTATGCTCATCCGAAGTGAGAATCTGAAGAAAAAATTGCCTCGTCAGTACTGACTGGCTCAACTCGGCGCGCCAAATATGAATATCGTCGTGTTCCAGCTGCAGCCGCTCTGGCGGAATGCGCCATGAAGTGGAGTGATAATTCATGGAGGTGTCGTGCGACCGATACTACCCACAAGTTGATTTAGCTCCGATGAGAGTATCTGCAGTAGAAGCGATTCGGCGGTATGCAGATAGAAGTGATCGCCCGGGAGCATACGCAACGAGAAATGTCTGGAGGTCTGTTTGCGCCAGGCTTCAAGGCGCTCCTGTTTCACCTTGTCATCTTGCAGTCCGCCGAACGCAGTAATTGAACAGTTAAGCGGCGCGTCTTTTGAATAGATATAAGTTTCTACCATCTCAAAATCCGCGCGCAGGAGCGGGAGCATCAGCCGCATCAGTTCGGGATGTTCAAGAATTTCACCGGGCGTACCCTTGAGTCGTTGCAGGTATGCTAAAAACCCTGCCTCCGGCAGGTTGTAAGTGGACGGCTCTGTATTAAGTATTTGAGGAGCACGCCGCCCGGAAACGAATAGATGGACAGGCTCAGGACTCTGTTCTTTTCGTAAATAACGGGCAAGCTCGAAGCCGATGAGCGCGCCCATGCTATGGCCGAAGAAGGCGAACGGCTTGCTGAGGTGTGGGAGGAGAGATTGAGCGATAGATTGGACCAAAGGCGTAAGCCTGGTAAAAGGAGTCTCAAGCAGGCGACTCCCCCGCCCGGGGAGATTTACGGGGCAGACCTCCACCGTCGGCGGTAAACTCTCCGGCCATGCACGAAAAATGTGGACACCCCCACCAGCATAGGGAAAACAGAAGAGGCGCAAGGCCGCAGAAGGATTGAGCCGGGGATATGAAAGCCAGGGACTCGTTGCTCGTAATTCTGTCATAATCCGGTATGCTCTGCTCAATACCCGAAAGCACCTTAAACTTGCTGCACAGAACTTTCTGTTTAGAACGCCCCCAATTCAGTTGAACGAGTCCGCCCCCGCAGACAAGAAAGATGCCCGAGACGCTCCGCGTCTTCAGCTCTATGATGATTCCAAGCCAGACGGAGATTTAGCCCCACATACAGGTTCTTTGCTCTGAAATTTGCACCAGAACCTTTTAAGAAGTGGCTTCAACGAGGGTACGCAGGCCAAGCACCTCACTAATTTGGTTCTTCTCATCCACCAGGACTACAGCAGGCTGCCAGTCTTCCGGCACCGGGTCATAGACCTGGACGTAAGACATTATTATCACCAAATCACCCACGCCGACTAAGTGCGCAGCAGCTCCATTCAACTGCACAATTCCACTCCCTGCTTCGCCAGGAATGGTATATGTTTCCAGCCGATTACCGTTGTTGATATCAACTACCTGGACTCGCTCAAAAGGAAGGATGCGTGCTGCTTCCAAGAGCAACGAATCAATCGTGATCGAGCCGATATAGTGGAGGTCTGCCGCAGTGACAGTGGCGCGGTGAATCTTGCCGTACACCATGGTTCGTATCATCTGTATGAACCTCCTTAACAGAATTAGCGCCTATTAATAACTATTGGAAGTTAGCTTGATGATTAATATCAAAAGATCATGCGTACTGGTTTAAGGCTCATGAAGATAAGATTGTCTCTCTCAAAGCGGGGCTGTGAGACAACATCAAGTGCTCGGGGAATCTTATACCCCAATATTCTGTGTTTGAGAAGTATTCAAATCAAAATCTGCTCATAAAGTCGGGAGCAACGAACCAGTCTAACCCTTAATGTGCAGCTCTGCTTGTAATTTGGGAGAGTTCCCTCCTTAAAGTCTCGGGATTTCTATCAATCCTTGTGGAGAGACCCTTACTCGATATTGTTCCCTGGACACCCTGCCTATCGCTGGGGGTTGAACCTCGGCGCTCCTTTCCTTGTTCTTTGATTCCTCGATTGTTGCGGCCAAGCCGGCGACCGTAGAAGTTTCAAATATCCGGCGAAGAGGTAACTCTACACGGAAGACATCGCGTATTCTGGAGATGATTTGTGTGGCTAATAAAGAATGCCCACCTAACTTGAAGAAGTTGTCATGGATTCCGATCTGCTCAAGGTTGAGCACCCCGGCGAAGATTTCCGCCAACGACTCTTCGACTGGGGTGCGAGGCGCCACATACGCGCCTTCCATATCAGGTCTGGCATCATCGGGTACAGCAAGAGCCAGCCTGTTAACCTTGCCGTTCGGCGTTAAGGGTAACGCATCCATCAGCACGAAGGTGAAAGGTATCATGTATTCAGGCAATCGCTTGCTTAAGAAATTCTTCAACTCCGGGACTAACTTACGCGCGAATCTTCCCTGCAAAGGATTATTGGCATACTGGCTCCACGGCTCAGAATGTACTGGTATCCTGATAGAATCTCTTAATGATTCACCCGACCCTGCCCACACCTTTGAGCTACGTGTAAAGCTGCTGTCAAAGCTGCCATCCGCAGACGCACTCGCCCAACTGATTTCCACCTCGTAAGGCAAGTCATGGCTCAAGGACCATAAATCTTCTGGATCCACCCCATTGTTTTGTACCTTGCCTAAGATGTCGCGCAATTGGCCCACAGTTTCCGGAGGCTCTTCGCTTCTGAGCAGTTCCAATGCTTTAACAGATTTGAAGACACGGGCGTTCGGGACATGCGCGAGGCGCAGCGTCTCAGGTCCCTTTTCTCGCAAGAGTCGTCGGATGTCCGCTACCGTCAGATCATGCTCCTGCCACTCCATTGGCTCAGGCCCCATATCATGAAACCGTCCAGTTCCGACATGCAAAATCACATCGTAACGGAACTGCGTCAATTCATTATTGTAGCGCCCTCGCTTTGGTTGGATGTGTACACTGCTAATCTGCGGTAGATGCTGCTTGAGGGCTGTGAAGAAGGTTGGATCAATTACCAACTCTTGCTCCTGGCTCAGGTGTTTTTGCACGCGCTGCCGCAGACGTGTAATGGGCAGCGACGCAGGCGCTCTGTGCAGTTCAATCGAGGTGTGGAAAGCTTCCAGGAGAGGCAGGCTACGCACATCTCCCACAAAGATAGAGCCTTCTGGAGACAGTACCTTGACAGCCTCTTCCAAAACACGCAGCAGATATTCGCCGCCCGGGAAATACTGAACCACGGAATTAAGAACTATCGCGTCAAAGGCTTCCGCCTCCATACCCTGAAAATTATCTGCCAATCTTTGATCAATAGTTACTTGTGGCAACTCAGACTTCGTTAATTGCTGCCGCAGAAGGGCCACTGCTGTCGCTGAGAAATCCGTTCCCCGGTAGTAGCGGCAATGAGAAGCAAGACGAAACAGCAACAACCCACTACCGCATCCGATCTCCAACACACGGCTTGGCTTGAGAGATAGAATTCGCTCAACTGACTGATCTACCCATTCACGCATCTCCTCTGCTGGCATTGGTGATCTTGTATAGCTATTGTTCCAGCCAACAATATTGAATGTAGGGTCTTGCTCCGGAGAAGTCTGCCTATACATGTCCTCCCAGACTGCCTGCCATTCCGAGATTTGTTTGTTATCTTCAATTTGAATCTGCGCGTTCTGAACCAAATAAGCCACCAGACGCTTATCGCCGGGAACATCTTCTCTCATGGTGACAACCACATCGTCTACCATCTCATGCTCTCTTAACGCCTCTTCCACCTCTCCCAACTCGATCCGATAGCCCCGCACCTTCACTTGATGATCTATTCGTCCAACAAACTCAATAGCCCCATCTGCCTGGCATCTCCCTAAATCTCCTGTCCGGTACAATCGTGCTCCCGCTTTTTGACTGAACGGATGAGGAATGAACTTCTCCCCCGTTAGTTCGGGCCGCTTGAGGTAGCCGCGAGCCAGTCCGCTGCCGCCGACGTGAAGTTGGCCGATGACTCCGATGGGTACGGGCTGAAGATTATCATCTAGGATGTAAACTTCCGTGTTCGCTATCGGGCGTCCGATGGGAACGCTGATAAATCTCCTTTTCTCTCTGGCGTCAAAGCAGGTGGCGTCGGCTGCTACTTCTGATGAGCCATATAGGTTGATGAGGATGCCATCAGGCATAGACTTCTGAAACTGATCAAAAAGGTCTATTGAGAGCGCTTCTCCGCTGGTAATCCAGTATTTCAGTTTTGGGACTTTGCTCTGGAGGTTCCCATTACCCAAGAGCACCCGCAGCAAAGATGGCACTAAAACGATTCGCGTGACTCGGTTCGCCGCGAGCGTTTGTATTAAAGCGTATGGGTCTTTAAGTATCATGTCAGGAATGATGACAACCTGAACACCATTGAGTAATGGTCCGAAAATCTCCCACACAGAATCTACGAAGTTCAAGGACGTTTTCTGGCAACAGACCTCTCCCGCCGCGAAGGGATAAGTCTTCCACATCCAGGAGAAGCGATTCAGAGCGCCTTGATGTAAGCCCATCACGCCCTTGGGAGTACCGGTCGAGCCGGAAGTGTAGATGACATAGGCCAGGTTCTCCCCCTCGACTCCACTTTCGGGATTCTCTCCACTCTCTTTTTCAATCTCTTCCCACTCCCCGTCAATGCTAACCACCTGTGCCTCGTGCTTCGGCAACTCAACCTTCAATCTCTCCTCTGTCACCAAGACTCTCGCTTCCGTATCCTTGAACATGAACTCAAGGCGCTGCGCTGGATAAGCAGGGTCCAGCGGCACATACGCTCCTCCGGCCTTCAGTATCCCAAGCAGCCCGACCACCATCTCGACAGAACGTCGCATGTAGATAGCGACCAAAACTTCCGGTCCCACTCCGCGCGCGCGTAAGTAGTGTGCGAGTTTGTTAGCTCGGGTGTTCAGTTCTCGGTAGGTTAATTGCGCGTCGGAGGAAACTACTGCCATGGCATCAGGCGTGCGCTCCACTTGAGCTTCAAACGCCTCGTGGATACAAGAGTCTTGAGGGTAGTCTGCTTCGGTCTCATTCCAATCTACTAATATTTGTTTCTGTTCTTCTTTACTTAAGAAAGATATAGTAGCAATGCGCTCGCTCGGATTGGCTACAATATTTTCAAGCAAGTTCTCGAAGTGCCCCAGCATGTTTGTGATCGTCGCATCTTCGAAGAGGTCAGTGCTGTACTCAGCCTCGACACTTAATCCATCCTCTCCTTCATATATATCGAAGGCCAAGTCAAAGCTTGCGGTTCCTCTCTCGATGTCCAACGAGAGATCGTCTGCATCCGAATCATCCTCATCCGAATCATCCTCGGCGGATTCGGAGCCAGATTCTAAGGCGTCGGAGGTAGCTTCTAATACGTCATCAACAGATTTTGTGACATTGACAAGCTGGAAGCTCACCTGAAACACAGGATTTCTACTCATATCCCGCTCAGGCTGTAACTCTTCCACTAGCTTTTCGAAGGGTAAATCCTGATGAGCATAGGCCCCTAATGCTACTTTTCGCACCCGCGCCAATAACTCTCGAAAGCTCGGATTGCCGGATAAATCTGTCCGCAAGACCAGGGTATTAATGAAGAACCCGATGAGCCCTTCTGTCTCAGCACGATTACGACCTGCAATTGATGAACCGACGACTATATTATTCTGTCCGGTGTAGCGATAAAGCAGAGCCTTGAAAGCCGCCAGCAGCGTCATGAACAACGTGACTCCTTCTTGCTGGCTCAAGGCTTTCAACGATTCCGTTAATTCCTCTAAGAGCGTCAAAGACTGATTCGCTCCGCGGAAACTCTGAACAGGAGGACGGACCTTGTCGGTTGGCAATTCCAACACCGCTGGCGCTCCCGCCAGCTGCTCGCGCCAGTACTCCAGTTGTTGTTCCAGGACTTCGCCCGTCAGCCATTGCCGTTGCCAGACCGCAAAATCAGCGTACTGGATTGGCAATTCTTCCAGCGGCGAGGACTCTCCAGCACTGTAGGCATCGTAGAGCACATGCAACTCGCGGCTGAATACTTCATAAGACCAGGCATCGCTGATAATGTGGTGCATCACAACCAGCAATACATGCTCATCTTCGCTCAGGTGCAGCAACAAAGTTCTCGCGAGAGGGCCGCGCGAAAGATCAAAGGTCTTTTGTATCTCCTTAGTGAACAGGCGAGAAGCCTCTGTAGATTGCTTCGGATTTGGAAGATGCGTCAAATCAACCACTCGCAATGTCAAGCTCAAGCTCTGAGCAATAACTTGCACTGGCTGATTATCAACTGTTGCAAAGGTGGTGCGCAGCGTCTCGTGGCGGCGCACAATCTCGTTAATGCTCCGCTTCAGCGCCTTCAGATTAAGTGGACCCGGGAGCGTAATAATATCAAAGAGGTTATAAAAAGGGTTGCCGGGTTCTAGTTGGTCTAAGAACCATAAGCGTTGCTGGGACAGAGATAAAGGCGACGTATTGGAAGTTCTCGTTCGATGCATTATCGGCAAGCGGGAACTTACTATGCCTTTCTTGATAAGCAATTTCTCAAAGAGCTCGCGCTTCTCCGGCGTCAGGCTAGCAAGCCGTTCTGAGAGTCCGTTCATGACTTGCTCCTCCACAGTAGTCTCTTATTCAGAGAGAAGTTCCCTAAGTTCATCTTCGGAGAGTTGCTCAACGAGCTGCAACGTCTGATCAATTTCATCCAGGTCCTCTTGCGTTGTCGTTTTAGTCCCTTCAATCCTTGCGGCCAACTCGGCAACCGTCGGCGCATTGAAGAGGTCCTGAATAGTCACTTCAAGTTGGAAATGGCTCCGCAATCGGGAGATAAGCTGGACGGCAAGCAACGAATGTCCTCCCAGCTCGAAGAAGTTGTCGAAGATGCCAACCTGTCCGACTCCGAGAAGTTTTTGCCAGATTGCCGCAATAGCCTGCTCGACATCATTTCCAGGTGCGACGTACTGAGTCCCCAAAGCCGGCCGGGCGTAAGGAGCGGGTAAAGCTTCCTGCTCGGAGGTTTCATCCTCTTCGCTGAAGTCAAGTTTAATCCACCGGTCAATCCTCGTCTGTAAATCACCCGTCGAGACTATGATCTGAGGCTCAACGCTGGAGGATAAGATTCGTTGGAAAGTATCAGCACCCTCTTCAGGTGTCATCCCCAGGTCGGACACGGCTGAATCTTCTTCCGCATCTTCTTCATTTTCTTCTGAGAACCACCAACCATCCCAGTCAACACTTATCCACTTGGTGAAGCCCGTCCGGCTACGCTCTATGGCAAAGGTATCCATGAAGACGTTGGCCGCTGAATAAGCAACAAAGCCCAAGCCTCCTAAAACAGATGCTAAGGAAGATGTTAAGAGACAAAAATCGAGCTCTATCTGACTCAGGACTTTTTCCAGTACCAACAACCCGTGTACTTTAGGCTGGAAATGTCGCTCACAAGTAGAGCGATCAATCTGTCCGATAGGTTGAAACGCATCATCAGAGGTAAGTCCCGCCGCGTGAATGACACCATGCAGAGCGCCGAACTTCTCAAAGGTCCGCTTTACCGCACTATCCATCTGCTCGTAATTAGCGACATCGGCGCGAATGATCAAGACCTCCGCGCCCAACTCCTCAAGCGCACGGACTCTCCTGATCTTATCGCTGACGACATCTTCATCGTCATGAGTCGCCAACCAATGTTCCCACTCTTCGCTTTCCGGGAAAGCTGAGCGTCCAATCAACACCAACCTGGCTTGAACCGTGCGTGCCAGAGACTCCGCAAGCACGAAACCGACATCCCCGAGACCGCCTGTGATGAGATAAACGCCTCCCTGCCTTAACCTTGATGGCTTGTCAGCGTCCTCCTCCAAACGAACTGTTTCAAAAGCTTGTGCCCAACGATGTCCGCCACGATAAGCCACAACGGTATCAGAGGTTTCCGCCGTTAGCTCCGCCATGAGTTGATCAATCAATATTACGTCGGCCTGGACGCCTGATGCCGGAATAACCACGTCAATGCTGCGACAAGTGATCCCCGGGTACTCCTGCGGAATAACTGCGCAGGGCCCTAACACCGTTGACTTTTCGGGACATAATATTTCTTCCCCTGTCACGGCCTGCATCTGGTTGGAGACGACCGCGATTTGCAGATCACCTATGCCCATGTGTTCTTCGAGCGACTGTGCTGTATAGAGCAAGCTGTAGAACCCTAAGTCCTGACACTTATCGCAGAAGCCGCTCGCTGATCGTCCTTGATTGTTTGCCGTAACACTCCACAGATGAACAATCTTTTGCGGAAGCTTATTGAGCGATTGAAGCTCGCTGAAGAGAGCTTTATAGTCCTCCCGGCGGCTGGGATTTATGGCATAAGCATGCTCGCCATATTTGGTAAACTGTTCATCCGCGATGACAGTGGTGACACCTTGTTCTGCTCGCTCCAGCCGTCTTGCCAAATGGACGCCTAACCCACACTCATCACTAAAAATCAACCAGGATAATTTTTGCGATACATCTTCTTGCGGCAAAAGCTCAGGCCGAGCGCTTCGCTTCCAGGAAGGAACATAGAACCAGTCTGCAATGTCGTCCTGCTTTTCCAGGGGGTCTTGATAATCATCAAACGACTCCGCATCCTCCGGCTCTTCGATCCAATAGCGCTGACGCTCAAAGGGATATGTTGGTAGCGGAATGTGGCGGCGTTGCTCGTGGGCATAAAAGCTGGGCCAATCAATCTCCACCCCGGAGAGCCACAGCCGCCCCAGGGTGTTCAGCAACAAAGCCATATCTGAGTGCCGGTCATTTGGGCGTCCTAACGAGGAGAGCACAACATGTCCTCCGGCTTTACCCAATTGCGGCCTCGCCAGTGTGCTCAAAGTCTGGCCCGGTCCAACCTCTAATAAAATTCTGTGCTGCTCTTTCGACAACGTTTGAAGACCATCGGCAAAGCGTACCGTCTGGCGTAAATGCGTAGACCAGTAGTTTGGATCGGTTGCCATCTCCGCCGTAATCCAGGTGCCGGTGACATTGGAGATATAAGGTATTTGAGGAGGTTTCAGGTCAACCTTTCTGAACTGCTCAGTAAACGGAGCAAGAAGCGACTCCATCATCTTTGAATGAAAGGCATGCGAAGTATGTAACAGACTGCAATCCAGGCTTCGGCCATCTAGCTGAGCCTTTAGTCGTTCCACCGTGACTGATGGGCCGGAGACAATGCTTAGAGTCGGGCTGTTGACTGCCGCCAGAGAGAGTTGTTTGCCAAGAAGATGTTGCACGTCTTCTTCTGGGAGCGGCACGGCAAGCATAGCCCCAGCCGGAGCTTGCTGCATCAACCGCCCTCTTTCAGCCACCAATGACAGAGCATCTTCGAGCGAGAACACACCGGCCAGGCAGGCTGCCACGTATTCACCTATGCTGTGTCCGATCATCGCCTCAGGGCGCACACCCAACTTCATCCACAGTTTCGCCAGTGCGTACTCGATGACGAAAAGCGCAGGCTGTGTCAGGGCAGTTTGCTGGAGTTGCCGTGTGGCCTCTTCAGCATCTTGCACGCTCGGGTAAAGTATTTGACGGAGGTCTAGCCCGAGATGTGGTTTCAGTATTTCCGAACAGAGATCAACCTCGTCACGAAACGTCGGCTCGGTTTGATACAAGTCCAGAGCCATATTGACATGCTGCGCGCCCTGTCCCGGAAACATAAATACTATGGAACGCTCGCTCGTCTCTTGAATGGCTGTCTGGACACGCCTCTGATCCACTATTTCCAACGCACTCACAGCATCATTAAGGTCCTGGCAAACAACCATTCGCCGATAGTCGAAAGCTTTTCGACCGACCTGTAACGTGTAAGCCACATTGGCAAGATTGAGATCAGGATGCGACCTCAAATAATCAGCCAAATTTGAGGTGGCGGCGTCCAATGCAGTGTCTGTTCTGGCTGAGATGATTAATAGTTGTTGTGGTCTGGAGGCCTCGTTTGAGCTGGCGGCGGGAGCCTCTTCGAGCACCACATGTGCATTGGTCCCGCCGATACCGAATGAACTGACCCCCGCACGGCGCGGAGTCAGCCCCGCCTTCCATGGAGTAAGTTTACTGTTGACGTAGAAAGGACTGTTTGCAAAATCAATCTTGGGGTTCGGCTGCTCGAAGTGAAGGCTAGGCGGAATCATCTTGTGTTTGAGCGCCAGCACGGCCTTGATTAGTCCCGCCACACCGGCGGCAGTGTCCAGATGCCCAACGTTTGTTTTCACAGAACCAATTGCACAAAAGTTTCGCTTGCCGGTGTGAGCGCGAAAGGCCTGTGTCAGGGCGGCGATTTCTATGGGATCGCCCAGCGGAGTTCCAGTCCCGTGAGCTTCGACATAACCAATCGTCTCGGCCTTAATATCTGCCATTCCTTGTGCCATCTCTATGACCTGCGCCTGGCCGTCCACACTCGGCGCTGTGTAGCCGACTTTCGCAGAGCCATCATTATTAATGGCGACGCCTTTGATGACAGCACTAATAGAATCGCCATCCGCGATGGCGTCGGCGAGCCGCTTGAGCAGAACGATTCCTAAACCGTTGCCGCCGACTGTCCCCTGGGCCTGCGCGTCGAAAGCCCGGCAGTGTCCGTCAGGCGAAGTAATCATTCCTTCCTGATGAAAGTAGCCTTCCTTCTGCGGCAGGGCTATTGAAGAGCCGCCAGCCAGAGCCATGTCACACTGGTAATCAAGCAGACTCTGACAGGCCATGCAGACGGCAACCAAGGCAGTCGAACAGGCCGTCTGGACGGCGACGCTCGGCCCCTTCAGGTTAAATTTGTAAGAGACATAGGTCGGCAGGTAGTCTTTATCATTCCCCAGATGAATTTGATAGTCGCCGATTAACTCCACGAGATCAGGATTTGAATAAATGTGATCCAGGTAACTGCTCATCCCGACACCTGCGTACACGCCAATCAACCCTTGATAGGTGTCCGGGTTGTACCCGGCATCTTCAAGGGTCTCCCACGCGCACTCCATAAAGAGGCGCTGTTGTGGGTCGAGAATTTCAGCTTCTCTCGGGCTGAATCCGAAAAATGAAGCGTCAAACAGTTCTATGTCTTCCAGAACCCCGTTCGCCTTAACATAACTAGGGTCCGCGAGCAGATCTGTGTCTATACCCGCCTCTTCCAGTTCCTCATCCGAGAAAAAAGAGATGCATTCAACGCCGTCTCTTAAGTTTTGCCAGAATTCGGCGATATTTTTGGCCTTCGGGAAGCGGCCACTCATACCGATAATGGCAATCCCCTCCTTAGAGTCGTTTGTCTCTGAATCAGGCATGGGCATTGGCCCTCCAATTCATCTTCTTTCGCCGCATTAAAGCCTCTCTTTGTTTCTCAATCCGATCATCAATTTGATGGCGTGAAGGAAGCTCCTTTTCCTTCTGGCTCAGAAAGTTTGCCAGCGAGTTGATAGTCGGATACTTGAACATATCTATCATAGAGATTTCCATGCTCAGCACTTCTCGCAGCCTGCTGCAAACGCGAACAATGCTCAACGAGTGTCCGCCGAGATCAAAGAAATTACTATGCGTGCTGAGCTTTTCGATATCGAATACTTCCCGCCACACGCTGGTGATGGTTCTCTCGATCTCGGTTCGCGGCGCGACGTAAACAATCTCCATTGCATGATGATTATTATCCGGCTCCGGCAGCGCATTGCGATTCACCTTGCCGCTAGACGTCATCGGCAACGACTCCAGCAGCACGTAGGCGGATGGAACCATATACTCGGGTAATTGTTCCCTGAGGAAGTGGCGTAGATCATCAAGGAAGGAATCTGAGGCAGGGTCGGCAACCAGATAAGCAACCAGGCGCTTATCGTCGTACCCATTTTGATTAGTTGTAACGACCGCCTTCTGGACAGCCGGATACCTGCTTAACACAGTCTCGATCTCTCCGAGCTCAATGCGGAAGCCACGAATCTTCACCTGATGATCAATGCGCCCGAGGAACTCAATCCTACCATCAGGTAGATAGCGAACCTTGTCGCCCGTTCTGTACAAACGCGTGCCCGGCTCTTTGCTGAATGGATTAGGAATAAATTTTTCGGCGGTCACTTCAGGACGGTTTAAGTAACCGCGCGCCAAACCTGCGCCGGACAGATATAGTTCACCTGAAATCCCAATTGGAACAGGTTGTAGATTCTTATCGAGGATAAACGCTTGTGTATTACCAACCGGACGCCCGATGGGCACTTCCTTGAAGTTGTGACCAACTCTTTCAGGGGTTGAGAGGTCATCTATGATAGAAACTATCGTCGCTTCAGTCGGGCCATAGCCATGCATCAGCCGGACGTGTCCTGGGACATTCTGATGCCACGCCGAGAGCCGCTCGGGCAGCGCTCTCTCTCCTCCTATAATCACCAACCGTATTGATTCAGGTAGCTGCTGATTTTGCGACGCCAAGCTTCTAGTCAACTCATGCCAATAGGAGGTCGGAAGATCCAGCGCGGTGATCTTGAAATCAACACACTTCTGCAAAAACACAGGCACCGAAGAGATCATTGTATCGGGACGTAAGATCAACTTTGCTCCCAGCGTCAAGCAGGTGTAAATCTCTTCGGCAGCAGCATCGAAACTGATTGAGGCAAACTGAAGCAGGTGATCTTCGGGCGCTAGCTTATATGCAGCCTGAGCCATCTGAATATAGTTCACTAACGAACTGTGCTGGATCATCACGCCTTTGGGAGTACCGGTCGAGCCGGAAGTGTAAATGATATAAGCCAGGTTATCTTCAGTGACTCCACCTTCGGGATTCTCTCCACTCTCTTTTTCAATCTCTTCCCACTCTCCGTCAATGCTGATCACTTCAGCATCGTACTCCGATAGCCCTGCCCTCAACCGCTCCTGTGTCAGAAGCACCTTCACCCCTGTATCTTTCAGCATGAACTCCAACCGTCGTTGTGGACAGGCAGGGTCCAATGGCACATACGCTCCTCCGGCTTTCAAGATTCCGAATAGTCCGATCAGCATTTCGACCGAGCGCTCGACGCAGATGGCTACCATCACTTCTGGCCCGACGCCGCGCCGACGTAAATAATGGGCTAGATAGTTGGCCCTTAGGTTCAATTCACGATAACTGAGTTCTGCTTCGCCAGAAGTTACTGCCACGGCATCAGGAGTGCGCGCCACCTGAGACTCGAACATTTCGTGGATACGCCTGTAGGGAGTCCGAGGTCGTTGAGTAGAATTCAACTGGACGAGCAACTGTTGACGCTCGACTTCTCTGAGTAAAGGTAGCTCCAAGATACGCTGTTGCGGGTCTGCCGCAATAGCTTCGAGTAATGTCTGAAAGTGTCCGCTCATCCGCCGGATCGTTGCGTCCTCGAATAAGTCCACGCTGTATTCAAGTTGCCCTTCAAGTCCCTCACCGGATTCCCACATGTCCATAGCCAGATCGAACTTCGTCGTTCCAATCTCAACCTCTTCTTCGCTCTCGTCTTCTTCGCTCTCGTCAGGAATTAGCTCTTCTGAATCCGGACCGTTATCCCTCTCATCCGAAAGCGGCACATTGAAAAGCTGAAACATCACCTGAAAGAGAGGATTGCGACTTAAATTCCTCTCCGGCTGCAACTCCTCAACCAACTTCTCAAATGGCAGGTCCTGATGCGCATACGCTCCCAGCGTCACCTCGCGCACACGCCCCAGCAACTCCCGAAAACTCGGATTCCCACTCATCTTTGTTCGCAACACCAGCGTGTTGACGAAAAACCCGATCAGCGGTTCGACCTCGGCCCGCGTCCGATTCGCAATCGGAGAGCCAACGACGATATCTTCCTGACCAGTGTAACGAGAGAGCAAGACCTGGAAGGCTGCCAGCAGCGTCATGAACAACGTGACTCCTTCTTGCTGGCTCAAGGCTTTCAACGATTCTGTCACCGCTGGCGAGACGCTCAGCCATTGACTCGCCCCACGGGAACTCTGAACAGGAGGACGGACCTTGTCGGTTGGCAATTCCAACACCGCTGGCGCTCCCGCCAGCTGCTCGCGCCAGTACTCCAGTTGTTGTTCCAGGACTTCGCCCGTCAGCCATTGCCGTTGCCAGACCGCAAAATCAGCGTACTGGATTGGTAACTCTTCCAACGGCGAGGTCTCTCCAGCCGAGAAAGCTTCATACAAACGCCACAGCTCATTGGTGAAGACTCCCATTGACCATCCATCACTAACAATGTGGTGCATCGTCAACAGCAAGAGGGATTCGCGCTCGCTCAACCGTAACAGGGTCGTGCGCAGCAATGGACCGCGCGCCAGATCAAAGGGGCGCTCCGATTCTTCAGTGCTCACGCGCTCGACTTCAACTGCTTGCTCATCCTCTGACATTTGGCTGAGGTCCAGCACAGGCAGCGGCAGGCTCAAAGAGGGGGCGACGACTTGCATTGGCTGGCCACCCACGGTTACGAACGTGGTGCGCAATATTTCATGCCGCCGCACGATCTCGCTGAGGCTTTCCTCAAGCGATGAGATCTGCACCGCCTCATTAAAGACCTCTGTGGCGAAGATGTTGTAGGCTGGATTGCCCGGCTCTAATTGGTCGAGAAACCACAACCGCTGCTGCGCATATGACAGGGGGAAAGCGAAAACTTCTTCGATCATTGAGTTGTCATTATTCCTTCTTCAAAAAATTGGTTGTAGCGCTTGCCAGCGGCGAGTGCACTTTCTATACGCAGCGGACTTACCCCTTGCATTCCATCACAGACTTAACTAGGTTATTAGAGTAACGGCTGGAAGTTCTATAAAGACCTTCCAAGTCTCTTAGAGCGGGATCTATTCGGCAATGAGGACTTCAAAACTTGCGTGAATCCTGCTGCTCAAATCATTGCTGGCAGGTGAGAATCAGTTACGCTCTGGCATTGCAACCGGGCTCGCAAAATCAAGTGCATGAAGCCTCTTTAGCGACCAACGAAAACCGGACCACTGATTTCCTGGAGTTCTTAATAACATCCCAGGTTCGTTCTAAATCGGAAAACCATAAAGTTGATTCAAGAGCATAGAAGCTCACTCGCTAAAAATTTTTAAATATGCTTTCCCGATTCCAGACGTAATTATACGCGCATGTGTTGGGATAAGTAAGTTTTTTTGCGTAACATCGCGAGATGAAATTTGTTCCGACGCGAAATTCTCACGACTGAATTCAAGGTCTGCGCCAACAGCCTTGCGACAATTCGTAAGATATAAACTCGGATCGTAAACTTGCTGCGAGTTTAAGCATCGGTCCTTACCAGATATTGTGGTAGCCAAGAAAAACTATACCATATGGATAACATCAATGGTGCAATTATTTTTCGATGAGTTCATAGTAAATCGTCTGCGACATACAGCAAGACGATCATATCAAGATCGCACGGTCCATTACTCAGAAGCGGTTCACGAAGCCACACGAAAAAATTTTTACGTCTTTTTCGTGTAGCTTCGCGACTCATGTTTTTTACCGAGAATGAATAGACCTTGATTAAGTGCGAGTCCGAACTGGTGTGTCCCTTTCAATGTATAATATTCGTCAGGCTGCTTAATTGATCCAGATATTAGTGAAGGAGAGGAGATGGACGATTATGAGTAATAATTGGAAATGGCCCGGAGATGCAGAAGCAGCGATAAGTCTTAGCTATGATGATGGTCGTGGCAGCCATTTAGATCATGTAGTTCCAGACCTTGACCGCGCTGGATTTCGCGGAACGTTCTACCTCACCATCAATAGCGCGATTAATGTGACGACCCGAGTGCGCGAATGGCAAGATGTCTTTGAGAGAGGCCACGAAATCGGGAATCATACCATGAACCATCCGTGTTCAAATGACAGCGACGCTAATCTCAAGGATTACACGCCTTCTATGATTCAGGCTGAAGTGCGTGATGCTGCCATGTGGCTTGATCAAAACATAGGTCGAGATGAGTATCGAACTTTTGCTTATCCATGTGGTGAACTAGGAATAGGCGACCAGGAGAAGAACACCTATGACGGGGATGCTTACGCTAATGCTGTCCAGGCATATCATTTTGCTGCGAGGCTTGCTAACGGATCACTAAACGATCCAGCTGTCGTTGCCCAAAATCCCTTGAGAATTGGCGCAATAGGCATTTATGGAGAAGATATCAAGCCATGCCTTAATCATTTCAGACAAACTATAGCTATCAAGGGATGGGCGGTGCTGTTTTTACATGACGTTGGGACCTCATCCCAACACGGAATCAGCCGCAACTTTCATAGAGAAATTCTCCAACACCTCCAGGGCAAAGAATATTGGGTCGCTCCAGTTAAGGAAGTGGCAAAATATATTGTAGATTCTTTACAAGCTTCACGCGCCAGATGATTCTTCAGGACTTTTGAAAAATTATCAGCCTGGAGAAGCTGCGCCTTTAGGAATCTTGCTTCATTTAGATTAAGGTAAGAGATTTGAAGCAGAGTGATCGGCTAGAAGTTTTCAGGAATAAGAATAACCAATATCATCCTGATGGCCTTTACGAACAACTCATGAGACGGTATCTGGATCAATAAAGGAAGCTTTGATTTTCAAGAAAGCCGGAATAGGTTTCCACCGTCTCCAAATGCGTCTCAATCAACTTCTGACTATATCCTTTTTCTCTCAGAGCCGTCCTCACCTTCTCTTTCCAAGCCTCCACGCCTGCGCCGTTAGACTTGGTTTTAAGATAACTGCTGACAATCATATCCCAATCGCAAAGTCGCTCCACAAATATTTTATTAAAGAGATTTCGCAGCTTTGAATTAGTCAACACCGCATCATGTGTGGCCCCGTAAGCTTTTTTAATCGCCCTGTAGAACAAGGCCTTCCCCTCATTACCGACATTTTCCCGAACCCGGTAAATCTGTTGGAGGAAGAATAATGCGGTCTGCTGCTGCCTTGTGGCAATTAAATCACCCCCGATATATCGAGCGTCAGTACTGATTCCCTCAAAAGCGTGGAGCGATTGAAAGACCCTCTCTGACTTATCAACCACAGTGAGGCAATCATGATCCATAAGTATGGCTTTAACTTTCCAGTGACCATTACTCCAGAAACTTTTCAAGCCGACGTTTCGGGAGACGAAAGATTCGCCCCACGAGAAGCCTCTGAGTGCCAGTAAGGTTCCCCAAAACGTTCCGATTTGCTGAACCGAGTCTAAAAAAATCTGATCGGCTCGGTCACGATTAGCTCCCACTGCAAAGGCCGCAGCGACATATTGCTTGTAGCTTCGATACGGGACTGCGGGAGGAGAATAAACACCTAAAATCTCCTCCAAAATCTCGTCGGCCAGCCATTTGGCATCACGCCGTGAATATTCAACGCGCAGTCCCCGCTTAAAATAGATTTCCGGTCCCTGGTCCGTCAGGTACGCGGCAACCCTATTCAAACGGAATGAACTCGTGCCACTAAGTATCGCCTGGCCGGGGATGGAATGGTTGAGAAACTGTATGCTGAGTCCTAAAAGACCCGGAATCTTTTCTCCATTTGCGCCCTCCTCCTCGTCAAATGCCGTGACGGACTCTCTCATGGCCTTTCTCATCTCGTAAAATCCATTCCCAAAGAGACGAGGACTCGTGAAATATTCAAGTATTTTTTCTTCAGCACCTTTCTTGGGAACACCGAAGATTGCCGATCTCGAAACGAAGAGGCACATGGGCGCCTCGCTCCCGTGAACATGGCGATAAATGATTGAGAACCTGGAGCCATGCTTTGCTTCGTGACGTAAATACCCCAACATGCTTCCTCCGTCGAGACGATGCGGAATGGGGACTTCGTGACCACCCCGCCAGTAGACGATATTGAGCACGTGGCCTCGTCTTTTGCCGGCTCTTTTGATTTCAAATTCCAGATGGCTTCCGGGAGGCTTGATTACCAGAACAATAGCCGTCAGTGGATACTCAACGAGCGAATTAATCTCGGAGCTGGTGGATTTGGAAACCCAGTAGATGATAGAAGTTTTGCAGAGTTCTCTCAGGATTGTCGCTTCGTAATCGGGCAGCAGGTCGAACGTATGCGCCGCCTCCTTATCCACATAGGGAGGATGTTCTAAATCCGGAACACCTTTAGAAGTCCTGAGTTGCTTGACGATCTGCTCGACGACTTCCTCTGGCTTGAAGAAGTATCTTGCGACTGAGATTTTACAATCGCATTTAGACATCTTTATGAAATCGCGCATTGCGCTTTGAGAAGTCCGGCTTCCTGCCATTCTTTCGTGAATCCGATTGAGGCGTTCGAGTTTCCGGCGGAACTCTAAAATGAAGCGGTTGAGATGCGTTGTCGAGTAGCCTTCTTTGAGGACGGAGTCGGTGATTTCACAGCGTTTCCCTGGAGAAGATTTGAGGCCCAGTTGAACGAGAAGAAAATCGAACTCTTCTATATTATCTGGAGAGAGCTTCAACACCTGGTTCTCAAGCATCAATGCGGCCAGGCGTCTGATTTCCCATGGCTCATCATTGCTCCGCTTTGCAACACCAATGAGCTTTAAGGCAAAGCTCCGGCGGTAGGTCCGGCGCGAAAGAAATCTATTGAATAAGTCGAGCGCAAGCGGACTATGATCGAACGCGTGCGAAATGATGTTGTATAAACGATTCGGGAGATAGTGATATTGACGACTTTTTGAGGGACTCATCCTTTAGATTTCTGCTTTAACCGTGGTGTGTCTAGACCTTGAGCAGCGGCTCTTCATCAGGTCGAAGAGAGCCTTTTTCCAACTCGCTGCTATCCCTGACAATCCGAAGTAAGCATTATACGCCGTGCGTCAGAGAGGTAAAGAGCAATCGCTTATAAGTTGGCCGCCCCGGCCGGTGGAACCGGGGCGGCCACCATTCCCGCTCTGCTAGTTTTAAGTCAGCCCGGAAACCACCTAAGGTTTCTTCAAAATTGGCTGTCTAATGAAGTCCTGAGCCGGACGCTCCTTGGATTGTGGAGCATGCGGATCAGAACGCTCTTGCGGAGGAATTTTCGGCGGAGTTTTATCGCATACAGGTTTGCCAACAACCTTTTTACCATTCTGATCGAGCACGCGGAAGAGACCCCACGAGCCGAAGACGTTTTGGTTAGGAACGAAAGTCGTGTAGAGGTAATCGCCGGGGATCTTATTTTTGCCGCCAGCGCTCTCTATCACGATATCGTAGTGGTCCGTGCCTCCATGACTGTCGTGCGAACCCATCCACTGCGAGAGTTGATTGTCGCCGATCACTGCCGAATCGTTAATGTAAGGCTCCCTCTGCCACAAGTGGCCGTTTATTGTGAAGACCTGCGCCGTCCCTGTGCCCTGCGGATGCATCAAGCGGAACCGGACAGGCGTCCCCGCGATGGCGGTAAAGATGGGAGTCTGCGGGTCTACATTGCCGATCAGGGCATTAGACAACGCGCAATCATTATTGCCCGTGGGCGTTGAGGGGTGTGGAGGAGGCGCGGGGGGCGCGAAAGGCGGCCCCGGCGGGAAAATCAGCGGGGGCGGCGCTTCGGGGTCCATATGATTATACCGGAAATACGTCGGCTCTGTCCGGTAATTGATCGCGCTTCTATTATTCGAGTTGAGGGTCAAATCCTCATTGACCATCGCGACAAATTCACGGAACAACAATGTCACGTTATCCGGCTTAGTGATATTCGCCGAAGCACGGGTATAGTTGTTCCACATTGATGGAGTATACCCGGGGGATCCAGGTTCGCAGGGAACCTTTATCTTCTGCCCGGTAAGTTTATTCTCCGCATCACATGTCCACTTTGCGTCGGCCGGCTCAATCACCATGCCGCCGAACAAGGTCCAAAAATGCTGCAATAAGGGATCGGTCGGCACCAGGTTAAGTGAGCCGAGTTCCAGGGGCTTATATGTCAACGCCCCTGTTGTTTTATCACGGCCAATATCACCCGCGTACCAGTTGTACGTTATCGTCTCTCCTTTGGCAATCGCCTGGTTCCTCTTGATGTTATATCCGACGTTGATGCCGCTATCTCCGGCACCATCATAGGAGAGAAGTTGTGGGTGGAGCCCAACGTTCGTCGAGGGACTTACAGTGGCACTTACAGGATCCTGGTTGAAAGGTGCCTGCGGCCATGGGACGGGACTGAACGGAGCCGCATTGGGGTCTACTGCATTGGTCAGATTGACCACGATGCAATCTCCCGCATTTGCCCTCAAGATGAGAGGCTCAATCGGTCCAATCAACTTGCCGTTGACAATGTCTTCCGAGAAGACGTACATCATGCCCAGAGACTGGATGCCAACAGATTCGCCAGGAATTATGCGCGAGTTGAAGACTATCTTCCCGCCCGGAACGAAGCTTTGCGCGTCTATAGCCGTGATATTGAAAGTCTTTATCTTGCTCGCTGGCTGGTTCGTCGGACAGGCTTTGAAGTCTAAGTTTGCGTTTGACCCCGGTTTATTGTTCGGCAACCGTTCCAATTCACCGAACGGCTTGGTCGGGTTGTAAGCACGCAGAATTCCCCACACGCCGTTGGTGATCCCGAAATCGTCGTTGCTGGGGACGTAGAGATAATCCACACAATTGATCGAGGGCTTCTCATTCTTGTCCTTAGGACATTTGTTTTTGGCTTGTGCGATTGTTGACGGGGGCATATTAAAGAGCAGCTCGAAATGCTCGGAGAGCCCCATGCCCTGACTGCTGCGGTAGCCTGAGTTTGTCCACGAAGGCTCGAACAGCCACTTCGGTCCGCCCATCGTAAAGAAGTGCGAGAAGGTGTGCGCGCCGACGAGGATGCGTACCTGAACTTTGTCGTTCTCATAGGCCCGCAGTAAAGGCGTTTCCGGATCGCCGTTCTCCTTACCGCCGGACGGTATACAGGTAGAGTCAAAGACGCGCGACAGATCGCATCCCGGCCCAATTCGCCACGGAATCGGTGCGTTGAGATAGTTAACGGTCTGTGTGCCGGGGGGTGGTTGACCACCTGTGCTAATCAGGGTTGGAACAGGTGGAGGATTAACAGGAACGCCATCTCCGGGGGCACTCGATCCACCTTGGTACGCTAAGGTGAAGTCCTGGAATTCCAGGGCGAATTCGCGATAACTATCCGCGCCGTTCTGCCCGGTGATGATTCTGGCCTGCCAGCTTGTCGGCCCTCCGTCAGAGCGCGTGCCGAATGTCTGGCTGCCATCATTCGATGTCCATGTCGAACCTTTCGGCTCAATCAACAGCCCGGCATAGAGACCCGCTTGCTGGTGCGTGGACGGGCCGAAGTGGTCGTGCGTGAACACAGTCCGGACCGTGTTATCCTTCCCTTGATTGTCGAAAAACGGATCGGCGTACCAGCGCTGGATGGTGGTTTGAGCACCCCACCAATTCTCTTTCGAACCCTTTTTGCACTGCGGCGGCAGCGGATTTCCCGAACAAATTTCTTTCGGAGGCGGCTGTGCCTCGCGTAAATCCGTCGGGCATCCCACACAGTGCTGCCATGAGCCGCCGGGCGCATTGATGGCATGGATGATCTCCTGCACTTCATCCGGGCTGAATGTGCCGTCCTCATAGTTCCATCCATTGCCTGCGCCGTCAGATGAGGTCACATCAAACTTCACCAGGTGGATGTGCTGTCCCAGAATATCTGTCGGCGTCCGCACCTGAAAAGCATCTTGCTCATAATAGTTAGGCACCAGGTTTGTATGCCAGTACTCGATGAAGTTTTCTTCCGAGTTGGCCCGGAAGAAGAGCGGTTCCGCATCGCGCTTCTTGTTAATAGTCGGTACGACATCCTCCCACAAGGTGAGCAGGCGCTGCTGCTGATAGTGCATCGGAATACGGGCTCCATTCCCACCGTTGTTGAATGTGACGTCCATTTGGATGGCAGCCGCCTTGTAGGTGCGCTTCTTACCCGCTGGCTTGCCGTCGTCCAGCATGGCAGGGTCAGCGAAAGGTGCACCGTGCTGCGGGCCATTGGGCAGACCGTTCAGAATAAAGTTTGCGTCTGCTGGAATAGGGCATTCCGGATAGTTTTGAGGGCCGAAGGGATTAGCGGGGCTTCCGTCCGGGAGGAAAGTCTTGCGGCAGCGTTGCGAGTTATACGCAATCGCCACTTTCTCGACATTCGTTCCGTCCTCGGGGAGTTGTATCGAATTCAGCGTGATGTAATCCTTGCTCCAATCAAGCGCGGTATGCTTTTCAGTCGTAGTGCCTCCGTTGTTCACGTGCCGCGGTAAGCCGCCGTCCAGCAACTGGCCTGGGTTGGCAAGATCGGGAGCAAAATCCAGCGGTGGGTGGGGCGGGCGAAATCCCGCGATACCCGGAATGAAGAATGGGAAACCGGGGTTCTCCTTGACATTCTGTCCGGTTTTATCGGGATTACCGGTCGTTCCATAAACTATCTGCCCGTTATCAATAAAGACCGGCGAGGGCATCAGCGGCATGGGCATCGTGGGCAAAGGCACGATGGCTGGAATGGGTGTGCCTGCTTTTATTTCGGCATCAGGCAAGGCGCGGGAACCTTTGGCAGGTCTACCATTAGCATCCAACATCGTCCCCATCTCAAGCACATCGTGAACGCGCCACATCGCCCACATGCCTTCAGCGAAGTGTGGATAGAAATGGCAGTGAAAGATCGAGTCGCCTAGCGTTTTGTTCCGATTCCCGCTCCCGTTATAAACCATCTCAAGTGTATAACTGGCCCCTGGGCTGATGAACTGACTATCCAGATAGCTTCCGTCGGAGCTGTTTGGCGATTGAATCCACTGGTGCGCGTGCTGATGGTGGACGTGCGTGACGCCCGTTCCGCCGTGGAGAATCCTGAATTTAATGTGATCGTTGAGATAGCTGTGATAGACGTTCGAGGGGTCATCAGCGTAAAAAGCTTTGGTCGCCTTGTAGCCAGCCGCCGGGTCTTGTATGGTGCGACCTAAACATGCGGCGTTGTCATTGGCGTCGAGCTTGAAAGTATCGGATGGCGTCAGCTTATTATACGTGCAGGGCGGCCCCGACGGCGGATTGGGGACCACATAGTTGGCTGGTACGTCCACGACCATCGCCGGGTCGCCGACTGACCATGCGCTCAAGAAGAACTCTTCATATTTACAATCAACACAGTTAGCCATCGGGCCTACTTTGATGCGGTTAGCATAGATTTCAGCGCCGATACCGCCTGTGCCGTAGTTAATGGCGAAGTCATCGCGTCCAGCTACGACTGTTGGAAACAGCGGGTTATTCCCATCCCAGAAAACATTAAAAGCCTGACTGGCAGACGGAAATACCTCGTGGTAGACAACCGTGACCTCTCGGTAAGGTTGTTTCCGATCCGGCAAAGCTGGGTTCCGACAGAATAATGGATCGACATTGAACCCCGGCTGACCTGCCTTATCGCACGGCGGTTCGGGCTTGGCATTTGGGCCAGCGCCTGTGGTGCCCGGGAACCTGCCCGCATTCGGGCCGGTGATGATCGCCGTCAGGTCGCTGTGATAAAGCTTGAGACCGCCCGGTTGCTTTTGGCACGTTTTTCCTACAACCTTGTAGGTGAAGTCGGCCATTTTCAGGATCGGGGTGCAGGCACGACTCTTATCCTTATAATTCGCCGGATACAAGGCGTCGTATTTGATGATCGGCTGCCCGAGCGGAGTATGTCCGTTATTGCCTTTGCTGTGATCAATCGCAAGCTTTAAATCATCTTGCGTGACTTGGCTGCGATACCACTCGGCTCCCGCGGGCTGGACATTTACTGCGCCGAAGAGTCCCTGAAAGAGTTGCTGCCCTACGGTGTTGCTATCACCCTCGGAATAGAGCAAAAAAGTTCCTTCCTCCTGGGCATAGAGCGTATACACCTTCGGTACGTTGGGAACGGCAAGACTGCTGTCGTTGACCCCCACGAAAGAACCGTCATCCGCGATGCTATGGACTAACTGCATCCCCTGAACATGGAGCGACACCCGCGGGGTGCTGGACGGACTGAAGTTTTTATCGTTCGCTGGATCAGGTAACTTTGGATTGGTGAAGTTAGTGAGAGTGATTTTCAGACAATCGCCTTGATTCGCGCGCAGCACAATCGGGCGCGCTCGCTTCCACGGCCTGAGCTGGAAATTGGACGGATTAGCGGGCGCATAGCTCATCACATCACCGCGGAGCGCATAAATCAGAGCGTTCGGCATGGAAGCGCCCAGACGGTTCAACATGTAGGGCTGGGCGATAGCCACCACATCGGCGCTAATGGTCCGCTGACAAGCAGGGGGAGGCGGTGGAGGAGCCGGGGCCGGTGTGCTTGCCGGGGAAGCTGTCGGCGATGGCGGCGTAGCGGTCGGCGGCGCGGCGGCAGCCGTCACGGGCGTGGCGTCACCCTTTGCCGAGTCCGTTTTAGCAGTCGCTGGACCAGGCTCGGCGTTCATCGCCACAGCCGGAGTTGTTGCCGGACCAGATACAGGTCCTGCCGCTACCGCCTCGGCCTTCGTCCCACTTGCTGAATTCGTCGCAGCGGCTGGCACAGCACTGGTTTGAGCGCGCGCCGTTACCGAGAGCAATGCGAAGGCGAGGGTCACGGTTAAGCAGCTAAGAAAGCTTCTGAGACGACTGTGACTGCTAAGCATATATTTTCTCCTTAAAGACAGCCGATAGAGGAGCGCCATTGATGCTCAAATAAGTTTTAGAGGCCCATGCTCGCGCTTGAGATAGGTGAGGCTAACGAAAGTAAAGAATTCGTTAGCGAGAATTATGAAAGACACGTGAGAAAATCAGGTACAGAACCCAGATTCGTTATGAGCAGCCAAAGCGTACCTCTTGCACCCGCCAGTGTCAACAAATTTTTTTGCTACTGGTCCTAGCGCTCAACCCGCCTGGACTTTAGATTTTCTATCATATCCGCCCTGGACCGGATAAAAGGTTTAGATTTTTAAAACTTCTCATGCTATCCTGCCTCCCCAACCCTTTGAACATCGGGGCCGAGTTTCTCACGGGGTTAGTCGCAAGAGATCGGGGTCGCCCTACAGGGCGAGCAGTCAAAACCGCTTCGTTCAGCCCCAGGTTGGTAGAAATCTTCTGAAGTACGGCACCCTGTCTTTGAGGGAACGCTTTAGCTCTTCAACTATCGAGGATTCCCAAGAGGCCGTTAATCTTTCCTCGCAACCGAAACGGACCTGAGCATGTCAGCCAAAGTAACAGTCATGAAGTTTGGCGGCACGTCCATCGAAGATGGGATGGCGTTCGAGCGCGTCGCGCATATCGTCAGCTTGTGCCAGAGTGAGCGCCCGGTGGTCGTAGTCTCTGCCATGAGCCGCGTGACAGATGCACTCCTCTCAAGTTTGCAAACGGCGGCGCGGGGAGAGATAAGCGTAGCGCTACACTCAATTGATGAGCACTTTGAACGTCACGCGCAAGTGGCCCGCAGTTTAGGCGCAACGGCACGAGCCGACATGATGTTGCTGATCGAAAGTTTCCGGCAGGAAATTGGAGAATTACTTCGGGCCGTCGCCGCCAGCCGGATAACGAGCGCACGCCTCCAGGACATGATCGCTTCATATGGAGAGCACCTTTCTGCCACTCTGCTCGCAGCCGTGCTTGAGGCACATGGGCTTCCAGCCTCTTATGTTGATGCGCGGCGATGTATCCTGACAAATGAAGAGCACGGGAAGGCCAAGCCGTTGCTCAAAGAGACGTGGCAGCGCACGCGTGCCGAGCTTGAGCCTTTGCTCAAGACGAAGAGAATTCCTGTCCTGGGAGGATTTATTGCCTCCACCTTGAAGGGCGTGACGACTACCATGGGGCGCGGCAGCTCGGATTACACGGCGACGCTCGTCAGTGCAGCTCTGGACGCGCGCGAGGCCCAAATCTGGACAGATGTCAGCGGAGTGCTAACAGCCGACCCTCGCTTGATCGAGACGGCGCGCACAGTGCCTCAACTCTCTTATGGAGAGGCCGCTGAACTGGCCCGCTTCGGCATTAAAGTGCTGCACTCGAAAATGATTCAACCAGCCGCTGAGCATGGAATACCTGTGCGCATCTGTAATTCGCGCGCGCCGGAAGAAGTCGGCACGCTCATTAGTACCTGGACCGGAGTAGCGCCGGGAACGGTTAAAGCCATCGCGCATAAGACCGGGGTGACGATGACCGAAGTCACTTCAACACCGGCATTGGTTGCCAACGGATTCCTGCCTGCGATCCGTAGAATCTTCGACCGGCATCAAACCGCTTTTGATATCGTAGCGACTTCAGACGTCGGTGTTTTACTGGCGTGTGAAGAGATAAGTACGCTGCCTCTAATCATCCAGGACTTACAGGAGGTCGGCTCCGTCGAGGTGAAAAGAGATCGCGCCCTCATCTGTTGCGTAGGAGAAGGATTACAGAGCGCGCCCGCTAGCGTGATAAAACTCTACCACGCTCTCGAAGAGATTGATTCCACGTTTACGCGCCAGAGCACCTCTGGCAACAATTTTATATTAGTCGTCGCTGAGGATTATGTCAGCAGAGTGATCAGGCAACTGCATCATGCGATCTTCGAGTATGATGCGAGCGAAGAGGAGCAAACAGGGTTGCGTGGCTGGGGAGAAGCGACAACTTAAAGATCACCGCCCCATCACGACAACTTTCTTAACGTGAGTTCGACATCTTTGTTGCTATCGAATCGGTTTGGAGAGCAGACGCTGCGGGTCTGAACTTCAACTCCGTCCCCTGGCGAGTGCGTAATTACGAGTAAAAGCGCGCCAGGCTGAAAAAGCGGTTTGTTGATCCATTTCACCCGGCGGTTCCGCAAGCCTCAGATGGCTGCAATCTGCTTCGCCGCGAACCCGCAGCAGTGCTCTGTCCCGATTCGTGGTTCGATTAGTGAGAAACCGCACGATAAATCCAATTCGCGGCTCATCGGATGTATTAGGCTTTGACCCGTGAACGATATTGCTGTGATGCAGCGATATCTCGCCCGGCTGTAACACAACATCTACTACACGTGATTCATCAACGACCGCCTTGACTCGCTCGCCGCGCAAATTTAGCAGATTGGGGTCATCTCGGACATTGTCGTGATCCAACACCCCCTGCTTATGAGAACCCGGCAGCACGCGCATGCAACCGTTCAAAGGATGACTCGGTGTCAGTGCGATCCAGGCCGAGATTGAAGGCGTAAGGTGTAGGCCCGAGTAAACGCTGTCCTGATGCCAGGACGCATAGCCGCAATCTTGCGGCGGCTTGTAGAAGATCAGAGTGCCGTCTATCAAAATATCCCCGCCCAGCACATCTTCGACAGCATTCAAGAGCGCGTCATGAGTGATCAATTGATAAGCCCAATCGAAAAAGAGATGGAGGCTATCGAATCGCTTCAGCGAACCTTCCCCACAGTTGTTAGCGATTGATTCGAACGCACTGCGAAACAGAGAGACCTCGTCCGCTGAGAACACTTTAATCGGGAAAAGAATTCCGTCGCGGTCGTATTGATCGAGCTGTTGCCTGGAAAGACTGGTGGTCACTACTCGACCCCTCCTGCCTTCAAATGACTGGACGCGGACCTGTCCGGCTCGCCGGAACTATTAACACCCAGGGCCAGAACAAACCAACGTATGAGAAGTTCGGCATTGTATCACGTGTCAAACGAGGGCCAAGAAAAAACCTCCGTTAAAGCAGAAGACCGCGCATGAGCGCGGTCTTCTGCTAAAAATTTTGGTGCCGAAGGGGGGACTCGAACCCCCACGAGTTACCTCACACGCCCCTCAAACGTGCGCGTCTACCAGTTCCGCCACTTCGGCTTTTTAAACGGTCGCCGATCTTCCGATCAGCTATTTGCCCGGCGCAGGCTGTGCCCCGCCGTTCGACCCATTCGCGGGCGTTTCCGGTGGAGCCGTCTGCACATTAGACTCTGCCGGGTTCTCTGGCACGCCTGTGTTCGCGGCCCCGGGCTGCGCAGGCGAGGCGGCGGGCGAAGCCTGCGGCGTCGGCGTTGGCGTCGCCTGCGACTCTTCTTCCGTCGTGCTCTGCAAAACAGAGGTCTTTCCGGTAAACGCAGGCAGCGAGAGCGCAATGGCGAGCAGCATAAATGCGGCGGCCGCCCCGATGGTTATTTTCGCCAGCAGAGTTTGCGTGCCGCGCGGCCCGAAGGCCGTGCTGGAGATAGCGCTTGAGAAGAGCGCGCCCGCGTCAGCCTTGCCCGGTTGCAAGAGCACCGAGACGACGAGCACAATGCACGTCAGAATAAAAAGAATATATAAAAGTGTCAGCAAAATATCGTTCCTCAAACTCTATTGTAATTAACAATCTCGGCGAAACTCTCCGCCTTGAGACTTGCCCCGCCGACGAGCGCGCCGTCTATGTCATCCTGCGCCATCAGGCCAGCGACGTTGTCGGGTTTGACCGAGCCTCCGTAGAGGATTCTGAGGGCGGCAGCAGCCTCGTCGGAGTGCCTCTGCGCGAAAACGCGCCGGATGAAAGCGTGCATCTCCTGCGCTTGTTCCGGCGTCGCTGTGCGTCCTGTGCCGATAGCCCAGACAGGCTCGTAAGCTATGATGATACGGTCGAGGTCTGATGCTGTCAACCCGCTAAGACCTCCTTCCAACTGCCCGCTGACGACCGATTCGGCGCGATCAGAATCGCGCTCGTCAAGGGTCTCGCCGACGCAGACGATTGCCGTCAACCCGGCGACGATGGCCGCCTGCGTCTTCTTTTTGACCGAGAGGTCTGTCTCGGAATAGAACTGCCTGCGCTCCGAATGGCCGATGATGACGTAGCGCGCCCCTGCGTCCTCCAACATCGCCGCCGAAACTTCCCCTGTGTGCGCGCCCTGCTCTGTCTCCGTCGAGCAGTCCTGGCCCGCCACCCCTATATTCGACCCTTCGAGCCGGTCCGCGACCGTCTTCAGAGCAGTGAAGACAGGGGCGATCACAACCTCGCAATGATTGGCATTCGCCACCAAAGGCTTCAACGCCAGCGCGGTCTCAACAGACTCCGAGACCGTCTTATACATCTTCCAGTTTCCGGCAATGACAGGCTTTCGCATGGTCACACCTAAAAATCTAAATCATCATCTTTGGTTTCAAGCTTAATCTCCTGCGCAACCAACTCACGCCACGTCTGCAAAACGCTTTCGTCTGCGCCTGAGCTTTGCAAAATCGTCGCTACTTCGCTCGTTTCATTCTTCAACTCAGGAAAGGTTAAAAGCAGGACTGCCAAATCACGCCAATCGGTGCCGGATTTAGGCTTTCCGCGACGAGCATGATAAGAGACAACTTTGCTGGCAGTCAGCTCAGCGGGCGACAAAACCTTAATCCCTTCGATTATCCGCGTTGCTGGCAATTGCGTGACAGGTCTCACATCAGCCAGATGGCGGTTCCCTTTCTTTTGCACTTGGTAAAGGCGGAATCCTTTGCCCTGCCCGACTTCGCGCACACGCACGGCGATGTGAAACTTTTGGCTCAGCAGTCCCCGCAATTCTTCGGCAAGCTCTTTGGCATGTAACGAGAGCAGATCAATGTCCTGTGTCATACGCGGTTCGTCAACGTAAGCGTTCACGGCTAGCGCGCCAAAGACAGCAACATCCTCGCGCCCGCGCAAAAACTCAAGCATCGTCTCTTGAATTGTCGCCAACGGCAGCGGCTCACTCATCGCAAACTCCCGAAATGTCAAAGCTCCAGCATTGAACATTACTCTTCAATCCAGCCAATAATTTGTGTGCCCTGATTGCCCCGCCGCAATCGTGTGAACGGCAGTTAGCTACAAAATTACCAGCCACAGTCGCTTCATCCTATTTGTCGCTCAGCGCCGCGACGCCCGGCAGCTCGTCGCCAGCAAGAAATTCGAGCGTTGCGCCGCCGCCCGTAGAGATGTGCGTGATGCGGTCCGCGACGCCCACCTGTGTGACAGCGGCGACTGAATCCCCGCCGCCGACGATTGTGGTTGCGCCGTCGTCGGCAGCTTCGGCGACAGCGCGTGCAATCCCGACCGTTCCTTCATCAAACGGCTTCTCTTCAAAGACGCCCATCGGACCGTTCCAGATAACGGTCCGAGCGCCTTTCAGCGCGTTGCTGAAAAGCGCTATGGTTTCGACTCCGATGTCGAGGCCGACCAACCCGACGTTGGTGAATTCAATCGGGATGGTCTTGCGGCTGTTGAGCGGGTCGTAGCTGTCAACGACCTGATGGTCCGTCGGAAGGAGCAGCTCGACCCCGGCCTCCTCGGCGCGCCGCTTAATCTCGCGCGCCGTCTCCAGCATATTATCTTCGACCAGAGACTTTCCGACGGTGAAGCCTTCGGCTTTGAAGAAGGTGTAGGCCATCGCGCCGCCGATGAGTAACTTGTCAACGTGGCGCTCGATGAGCGCATCAATGACCGGAATCTTGTCGGAGACTTTCGCTCCCCCGAGGATCGCCACAAACGGGTGCTCCGGATTCGAGATGACACGGCCCAGGTAATCCAGCTCCTTCTCCATCAACAGCCCGGCTGCGGCCCGCTCTACAAACTTTGTGATGCCTGCGGTCGAGGCGTGCGCGCGGTGCGCCGCGCCGAACGCGTCGTTAACGTAAAGGCCGTCGCAAAGATTCGCCAGCTCTTTCGCGAAACGGTCGTCGTTCTTCTCTTCCTCTTTATGAAAGCGCAGGTTCTCAAGCAGCAGGACCTCGCCGTCTCGAAGCGCGCTGACTTTGGCCTGCACTTCATCGCCGACACAATCCTCCGCAAACTCGACCGGCTTACCCAGCAACCTGGAGAGGTGCTCGGCCACGGGCCGCAAGCTGTACTTTTCGACGCGCTCGCCCTTCGGCCTGCCGAGATGCGAAGCGAGAACAATGCGCCCGCCCTGTTCCATCGCGTGCTCAATCGTCGGCTGCGCGCCGCGAATCCGCGTGTCGTCTTCAACCTTCCCGTCTTTTATCGGCACGTTGAAATCCACGCGGATGAAAACGCGCTTGCCTTTGAGATCGAGGTCTTTGATTGAAAGCTTCTTCATAGTGGTCAGTGGTCGGTGATCAGTGGTCAGCAGATTCAGCTTTTCAACTGACCACTGACCACCGACCACTGACCACTTCTTTTATAGTCCCTTCTGTGCCATGAATTTCACCAAATCGCGCACGCGGCAGGAGTAGCCCCACTCGTTGTCGTACCACGAAAGAACCTTGATGAGCTTGCCGCCGATGACCTTCGTGTATTCGGCGTCAACGATGGACGAGTTGGAGTTCTTGCGGAAGTCGCAGGAGACGAGCGGCTCTTCCGAAAAGCCCAGGATGCCGCGCAGCTCTTCGTTGGCGGCGTCCTTCAGCGCCTTGTTGACGTCTTCGGTCGTCGTCTCGCGCTCGACTTCTATGACGACGTCTACGAGCGAGACGTTCGGCGTCGGCACCCTCACGCTGATGCCGTCGAATTTGCCTTTGAGTTCGGGCAGCACGAGCGCGACGGCCTTTGCCGCACCCGTTGAAGTCGGGATCATCGAAAGGGCCGCGGCGCGCGCCCGCCTCAGGTCCTTGTGCGGCAGGTCCAGGAGCTGCTGGTCGTTGGTGTACGAGTGAATGGTCGTCATCTGGGCCGAGCGGATGCCGAACTTCTCATGAATCACTTTGGCGACGGGCGCGAGACAGTTGGTCGTGCAGGAGGCGTTGGAGATGATGTGGTGCTCCTGCGGGTTGTAACTGTTCTCGTTGACGCCGAGTACGACCGTCAGGTCTTCATTCTTGGCAGGGGCGGAGATGATGACTTTCTTGACTGTCCCGCGCAGATGTTTCCTGGCATCTTCCGCCTTGGTGAAACGGCCCGTTGATTCGATGACGATCTCCGCACCGACAGATTCCCAATCAATGAGGCTCGGGTCTTTCTCGGAGAAGACGCGGAACTCCTCCCCCTCAACCTTGATTCCGTTCTCCGTCGCGGAGATTTCGTGTTCGAGATTGCCGAGCACCGAATCATACTTGAGCAGGTGCGCGAGCGTCTGCGTGTCAGTCAAATCGTTGACGGCGACGAAATCAATATCCGGGTCACCGAGAGCCGTCCGGAGGACGTTGCGCCCGATGCGTCCGAACCCGTTAATGCCGACCTTGACAGCCATTCTCTTCCTAGCCTCCTTTATTCTGAACACATCCCACACACTGAGCGCACTCGCCCCGACAGGCAATATCTCAAGATAGAAGACGAACGCGCTTTAGTTTTGAGAAAAGCAAGATTATGCGCGCAATGCTTGAGTGTCAAGCGAGCGGTGCGGTGTGCATGGTTGTCAGCTCGCAAAGCTTGAAGTGCGCTACCGCTCGACGGCCACGACGCGGAAGCCGACGCTCGGAGATTCGTTCTTCTGAGCTTCGCGCTCGCGGATGGCGGAGCGCAGGCTGTCGCCGTTGCTGATCCAGGAGCCGCCACGCACAACTCTGAGCGCGGGGCCTCCGATCCATGCCGAACCATCCCTGGGCGCGCCCGTGTAGTTATTGTGATACGTGTCTTCACACCACTCCCAGACGTTCCCATGCATGTCGTACAGCCCGAATCCGTTCGGCGCGAAACTTCCAACGGGAGTCGTGTAACGCCGGTACACGCCTTTCGGCGCGTCCCCGTAAGGGGAGTTGCCGTCGAAGTTGGCCTGGTCAGACGAAAGAGAGTTCCCGAACGAGAAAGCCGTGGTCGTTCCGGCGCGGGCCGCATATTCCCACTCGGCCTCCGTCGGCAGACGGTATTTGCGCCCCGTCACCTGCGTGAGCCTGTCGCAAAAATCCTTTGCGAAGTCCCACGAGACATTCTCGACCGGGAGATCATCTCCCTGAAATTCGCTCACATTGATCCCCATCAGGGCCTTGTACTGCGCCTGCGTCACCTCATATTTACTCATGTAGAACGCCCTCACGGTCACAGTATGTTGCGGCCGTTCGGAGTTGTATCCCACACCTTCAGGCGAACCCATCATGAATGTTCCTCCTGGGACCAAAACCATCTCCAGCTTCACCCCGTTGAGGCTCTCTGTAATGGTTTGCACGGGCGTTGCGGCAGGCGTCGGCGTACTGGCATTGACGAGAGGCGTCGCCGTCTCTGTTGGCTGCGGCGAACTCGCCTGATTAATAGTGGCAGGGCTTCTACTTTCTGAGCTGGTCCGCCGCGTCAACGCGTAGGCGACGACGATTGCAGTCAACGCCAGAATCCCCACAGCGATGAGTATGATTGGAGTCTTCCGACGGGCGGGTGCTGAGGGTGGCGGCGGCGGCATTGGCGCGGGCTGTGTCGGGGGGACCGTTTTCTGGCCCAACACTAAATCCGTATGCCGCCAGGGGTCGGTCGCTGCCGCAGCGGGTGGTTGTTGTGCGACTTTCCTTTGAAGCTGGCGCTCGGCCTTCTCCTGTAGAGATTGTTTCGCCCGTTCCCCGGCAAGGCTCAGCGCCTCGCGCATAATGGTCGCGCTCTCATGACGATCTTTGCGCGCAATCGCCATCGCCTGGTGAATCACACCGGCGACGCCCGGCGGAACTTTCGGGTTAAGCTGCTGAATCGGCAGCAGCGGGTCCGGACGCCCGCTCTCCAACTGCTCATAGCGCGTCGCGGCGTCCGTCGGCGGCGCCCCCGTCAAGAGATGATAAAGGGTCGCGCCCAGACTGTAGAGGTCGCTGCGCTGGTCCGTTCCCTGCCCTATGATCTGTTCCAGAGGCGAGTAAACGGGTGTGTAGCCGTGCGCGCTCCGGCTGGTCAGAAGCGTCGCCATCTGCCCCGCCGCGCCTTTGGCGAGTCCGAAATCAATCAGGAAGAGGTCTTCCTGCGGGGTGAGCTTCAGATTCGCGGGCTTGACGTCGCGATGCAGGATTGGAGGCTGTCGCTGGTGCAGGTATTCGAGGACGTCCAGCACGGCGTCGGCCCACTGCAAGACCAGCTCGACGTGAAACGGCGACCCGCGACGCTCCAGCAACTCCAACAGGTCATAGCCGGAGATGTGCTCCATCACCAGATACTCTTTGTCACCTTCAACGAAATAGTCCATCACCTTCGGCAGCGCCTGATGCTGAAGATTGGCTAGCAGACCTGCTTCCCTCTCGAAGTCGCGTCGCGCCCGGCCGTCGGTCGCAACATCCGTCTCCTTGAGCGCGACGACGGCATTAACCCTCTGGTCAAGAGCTTCGTAAACCGTGCCCATCCCGCCGCGACCGAGCGGGCCGATGATGCGATAGCGATTCTGTAGAATGGTTCCGGGCGCGAGCATAAACTTTGTTTCTGGAAAGTACCGATCTTAGAATGTCTGACAAAACTCTGCGATGCAAAAGGACGCTCCACGAAAACACACGAAACGGCACGAAATTGATTTGTGTTGTTTAGTGTGATGCGCGTGGATCATCGGTTTTGTTAGGTACTCTTAGTTAATCCAAGTTGCTGGTTATAGCTGTGTGGAAAATATTTCAATTGCCACTAGCTTCAGCTAGTGGTTCAGGGTGCTCTGGTTCTTTCGGCTTGAGCCGAATGACAAATAAAATCCAGTTCCTTACCGCTTGAGCCTCACGATTCGGCTCAAGCCGATCCTTTTTAACCATCTTTGTCCACTAGCTGAAGCTAGTGGCAATTGATAATTGACATCTTGGGTTAGTTAAGAGAAATGAATCAATTCGCAAATGATTTCTTAACGGGTCCGCGGCTCTGCTACAACCCGAAAGCCGACGTAGTCGGCTTTACCCGGCGAGATGCTCGCGCCGCGATAGGCTGAGCGCAAGAGGTTCGCATTGTTGTTCCATGCACCGCCACGCAGGACCCTGCGAGTTTGATCTCCCCCTCTCAACCACGCGCTTCCATCTGTCGGGGCGCCATCGTAATTCTCATGGTCTACATCCTGGCACCACTCCCAGACATTCCCGTGCATGTCATACAACCCGAATCCGTTCGGCTGTGCCTGCCCCACCGGATGAGTTTGCGCTCCGGAATTCGCAGAATACCATGCCAGCTTATCCAGCATTCCCGCGTACGGGCCTGTTGTTCCGGCGCGACACGCATACTCCCATTCGGCCTCAGTCGGCAGACGATACTGATGCCCCGTCAGCAGCGACAGCCGCTTGCAATACTCCGTCGCCTCATTCCACGAAACACTTTCGACGGGACGAGTATCGCCGCGAAAGCCCGAAGGATTACTTCCCATCACCGCCTGCCACTGCGCTTGAGTAATTTCGTATTTGCTCATGTAGAAGCCCGGCACTGACACACTATGCTGCGGACATTCGTTTCTAAAACTTCCCATTTCGAATTGGGGCGCACCCATCATAAACGTGCCTGCCGGAATCGCCAGCAGCTCAAGCGATACGCCGTTCACGTTCTCACTGTAGGACTGCCCCGACTGTTGACTCGGAGTTGGCTTCGTCGTCTGAGATAAAGGCGCTGGATTTACGCCATCTTCACGCTTGCTTTGTAGTCCTCTGCGAATCATCAGGGCAGTGGCGATGATGAGGATGCCTGCCACGACGACCGCCGCTGTAATGAGCACAACCTGACTCTTGCGACGGGCAGGCGCGGGCGGATGAAACTCCTGGGTTTTCCCCTTTGCGCCACCCGTCTGCGGCTGAATCGCTATCGGAACAGTTTGCTGTGTAGGCGTGATTGCGCCAGCGCCTTCTTCCCGCGGTTGCTTTTCACGGCTTGCACGCGCTTCGTCGTCGTCGTCATCCGCTTCGGCAATCGCGACGCGGAGCGCGCGGCGCATCTCCGCTGCGCTTTCGGGGCGATTCTTACGCCTGATCGCCAATGCCCTGTGAATCTCTGCCGTGACTGCTTCCGGAACTTTCGGATTAAGTCCCTGAAGGTGCAGCAGCGGGTCCGGTTTCCCATCTTCAATCTGCTCGTCACGCGCAGGTGCGTCCGCTGGCAATTCAGCAGTCAACAGGTGATAGAGAGTGGCCCCCAAACTATAAAGATCGCTGCGCGCGTCTGTGCCCTGCCCTAAAATCTGCTCCAGAGAAGCATAGACAGGTGTGTAGCCGCGCACGCTCCGGCTGGCGAGTCCGGCGGTCATTTTTCCGGTCGTGCCTTTGGCCAATCCGAAATCGAGCAGGTAAATCTCCTCGCGCTGCGTGAGCTTCAGATTCGCAGGCTTGATGTCACGGTGCAGGATGGGCGGATTCAACCCGTGCAGGTACTCAAGCACATCGAGCAGCTCGTCGGCCCAGCGTAAGACCAGCTTGACGTGGAATGGCGCTCCGCGCCTTTTCAGCAACTCCGCCAGGTCGTAGCCGGGGACAAATTCCATCACCAGATACTCGCCGCTGCCTTCGGTAAAATAGTCCATCACTTTCGGCAGGGATTGATGGTGCAGGTTGGCGAGCAACTTGGCCTCGCGCTCGAACTCACGATGAGATGCCGCATCCGCCGCATTGCTCGCCTCTTTCAGTGCGACGACGGCGCTGACTCTCTCGTCAATCGCCTCATAGACCGTGCCCATCCCGCCGACGCTCAGGGGGCGCACTATGCGGTAACGGTTTTGGAGAATGGTATCAGGGGCTAGCATGCGCTTCTAAAAAATATGCGCGAGGAGTGATAGGTCCAGTTGAATAAAGCCTCTCTTCCGAGGCGGGAGCGTTGAAGTTGCCGCTGCATCTTAACGGAATCCCAAAGAAGCTGCCAGAGTGTCAACGGCCCGGCCAAGGTCCATTCATTCTCAGATGCCACTGTGGGATTCTTTACATCAGCGAAGAAACTATCCACGAAGCTACACGAAACCGCACGAAGTGGTTCGGATTTGTTTCGTGTTATTTCGTGTGGCTTCGTGGGTCGTTCTCTTTCCATTGAGAAGGCTTGATCCTGCGATCCCGCGAGTTTCGGTTTTTGAAACCGGCCGCACACGCGCCTCGTAGTAACCTTGTGCGCGAGAGCGTCCAGCGCTTATCTTTACAATGATTGAGTTATACGCTCGCACCTTTCGTTTGCCGCGCCAGATTCAAGGAGCTTTCAGTTTGATGTTGTCCAACAATGTTCGCAGATTTTTCCGAGCGACCGCGCTCTCCCTTCTGGTCGCAGGTGCGTTTGGCCTTCCCGCTGCGGCGCAAACACCGACACCGTCGCCCACGCCGCCCGCGAGCCCGACGCAGCAGGATGCGACCAGACCGCCGGGCGCTCAACGCAACCAGCCGGTACCGGAACAGGCGCGCCCCAGCACGCAGGACCCGACTGCTCCCCCGGGCGCACAGCAACCTGCGCCGCAGGCCCCGCCCGGCGTGAGCGTCACGCCGCAATCGGGCAGGACGCCCGCGCAGACGACCCCAGAGACGCCGACCTCTAACGCTGCTGAAACAAGTCCTGCGCCCGATCGGGCGACGGATCCTATGCAGGAGCCGCGCGAGCCAAACTTTCCGCAGATTCAAGCGCGCCCCGCGCCCCCGCTACCCAATCTGACGCGGCTCGGCGTCGCAAGCGACAACACGCTCACGCTGACGCTCAACGAAGCCATCCGCCGAGCCATCGAAAACAATAACGATATTGAGATCGCGCGCGACGACGTCAAACTGGCAGAGACTATTTTGCGCGCATTTCAGGGTGTCTATGACCCGCTGCTCACGCTCAACCCGGAGCTTTCGAATCTGGTTCAATCTCAACAGAGCACGCTCGGCGGGGCTTCCGGGCAGGCGGGCACGCTGACGACGACCGATTTCATCTTCGACAACAGCGTCAGCAAACTTTTCAGCATCGGCGGAGGCTCCTATCAGCTCTTCTTCAATAACCTGCGGCGCTCGACCAACTCGCGTTTTAATCAGATCAGTCCAGTCTTCTCGTCGAGTCTCGGCGTGACCTTCACACAGCCGCTCTGGCGCGACCGCTCGATTGACAACAACCGGCGACAGATACGTATCCAGCGCAAGCGGCTCGAACAATCGGACGCGGACTTTCGCCGCCGCACCATTGACGTCATCACGCAGGTGCAACGCGCCTACTGGGACCTGGTCTTTGCGCTGCGCGACCAGCAGAACCAGATTTCCAACCTGAACCTGACGCGCGAGAACCTGCGCCGCGTCGAGGCGCAGATCAACGCGGGCGCGATTGCGCCGCTGGAGCGCGCCGAAGTCCAGACAGAGCTTTCGCGGCGCGAATCCGACGTGTTGATAGCGACACAATATGTTTCCTTTGCCGAGAACATACTCAAGCAGTTGATCCTGCGAGATACGGCTTCCCCCGAATGGTCCGCCCAGCTGACGCCGACCGACACGCCGAGCTTCGACGCGACGCCCGTCAATCTCAGGGACGCGCTGACGGAAGCCCGCGCCAACCGGCCAGAACTGCGGCGGCTGAATCTCAGCCGCGACATCAACAGCATTGACTTGCAGTATTTCAAAAATCAGACGCGCCCACGCATAGACCTTCAAGCCACGTTCGCCACGACCGGGCTGGCGGGCACACCCGTGACGACGACGGACCCGCTCACGGGTTTGCCGCTCCCGAACACCGTGCCGAACAATCTCATCGGCGGCTACGGCCAGACGCTCCGAAATCTCTTCTCGCTCGACACGCGCAACGTCGTCGCCGGGGTCTCGATTCAAATCCCTTTGCGCAACCGCACGGCGGAAGCCAATCTCGCGGGGGCGCGTATTCAGCGCAACCAGCTGGAAGCGGCGACCAGATTGCAGGAGCAGGCCATCGAGGTCGAGGTGCGTAACGCAGCCCAGGCAGTCGAGATTGCGCGCCGCCGCGTGCTGGCCGCACGCTCCTCGCGTGAAAACGCGGAGCTGCAACTTCAAGGCGAGCAGCGTCTCTATCAGGTCGGGCGCTCGACCACGTTTCTGCTCTTCGCGCGCGAGAATGCTCTGGCCAACGCGCGCAACCTTGAGCTGCGCGCCGAGACGGACTACAACAAAGCGCTCGCGGACCTGCAACGCGCGACTTCCACGACGCTGCGAGTCAACAACATCATTGTCGAGACGCGGCCGACGCCGTAACCGGACCGACTCTTCAACTAATCCGATTTCGGAGTAAAAAGCGATGGCTCAACTATCAGGGACGTGGACGGGGACTTTGAGGTGTGAGAGCGGAGATGAGCTTCCGGCCGTTTTCAAGATCACCGAAAGCGGCAACCCGATTTACGAATACCAGACCAGGAGCGGCAGCCGTGAAGTCGAGCTAACGTTTCCGGGTCAGGCTGTAGCATTCGTCCCTCCTGACGGCGGGGTCATCAACGTGGTGGTTGATTCTCTCTCAGTCTCCCCGGACCACATCGAATTCCTGATTTCCGTTTCCGATGAGAAGACGAGCTGGGAGACGCTGAGCCAGAGCAGGGCCGCAATTCTTTACGAGGCGGCTTTGTCCGGCTCCGGACTGGAAGTCCGCATGACTGTTCGGTCCCAGACGACCTTCAGCCAACCCGGCATGGTCGTCCCCGGCGAGGAATCAACAATCGCCTGTAGCGGAACACTCCGTAGATAATTTTTGTTTGAAGATCACGGCCACAATCATCACTTTCAACGAAGCGGACAACATACGGGCCGCCTGTGAGTCCGTCCATTGGGCTAACGAAATACTGGTCGTGGATTCCGAGTCAACAGACGAGACGCGCGAGATCGCAGCCTCGTGCGGCGCCAAAGTAATCACGCGCGCCTGGCCCGGCTTTACCGCTCAGAAACAGTTCGCGGCCGAGGAGGCGAAGCACGAATGGATTTTCAGCCTGGACGCAGACGAGCGCGTTTCGATTGATTTGCGCCACTCGATTGAGGACCTGCTCTATACAAACGAGTCGCAGCTGGCGGACGGCTACCGAATCGCGCGCCGCTCGTTCTACATGGGCCGCTGGATTCGTGGCGGCGGCTGGTATCCTGACCACCAACTAAGGCTCTACAACAAAAAGCGTGGCCGCTGGCAGGGAGCCTACATCCACGAATCCGTGAAGATGGACGAGGGAGCGCGCGTCGCTTCGCTCGCGGGCGACATCCTGCACTACACAGTGCGCGATGCCGCGCATCATCATCGCATGATCGGTGAACGCTACGCGCCTCTGGCCGCGCGCCAGATGTTCGAGGGCGGACGCCGCACCACTGCCTTTAAAATAGCGACGGCCGGGGCGTCCGCCTTCATCCGCAGCTACATTCTAAAGGGCGGCTTCCGCGACGGCCTCGCCGGGTACTCAATCGCGCGCTTTGCCGCCCATCACGCCTTTTTAAAACACCTGATGCTCTGGGAGATGCAGAAGAAGAGTGACTAGTGCTCTGTCATGAAAGTTTTGGGCTTAAATCAATTGCCACTAGCTTCAGCTAGTGGACATCAGTTGACAGGAAACTGTTCGGCTTTAGCCGAAAGCTTTCGGCTCAAGCCGAATCTTTGATTGCTTTATCCTCCAGCTAAAGCTGGAGGCAATTCAAAGAACTTTCATTTCCCAGCGACAAGTAATGAGAGAGTGTTTTACCTGATTAAGGTGTCCGTCTTTTAGACAACCCAGTACCAGCCCCGTTAGGGGCAACAGAAATTCTTTTTACGGCACAGGCTACTTCTTAATCTCTTCACTTGTCACTCGTCACGGCTGTTCCCGGAAGCAACCTTCGCGGCGTCGGACCGGCGACGATCTGGGGTGTGGCCTGGGCGTTGACGACTTCGGTGAGCAATTGATCTTCCAGCTGGCGGTTGTCCCAGATACGATTGCCCTGATCCAGCATGGTGAAGAGAATGATTCCTTTGTCGTGCGTGTAAACGATTCCGGCGATACTCGCCATCCCTCCGTCAACTTCCGCGGTCAGCGTTCCGGTTTTTGCTACCACAGCGCCTTCGAGCCCCGTGCCCGAGAGCCTGCGCCGGAGCGTCCCTGCGTCGTCGCTCGCCACGGGCATGATGTCCGCCGGTTCCAAACCCTGACGCTTTGCCTCCTCTATGAGAGCGCGAATCACAGTCAACAGGTCGCGCGGCGTCATCAGGTTGTGCTCGCGCCCTGACACGGTCGCCACCTGCAAACGGTCGGCGGGAAGTTTCAGCTCCTCCACCAGAAACTGCGCGACTCCTTCCGCACCGCCGATTAAGGCCCCGATCTTTTCGGCCATGAAATTACTGGACCGCGCATTCATGTAGAGCAGAATGTCGCTCAGCGGGTTTGAGTTGACGATTGTAAGAGGCTGCCCGCCCGCTTCAGTTGCGACTATGACTTTCGGATTCCCCAGCTTGAGGGCTTTAACGAGACGCCCCCCGGACTCTTCCGCGTTGTTGCTGAAGTTAAAGCAGAACTCCGGCGAGACCACGACTTCGCTCAGCCGCTCGATGCCGCGCGCTCGCAGCTCCTTAGCGATGAGGCTCGCCCCGGCATCGCCGAAGGTCGGGTCGTTGCCGCTGACGTAGAGCTTCGCTTGCGACGAGGAGCTGTCGTCAAGCATGACGCGCGTCTGGAAACGGAAATCCGCCCCGAGTTTCCTCAGCGCGACCAGCGAAGTCGCGAGCTTCATCAGGGAAGCGGGGTTAAAGGCCACGTCCGGATTGAGCGAGGCGAGCACGCTCTTGCCGTCCAGCGTTTCGATCAGGACACCGTGGGCTTCAGTGTTTTCTCCGCGTGCTGCATACCAGGCAGCGGCGTCGAAAGAAGGCTTGGGTTCAGCCGTGGGCGCGTCGAGTCGTTTCTCTACGGGCGCGATGATTGCGGCCGTGTGCGCCAGGACCTCGCGCACTTTTATGAAATGAGGCAGGGCCGTCAGCGCCGTGACGGCCACCAAACCGCACGCGATCATCCAGTAGATTGGCTGGCGACGATTCAAAACTTCCCTCCGGCGCGATTTACATCTTTCGCAAACAAAGACGAAGCCTTATGATGCTTAAAGCTTCGCGGGCGCGTCAAGCACTAAATTTGTACGGACCAATCCGCGCTCGATACGGAACACTTTCAAATGGAATTCTGCTTCGGTCTCTTTTTCCTGGAAGGCTTTCTCGGTTTGCCCCTGTGGGTGACCTGCCTTTTCGTCGCCATCCTCGGGGCGATTATCGGGAGCTTCCTGAACGTCGTCATCCACCGCCTTCCGCGCGAGGAGTCCATAGTCTTTCCGAATTCGCGCTGCCCCTCATGCGGGGCGGCGATCACTGCCTTCGACAACATCCCGCTGGTCAGCTATCTGATCCTGCGCGGTCGTTGCCGCAAGTGTCAGGCTTCAATCTCGTGGCGTTATCCGGCGGTAGAGCTTTTGACCGCCCTCATCTTCGCAATCGTCTTTCTGTGCGACGCTTACCTGCGCGGCGGTTTAAGCCTGGCCATCCTCTTCGACCTCATCTTCGTCTCGGCGCTCATCGCGCTCATCTTCATTGATGCGGAGCACATGCTGCTGCCGAACGCGATCACGTATCCCGGAATCGTCTTCGCGGTGATAGCGCGCCTCGTGATCCCTTACGCTGTCAGTCCCTACGCGTTCGATGATTTCCCTTCGCTCGCAAGCGCGTTGCAGGGTTGGCCCGTGTGGGCCGTATCGCTCGCGGGCGCTGGTCTCGGCGCGCTCGTCGGGGGCGGAAGCCTATGGCTGGTGGGCTGGCTCTGGGAGCGCTTGCGCGGCGTGGAAGCTATGGGACTCGGCGACGTCAAGATGATGTTCATGGTCGGGGCATATCTGGGTTGGCGGCTGACCATCCTGACGATTTTTCTGGGCGTGTTCTCCGGCTCGATCATCGGAATCGGCCTGATGCTACGTCGGCGCGAAAGAAACATGCAGACGCAGCTTCCCTTCGGCATCTTTCTGGGCATCGGCTCATTCTTCGCGCTGCTCTTCGGCACAAGGATCATCATTTGGTACGTCTCGAAATTTTAAAGGCAGAGGTCAAATGTTTGTTTTGGTCTGTAACTGACCACTGACTACTGACCACTGACCACTGCTTTTATGGTCTCACGAAACGGCAGCAGAACCCGGTTAATAGTCGCGATGCTGGCAGGCGTCTTGCTGCTGGCCGGACTCTTTGCGCTGGCGCTCGCTTACCTCGCCCCGGATTCGATTTCGGCACGTGGGCCGGTCCTGCTGACCGTCTTCATCATCATCCTCGTCGTCAGTTTTCTTTTCATCGCCCTGCTCTTGCGAAGGCTCTTGCGCCCCTACAGGCAACTGGTCGGCGAGGCCGAGCGCGCCCCTATCGCCGCGCGTCCTGGCAAGCGATATGACGAAGGGCAGTTCGTGCTGGAGACCTTTCAATCCGTGGTTGCGAAGCTACAGGCTCAGCAGCGCGAGCTGGAAGCGCTGAGCGCAAAGGCCAGCGCGCGAGCGCGTTCGGCAGAGAAGTTCAGCGAACGGATCGTGGCGAGCGTCCCGTCCGGGCTTGTCGCGTTCGACGCGGGCGGGCGCGCGACCGTGGTCAACGCCCCGGCGCGCGCTCTCATTGAAGCGGACGGCGAAGCCGAAGGCCAGAGCGTCAGGGCACTACTCAAGGCTGTGCCCGAGCTGGCAGACATGGTCGAGCGCTGTTTGCAGACGGGAGAGGTCTATCGCCGCGAAGAGGTCATGGCCACCACTTTGAGCGGACAGGTCCGGCGCCTGGGCGCGACCGTCGCCCCGATTGACCTGATCCCGGAACAGGAAGGCGCGCGGGGTGCGCTCTGTCTCGTCACGGATTTGACGGAGGTGCTGCAACTGCGGGAGCAGGTGACGCTCAAGAGAAACCTGGAGAGTCTCGGCGAGATGTCCGCCGGACTGGCCCACGAATTCAAGAATGCGCTGGCGACGCTTCACGGCTACGCGCAGTTGATGCAGAGCCTCAATCTGGATGAGCGCGGGCGCGCGGCTTCCGGCGCGCTTGTTCAGGAGGTGCGTAACCTTTCGGAGATGGTTACGGCGTTCCTCAATTTCGCGCGCCCACAGCCGCTCGACCTGTCGGAGACGTCGCTTGCTGAGTTGATAAAAGAGTGCGCGCAGGAGTTGCGCCCGCTCCTTGAGGAGCGGCGCGTAGAGTTAAATCTCAGCGGCGAGTTCGCGCGAGCGCGCGCCGACGAGCGAATGCTGCGCCAGGCCCTGCTCAACCTGCTGCGCAACGCCGCGGAAGCGATTACTGAAGAAGAGGAAGAGCGCCGCGTTGAGGTCCGCGGGTCGAAAGAGGGCGATGCGACTGGGAGAACCTGGACTGTGATAGAGATTGAGGACACAGGCGAGGGGATTCAGCCTAATGATCTGCGACGCATCTTCATTCCCTTCTTCACCACGAAATCGAAAGGGCACGGCGTCGGCCTCGCGCTCGCACACCGTGTGATTACGGACCACGGCGGCACGCTTACGGCATCAAATTCAACCGAAGGCGGCGCAGTGTTCACGATCAGGTTACCAAATTAGGCGCGCGTGAAGCTGAACAGGTTTTGCCACAGAGGCACAGAGACACGGAGGAAAGAAGGCAGTAGGCAGAAGGCAGAAGGCAGCAAAGAGGTGCTACCTTGTCTGCCTTCTGCTTTCTGCTTTCTGCCTTCTGCATTTCTCTGTGTCTCTGTGCCTCTGTGGCTAATCAATTCTCAACACGCACGCGCTTGACGCCGAAAGCGATAATTCTCGCCGGAAGATTTCTCAGACCCGGAATGCGCAGCAGGAGGCGCAAGACGAGCGGCAGTTGAAACGTTCGATTCGGGACCAGGGCGTTGGCGATAATCCGTTTTTGAATGATTGTCTGAAACCTTTGGATCACGCGCGTCGGCCATTCACGCTCCTTCTGGACCCGCCGTAGGTCATCCGTTTTCACCTCGCCTGAGCGCAGCGGCCCTTTGAGAATATTCGCAGCCACGACCGCGTCCTGAATCGCGTAGTTGATGCCCACCCCGCCCACTGGCGACATCACGTGCGCGGCGTCCCCGATTAAGAGCAGCCCCGGCAGATACCAACGCTTGAGGCGGCTCGACTCGACCGAGAGCATCGAGACCTGTTTCCAATCCGTCAAATGAACGATGCGGTCAGCGTATTCCGGCGCCATCTCCGCAAACGAGTTCCGCAGCGCTTCGAGACCAGCGGCGCGCAAACTCTGGTAGCTGCCTTTCAGGATGAGGTAGGCCACCTGCCATTCTTCAAGGCGGTCAAGCATGACTACAAAATGGCCCTGACCGAAGCGCGCAACCGCGCCTTCGGGGTCGTCCGGTTTGCGCGGGATGCGAAACCAGAGCACATCCATCGGGGGCGAAGTCTTAAAGGGCTCCATGCCTGTCAGATGACGCAGACGCGAGCTGCGCCCGTCCGCCCCGACCGTCAGGGCCGCGCGCACCTCGTGCCAGCAGTCCTTCTCGCGGTAGCGCACCCCTCGCACGACCCCGTCCTCTTCTATCAGTTCCTCGACGCGCGCTCCCATCGTCAGTTGGAAGTTTGGATAGAGCTTCGCCTCCTTCGTGATGAATTCCAGGAAGCTCGCCTGCGGAATCATGGCGATGAAAGGAAACTTCGTCTTCAAACGAGAGAGGTCTGCTATCTGAACAGGTCCATCGGGGGTCATGAAGGTGAACTGCTGGATTTTGGAGTGGCGAAGCTTGAGCAGGCGCTCGGCCAACCCGATCTGATCCAGAATTTCGAGCACGGACGGATGAACCGTGTCCCCGCGAAAATCGCGGTCGAAATCTTCGTGAGCCTCAAGAAGGACCACAGGGATTTCTGCGCGCGCCAGCAGCAGGGCGAGGACGGCCCCGCCCGGACCGCCGCCAACAACGCAACACGCCGTCTCACGCGTCTCGGCCACGGGGCGGTCCGCGTCAAGCTCTTTTTTCGGCTCAGCCATTTTCTCACCTCGCAGTAGAGTGCGAGGAGGTCAAGGTCAGGATGACGATTTCAGGGGGGACGCGAAAGCGTACCGGGATGATGCTCGTCCCGATTCCTGTCGTCACGTAGAGGTGTCGGTTCTCTTCCACGATATGCCCGGCGGCGTAACGTTGCCCGAACTCGGAAGGCACATGCCTTCGCCCGAAGAACGGAATTATGACTTGTCCGCCGTGCGTGTGGCCCGCCAGGGTAAGACTGACCCTCGCGGGAATCAGTGGGAAGAGGTCCGGGTTGTGTGTGATCACGATCACGGGACTTTCATCCGTAACTTTTTTCAGAGTTCCAGTAATGTCCGCGCGGTTCGTCCAGGCGTCCGTGATACCAGCCACCCACATCGCCTGATCGTTCAATTCGATTCGCGCCACGTCATTCTCCAGCACGCGAATGCCGACATCTTCGAGCGCGCGCCGCACACGCTCGCCCCCATACGTCCAATCATGATTACCGAGCACCGCGAACACGCCGTAGCGTGCGCGCAAGCCCCTGATATTTTCCGCGATGGTTTCCGGTTCGACGACCGTCCCCCCGCGTACAAACGAGATGAAATCTCCGAGCAGCACTATTAAATCCGGCTCAGCTTGATTGACCTTCGAGACTATCAGTTGAAGTTTCGCGGAATTGATAAAAGGCGCGCCGACGTGCAGGTCCGAGAGGACCGCGACCTTCAGGTTCTCCAATTTCGCGGGCCAGTCCCGCAAACTGATGGTCACTTCCTTGACGACGAGTCGGTTCGGCTCGATGAAAAAGACATAGATGACCGTCAACACGAGACCGAGCGCCAACGCTGCGGCCGTGATTTTGAGGAGCAGCTTCTTTCGGAGTTTAGGAATCCGCATTAAAAGATTGCTCTTCCTTTGCGCTCTTTGCGGCTTGGCGTGAAATTATCTCTCGCCAAGCCGCAAAGAGCGCAAAGGGATTTAGATTTCGCCTCCCGGAAAATATTCACGCCAGCGGCGGTCAACCAGTTCCGCAATATCCTCGCGGACGACCAGCTCTTTCGGGAAGCCCGGCTTGAGGCGCGCGTCTATGACGATGGGCGCGCTGTAGGCGAGGTGGTGTCGCCGGACTTTCGTCTCCGCCGCGTAGACGTCGGTCGCAGGCTCAAAGCGTGTCCACGTCGCCCAGAGGAAGTCGGCCGCTTTCCGCGCGACGCTCGCGTCGTCATGGAGCACGACTAGCGGCCATTCTTCAAAAACTTTCTCGCGCGCCAGCCGCCCGGCCTGCTCCGGGTCTTTCTCGTAAGCCACCCCTTCGACTACCAGACAGCCGCCGCAGAAAACCTCTGCGCGGCCAACCCCGCCGGGCAGTTCGCCTCTGAACTCTCGCGGCAGCTCGCGCACGGCCTCCCCTAGCCCGAGCAGGATAGCCTTGCTCCCTTCGTTTACCTTGCCGCTCGTGTAGTCGAGCGTGTCCATCGAAACATTCGAGAAGATGAACAGGTCCGTTTCCGGAACAAAGCGCGCGAGCACGTGCTCGAACAGTTTCGGGAAATCTCTGAGGTCCTGCGGCGTGTCGGTCAGAATCAGGAACTTCGTCAGCGAGAGCTGCCCTTCGCCCAGGATGCGGAAGCCCGAAACCAGGGCCTCGCGTTTGTAACGCTCGCGGACAACCGCCGCCGCCAGCGAGTGAAAGCCAGTCTCGCCGTAACTCCAGAGGTCGCGAACGCTCGGCATCACGAGCGGGAAGAGCGGCGAGAGGAGTTTCTGCAAATAGTCGCCGATGAAGAAATCTTCCTGGCGCGGTTTGCCCACGACGGTCGCCGGGTAGATCGCGTCGCGGCGATGAAAGACAGCCTCGACGTGAAAGACAGGGTATTCATGCTGTAAAGAATAGTAGCCGTAATGATCGCCGAAAGGACCTTCGGGCCTGCGCTCGTGGGGCGCGACGTGGCCGGAGAGCGCAAACTCTGCTTCGGCGACGAGCCTGTGGCCGCGCCCCGTTGGATTCTTCGTCATACGTATCTTCTCGCCCGCGAGCAGAGAGCTCAGGACCAGCTCCGGAACGTCTTCCGGCAAAGGGGCAATCGCGGCGAGAATCAACGCGGGCGGTCCGCCGAGGAAGACAGTGACCGGGAGCGCTTGATTCAAGCCTTCGGCCGCGTGGTAGTGAAAGCCGCCGCCTTTGTGTATCTGCCAGTGCATCCCCGTGGACGCGTTATCGTAACGCTGCATCCGGTACATGCCCAGATTATGTTTGCCGGTCGTCGGGTGTTCCGTGTAGACGAGCGGCAGCGTGACGAATGGTCCGCCGTCCTCCTGCCAGGTCGTCAGCACCGGCAGCTCGTAGAGGCGGGCTGGTCTGTCCATCACCTCTGTGACGGGCGCGCGCTTCGTGTTGCGTGTTCCGAGCTTGAGCGCGTCGAGCGCAAGCGAGCGATGCTGCCAGAGAGCGCGCGGGCGCGGCGGCAAGAGGGATTCGAAGACTTGCACGGCCTCACGCACTAGGTTTTCAGGCTTTGGACCGAAGGCGCGCTCGATGCGCCGCTCCGTCCCGAAAAGGTTTGTGACTACGTGGTAGCGGCTTCCCTTCACTTTGTTGAAAAGAAGCGCAGGGCCCCCGCGCTCGATGACGCGACGGTGAACTTCGGCGAGTTCGAGATAAGGGTCAACTGCTGTGTTGACCTGGACGAGATCGTTTTCGCGTTCGAGCTGCTCCAGGAATGAGCGTAGGTTCGGGTGCATGCAGGTGCGAGTATACGATAATTATGAATTTTGAATGTTGAATTATGAATTAAAAGCTTTTGTCCTTAATTCAAAACTCAAAATTCAAAATTCATAATTCGCTTTAGCGGTAGCCTTCGGCCTGAAGCGCGAAGAGTTCGGCGTAGAGACCTCCGCGCGCAACCAACTCGGAGTGTGATCCCTCTTCGACAACACGCCCCTCGTCGAGCACGACGATGCGGTCGGCCATGCGCACGGTCGAGAAGCGGTGCGAGATGATGACGGCCATGCGCCCGCGCATCAACTCGGCGAACCGGCGGAAGACCTCGTACTCGGCCCGCGCGTCGAGCGACGCCGTGGGCTCATCCAGGATGAGCACCTGCGCGTCGCGCATGTAGGCGCGAGCCAGCGCAATCTTCTGCCACTCGCCGCCGGACAAATCCACGCCACCCTCAAAGCGCCGCCCCAGCATCTGCCTGTACTTTTCAGGGAGGCGCGCGAGCAATGTGGCTGCGAGAGATTTCTCGGCCGCGTTGATGATGACGTGCGGCGGCATTCCCTCACCCGCGCCGCCAGCCTCCTTTTTCACTGGACCTTGCGCATCCATTCTCACGCCTTCTGAGACTTCGTCTCCATTGCTATCTGAAGAGTCCAGGTATTCGCGCACGCGCTCAATCTCGCCGACGCCGATGTTCTCGTCAAAACGCAGGTCGTAGCGATAAAAGTCCTGAAAGATGACGCCGACGTTGTTACGCAAGGAAGCAAGGTCGTAGTCGCGCAGGTCCCGCCCGTCGAGGAGGATGCGCCCCTCTGTTGGGTCGTAGAGCCGCGCGAGCAGCTTGACGAGGGTGGTCTTGCCCGCGCCGTTGCCGCCGACGAGCGCCAGACGCTCGCCCGGTCGCAGGCTGAAGCTGACATTGCGCAACGCCCACGTCTCACTTCCGGGATAGCGGTAGCCCACGTTCTCGAAGACAAAACCCTGACGAAGCGGCCTCGGCACAGCGGACGCGCCCTCACGCGAGGTGACGCCTGGCTTGGTCTCGAAGAAATCGAAAAGATCTTTGAGATAAAGGCACTGCGTGTAGATTTGGCTTGCGCCGGAGAGCAGCCGGCTGATGAGGTCGCGGCTGCGCATGAAGGAGGCCGCCAGAAACGTCAGTGTGCCGAGCGAGATTGCTCCGCGCACAGCCCGCAGAAGAATGACGACATAAGCCCCGTAGTAGCCGAGCAGCCCGATGATTGAGAGCAGCGTGGCGACGACGCTCCTGCGTATCGAGAGCCGTTTGTTCTCTTCATAAAATTTACCAGAGAGGACGCGGTAGCGCTCGACGAGCCAGGGCGCGAGGCCGAACATCTGGACCTCCTTTGCCGGCCGGTCGCTCGCGCCCAGATAGCGCAGGTAATCCAGTTGACGACGCTCCGGCGTCCAGCGGAAGAGCAGTGAATATTCGAGCGACGCGTAGTGCGCTTCGCCTAAAAAGCCCGGGACGACCGCCAGCGCGAGCAGCAGCAAGAGCCAGGGGCTGTAAATCAGAAGCACCGCGCCGAGGCTGATGAGCGTTAAGGCGTCCTGCCCAATCGAGAGAAGCTGCGCGAGCAGCCCGATTCTTCCGGTCGTCTGGCGACGCGCGCGGTCGAGCTGGTCATAAAAGTCCGGGTTTTCAAACTGGTAAAGGTCGAGTGATGCGGCGTGCTGCATCAGCAGGATGCTCGTGCGGTTCGAGAAGAGGTCGCCGAGCAAGCTTTCGACAACCGATGAGACGCGCGACAGAGTTTCGCCCAGAAATGCGAGCGCGATCTCCAGGGCGACCAATTGCCAGAGCCGGTTGGTGTCGAACGCTTCGCCGCGAGCGGCGACCACCGCGTCAATGATGAGCTTTCCGACGAGCAGAATGGCGACGGGAACGAAGGCACGCACGAGCCGCAGCAAGATCATCGCCACGGTCAGCCCGCGATGCGTTTGCCACACGAGCCTGACAAACGGCGGAACGTTGCGCAGCACAGCGATTCTCTCGCGCAGTGTGGGCGACTCCGGCGTGGAAGGCGGACGACGCCTTGATGCTTGCGGGGATGACATCAGAACAACACCTGTGCGCCCAGCGTCAACTCGTCAGGCCGATGACCGACTCCCAGGCGGCCAGGGCGCGAGGCAGATCATATTCGGAGACGCGTGCGCGCGCAGCCTCGCCCAGACGGCGACGCAACTCTGCGTCACCCGCCAGCCTGCGCAGGGCTGAGGCCAAAGCGGCGGCGTCGTTAACGGGGACGACCAACCCGGTCACTTCGTCTTCGACCAATTCGAGCAAGCCGGGCGCGCCGTTACTGACGATTACAGGAAGCCCGCAACTCATGGCTTCGAGCAGTGCGTTGGGCGTTCCTTCGACCCGTGAAGGCAAGACGAAGAGTTCCGCGGCGTGGTAAAGGGGTTGTGGGTCTCGCACTCCGTGCCAGTCCACGCGTCCCGCGACACCGAGCCGCTCGGCCCGCACACGCAATTCATCATTGAGTCTGCCGTCGCCGACGATTGCGAGCCGCCATCCTTGGAGGTCGTCGCCCGCGAGCGCGAAGGCGTCGAGCAGAACGTCGTGGGCTTTGTCCCAGACGAGCCGACCGACCGTGAGGGCGAACGGCGTCGGCGTTGAGACATTGGCGTGACCATTGCCGTTGCTCTCCAAGAGTACAAGCGGGTTGGGGACGAAGGCCAATTTCCCGGCGTCAACGTATTCGCTCATGTCGCTGAGCGCTCGGAGCGTGTTCGCCGTGACGAGATCGGCGCGGTTATAGAGCTTGCGCGCCAGCACGTCCCAATATTTGTATCTTGAAAGCCTCTTCGGATCGTTGCGCTCGGAGATGACGATGCGCGCCTTCATTCTCTTGCAAGCCTTCAGCGTGATGATGTTGATGGGCGTCCCCATGGAGACAATCAATGGCGACTCAATATGCCTCAGAGCGCGTCGCAGCAGAATCGCCTCGCCAGCGTAAACGATGCGAGAGTAAATGATCGCCAGACGCTTATAAGAGAGATGAAAAAGCCCGCCGAAGATGGCGCTCAAAAGCCAAAACCTCGACTGTCCCACGCCGCGAAATCTTCCGGCGAGCCAGCGCAGCAGGTCAGAGATACGGTTGAGCCCGGCGCGATCTATGATTACATGATGGATGGACGGGTCTAGTTTGAAGAACCGGCGGCAGTCGTGCAGCGTGATGACGCAGACCTTCCGCCCGCGGCGGCTCCACTCGTTGGCGAGCGTGGAGACGACACGCTCGATGCCTCCCGCGTCGAGACTGTTGCAGATAAATATCAGGTCGGCAGAGAAATCAACATGCCCCGGCATGATGGCTCGCGCAAAACACCTTTACTGAAGATATTTAAGGCAGCGAAGTCGTTGGATGATACCACAGCGCAGGCAGCAGACGTTCATCTTCAGGGAGAGCTATTTTGCTCCGCCTGCCTCGGACGCGTAGGCTTCTCAAGGGGCTTCTCTTCCTGCCGCCGCTCGATCTCCTTCTGAGTCTCTTGCGCCGCTTCGACAATCAAAGGATCGAACGATTCCAGGTATGGCTTGATTCGCTCGATGGTTTCCGCATTGCCAATCTTCGCCAGAACCTGCAGGAGCTTGATCTGCGTGTTGCCGTTCACACGTTCGAGGAAGAGGTAAAGAGGATCGGGTGTCTCCAACAGCGTGAGGTACGAGAAAGCCTGTCGGAAGCGTGAAGAATCCAGGTCGCGGACGACCGCGAAGAGGGCTTCCGTCTTACCGAAACGATAGAGAGCCCAGTCGAGCGCCAGTTTGACGCGGGCATTCTTCTCCTGAAGCCGGTAGCCTTCGACGATTCGACGTCTATCCGTGGCTTCGAGCCGCGCCAACTCTTCCGCGCCGTGCTGGCGTACGAGCGGGTCTCGACTCGAAAGCTGTTTCAAAGCCGGCGCAGCGGGGTCTTCAACGGCTGATTGATCCTGGCTCTCCTGCGCGTGCGCGATTGAAGCAAAGATGATGACGAGCAATAAGGTGAGCAGCTTTTTCATAGGTTCTCCCTTCGGCATACGCGCGCTTGGATGCCCTCGCCGCAAATTAATGTTGCACGCCGGGGCAATCCGAACAAGAGAGTCCCGTCAGATGTTCATCACGATTCCGCATTTAATCAACATCCAGCGGGTTGATGAAGGGTTTGTCCTTGTCCTTCTCGGCGCGTTTCATCGCCTCGCGGAATTTCTCTTCGAGCAGGCGCTCGCGGTCCTTCAAGGAGCCAAGCTCCTGCTGGAAGATCTGGTCGCGCTGCTGTTTCTGCTTGTCCAGGCCCTTCAACATCTCGTCGAAAGAGGCTACGGGCTTGGCCTTCTCCTCGTGGGAGATAATCGCCCCGGTCTGCGCGTCTATCGTGAGCGTCGCCTCACAGCCCGGGCAAATCACTGTGAATCGGTTGTTGTCTGACATTATCGAGCTCCTCACTCTGCCTTTGCTGGCGGGAGTATAACATTAGAGCCGTTGTGTTCAGGAATGCGCCGTGTTCCAAGAAAAAGGGCAACCCATTGCAGGCTGCCCCGTTCAATTCCACGTTTGAGAAGTCAGGACCTTAAGGCGTGACCACTTTTTTGATCGCTTTGCCGGCTGACTTTGCTCCTTCGACGGCCTTCTCGCCGACCTTCTTGGCGCGATTGCCCGTCCCCTGGATCACGTCCTCGGTTTTGTCAGCCGCTTCGCTGCCTACGTCCTTGGCCTTGTCGCCGACTTTCTCGCCGACATCTTTGGCCTTGCCTCCAACGTCCTCGGCTTTGTCCGCGACAAACCCTGCGGCATTAGCAATCTCGTCGCCTGTCTTTTGCAGGACAGCTTCGACGTCATTGGCCGGGATTTCTTTCTCTTCGCCTTTGACTGAATAAACCCTGGCCGTCCGCTTGCCGTCGCGCGTCGTGATGACGACTTTGGAGATGCGCGGGTTGTTCTTGTAGATGCGTGTCTCTGTCGTGACGCCGTTTGCCTCTGAAGTTTCTGTCGAAAATTCCGTGGGCGTCTCGACGCTGCTCTTCATATTTGTATTGGTCGTGGTTGACGCATTAGTCGAGTTGGTCGTGTTCGATGAATTACCGCCCCCGCAACCCAACATCAAAGCCAGAGCCAACGCGGCCGCTCCCGTCATCAGCTTAATTCGCACTTTCTATCTCTCCTCCCACTTAGTGATTTTGAACTTGAGCCTTCGCAAGCCTTTTCAAGACGGCAAGCAATGTGCCAGTTCAGAGCGCAACCCAACTCTTTTAATTTGAGTGGAACGAAGCGAAAAAGGCCAAAGAAGCGCGCGAAATACATACGCTTCGAGAGCGCGGCGTTTCTTTACGGTACGTGGGGATTTAAAGAATGGGTCAGCCGACGAAGACGGCGACCATCAAAAGCCCATGAAATGGGCGACCGTCTAAAGCCCAGGGCGCAAGCCCTGGGACAAGACAAGCATTTAATCGCCAAGCCCGCGCCAGCGGGCGACAGTCTAAAGCCCAGGGCGTCAGCCCTGGGTCACCAGCGGGAAGAAATATCGAAGCCCATGAAATGGGCGACAGCCCAATTTGAATTGCGGGCGGGCACCGACGGGCTGTCGCCCGCTCGCGCGGGCTTGATGGGTTAAATGCTTGTCTTGTCCCAGGGACGGACGCCCTGGGCTTTAGACGGTCGCCCATTTCATGGGCTTTAAAAGGTGGGGTTAAAAATTTGGCAAGCGCGAGACGGGGATCGAACCCGCGACTTTCAGCTTGAAATATTGGAGCGGGAGACGAGGATCGAACTCGCGACAACTTGGTTGGGAACCAAGGGCTCTACCACTGAGCTACTCCCGCTCGTTATCAACCGGCGTGGCTGTTGTCAAAAGGTAATCGGCGGCCCAGTTAATCTTGTGAACTTGTCCGTTCAGCGTCGGAACTAGCCTCAAAGAAACGCCGGCCATGCCGAACTTTTCAACCGGGACTAAATATACTTCACCACTGTCGGGATGCAAAACGGCAAACAGGTCGGCCAGCCCGTAATAGCCCTGTTTGGTTTGGCCGTTGCCCGACTGGCTATAGCTGTTAAAGAACAAGACTCCATTCTTGATCCTGCCGGTCTTACACTGCACGCGGCGTAGGCTGACCGTATCGTCAATCACAAAATCGTATTTGTGACCGTCTCCGAAGGGAATTAACACCAAGTAACCCGCGGCGGCTAAGGCAGCCAGGATTTTAGCCTCAGTCACAATACCCTTTTCTCTAGTCTGCATGGCTGCGTCTCCAATACCACGCATGCCTGAGAGCCAGGGTGGAAGCCTAGGCGGGCGCTTACTTTTTCAAAACACGGGAAAGATAATCAACCTGCCAGCTGAGTGTCAACTGAAGACGGCCCGACGCTCATTTGGCTCAAGCTGATTTCCCGTCAATCAATCCGCGCGCAACTTCGCCCAGGCGTGCGGTGTCCTCGGGTTTGCGCAGGCAGCCCTGCGCGCCGGCCTTGAAAGCCTCCTGCTCGTCCAAGAGCTCCGCGAATGCCGTGTAGAAAATAATCGGCGTCGTCTCATCGAAGCGGCGAATCTCGCGACACAATTCGAGCCCGTCCTTGTCCGGCAAACCGATGTCCAGCAGAATTAAAGAGAAGTTTTTCGTGCGCGCCTGCGCCAGCCCCTCGTCAGCCGTCTGCGCCGTCACCACCTCGAAGCCCTCGCTCTTTAAGCTGAACTCCACCAGATCGCGCGTGTCCGAAGTGTCCTCTACGAACAAGATCTGCTGCGAATCCTCACCCATTTGACCAACCCCCCTTTCGATAATTATGAATTATGAGTTTTGAATTTTGAATTAAGGAAAGCGGCGCCGCCTTCAATTCAAAATTCAAAACTCATAATTCATAATTCATAATTTAGCCTGTGTATTTTTTCATCAACTCGGACCAACGTCCCTGCGCTTTGAGGATCAATTCGCAGACTTCACGGACTGCGCCGAAGCCGCCCGGAAGCTCTGTGACGTGGTGTGCGGCTGCGCGACATTCCTCGGCTGCGTCGGCGACGGCCACCGCCAGCTCCGAACGCTGCATCAACGGAATGTCCGTCACGTCGTCCCCTATGAAAGCCACTTCCCTCTCGTCCATCTCGGCCTCTTTCAACAACTCCTCAAAGTCGCGCTCCTTGTTCCATGTTCCCTGGCGGACGTACTTCATTCCGAGCTCGCGCGCGCGCCGCTCCACCAGACTGGACGTGCGCCCGGAGATGATACCCGACTGAAGTCCCGCGCGATGCAGGAGCACTATGCCGTGCCCGTCCCGCGTGTGGAAGCTCTTCTCCTCGTCGCCGTTCTCCAAGAGAGTGATGCGCCCATCCGTCAGGACGCCGTCACAATCCATTAAGAGCAGCTTGACGTGCGCCGCCCGCCGCTCGATCTCCTTAATCTCTTGCATCTCCTGCCGCTATCGCACCTCGAAAAGTTCAATGCCTGCGAGTTTCCACGCGCCGCCCGTGCGCTGAAGGATGTACACGGCCGTGCCCGATTGCTGGCGGCCGAACTGTTTCATATCAATGCTGACGTCAGCGGCCAGACGATTCGCGTCCAATGGTTCCGTGCGGATGACGCGCGACGTCCAGGCTTCCGGCTGGCTGCCCACTATCCCGGCGACGAAAGAGAACAACTCTCCAGGCAATATCAAAGCATCGAGCTCCGTCTTCCTTCCGCCCTTAATCGCCTGATCCAGTTGCGCGACGAATGTGCGCACGGATTCGTCCGGCACCGGTGCAATGTTTGCCGCAGCCTCGGCCTTGATGCGTCCCAAACGCGCGGCGAGCCTTGAGGCGTAATCGGCGTCCGTTCGCAGGGCCTCGTTACGCACGCCGAGCTTCGAGACGAATTCCGCTTCGATGCGGACCGCCTCATTGAAGCGGCGCGCGGCCTCCGCGGCCTGCCCGCGGCGCAAACTGATCTCTCCGAGACCGACGTTGCCCCAGGCGAGCGTCCCAGGCGTCGGGAACTGATCGTTGAGCGCCAGGCGAAACTCTTTTTCGGCTTCGTCCAACTTGTTCTGCGCCAGAAGCGAACGGGCCAGGAGGATGTGCCCCTCCTGCAGGAGTGGGGAAAGCGCAATCACCTGGCGAGCGGACGCCTCCGCGCCGGCGAAATCCTGCGTCGCGAACTTCGTCGTCGCTTCGATCAAAGGGTCTCCGGCGATGACGACGCGCGGGGCGATGTCGTTCGTGTAATCCAGTTGCGGATAGAGCTTGTCAGGATCAACTTCGGCGCGAGTGATGCGAGCCCCTGTATTGAAGGCCACTTCGCCGAAGTCATGAGCGGGGATGGTCGCCTGCACCGTCAGCCGCTCGCCCGTAGCGGTAGTCGCCACGACCGTCACGTTCGCTTCAACTGCTCCTGTATTACGCAGGGCGGCGACCCACTGCGCCCCTTTCTGCTGCGGCAATCCGACCATCAAATCCATGTCCGTAGGCTGATCCAGCTCAAGGTCCAGCAGACTTTTGAGACTCGCGCCGCCGCGCTCCACGAGCGCCGCGCGAAGCGCCGCCAGAGTCAAACCTTGCGGGTCGCGCGCCCCCGCCTGCAAAGAGGAACGCAGGATATTGAGCATCGGGTCACGCCCGAGTGCGCGCTCGATCAGACGCCAGACCATCGCGCCCTTAAAAGGGGCCGAAATCGAGAAAGTCTGGTCGAGTGGATTGCTGCGCGCGAGCGGGCCATCAAATTTAGCGACCGCGGCATAGGCCACGCGCTGGCGCGTCTTTTCAGCTTCGGCCGCCTCGCGCCCCAGCTGTTTCTCTATAAAGAGCGTGGCGAGATATTTTGAGAGACCTTCGCGCAGCGAAACGCCTCCTTCGCCGCGCAGGGGCGTCGCCCCGCCGACCCACATGCGCGCCACCGTCTCGGCAATCTGTAGGGCCGTGACGGCGTCTAACTTCGAGCGGCGAAATGCAGCGACGTCCAGCAGGGCCGTCCCCCCTTCGCTGAACCCCGCGCCACGTTTGACGGCGACCAGCTTGATAGGAATGTCCGGCGCTGTGCCCAAAAGTCCTGCGTAGAAGGAGCGCGCGCTGGCCGCGAGCGCGATCAGCTCGTCAGCACGCTTGCGTTCCTCCGCGCTCGCGCCCTTCGGCATGAAGGCGATAATGCCGTTTGCGTCGCCCGCGCCCTGGTTCATGTCCCAAGAGCCTGTCAGGAAAAATGGCTGGACGTTAAGCAGCTGGTCGAAACTCTGACCGCTCCCGCGCCCGGAGGAGATCACAGTGTCGCCCCCCGCCCCGTTAACCGTAAGACGCAGCGGCGCGTAATCTGCCCCGCGCAGAGCATAAGGCGCATTCGCAACCGGATACCAGTAAGAGCGCGGGAGAAACTGGCTCCCGGCTATGGAGAGGGCGGCATTACCGGAATTCTCCCCGATCGGCAGTCTGTACTCGACAACCGCCGTCACGCTCGCCCCTGAGGCAATAGGTGCGCCCAGCGTAATCGTAATCCTTTGCAAGGTACTACTGGCGACCCCTTCCTGGCGCGCGCGGCTCTCCTCACGCGACGTGAAGGGGGCTGTCGCATCGTTGATGGTTACTGATTTGACTTCCGCTTTCGGATTGAGCCGCAGACTCAGAGTTGACCCGGCGCCGCGCCCGATGTTGCGCGCCGTGAGTACCGCGCGGGCGGTCAGGGCGCGCTCGTTCGGCGGGGCGTTGACGGTGATGTCGAACTTCGTTATCTGCCACGCCGCACTCGCCAGAGTTTCATCCTGCGCGTGCGCGGCCCCGATAGGGTATAGAAGAAAGCAGAGGGAGAGAACAATAAGAGTGCGAGCTGTTTTCATAGGCTAAGAGATTACTAAGCGGAGAGAGTTCACGCAAAGCCGCAAAGCTCGCCAAGATATTGCTGATCCCTTTTCGTTCTTAGCGTCTTTGCGACTTTGCGTGAAATATTCGTCGCTTATCCAAACTTAAAAATCAATCTGTTTTATGGCGGCGGACGAGCTCATGTATGTCGCGCAGCATGTGCAGCAGGGGCCCAAGACGTTCGAGCGGGAGCATGTTCGGTCCATCCGACGGCGCGACTTCCGGCCGGTCGTGGACCTCCATGAAAACAGCGTCCACACCACAGGCGACTCCTGCGCGCGCGAGCGGTTCGATGTATTCCGGAAGCCCGCCTGTTGCATTACCCAATCCCCCCGGCAGCTGCAACGAGTGCGTCACGTCGAAGACGACTGGCACGCCAAACTTGCGCATGATCGGAAAGGCGCGCATGTCAACCACCAGATTGTTGTAGCCGAAGCTGACGCCGCGCTCGGTCAAAAGCAATTTACGACAGCCGGCCTTTTGCGCTTTCTCCACGATATTGCGCGCGTCCTGCGGAGCTAGAAATTGCCCCTTCTTGACGTTGACTGCGCGTCCAGACTGCGCCGCCTCGACAATCAGATCGGTCTGCCGCGAAAGGAAGGCCGGAATCTGCAGGACGTCCGCGACCTCCGCCACGGGCAGGACCTGAGAGACGTCGTGAATGTCTGTCAGCACCGGCACGCCCACCTCTTCTTTGACGCGCTTGAGCACCTCTAATCCGGCGCGCATTCCGTGGCCGCGAAAACTTTCGGCGGACGAACGATTCGCCTTATCGAACGACGACTTGTAAACGAAATCCAGTCCAGCGTCGCGCGCGCGTGCGGCACATTCGCGCGCCATCATCAGTGCGTGCTCCGCCGATTCGATGACGCAGGGTCCCGCGATGATCGTCAAACGGCCGTCGCCGAACGTGGCGTCTCCGACTGTGAATGATTCTCCACGCAACTCTTCTTTTCCCTGTCTCACTTAAAAAGGATTCTTTATAATTTTCTTTGCTTTATTATAAATTCGCTTGATCGTTGATGGCTTTTTCGGCTGCCCCGTGTGAGCAGTCCGCTGCGGCCCTGTATTTTTGCGCGACGGTTGGCGCTGCGAGCCATTTTCACCGCCTTCGTTTGCAGCCTCAGGTGTTGCGCCAGTGACCGCTCCCGGAAGAGTCAGCTTAGTTAAGGCTTCACCGATATTGTTCGCGGCAATGATCTTTCTTGGAGAGCGCATCAAGATAAATGCGAAGGTGAGGGCCGCGGCCACAAGGATGATCAGCGAAATCAGCAGGATGGCTAAAGGGCGCGACAGCAATCGTGCCTCTCCCTGTTTCTTACCGAAGAAGATTCTGAAACGCGCGATGGCGGGGGGGCGAACCGGCGCGAATATTTCCGCGGGATAATGGACCGCCGGATATGCCGGAGCCAAATGGCCGTCGCCTGCATTGCCGTCACCCGCGTTCTGCGAATTCGCTTCGAGAGGCGGCGTCGCTTCGACGGACTGGGCCGCGAGGGCCGCGGCGCGCGACTCTCTTAACCGTTCGATGTCAATGACGAGCCGCCCGGAAGGCGTCTCCGTCCCGGCGCTCCGCAACGTGTCAATGGTGGGCGCGCTCAGACTCGCGGCGTGCTCAAGCCCGAGACGATCCGCCACAGAGTGCAATTCGCGGCGAAAGGCGTTCGCATCCTCCGGCCTGTTCTCCGGCCTTTTCTCAAGCGCCTGCATGATGAGCTCTTCAATCGCCGCGGGAATCGTGGCGACGAATTCGCGCGGGCGTCGCGGCGGAGCCTGCGCGTGCTTGACGGCGATGGCGATAGGGGAAGTGCCGCTGAAGGGAGTCGTGCCCGTCAACATCTCGTAAAGAATTATGCCGAGGCTGTAAACGTCCGAGGCGGGCGTCAACTTCGCCCCTTCGCACTGCTCGGGCGACATGTAGCGCGGGGTCCCGATCATCGCGCCGACCTGAGTCAGCGTCTGCGGGTCGTCATCATCAATAGCTTCGGCGGCGAGCTTGGCGATGCCGAAGTCGAGCACTTTGACGAAGGGCGGCGCGTCCTTGCGCTGGACTATGAAGATGTTCGCGGGCTTCAGATCGCGGTGGATGATGCCCGCGTCATGCGCCGCACCGACGGCCGCGGAGGCCTGTAGCATCATAGAGACGGCGCGCGCCGTATCGAGCGGGGCCTCCCGCAGCAGAATGTCGCGGAGCGTGCGCCCTTCTAATAGCTCCATGACCAGATAAACGAGCCCGTCCGGTGTGGTCCCGAAATCGGTGACGGTGACCGCGTTGGTGTGCTGGAGCCGCCCGGCGGCGCGGGCTTCGCGGCGAAAACGGACCTGCGCTGCTTCATCCTCGACGTAGCGCGGGTTGAGGACCTTGACGGCGACGGGGCGATCAATCAACAGGTGGGTCGCGCGATAGACTGTGCCCATGCCGCCGACGCCGATGCAGGAGTCCAGACGGTATTTATCATCCAGGGCCATGCCGACCAACGGGTCTGAAGGGAGGTCAATCGCCACAGTCGCGTCAGCTTGTAGGGCCGCCCCATCCTCCGGGCAGACCTCGACCGCTCCGGCGAAGTCCTGACCGCATTTCGGGCAATGAAGCATTCTCGTAAATCGTAAATCGTAAATCGTGAATAGTAAACTGCTGGAAGTGCGCTGCGTTAGCCGATTTACGATTCACGATTCACGATTCACGGCTTTTAGTCGTCTCCGGCCACGCTCGCGCGCTCCTGCAGGAGAGGCTCAGTGGCGTCCCCGTTATCCAGGGAGGTCTCGTTCCGGACGCGATTCTCATGGGCCGCGCGGACGAAAGAGGCAAACAGCGGATGAGCTTGAAGGGGCTTTGATTTGTATTCCGGGTGAAACTGGCAACCCAGAAACCAGGGGTGCGCGTCGCGCGGCAGCTCCACGATCTCTACGAACTTGCCGTCCGGCGATTCGCCGCTGATGACGAGCCCTGCGCGCCGCAGCGTTTCGCGGAATTCCGGGTTGAATTCGTAGCGGTGGCGGTGGCGCTCGCTGATCTCTTCCGCACCCTCGTAAACTTCCCGCGCGAGCGAGCCTTCGGCCAGCCGGCAGGGCCACGCGCCGAGGCGCATCGTCCCGCCCAGTTCTTCGACGTCAACGAGGTCGCGCAACTTGAAGATCACTGGATAGGGCGTGTTCGCGTCGAACTCCGTCGAGTCTGCATCCTTCAGGCCGCAGACGTTTCGGGCGTACTCGATGCAGGCCGTCTGCATTCCCAGGCAGATTCCGAAGTACGGCGTCCTTGTCCGGCGCGCGTAGCTGATCGCCTTGATCATCCCGGCAACGCCGCGCTTGCCGAAACCGCCCGGGACGAGGATGGCGTCGAAGTCGCGCAAGCGGTCTTCATAATCCTCTTCCATCAGCTCTTCGGATTCGATCCAGCGCACGGCAACGCGCAGATTATTGGCGACGCCCCCGTGCGTCAGCGCCTCGCGCAAAGATTTATAGGAGTCTTCAAGCTCGACGTATTTGCCGACGATGGCGATGGAGGTCTCGCCCCCCAGCGGCTCCCTGATGATGTTGACCAGCTCGCGCCAGCTTGAGAGGTCGGAATGCCCTGCGCGCTCCGTCATGTTCAGTAGCGAGACGATCAACTCGTCCAGCTCCTGCTCGTGGAAAGCAAGCGGCACGTCGTAAATGGTGTCCACATCCATCGCCGTAATCACGGCGGACTCTTTAACATTGCAGAAGAGCGCGATCTTCGAGCGCAGGTCGCGCGGGAGCGGGCGCTCCGAACGGCACAGCAGGATGTCCGGCGCGATTCCTATCTGCATCAGCTCGCGCACGGAGTGCTGCGTCGGCTTGGTTTTCAACTCGCCCGCGGCGGCGATAAAGGGGACTAGAGTGACGTGGACGAAGATGGCGTTACCAGCCCCCTCTTCGTTCCTCATCTGGCGGATGGCCTCCAGAAACGGGAGCGATTCGATGTCGCCGACCGTGCCGCCGATTTCGACGATAACCACGTCGGGCCTGTCCGCGGCGCACACGGCGCGGACGGCATCCTTAATCTCGTTGGTGATGTGCGGGATGACCTGGATGGTCTTTCCAAGATAATCGCCGCGCCGCTCCTTTTCGATGACGGAGAGATAAATGCGCCCGGTCGTCCAGTTATTCGATTGTGAGAGGTGGGCGTGCGTGAAGCGCTCATAGTGCCCCAGGTCCAGGTCCGTTTCCGCGCCGTCGTCTGTGACGAAGACTTCGCCGTGTTGGAAAGGAGACATCGTGCCGGGGTCAACGTTGATGTAGGGGTCGAGCTTGATGAGGGCGACGCGCAGGCCCCTGGCCTCCAGCAGACAGCCGATGGAAGAAGCGGCCAGCCCTTTGCCCAGGCTCGAAACCACGCCGCCCGTCACGAAAATGTATTTAGGCATCACACACCTCGAATTTCGTGAATCGTGAATCGTAAATCGTGAATAGAGAGAACACGCTTTCTCTTGTCACGATTTACGATTCACGATTCACGTTTTCATTGTCGTCACCTGATTCCTGTTCACCGTCAAGATAACCCTGGCGAAAATCTTCCTGCACTTCGGCTGCTTTTCCGGCCGCCGGGTCAATAAATTTTTGCAGTCCCAGCGCCCCAGCGCCCATCATCCCGCGATTCTCATGCGCGCGCTTTTCAAACTCCTCGACCGTCAGAGGTTTCGCGGGGCGCGTCAACAGATAAAGCCCGCCGAAGACGATCAGGAGAATAAAGGCTAATCCGATTAAGTCTCTCATTATTTCGTAAATCGTTTGTTCGTAAATCGTGAATCGTAAATCGTGAATAGACGAAACTAACGTTCGACGATTTACGATTCACGATTTACGACTGACGCCTCCAAAATCTTTCTCACTCGCTCCAAATCCTGCTCCGTGTCAACGCCGATCGAAGGCGTGTGCGCTTCGATGACTTTGATGACCGCGCCTCTTTCCAGCGCGCGGAGCTGTTCCAGCGCCTCCAGGCGTTCGAGCCCAGATTGCGGCCAACGCGTGTATTCTAACAAAAAGCTGCGGCGGTAAACATAAAGCCCCGTGTGCTTGCGAAAACTTGCGAGCAAAGCTGGCTCGCCAGCGAGCGCTGCGGCGAGCGTTCCGTAACGGCGCACCGCATCGCGCGGGAAAGGAATCGGCGAGCGCGAAAAGTAGAGCGCACGGCCCGAGGCGTCCGCGACCACCTTAACCACGTCCGGGCTTAATACGTCGCTCGCGTCAGTGATTGTTTCAGATGTCGTGACCACCTGCGCCGCATCGTCTTTCAACAACTCATCCACGGCCCGCTCAATCGTCTGAGGCGAAATCAACGGCTCGTCGCCCTGTAGGTTGACGATCACTTCGACGCCTGTGAGCGCGGCGGCGACTTCCGAGAGGCGGTCGCTCCCGCTCGGGTGGTCCGCACGCGTCATGACCGCCTCGAACCCTGCCGCCTTCACCGCCGTCAGAATCCGCTCGTCATCCGTGGCCACAATCGCGCGCCCGACGTTGCGTGCGCTGAGGGCGCGCTCCAGGACATGCAGAATCATCGGGCGGCCCGAGATTTCGAGCAGAGGCTTACCCGGCAATCGAGTCGAAGCGTAGCGTGCGGGGATGATGGCGACGGCGTAATGCTGAGGGGTTAGGGCCGTGTGATTCACGGGACAACAAGATAGCGCGCCAGACGAAAGAAAGTCAAAAGAAATTGGTGGCGGAACTCAAAGCTTGCGCTTCGGGCCGACATCCCATTTCCTGCATCGTGACTAACGGGGGCCACTCTGATACGGGGACTCCTCATTCTTTTACCTTTTGACTTTCATTCCACTCGCGGGCTACCATGCCCTTTCCCTGATTTACAAGCTTTGACGCTTCTTTTTATTTGCGCTTCTTTCGGGTAAGAAAACTTAATGCCGACGGGTACGACTGAGAACATCATTGATCTTGTTGGTAACACTCCGCTGCTTCACCTCGCGCGTTTTGCCAGGCCGCCCTTGGCGGATATTTACGCTAAGCTCGAATACCTGAACCCGGGCGGGAGTGTGAAAGATCGGGCCGCGCTCGGGATGATACTCGATGCGGAACAACGTGGGGTTTTGCGTCCGGGCTCGACCATCATCGAGCCGACGGCCGGGAATACTGGAATCGGGCTGGCGTTGATCGGCGTGGCGCGTGGCTATCGCGTGATCCTCTGCGTTCCCCATGGCTATTCCCGCGAGAAGATGAAGATCATGGAAGCTTTGGGCGGCGAGATCGAGTACGTCACCAAAGAGCAAGGAATGAAGGGCGCCATCGAGCGTGCGCGCGAACTGGCCGCGGGGATCAAAGACAGTTTCGTCCCGCAGCAGTTCGAGAACCCTTCCAACCCTTGCTTCCACGAACAGACGACGGCGCAGGAGATCATCGAACAGATGGAGGGACGCATAGACGCCCTGGTCATCGGCGCTGGAACGGCCGGGACTTTCACGGGTGTTGCGCGGGCCGTTAAAAAACTTAACCCGGACGCCTTCTGCGTTCTGGTCGAGCCGGAGGGCTCAATCATCGGCGGAGGCGCGCCCGGCCGGCACAAAGTCGAGGGCATCGGCCAGTCGCAATTCATCCCCGGCAACTGCGAGCTGGACCTGGCCGACGAAGTAATCATGATCTACGACGACGAGGCTTTCGCCACCGTGCGCAAACTGGCGGAGACGGAAGGCGTGCTCTGCGGGGGCTCTTCCGGCGCGGCGGCAGCCGCCGCTACGCGCGTCGCCGAACGCCTGGGAGCGGGCAAGCGCGTCGTCACAATCTTTCCCGACGGCGCGGAACGTTACATGAGTCAGGGAATCTTTGATTAACGATGAACGCGGAATGATGAACGATGAATTGATCTTCTTTTCATTCATCGTTCCGCGTTCATACTTCATCATTTAGCTTATGGGATTCGCAACGACAGCTATTCATGCGGGACAGGAGGCCGACCCGGCGACCGGCTCGGTGACCGTCCCGATTTACCAGACTTCGACGTACGCGCAGGAAGGACTCGGCAAGCACAAAGGCTTCGAGTACGCGCGGACACAGAACCCGACGCGCTCCGCGCTCGAACAGAACATCGCCGCGCTCGAAGGCGCGCGCTACGGTTACGCCTTCGCCTCTGGGATGGCCGCCATTGACGCCACGCTCAAACTCGTCAAAGCGGGCGAGCACGTCATCGTTTCGGACAACACTTATGGCGGCACGTTCCGCCTCTTCAGCCGTATTCTCGCGAACTACCAGATCGAGTTCTCTTTCGTTGACACTTCGGACATCACCAATGTCGAAGCCGCGATAAAAGAGAACACGCGGATGGTCTTCGTCGAAACGCCGACCAACCCCGTGATGATCGTGACGGACCTGCAGGCCGTCTCCGATCTCGCCCACGCGACGGGCGCGCGCGTGGTCTGCGACAACACGTTCATGTCGCCTTATCTACAGCGCCCGCTCGAATTTGGTGTTGACATTGTGGTGCATTCCACTACTAAATACCTGAACGGTCATTCCGACGGCGTGGGCGGCATCGTCGTCCTCAACAACGAAGAGGATGCCAACTGGCTCGGGTTTGTGCAGAACAGCGCGGGCGCCATCCTTTCGCCTTTCGATTCGTGGCTGGTTTTGCGCGGCACCAAGACCCTGGCGCTCCGCATGGAGCAGCATGATCGTTCGGGGCGGGCCGTCGCGGCGTTTTTAGAAGAGCACCCGAAGGTGCGAAAGATCTACTACCCGGGCTCGCTCTCGCACCGCCAGCACGACCTGGCGAAGCGGCAGCAAAAGGGTTTCGGCGGAATGGTAGCTTTTGATGTCGGCTCGCTTGAGGCCGCGCGCACTGTGCTAGAATCTGTTAAGCTATGCACGCTCGCGGAAAGCCTCGGCGGTGTGGAGACCTTGATTTCGCACCCGGCCACGATGACCCACGCCTCCGTCCTGCCGGAAACGCGCTCGCGCCTCGGCATCACGGAGGGCCTCGTGCGCATCTCCGTCGGCATCGAGGACACCGATGATATTATCGCAGATTTAGATCAGGCACTTGAAAAACTGCCGTAAATCGTGAATCGTAAATCGTAAATAGAGAAAAACCTGCTTTTCACCATTTACGATTTACGATTCACGATTTACGATTCGCTTATGATTATTGAGCTTCACGCAAAATCCGACGTTGGTCGTGTACGGCGTGGGAACGAAGACAATTTCCTCATCCTTGATCTGACGACCGGGCAGGCCTGGACCGGC
>Ga0268243_1000003_pt1 | contig 198574 bp, 153 predicted proteins | sample BulsoiMagMametaG_FD_200254 | JGI IMG/M metagenome (GOLD analysis project Ga0268243, IMG submission 200254) | Bulk soil microbial communities from Mexico - Magueyal (Ma) metaG (v2) (version 2) | ecosystem: Environmental > Terrestrial > Soil > Agricultural land | place: Mexico: Magueyal...
AGATGTTTGACCACGAGAGACGATTGACATTAAAAAGTCTTGGTCAGCTTGGCTCAGTTTAAGGTGTTCTTTTTGCATGTCTTTAAGAGACGCGCAAAACATCAATAATTTTAGTTTCCAATGTATTTAGCCTCTTCAATCTTAGGCATTTGCATTCCGGGGATTGGGGTGGCTGTCAATGGGTATCAAATCCGCAACGACAGCTTCAATCTTTTCTGCATCTTGCTTGAAAAGCATTACACGCTTGCCGATCTCTTTAATTAATTCTAGCGATGGAAGGGGCATTGCCCTTATCTCTGTTGCGCTTACCTGCGTGTTACCGCTGAAGGTCCGAAAGTATGTGTCAATCACCGAGCTATTAAACAAGGCGGCTAATCCATAGATTTCTTCTTCAGATAAGGAGCCGCCACGCCGATGAACATAGTTGAGATGATTCTCCAGTCCGATGAGCGACGAGCCTAAATCCCCTGCAAGGAGAGGTGCTGCAATAAGGCGTCGTGCGGCTTCCTTGGCGCTGAATCGTCTCATGAGTATGTAATTCCTATTAGGAACGAGCAATGGCAAAGAACGCTCATTGATTTCGATATACTGCTCTTTGTCTTTAATATTGACCGGCCACTTGACGCCCATTGGTATTATGTTTTGCATCCACAGTAGAGGGGCGTGTGTCCCTGGGACTTCCCCGCTTTTGGAGAGAGCAGCAACTGCTCTAAAGGGAACGACAGGGCCTGTTGAAATATCCATTCCGTAAGCATGAAGACTCCCAGTCCAGGAGCGCACTAAACGAGAAATGTCTTCGTCTTCGAGAGCGACGGGTATTCGTAGTATTTTATCTCGGGTGCGAACGTCTAGGACCTCTGAGGTGGTTAATGAGCGAACTCTTCTTGCCTGTAAATCCCTCACCCCTTCGCTGAATGAGATTTCCACCTTCCCTTCATCAGGGAGTGTAAACCAACCATCGGCGCGCCGTGTTAGCAGGATGATATTCTCCTGTAGAATCTCGTCGCGCCCGAATGCATCGCTCCGCGAGCCGAAGAGATGTATTGCCTTCGGTTGCATCATTGCAAAGAAGCGCTCTCGGAAAAGATAGAAATAAGGTCCGGCGGCAAATGAGCGGGGTACAATGAAAATGAGCTCTCCCCCTGGCTTCAGCAATGAAGCCGAAACAGCCATGAATAGGGCATAGATGTTTGGCTGCCCGTGCACAACGGCTGCTGCTGCTTGGGCGCGGGGATCGGACTTTGGAATCTTGAAGTAAGGGGGGTTCGAGATGACAACGTCGTATTTGCTTCTTTCTGTATCTTCGGCGGGGAAAAGGCGCGGAGGGTTGTCAAGAGTTTGTGCGTGTCTCAGCACAAAGTCTTCGGGATAAATTTTGTACTTCAGCCGAATCCCCCGCGTCAGAAGCCACTGTCTGGCATATTCCAAACAAGATTCAAGATAAAACAATAGTTGGGCGTCGTGCTCATAAGCATCCAGTTGAATTTCGAGGGAGTCGGTTCGGCGCTTAGCTAATGCTTCGAATAGAGCGCAGGACAAAATACCCACTCCCGCGCCAGGATCGAGGACGCGCACTGGGCTCGTGGACAATGTGCAAATCCGGGCCATGAAATCAGCGATACCAAGAGGCGTGAGATATTGACCAAAACGTTTCTTGTGTTCAGGTGCGGTAAATGCGGCAAGTGAATGTCCGACGCGGTCGGCATAGGCTGCTGGGCGCTCATCCTTATAAGGCATCAGCAAGTGAGGCTTGAAATTCGCGCTTATCATCACCTTTGTATGATTGGTTTTACTATTCACCTGACTCTATACCAGACGAGTTGAGCATCGGAATATTAACACCTTTCTCACGCGCCGTCTCGATTGCTTCCTCGTATCCGGCGTCAACATGGCGCGCCACACCAAGGCCGGGGTCGTTCGTAAGCACGCGGTTGAGGCGACGCGCCCCTTCGTCCGTGCCGTCGGCGACTGACACCTGGCCGGCGTGTAGTGAATAACCGATGCCGACGCCCCCGCCGTGATGAAAAGAGACCCAGCTCGCGCCGCTCGCTGTATTCAGAAGCGCGTTCAGAATAGGCCAGTCCGCGATGGCGTCCGAGCCGTCCAGCATCCCTTCCGTCTCGCGGAAAGGCGAAGCGACGCTTCCGGTGTCGAGATGGTCCCGCCCAATCGCTACGGGCGCTTTCAATTCGCCGCTCTTAACCAGATCGTTAATGGCCTCGCCCATGACGGCGCGCTCGCCGTAGCCCAGCCAGCAGATGCGCGCGGGCAATCCCTGAAACTGCACGCGGTCACGGGCCAGCGTCAGCCAGCGGCTCAGGGTCTTATCTTCCGGGAAGAGCTCAAGCGCTAGATCGTCCGTCTTGCGTATGTCCTCTGCCGCGCCCGAGAGCGCGACCCAGCGAAACGGTCCTTTGCCTTCGCAGAAAAGCGGGCGAATGTATTCGGGCACGAAGCCTGGAATCTCGAAAGCGTCCGTACAGCCGGCGTCGAATGCCTGCTTGCGTATGTTGTTGCCGTAATCGAAAGCGACCGCGCCCGCGCGTTTCAAATCGAGCATCGCTTCGACGTGCCGCGCCATTGATGTACGCGCTTGCTCAACGTAGCCGTTCGGGTCTGTGCGGCGCAGTTCCTCCGCTTCTTCTAAATCCAGTCCTTCGGGCACGTAGCCGTTCAAAGGGTCGTGCGCGCTCGTCTGGTCCGTAACGGCGTCAATACGGATGCCGCGACGCACAAGCTCAGGCAGAACTTCGGCGCAGTTGCCGACCAGCCCGATTGAGATTGCGCGCTGCTGCTCACGCGCGTCTTCACAGATACGCAATGCTTCATCCAGATCGAGCGCGAGGCGGTCGCAGTAGCCCGTGCGCACGCGCCGCTCGATGCGCGAGCGGTCAACGTCAATGCCCAGAAAGACCGCGCCGTTTAAGGTGGCCGCGAGCGGCTGCGCTCCGCCCATCCCGCCCATCCCGCCCGAGACGACTAGTTTGCCCGCGAGGCTTCCGCCGAAATGCTTGTCGGCCATCGCCGCGAAGGTCTCGAACGTGCCCTGCACGATGCCCTGCGTCCCGATGTAAATCCAGCTGCCAGCGGTCATCTGCCCGTACATCATCAGGCCGCGGCGCTCAAGCTCGTGGAAGTTCTCCCAGTTCGCCCAGGCTCCGACCAGATTCGAGTTGGCGATCAGGACACGCGGCGCGTACTCGTGCGTGCGAAAAACCGCGACGGGTTTGCCTGACTGAACGAGCAGCGTCTCTTCCGCCTCAAGCTCTTGCAGCTCGCGCACAATCGCGTCGAACGCGGCCCAGTTGCGCGCGGCCTTGCCGCCCCCGCCATAAACGACCAGATCTTCGGGCCGCTCGGCGACCTCCGGGTCCAGGTTATTCATCAGGCAGCGCAAGGCGGCCTCCTGATGCCAGCCCTTGCAATTAAGTTTCGCGCCGCGCGGCGCGCGAATCGTTCTCGAACTCAAAACGGCTCACTCCCTGTCATCGCTTTTCCACAGACGGCTCAACCAGCCGCCGGACCCACGCTTCGATAGCTGCTCAAGCTCGCCTGCGTCGAGCCATGCGCCGCCGCAACCGCTACAGACGTCAACCTCCACGCCCTCGAAGACGACTGGTTCGAGTTTGCCATCACATTTCGGACAGTGCAGCGCGGCTGCCGCTTCCGCCTTCGCCTTCTCTTCGGCGGACATCTTCGCGCGCAGCTTCTCAATCGCCTCGCGCTCCTGGCGTCTGAAATATTCCTCCTCCAGCCCCTTTCGACGGTCATCTAAAATGTCTGACATAGTTTCTCCAGTAAGTGTATAGCCTTTTGTCGCGAGGCGATTCTGACCCGGCGGGCAGGAACTCTCTGACTCAAGGCGGATTCTTTGAATTCGCTAATCTAATAACAGAAAAGAGGCCAAAGCGCGAGCGCCCCTATAGCGAGTTCGCCACTTCAGCAGCGTAAAGAGCGTGAGGGAAATAGTCCCTCACGCTCTTTACGGTTAATGCCTTGAAGGCGGGCGGCCCCTGGCCGCGCTATGGAGACTAGGGTTTCACCAGCGGGGATTCTTTGTCGTCAACGAAGACATCCAGCACTGTGAAATTCGAGGGGATCATGGTCGCGAAGGCGTGGTTGGTCACGAGCGCCGAGCCGTGTTTGTTAAAGGCGATGTTGGCCGGCGAATCGTAGGGGAAGATCGGGCTTCCCATAGGATTGCTGAGCCGTGTCTCTTCCGTGCCGTCGGGGCGCAGGATCGAGATGCCAGAGTTGAAGGGCGCGGCGAGCGCGACGTAAAGCTTGCCGGACCTGCCGAACGCTATCCCGTCGGGCGCGTCGCCGTTGTATTGATGAAAGATTTGCAGGTCGGCAGCGGTCGGCGCGGCCACCAGCGGCAACGTGTAGATTCGTCCTCCCAGAAAGTTTCCGAATTGACCGATGCCTTCGGCGGTCAGCGCGAAATAGATTTTCGTCTGGTCGGGACTCAGGCGAATGCCGTTGACGCCGAACGGGGTGTCCAGACTGCTGTGCTGAAACCAGATCTGAGGCTGGCCGCCGCCCGGCGGGATGCGCCAGATGGTCGCCTGAAAGGAGTCCGTCTCGTACAGATTGCCCGCCGCGTCAAAGGCTATATCGTTCGGCAACGGTGGCGAATCAAGGACCGTCGGCGAGCAGGGCGCGGACGAGCTGGCGCAGGGCTGTAGGTCCGGCAAGGGGCTGGCGTAAATCTGCTGCTGCCCGCTGCCCGTATCTATCCGCACGATGCCGAGTTGAAGATTGACGACGTAGAGATAGCCCTCCCCGTCAAAAGCGATGCAGGAGTTAGCGTGCGGAAACTGGAGCTGTTCTCCCTGGATGGTGTAAGTCTCCACCAGCTCTCCGGTGTCCGTGTTGAAGGCAAAGACTTTCGACGGCGGCGTGCCCGCGGTGTCAAAACTGGCGGGCCCGGCCACGTACACCTTGGTGCCTCTGACCGCGATGCCTTCGGGAAAACCCGGAGGGAAGGGCACTGTCGCCAGAATCTGCACATCGCCGAAGGGGCGGTCTGGAGGAGAGGCGGTGGTTTTCATCGGGGCCGCGCTGAGGGCGAGCGCCGTCAATAAGGCGCCCAGAGCAAGATACGTCTTGAGAGATCGGCATCGGGGGAACATAGTCTTCTCCTATTGTGAAGAACGTGCGAGTGAGCGTTCGAGTGGAATTTCGTTTGTGGCTAGCAGCCTAGCCGTTACCTGTAAGTGAGCATTCGATGAGCTTGCCGGGCGTGGCCGAGTCGTTAAGCACAGGGGACGCCGCCGCGTGTGAGTGAGCTCATCTCCTGCATTGGACCAAAAAACTTTGACGGGTTGTTGTAAACCGGGCCGCCTGATTTGTCAACAGCGTGATCGCCGACTGATTGTGCAATCGTTACATAAGGCCGGAGACCAGGGGCGGCGCATCTCGAATTTGAATAACCCGACGGCGGCTATTCGCCGCTCGGTTTGAGGAATAAGAACAAAAAGGCGGAGATTTGGCTACTGAGTTCACCACAAAATGTTGTATATTCACCTTCCGGTTGACCTGATATTTAGGCATAAGAAGCGTCGCCGCCCATTGTGCTTTAGGTTGCGCGACCGCCCCCGCATGCGTTAAGTCCCTAAAGCAGGGTTTTCATAAGCAGCTTTTATTCTCCCGACAAATGGTCAGAGCGGAATAATACGCAGCATAATCCAGGCTGTTGATCTTCAGGGAGCCGATTGATGTCCCGCAAAAATTACACACTTGGAGTGCTCGGCATCCTTCTTTTAATCTGTCTCGGATTCGCGGTCGGCTATTCCATCTCTTTTGCCTGGAGAGAACAGAGCACGGAAGCCCCCAGCTCAGCCTCCTCGATCGCACCGCTGGGCAGTGACAAAGATAACGATGGTCTGAGCGGCCCCGTCAATCGAGTACGCACAGAGACGGCAAAACTCGCCTTCAAATCCGGCAAGCTGATCGAGGGGCCCCGTGAGTTATTGGAGTTAACTAGCTACGACCGTCAGGGGCAGAGAATTGATAGCTCGTATTATCTCGTCTCTCTCAATCCGCAGGCGGGAGAAGAGGAGTACGCGCACGATGATAAAGGCAATGTCAGCGAGATGACGTTGCGCGGCAATAATCATGAGATCTTGAGGAAGGAAGTTTACTCATACGAATATGACGACGTCGGGAACTGGGTCAAGATGATGACCTCCACCCTCGTCTATGAGGGCGGCAAGGTGACTCAACAGCCGACGGAAGTAACCTACAGGATTATCACCTATTATTTCGACCAAACCATTGACGACATAGTTAAATCAAGCCCGTCACAGACCGACGGCCCTTTCGGAGGGCAGGACGCTCAAGGGGATTTCACATCTCTGCGCAGTGCTTTCGATGGGTGGGTATCCGCCACCAACGCGCGCGACCTTGAGGGGTTGATGAAATTCTATCATTCGAAGATGGATGCGTTCTATCGCGCTCGAAATGTTCCTCAGGAGGTGGTGCGCGCGGATCGAGCACGGTTGTTCCAGCGCGCCGAGGCAATCGAAGTGAGGACGGACGCCCCTGAGATCACCATGAGCGGCGACGGGCGCACGGCCACCATGCACTTCAACAAGGAATATGTCATGAAAGTAAACGGGCGGAGTCATCGCGGCAAAGTCTTTCAGCAACTACGATGGCAACTCACCGATACGGGGTGGAAGATTGTCAGCGAGCGTGACATCAGAGTGCTGCTCAAGGGCTGAAGAGGAACCGAAATGCAAAGCACAAGTTTTATAGCGCTGACGGGTCACTTAAACGAGTACCCTTTGGCGGACCTGATAAGCATCTTGCGCCGCCAGCGCAAGACCGGGCGTCTTTTAATCGAATATGCGATCAGCCCTTGTTCCATTTATTTTGCGGAAGGAGATTTGGTTGACGCGCAACTTAATAGCCTGGGTGGTTTGCAGGCCATCCTGGTCGCGCTCTCTCAGCCCAACGCTTCCTTCAACTTCAACCCTCTGATTCAGCCCTCCCGCCGTTCCATTAACGAATCATCACAGAAAGTCATTTTAGAGTTATTAGGTTGCTGGGAAGAGAACACAGTAGATGTTGAAGTTGCGCCGGGAAACGGCGGAGCGTTTTCACATGTTGCGCCGCCCGCGCCCGTGACGATTCTAGACGCGGACCAGGAGGCATTACCGGCGGCGAAGGAAGTCTTGGCTTTACCGCCTTCGCCGATGGAGCGTGCGAGCCGTCGCCGCAACCGGCGAGTATTAATTGCCAGTGCGATCATCTCGCTGCTGGTCAGCTTAATAACGGTGGCCGCGATAACGCGTTGGCTGATTAGAAGGGACATCTCTGCTGCGCTCTCGGAGATGAACAAAAAGAGTGAGGCGGTCGCAGATAAAAGCGCGAATCCCGGCGCAAACGCGCAGACGATAATGGTAACCGTGCATGTTGAGAAGGGACACGTCACAAAGGCCACAGTCGTCGAACGTCGTCCTGGATTGGAAGCTTACGAAGCGCTCGCACTCAGGATCGCGCGCACACGCCGTTACTCGGCGACCGCCTCGGGCCAGGGAACCGAGACGATCAAGATCAATTCGCCAGACTGACGGACAGATTGTGGTGTGAAACCAAGGCCGGGTCGGCGGCCACCTTTGGGAGATTAAGGAAATGCTATTCCTCGCTAGTAGGATTTTGGAGCAGAGCCTGAACGACGCGGAGCGCCTTCGCCTGCTGGTAAAGTTGCAGGAGAGAAACTTCGTTCCGCTGATTCGCTCGACGCGCCTGAGTTGCTACAAACAGGTGATGCCGAACCCGGATCAGGTCGAAGAGATGGAGCACCTCATCAGTACGCTAATGAACTCAGAGGGGCAGAATCTGTATGTTCAGGGCGACCTCTTCTGCTTCACAGATCATATCTTTTTCCTTCTCTTCGGAGACCTGGCGTCCCCTCTCGTTGGAATGCGCGCCGGTGTGGTTTACGAAACGCAAACAAAGGAGCCGCTCCGGAAGCTGGATACCTTTTGTCAGACAATCAGCCGCTGCCTGGCAGACGCGGGTGAAGAGCACTTTGAGGGGAGCGAAGATGTTGCGACGAAGTTGCCGGCCTGGCGGCAGAGTGGGTCTTTTGTCCACCAGGGATTTTTGCGCTTTGTCGCCAGACAAGATGTTGACTCTTTATCTACAACTGTATGTAGAGAAAACGACGTGGAGCGCATCCGCGCCGCCGAAGTGCTGGACGATGATTACACTAGAGTATTCCTACGCCGCGCCAAGGAAGCATACGCTGAAGGATTCCCGGTAAGTCCGTCCACTGACCACGTGATTGCGCCGTCCGAACTCACGGCGAACAAGCTGCTGGAAGTCGGATTGCTGCGGCGGGAGGTTCTGGTCAGTTGCCGCAAGACGGGACACACCTTATTTAGCTTGCCTTCTGCCGACGCCCTTGCGGTGATGACGATCAGCCATGCCTGGTGCAGCGTGTGCAGCGCGGCCATCGCGGACGAGAAGATAGAAGAGGCCTTTGCCCCGACCCGGCTCACTTCCGCACTGCTCGAAGATGGGGCGTGGCTGGTTAACCGTCTCCACTCCATTCTCAGAGGGTTCGGCGTTCCGGAAAGTGAGATAGTCGTAGAGCCGCCTGCTGGCGATGGCGAGGCGCGGATAATGGCTCGTGTCTGTGACGAGATGTTCCTGATAGTGATGCGGGACGGGGATTTGACTCCAGCCTTTGCGCGCCGCGCGATCAATACGAAGATCGAGACGGAAGCGCGTCACTTGGTCATCGTTGTGACCGGGACGGTTCATAATGAAGGGCGCATGAGTCTGCTCAATTTTGCGAAGCGATTGGAGCGCGGCGGAAATGATTTTGAAATGGTCGTCGCGGAAGGAGTAAGCGCGGCGGCTGCGGAACTACAGCGCACATTCGGTCGAGTTTCGCAAAAGGTCCTGGCCGAACAACTTTGTGAACTGGATGACAGCATCGGATTCAATGTCGCCCGCTTCATCACTGCCAGATTTAAAATGCTTCAGAGTTCTGAAAGCTCTGACCGCCTGACTCCGCTGCCTGCCTCGACCGAACACAGCTCTCCTACAAAGTTGCTGACTTAAGATACGGAAACCTATTTTGAGCCAGGTGCTTCTATCCGACAGCAAAGAGCCTTGTCCGGGCGGCGAGCAGCGTCGAAAATATTAAAATCCAGGCGCGAAGCGGCGCTGTGCTTAAATCTCAAACTCGCGGCCGCGTATCAGGCTTGCGACCTTTTCGAAGTCGGGCGCGAGCGAGCGGTCGCGCGTCAGACGTGGGACGTGCTTGCGCACGATTTCCAAAGCGCGGCGCACGCCCTTCCCGGGCTTGAGAGGCTGGCGATATTCGAGACCTTCAGCGGCCGCGAGCAGTTCGATGGCGACGATGTGCTCGGCGTTTTCGACGATTGAGCGCAGTTTACACGCTGCCGTCATACCCATCGAGACGTGATCTTCCTTGCCGCCGTCGGTCGGGACATTATCAATGCTCGCCGGGTGCGCGAGCACTCTCGCTTCCGCCAGCAACGCCGCGGCTGTGACCTGCGCCATCATGAAGCCGGAGGAGATGCCCGGCCGCGAAGTCAGGAAAGGCGGCAGCCCCTCGTTGGAGTCCGGATTGACGAGGCGATCAATACGCCGCTCCGTGATGCTCATCAAATCAGTCAGGCCGATGGCAGCATAGTCGAAGGCGAGCGCCAGGGGCGCGCCGTGAAAGTTGCCGCCTGAGAGGACCTCGCCGCTTTCTATGAAGACGAGCGGATTGTCGGTCGCGCTGCCCGTTTCCGTCTCGACGATCCCGCGCGCGTGGCGGAGCGCGCCGCGCACTGCGCCGTGGACCTGCGGCATGCAGCGCAGCGAGTAAGCGTCCTGCACGCGCGGGTCGTTTTCCAGATGCGAGGCTCTGATCTCGCTCTCCTGTAAAAGCTCGCGCAAATGGGCTGCCGTTTCGAGCTGTCCTGGGAAGGGGCGTGCGGCGTGGATTCTCTCGTCGAAAGCGACGGGGGTGCCGCGCAAAGCTTCCAGGGTCATCGCGCCCGCGACGTCCGCCGCGCGTGTGAGCACTTCGGCGCGATGAAGGGCGAGGCCGCCGACCGCAGCCATCGCCTGCGTGCCGTTCAAAAGCGCGAGTCCCTCTTTGGCCTCCAGCTCGACCGCGAGGATTCCGGCGCGCCTCAAAGCCTCCTGGCTCGCCAGACGCTCGCCCTTGTAGAACGCTTCGCCTTCGCCGATGACAGTCAGCGCGAGATGCGCTAAGGGGGCCAGATCGCCGCTCGCCCCGACGGAGCCCTTCTCAGGGACCAGGGGATGGACGCCGTCTTCGAGCATCCTGATTAAAGTCTCGATGATCAGGGGGCGCGCGCCGCTGAAGCCCGTCGCCAGGGCGTTTGCGCGCAGGAGAAGCATCGCGCGCGTCTCTGCTTCGGAGAGCGCAGGTCCGACGCCGCAGGCGTGGCTGCGGACCAGATTGAGCTGCAACTCGCGCAGCTCCGATGGAGGGATCGTGAAGTCCGCCAGTTTGCCGAATCCTGTGTTGACGCCGTAGACGACGCGGCCGGACTCCGTGATCTGCTCGACCACGCGGCGCGACTCGCGAACGCGCTCGCGCGCTTCGTCCGACAGCGCGACCTGCTCAGCCCCAAGCGCGACCCCGGCAATCTGTTCCAGTGAGAGTTTCTGACCGGAAAGCTCAAGCATAAAAATAGGGGTTAGGGGTCAGGGGCCGGGGGCCGGAGAAAGCTCTTACTGACCCCCGGCCCCTGACCCCTGTCCCCTACTTCGTGATGGTCTCTTCCGTAAACACCTTCTTGTCCGGCGTCTCCGAGATGTCTATGCGCTTGAATTCGCCGGAGAGGGTGCTGGTTGTTTTGACGCGCTGGCGCGCACGGCGTGCACGTCGCGTGGCGGCGCTGCGCGCGCTCGCGGCGACTCGCGTGATGCCTGGAATACGCGTGAAGCTGCGCAGAGAGAACTCGTGGCGCGGGAGCACCTCGCCGGTGGCTTCGCGCAGCCGCACCGTAGCGATGGCGAAAATAAAGATGCCCAGGTTGAAGACGACCCCGAGCAAGAAGATGACGGAGCCGGGGACGCCTCCGACCGCGGCGCGCACCAGGAACTCGTCGAACGAAAGGGCGGGGCGCGGGTGCAGGTAAACTTTCAGGTTCCAGCTCACGGCGAGCAGCATGAAAATCCATAGATAGTTGCGGCGCAGACGCCTTCCGACCGCCTCCCATTCGCTGATCGTAAAGTGCGGCGTAATCAGGTCCGCCGCCAGATGCTCGGCCCACTCCTTGTCAACCGCGCTCTGCGGTGCCAGAAGTTGCGCGAAGTAGCCTGTCTCAAGCACCCTCACGCGGCTCGACCAGATTTCGTAGTAGCGATAGCGTCGCGCCTCCATGAAGAGGAAGAAGGCGACGAGCACGGAGTTAATCGGGATGACGAAGTGCGGGTTCGCGGTCGAGCTGAAGGCGAACGAAAGAGTTGCGCCCGCGGTGATGACGGCCCAGTTGGTCGTCGTGTCCAGACGGTTGCGCCAGGTGTTCGAGCGCTGGACCTCGCCGCGGTAGAAGTGAACCATCGCGGTGTTGAATTCCGCCGGCGTTAACTTCGGCAGATGCGTCGGCGGCGCGGGCTGGCTCTTGGTCTCTGGCGTCCGGTGGATGCTGGAAGGTGTAGGGGGTCTTAATCGGCCTGTGTTACTGGTCGTGCGCTCACTGCCGGGCAAAGAACCTGTAGTTCCTTTTGGCCGCAGATCAGAACTCATCGTAGCGAATTAACCTTCCCCCTGTGTGTCAAGAATGAAAGCTTCGGGGTCTCCCTCTTCCCAACGATAATAGCACGCCTCAGGCGCGAAGGGTGATTATCCTCGCGCGCATCCCCGCAAGAAAATAGACCGCGGCGTAAGAGGCCCACTCGCCCCAGCGCGCAGTTGCGAGCGCCCGAATCTCGCGTTCGCTCATCTTGCGGCCGTCGTTGTAGTACTTCAAGACGAAGCCGCGCAGGGCCAGGTCGCCGGCTGGGAAGACATTGGTGCGCCCGAAGTGGAGCATCAAAGCCCACTCGGCGGTCCAGCGCCCGATACCGCGCAAGGTAGTGAGAATCGCAATCAGCGATTCGTCTTCTTCACGGTCCAGTTCATCTTCGTCGAACTCTCCGGCCTCGATTCTTAAGGCCAATTCGATGATGCTCGTGGCCTTAGAGCCGGAGAGACCGAGAGCGCGCAGGTCGTCTACGCTCGCGCGCGCCAGATCGCGGGCACGCGGGAATGCGAAAAAAGTTTCACCAGCGCTCTTTAATCTCTCCCCGTACCTTTCCACGAGCCGTCGCTTCAGGGTCATCGCCACGACGGTCGAGATTTGCTGGGAGAGAATGGAGATCGTGAGGGCTTCAAAGAGCGACGGCCAGCGCGCGATGTGTAGGCCGCGATTGAACGCTTCGAGCCTGCTCATCAACGGATCATCGGCGACCCGGCGGCGAAACTTTTTAAGGTCGTGGTCCGTGCTGAAAATCCGCCGCACAATCTGTTCAGCCGATTTCATCTCTGCAACTGTCGCCTTGCCCTTAAGCGTAACGGCGAGCGACGGGCGCGAGCGAGTCCAGCGCGATTCGACTGTGAGCAGGCGCAAGCTTTCGCCCAGATGCAGCGCGCGACGATAGACGCCGTCCTTGAAAGTATCAACCGCCTCCGCCTCTGTGAAGCGCAGGAACCGCGCCGTGGCCTGGAAATCAAAGGGCGCGCGAGGATTGATGAGCGTCTCCATGACGCTTTCGAGTGTCGCCGATAGATTGCGTTTGCGTCAAAGGCGGGAGCAGCAGTAGTACTTGCGGGCGCTGAAGACCGGAAGCAAGGCCGCCGCGCCGCCAACCGGAAGCGGCTCGGACGCGGCGGCCTCTCCGCACAGCCCGCTTCCAACCCAGAGGGAGCAGACGTGCAGCCGGGAGCGCGTCCACCCCTGTCGCGCTCCCTCTCAAGCGATTAGCGTCGTTTAATTCCTTTACCTGATCTCTTTCTTGAATGTGAGACGCGCAGAGTAGCCTTATCCTTGTCAGACAAATGAAAGATCATGAAATCACCGGCTCTCGCGCCTAACAGTCTGAGAATCGGATAGGGAACACGGCCACGAGTCAGCCCATTATCGTCAATGACTTTGGCTTGGTATTCGGCCTTCACTGTTTTCATGTGAGAGAGTCCTTTGTGTGAAGAGATGAGGTCATAAGAAGCTGTTTTAGAATTCCGCCTTTCGCGCCGCAGGCGCAACAAGAAGGTAGCCAGACGTGCAACGTCTGGTCTAGTAAGCTAGACCATTTGCGCTCTGAAGGAGCGCCAGAACATCTCTGTCCGCACCTTGCGGTGCGGGAATGATTATGCGCTTCGGTTTCCAGACGTTGCAGGTCTGGCTCCCTTCTCACGCGCCGCTCGCGCGGCTCAGAGGAATTTCCAAACAGCTTCTCAGGTGAAGAAAGCGTGCTAAACTAACGCACGTTCTAGTCTTTGAAAACTAAAGGCAACGGCTAATGCGACGGCTCAAGCCTCAACCTCAAGATTGAGATGAGCATCGCCGTTGAGTATGAAAGGTTCACACTCACGGCGATCAAGTTACGCGAGCGCATTGTATCGCCTGTAGGCGATAGATGCAAGCCTAATGTCAGGTCTGTCATCCCGTCGGGAGGTCTCTCCTGATGGGCAACCCACGTCCGAAGCCGGAGCGCCTTGCCGAGAAGCTCAGACAGATCAGAATTACTCTAGGCTTATCCCAGACCGAAATGCATCGGCGTCTTGGTGTTGAGGAGATGATCACGTACACACAGCTTTCCAAATACGAATCCGGTAGCCGCGAGCCGCTGCTCATGATTCTCCTGCAATACGCTCGCGTCGCCGGTGTCCACATGGAAGCTCTTGTTGACGACGACCTCAACTTACCGGAAAAGCTGCCCGGCCCCGTGAAGTACGGTGAGATCAAACGCGCTTACGCCTCTCGCTCTCGAAGCAAAAAGCGTTGACTATTGCAATTAAGTGCGACTGCGCGTCAGTGCCGCCTGCGGTAGCGGGCGGGTGTGCTGATTGTAGATTGCGGATTTCGGATTGGGGATTGAATTCTTAAATCCGCGATCCGAAAATCACGTGACCCGCCCGCTACCGCAGGCGGTGCTGACTGGCACACTTTGTCAGTGGTCGCCTGCAACTGTAAACCGTAAATTATCGCGCTGGGACTGGCGCAACTCGCTGCTTAATGAGCGGAAGACGATTTCAACCCGCCTGACATCAACAAGAAAGGTGGTGGCTATGAAACTTTACGCGGCTTATCGAGAAGCGGAAAAGAGGATAGAAGAAGCGCGGCGGTCGCAGGCAACAAAACTCTATCTCGATGGGATAGAACTCACAGAGTTGCCGGAGTCACTGAGCCAACTCACGCGGTTGCAAGAGTTGGACCTCTCCCACAATGGCCTGACAGAGCTGCCAGAATCACTACGCCATCTTACGCAATTGAAGATTCTTAATCTATCCCTCAACAAACTGACCACGCTACCAGAATGGCTAGGCCAACTCACGCAGTTGCGATCACTCGCCCTCTACGTCAATAAACTGAGAGCGCTGCCGGAGTTTCTGGGCCAACTCGCACAGTTGCAAGAGCTAAACATAGGAGGCAACCTACTGACATCGTTACCGGAATACTTAGGAGAGCTAAGCCAGTTACGAACGCTTAAGTTCTATGGAAATCGCCTCACGGTAATGCCCCGATGGCTCGGCAAGCTTAAGGCGCTTGAGCACCTGGTTATAGGCGATTCAACCGGTGGTATTCCTCTCAGGGAGTTGCCGTCTAGTATTCGCCAGTTGACAAAGCTCAAGGTGCTATGGATATGCAGGTGTGAACTGTCAATGCTCCCTGATTGGTTAGGAGAACTATCGGCACTGACGGAAATATATTGTTACCTCAATCATATTGCCAATTTACCAGAATCTCTACTGCAACTTAAGCATTTGAATAGCCTCAATCTCGGCAGCAATCCACTGAACCCAGAGCTGGCGGCGGCCTACGATGAGGGCCTTGAGGCCATTAAGCGCTATCTACGCTCCCGCCTTCGCACGCAGATAGTGCTGAACGAGGCCAAGCTGATCCTGATTGGCGAGGGTGAAGTGGGAAAGAGTTGTCTGCTCGGCGCGTTGCGAGGAGACCCGTGGGAAGAAGGACGCCCAACTACGCACGGGATTGAGATCAAGCCAGTCAAAATAATGGACCCTGACAGTCGTACGGAGATCACGTTGAATGGCTGGGACTTCGGTGGTCAGCCGGTCTATCGCCCCACGCATCAGTTGTTCTTCAGCTCGCCAGCAGTTTATCTGGTGGTGTGGAAGCCGCGCGAAGGGCCGCAACAGGGTTTCGTGAAGGAGTGGATTAGGTTAGTGAAGCATCGCGAGCCGGACGCCAAGATTCTGGTTGTAGCAACGCATGGGGGGCCGGGGCAACGCCAGCCGGACGTGGATCGGCAGGAGATTTGGGACTCCTTCGGCGGGGACACCGTCATTGATTTCGTCCACATTGACAGTAAACCGGATAAACGCACCGGCAAGTGCAGTGGCATTGATGAACTGAAGCAAGCTATCGCCAGAGTAGCCGCGAGCCTGCCGGAAGTGGGGCGTTCCGTGCCCACTAACTGGCAGCAAGCACACGAAGCATTGACCAAGACAAAGAAGGCATATCTGCCGATTGCCGATGTCCTGAAAATTTGCAGACAGCACAAAATTAGCAAAAAGGATGCACGGCTCTTTGTGAAGATTTACAGCAACGTCGGCCACTTCATCCACTACGAACACGATCCGGCTTTGCGCGACATCGTCATCCTCAAGCCCGACTGGCTGGCTACAGCTATCAGTTTCGTGCTTGATGATAAACAGATCCGCGAAGATCACGGGCTGGTAAGTTTTGCCAGGCTGAGCCAGTTGTGGAATGATCCGAAGCGGGAGAAGAGTTTTCGTTATCCGGTTAAGCTGCATCCGGTGTTTCTGCGATTGATGGAGCGGTTCGACTTATCTTACCGCGTCGCAGGTTTGCGAGAGGAAGGCCAACAAGACGGAACCAGCCTTATTGGGCAACTCGTTCCTGACGTTCGCCCGGAGCAGGACTTGAACCATGTTTGGCCTCCCGACTTGGCAAGTGGCGACGAACAGCAGGTACAAATCTGCCGGATAGTGGATGCGAAGAGCGGGCAGTCGGCGACGGCAGAAGGGTTGTTCTACCAGTTGATCGTGCGCCTGCATAAGTTCTCGCTGGGGCGCATGAATTACGAGGAGAGCGTCCACTGGCAGCGTGGGCTGGTGCTGGATTACGATTACAACGGGCGTGCGCTCTTGGAACATCGTGGCAATGATGTCCACATCACCGTGCGCGCACCGTCTCCGGTGACGTTCCTCTCTATCCTGACGCATGAAGTGAAATGGTTAGTGGAGAATTTCTGGGAGGGCTTGCGGTGCGAGGTCGTGGTCCCGTGCGTCGAGCCATGCGGGAAGAACGAGCCGGGTCGCGGAGTGTTCGAGGTGCAAAAATTGATTGCCTTCAAACGGCAGGGAATGCCGGCGTTTCCCTGCTTCGTGTCGGGTTGCAATCAACTCCAGGACATAAATTGTTTGCTACAAAATGCTCCGGCGGCGCAGCGCATATCTGTTGAGCAACTGCTGGCTCAAGGTTTTGACCAGATGCGATCAAGGCTGGACGGGGTGCGTGCGCAGTTGAGCCAGCAGGATAGGGACGCAGCAGCGCGGTTCCAAATATTGGACCTCAACGACCGTCGCATCATGAGTCAGGTCGAGGATGTGTTCAGGGGCTTGATGCAGGCGCTGACCGACGAGGCCAAAGAAGGCCCGCGTCTCTTCAGTTTTCAGCCGGTTGATCCAAGCTTCTTTAAACTATCTAGCTGGACGCGCCAGAACTTTCGCCTGACGTTATGGTGCGAGCATTCCCGCCAGCCATTGCCCGCCTTGAACGGAGAAGAGGATCAACGCGGGGTGTATGAATTGACCTTGCACCGCAAATGGTTTGTGAAGGCCGCTCCTTTCTTCAAAGCGCTCACTACTACACTCAGCCTGGTACTGCCCGTGGCTGCGTCCGCAACGAAGCTGCTGATGGATGAGACCTCCTACAAAAGAATTGAAAAAGAACTGGACCTGGGACAGAAGAGTATTGACTCTGTGTTCAAGGGAGGGGAGAAGCTGGGAGGCTGGCTGGGCCGCAGCGACGCTCCCGACCTGGAGCACGGCGACGCGATCAGGGCGCAGGGCGCGGTCTTGCGAGAGCTACACATACTCTTGAAGGAGCAGGACCCCAAATTCGGTGGTCTGGTCCGTGTGCAGAACAAGCGTCAGGAGTTCCTCTGGGTTCATCCGCAGTTCGAGAAGGAGTATTAAGGACCCCTTTGTGAAAACAACCAAAGTAATACCTCGTTACCTCAAAGCAGGGTCTCTTCATGCTACAAGCTAAGGAGAAGTAGGATTAACCGCAGAGGACGGAACAATTTTGAATTATGAGTTTTGAGTTTTGAATTGAAAGCCTTAATTCATAATTCAACATTCAAAACTCAAAATTATTTTGTCCTCTGCGGTTAAATAATCCTTTACCAACTTCGGAGAATGAAGAGACCCTGACCTCAAAGACCGCTCGCTTGACAGCCTGTGTAGCGCCCCATATATTTGAACTTTGCTTTGAAGGATGCGGGCGAGCACTATATGCAAGGGGACCGCGACGCGTACTGGATGGGCCGGGCCCTGGCGGCTGCGGAAGAAGCAGAGGCGCGCGGCGAAGTGCCCATCGGCGCTTGCGTCGTTATAAACGACGAAACGTTGTTGGCAGTCGCCGGCAACCGGACCCGCACGGATTGCGATCCGACGGCGCATGCCGAGATCGTCGCGCTCAGGGAAGCCGCGCGCTCGTTCGGCAATTACAGATTGACAGATGCGGTCGTTTACTCGACGATTGAGCCCTGCGCGATGTGCGCGGGCGCGCTCGTCCAGGCCAGAGTCAGGCGGCTCGTTTACGGGGCGCCCGACGAACGGTTCGGCGCGGTTGCGTCACAGTTTCGCATCTGCGACTCAAGCTCATTGAATCATCGAATGGAGATCACGCCGGGCGTGCTCGAAGCTGAATGCCGCACAATCATGCAGCAGTTTTTCAGAGCGCGCCGGAAAGCAGATGCTGGATGTCAGATACCGGATGCCAGCGACTGACATCTGACATCCAGCATCTAACATCTATCTCTTGGAGAGGTCGCATAGTGGATTAGTGCACCGGTCTCGAAAACCGGAGTGGGTTTACGCCCACCGTGGGTTCGAATCCCACCCTCTCCGCCACTTCCTTTTCAAGCTCAACAACTTAGAGCGGCCTAAACGGGGCGACTTTTGCCTCCCCGCTTATGCCATTTTTGCCACTTGGCGTAAAGTTGGCGTAGCTGAAATCAGGCGTTTACCCTTCTCCAGGCTGTTTACCGCGTCCCTGAGTCTCTGTGGTACGCCGTGCGCGTAGCCGCGCGTGACTTTGGTGTTGCGCGTCTCGCCCGGCGTGGTCGAATGGCCCAAGAGATCGGCTATGTCGTACTCGTGGACGTTGGCCGCCCTGAGTCGCGTGGCGAAGGTATGCCGCAGATCGTGGAAGTGGAAATCATGAATCCCGGACTCTTTGACCGCTCGCTCGAAACAGACCATCAACTGGCGCCGTTTCCTCCCCGTACGGCTCGGATCGAAGATCAACTCCTCGTCAGGCGCGTCCTGACGCAGGCGTTTTAGAATTTCGAGCCCACGAGCAGTTAAGGGAATCAGGCGCGGCTTGTCGTTCTTAGTTTTCATAATGTAGATGAGTTTCTCGGTCTCATCTACATCTGCCCACTTGGCATTGAGCAATTCGCCAAGCCGCATTCCCACCTCCAGATCTAATTCGACGAGCGAAACCAAATGCTCGCCGTACCCAGCTAGAGCCTTCATCAGCCGCTCCTCTTCATCATCCCCGTACTGATTCAAGTAGCGTTGTCTCGGCTCAGGCTCCCGTAGGCGTTTGACCCTCGACATCGGGTTGCTGTCGACGATGCCATTCTCATAGGCCATCGAGAGAATCCGCGAAAGTACCTGGAGATAACGGTTGACTGTGCTCGGAGAGAACAGGCGCTTGAATTTGCTGTCTGATTTGCGAAGTTCGCTCTTGTATTTCTCAATGAGCATCGGCGTAATGTCTCTTATTGACCGGTGCCCGAAGAATTCTTTGAGCTTGCCCACCCTCTGCTCGTCGTCCTTGTAGCTTCGCTTATTCTCGCGCGCCCACGGCACGAACACGTTATCTACGAAGTCTGAGAAGCGCGTCACGGCCGACGCGCGGTTATACTTCCTGTCAAAGATCGCCTGCCTAATTTGAGTCTCTACTTGTTCGGCCTGCTTCTTAGTCTGAGCCTCGGGTATAGCCTCCTTAACGCGGTGGCCGCGCAGGTTAAACTCGACCACCCACGTGCCCCTGTCCCAGTTCGGGTCAGACGGCTTGATTCGTTTACTGTTGAATCGTTTGTAGACTGCCATTTTTCATTCTCCTGGTGATGGCAGCCGTCAAAGCGTGACGGAGCATATCACAAGGGCTTAAGAGTAAGAAGATTTAGCTCACCCGCGTCTTTACAATCTTCAATTCTGATTCCCTCTTTTTCTTTTGCCGGGCAGCTTCCTCTTTGGCCCAGCGGTCCACTTCTTCGCGGTGATAACGCCGCATCTCCCCCATGGACGCACAGGGCAGGGGGTGCTCATTATCGGGCCGCGTAGTCCACTTGCGAATCGAATGTACAGTCACCTCCCCGCTTGATGTCCGTAGCTGCCAGTACTCGGCTAACTGCTTCTCGGTCATCCAGACGGAAAGCGGCCCGACCTGCCTTAGCTGTTCGGCCACGACTTCGGGAAGTTTCTTCGCAAGTTGATTATGGATATGTTGGTTAATTAGAGACTCAATTGTGATCGGTTCGATCATTTTCGGCTATTCCTCGCTCCTATCAGGCCCCTGAGGTGATGTACCGTGCAGGATGGATCTCAGACTAGGCGGTAATTAGTTCCCGCTTTTCGGCTTGGTCTTTTACCCTTACTATAGTCGGCTTCCGCATCGAAGGTTTCTTATTAATCATCTCGCAAGCCCTTCGCAGAACTTATTCTGTGTTCTCGCGCATGTGCCAACACATAACGCCAACTGCGCCGGTATGCTATGACGGGCAATCCTGCCATAAAGCTCTTCGGCAAAGGACGTGCCACTAAGGAATAGTGGCCCTCATGCATAGCAGTCTCATCCAGACTTAACCCTTATTTTTATTGGCTATCTTCTCAGTAAAAATAAGGGGCTGATCTCTACCGTGAGATGCTAATATGGGGATTAGTCTTACTATGTAGGACTCAATTCTATCTGCGTCTGACCTGTAGGTTGAGTGCTCTGAGTAGAGGGATTTGCAACTGTGCGGCCTAAATTTCCGTTGAGGGAATAGTTACAGGGAAGAATAAGTAAGGAGGAAGCTTGACGCAAATAAAAGAGCAAGCCCCAACTTCGGAAGAGCTCGAAAAGCTTGAAGCAGATTTGAAACGGGCGGTCGAGAGGGCGAGGTTAGCCCTCTCGAGACGGCAGGTCTATAAACCTAACGAGATACCGTCCCCCGATCCGATGTCGCCGAAAAATATCTTGCGTTTGCGTCAGGAGTTTAACTTTTCGCAGGAGGTTTTCGCGCGATTTCTCAACGTGAGCGTTAATACTGTCCAAGCGTGGGAGCAAGGCACGCGTGTTCCGAGCGGCGCTGCGCTCAAGTTGCTGTCCATTGTGAAGCGTCACCCGCACGTTCTGTTAGAAGTAGTGGCGTCATAAGAGAGAAAAATAAGGACGTTACCTTGAGAAGAAATGCTCCAGCCGGTCAGTCCGCTCGAAGATCTGTTCTCTTGCAGATTGATCCTGATGTGTCGTAATCGTCAGGCGTTCTCCGGCTTTGTCCCGCCCCTGTATTGATCTATTCTTTCCAGCACGGTTGAAAGAGGGTCGATGATCAGTCGCCCCCGAGGCACGTGAGCGGGGCTCCTCGCCGGCCAGTGCGGTGAGAGCCCGCTCCTCCCCTTCTTCAACCGCCCGGCGTATCGAACTCATCTCACGTTCGGCCTGGGCCGCGGCGAAGATGAGATGGTTTACCGATTCGCGTCTGAGCGCCTCCTCTACTCTATTCAGTACGAGGGTCGCCCAATTTTGCCTCGTGTATCCGAGGTCGTGAACAGAAAGACCGTACTTCTCTTGTATTTCCTGCCGAAGATTAGCAGACTGTGACTCAGCAAACTCCTGTACGTCGAAGATTATTCCTCCCTTTTGCGAGATTTGCCGCAGCCCGGTAATGGCTGCGGTATGCGCGTCGCTTAACTTTTTCTCGCGAGGTTCCCTCTGCCAAATGTTTATCTGGGGAGGTCTTTCTTTCTGCAGCGCTAATTTCCCGACGACCTTCGCGTGGGGTAGAGGCTCTAGCGTCTTAGGCTTCGACCCACTCATCGGCCTCAGCTTTCTGTCATCATCGGCCTGCCTGTCGAGGACTTTTCCTGCCGCGGGCGCGTAAAAGTCGAACGCTATTTGGGAGGCTGGCGACTTCGTAAAATCGAATTCGGCTTGTAATGGTAGAAGCTGGTTGCTAACGGTACCTTGTAGCCTTGCTGTCGCCTCATGAATGGTTTGGGAGTAGCGGGCTAGCTCTTTTTGTTCTTTGAGGGTGATTATCTCAGCAGGCATCTCTCGCTTTGCCACGCTGCGCGCGTTAAGACGTCTTGTCGCGACTAATTGGAGTTTCTGTTGTAGCTTCTGAGCCTCCCGCTTGGCTTCGATGGTTTGCGAGCCGGGTGTATTAGTAACCCTAAGGTACTCCGCTTTTGTTTCGGCTACTCTGGCAACAGCTTTCAGGCGACCCACCCAGTGGTCGTCCCACGGCCTCACCACGCCGTGCTTGACTTCGTAATTGTCGGCCCACCGCATGCCCTTAGGGGGAATATTCTGCCCTTGCGCTTGAGCCTGGACGCGCCGCCGTTTCCACTTCTTAGTCTCGTTCTTGAGACGCATGTGCTCGTCGTAGATCGCCCGGTCCTTAAAATGTTCTGAGCAGACTTTCGCCCAGCTTTCGTCGAGTCGGAAGTAGGCTTGTCCCAAATTAACCTTCCTGCCATCTGGTTGACGGGAATGAACGTAAAGATGGACATGGACGTGTGAGGTGTTGCGGTGAAGCGCCGCGAGGGCCTGAGCCCGAGGGAAGTTCTCGCGCAGAAAGTGGTTGACGGCCCCTCGCATTTCTTCGTCGCTTATCTCTCGCTTGACTGTCAGCACGGCGCGGTAAGAATTGACCCCTCCTTTCTTCCTCTCGACATCGGACAGTAAACCGAAATAGGCGCACGCGTTCCCGATCTTTTCTTTGAGAGTTAATTGCTGGGGAGTAGAGGCCCTTACACCACCTTCGTAAACGATCTTCGGTGATTGTCCGCGGATAAATCGTTTCGGAGCTTTTGTTTCGCCGTGAGTTCCGTGGACATCTCCCGTCACGTAGGATGGCGCGTTCCAAGTCCATATCGCATCAGCACTGTGCGTCAGCCGCTCAATACTTTGTTCCTCGGAGAGCCGTTCGTGAGGGGAGGTTTTCACCTCTTCAGGGCGTGCCGCATTCGGCGCGAGGCTTTTTGTATATTCCCGTGCGCCTAAGTCAGTCGCCTCGGCCGCCCGTCCGAGCTCTCGCTCCTGACGCTGCCGACTCTCTCGGCACGGATCGGCGCTCACGGCCTCCGGGCGGCAGATATACGGGATGTGCTTTGCTGAGCCAGCGCTGCTGACACTTATGATGGCTGTGGCTTGTCCCATTGTTCCTTTAAAATTTGAGTCGTCGCATTTAGCTCCTTGATCGCCTCTGACAGGTCTGCGGCGCTGAACAATTCCGGTCGTTGTAGAAGCGCATCAGCTATTCGGCTGAGTCTGTTACGCACTCTTCTCAAATCCATTAAAGCTACGCTTCTCAACTCCAAGAGAGCTTCCATCCGGGGCAGCAGCTCTGCCGAGGGCGGGATTCCGGCCGAGAGTGTTGTAATCACCAGGAGGCGTGACCTAGACACCTTGCTCGTCCTAGCCATCGCATCGATCCGACTTTTCTCCTCCGATGTTGTGCGCACGGGGAATTCTTCAGTATAGATTTTCTTTCGCGCCACGAGGCTCTCTCCGAGGTGTTGTATTAGCGGTAGGGCCCTTAGGCCCATCGCGATATCGTTTATTCATATCTGGCATGCGTAAATTTATAGCCTGCCGAGGTGAGACGGTTACAAAAGTCGTGCCTCTCAGAAAAGCGAAGAAATTCACCAATCCAGTGGAGAAGGGGTGTGAAAATCTAAGACAATGTGTCTTAAATTTTCACAGTGAACCGCTCTCTGCAGGGATTACTCTCGGCAGATTTATGCTCCGTGTTGCAGCCGTTTAAACGAAGAGTTGAAGGAAGAAGCGTGCGGCAGAAAAGCCATGGTCATGTCTGAGGAAAAGGTTACCAAAGTCCGGAGGTGTGGCAAGAGATGTTAATAGATCGGATTATACGTTAGGTTTGCCAGCGACCAAGACCTAGACGCCGCTGGCCTTTTAGATCCCTTCCGGACTCTTCCAGATAAATCCCGAGCGCCTCCTAATAATTCATCCGACATGACCGTCCCCGGCAAGTGGTTCGCATTGCCTGTCTGATAAGCTGCTGTAGCACCACAGAAGCAGGCTTCTCGCTTCGCCGCGCCCATGACTAGATAGGGGCACTCGTTCCAGCACTTGGATGGCCTTCTCAGACTCACCCGAAGCTATATATGATCGGCCTAAGAGAATAAGTGCCGCAGAATTATCAGGCTCAAGTGTGGCGCACAGTTCAAGAATCGTGACGGCGGTCTTGTGATGGCGTAACTCGTTACAGGCCGCTGCCGCTGCCAGCAATAGCGCTGGGTATTGATGCGGGCTCAGATCATTAATCCAAGAAGCCGAACCTCCGCCGTCAATCGTCATAGACCTTCTCGCTCTTATTGAGGTTAACAGAGGGGCTGAAGAACGGCCGCCAGTTCTGTTATTCTATGTATGCTATTTGCCGATGCCTAGCTCGACCCCTTCACCAGAATGATGGGCGCCGCCAAGTATGAAAGGTACACTCTCACGGCGGTCTCATTTCAATACCCAATGTTATTACCAACAGGTAATAATAGCAAGCATCACGTTTTGCTTGCCCGGAAGGGATGGGTCTCCTGATGGGCAGCATACGTCCAAGGCCGAAGCGCCTTGCAGAAAAACTCCTGCGCATCAGGCTAAGCCTCGGGCTTTCTCAAACAGAGATGCTTAAGCGTCTTGGGGTTGAAGATTCGATTGCTTACACCCAAATCTCAAGATACGAGTCAGGGGCGCGGGAGCCTACTCTGATGACATTACTGCAATACGCCCGTGTGGCGAACGTTTATGTCGAATCTCTGATTGATGATGAGGTTGACCTGCCGGAGAAGTTACCAAGCCCCATTAAGCACGAAGGTGTTATGCATAAACGGCCTGCAAGAAGCAAGATTAAAGATTAACAGAACTATTCTTATGGGGCAGCCCGGCGAGGCGCTCAGCTCGCAATGCTACGGGAAGAATTTTAAGTGGTACGCCCGGATGGTGGCAGAGGACTCTGGATCAATTACGGAAGCGTAGGACGCGCTCGGCCACCAGCGCACCTCAACCACCGGGGTTTACGTACAGCGAATCTCAGTCAAGTGGGACAAGCACAGCGAGCGAATATTAGGGGGATTCGCAAAAAAGTAAAGAAAGGGACACCCTCAGTAGGGAACTTGCGTTCCCGCTGGATTGAGAGGAAACCCCTCGGAATCGATAAAGGATTTAAAAATCCGCAGAAGCAGCGTTTTCCTTGCCTTCTCTTGAGTCACCGGGTGCCTCCAATACACGCGTAACTCTTATGGACATCCGTTACAGAACGTGTTGCGTCGGCAACTGTCCGATGCAACGCGGTCGTGAAGTTGTCATACCGAAACATAAAATACATGGAACCAGTTAGGAGAATTTAAGGAGTAATTGAATGAACTCCCGGGATGGATGTCACGCTCCTCGTATAGTATACGGGGTGGTTGAAAAGCGCGAGTATAGCTGAGCAAAGCAGAAACAAGTAGAACCGGTGTAGTAAGTAAGGCTTAGTTCGCTAAAATTGAAGATTGGAGCCTCAGCCGTAAACACCGATGGATGATCTCGGAGGGCCAGAACTAAAGGCGGCTATCGCCAGCGAATCCGCTTGTGATGAGGTCTGGGATCAACTTGTCCAACTTGCTGAGCCACTACTCCAAACAATCCGCGGCACGTTTAGCGGCTACACGACTGCCTTCGACAATAATGACTGTTTGGAAGTTCTTCATAGCACGTTCACACAAGTAGTTCTCAAAATTGATCAATACGACTCATCACAGCCTCTTCTCCCTTGGGCGAGATGTATCGCACGTCACTTGGCGGTAGACCTTCTTCGCGATCGTACTCGGCAGTGGAAGGTAGCCGAAACTTTAAGCCCTTCCCCCGTAACCAACGTAAAAGGCGTTACGGAAAATACACAGGGTGAAGAGGGCGCAGCCACTCAGGGCGGCGATGATAGCGAAAGTACAAATAGCACTGCAGTAGAATCTAATACTCAGTACACGTACGAGTACGGTGAAGATTCTCATCTCGCGGGATTGCCTAAGACCAGAATATTCCAACAAGAGTTGTCACAGTTGCCTGACGAAGACCAAGAATTTATCATCGATCATTGGGGCAATGACGTCCCCTTGGTGGATTTAGCTCGCCGCGCAGTTGTTAACGACGCTACGATGCGCAAGCGCGCCGAGCGCGTGCGAAGGAAGCTGTACCTGAGATTGATCAGCCACCCAGAATTTGCAGGGTTAGAATTCTCGCGCGCAAAAAAATCTCTCCCGGGCAAGTAGATGGCCCGGTGTAAGACTTTGAGGAAGGACCGATGTCCATGTCTGATGAGAGAGAATACGATAACGAAGCTCCCGGCTATGATGAAGAAACAGACCGTTTTTTTGATGAGTATTTACGTACGGCCAGCGACCGGGGCGATTTCGCGATACCAAAGATGAGGATTACGCGCCCGTCGGGAATATCCGAACAGTTACGCTCAGACCTAATCATGACAATGCGCAGGGCGCACGCCGAGCGGCAGGTCCTGGAAAGAGCTGCAAAATGTCGTAGTTTCGGCGACTTCTTCAAATATTTAAAACAGGCCCGTAACCTGAATTGGAAACGTATCTCTGAAAATTTGAGTATTCCTACCGAAGAGATCGGTAAAATTGAACGCAACGAATTGCATCCGACTGAATTACCCTTCGAACTACATAAGACTCTCACCGCCCTCTTTAACATTCCGATCGGTTACTACATGAAGGTAATGTCCCATTTATTACTGGTGGAAGCAGAAAGCGCCGCGGCGGGCGGCGGGCTCCAGTTTGCCAGAAGCGACAAGAGAGGGAAGTATGACCCCGACGAGCTACTCGAAGCTTGGTGTGCCAACGCGCCAGCGCTGGCGCGCGAAAGGCTTAGACGCTTTAAGTCCTTAATAGGCTCAATTGAACATCAGATTTCGAGGGACGGATCGGAGGCAACAGAATGGGAAGCGTAGATCACGCCCGCCAATGCGCACGGAATCTTCTAAAAAAACACAAAGCCAACTCATTACCGGTGGATGTCTTAGATTTGATCGCTAAAGAAGCCCCCGGCTTCAGCATTATCTATGAAGAAGACTGGCCCGACCGCATGTCCGGTTTGACCAACAGAGCGCAGAAGACAATACGAATAAATAGAAAACACCACCCCCTTCGCCAGCGTTTTTCCCTGGCCCACGAGCTGGGACATATCTGCCTCAACCATGATCTCATCCTTTCAGATCGCATTGAGGAAGAGGGAATAAACGCGGAGCTTGAAAAAGAGGCCGATGAATTCGCCAGCGAGTTGTTGATGCCAATTGATCTGTTCAAAAAAGCTTTCCGCGCTGTTCCTGATCTTCATGCACTGGCAGACACGTTTCAAGTCAGCCCCTCCGCAGTTTCCGTTCGCGCCCTCAAACTAGGCCTCATCTAACCTGCCCGAAGACTGTCACGCTCCGCGTATATATGTATGAGAGTCAATCTCAGAGCTTTAATGTGCGCAGGAGAAAACGGGCAAATGGAAAAAGAGAAAGATAAGGATAAGCATGAATCGCCGGCTCACGGCAACATCGTGTTGTCAGTCACCACGCTGAGCGGCACTAACACCGGCCATTTCCAAACGAGCGAAACGCTGCAAGAGGTTATCGACTGGATCGTGCGCAAGCAGCATCTGGTGATTAACGGTCCGATGGTGTTGTCGTATAACGAGCAGGTGTTATCCCCGGCGAGTACCATCGGGAAGGCGGGACTGCCGAATAAAGCGCGGCTTACATATTTGGCGGCGGTGGGCGGCGGCGGGCGCGTAGGCATTTAAAGGGCTTTAGCCGGTGGATACAGTAGTTAGCCAGGAGTTATTTGAAGAGCAGCTTAATGAGGTGCGCCGTTCGGATCTTCCAAGTTGTTTAGGATGGGAGTTCCTTGAGGCAAGCTACCCGCGCTTGCGCGTCCGCATGAAACACCCCCGGGGCGGGAACTGGGAGTTCTCACTCGATTTCAGTCGCTTCGACGACTTCCCCCCGTCGATCGCGCTGACGGGAAGTGACGGGAGGCCGATACTCGACGCGGCGCAGTTACCCGAAGGAGGGCCCCACTTCTTCCGTTACCAGTCTGCGGGCAGCCCCCGCCCTTCGCTCTGTTATGAATTCGCCGCCGAGTATTACGACTGGTGGCATCAGGGCTCCATAAACGTCTGGCACTCGCTACGCAATCGTCTTGAGTACCGGATGCTCGGCATTCTTCATCAGCTATACCAGCTCTACAGGCAGACCAATGGGTAGGGAAAAAGAGGACCAAGGTACGAATGGCGAGTACGAGGCCGCCTACTTCACCGTCGCTAAACCCTCTGCGACGGTGGAAGAGTTCGCCTCAATTTTGCCGCACCGCATACCCAAAAAGATTCTCGCAGACACCGGAAAGTTCCTGCGCTCGGCCGGGAGGCGCGGCATCGAGGGCGTGGCCTTATGGGTCGGGAGGAGGCTGGGGAATCTCTACTCGGTCGAGCGCATGGTGATACCACAGCAGATTGCAAGTCGCTGGCATTTCGAAGTGACTTTAGAAGAGCGCATACGCATAGCGATGGGCTTGGCCGACGAAGAGGTGGTGGCCGCACAGATACATACACACGAGCGGGCGGCCTTCCATTCCCCGACCGATGACCATAAGGCGATAGTCGACAGGCGGTGGGCGTTATCGGTGGTTGTCCCTGTTTTCTGCCGAGAAGGGCTCGTCGACCTGCGAGGCACGGCCGTCTTTGCCCTACGCGGGCCTCTTGACTGGGTCGAGCTTACGCCGGAGCAAATCAATACGCTCTTCATTTATTCCTAGCATATGGATAGTGTCCTTGAACAAAACGTACTGGCCATTCGGCAGCTTGAGCTAAATATGGGGAAGGAAGAGCTGGCCGGGCTGCTAAGGTCACGTAGGGTCGCCTTAGTCCTGGGGGGGGTTGAGCCCGCGCATCAGATCGCTCTTCGTACGGCAGCCAACCTGCTTTCTCGCCTCTCTTTTCAAGTCGGCATTGGCGGAGATGCTAATAGCTTAGCAGAAGCAATCAATGAAGCCGGGCAGTTCGGTTTCAGTTACGACCGCTTTGATGAAGAAGCGCGCTACGATTTAAGAATAACGATCGGATCGCGTGGGGACGCCGCTGGCATTCACGCCTACGCGTCAGGCTGGAATGTGTATTTGACGGCAGACTCAAATCAGAACCTTGCGATAGAGCCTTCAAATGAAATATGCGGTGCCGTGCTAGGCGTGCTGGTCGCGTCTACGGCTTTCAACCTCACCGTTGGCCCGGCCCTCGGCAAGAAAGGGTTTCGGCCTGAGCTCTGCGTTTCGCTTCTCGATTATTCTTCGTCTGTTTTAAGTGTCGATGCGCCTCTCCCCCCGCTTCACATACCACAGGCCACGCTAATAGGCTGCGGTGCAATTGGTAATGCGTTTGTCTACGCTTTGTCTCTGCTGCCAGAAGTCAGCGGGGCCCTGGATATAGTGGACCCCGACTGGTTCACCAGGACGAATTCCCACCGCTACCTGTTGGCTGATGTGAACGTCCCCCAAAGCCCGCGCCTCTATAAGACAACCCGGGCGGCAGAATTCTTGGCCCGTCATCATGAATTGAAAGTGCGGGGATACGAGAAGAATTTCGACCAATATCTGACGGAAGACTGTGACAACCGTAAAGTCTCTTTCCTCACCTCGGCGGTAGATAATCACGCGAAGCGCAGGCAACTTGGGCGGGAGACTCCGCGTGAAGCAATCAACGCATCCACCGGAAATTTTACCCTCGCTGTTTCCACTCACTACGACAACTATGGCCTGCGAGGGTCGCCGTGCATCGGTTGTCATTACCCCTACCAAGAAGCCGAAGGTGAACGGAATTCCTTGATCGCGCGGGAGACAGGGCTTTCACTCTCTGAGGTGGAACTCTTGAGTGCTTCTAACGCGCCGATGACGGCTGGGTTGCTCGAAACCATCGCAAATTATAAAGGGGTTTCCTTCAGCACTTATGCCGAGTTCGAGGGGCAGCCATTCGATAGTTTTTATCAGCACGGGGTTTGCGGCGGGACGGAAGTTAAAACCTCCGGCGGTAAAGTCGAGATCCCTTTGGCGTACGTTTCCGCGGCGGCCGGAGTCCTTTTGGCGCTAGAGTTAATAAAGCGTTTCACGCCGGCTCTAAGACAATACTCGTTGGATAACTTCCTCCAACTCGACATGATGAACTTAACGAATGATTGGTTTCGGGTGAAAAAAGTTGCGCGAGCGGATTGTGACTGTCGAAGAGAAATTTATCGAAGGCGGTTTGCTAAGAAATATGGGCAAGCCATGCCCGAAATTTAAAGACAAAAGAACCCTCGGCTCTTCAATACTTGGAAGCAACCAGCAAGCCAGTGTTTATAGGCACCAGAGGGGCGCTTTACAGAAAACAGTTTTACTCTAATTAAAGAGCGATAGCGCAGGCATCAACCCTAAATTTGACTGCCAAATCTGGCAGTGCTTCGTAGTGCAAGGAAAGAAAGCCATGTCTGACCTTAAAAATTACTTACAACCTGAATCCGACTCTCAGATGATGGAATTGAAAAACGCCCTAGATTCCATAGACAGGAAAGAGGGCCTCGCCCAAGAAAAGATTATCAGCTTAAAGATATGTGCGGTCATTAATTACTTGAAGACCAAGGTTAAAAGATCGCCCCAGGAGCCGCCCCCTGACACCTCCCGACGGGCATTACTACTTAAGTTAATATTCTGGGCGGCTGTAATTCTCGTAACTGTGTTTATGCTCCTCAGCTTGGTTTGGTACTTGACAGGCCAGGTGCAACGGCAAGATTGGGCCGAACTATTTCTGCTGTCGGGCGCTGGCCTGTTGGTCGTTGGCGCGCCAATCTATTTGCTGGGCTCTCTGCTTTATAAGATGATTACCAGCGAGTACTTGGAGCAGGAGGGCTTTATCCACAGAGTTTTGCACAATACGCATTACGCATTAGATCTGCGTCAGGCGTGCGGTGAACCTCTGCTGAATCAAGTCGCGACGTATCTCAAATGGCAAATAGATACTCAGTTAGACATGAACGCACATATCGGCGAATTTTTTAGAGGGGCGAGTGTTCTCTTTCTCGGGATGATAGTCGCTTTCGGCATCTCACCGGATGCGAAAGAGTATAAGGTTGATACTGCCGTCTTAGCGGCACTCGGAATTGGTTTCGCACTCTTCGTGCGATCCATCGTGACTGCCCGTGTGGTGAAATTCCGTATTTGGCTTTCAATGATTGATCAAGCGGTCAACGTGAACATAATAACTTCAGACAAAACAGATGAAGCCAGGCCTGAACCAAAACCCTCCTTTTTTAAGAAAATGATCGCATTCGTACGTTTGAACTAAAGGCATAAGTCATAAAAACTAGCTGAGAATAGCACTGTTCGAGTCATCCCGTATTGCCAGAGTTCTTTTATAAATTATCTCATAAGAAGCAATAGGGTGCTTAACGTAGACGAATTGGATGGGGTCAGGAGTAAATTCACGCTTGAGGGATCAAGGCTGGGAACATGATCAGAAACGGGCGAGTGAAGAAATTAGACAGGAGTGATGCAACGGGGCAGGCAAAGTTTATCGCCATCTCGTTTCAGGTTGCCGCATGACTCGAATACGTTCAAGATTCTCTTCGCGTTAAATTATTCTTTACAACATAACCCAATGACGTATGTCTATTTCAGTAGTATCGCGGTGAAGCGCGACAAGCACAGCAGCCGAATTGCCGCGCCTGAATATTCCTGGCAGCCTGAAATCGGATTAAAAAACTAAGCGATCCTCACTATGCGTATCAGCGACATAAGGAACACACAACAGTTTCAGGACTTGTGCCAGCAGCTATTCGCAGCCGAGTACGAGGACCTGGAAATCCCCGACGACAGCAGCGGCGATGAGGGTAGCGACGGCTACGTGCCGTCGAAGCGCCGATTGTTTGCTATCTACTGTCCGGAGAAATACCCACCACCGGACGAGTATTTTCGGAGAAAAATTCGCGGAGACCTAACCAAGGCTCTTAAGTTGAGAGACGAGCGCGGCTATGAGATTGACGAATGGGTCTTCGTTACGCCCGCCCCTCTTCCGATTGGTGTACTCCGCTACTTGCGTGACAGGGTGAAAGATGTGGGATTTACCCGCAGCATCAACTGGTCAGAAAAACACCTCATGCCGTTGCTCCTTCGTCACCGCGAGCTGCAACCCCTCTACCCGGAGCTTTTCGCTCCTGACTTGCAAAATGAATTACAGTCTGGTTTCGCCGTGATGCAAGTCGAGATGCGCAAGGGCTTCGACTCTCTTCTAGCGGACAGAGCGAAGATTGATGACCTGCAAGAAAAATATGAGAGCCGTGTGGCGCAAGAGTACGAACGCCGCTTCCAGACTGCCAGGATCCTCTTCGGCGACGGACTTTTCCAACAAGCAAAAGTCATTTCCGAAGCAATATTGAGAGATTTACAGCAGGATGCGGATGCCGGCGATCCGAAACTGCTTGCGCGCGCTGCGACCAACATCGGCATCTGCGCGTGGCAGCTCGAAGAGACAGAGGAAGTGGTTAAGTGGTTCGAGGAGGCCTACCGTTATACGCCTGATGATCCAAAGTGCATTGCCAACCATGCTACCGCGCTGATGTATCGGGGTGAAACGGAAGAGGCACTGACTCTAGTCGAGCAAGTGTTGGAGTATCAACCAGACGACGACAACGCCATCGCTGTCAAAGCTAACATCCTTCTCAAAGAGGAGCGCTACTCGGAAGTCACTTCGTTCCTCGAAAAGAAGGGCAAACAGAAGCTCGGCATATTCTTCTCCTCGGTGCAACTCGGGGCAGAGGGCCATTTCCTAGAGGCAGCGCAACTCCTTCGCGACCTTCTACAGGAAGATCCGGATAACATTACTTACTTGGAGCACGCCGCCGCGACTATTCTTATCGAGCAGCAGCGCACAATAGAGCGCGAGCACCGACTGTCGTGGCGCATCACTGGCGAGATGAAACAAGCATTGGAGGAATCGGAGGGCTACCTTAATCGCGCCGTCGAACTGTTGCGAAGAAGAGAGGTCCCGCACAAACTCGCCGGTGCCTACCTGAATCGCTCGGCGGCGCGGCTAATGTTAGGCCGCGCGCAGGAATCACTCGACGACTGCCAGGAAATTCTGCGCCTCTATCCCGACTATGTCAATGCCCATCTGAACAGCAGCAAAGCGCAGATGGAGCTCGGTGAATATTCGGCGGCGGCAGCAAGTTTGGAGCGGTACGGCGAGTTGGCGGGCAACTTGGGCGACAAGGTGCGTGATCTTGTTTACTGCTATTACGCGTCCGGTCAACTGGATAGAGCCGGGCAGATTCTCCGCCAAGAACTCGACCGCGAGTGGACGGAATCGGATCTAACGCTCGTCAGCCTCGGTGTGCATATTTATGACCTCGTCCAAGATGTCGAGGATGCTTCCGCACTTGTGCGCCGCGCAGAACAGACGTTTCCAGAACACTCCGGCACGTACACGATCCGATCCAGGCATGAAGAGAACACCGGCGGTACCAAGGTGGGGGAATTCCTCCGCCTGGCAATAGAAACAGCAGGCCCCGAAAGGAAGGAGTTGGCAACACTCGACCTAGCCACTTACCTATATAATGAGGGACGCTTCGAAGAGGCGTTGCCGCTTTTCGAAAGGATCATCAGCGAGCATGAGTTCACACCTGTCAACCGCCGCTACCTCATCTGCCTGTACAACACAGGTAGGTTCGCGGAAGCCATTCAATACGCAGAGCGGATGCGAGCCGGGCGGGAGATCGAGCCGGACATATCACCAATCGAAGCCTTGGCGCACAAGAATCTCGGACATCTCCGCCGTGCGGCTGACATCTACCTCTCCCTTTATCAGCGAGAACCCACCAGAACTGATCACCTAGTCGAATACGGCATCTGTCTATTCCGCTTGGATGAAGAAGACAAGGCTCTGCGGGCATTCGACCAAGTCCGCAACCGCGTCAGCCGGACGAATGACCTTCTCACTCTGGCCAACGGCTACAGCTTTCTGGGACGGCGGGTCGTCGCCGTCAAACTTGGCTACCAGGCCTTACAACAATCGCCCAATGACCCCAACGTTCACCGGGCGTACCAAAACTTGGTACTGAACATGAGGGACGGCGACGGGCTGCAGCTTGGGGAGGAGTATGCGAAAGCTTTTCAGGAATCAATAGCCACGTTCAACACGCGCTTCCCCGAAGAGCAGGGGATGAAGCTAATCAACGTCGAGAAAGACTTCTCCGGCCTGTTTGAAGTCCTCGACCAAGGCGAGGCTCAGACAGCCACAATCATTGAGCAGTACCGCAACGGAGTGCTGCCCGTTTCAACGCTCGCAGTGCTTCGGGGTCGGAATCTATACGACATCTGGCTCGGCCTGCAGGCGACGGAAGGCGTGCGCATGGCGCTCGGCACGCTTGCCGAGATTGAGCTAGAAAGCCGCGCCTTCGCCGAAGGCGGCGAGGTGGTGGTTGACGCTCTGGCGTTGTTCACGCTCGCGCGCGTGAGACAACCCGGTTTGCTGAAAAAGCTGTTCGACCGCTGCCTCGTTCACCAAGACGCCTTTGATGATATTCAAGCGGCACTGCGGGAAGAGCGGCTTGGGCTGGAGAGTGGTCGTTTGTCAATCGGCAAATTCGGTGGGCAATACTTTAAGGAAGAGATTCCGCCCGAGGTGGTGCAAAAGAGTGTGGACTTTCTTGAAGAGGTCAAAGCATATGTCAAAAACGAGTGCGAAGTGGTCGGCTTCGACAGAGAGCTGAATGAAAAGGATTGGGAACTTGTCGAGTCAGTTGGGCAGCCGGCAGGAAGCTCAGCTATGCTCGCCGCACAACGTCAAGTGACGCTCCTCTCGGACGACGGCTTGCTCCGTCACCTGTTCAATAAAGAACGCGGCGTCTCGGGAGCTTCTTCCCTCAATTTGCTTGCCCACGCGGCGAACAAAGGTCTGGTGTCGCGAAGCAGGCTCTACGACCTGACATTGCTGTTGCTGCAGATGAATTACCGCTTCATACCCGTAAACGCGGACTGTCTGATGCACGGCGCACGCTTGAGTGGCTTCCGCCTCGGGGGCGGCTTCGAGCGCGCTCTTAATATGCTCGTATGTAAAGAGAGTGACACCGCATCGATGACAATGGTCATCGCGGAGTTCTTGGCGCGCTTGTGGCTCACGGAGCTACCGGCGCTGTTAAAAACCTCGCTGCTGCGAAGAGTACTCCGCATGGCGACGCAATATCATCCGGCAAAAGAGGTAATCGGCGCGCTGTTCGACAATGCGCGCAACGTGATGCAAAGGGTGCCAAATCACTACTTGAGCCTCATAGCCCAGGTGAAACAGTGGGCTGATGAAACGCACCCCGGCGATAATCTAGCCGCAAGGCAGTAGAAGTATTATCAGTTCATACAGAAGGACGGTATGGCTACGTCATGATCAAGACAGTTTCATTGAGCGTTATTATAACCTGCATTATAGGTTTCGCTTCTTCTATGAACTCACGGACGTCCACGCTGCGGCAAGATAGGACAAACCGCCCCGAGATCAGGCACAAAATTGAGCTATGGCGCGGCCCGACACTCCTACGGGGTGCTAACATCTGGCAGAAGGTTAAGGATGACCAGATAGTTCCAGCCTACACGCCCCAAGACCTGCGCGACTTGGCAAGCTGGGGGGCAAATTATGTCAACATTTCTCTCCCAGGCATCTTCAGCGTACATAAGGTCAAAAATCGCGCGACGGGCAAAAAGGAGTATATGCTGGACAGCACCCTGCTGACGAACCTGGAGAGTCTGATCAGGTGGGCGAATAACTCGGGATTATTTGTCGTGGTGGCGTTCCGCACAGGGCCGGAGCGTGAGGAGGCTTTGCACATTTATTCAAAAGAGGCTGCATAATTTATCGCTTTTATTCATCCCTACTGAATATTTGTGCAAGGCCTCTTCATCACTATCCCGCGCGTCTTTCTGCCTCGGTTGCCCGCCCTCCAATTGAGACTGGTCCACTCTTTCCATCGCTTTCTTGAGTTCTTCGACACTGTCCAACACATCCTTCTGGCTCGGTTGCCCGCCCGCCAACTCGGGCCGGACGATAGCTTCTGCGTGTTCAATCTCTTCTTTGGCGCGACGGTTGTCTCCAAGCCATTGAAAGATGTCCGAGAGGTCTATAGCCACCCGTGCCGATGCGAGCAAGTCGTTTTCCTCCAGAAACACGTCGCGCGCGCCCATCAACGCCATGATGGCTTCGTTGAACCGTCCTTCCATCGTCAGCGAACCCGCACGCTGGCGCTCCGAATTGGCCGTCCCCTTGCGGCCCATGTGGAGGCGGGAGATTTCCAGCGCCTCTTTTCGCAAGGCTTCGGCGGTTCCTCTGTCGCCCAGGGCCTGCGCGATGTCCGCGTCTACCATCAGCGCATTGACGAGTGGCTGGGCGATAGAGGGGATTTCGTTGGACGAATCAGGAAACTCTTTATTGAAATCCAAATTGGCTTGCAGGTATGCACGGCTCTCCGCGATGTACGTCTGGTAAACAGAGTGAGCAGCGTCGTAATCACCGGCAGCTTTCGTCGCTTCGGCCTGAGAGAATAGACCGCCTACCGTGGCTTGTAGCTGGGCCAGATTGATCAGCGCTTCGTACTTTGTGTCCATAGTTTCACCTCGCAGTGTATCGCCATCGACTCCGTCGCTTAACGCTCATTAAACCGCCAATGGCGGTGTTTTTCGGCTATACCGACTTTTGCCGCCACCAGTGGCCTAACGCCATAAAACCCAGCAAATACCGCTCCTGGCGGTCTAATACATCTCAGGACTGATTTTTACAATTCAGAGAACGTGAGGCTAACGAGTAATCAGTTAGCGGGAATAACGAGGATACGGGCGCACGATATTCCTCTTCGAAGCTGCTATCAATGGTTTTCAGGACTTGTTCACCTTGCGTGTCCGACTAAAGGCAGTGTTGCAAAGATTAAGAGGACAAAATACCTGACTAATATAGTCGAACAGGACCACCGATTTTATCAGGCGGAGGTGGAGAGCGATGCAGTGTTTCCGCTCATTCCATACAGCGGAGAGAACACTCGAAGGTGTTGAAGCTATGCATATGATGAGGAAGGGACAAGTCAAAAGATTGGATAGGAGAGACGCGATAGGGCAGGTGAAGTTCGTCGAGAGCCTCTTCCAGATTACTGCTTAGTCAGAGTCATTAACCGGTTCCTTGCGCTCTGATATAATTTTCGCAACACAACCGTCGGCGCGACCCGCCGCTACAAAATCCTGAGCCTCCCCGAACCGAAGCCTGGTAAAGCCTCATCCGCCGCGCTCTCCGAGTTGCAACGGCTCGCGGGCGGGGATTTTCAGATCAGAGACATCTTCTACTCCTACGGGCTCCACGTGATTTTAGAGAAGCAGACCGAGGCTCGTGCCTCTCAAGCTCAACCGGGCGCACGCTCTCGGCGGCAGTCGGTTGAGGTTGTCAAATGAGATTCGCAGGCGGGCGTAAAGCGGGTAGGGTCGGCTTTGAATTGGGATCGGGTGAGGTCCGGAATTCTGATGCGGCCATGGAACATCAGCGGATAAAAGCATTCCTCATGATGTTAGCGGTTCCCACGTCAACTTCACCTTTGATTGAGGCGATCTCAGCAGCGCGATGCCCTGGAGTAAGGCTCTTCGGCTAAGTAAAAACTGCGACAGCTTCGGGTGTGAGTAGAGTCTTCGTGCGACCACGTGTCTCCGGTACATCATGGAGCCGATGGCGCTGTCCCGAATTCGCCTTTCATAGTTAGAAAAGGAGAAGTCGTGATCGCGCAACGCCTCAAAAGCAGCTTGCGCGGCTATGATTCCCTGTGCTAACGCCGAACTGATGCCTTCGCCGAAGAGGGGATCAATGCCAGCGGCATCACCGACAAGCAACACGCGGTGCCGACTGCAAGCAGCCTGTGGGTCGTAGCGGAGACTCGGATATGCCTTCACCTCAAAGGCGTTTATATCAAGGCCGATTGTGGCAAGCCAGGACGCGAAAGCGTCTCTTAAAGGGGTGCCGCCTCCACGACCAAACGGCACAGCCAGAATCCCCACGCTCCTTGGGAGTGAACCTCCGGCAACCGCCGGAAACACCCAACCGTATCCCGGCACGCCGCGATTCATCAGGCTCATGTCAGCGAGGGCCATGTTCTCTTCCAAGTTCGGCGCCGAGATGTCGGCCAGCGGCGCATGTAACTCCATCGCCGCCATGACCCGTCCGGCCCTGTTCAAACCCAGGCGGCTGCGCACGGTACTATTTGCCCCGTCGGCGGCAATCAGAATCTTCGTTCGGTATTCATCCCGCGACGTTCGCACAATCACTTCATCGCGCGTGGGCAGCACATGCTCGACGGCTTCCCCGTCCTGAACAGTAACGCCGCGCTGTCGCGCCGACTGAAGCAGAAAGTAATCGAACTGTTCCCGGCTTACTACGCGGGCAAGATTGAGTTGTTCGAATGTCAGGCGGCCGGTAGGCAGGATGAGAATGGCCTTGTGGATCGGTATGCCCGGCGGGCCTCCGACCAGCCCTAGCTGGCTCAGTGTCCGGTCCGCGGCGGGGCTCAGGCACCCGGCGCAAAGCTTCGCCCGCGGAAATACAGCCTTGTCGAGCAACAAAACCCGCCCGGCAAGATGGGGGGCAAGGTTTAATAGTTGCAGCGCTGATGAACAGCCCGCCGGCCCAGCACCCACGATGATGACTTCGTAGTTAAACATTTGCCGTAGCCTCCCGAGCGCCGAGATGGGTTGTTATGTCGCGACGAAATGTCACTCAATTTTTGTGCAAGGCTTTCTTTGGTAAGAAGGCTTTAGTCAAATAGAAGTATAGTGCATATACCGCGAGACAGATTACAATGTAGGAGAATGTGTAATAGCGAAAAACACCATTCTCGTTGCGGTACAGGATGAATGCAGGGATCCCTATTGTAGGAAGCAGAATGAAGAAGTTGAAGGCAATCACCAACTTTCTATGACGGCTACTCGCCCACTGCTCGAACTCACTACATGTGAGAAATAGATTGGTTTCATTAAAACCATATTGCTTCCTAATAAATTCCTCGCACCGGATCTGGTGTTCGCCTAAATAATATAGGAACGACTGTTTGAGCGTATCTCTGAAGGCAATCACCGCAATGATAGAGAACAGCCCAAGAAAGCCGACGAACAGATACGAGACCGCAATTGGTTTCCCCTCATTAACGTATGTGGTTATAGGCTCTAAGCCTACTATTGCGCCTACTATTGCTAGTAATTTAAAGTCATCAAATAAGCTATACACCATTCGCTCTGACGCACCACTCAAACGAGTGTACTCCGCATATACAATGTCATTTGGTTGCAACTTAGGAGGCTCGCTACTCATGTTAGTATAACCTTTCTATTGTTCAAGGCTTCAGACACTAATTAGCAGTATAACGTCGCGGATCGGCGCGCACGGGCCGCAGCTACGGCCAAGTTCTTGATGAAAGAGCCGCTTGTTGCGCGTCGTAACGTGAGCGTCGCCATTTAGCACGCAACCAATTGCGCTCGGGTTATTCATGTAGTAGGTAAATGTAGCTCTTTTTAGATACTATAATTGCGTGGAAATTCACTTTCCCGATCCTCTGAGGTTTTTGCCAGCAACTTTGTGCCCTTCTTTCTCGCATGGGCAATGGCGAGGACTAATACGGAACGTGCGCGACCGAATAATTTGTGAGTTCTTTCGTTACTTAGCCCTTCGAGAAGTTGCCCTAAATAAACATCCCTATTCACTGTTCTGAGACAATTTTGATCGCCGGCAGCCGCGTCGTCCTCATAATCTAATACGTCATCCACGATCTGCAGGAGTTGTCCGAGATCGTTCAAGTCACCCCATGTCGCCTCTCGTTGCTTTTCACACCCCATCGTCTTGAGGATGAATCTGAGCGCTACGGCTCCGCGTTCAAGTCCATCCTCGGAGAGCTGGTTGTTTGAATCTTTGTCATATAACGTCAGAGCTAATTCTCGAAGCTCGAGTTGTGACAAGTCAGTCAAAATCCTCTCAAAAGCGCTTCGGGCTTTCTTGTCGTAATGTCGCCAATCGGTTACCACATCGTAGGCGCAAGATAAAAACGCCGCCTCTCCAGCCTTCCAAGCTTCCATTACGTTCCAGGGAACTCCGAAACCCGCGTAACATAGTGCTAGACGTATTGATTTTTTAACGTAACGAACCCGCTCAGCTTTAGAGATTCTAAGAACGCCTGCGTATTGAACCGCGCGTATGAGGGCGCTAAGAGCAGCAACAGTGTGAGAGAAAATCATGAAGAGCGTCTGGTTGTGTTAGCGCAGAAAGATTAAGGGTGTATCAAAGCCATTGCTATTCCTGCATGGGCGGTGGTTGGAATCATCACGGATCACTTTCTAATTAAACGTTTGTGATAGAACGGGCAGTACCGACTGCCATATTCGACTGCATAGGTGCAACCGCCCGAAGAAACTGGTCAAACGAAATCCGAAACCAACAGGTATAACTCTCAGGGTGCTCTTTGAGGTCCGCACTTAACGTTGCGAGGTCCACCCACCTCCACTCAGCGATCTCGGTGAGGTCAGGCTCGGGAGCACCTTCGAACCATCCGACTAGAACGTGATCGTATTCATTTTCAATGAGTCCATCTTCGAGGTTGGCGCGATAGACGAAATCGAAGAGTTTGCTCAGATGCGAGTCGAATCCCATTTCCTCTCTTAGTCTTCGTCGCGAAGCCTTTTCAATGGCCTCGTCCGGGCGAGGATGACCGCAACAGGTGTTCGACCAGAGTCCCCTCGAATGGTATTTCGTCAACGCCCTCTTCTGCACCAGCAGTTGACCTGCGGCATTAACGATAAACACCGAAAATGCTCGATGTAGCGCTCCAAGCAGATGGGCTCTGGTTTTGTCTTCTATTCCTATTGCCTCGTCCTGCTCGTTCACTAAGACAACTTTTTCCTCGGTCATATTCGTGCCAAAGTTTCCCTGGCTTCTCTGTTTGAGAACCTCGACCGGGTCCTGACTGACGCGCAAGGTCAACTGCTCCCTCCATAGTCAAGACACCCATCAGTGCGTCTGCGGTGCTGCAATGGAATCACTCACAGTAAAGGCCTAGGACGCGCTGGTTCTTGGCTCGCGAGGTGTAATGATAACAAGGAATTATCGTGGTATTTCTTCCCGCGATACTGCGACTCATTCGCCTAAGTTCCTCGCTTCTTGGCGCTCTCGCGATATTCCTTGCGTTATTAGCAAGAACCAGAAACTTGGGATTAAGCCTCGGCAAAGCAATCCCGTTGTTTTTCATCGCTATGTGTACATTTATTGCTAATGACTTGGACGATTTAGAAAGGGATCGGGTGAATCATCCCGATCGACCATTACCGGCTGGTCATCTCACTCCCGAATTCGCTGCGGTTCTATATTTCGTTTCGCTGGCTTTGGGACTCTTTTCAACGAAATACTTTGTCGCACAAGACATTGCTTTTTGGTACTACGGCCTATTCACAATATCCATAAGTTATGGCTACATAATTGATTGCCTCCCGAGTCTTAAGACATCGTATGTAGCAGCCGCAAGCTCAATCCCAGTTCTGATCATCGCAAGATCATACCCAAGTGAGCCTAGACTTTATGTCATCGCCGGAGCCGTCTTTCTTTTCACTCTAGGGAGAGAGATTTGTGGCGTCATACTAGACAGAGCTGGAGACACTGTTTCTTACCTGCATAGATTTAAGCCGACATCGCTGGCTCTTGTTTCATTTCTTGTTCAAGTCATAGGATTGCTCTTGCTGGCGACCCAAATACGCAGACTAGGGGAAATTGCTGACCTGCTCGCAATGACATTCCTACTTGCGCTAGCCGGAGTCTACTGGTTCAAGTTGGCGAGGTACCGACAAGCCACACTTCTAATGAAAATTCAGTTGTTTGTTGGGCTCTATTTTCTTGTCTGAAGGCCGCTCTCGGGCAAGACCCTGGCGTTGCTATTCACTTTGAACAGCCGTCTTGCAGCTAATTGTGACGGCAATGCTTACAATCATTAAATGAAATAGGAGAGTACGTATGAGCGCCGAAAGTCCCGTACTACAAGACGCTACCGGCGGGGGCCCTTCAGAACGAGAGGCACTCAACACCCAGACTGAATTCCTTTGGCAGGCTCTAAAGGAAACGGCTAATCTCGTGATGAAAGCTAGCGCCTTTTACTTAGCAGCTATGGCTGCGATTCTCGGCTATGTCTTTTCTCATCCTCTTGCTCCGCAGTTTCGGGTCAGATCTCTTTGGATTCTCATGACTGTTTCGCTGCTATTCATAATCGCCGTTGGGGCAGTGGGTTGGGGATTGTGGACAGGCGTGAGAGATTTAGAGTCTGCACAAGAGATGTTATCGGCCGATGCGTTCGCTAAGTTGCGATTACACCAATTTTTTGCCCGGGCCCGAATTGTTTTCTGGGTTGTAACAGCTACCACCCTGCTCACCCTGGTAATTCTATTAACCGCGATTGGCCGCTCGTTACTTGAATAGTTCCAAGGGAACGTAGCCCACTATGTTCAAGATTCCAATCAAGAAACCCGTAGTGGGGGTTACCGGCGCATCAGAGATTGTAGCGCCATAATCAGAATCGTAATTCCGATCGGCAAATCACTGAGCGTAAGCTTCAAACTATAACGCAACTCCTCGCTATACATTCTCTTAAATTCGATTAGGTAAGAACGCTTTTCATATAGGCTTAACGATGCATTGTTCATCGCCTTTTTCAGTCTTCTTGCTTCGAAGTCAATCGACTGACCATAGAGTTTTCTAAGTACGGTTCTCGGGTAAAAGTTGAAAATCAACAATACAGGCGTCCCAATAATCACAGGGACAAGAAGGAATGGTTTGATACTTTGGCCAAGTATACTGTCATACCGGAATGGACCGTCATAGTAACCGATGACGTGGATGTAACCAAAAATGAGAGTCAGGGTCGACGCAACATTAACATACGCATTAATTGCATCGAGTTCCCGCCTACGGAACAAATTGCGTGTGACTTTCGCCTTCAGAAGCGACTGGAGCATCATGCTCGCATACATAAGCTTGCGGCCAACATACACACCGAGCGCGTATTGGGTGCAAGCCGCGATCATCATCAAGACTTCTCCGGGTGTGGACAGTGGAAAACGGGCATATGAAAAAATCACGAATGCCACAACGATGAATTCTGCCGAGAATGTTATCGATCGGAATAAACTAAAAAACCGTTCTTTATAAACGAAGTACTCAGTTGCAGATAACTGAGTTTCTGTAAAAGCTGTCTCAATCGTCTTTGGGATAGCACTCTGAAACTTATAGACGATAAGTGCGGTACCGAGGATTAGTCCCAGCGAGAGGATAGTCTTGAACGAACTTGTATAGGCCGTAAAGAACAGTTGGGCCTCCTCTTTGCCGCCGAGATAGAGAATAAGAGCGGAGCCCAGGAGACCATACGCAGCGCTGACTCCCAATCCGAGGAAAAGCATGAGCATTAGCCGAAACGGCGATATTTGCGGCACAGATAATTCCTTGTTATCCAAAGTGATGTTTAATAGAAAATAACCTCAATCAGAGGCGTTACCACTACTCTGGAGAATCCCTTGAATGAGGCTCGAAGCTTTAGCCTAAGTGAAGACTACCCAATGAGAATTTATTGCGCGCAGATTATCCTCCATTATCCCATATCACTTCAAGGTTAATCTTTGCAGTTAAGATCACTAATAATTTTACTTGTAACCTTAACCTTTCATCGTTAAACTCGCCACAAGGTTCTACAACCCAACCCACTTATCCACTCACAAGAAGCTTTTTCACTTTGAAGAGAAAAAGGCAGCACTCTGCTTCTGCGTACAACATGCAACTAAACCAAGCAAGTCGCGAGTTTCTCAGTGGGTATTTTTCAACACACGAGCGCAGGAAGAAAACCGAGGATGCTTACCGTTCAGACCTGGCACAATTCAGAGCGTTTGCGAGCGAGGAGCTTATCCTTTCGGCACTGGATAGCTCCATCATTGAACGCTGGGCTGCACACCTCCGACAAGAAGATTACTCTCCTGCCTCTATCCGGAGGAAAATGGTAGTCCTGAAGGTCTTCTGCTCTTACTGGGTACGTAAGGGAGATCTAAAAGAGTCACCCTTCTGGAGGGTGAAGCTGAGCATTGGGCGGGTAGAGCAACTCCCACGGGCACTCACCGAGCGAGAGATGCGGGCACTTCTGAGGCGGGCGTGGCTGGACTATTCGACAACGTCAGTTATCCAAAGTAGCTCAGAGGATACATTGAAGATCCCGGTGAAATGGGCAGCCTCATCCTGTGAGTACCGTGCGCTCAGGGATCTTGCTCTGATAGACCTTCTTTTCGCCACTGGGATTCGTGTTGGCGAGGCATCAGCTCTCGACATCCGCGACTTCTTCGTGCGGGAAGCAGCCTTCAGAGTGCAGGGCAAGGGTGGGAGGGATCGACTAGCCTTCATCGTGGACGAGGAAACCGTGCGCATCCAGCGAGCGCACTTGGAGGCCCGCGAGAGCATTAAAACAGAGAGTTCGGCTCTCTTCATCAACGCCTCATGCCGGCGACTTTCAACTCAGGGGATTACCAACGTCATCGCCCGACTGAGAAAGGGTGCTCGGATAAAGCGGCATGTGACCCCTCACATGCTGCGGCATACGGTGGCGACGTTGCTGCTACGCAACGGCTTGGACATTCGCGTGGTACAGGAATTCCTGGGTCACGCTTCAATCGCCACCACCCAGCGCTACACGCACGTCACTAAGGAGCATCTGGTGCGAGAATTACGAAAGCGTCATCCATCTTTAAGTCTTCGGGCAAGTAAGAGAGGTAGTGTAAAGAGGTTCAAATAGCTGCGCGAACAGGTCTAATCAATGTACAAGTATCTTCTCTTAAACTAAGAGGATTGATATGGAATCATAGTGTTCACAAAGGAGCAGTTAGTGAATCCTTGCATCCTTAAAGATTCGTGCAGATGATGAGTAAGCACAAGGATCCGAGTACTGTCATGTGGGTCATGGAGGGAGAATTTTGATCTGAATACGGTTAACTTCCTTCAGTACGAGGAGTAACAGGCATAACCAAGCCACTATGAGTGCGTTCCACAACCTTGATTGGTCTATGGCGAAATGCTGTGTTTTCTTTGCGCGTACGCATGAGAATAAGTGTCCAGCAAAGGTGAAGGAGCTTCACACTTTTGACCTACCTTTTTGTTTAACTGCTTTTGGCTGATCTTGTAAGTTGAGCACTGAATCCGTAGTTCGCCTACCAGATGAATACGGTAGGAAACTCTTAATGAGTACATGGAACAGCTTCTTGGCCTCTGCTTTGGTTTTATTACTTCCAAGGAGTATTGTTGCAATTGTCATAGCAAATGCGAAGAAGGCCATAAGTGCAACAATTAAAGAGAGAGCAAATTCCAGGGATGACATACGACCTCCGGTTTCAAATATGGGTTGCAATCTTCTTCTTCTAATACGAATTTTAGTTGAGCGAAGGAAATGTGGTGTGAAAGAGGGTCAATGGTGAAGCCACAACACATGTGAACAGTAATCCTGTCAAGGGGATCGGTAAGGCTTCTATGGGTCTGGCTCAGGAAGTATGGGAGGTGAGGAATGGGTACTTCTCTTAGCGCCCAAATGCTCACAGCATATGACAAATATGGTTCCCAAGTAGAGCTGCTACTCCGGCAGTGTGGTATCAACTCAAGTCCGACGGATCGAGATGATTTACACACAAAAGTCCGCAACCGTTTCTTTCTCGGTGTCCATACCGCCTTTCAGAAATCGATCTTAAAAGCGTTGACCAAGGAGCTAGGCACACAGCAGCAAGTTGCCGAAGTCCTCGGACTCAAAGATCGAACTAGCATTTCCCAGATGATCAGATCAGGAACAATAGAGGGAATCCGTTTGACGGCGGCCCTGTATCAGTATAATCACCTGATAAGGTTGCCCGAGCCAGAGATAGCAGCGGCATATGGATTTGCCCGTGCTACTTCATTCCTCAAAGCTTTAGCCTATGACGATGAAGCAATCGAAGGCTCAATGTCTCCCAGGGACTTCTCCCTTCTAATGGGTGTGCTGGCAAGTAAAGAGTGGGATGATGCCCTTCGTAGCCAAGATCCGCAGCCTGTCAGAGAGCTGGCCGCACGAGTAGTTCGCGAAAGGGCGATAGACGATGACAGCACGCAAGGTGATGATAATGAATGCCGCCCGGAGCAGCTTGTTCTTATGCTTCAAGCTCTGCGACTCAGGTGGGGTGATTTCGCTGCGATCTCTCTTTGTATAATCCCCGAATGCATTCCTGAGGACGAGGCTAATGAGGAGGCGACGGCATGAGTGTAATTTATAAGTACGACGTATTCCTCTCGTATGCACAAAAAGATTCGTTATTAGGCCGGTCTCTGGCAGACAAGTTGGAGCAGCGTGGCTTTATCACGTGGTTCAGCGTGCGAGAGCATGAAACTCAAAGGGATTGGGCGCAAGTGGTCGCAGGTGCAGTGGAGAGTTCTGCCGTGTGCGTTCTGCTGTTTGGAGCAAACAACGAGCTTCCATGGGATGACGAATGCGTGCCATCTGCAATCGAGGCTCGGATTGAAAGTACCCACGGCGAGTTTCGTGTGATCCCGGTCTTACTGCTGCAGCAGAACAGTGATTTCTCCGCTAAATTTCCAGCTATCAAAGATACTTGTCTCCGCGGACAAAAACTCGGAGCGTTCGTTCGATTCAAAACCACGCTTGATGATAATGAAGCGATTCAAGAACTGATTTTGAAGATTCGTGGCGTTGATCCCGATGAGCGATCACCCTGGAATAATGAATGGTTCCGAACTTTCATTGATCATCGTGCTGAAAATGCCTTGAATGTGAATTGGAGCAAGCTGGCCTCAGAGGTTTTTTCTTTGGCCGCAAATGCTAACGAGCAGAACTCTGAGACGGAGGTCGAGTTAGACGAGCTGAAAACGGAACTGGAGCTGTTAAGCAGTATTACTCCTGATTATTCGAGCAGGCAGAGGCGAGTTAGGCTCTGGTATCAGATATCTGATGCATATCAGATATTGCCAACTGCCAAAGGGTCGGTTGCCTTTTCATTTGGGCGCGCCCTTCAACAGGAGCACGTAAAACTGCTGATCACTGCGCGAGAAGATAAGGCGACCTGCGAACCGATAGGGGTCACGGTTGAGGACCGGGCCGCTACTCACTGCCGCCAGGAAGCAGTATGTAGTCATGCTTCTTTTACCCCGCGAGATGATTTCATTACAGCAGTAGAGTTACCCAGCGACACGCATATTGTAATGATTGTTAGTGCTTGCGGGATGGGCAAGACGGCCTGCCTCCCTCAAATGATGGAACATTTCTACTCGGCCAGTTGGGGCACGCCGACAAAAGGTTGGGAAGATGATATCGCAGCATGCATACAGATGACCTACGGCGTTTCAAGTGATAACAGCTCGTGTCTGTACGACAAGTGGATAATTGACGATGATGCTCTCGTTGCTCCAACTCAATTTAAAGGTGAAGTGTTTACCTTGGATGGTTTTTCAGAGCATCAACAAGCCGTAGATCTAATGCTAGGCATCTATAAAGGAATTGAATCAGCACATGTAAAAGGAATAGTGCATCGTGATCTGAAGCCAGCAAATATTGTGATGCGTGAAAAAGATGTCCAAGATTACGGGAGGGTAAAAATACTAGACTTCGGGTTAGCCAAATCGCTCAATCCGGGTGCTGAACACATATTGACGCAACAGGACATAATGACCAACGTGCGTTACATGTTACCGGAACATTACTGTGGTGAGTATCGCGATGCAAGGACGGACGTTTACAGTCTGGGGGTGGTCCTCTATGACCTGCTCGTTGGTGCGGTACCCTTTATTGGCGGTTCAGTTGCCGAGGTAATTGCAAAATATTTACTCGAAAAACCAACTTCTGTGACAAGTCGAGCAGCTATCAGTCGGGAGCTAAGCTCAGTTTTCATATGTGCAATTGCTAAGAACCCGCGTGAGCGTCGAGCAAGTGCGAGAGGGCTATCACAGGAATTGGAACAAAGCATAGAGCAAAGAACTTCACGCTCGCTGCGCGGCTGGTGGCGTAAATTTATTTACTGGAAGAAAAGATCACAGCTTCCCTTCAGCGTGGAACGTTGAAGTTTGATTTGATCATTGCTCGTCGCGGTGGGAACAAAACAAACAACGCCATGTCCCAACGCCGGAGGTGAATCTTTCCGTCCTCCTGCTTGATGGGGTAAGGACAGTGACCAGAATTGAACGGGCGCGAAGCCATCATGGCTGACGCGCCTGTTTGCTTTTACTCTAAGAGGGGAGCTTTCAACGATTGAGAGTTGTATTGCAAATAATTTTTTGGCCACAGTATGTAGGGCACAGAATCGGATTCTCTCCTCAACATGTTGTGCCTCCAGAAAGTTTTTGATGATATGAAGTCAGCACCTCCTGCCGCGAGGCGGAGAGTACGAAGCAACCTTCATGGGCCTTTTGTGCCCGCATAGATGATTGATCGCAACTCTGAAGTGATCGCTGGAAGAGGATCGAACTAAAGAAGGCTGAGTGCGATTGCGAAACCAACAACACGGCAGTTCAAGAGCGGGGTTACTTGCCCTGCGATAGAGGTGTGTCTTACAGGGTTCTTGACAACGGCGCTGACTTCATAGATGCAATATTGCCTTCCTCATAGGTTAGACTTACCAAACGCCGCGTCTGCCGCTGCCCCAACGTGCCGCTGGCTGGACATCCGAGCCTTTCTTGTCATGCGATGCGTGTGGAAAGATTAATCCTGCGACTATCGTTACGAAACTTTACGGATTTCCTACTTCACCTGTGTATAGGTTGAAGATATGCATGCGATAGCCATGTTTGTCTATCCGCTCGCCATAGTCCCGCAAGTACCTTGACCACTCAATAAGGTGACTCAACTCGTCGGCTACGGTCTCCGACAATAAAATGTGTCCCGCATCCCCGTAATTCATTACTCTCTGCGCGACGTTGAGACAGTCTCCCATCACAGTCGGTCTGTCGTTGCGGTCAGCAATAACCAAAACGGCGCCGGTATGCATCCCCATCCGCAGCCTGAGATCAGGCTCGTTCTTGATGACACTGGCCATCTCCACCGCGCACTTTACGGCGGCCAACGGATGATCCCCTAAGAAGACGAGCGCCATCCCGCTTCCCGTGGGTATCCATACAACTTGATTGCTCGAGTGTGCCCGCTTAAATTCTTTCGTCATGCACACGATGTATCCAAGTTTTTCCAACTGGCGGCGCTGCTCGGTAACAATCAGCCTAGAGCAACTGACCAAATCTATGAACAAGACGTGCGCCAGTTGCCGCTCGTCGGTTGAAGCTCCCTCCGTCTTACCTCCGAATGCGTGGGCAAGGTCAGCACCGAAGTCTTCGGCGCTGCGGTAGCGGGCGTGTGGTTCAAAGGCGAGCGCCTTTAAAATTACCGTCTCCGCGGTCTGAGGCAAGTCTGGACGCAGATCGCAGAGGCTCACCTTAAGTCCCGCGCGTTGCAATTGCAGCAAGTGATCAGGCGTCTCTGGATTAAATGGTCTGTGGCCCATCAGCATCTCGTACAGCACCGCTCCCAGCGCATACACGTCGCTGGCGGTCTGCGCCCGTTTACCCATTAGCTGTTCAGGCGACATGTATCCAAACATATCTCCGTACTTCTCTCCATACTTATTTCCTATGACGGTGTCGGAGTCGGCGCGGGCGTAGATGTCACCTGTAATGATTTCCTTAGCCGTGTGTGTGCCGAGCACCTTCGCGATGCCGAAGTCCAGCAGTTTAACGTGCTCTCTACGGCCATCTCTGTGCAGCATGATGTTTTGCGGCTTCAGGTCGCGATGTAAGATACCTTGTTTGTGTGCGGCTGCGAGCGCCTGTGCAATCTGGTAACTCAGATTGACTACTCGCGTCAGTTCCATCCTTTTTAGCCCAAGCGCTTCACGCAGGTTAACGCCACGAACGTACTCCATTACCAGGTAAGGCCGCCCATCGGACAAGTCGCCGTAATCGAGCATTCGCGCCACACCCGGATGCTCGATGCGCGCCAGTCTCTCAATCTCGCTTCTGAATTTCGCTCTCAGCCAAGTTGCGCTCTTGCCCAGCCCCGCAGTCGCATTTAGGACTTTAATGGTTACGGGCTCGTGGCGCGTTCTTCTGTCCTGCGCGAGGTAAACCACGCCCATGCCGCCTTCCCCTAGTTTATTTAGAATCTGGTAATGCGTTCCCACCACCGCGCCGGAGGTGAGCACGCCAATGTGTTCCCTGGCCGGAGCAAAATCGACTTCTATGGTTTCCTTTGAATCGTCCGGTTGCTTGTCAACGTCGCACTCTCCGCTGCTCGGCAGGTCGTCATCAACAAACGTCTTAGCATCACCCTCTGTGACGCGCAGGCAGGCGTTTAATACCATGTCCTCAAAGATTCCAAGGCCAAGACGCTGAGGAGGCTCTAAATACTCCGGCCGTACTAAGGTCTCCAGAGACTCACGGGTTTGCCCTGCGACCGGCGAGAGTGTGAGTTCGATTGTCTGCCCTCTGTCATGTGTAATGGATAGTTTTTGATCGAGTACACCATCGCTCGTCTCCAGATAAGTCAAGGGAAAGACGGCGAGAAGTAATTCTCCCTCAGCATCTTCTCCGAAAACTTCAATGCACGAGGCCGTATTTGGAACAACGAACGGTTCGTCGAAGTGTTCATGGGCGAAACTGACCATCTCTTCGCCATCAGCATAAACGCGGAGTCGGCCAGCATGATAATTTTTGCGGCGCTGTTGATTTCGCTCGAAAGAATACTTGATGGACGACAGCTCATGGCGAGTGAGCGGGGAAGGATTAAATCGGTCTTCCGGGTCGGATGGGCCTCCGTCTCCACCATCTCCCGACGGCCCGCCAAAGTTATCACCGAATTTTGGAGAGCCCAACTTCTTGTCAGGGTCATCTAAACGCATATCGCTCCCTCTCCGGTAATTAGAATTGTACTCATGTACCAGCCTTGGAAAACCGCCGCACGTAGGATCAAACAACACATGGACACGTTCCCATTCTGATTTCTCGGACTCCTTATCAAAGTATGTTTCAAGCAGAGACGCGGGAGGTGTTTGGATTGTTGCGTCAGAGCAGGAGCACCAGGGAGCAAAACTGGACAAGGACATTTGGATTAACGCTCGCTGGTGGCTACTCGGCACCTCTAATGCAATATGCTCGTTGCCGTTGGTGAACCCTTTCGTTCCTTGGAAACGCTTCTTAATCTGCTCGAACATCCAGTTCTTGTTCCGCCTGATGTTGTCACTGTTGAATAGCTCTTCAGAGATGCTGCTCACCTCGTGCGGCTGGTAGGTGTAAAGTAAGCAGCCGAGGCCGACAGCGGCGTAGCGCGAATGTCGATCCATTGATTTCCAAGCCAGAGTCTTGACATAGCGAGCCAACTTATCGTCATTGGTTGGGTTATACTTCGGCTCCTTTCTCGGTTGCTCAGATTCCTGATCCTTCTCCCAAATCTCTGATGCCGTGTAGATGCCCACCTGGAGGAGGCTTTCTTCAGGGATTATTAACTTGGTTGGATGAGTTGCATCAGGGCGTCTTAGCTGATTCTTTCTGATCAGCGAAATACGATCACACGCATCCAACAAGACGCACAGCGCAACGGCCCTGTCAGGGTGCAGACCGCTTATTAGGCGAAACGCTTTTTGAAGATCATTATCCGTGAGCAATGTTGCGTTTCCTCCTTCCGCTGCCTTACGCCACCACCATCGCCCCTGATTCTCTACCTTACCTCTAATCTACAATATTCTGGATGCCTACCCGTGTCAGTTTTGCGCGAAAATGGTTCAAAGCTGCCGTGCATTCCTTGAGGGAATGGGCTAGAAGTATCCAGCAAAGGGCGTAGCGGTGAGGTGAAAGACCTGCGATGTTGAAGATTGGGAATTACGTTCGTTCCTTGGGCTTAGGCGGATTCTTATGCGTTGGTCTGGAGAGATTGTTGTTTCTGCTCTACCTAGAAACTTTCCCAAGACATTCAACCATAGAAGGTATCATGCTGATAGGCGCCTTCCGGGCACTGCCTGACAATTTCGAGCTAACGCCATGATTTTTAAACCTTTTCTGTACTCCGACAGCTTAGTACAATTAGTGCTGCTACAGTGTGGCACATGAGCAAAGACTCAAAACGAGATCTGCCGGCAACCACGATAAAATATTTTTTCTGAGAGCGTCACTGAAATCAGACTCCCCGTCGTGAAGGGAAGTCGAGAGGCTATTCCGAAGCGGAAATCTAGGCTAAATATAATGCATACTTGCAGGTGATCTATGAATAGAATTGCTTTCTCCAGTCTTGCAATTTCAATGGTAGTGGTTGCCCAGATATTAGGAGGGCTGGTTATGCCCGCGCCGGTTCCTATAAAGGCGCAGCAAGACCGAGCTCGACAGTTAAGGCAAGGAGAAGCAGAACAACAGAGCGGGCGGCTGGCGCTGGTGATCGGTAACGGTGCTTACGCGAACGCTCCTTCGTTGAAGAATCCACCTAATGATGCTCTAGACGTGGCTGATGCTCTTTCCAAGTTAGGCTTCAGCGTTGAACACGGTGTCAATACTACACAACGCCAGATGAAGTTTATGATTCGCCAGTTCGGGCAGAAACTAAAGGGTGGTGGCCAAGGCTTGTTCTACTACGCTGGTCACGGCGTTCAACTGCACGGGCGCAATTATCTGATTCCAGTTGATGCGGATATTCAAAGCGAGGCAGACGCGGAAGATCAGGGCGTGGATTTGAACTTAATGTTAGGGCTAATGGACGAGGCTGGCAACGGGTTGAACGTTGTAATCTTAGATGCGTGTCGCGATAACCCTTTTGCGCGCTCATTTCGCTCAGCGGCGAAAGGATTGGCGCAGGTAGATGCGCCAACGGGGATGTTGATTGCGTATTCGACCGCGCCTGGCAAGGTAGCGCGCGATGGTTCTGGACGTAACGGCACTTACACGGCGGAACTGCTCAAGCAGATGCGCGTGCCGGGCCTCGTCGTAGAGGAGCTGTTGAAGCGCGTGCGAGCAAATGTGAAGCAAGAGACAAACGGCGAGCAAGTTCCGTGGGAAGCGTCTTCATTAGTGGGCGATTTCTATTTCAACGTATCGGAACCCGCCAACGCAACAAAGCCAATATCTTTGCTAAACAACTCTAGTGTTGCGCCAGTTGGAGCTACTTTACCCATCAACACTTTTCGGATATTTGGCTTTGATACTGTATTACTTAACAAAAGTGGTAATGTAATCAACCAGCTACACAGAGAAGCGAGATCATATGTTGAGGAATTAGGCGGTGGCGTTACACTAGAAATGGTTGAGATACCCGCCGGAACATTTTTTATGGGTTCAAATGACCAAGAGCTTCAAGGAGTGATCTTCGGAGGTGATTACAAAGGTGCTGTTGAGCAACCAAAACATTTTGTTAAAGTCCCAGCCTTCTACATAGGAAAGTTCGAGATCACACAAAAACAATGGCGGGCGATAGCGGCACTACCAAAGATAAAAAAGAGGTTGAAGTTGAATCCCTCAAATTTCAAGGGAGATAATTTGCCCGTCGACAGTGTGTCCTGGGAGGATGCGGTTGAGTTTTGCGCTAGGTTAAGTAGAAAAACCGGAAGAGAATATCGTCTGCCTAGTGAAGCAGAATGGGAGTACGCAGCTAGAGCAAACACTACAACGCTTTACGCTTCGGGGGACACCATTACTACAAAGATAGGTAATTGCTGTGATTCAGAATATTCTGAACTCAGAACTTCTGAAGTCGGTGCATTAAGGTTTGCTAATGGCTTTGGCATATACGATACGCAAGGTAACGTGCAGGAATGGTGCTCGGACGTCTGGCATGATAATTACATCGGGGCACCAACTGATGGCAGCGCTTGGCTGACTGGGGCTGACCCGTCTCGCCGCGTAGTGCGCGGGTGCAGTTTCCCTAATTTCACTTATATGTGCCGCTCCGCAATGCGCTTTAGTGAAGCTTCAGATAACAGTATTTTCAAAGTTAATGAAGTAGGTTTATTACAACCGGTCAGATGGAATCCCGTCCCTGACGGCAGCTACGGCCCAGAACTATACGGATTTCGGATAGCTGTTTCTTCTAAGGTTAAAGTAAAGTAGTATGAGCCAAAGTCTTTTGGAATTAAACGAAATGACGGAAGATGCTAGTAGATGGAGTTGGTGACGAAATAATGTAAAGCGTAAGCAACAAGACTCACCTCCGCGACACATAGGTGCACGTAGGAGCAATTTGATAAAGCGTTGGCGGAAGTCATTAGACTCGTTATAAGAGCTGATATCTACAAATGGCACTGCTGTTACTCGGTCGCGCATGGATAAGAAACGTTATGGGAAAAAGCGTCGAGCTAAGTGATACCAGCGCTATAAAGTATATCTCTTAAATTGTGCCAAAAACCCTGTTATAAGAATATGGGTTGAGCCTCAAAAAGCGGCGTTGCAGTATCTTCACAGTCAGTTAATCTCTAACAGGTTAAGTTGCGCTGACTCATTTACCCTCTGACTCTCTACTTCATAAATCGTCGAGAGTCTCGACCAAGGAACTCGCATGGCATGGGTACTCACATGAGAAGGCTATCGATCAATCTTCTCTTCATCTTCGCGGGTGCTCTAAGTACCTCTTCTATCGCGGCGCAAACGCCCGTCGGGTACGTGTTAGAGCTTCAAGGCAATTGGTACTTGAACAGGAATGTTTCCAGTGTGCTAAGGCGCTGGCAGAAACTGCCGCCCGCCAGCTCAATCAGCATTGAGAAACCAACGCCCGATGATTATATCGTTGTCGTCAGTTTGAGTGGTGAAATTATTGATAGCCGACATTGTCATGTCGATAACTGTTTGCGACCCATTAACCTTCCCCGAGCCCCCGCACAACGGTCTTGGCTGCAAGTGATGTTTCAAGGAACGATGGATCTCCTCCTGGGGTCGCCCGACAGGTACTCACGACACGGCATCCGAAATTTACCGGCATTGTCAGACGGCGTTGTCAAGTTAGAAAAGGGAGAGATTGATTTCAGCCCAGTGCTAAAAAACACGGGGCGTTATTACTTGAGATGGCGGGCTCGCCCGCGCGGCGGTAAAGCTGGCAACTGGTCGAACCCGGTCAGCCTCAACCTAAAAAGGGGTGGGACCGCGCTGGTCGCGGTCCCGGATTTCAAGCCGGGACTTTATGAAGTCAATCTCCTGAGGTATGAAATGGGTAGTTATGAACCGTTTGCGTCCGCATGGGTCTTGGTGAGTATGCCTCCTGAGCACGAAAACTTTGCAGCCTCGTTTCGGCAGGCGGTAGAACTAACCGAACAGTGGGAGAGTAAGGTAGATTCTACAACCTCGCGACAGTTCTTACACGCACACCTCGACTACTTGGCAGGACAAGCCCGTAAATAAAAGGTAACGTGAGGCGAAAAAAGAAGAATAAAAAGATTCCCCGAAGTAAGAAGAAGAAGATTGCTAAGGCTGCCCCGTCCGTCCCATTTTGGAAACGTCTTCTCAAGTCCTTCTTGTTCCTAATCCTCGCGGGTCTCTTCACCATCGTCTTAAATCGCGCAGGGTTGCTTAGCCAATTGGAAACGACCTTCCTCGACGCGCAGATGAGACTTGATGTGCCGGATGAAGAGAGTCAGGTCGTCATCATAGATATCACCCAGAACGATTTCGAGCAAATCTTCCAGGGACAGACCCGCCCGCTTAAGCCGGACGCACTGCGTACGTTAATTAGCGCCGTCGCCAAAGGCCAGCCGTGCGTCATAGGCGTCGACATCGACACCCATTTTACGCAGTTCAAAGATTTCAAAGTGGCAGACGATTGGCCGCCCATTGTCTGGTCTAGAGAGGTTGCAGAGATCCCAGCGGACGTCAATCAAAAGCCTGTCCCTCTGGACGTGTTGGGCGGCCAGGATCCAGCCCTTAATGAAAAGTCTGGCCTCCCTTTGCTAATAGATGACGCCGGAAGTAAAACCACGCGCCGTTACATGCGACTAATTGAGACCACACTCGGGAAGCAGCCGTCGTTCCCTTGGGCCGTTTACAGAGAGCGTCAAAGCAGAAACTGCGGTGGAGTCACACTTCCGGTTCTAACGGAGAGTACGGATCCTTTATTGATTAGATATTCCAGGGGCGCCGAAGGCGTTGGGCGCACCAAGATCACGGCCTCGAATGTGATTTCGTTCGCAGAGGACCCGAACTGGCAGAACAACGAACTGGTGAAAGACAAAATCGTCCTCATCGGCGGTTCTTATCTAGGTGAAGACAGGCACGACACACCCTTCGGCATGATGACAGGGGTGGAGGTGATGGCCAACGTCGTAGAGAGCGAACTCCGCGGCGGGGGAATCAAGCCTCCGAACAATCTGACGCTTGGGTTGCTGCTGCTCTTCGACGGGATTCTGCTGATCGCGTTGTTTCAGTTTCTGCCCTTCCGCAGAGCGCTGCTGTTTAGCATCCCAGCCATCATCGTCCTGTCGTTGACTTGTAGCTTCCTGACATATCACTCATTTTCGCGCTGGGCGTTCTTCGCCTCAATGATGATTGGGGTCACGCTCGCCGAACTGCTCGACATGGTGAAAGACGTTTATAAGGATTGGATCAAGCAACTGAGGGGGCAGTCATAAACGGAGAAGCAACCTTCTCCGCCGCAGGAATAGAAGGGTCATCTTACAATTGTGTTCTGGATCTGGCGTCGCGTGAGTAACTCATCTCGGGGAAGATTCCGGTTGAGGGTTCAGGCCTCTCCAGTCACCCGACTGGATGAAGGCAGCCCAGTAGTACGGGTGGCGGTAGTCTATCTGCGTAAATGTCCCCGGCCTGAGCCGTGGCACGCGGTGACCTCCATTTAGCTTTCCACCTCGAAGCATCTCCAGTTGCACCTGCCTGAGAGCTTCCGTTCGCCCTTCGCCTGCCAGTAGACGCTTGTAATAATCAACCATCAAATCTCTGGTTGCCTCATCTGACACCTGCCATAACGACAGCACCTGACTCTCGGAGCCGGCCAGCACTAGTGCGCGCCGCAGCCCATAGACGCCTTCGCCGTTTTTCACCGTGCCAACGCCGGTTTCACACGCTGAGAGCACGACCAACTTCGTGCCCCACAGATCCAGCCCCGCCGCCTCGAGGGCCGTTAGAATGCCATCGTCCTCGCCGCCCACTGGCGGCGGCAGGTTAGCCCTGGCCAGCGCCAGCCCTGAGCGCAGGAGCGGGTTCTCTGAACGTGTCAGCACACGCAGGAGAGTACTTTCACCGCCGCGGTAGAGGTCGAGACTGCGCATACCTGCCGTTGCATCTTCGGGTTGATCGGGCAGGAAGAATCCATGCGTAGCGACATGCAGAATCTGGGGGCCGCTTACATGCTTGAGGGCGGTCTCGGTCGCCTGCGCCTGCGTGAGCACACGAGCGCCGGGTAGGCGCAGGAGCGTAGCAAGCGCCCTCGCCTCCTCCGCCGTGCTAGACAGCCGACTAAAATTCACCTCCATCAAATCAGCAGACCGCCTTGCCTGCGCAGTATCCGAGCCGCGACGCACAGTGCTCGCTTGTCCGGCCTGACCGAACGCCGGGTCGGCCACGACGAGCGGAGACTCTCGGTTCTTTCCGCCCACTTGCAGCCGCAGCAGGTCGCGCCCGCTCGTCAGGTAAGTAAGCGAATAGCTTTCAATCAGGTACTTATTGTTCTCATCCACGAGGGTGGCGAAGGGCAAGAGGTTAAGCGCGCCATCGGGTGAGATGAAGATATGCCGCGTACCTCCTAACAACTTACGCACCGGGTGCATCACCCGCTCGTCCACAGCGCGGGCCAGCCGCTTAACCTCCGTAACATCGGGGCACTCCTTGATGTCGTCAACCGTCTGCGGGCACCTCAACGCCACCCGCAGTCGTAACACATCGGCGTCTATGTTTTTTGCCTCACCCAGGTCCGCCCACAGCGGCTCGCCCTTTTCGCGCAATACGTAAACGACGTAGCGCGCGGGGCCGAGCAGCTCTTCCCGCGCCTTCGCCTTCATATTTACTGGTCGATAAGAGAAGAACTCGACGAGTGCCGCGCTCGCAGGAAGCACTTGGCGTACCTGCTCAATAGTAACCGGCTGCGTCTGCACCTTGAACTCAGCGCTACGCCTACTGATCGAATCTTGAAGTTGCTCGACTTGCTCTCCGAGCTGGGCTACGGCGGCTCTGTGCTCCGCCGGAGGCGTTTTGCCAAGGCCGCCGAGCACGAGCGCGGAGAGTTTCGACTGCGCGACGGAGAGTTGGTCGAGCAGGGCTCGATCTTGCGATGTCAGTCGGCGTCGCAGGTTGGCGACTTGGTCGGCCATAGCATCGAGCGCACGGCCTTTGCGGCGCAGGATCGTTGTCAGGGACAGTTCGAGTGCATGAGGATCAGATGGCGTGGCACGCGCATGAAGCGAGACATTACTACCAGCCAAGCCGGAGAGGATCGCAAGGTAGGCGAGTTTCTGTCGCTCGGAGCCGGTAGCAAGGATTAGCGAGAGGTTACGTTCCCACACCTCATTCCCGCGCGACAGAAATTGCACGGCTCTCGAATAGTCTTCTTTCGCGTAGTACAGTGCTCCCAGGTTAGAGAGTAACGTGGCGACATCAGGGTGGTCGGGGCCGAGAGCCCTCTCATCAATGGACAAGGCACGCTGCAAGAGCGGCTCGGCCCGCCCGTAGTCGCCTTTCGCTTGGTACAGCGCCGCCAGGTTGTTGAGTGAAGTGGCGACCCCCGGGTGGTCTGGGCCGAGCGCCTTCTCGCGGATGGCGAGCGCGCGTTGGTAAAGCGGCTCGGCCCGCCCGTAGTCGCCTTTCGCGTGGTATAGCGCCGCTAGGTTATTAAGAGATGTGGCGACGTACAGGTCATCGGGGCCGAATACCTTCTCGCGGATGGCGAGCGCGCGTTGGTAAAGCGGTTCGGCTCTCGTGTAATCACTTATCGCTTCGTATAGCAATGCTAGGCTGTTAAGGTTGGTCGCCACATTAAAGTGGTCTGGGCCGAGCGCCTTCTCATCAATGGACAAGGCACGCTGCAAGAGCGGCTCGGCCCGCACGAAATCCCCCTTGGATTGGTACAAGACTCCTAGGTTGTGGAGCGACGTGGCGACTTTCAGGTCGTCGGGGCCACGAGCCTTCTCGTAAATGGTAAGTGCGCGTTGCATGAGTGGCTCAGCCCGCACGTAATCACCTTTCGCGTGATACAGAGCAGCTAAGTAGTTAAGCGACTCGGCGACGTCCGGGTGGTCGGGCCCGAGTTCCTTCTCGTGGATGGCGAGTGCGCGCTGGAAGTGCCGCTCGGCCAGCGCGTAGTCGCCTTTCGCCTGGTACAGTGTTGCCAGGTTGGTGAGGCTTGTTGCTACGTCAAGGTGGTCGGGGCCGAGCGCCTTCTCAAGGATGGACAAGGCGCGCACTAAGAGCGGTTCGGCCCGCCCGTAGTCGCCTTTCGCTTGATACAGTCTTCCCAGGTTGTTGAGCGAATTAGCGACATCAGGGTGGTCGGGGCCGAGCCCCTTCTCGCGGAGGGTGAGTGCGCGCCGCAAGAGTGGCTCGGCTCGCGTGTAGTCGCCCCGTTCCTGGTGCAATACTGCCAGATTGTCGAGCGGCATGGCCACCAATGGATCAGCAGGTCCGAGCAACTTCTCAAAGAGAGCAAGCACTCGCTCCGCTAGCGGGATGGCCTCCGAGTATTTATGCTCCCCATGCAGTTTTACGACCTGCTTGAGGAGTCTCTCGGCCTCCTCCAACTCCGCCGACTGGCTCGCTGCTTCAGAGGGTTGCTCTTGCCCGGTGGTACGCAGCGGGACTGCGCACCACCATGCGGCCAGCATCAGACACATACAGAGGGCTGACACCTGGCGCCGCATTTGTCTTCTCGTCTTCGCCCTAATCCTATTCATCATGAGGAAACCTTTCTCAGCAAAATCCCAACGCATGGTTGCAGTAAGAGGTTTAGGCTTCGGAGAACTGTTAACGCGAGGTGTGAGGCTTGGGCAGCCTCGACGGACATTCGGGCAGGGCAAAAAATAGCCTCTACATCTGACCCATGTCAACACTCACTTGAGCCCGAAAAGCTTCACCCGTGCGTAGTAGGGAGTCTTGTGGGCTGCGCTCGACAATTGGATGATTACGCGGCGAGATGAATGTTGACATTGGCCCGGCGCACAGTCTACTTCCCATATCGTTCGTGTTTGTCAAAGCTGCTTATGCTTGAAGCCTCCCAGGCGGCAGCTTCTCCGCGGCTTCGGCTTTTACGTGGCCTCCTCGCATTAACGAGAAATGTGTTCGCAGTCTGCCGAGAAAGGTTCCCTCACAATGACAATGCTAACAATAATGGGGCTAAGAAGACGCATGCCGCGTCAGTCGTCAACCTTCTGTCTATGCTTGATTCTGGCCGGATGGTGGTTCGTAGCGATGCGGGCCGCGGTCGGTCAGGTGCGTGTCGAGGTGACGAGCCAGTCGGCGGAGCTGGAGGAAGCCGGGCGGCTCGTCGGACAGATCGACAAGTTACGCGAGAAGGGGAGATACTCGGAGGCCATCCCCTTAGCCGAACGGGTATTGAGTATTGTCGAGAGGACGTTCGGCCCCGACCACCTGACCGTCGCCGTGGCGCTCAGCAACCTGGCGACGCTGTATTACGATAAGGGCGACTACGCGCGGGCCGAGCAGCTATACCAGCGCGCCCAGATCGGGAGGCGAGTCGTCGAATATGAACAGAAGGGCGAGGCGCGCGCCGCTTACGGGGAGAAATTACTAGAACGCTTGTCATCTAATCTTGGTAAGCGCTTTGGGCGCGGCTTTGGCCTCATCAATCTCCGGCAGATGCGCCGGTTTTACCTCGAATGGCCCAGACCACAGATTCGTCAGACACTGTCTGACGAATCTCAAAATCCACAATATGCGGGCCGGGTGCTCTTCCCGTTACCCTGGTCTCATTATGTAAAACTCCTTGCGCTCAAAAACGAGGAGGCGCGTGCATTTTATGAGACAGAGGCCCTGCGCGGGGGCTGGAGTGTTCGTCAACTGGAGCGGCAGGTCAATTCACAGTTCTATGAACGCACAGCGCTTTCACGCAATAAGGCTACGATGCTGAAGAAGGGAACTCGTCCTTTACCAGAAGATGCTGTGACGCCGGAGGAAGAGATCAAGGACCCATTCGTGCTCGAGTTTCTCGGACTCAAGGATGAGTATTCGGAAAGTGATTTAGAGGAAGCGTTAATCAAGCAGTTGGAGAACTTTCTATTAGAGTTAGGAAGTGACTTCGCTTTTATCGGCAGACAACGGCGATTGCGTATTGGCAACCAGTGGTTCCGCGTCGACTTACTATTTTTCCATCGCGGGTTGCGTTGCTTGGTTATCATTGATTTGAAGCTCGGCGAGTTTACGCACGCTGACGCTGGCCAGATGCACCTCTATCTTAACTACGCCCGCGAACACTGGATGCGCAGCGGTGAGAATCCGCCTGTGGGATTGATTCTATGCGCTCAGAAAGACGAGTCGGTCGCACGCTATGCACTTGAAGGGCTGCCGAATAAAGTGCTGGCTGCGGAGTACCGCACAACCTTACCAGACGAACATGTGCTCGCGTTCGAATTGGATCGTACGCACAAGATGCTGGAGCACCGCATGAGCCGAAGGCGCAGAAGGTGAGCTGAGCACGCCATGGGCGTCTGATAGCAGCAAAGTTATTTAGATTTTGCCTGGAAGACTTGGCAACAGTTAGAAGGCGGGTGGAGCATCAGCCCATTTGGGTAGGAATAACTATCTGATGGAATTAAGACCATGGAATCGGTCAATGTAACTTTTTATCAAAAACTCTTTAGAGCAATGGAGGTTGACCATCCCAAAGGCGAAAAATCCCTGCTGGATAAATTAAAATCCCACTTCTCAATCCAGAAGAAAAAGAACATTATTCTTGCCTTCTCTGAGCAAGTTCCACCGGAAGAGGCTATGGTCTGGCTTCTTTCAGAAACTGCGCCGTTCGTCTCCATGCTCAACGAGATCTACACCTTCCTCGCCGACAGCAAAGCGACGATCCTTGGAAACGCTGACCAGTTTAGCTTTTGCTTTGATGAGCTTAACGAAAGAATAGTCTTTCCGCTCGACTCTTTTCCAAAAACAGTAATCAAAACACTTGCGGATATTAAAGCCGCACATGTGAGAATCATCCGTGATTCGCGCGGGCGGCTGATGGTCGATACCCCTAACTATTGGAGAGATAATGTTCCCGCGCTTGAGAACCTTAGTTACAGTGACGTTCTTCGGCCACATAATTTTGATAAATTGCCGCTTGAATACCGACAGGCGATTCACAAGCGGGTACGTATTGTCGTAGATATTCTGGATCTGAACTATGTCCGATACGACATCCCGAAAAATATAGGGGTCTGGCAGCTAGAGAATTTCAAAGTTCTCTATTTCTCCCATGAAAGCCTGCTAAATGAAATGTTGGAGCTTGCGCGTCGGCCTGGGGCTAACAGCGGCCTCGCAATACGTGATGCGGCAAGAGAGCTTTGGGATTTCATCAAGGAGTGGAAAGAATACGGAGAAATAGTTGTTGGCGACCACATGCTTGATTGTCTTAATCATGCGGAAAAAACTATTGGCCCAGAGAAATTTGACTTGAACGGCTTGACCGATCTGAACTTTCCACCAGAGGGCCTTGAAAGCAATCAGACTTACGCCTTTATCAAAGCTTTTAATTTCTACTGCCGAAAAGAACCGCGTACAGTTCAGGAATTCATAGATGTCATTAATAAGGTGTTCCTGCCCTTCTACCGCCACAGGTGGCGTCTGTTCGAAGTGTGGGCCATTCTCTGGACCAGAGAAACCATACTGCCTTTGTACCGCCCGCAGCCCCACTTGACTCGGCGCGACGATGATCCTTCTAGTTGGGAATGGATAATCCCCGGAGGGGACGCCCAGCGCCCCGTTGCTCGATGGAGCAATGAAGAAAGAGCAGTTGAGATATGGTATCAGCAGAAGACACCGCTTTCTCCCGATAATGCCAAAAAATTTAAGCAAGCCCACATCGAGCCGGACATCAGAGTTAAAGAGGGTGTCATCGCGCACCCGTCTGACGTAGCTATCCTTGAATTGAAGGATCGTTATAAAGCCGGAGGATCGGGAGAGAAGAAGATAGGTCGCATGTACGCAACTACTGATGCAAAGATCGTCTGTGTGGCCAATTACTCTGAATTCAGCGCCAAAGCTCTACACCGGAAAGTAGCAAGGGAAGTATGCGGTCAAACACAGATTCTGTTAGTTGATGAGTTCATGCCGGGGAGAGTTCCACCCGACGTGGCCGAAGAGTTCGCCAGAGCCGTCAACAGTTCGTTTGGTGTGTGTGACTTGCTGGTGGATGTTTCGGGAAGTATGCCTCTGGATTCATTACGGGGCGCAATTGAGATGATTACAGACCTCGGAATCACCATTTCGCGGCCATTCTCGTTTGATACGACGCTCAAAGAACAGTCCGACCTTGAAATCTCTAGATGGTTGCTGGGCGAGGGAGGGACGGATTTAGCGTCATCGCTCCGCGAGTATCTAACCCTCTCAGGCCAGGCGCAGGGAGGAAAAATAATTATCTTGACGGATAGTCAGGGCGTCAGGCAACTGGATGAAGCAAGGAATATACAGAGGGTTGAAGGTCTGAATATCTATTGCATCAACGTAAATCAAAAGCTCGACCTGGAGCCTCTGAGGAAGTGGGCTTTCTCTTCTGAACCGCGACACCAATAATTATAGATGAACTCGTGCATACGATTTGCTCCGAATGCCTTGAGAATGTGTATAATCGGAGACCTCATGGAAGATTAGGACCGGCTCACTAATTGAACTCTCTGGAAAGGGCTCATCCCCTTTCAACACCCGAAACAGTGCCCTCGCAATACATCCGCGCAGTTCATCGCACTTCGGATTCACGCTTTTGCACCCGCCTAGCAGTGCAGCACCGGCAGTGAACTGAATCACTCGAAGCGACATGCATCAACGCTCACGTGTTTATAGAATGCGTAAAACTGTTATCATAGAAGGCGAAGATTTCAGGCGTAGGCTCGACGCTTTAGAGAATATTTCAATTAAGTTCAGCTTTTAAATTTCGACAGCACTCAAGTAGAAGCCATAAGCATTAGGAGCTAACGTGACCAGCTATTATAACGTCTTTGCAGAATGTGCGAAGGCCATACGCGACGGGGAACTCATCCAGTCCGTCAGCGCGAAGGACAAAGAGTTTCATTTCCAGAATTGGTTTCAAGACCGGCTCGTAAAGCTCAGGATTGACTTCGACGCGCCAGGCCGTAACACCTATCCTGACTTCCGACTCGTCCACGAGCCAGAAGGGTATGAGATCAAAGGGTTGCGCTGGCCTGGAAGAGAAAAGGATTACGATTCCAACAGCCAGGTGCCTTCCGGCCTTCACAACGGACGAACAATCTTTTACGTTTTTGGTCGCTATCCAGCGGCTCAAGCGGATGAGAAAGAATATCCGGTTGTTGACTTAGTTATTTGTCATGGGGATTTTCTGAACGCCGCACACGATTACGTCCATAAAAACAAGAGCATTAAAGGCTTCGGCAGCTACGGCGATATAATGATTCGGGATAGAAAAATGTATGTTGCGCCAACCCCGTTTGCTCTGACCAAAGGCACGACGGGGGCGCAGACACTTATACTGCCTAATGACTTTCCGCCAGATGACAGGTTTGAAGAGGTCGGCAGACTTACGAGAACCGAATGTGCAGAGCTTGTTGTCGGCTATACGTTCGATTTACGTAAAAACACCCTGGTTGCGGAGACAATACCTAATCCTACTGCGGGCAAAAAGCATCACTTCATCGCATATCGCCTGAAAGGGCAGGGAGGCAAGCCTGTCTCAATGAGCACCAATCCGGCTGAGATCGTCTCGGAAGTTAACGAAGAATGAGCGCAACCGTCATCAACAATAAGGCCCAAGTCGGCCAGCGGCGCTCGGCTACGCGGCAAGAGCGTGCCATTGAGCGTGGCTTTCCGATCAGGCAGATCAGCCGGCTCGCGGAGCAAGAGAGCTGGCGTAAGGAAGTACACAGGCCGATCTACCACATTCATAAGTGGTGGGCCCAGCGGCTCGGCTCTGTTTTTAGAGCCATGATACTGGGAGCGCTCGCCGATCCGGATGTTGATATCTGGGAGGAGTTTTATAAGCATCATAACTTCGCCGGCAAGATCGTGCTTGACCCCTTTATGGGGAGCGGGACGACGCTCGGAGAGTGCGCCAAGCTCGGAGCTAAGCCTGTCGGCGTTGACATCAATCCTGTCAGCACCTTCATCGTCACTCAGTCGCTTACCCGCGTCGATATAAATAAACTGGAGCGTGTGTTTACTGAGATAGAAGCGGACGTCAGACCGAAGATCAGCCGCTACTACAAAACACTTGATCCAGATACTGGTGAAGAGATCGCTGTTCTTTATTACTTCTGGGTCAAGCAAGTGACAACGCCGCGTGGGGAAACCGTGCCCCTCTTCAGTTCCTACGTCTTCAGCAAAGATGCTTACCCTAAGAAAAAGCCTACCGCGAGGATAATTTGCCCTTCATGTTGGAGTATAAACGTCGGTCGCTATGACGCGACTGAACTAGTATGTGTTAATTGCACACACAGCTTTAACCCGCAAGCAGGGCCCGTTGATGGCCAATATGTTACTACCGCATCGGGAGAAGCCTATAAGGTTAAGGATTTGGTCTCAGAAAGCGGGCGGTCACCCGACCACCGTTTATATGCTTTGATGGCACTGAAAAGTGACGGTACGAAGATATATCTGAGCCCTGGACCTTATGATCTCAATCTACTCACAGAGGCCCGAGCCAAACTCCAAAAAGAGAGTCTGCCACTGCCCGACATGGTGGTGCGGCCAGGGCACAATACTAACCAGGCACGTGGATACAACTACCACAACTGGCGCGACTTCTTTAATGACCGCCAACTCCTTTGTCTTGGAATGCTATTAAGGCGGATTTTGCATGTAGAAGCTAAGACGATTCGTGATCAATTCTTATGTCTGTTTTCCAGCACACTGGAGTTCAATAACCTTTTTTGTAGCTTCAAAGGTGAGGGAACTGGGGCCGTGCGCCCGCTCTTTTCGCATCATATCTTGAAGCCGGAGCGATCAGTTCTAGAAAACAACGTGTGGGGAACTGAGAAAAGTAGCGGCGCGTTCTCGACACTTTTACGTTCTCGCTTACTGAAAGCTAAGCAATACTTAGATGCTCCTTTTGAAGTAGGCAGCTCACCATCACTGTTCGGCGACACTAAGGACTCCGGCAACGGCAAGGTGATCAGCAGTAGCCCGCTAAACCTCACGGTGACGAGCGAGTGGGATGAGTTTGCGTTTAAGCCTAAAACGGCCCTGGTTCTTAACGGCGATGGCGCAGAGTTGCCCATTCCTGATAAGAGCGTTGATGCAATAATTACTGACCCTCCGTACTTCGACTTTATTCACTACAGTGAATTGAGTGATTTCTTCTATGCGTGGCTTGCTCCAGTCTTAAGACAAGATTATAGGTATTTTGAAGCGCCTGACTCCTCACATGACCATGAGGTCCAGGGCCGTAACCCAGAGCGTTTTGCGGAAAAGCTGGCCCGGGTGTTTCGAGAGTGTCACCGCGTGTTGAAGGATGAGGGGGTTTTGTCTTTTAGTTTCCACCATTCGCGCACTGAAGGATGGCTGTCCATCTACGAGGCTATTACCATCGCTGGCTTTCAGATTGTCGCTGCGCATCCTATTTACGGTGAGATGAAAGGCGCTAATCCGAAGTCATCAACTAAAGAGCCAATTACTCTGGATGCTATATTGGTCTGCAAGAAATCGGCTGGTAGTCACGAGCATGCTGATGATATCGTCGAAACAATTGAGGCTAAGACAGAGAAAATCAGCAGGGAACTGAAGTCATCGGATTTTATCTTGTCTCAAGCTGATACTTATGTTGTAACTATGTCTCAAGCGTTAGCTCTGGGCTCATGCGCCGGATATTCACTCTCTGAAATGTCATCTCTGTTAAGTCGATTCACATTACGAAGATGATTTGAGGGAACTTAATGATTCTATACAGTAGGTTGAGAAAGTGATCTACAGCCTATTCATCGAACTTATGGAATAGCATAGCGCATTCAACTCCCGATGCGCCTCCTCTAAAATCCTCAGGTCTTATTTCAGTTACGATGGGGTCAAACGATGCTATGAAACAGCCTCACAAATTCCCGTCCTTTCCATTGAATTTTTTGATCAGTGTCATGATAAGCCTGCTGTCGCTGCCAGCGACAGCAGGGACATACGGAATCCATCTAAAACAAGAAGCTGAGACCCCTGCCGATGCCGCACTCAAAGCACAGGCCGAACAACTGAGCAAGGATGCTTTCAGCCTGAGCTTGAAGGGTGATCTGACCGCAGCAGTTGAGAAGTTTAAGCAAGCATACGAGCTATCCAAGCGCGCGAAAAACCCACGGGGTGAGGCCCGTGCCCTCTATAATATTGGCTCTACCTACTCCTCTCTCGGACAGCAGCACAAGACAGAGGCACTCGACTACTTGAACCGGGCGCTTTCCATCTGGCAAGCTCTCGCCGATCATGGCGAAGAAGGCAAAACGCTCGCGACTATAGGTTTAATCTACTACCGTTCGAATGAGAAAAAGAAGGCGGTCAAATACTTTGAAGAGGCAAAACCGATCGTGTCAGAAGCCTGGAAGCGTGATAATGAAATCATCCTTCTGACCGCGATGGGCCTCAGTTATCTCGCCGTCAGTGAGTCGCAGAAGGCGCTCGATACTTTTCTGGAGTTGCTCCCCCTTATGCAAGCCACTGATTACCGCCCTCAGACAGCCACCGTCACCATGCACATCGCTTTGCTCTATGAGTCAATGGGGGTTACGGCTAAAGCTTTCGACTATGCCAAGCAAGCGCGTCAGTTGTGGCGCGTAATCTCCGACAACGTCAAGGAAGCTGACGCCCTCAAGGTTATGGGCACCCTTAGCGATACGCTAGGTAATTATAAAGCGGCTTTCACTTACCTCAGCGAAGCGCTCTCGCTCCTAGCCGCACCTGGTGACCATTCCAAGAAGGCCGACATGCTCGATTATCTGGGCTGGCACTACAGCTCATGGGGTAACTATCAGAAGTCGCTTGAGTATTTTCAGCAGGCGCTCGGGCTGCGAAGGAGCGGCGGGCCGCGCGGGAATGAGGCCAGCACGCTCTACAACATGGCCCTATCTTATATGATGTTAGATAGGGATGATCTCGCCCTTGAGAGAATGACCGAAGCCCTGCGGCTATTTCGGGATGCCAAAGACTTGCCTGGGGAAATGAAAGTTCTCTACGACATAGGGACGGTTTACAGTAGATCGAATGATAACCAAAATGCAGTTGACAGCCTTGAGAAGGCGCTGCCTATAGCACAGACTATCGGCGACCGCGTCAGAGAGTCACTGATTTTGCTGAGACTCGGGAATATCTATAACAAACTGGGGGAAAAACAGAAGGCGCTTAAGAACCTACAGCAAGCGGTCGCCTTGAGTAAGGATGTGGTTGACCTTAGATTCAAGGCCCATCTGCTCGCCCATATTGGTATCAGCTATTTATCTCTGCGCGACTACCAGCAGGCGCTTGATTATAATAACCGGGCGCTCGATCTATACAGAGCACAGAACAATATAGAGGGTATTTCTCTCGCTCTAACTAACATTGCGGTAGTTCAAGATATACGTGGGGACTCTAAACAAGCGATCAATCTGTACCTGCAGGCGATTAAGGTCAGAGAGCAGATGAGAATTTCCGCGCGGCTGGAAGAGATTCAACTGGGTTTCGCTGTAGAATCGTCTTCAGTCTACCGACAAGTCATAGACTTCTGTATGCGAAAGCGCCTGTTCCCTGAGGCATTCGATTTGAGCGAGCGTGCGCGTGCACGTAGTTTCTTAGATCAACTAGGCAACGTCAACATAGATTTACGTCAAGGCGCTGACCCCGTTCTAATCGAGCAGGAACGCACGTTGCGGGTTGCACTCAATAAGCTTGAGAAGAGGCTAAGGGAGGAGCAGGCCAAGCCATTACCACTAATCAACGTGGAGATGGTCAGATTGCTGCAGGCGCAACTCCTCACCAAACAGCAAGAGTATGCGGGACTACGTACCCGCATCAGGGCCGTTAACCCTGAGTACGACTCGCTACGTAATATAAATCCATTGACCCTGGCGGAAGTCCAGCGCCTGCTCGATCAGGATACAACGCTTATCTCTTACTTCATCACGCCCGACAAAACCACCGCCTTTATCATCACACGTGATTCTTTTCGGGCTTTGGAGATTCCGGTCAGTGAGGCGGAGTTGAAAAGGGAGGTCAGCCTATTTTACGACTCGCGCAGTAACTTGAATGACTCGCAGCCGCGAAGCCTGAAACAACTATACGCGAGACTCGTTGAGCCGCTTAAGCCATATCTCAAAACTCGCATCTTAGGCATCATTCCACACAGCGTTCTACATTATCTGCCCTTCGCCGCGCTCAATGATGGACAGAATTATTTCGGTGACAGGTACACTCTCTTCTATCTGCCCAGTGCTAGCATTATCCCGTTTGTTCAGAAGAAGCGCAAACAGGGCGAACAATATCTTCTCGCTCTGGCTCAGGATCGTGCCGAATCGCTCCCACTTCTGGCTTACGCAAACCAGTCGGCTGAAACTATTGCCAAGCTCTACAACACGACAGCGCTCATCGGCAGTGCCGCTACGGAGTCAGCATTCCGCTCCCGCGCAAGCACAAGCCGCACGCTGTTCCTCGCCGCCCACGGCGCAATGAGCAGATCAAGCCCCCTCTTCTCCCGCATCTTTCTTGCGCCCGATAGTGAGAACGATGGCATCTTGGAGGTTCACGAGGTCTATGACCTTGATCTGGCGAAAGCTGACCTGGTTGTATTGAGTGCATGTCAGACTCAATTGGGAGAGCACAGCCAAGGTGATGACATCATTGGGTTGAACCGTGCTTTCATTTACGCCGGGACGCCGACAATCGTCGCCAGCCTCTGGAGCGTACAGGATAAACAGACGGGAGAGTTGATGGTCTCCTTCTTCAAGCAGTTGAAGGGCGGCAAGAGCAAAGCCGAAGCATTGCAGGCAGCCCAGCGGGAGATGCGCGCGAAATACCCGCATCCGTACTACTGGGCGGCTTTCGTTCTAACGGGAGAGCCGTAACGGTGAACTTCAAAGGTGAAAAGGCTTCAAGTTCTCACCCGTAGCCATTAACTCACATGGAGGCTCGACATGCTCACAAGTCACAACCTCAAATCAAGCCCGCTCGCTAATGACCGCGGTTTCATAGCTGTACTTCCGAAGTTGCTGCTGTCGTGCTTGATAAGCACCGTGACAGTTTCTCCTTATAGGTTAGTCCGTGCCATTGGAACTTTTCAGGAACAGACCGCAGAGCACTCGGTTAAAGCTCAAGCGGACAGCGCCTACCAGGAGGCATTCGCGCTGCTGGAAAAAGGGGATACGTCCGATGCCTTGAAAAAATTCAAGCAGTCTCACGAACTCTACGTCGGCGCCCGAGACCAGAGGGGAGAGGCCGACGCGCTAAGAAACATGGGTCGAGTTTGTTCCTCGATGGGGGCGGAGTGCAAAGACGACGCGTTAGGGTATTTGAATCGGGCGCTCGCTCTTTATCGTTCGCTGGCAGATAGGGCGGGCGAAGGGGTTACTCTAGTCCACATCGGAATCGTGCAACGCAAAACGGGCGACGTTACAGGAGCGCTCAAATTGTTCGAGGAAGCTCTCCCCAAGCTGCCCGAGGCTTGGCTACGAGACAACGGAGGAGTTCTGCTCAACACGATGGCTGACGACTATCGTGCCTCCGGCGACCGGCAGAAGGCGTATGAAACGTACAAACGCGCCCTCCACCACTGGCAGATGCAGACGGACGAGGGGGAAATCGCTTCCACCGCGGAGATACTCGGCATCCTCTACCTGATGGACGGCGATAAGGTCAACTCCCTCGAGTATCTGAGGCAGGCGCAGCAGTCCTGGCACAGGCTGAATAACGTGAAAAGGGAGGCCGGTACCTTACAGTCTTTGGGGATATTAAGCGGGCAATTGGGTGACCACGCGCGGCAGGTGGCTTACTACAATCAGGCGCTCACGATGTTTCAGGAGGCGAAGATCCGACCGGAGGAAGTAGAAGTGCTCAACTTGATGGGCGTCTTCTATCGGTGGATGGGCGACCCGCAACGTGCGCTGCCGTATCACCAGCGAGCCCTGAGCATCAGCGCCGAGATTAAAGACCCCAAAGCGCAGGCGGAGTCGAACAGGCAGGTCGCCCAAACCTACCGTTCGATGGGCGACTACCTCTCGGCGCGCGGGCCGCTGCACGCCGCGCTCGACCTCTTTAAATCTTTGAATAAGACGGAAGACATGGCATTGGTGCTCTTCGACTTGGGCCTCGTCTACGACTCCGCGGGCGAATACCAGCAGGCCATCAATTTTCTGAACCAGTCGGTGACCTACTCCCGCGCCGCGAAAAACGCTGTCGCTGAGTTATCGGCGTTGCGGCAGATCGGCGGCATCTACATCCGTCAGGGAGAAAGGCAAAAGGCACTTGAGAATCTAGCCGAACAGGTCTCGCTTAGCAAATTGGTGACGGAGCCGGAAGTTAAGGCCGTGATGCTCGGCATGATCGCAATCAACTATAGCCTGTTGCGGGAAGACCGCGAGACGATTAATTACTACCGGCAAGCACTCGAACTATACCGGGCCACTGGTAATAAGCGGGGCATCTCTGAGGCACTCGCAGGAATGGGCGTGGCGCACGAATTCCTCGGCGATTTTCAGCAAGCCCTGAACTTGTACCGCGAATCCATCTCCGTGCGTGAAGAGATGAGGACGGCCGTGCGCCTCGAAGATCTGAAGGCGGGCATCGCGGGACAGAACGCCAGCACGTACCAGTACGCCGCGCGCCTCTATATGCGGCTCAACCGGCCCGTCCAGGCCTTCGAGCTGAGCGAGCGAGCGAGGGCGAGAAATCTTCTGGATCAACTCGGCAACACACACATAAACCCGCTAAAGGGTGCCGACCCGCAGCTTGTTAGACGTGAACAATCGCTGCGCGCGGAGTTGGCCGCCCTTGAGCGACAGTACGCGAGCGAGAGCTCTGGGCCAGCCCCCGACATTAGTGACTCTCGTCCGCAAACGTCGAAGTCGGCGCAAGAAATTAGCTCATTACAGCATCAGTACGACACGGTTCTTACCCAGCTCAAAGCGAATAACCCCGAGTACGTCTCGATGCGCACGGTCAACCCGCTTACCCTAGCCGAAGTGCAGAAGCTGTTGGATAAAGAGACGACCCTCGTCTCCTACTTCATCACAACGGATCAGACGCAGGCTTTCGTCATCACGTGGGATTCGTTTCGGGCCGTGACGCTGCCGGTTAAGGAACAGAGCCTCTATGATGCGGTCAACACATTCCGCGGCTTCGCCGATAGCAAGAGTCCGCATCCGCAGTCGCTTCAGAAACTGTATGGCTGGCTGATTGAGCCGCTCAAGCCTTACCTCAAGACCCCGATCGTCGGCATTGTCCCACACGGCATACTTTACTACCTGCCATTCGCCGCTCTTACCGATGGCAGGCGGTACTTTGGCGATGAACACAAACTCTTCTACCTGCCGAGCGCCAGCGTCCTCCCATTCCTTCAGCAGAAGCAGAAGCCCGGCGGCGCAAGCCTGCTATCCGTCTCACAAAGCCAAGTCGAAGGAGCGGCAGTCTTAACTTATGCGGACCAGACAGCAACGGAGGTGGCAAGGCTCTTTAACACGACCGCGCTGACCGGCGGTGCGGCGACGGAGACTGCGTTCCGCGCGCGTGCGGGCAGCAGCAGCGTTATCTTTGTGGCTGCTCATGGCAGTCTCAACACGGCCAACCCGCTCTTCTCCCGCATTCTACTCATACCAGATCAGGTGCACGACGGGTTGCTGGAGGTACATGAAGTTTACGGGCTGGACTTGGAAAAAGCAGACTTGGTCGTCTTGAGTGGCTGTCAGACTCAATTGGGAAGACAGAGTCGCGGTGATGATATAGTGGGCTTAAACAGAGCGTTCATCTATGCAGGGACGCCGACCGTCGTTGCCAGCCTATGGAGCGTCAGAGAGCAACCGACCAGCGAGCTGATGATAGCCTTCTTCAAAAATCTAAAGAAGGGAATGAGCAAGGCGGCAGCCCTGCAAGCGGCACAGGCCGAGGTAAGAAAAGAGAACCCTAATCCTTACTATTGGGCGGCATTCGTACTCACAGGAGACCCAGGCAGATAAAAACGCGGCCAAGTTATGCCCGCTGTATATCTGCTCGATCAAAATGGGCGGCGCAGAAATTCGACGACCTTCAAGGGAAAGTCGCTCACACTTAGATTGGACTCCTGCCGGGAATCTCAGAGCTATGTCAGACATCGGCGACGCCATCGAACAGTATAGACAGGCAGTAGAAAATCTGCCAAAGGTGAAGGCCGAGGACGCGGGCCTGAAGGTGCTTGAGGCGTTACTGGCGCGAGACCGTGTCGCGCGTGAGCTGGCCTTGGTTCAAGCGCCGACGCCCGACGTGTTGGCAAGCGTTGCCGAAATTGACTGCTCCTTGAAAGCAAAGGCCAAAGAAATTAATGAAGTTGTCGGACCGGCCAAGCTGGCAGATTGGCGCGAGGCGCGGCAGCAGCCCGCAACGGTGCCTCCCGTACAGCCGCAGGTTGGGGAGTGGTGGTGGTCATTAGATTCGCGCGCCGCAGGTGAGGGCTTGCACATGCGGGCACTAAACTACCTCCTCTGGGGCTGCATTGTGGTCTCCTTGAGCTTTATCGTCGAGGGCTTGCGCCGCTTCCTGAGCGGCGAGGTCGGAGTATTCGGCACGGTCCTGCAAGGACTCGTGACTTTGCTGGTGGGTAGCACCCTAATCGAATTGGCGAAGCAGGTGGCCGCGGTCCGCTCCGGCCAAAGCGAGGGGAAGAAATTCCCCCCTCTCAAGGGGCGCTTGATCTTCACGGGCGCCTTCATGTTTATCGCTTTCGTCATGTGGTTTCTGCTGCCACAGGTCGTGAAGTATTACAGCAACCGCGGCGTGAGCGAGCGTTATGAGGGGCAACTCTCAAACCCCATCGGCCATTACCAGCGCACGGTCAGCCTCGACCCTTCCGACGCCATCTCGCACTACAATCTGGCGCGGGCCTACGAAGTCATAGCGGAGTACGACAAGGCAGAGTCCGAGTACAAATCGGCCATCAGGTGGGATGACAATTTGGTGAGCGCCTACGACGGCCTGGGGCGGCTGCTTATAGCCCGGAAGAAGGAGTACGCCGACGCGCTCAGGCTGCTCAACGCCGGACTCAGTAAACTCGAAGCACAGAAGCAGGCCGAGGAGTACCAGAACGAGGACTATTACAAACGGATCAAAGTCTCTCTGCTCAAAAACCGCGCCTGGGCTTATTTCGGACTAAAATATCTCACACAAGCGGAAGATGATCTACGCACGGCTATAGACCTTAGGCCGCAGGCGGCGGCCCCATACTGCCTGCTGGGACAGGTGTTGGACGAGAGGGCCAAGCCGGAGAATGGGTCTCCGAAGCCGAGCGCGGAGGAAGTAAAGAAGGCTAATGACGAAGTGAAGAAGGCTTATCGGAACTGCGTAGCCTTCTCACACAATCAGGCGGACAAAATCGAGCCGGATTGGATGGCCCACGCGCAGGAGCGCCTCAATCAAGAGGACGAGAAGGAGTCGGCCGCTGCAAACTAGAACGGAGCGCTAGGGAGGCAAGGGAAAAAACCATGAAGCAGTTGTTTCGTCACGCGCTGTTCGTCATCGTCGGACATCTGATCAGTTTCGGAGCGATCTCCGCCTCCGCCCAAACACCCCCGGCCTGCGCCTGCGCCTTTGTGAAAGACCAGCAGCCGCAGGACGTCAGGGTCGTGTTCGCCGGCGAGCCCCAACCGAGGAGCGCGCGAGCGGGCATGGTCGTACTCACAGGCGACTTGATAAAGGTCACGCCTCAGGTGAGAGGCACGCTGGTTTGCGATAACGTGCCAAACCCCGTCGTCCTGACCCGCACGCCCCGGAGTCAGCCCGTGCCCTGCAACGGTCGCCCTGAGGAGGGCATCCTCATCGGACGCAACGGGCGGAAAATAGATAGCAGAACTATGAGCGACACCTCAGACGTGGGCTTCCCCGTCGTCCTTTCGCCGCGCTCGACCAAACTGCGCGACGCGCGCCCCGTACTGCGATGGACGGCGATTCCCGACGCGACCACATATAAAGTCACGGTCCGCGGAGAGGCGGGGAGTTGGAGCACCAACGTCCCCGCGAAGCCCGGCGGCCAGGTGCAGGAGGTCGTTTACCCGCAGCCGTGCGCGTCCGAGCGGGATACAAACTGTGCGCCGCTCCTCAGGGCCGGGGAGACTTACAAGCTGGTCGTCGAAGCGAACGGCCGCAGCTCCGAGGAAGAAGACTTGCCGAACCTGGGGTTCACGCTGTTGCCGGGAGAACAAGTGCGGAAGGTGCTGAGTCTGGAAGAGGGGATTAATCGCCTCGCCCTCGAAGACTCACTAAAAACAAAGATGCGCGCTTCCTTATATGCAAATTACGAACTGGACGCCGACGCGATCACGCTGATAGAAGGTGACCCGCTCTCTCAGCGAAACCCGGAGGTCGTTCGCTTGTTGGGGAACCTATATTTAAAGTTAGGTCTGACGCGCAGGGCCGAGGCACTCTACCTGAATCTCTTGAAGCCTGACCTGGCGGCGCAGGACAACCCCGCCGGGAAGGCAGTCACGCGCCAGACGCTCGGTGAGATTTACGAAGCACTGGGAAATTTGCAGGAAGCCGTTAAATACTACGAAGAGGCGAAGAACCTCTACTTGGGGCTGAAGGACCGGGAGTCAGCCCGCAGAATCGAGGGTAGGCTATCGGACTTACGTAAATGATAGCCGTCTGCCACCTCTTGGTGTTACGCGGCTTCCGCGAGATAGCGTCGGTTCACATGAATTGAGTGATGGCAAAATGATTGTTAATCTCCTCTCGAACTGGCGGCGACGGCGCGCACATGACGTTAAGCGGTGTGTCAGGTGTCTTCGCAGAGGCGGCGTGGTCGCTTCGCTCAACAACCTCGCCGCCCTCTACGACGAACAGGAGGATAAACGTAGGGCGCTCGAATACTACTGGGCCACATTCATGCTAGGGGGTGATCCGGAAATTACAGCCACAACGGTAAAGATCATGCAATAAAGAAAGATGAAGAAATGCTGAATACAGACCTCCAATATGGAAAGAGAAGCCCCATTCTAAAATCATCCGGCTATTTCATCCACTTGACTGTTTGTTTCGTGCTCCTGTGTAGCTTCTCCTTTTTATCTCGCGCGCACAATCTCTCATATGACGTTCCTAAAGAAATTTATTCTGTTGATCGGGTTGGGTTTGAAGCAGTTTTAGAGTTACCCAGTTTAAAGATGTCGGAACTGCTGGCCTGTTATGCACAAGACCAGAATTTAGTCGCCGGGATTAAGGCTCTGAAAGATGGGCAACAATTAGCTGCGCTAAATACAAGGGAGTCGCACCTTAAAGCCATTGAGAAGTATGAAGAAGCAGCGAAGCTTTTTCGCGCGAGTAAGGTCAAACCGGGAGAAGCTGGCGCGCTCCTCTTAATAGTTACCAGTTATGTTTTTTTAGAGCAAGGTCAGAAAGCGCTCGAATACGCCAAGCGTATGCTTACGCTGGTAGAAACGGGGGGTGATTCTGCCGCTATCGCTGCCGCGCTCAGCACCATGGGGATGGTTTACAGCCTTATAAATGAGCAACAAAAAGCGCTTGAATACTTTAATCGAGCGCTAACGCTCGCGCATGATGACAGAACATTGCTGGCTCCAACGTTAGTCGGTATGGGCGGGGCTTATTTGCTTCTGGGGGAAAGAAAGAAAAGCTCTGATTATTTTGCCAGGGCGCTGAAGTTATTTAAAAGCATAGGCGACAAACCGGGAGAGGCTACTACGCTCACTGCTATAGCCATGATTTACTCTAAGCTAGGTGAACAACAGAAAGCGCTTGAGCTATACAACCAGGCGCTCCCCTTAATAAAGGAGAATCGAAATTTTAGAGGAGAGGTCCAAACACTCTCCGGGATTGGCGATATCTACCGCGAATTAGGTGATACGCCGAAGGCGCTCAATTACTATGAACAGGCTCTCGCCGTCGTCGCATCTACGGGTGATTCTTTCGGAAAGGCCGCGATCCTTGATAATATCGGCATAATTTACAATATCATGGGTTATAAAGAGAAAGCACTCGATTTCTTCAAGCAATCGCTTCAACTCAGTCAAAGCAGCGCTGGTTCTAAAGGCGGGGTTACCAGAAGTCTCCACAATATCGGCGCAGTCTATGCTTCGATGAATGAGTATCAGAAAGCGCTTGATTTCTATTTCAAGGCGCTTGAGAACGCCCGCGCCGATAAAGACCTTGATGGTGCGGCTAATATCCCTGTCAGCATTGGAACAGTTTATTTGAGATTGGGCGACCATCGAAAAGCCTTGGAGTATTTCGTTCAATCTTTGCCTATATTCCGATACTTAGAGGATCGTAAGAATGTAGCTAACACTCTTGATCTCATAGGCGTCGCCTTTTCTTGTTGTGATAAGCAAGAGGCTCTCGATTTACACAACCAGGCATTAACTATCGGCAAGGAACTTCGGAACCCGAGCGTGCAATTTCACGCGCTCAGTCATATTGCTAATATCTATACCGCTATGGGCGAGGGGCAGAAGGCGCTCGACTTCCATAATCAAGCCCTTACGCTTGTCCGTGAGATTGGAAGTCGTGACCACGAAGCACCCATCCTCAATAACATCGGAGACATCTATCTAGAGTCAAAAGAATATCGGAAGGCTCGGGAGTATTATGAGCGAGCGCTTAGAATAGAACGGGAAGTGTTTGACCGGAATGGAGAAGCCACAACCCTCACCAGCGTCGGCGTGATCTATGAAGAACAGGGGGATTTGGAGGAAGCTTTGCGCTATTTCCAGAAAGCTATTGATATTCAAGAGAAGATCCGAACCGAAGCCCGCTTAGAAGAACTTAAGATTAAGCTCTCGGAGAGGTCCTTAAACGTTTACACTCGTGCCATACTCGTCAACATGCGTCTGGGCCGTTCAACTCAAGCGTTCGACCTCAGCGAGCGGGCCAGAGCCCGCACTTTCCTTGACCAGCTAGGTAATACCCGCGTTGATACTCGTAAAGGTGCAAACGAGCAACTTATACAGAGAGAACAGGCATTACGCTTTGAGCTGGGATCACTGGAGCGGCAACTCAGCCAAGAGCGAGCTAAATCAAAGGCGGGGTCCAGCGTCGAAGTTATTGCTGCATTGAAGCAGCGGCTTTTATTCAAGCAGGTAGAATATGAGACTTTTCTCACCGATCTTAAATTGAAGACGCCGGAATATGCATCCATTTTCAGCGTGGATTCGCTAAAGCTTTCGGAGGTCCAAAAACGGCTGGACAAAGAGACCACGTTGATTTCCTACTTTATCACGCAAGATAACACAGTGGCTTTTGTTATCACACGAGATTCGTTTCAGGCAAAATTGCTTCCGATAAAAGAAGACGAAATATCTACTCAGACCGTTGCCTTTCGCAGTTTCGCCGATTTAAGAGACCCTTATCCGCAGCCTCTTAGGAAGCTTTATGGTTTGCTCCTCTCCCCGCTTGAGCCTTATATCAAGACCCGGCGAATAGGGATTATTCCGCACAATACGTTACATTATCTGCCCTTTTCGGCTCTCCTCAACGGACAGCGTTACTTTGGTGAGGGCCATGTGATTTTTTATCTGCCCAACGCAAGCGTGCTGTCATTCATACAACAGAACCGTAAGCCAACCGGCAATAGTCTTCTTGCTTTAGCACAAGGTCAATCCGAAGGTTTCCCCTTTCTACAGTATGCGGACAAATCGGCGGAAGATGTAGCCAGACTCTATAATACATTGGCACTCACCGATAACGCGGCCACAGAGACAGTTTTCCGTGCTCGCGCACCTAATAGTAACGTTGTATTCATAGCCGCTCACGGTAAGCTCAACACTTTGACACCACTATTCTCTAAGATTGTTTTAGCGCCTGATAAAAGCAATGACGGCGTGTTGGAAGTCCATGAAGTCTACGGGCTTGACTTGAAAAGCGTCAGCTTGGTCGTGCTGAGCGCCTGCCAGACGCAACTGGGAGAGCACAGCCAAGGTGATGACGTCATCGGATTGAACCGTGCTTTCATTTACGCCGGGACGCCGACAATCGTCGCCAGCCTTTGGAGCGTACAGGATAAACAGACGGGAGAGTTGATGGTTTCCTTCTTCAAGCATCTGAAGAGCGGCAAGAGCAAAGCCGGGGCATTGCAGGCAGCCCAGCGGGAGATGCGCGCGAAATACCCGCATCCGTACTACTGGGCAGCTTTCGTCCTGACGGGTGATCCTGGTACTGAGTTGTCAACTAGCCTCTCTCTGAAAGATTGGGATTCTACCAGCAGAATCGAGAGCAGTTTGGCGGACTTAGCTACACCTTAATCAACAGCCGCCTTCCGAAGGCCCGTCGCTCATTACGTGATAGGGTTGGTGCTGATGGGAAATACGCCATGTCGGATTTGATAACAACTTTCCTTCCAGTCCGTTGGCGGCGAGATATCCGGGCCAACTGCTTCTTCCTCGTCAGGTTATTCAGCCTTACTCTCCTTCTAGTTGCAGTCCTGAGAGTGATCTGCCAGCCGCAAGGGCGCGAGGGCGAGTATCGAAAGATCACACGTGACGAAGTTACTTCGCTTAGTCTTAGAACGCCGTTCAGACAAGGATTCAGAATCAATCAGGCTCACTCTCAGTCACAACGGCACGTTTCGGGAATTGCCAAAACGAGCCTTAATGTCGAGTACGTCACGTCCCCCGGCAGCGACACCGGAGCTGCGCAACAGGAGGAGAATCCGCGGGCGAAGTTAGAGTGGTATAAGGAGGAACTGTCGCGTCACCGGCGGAACAGAGATATCGAGGCGGAAGTGAACACACTCAGGCAGATGGGGTTGACCTACGAGGTCTTGAACGAGCAGCAGAAGGCCGTCGAGCATTACACGTTAATGCTTCCACTTCTGCAAGCCGAGGCTCAGGCTTCCTCGAAGGCGTCTGTGTTGTTCAAACTGGGCATGCTGAGCCGCCGGATGGAGTATTACGCTCAGGCGAAAGATTACCTTCAGCAGGCGCTTCCGCTCAGTCGGGATTTTCCAATCCCCAACTTCAAGGCGGATGTTCATTATTATCTGGGACTGACGAATAGCGCTTTAGGCGATAATCGGCAAGCCTACGAACACCTCCGTCAGGCGCTCCCAATCTATGAGAAGTTGAATGAACGGAAAAGGGTAGCGGATGTATACGCCCTTCTAGGCCAACTTGCCCCGACGCCCAGGGAGGTGTTCGACTATTACTCGAAGGCGCGCGCCGCTTTTCAGAAACTGGGGCTCAAAAAGCAAGAGGCCAGGATGCTGGACTCCATCGGCATGTTTTACGGTACCTCGGACGAGCAGGCTGCGCTTCGGTATTACAGGCAGGCGCTCGACATATGGAAGGATGTCGGGGACCTCGCCAAGCAAGCGCAAACTCATTCGTACATGGGGCAGCTATACGCCGTCTTAGGTGACAAACCGAGTGCTGACGAAAGTTATCAGCTCGCTTTACGCATCTGGCAGTCGTTGGATGATCGTCTCGGTGAAGCTGACGTGACGCGCAGTTTAGGCGACGTGGCCGTTTTACTGACGGGTAACATGCCTGACGCGCTTCGACACTTCAGCCGTGCGGCCAGTCTCTGGCGGGCAGAAAACAAGCCTTTCGAGGAAGCAGACACGCTCATAAGTATCAGCCTCATACAGGCGCGCTCGGGACAGCGCCGCGAGGCGCTCGACACGCTGTCACGGATAACGCCCCTCATCAAACGCGCAGACACAAGCGGACAGAGGGACGGCTATCTGGCCTTTTATATCGGCTTGGGATACGACACTTTGAATGATCCCGAGCGGGCGCTGAAGTACTGGCAGCAGGCGCTTGACATCCACAAGGCGCGTGGAGATCAAAGAGGAGCGGCGATGGTGCTGGCCGCCATGGGCAGAACCCATGAACTGAAGGGGGAGCGGCACAAGGCGCTGGCTTATTACCTCGAATCAATCGCCATCCGCGAGAAGACTATAGAGGAGGCACGCATCGAGGAGTTGAAGATAAGCCTGGCCGGAAAGTCAGCAAACGCCTACCATCAAGCCGTTCTCTTAGCCTTTAAACTAGGGAACCACGTTCAGGCTTTTGAGCTCAGTGAGCGCGCACGCGCGCGCTCACTCCTCGATCAACTGGGCAACTACCGACTTGACCTGCGTCGCGGCGCGAGCACGGAGTTGATCGAAAAGGAACAAGCTTTAAGACTGGAAATCTCCGCGCTCCAGAAACAACTGGTGAACAGGCGCGCCCTGCCTGCTACGCAGCAGTTGAGCGAGGCAGAGACACAGGCGCTGCCGAGACGCCTCGCCGAGAGGCAGCAGGAATATGGAGATCTGCTTGTCCAACTCAAAGCATCCAACCCGGAGTACGCCTCACTAAGGACTGTTGACCCTATCGACCTCAAACGGCTGCAAGCCTTGCTTGACGAAAGCACAACTCTGCTATCTTATTTCAGCACCCCCGAACAATCTTTAGCCTTCATCATCACTCGAAATTCTTTCCATGCCGTCGAGCTTTGCACAAACGGCAGATGCGTGAGCGGTCGAGAGTTGAAAGACGCGATTACGCAATTTCGCGGCTTTGCCGATCTACGCGACCCGCACCCGACCAGTCTCGGGAATCTCTACGGTTGGCTCATCCAACCTGTCAGGGAATACCTGCGAACCACCACGGTCTGTGTCATCCCGCACGGAGTTCTGCATTACTTGCCCTTTGCCGCGCTCCATAGCGAGAGACGCTTTCTGGGCGAAAGTCACAACATATATTATCTGCCGAGCGCCAGCGTCATCCCGTTCGTTCAGCAGAAGCAAAAAAAAGGGGAACCAGATCTGCTGGCTCTTGCCCAGGATCGCGCTGAATCGCTCGCACGTCTAGCCTACGCCAATCAATCGGCTGACACGATTGCCAAACTCTTCAATACCAACGCGCTGCTCGGCAGTGCTGCCACGGAATCGGCCTTCCGCTCCCGCGCCAGCACGAGTCGCACCCTATTCCTGGCCGCCCACGGCTCGCTGAGCAGATCAAATCCGCTCTTCTCCCGCATCTTCCTTGCGCCTGACGGAGAGAATGACGGCATACTGGAGGTGCACGAGGTTTATGGCCTCGACCTGTCGAAAGCGGACCTGATCGTGTTAAGCGCCTGCCAAACACAATTGGGAGAGCAGAGCCAAGGTGATGACATCGTCGGGTTGAACCGAGCCTTCATCTACGCCGGGACGCCTACGGTGGTTGCTAGCCTCTGGAGCGTGCCGGAGAAAGAGACGGGTGAACTGATGGTGGCCTTCTTCAAGCAGTTGAGGAGCGGGATGAGCAAAGCCGAGGCCCTGCAAGCGGCTCAACGTGAAATGCGCGCCAAATATCCGCATCCATACTACTGGGCGGCATTCGTGCTCACGGGAGTGCCTTGACGGATAAACAGCGAGTGCGCTTTGTGGATGGCCCCCGGGCGGTGCTCAATTAGGCTCCACAGGGGGCGTCTTTTCAGAGAAGCCGAAATCGCGTTACGGGCCGTTTCCTTTTACTTTGGTCTTGCAAGGTTCCCTATCAAGAATTCAGCACGAGACTGCGTCTGAGCGGCTTAAATGATAGCCTTACTGCCGCGAGCCAAGAACTCTAGCAAGATCGTTTCGAGTAGCGCCGATAGCAAGAAGCGCGCGAATTAACAGATCAAGGGAGACGCTTGGGTCTCCGGCCTCCATTTTGGCCACGCGCGACTGGCTTGATTTGATCTTTTTGGCCAGGTCCGACTATGAAAGCTTCTTACTCTGGCGACGCAGCTTAAGGCTCTCGCTGAGGCGCAGCTTCAACTCGACGAAGGCGGCTTCTTCCGGAGAAAGCTTCAAAAAGTCTGTGGCCGAGCCGACACTCCAGCCCGCCGCTTCAAGTTTCTTACGTTTCACCGCATCCATTTTGCTCTCTCCCTTTTATTCTTACAGTGCGTCGTATTGCCTGAGACGTCGCCGGCAATCGTCAATCACGCGTTTGGGCGTCTGCTGGGCCGTCTTTCGGAAGACATTGGCGATGATGATTGCGTCCGTATCGATCCTGTAAATGATGCGCCACGTCTTATCTCGATCCACAATGCGCAGCTCATGACACCTGGCACTAATGCTTGGCATTGTACGTGAAGGCAGTAGTGACAAAGTTTCACCAGGCTGCAATCTCCTCAGAAGCACCCCCGCTTCGATGCGCGCCTCTTGGGAGCAGGGGGGGGCATTTTCACTTCGCCGCGCAGCCACACCAATGGTTTATCAAGGGGCGTCATCAACGCAAGTCTATGTCAGATTTGACATGTTTTAAGGGATACTTTAATTCGAACAAAATGCGATAAGGAAAAGAGATTTCCGAGGACAAGTCTCGGAAATCCGACATGAAGAATGACTCGTAACAATAGCCAGTATAGATAGGCATTTTAATGACTGTTGCATTGATAGGTTAACTTTTTCGAGCATGATAAAAACGCCTGCATGACTGCGGACGCTACATGCTCACCTGATTGGAAAGAACTCCGCCGCTGGCGCGCGCTGGCACTTAAGCAACGGGGCTGGAAGCAACAAGAGATCGCCGAAGCCCTCGCCGTCACGCCTGCCGCTGTCAGCAAATGGATGCGCTTGGTGCGCGAGCGAGGGGACGAGGCATTGGCGGCCCGCCCCCACACAGGGGCCGCCGCCAGGCTGACCGAAGACCAACGCTCTTTGATACCTGAGCTACTTGCACACGGGGCAGAAGCATACGGCTTTCGCGGCGCGGTCTGGACGTGTGCGCGAATCACCGAACTCATCCGGCGACAGTTCTCGGTTTCGTACCACCGGGCGCATGTCTCGCGCCTGCTCAAGACGTTGGCGTGGACGCCACAGAAGCCCGGCGAGCGCGCCGCCCAGCGCGACGAAGCGGCGATTGCGGCGTGGCGTGCCGAGCGGTGGCCGGCGCTGAAAAAAAAGCCCGGCGCGAAGGGCGCACCATCGTCCTGGTGGACGAGTCGGGCTTTTACCTGCTGCCCGGCGTAGTCCGCACTTACGCGCCCATTGGTGAGACGCCTATCTTGCGGGTCTTCGAGACACGTGACCATCTGTCGGCGATGAGCGGGATCACACCCTCGGGGCAGTTGGCGACGCTCATTAGGGGCTACGCGCTGACCGGGGCCGAGAGCGTCCTCTTCCTGCGGCACCTGCGGTGTTATGTGGCCGACCGGTTGCTGGTCATCTGGGACGGCTCGCCGATCCATCGGGGCGCGGCCGTTAAGAGCTACCTGGCAAATGGCGGCGCGCCCGCCATTGACCTGGAGCGGCTGCCGGCCTACGCGCCAGACCTGAACCCGGACGAGGGCGTGTGGCAGCACCTCAAGCGGGTCGAGATGCGGAACCTGTGCTGCGCTGACTTGGAGCAGTTGCATCATGAACTCAGGCTAGCGATCAGCCGCTTACGGCAGAAGCCGCACTTGATCCAATCCTTCTTTGCGAGGGTTGGTCTGGACATTTGAAAAGTTAACTATTCAATGCAACGGTCATTAGAAAGACGCTTAGACGGTCATGCTTAAAAGCGAGAATGTAAAAACTGCCTAGCCAGAGACCTGTTATATCGTTTAACTAATCACTTGCACGGATGATTTTACGCATCGTCTATTTCGAGGGGAAAATCGTATATCTCCAAAGAATCCTGTATTTAGCTCAAGCGGCTTAAAAAAAACATCCGTGCAAGTGATATATCTGTTAGGTCTGTTGAGATTCTCTAAGCGAGGAGAAACAATAGAGCGAAATGATGGAAAATTGCTCAGGCAAATCATTTCACCCGTGCTAAACTGCCTACAAATCAACTGTATATATGAAGTTGCAGGGGGCGCAGTTGAAATAGAGAAAGGCCAATGAGGGATTGAAACTTCTGAGCGGATGCTGGCGCAAGGCCGAAAGTGTTAATCAGTTGAAATAGAGAAAGGCCATTAAGGAATTGAAACTCACCGGTACAGGAGTTCACCAGTTTGTTCCCAGCTGCTATTGGTTGAAATAGAGAAAGGCCATTAAGGATTTGAAGAACCGTATAAGGTAGTTGTCTTGGCCTCCAAGCTTGAAAGAGGCCAGGATGTTTGCTGTCTATAGTAACTTCTTTCCTTTCATGTTTCCGATCGTGAGAATCAATTCTTGACAGTAGCTGCATAATCAGCATAAAGTCTCGCGCGTTTCATAATAGAGGTCTGGGTGATATGTAATTAGCTTAACCTTTCCAAACGCCCTGACCTCTAAATGATATAAGTGCCTCGCATTGTTTGATAAAAACCACTTCCTCATCCTTGATTTCGCGGGCCAAATAGTTCGCCGTCCGTACCAGTTTGAGGGCCTCATCACCATGCATCTTTTAATCAACTTTTACTGCGATCATTCTTTCGCGGATGGATGCTCAGTTTTGTCTGAGATCCATTTTCATCTTCAGCGCCAACTCATATCCAGCCTGCAAGGCAATATAGAAATAGACATTCAGGGCATGCGTAGTTTTCGATCCTTTTGATTTTTGCCAGCACAGTGTATTTAGCATCAGGATCAAAATCTGAAGAGTTAGAATGGGATTGACCGAGAGGCTTGACCATGAGCAAAGCACTCTTGTCCTTCGATATATCTGCCATCAAAAGTTACATATTTGCGACAGACCGTTTGCGAGAGATTCGAGGCGCAAGCTCCCTGTTGGATGAGCTAAATCGTATTTGGATACCTGATGCTATCAGTAAGATAGCTCCAGAATCAGAGGTAATATTTGCGGGAGGTGGCTCAGGCTTGTTAGTGCTAGACGAGTCACATCTGGCTGATGCGATTCCCCTCATTGAACGAATCTGTCGTGAGCGCGCCGAAGCCGTGCAAATTCACCTGGCTGCTATCAGCATTCCACATGAGTTTGAGAATGTCATTAGTACTGAACAGAAGAATAGACTTGGCATGCGGCTTCGCTTGGCTAAAGGTGAAACTCCTGCTCTAGTCGCAACGCCCACCCACTCATTTCTTTTACCTTGTGAGTCGTGCGGTGACCTCTATGCGACCTCAGCGAGAGTTGATCCAGACGGTAGAGAGAGAGCGGTTTGCCGTTCCTGTGATCTGAAGATAGAGCGAGATCGCCAAATCAAATCAGGTATAAATAATGACTCTTGGCCGAGCTTCTGGGAACGGCTTCGCCAGGATCAACGTGTCAGTCCTGTCCTCGCCGGTAAGAGGCGTGCAGATAACTTTGATGAATTAACAGCTCAGGGCTCGCCTGAAGGGATCTTGGCCTTACTTTATGCCGACGGAGATGGGCTCGGTAAACTCTTCGGCGGGACTGGTACACTGGAAGAGATGAGATCCACATCTCGGGCTATAGAGGACTCCTTGATCGAGGCTTTGGTGGAGTCAATAGCCGGGCCGTTAAGGGTAGGAGGGACTGAAAAGATCCTTCCTTTCGACGTTTTGCTTTTGGGCGGCGACGACCTCGTCATTGCAACCACTGCCGACAGGGTGTTTGGCGTGGCTCAAACGCTCGTCAACAGCTTTCACAGCTACGCGACCGGGCGCCTGGGACGAAATACGAGTATCTCTATCGGAATTTCAGTCGCCCATTCACATTATCCGCTACACACCCTGCTGGAACTTGCTGAAGGTGCGCTACGACACGCGAAGCGCGAGCGATTTTACCGGCTCAGGAAAAATCCGGAGAGGGAACTGCCCGGTTTGATCAGTTACATTTTGGTTGGCAATGCCTCTCATTCGGATTTCGAGAGTTACGAGCGCGAGGAACTATACCAGCAGGCAGCAAACAGGCAAGCGGCTGTTCGTAGAACTTTTCGCCCCTTCACTCCGGATGAATTAGACCAAATGCTGGAAATCACCAAGGAAGCGTCCAAGCTGCCTCAAAATAAGTTGGAGACCCTTCGCAGCACGGCTTACATGAATCATCCTCAAGCAATTTTAGAGGGACGTTTCGTGCTGTCGCGCCTGCGCGAGCGGCAGCGTGCGGTCGCGAATTCCGTGATGGCTCAACTGGCTGTCGGGCGCCCGGTTGAGTTCCCCTGGATTCTGAATTCCGATGAATTGATTAACCCGTGGGCCGAGATCGTTGAACTGCTTGATTTTGTGAAAACAGCCGCAGGACAGGAGGCGGACTATGCCGCCAAGAGCTGACCGCTTATTTATTCGGTACGAGTTGTTTTTCACCACGCCATTCCACATGGGAACCGGGCTACGGCGCGGGTTGGTGCACCGCGCCGTGAGTAGGGACCGTGACGGCGCTCTTTTCATTCCGGGATCCACGATTAAAGGGAATGCGCGCGAGCGCAGTGAACAGATCGCCCGCCTGTTTGGTCTGGAAACGCGAGAGCCACATGTCGAAGGCGCTGGTCTAAGCAGTTTTTCCCCGTCCATTCAGATCGTCGATACTATTTTCGGCTCTCGTACATATCCGGGCACTCTGTGGTTCGATGACGCGCCGCTCTGTGAAGATGATCGATCTCTCTTTGAGGCACCGAGTCCAGATCTGGCGGCGCGGTACAGTGAGTTTCAAGTTGAGCCCAGAATGCGTGTGAGCATGTCCAGGCTGACCGGCGCGGCTCGATCCGGACAACTCTTTGCCTCCGAGTACGGGCTTGCAGGGTTAAGATTCCACGGGCTGATACGCGGTGTCCTGAGTGGCGTACCTCTCCCCGACGAGAGGTCGAACGCTTCATACACCCTACTCCTGTTACTGGCGGGGCTGCTTGCTATTGATAGGCTGGGCAGCAATCGCTCAGCCGGTGCTGGGGGGTGCCATACCGCTATTTTAGAACTACGGGTAAACGGTCGAGAGCAGTCCATTGAATCTCTATTAGATTACATCCCGGACCTTGAATATTACGCGCTCGCCGATAGTTGATCATGAAGGTCACACTCGTCATCCAAGCTGACACACCGATTGCTTTTCGCAGCAATCGCAATCAGGATGCTCCGGATACTTTGGAGTACCTGCCAGGGTCCACGCTCCGCGGGGGCTTAGCTGCGGCGCATACAATGCTGCGGCCTCACGCCACGGATGAATTTAACAGCTTCTTTCTGGACAATCTGGTTCGATTCGGCAACGGCTACCCAAGCGATTTCGAACGACCGGAGTTAAGTGATGATACTTTACCTGTCGACCCTCTGCCTCGTACAGCATTCAGTTGTAAACGATGTCCCGGCTTCTTATCCCAGCAATCGGGAGACACTCGATGGATCCCGCACGGTGTTAGAGACAGCTTAATATCCATGGCTCTATTCTCGATAGCATCGGAAAGAGCAGCCGATATTCAGGGGATGGCTGAGGATTGCGGCTATCCTGAACAAGAGGGATTTACCTGCACCGAACCGCTGGAACGCTTTAATGGCTTTGTGCGTCGGGGAGCGGACAACGCGATTTACGGGCGCACCAGATCGCTCAAGGAACTACGTACCAAGACTGGAATAAGTAGAGGCCGGGGAGCTGTCCATGAGGGGATTCTTTACAGCCGCAGGATGCTCTCGAATAAGGCGCGATTTCAATCTCAACTGCATCTCGCGCCAGAGATTGAGCAGAGCCTGCGTACATTTATTGAAGAGGCGAGCGAAGCAGGTTTTCTTCGGTTCGGCAACAACCGTACACGTGGTTTGGGAGGAGTCCGATTTCTGGACTGGATACCCGACAACACCGCTTCAAAGGGGGACGGCATAAGTGAACGGCTGCAGTCCTTTAATCACGGCTTGAGCCAAGTCGCCGCCTCGAATCAAATTGATCTGAAATATTCGAGCTATCTACCCGTACACGCGTTGTCTGATGTGATCATTCAGGACGAACTGTTCCGCTATCGTGGCCGCCTCGACGAACAATGGGTTGCCGATGAGTTGGGTGTTGAGAGTGCGTCCCTTATTTTCTTATCCTCCGGCCTGCGGCGCGTGACCAGTTGGAACTCGTTGTCCGGACTCCCGAGAGCCGACGAGTGGGCTATCGCTCTGGGCTCAGTTTTTCTGCTGGGACTACCCCGGAAGCTTGATGAGTCGGATGAGCAGCGTCTGCAAACTCTGGAAGAGCAGGGGACAGGCCGACGACTGTCGGAAGGTTTTGGTCGGATACGTTTCGCGGACCCATTCCATTTAGAGGTGAATAGAGTATGAGCCGCCAAATGCAAATCGTCAGGGCCGTAGCCCTCGCTGCGGATGGTTTTTACGAGGACGCGAAAAACCTCGGAGAGACCGCCGTTGATTGCTTCACCGGTGGTCGAAGATCGCAGATCACTGGATTGGAGTCGCTCGCCAACGGCGCGATCAAGGTTTCGGACGTTCTAGATTACATCAAAAAACAGGTTGGCAAGGATACAGACAAATCCGATAGGCAGAGCTGGCGCAAGAATGATTTCGGGAAAAAGCTCCTGGAATATCTTGAAGTAAATCTGAAGCGGCAATTAGGAACACTTTCCCTGTCCCCACCATCTGTCGACAAAGCCGAACAACAACGCGTCCACCTAATGCTGATCCGAGAATTCGTCCGACAAATGTCTGCTCACTACGAGTATTTCAGAAGCGGGGAGATGAAGGGTTCAAAGATATGACGGTCCCTACTGCGGCACACCTTGTCGTCACACCGGACGAAGCAGCGCGGATTCGAGTGCTTAGCGACGGGGTCCTTTACGAGGACGCGCGGAACTTTGTTGCGAAACATTGTACCGATCATTACCCGAAACCGGCACAGATTCAGGGATTACTGGAGTACTCGGGCGACTGGAATATCCTCCTTGGGTTTGTGAAACACCAAGCCGATGATAGAGACCAGCATGCTGACAAGGAATTCTATCAAGCCTTAAAAAAGTGGCTGAACGAGTTTCGTGGCCGCGTTCAGAACGAATTAGGCTTTAGCTTTGGTGAGATGTCCAAGGATCAATTGAATAAGAGGCTCGCCATCTTTTGCGGTCTGCTCGCACAGGACTTCATCCAGCACTTGGCGGCGGAACTCAGATACCAGTCGGCTCTCAACAAGCGGTAGGAGCTCTCTTCTTTGAGGAGTGAGAAAGGGAATGAGGCATGAATAACTACAGGAACTTTTCACATCGGTTTCTGTTTAAGGGGCGGATAGAGATGGTCACAGGACTACATATTGGCGGAGGACGAGCGAACCTATCGACCTCTGATAGTCCTGTGGTGCGAACCCCAGAGGGACATCCCTTTATTCCTGGCTCAAGCTTCAAAGGAGCATTTCGGAGCGTCGTCGAGAAACTCTCTACGGCCGTGACGGGGTTGAAGAGTTGTGGAATGGCGGATAATCAAGGTTGCGTCGGTGTTCAGGGTGAAGCATATCAAGCATTCAACAGAAGGCGCGGTAAGGAGAGGTGGAGCGATTCTCGACTCTTGCAGGAATTGGATGGAAAACTATGCGACACCTGCCTCCTTTTCGGCTCACTTTTTTTAGCCTCCAAGATACTCTTTGATGATCTTTATCTGATCAATCCCGAAGATACGATTGTTCAGGTGCGCGACGGTGTAGCCATGGACAGGGACAGTGAAAAGGCGGTTGACAGGTTGAAATACGACTACGAAGTGGTTCCTGCCACGCAGGTTTTTGACCTCAGTATTCTTTTGGAAGAACCCGGCCCTATTGATCTAGGTCTGACTTGTATCGGTTTATCCGAGTACCTCGCGGGCTTCGGACAGGTCGGAGGAAAGCGAAGCCGTGGTCTCGGACGATGTCAGCTTACAGAATTTCGCGTCTTTGAACTTGATCTGGAAGTAGGGGACGCAAATGAGCGGGGGCAACGACTCAAAAAATATCTGCTTGGCAGAAAGCCCGAGGAGAAGATGACCGAGCTAACAGATACAGAAAGTTTCATTCAGGGGAAGATCGATGACCTGCTGAAAGAGGCTTCAAAGAAAGAGGGTCACTGACATGCTCAAGCGCATAGTTAACGAGGCGCGAATCCAATTCGACATCAAGACGACCGGCCCACTTCTCGTTCGGTCAGGACACACAAGCGTCAAGGGGCCGGACATGACTCCGGCGCGTACTTTCCGGAACGGTAAGCCTGAAGTTTACATTCCCGGTAGCTCTCTCAAGGGGGTTATCCGTAGTCATGCGGAGAAGATCGTGCGCACTTTAAAACCGGGTGTGGTCTGTAATCCATTTGTGATGACCCGCGACAAAGGCGCCAAGTTTGAGGATGTCGCATGCGGTGACAAATTCGAGCGCAGGAAGAAAGATCTTAAGGACACTATCAGCAGCGAAATAGCTTACGCCGATTCGTGCCCGATTTGTCGTTTGTTCGGCTCTCTGGAGTTTATTGGTAGAATTGATATCAACGATGCTTATCTAGCGGCTGGTCAATTTGAGAGAACGGAACTCCGGGACGGCGTAGGGATTGATAGGCTAACCGGAGGTGCCAGTCACCAAGCCAAATTTGAACTGGAAGCGGTCTCATCCGGCACTACTTTCAGGGGGGAAGCGTTGCTTCGCAATTTTGAGTGTTGGCAACTTGGGCTTTTCTTGGCCGTTCTTCTTGATATGGAGGATGGTATGGTCCAGGTGGGTAGCGGAAGATCCAGAGGTTTCGGGTCAGTTACTGTCAACATCGGTGAAATGACCATTCACCATCTGGTTTTACCTGCTAATCATGCTCCCGATGAAGTTTGGGGTCTAGGGAAATTTCTGGGTGATGGAAGCTATAGAACAAACGGAGATGATGTACTCAAACTCGCGCCTGCCCTGATATGGAATCGCCGCGGGCTACGCCACTTCGCTGCAATCGAAGAAGGTCATCTCGCGAACCTGCGGGAAGTAGCGTTTCAAGAATTAGCAAAAAGAATAGATGGCTGGAAAATACCCGCCGATATGTCCTTCAAGCATTTCGAGCAAATTTGGCACGGAGGGCGTGGATGAGTTCTTCATCAAGTCAGGAGGAGATTTTGACTGGCGTGTTCCCTGATACGGCGGGATTCTACGATTGGATGCGCCGAAACGTCCCCAACGGTTCTCCCGCATATATTATCGCGGAGCGCATTCCTCAAAAGTGGCTCGACGGCGCGGAGCGGAAGAATGACTTGCGCTTCACTCGATACACAAGTGAGTTCGAGGTCGGGGAGTTTGAGTCCGGGTATCTTTTTGCGAAAGAGTTTGAACTCCGCTGGGAAAAGGGGCCGAAAGGGATTCGCGTACGTTATATCGGAGCGCACCTGAGTGCGCCCGAGCCGCTGGGGCAAGCTAAAGAGCAACTTGCCAGCGAATTAGAGACTCCTGAAGTCCAATACCAATTGTGGGGGCGCCGTATTGGGAAAAAGGACCTGCCCTTAATCGGTGCGGAGGCTGCTAACGGTACCTTCTTCGCTAGTGCCCGCATACCGCGTGTGCTTCAGTACCCGGCCTCCGATAAAGCCGACGTTATGTATCTATGTGTTCGCGAATATCGGGATCATCAATCGGGCCGCACAGTGTTATGGCGATTTGCCGGAGTTAATGAAAAGCCATGAATCCGTATGATTTTGTTCGTATCGACTGGAATAAAACGCCTGAGCGTCGACCAGCAAGTCCACATGATCACTTTACAGGACTGTCGGGGCGTATGACCGGCACAATCAGAGCGCTCACTCCCATTTTCATTCCTTTAAAGCGCGGTGGTTCTCCGAAACAATTTCTCCGCAACAGCCAGGGAAAGGCTGTGATACCTGGTAGCAGCCTCAAAGGGCTTTTCAGAAGTCTAGTGGAAACTATCGGGCACGGGTGCTGGTGGCTTTATGACGGCAAGTATAAAAAAGATGAAGGGACGTACGACCATTACGAGAACAATCTTCCCGAAGCATTCAAACGGTGCCCAAATCACCAGCAACTATGTGTCGCGTGCCGAACATTTGGAATGATGAGCAGTCATGATCATTTCGCAGGCAAGGTTGGCTTTAATGACGCAGTCTGTACTGATGAGAAAAGGCACGAGGACATCTATACGCCTGTTCTCGCAAACCCGAAGCCGCGCCATCGAGTCTGGTATCTGAACGGCAACAAGGTGGCTGGGAGGAAGTTTTATTTCCATCAACCGATTATTAGAACTGAACGGGAGCTTAAGAGAACCAGCCATAAAATGCTGAATGAGCACATCATTCCTCTCGATACGGGTACTCAATTCGAGTTTACCGCGCATTTCGAAAACTTAAATGAAGCTGATGAGTGGCCGCTCCTCCTCTACGCCATTACTCTGGAAAAAGGCATGCGGCACAAGATCGGGTACGCGAAACCGGCGGGCCTCGGTTCAGTACAGATTGAACTTAAAGAAATAGTCTTACGTGACCCGGCGGCCCGCTACCGAAGCTTGGCATCTTCTCCGGCGCGCTCATACACGAGTGAGTCGCTGAGCAGCTATCTCAGCGAACGTGCCCAAAAATTCGTCGCCGATCACGCCTCTCCGACCTTGCAGGATTTGCGGCGGATCTGGCAATGGCCCCCGATGCATGGCGTAGACTATCACTATCCATATCGCGAATGGTTCGACGAGTTTCCCCAAGCAAGTATTGCGGAAACCATGAAGAAGTAGTCGCCATGATCTTATGTATCGCTGACTAGTCTTGCGGAGTAACTACTTGAATAGATTATTTGGATTGAGCAGGTATTCGGTCAGAAAGCCTTGCCAAAGAATGACGGTCCGTTGACTTTACGGAATCCCATGTAAATAGATAGCGACCTGCATCCCGAACATAATAAACGAATGATCATAGTCAACTTCTCTCATCCTTTAATTCCCGTACAGCTCGAGCGGATAGAGGAACTAAGCGGCCAAAAGGTAGAGCGTGTAATTGAAGTCAACGCCCAGTTCGATTATGAGGGCTCATTTGTTGAGCAAGCCTGCGCTCTAGTAAGCTCCGCCGATTTGTCGCCCGAACAATGGCAAACCGAGACCCTGGTGATCAACTTGCCGGGCTTGCATATCATCACGGCTCTCATCTTGGCGGAGATACATGGTCGAATCGGTTATTTCCCGGCCGTCTTACGCCTGCGCCCTGTGTCTAACAGTGTGTCTCCGCAATTTGAGGTCGCGGAAATAATCAACCTGCAGGCTGTGCGCGACGCAGCGCGCACCAGACGATGAGAGGTGGCTGATGAAACCTTCCAGGTTTTTCCTTCGCCCAATTCTGGATTCAAAGGCGGTGCCGCTGCTCTTTATAATCGCCGTCGTGCTCCTAAATCTTTTAAGTAATGCGCTGTATGAGGGAGCTAAAAATCGCTTGTCCCGGCCCTCGCTTGTGGCCGGAGCGGCCGTACTCCTGCTCGTTATGATAGTCGTCGGTTACACGGTTTTTCATTGGATTCGAAAGCGTTTCAGGCCGCAGCTAGCTATAGCAGACATTGCGCCGAGGCGCGGTTTGATCGTACTCGTCAGCCAGGGGCACTTAGATGACATCCCTGCGACTGCCGCGATTCGGTATCACTTCCGCGGAGAGAAGAATGAGTTGACCGAGCCGGTTCTTACTCATTGCTGGTTAGTGACATCCCAGCGCCCACCCAAGGAGCCCGAATTAATATCACAAGGGCCAAGTAATGAATCTGTTCCCTCCGCCTGGAATAACGCTCAAGCTTTGAAGGAGCGTTACGAGGGGGAAGTGGATATGTATATAAGGACCATTGATCCCGAAAATCCTGAGAATATCTTTCAGGTCATTGAACAGATCTATGCCGAAGCTAAGCAGTTGAGCTTTGAGCAAGAGAATCTGGTGGCCGACTTTACAGGTGGCACCAAAATGATGAGCGTGGGGATGGTGCTGGCTTGCACGCCGGAAGACCGCGACTTGGAATACATGCGACCGCGCCGTTTTCTCAAAGGCGGGCACCCTGACCCGAACGCAGGCTCCGATCCGAAATTGGTAGACCTTAACTTCTTCCTGAGATCAAGCAAAGTGATGGATGAAGAAACATAGTATCGCTAGTAAACTGATGTGACGGTGCCATAAACAAATCAAGCTGGACTACTGAAGACTAGAACGGCAAGCTGGGATATGACAAAAAGGAATATAGGTTGAAACAGCCGTGATTTTGGACGGCCGCGAATTTCGCGCTTCTTTCGGAGAACTCAAGCGCACGCACGAATTAGGTTATGAAAGTTAAAATAATCATCCGTGCAAGGATGCTAACTGATGAAAGGTATTTGGATCGGGAAGGTGAAAAGCTGCTGTTTTGAACAGAAGGAAGTTGAAAGGGGCAGAAATCCCTTCACCCGTGCAAAGGCGATTGAAAAGATAGTAAATTGATGGGCTTACAGGGGGCGCAGTTGAAATAAGGAAAGGCCAATAAGGAATTGAAACTAGTTAAGGTGTTGCATGTAGAGGCAGAACATTAGGCCGAGTTGAAATAAGGAAAGGCCAATAAGGAATTGAAACATCTTGGCGATGGGCGGGTTTAGCAGATCGTAAGCATCCTGCACGTTGGAATTAGGAAAGGCCGCTAGGGAATTGAAACATCGTGAAGACTGCGTAACCGAAGTGCAGCCATTCGTTGGTAGAAATTGGGAAAGGCCGATAAGGAATTGAAACGAATCACAGAATCCCCCGATGGGGATGTCGCTAGCGAGAAGTTGAAATAAGGAAAGGCCAGTAAGGAATTAAACTGTAGCTGATATTTAGCCTCGCGCTTCTTGTGCTTTGTAGTCCGACCTTTGCTCTTTTCGTGGGCCTCACTATTCCTATGTTCAAGATAGAGCTTGATCGCTACCTGATTACGTTGCGGTTGACGCGGTCGGCGCGGTTTCATTTCAATCACGGCGGCGCGCTAATGGGCCTGCTGTGCCGCGCTTTGGAAACCCACGACCTGCCAGCCGGTGTGATGCCGTTCGCCTGCGAATCAGGCAGGGTGCAGTTCGCTCCGGACGACCTTTATTGCATCGGCTTGACCGTGGCTGGCGTGGCGCGTAAGGGGTTTGATATTGAGCAGGTGCGCGCAGGACTGCAACGGATCGGTTCAGAAACGCCCGGCTTAAATCGGCCACTTCCGACCCTCGCCGGAAATTTCGAAGTTGTTTCAATTGAAAGCTGCCGCCCGCCGGATTTGGAGAAAGAGCTGGCGAGCTTAAAGGAAAGTGAATCGCTCACTTTGCGCTTTCTCTCGCCTTTACGCTTGGAGCGCCCGCCGGCCCTCAAAGAAAAAGGGGCAGGATTTCTTAACGGGGATTGCTTCCCGCTCGGGCATTTCACAGAGAGATTGGTCAAACGGCTCTTCCTGTTGGCGCATGGACGTTACCCGGAAGCTCAGGAATGTAGTCAACTACTTCAACCTCTCCAGACACGAAGTGATCCGACGGTATTGAATCAATATCTGCTGTGGCTCGACATTCCGCTCGACGGGGCGCGGGGCAGAAGTGAAGAGCGGCCAAAGGGGTACACGCTCGGCGGTGTGGTCGGGAAAATCACTTTTACCCGCGCGCCCGAAACGTGGCTTCCGCTTCTCGTGCTAGGGCAGCATGTTCATGCCGGTGAAAACACGCATTACGGCTTAGGGCATTACCTCATCGAAGAGTGCCGCACGCTGAAAGCAGATTGCTTCCAGCCGGCACGTACAATCTATCAAGACTTGGTCGAACCGGCGCGATTAGAAGACGCTTTCGAGCACATCGTTGAGCACTCCGTTGCGCCGGGCGTGGATGGTTGTGCGCCGGGCGACTACAAGGACGGCTACGATTTGCTTGCCGTCAGATTATCTGCCGACCTGCATTCGGGAACTTACAGACCTTCGCCGCTGCTCGGTTTCGTCGCGCCGAAAGATGGGTCGCGCTTGCGCCCGCTAGCTATCCCGACCGTGCGAGACAGAATGGCGCAAAGGGCGGCGTGTGATCTTCTGAGTCCGGCAATTGAGACGTTACTAGAAGATTGCTCCTACGCTTATCGCAAGGGTTTTTCGCGCGCGGGTGCAGCACGGGCCATCGAGAGAGCTTATGATGAAGGCTTCCGTTACGTGCTGGACGCCGACATCAATTCTTTCTTCGATGCGGTTGAGTGGATGAGGCTCTTTGCGAAGCTCGAGGCATTGTTTCCCTTTGAACCGCTCGTGAGATTGATCGAAGAGTGGATTCGAGTGCCCGTGATGTTCGAGGGGAGACGAATCGAGCGCGAGCGCGGGCTGCCGCAGGGCATTCCGGTATCGCCTCTGCTGGCGAATCTATTCCTCGATGAATTCGATGAGGAGTTACTGGGGCGCGATTACCGGCTGGTGCGCTTCGCCGATGATTTCATCGTGCTATGCAAGGATGTGGAGGCCGCGCACCAGGCGCGAGAGGATGCGCGAAAGGCGCTCGCACGCATCGGGCTAAAGCTCAATGAAGAGAAAACGGCAGTACGTTCGTTTGATGAAGGCTTCTCTTATCTCGGTTACCTGTTCTGCCGCTCCCTGGTCCTGCAAAGCGAAAAGAATGAGGGCGGAGCACTGGAAGAGCTCGCGCCAGACGCCATCCCCGCAGCGACCTGGCTATCACAAGTGCCTTTTGAGCGCGTGCGTGCGCTCGTCCGAAATCAGAGGCAAAGAAGAGATCAACAATCAATCTCCGCAGTCGGTCTAGAGCCTTCAGTTGCAATCGCTCCACTCGCTTCGCTGGCCTCAGTTTCATTAGGTGAGAAAAGCATTCCTGTTGCGCGGCCATTATATGTGACCAGCTTTGACTCGGCAGTGAGGCGAGAAGGAGAGACGCTCGTCGTCTGCGCTCCTGAACAAGAGCCGGTGACGATTCCGATGCGCACGCTGTCACACGTAGTCTGTTACGGAAAGGTGCGTATCACTGTGCCGGTGCTCCTCGCTCTGAGCGAGCAAGGGGTGCCTGCCTATTTCTGCCGTTTGACGGGGGAGCTGAGAAGTATTTTTGGAGAACCGCCAGCCGATTGGCCGTTGTGGATGGCCCAGGCGAGGATGGCTGAGAATGAGGCGATGCGTGTGAACTTTGCGCGAGAGATAGTGAAAGCGAAGCTGCATAATTTCGCGGCGCTGGCGGTGCGCTTCAAGCTCGTGCGGGCCACACAGGTGGCAGAGGAACTGCGTGAACTGGAGCGTTCCTGTGTGAATAAGGCCACGCTTGAGTCGCTGAACGGGCTGGAGGGGCGAGGCGCTGCCGTTTATTTCGGCGCAATGCGGGAGAGTCTCGCTGAGGAGTGGAATTTTACCGGACGTCGAACTCAGCCGCCGCCCGACCCTGTGAACGCAATGCTGTCGTTCGGCTACACGCTGCTCTATCACCATCTTTCCACAGCGCTACTGATCTGCGGCCTGAATCCGCGCATAGGTCTATTTCACGCCGAGCGCGGGGCTTATCACGCGCTGGCCTGTGATCTGCAAGAGGAATTCAGACACCTGGTAGACGCCCAGGTGTGGGTGATGATCCATCGTCGCGAGGTAAAGCCAACTGACTTCTACGCTTCGGAAGATGGGCGTTACCCGTGTTTGATGAAGCAGGATTTACGCAAGAAGTTTATCAGCGTCTTCGAGAAACGTTTGTCGAGCGCATTTACTACTGCCGACGCTGAAGTGACGACGTATCGCGCCTCAATGGAGGCGCAGGTAAAGCATTTAAGAGAGTTTGTGAGCGGGCGCGTCACGGGTTACTGTCCGTTGCGGACGCGTGATAGGTGATAATGATCAGCTTTGAGGAGGAGCTTTCAGTCAGTGATGCATGTCGTGGTTTACGACATCAAAGATGATCGGGCGCGCAGCCGCATCGCGACTATTTTAGAAGGCTACGGGAGGCGCGTGCAGGAGTCTGTCTTTGAATGTCAGTTGGAAATTCGTGAGTTGGAAGAGTTGACTGCGCGGCTGAAAGGGGAGTTGCAACGACCTGAAAACGGAGGGATACGCATTTACAGAGTATGCAGTGATTGCATGCACGCATCCTTTGGGGTCGGGCAGATAATATCTTTTGGGGTCGGGCAGATAATATCTTTTGACACAGATGCCTGCTACATCATATAAACTGCACAAAGCTCTTTGAAAACCGTTTCTTGCACGGATGATTTTTAGCCGTAAGATAATTGACTGGATTTAGCCGCAAGAACAAGTGATGCTTGGGTTAGCTCATGGAGGTTAAACTATTCATCCGTGCGCACAGGGTATGTGAGCGCACAGTGGGAGTTAAGGGCGGGCTTCGGAGCCGATTGCGGAAAGGAAAGGGCAGCGAGAACAGAATTGCTGCTCATCCGTGCTAGCGCAGTCGCAAATGAAGTCTGGAGTGAGGATTACAGGGAGCGCAGATGAATTAAAGAAAGGCCGCTTAGGGATTGAAACTTCTGACGGCCATCTCTGGGTTGATGCGGGCTTTCGCCAGGATGAATTAAAGAAAGGCCGCTTAGGGATTGAAACCTTAGCTTTGGCAACCACTCAGCGAAGAATGCTTTCGGATGAATTAAAGAAAGGCCGCTTAGGTATTGAAACGCGAGTTTCTTTACGCCTGCTTCGAAGTCGTTGCAGATCGTGATGAATTAAAGAAAGGCCGCTTAGGTATTGAAACATGCCTTCAGCGAGCTTCCTGCGCTTGAGAACGTAGAATTATGAACTAAAGAAAGGCCGCTTAGGGATTGAAACTCTGGTGTGCAGCCGATAGAAGTGGTCATTAAGCCATGAAATTGAAATAGAGAAAGACCACTAAGGAATTGAAACAACAGGTCGTTTACGTTCAAGCGAGCCGAGCGGATCAAGAATTAAGACAGAGAAAGGCCACTAAGGGATTGAAACTTGCGAACATTGGCGATCAGTCCCGCGAAGATGTAAAACTTGAAAAAGAGAAAGGCCACTAAGGGATTGAAACATCGTGTCTGTGCCGCCGTACACGACGAATCCGTCGGTCATGTGCTGCAATAAAGAAAGACCAATAGGGGATTGAAACAAGAATACGTACCGCCAACCGGTAATCACTGCGGGTATAGGATGGATTAAAGAAAGGCCACTTGGGTATTGAAACCGAAGCGTTTTGGTGACGCCGTAGTCAATGGGCTTGATGAGGTAAAGAAAGGCCACTTAGGAATTGAAACTTATAGAGCGTGCCGGATGCGTCCATAGTGTTGACGCATAGTTGAAATATGCAAAGGCCACTTAGGTATTGAAACTAGTAAGCGAAAGTTCCCGGCTTGGCCTCAAGGCATTGCGATGAACTGAAAAAAGGCCACTTAGGTATTGAAACAAGTTATTGCGGGCATCTTTGTGGTGCGAAACAATGGGATGACTAAAGAAAGGCCGCTTAGGGATTGAAACAGAAACTGGAGCCTGCGTTCGCAGATCAGGCACAGGATGAAGTAAGGAAAGGCCGCTTAGGTATTGAAACAAGCATGATTGTGCGGGGAGGTCGATCATCATGAGGTTCAGGATGAACTAAAGAAAGGCCGCTTAGGTATTGAAACCTGACAGTGTCGGACTTTGAGTATTCCCCCTTGGGTTCGTTTATTGAAATAGAGAAGGGCCAACGCCGGTGTCTGCCGGGAGATCGGCGCATACGCGGTGGTCGGTTTCATCGAGACGGGCGGCGGAAGGTGTCACAACTCGGCCATGCTGGTCGGGCCGCAAGGCGCTGTCGGCAGCTACCGTAAAATTCATCTACCCTTTCTAGGGGTTGACCGGTTCCTGACGCCCGGCGACCGCTCGTTTTTATTGAGCACGGTCATGGATTCATTAAGAAACGGGCGCGAGCATGCTTGGGCTATCGCTCGTTCGATATTGCGGAGCGGACGATTCAGGGAGCCGAGGCAATGAATGTGATCAGGAAGGGGCAGCTAAAAAGAGTCAGTAGAGGTGACGCGCAAGGGCTGTAGAAGTTTGTCGCTAGCTCGTTTCAAGTTGCAGCATAGACATAGGTACTCTAGCAGCCTTCTTTGTCTCCAATCAATCTTTGCAACGCGACCTCATTAAATGCCTGACGAGATAGATACTCATTTTGAACATTTAACAAATTCACGCTGCTCTTCAACGGTGAAGGGGGTTGGTATAGACGTTAGAGACTCAGACCATAAGTAGCCCTGATTTCTCCACTGTTCACGATATGCTAATGGCCGGTTTAGGTAATGCCAGGTCCAAGCTACGACCTGTAAAATATGATTACCTGCGCGAAGGTCATCCTCAGTATCCTCTGTGCCATCATAGAGTGGAAGGCCAATATTCGTGTCAATGCTAAATGATTCACCCGGCCTCAATGTTACAAATGAGGATTCCTTCGGGGTAATACGAGGATCAAACCCTAAGCGAGGTAGATCAAAATAGAAAGAAGGATTGTACTCATATTCCTGTTTTGCTAAAGCCTCAAGGTTACTACTGACCATTATCTTACCTATAACTGGTTTTCTCTTATCGAGAAGAACAGGTATAGTTCCGGTATTTGCGTAATTTAGACGTAAAACTAAACTTAATGTAGTGCCATCTTCATCTGAGCAATATTGCTGTTCAATAATATTAGCAGAAAGTTGCAACCGCGCTAGTTGATCTGTGCTGGTCTTATAACTACTCAAAGAGGGTTGGGCATGAATTAAACCAGCGCAACTGAGACCGAAACATAGAATTAATTTCAAGTATCTCATCGAAAGCCTCACCTGAAAGCCGGGATAAATACCGGATCGGAGTTCTGTCAGTCGGTTAAAGTCAGGAACGCTTGATGTGTCCCTTAACTATATATCTCACCGCAGGAGTTTCTCTCCTGGGAGAAAAACGTAGCTTAAAAACAGGCGTCATAAATCTTCCCATTGTTTTTTATTGATGTGTACTCAGAGCCTGCATCATCCGGAAGACTATTGGTCCTGTGACCTAGCTCATGTAATAAGAAGAACGCCGCTGCCTCTATATTTCCTTCTATGGTTATATTTGTAGGAATGATATCCATACCATTTGACACAAGGTCAATAGTTACCATAACTGAGCCTGAAGTATTCATAAAGGACCCTGTTGGATCAATCTTTATTTTATTCCCTTTTGTTTCAGCGGCCGCACCAGCATTATGCGGACGTCCAAAGCTCCATTTAGTTTTATTGAGCGCATCTTTAGCCTTTTCAAGTCCTCCGAAAAGTTTCGCACAAGGATTATTACCATCATTCTCCTCTAAACGTCTCATCATTTCAGCATATGCATCATTGAATCGGCGTTGCTGAACTGGTGTGGCGCCTTTAATAGTAGGTGCATTCTGCTGGAATGACCCAAAGTGAAACCACCAGTCGTATGGATCCCACTGGCCATTTTCATCTCTGTCATATCGGGAGCCGCCGAATCCTCCCCTTGAGCCATTGCCATAGCCTCCCCAAAAACCAGCACCATCGCCATAGCATTGGCCAAAGCTGGAATCCGCTCCACAAAATCCTGGTATTGCCATTTGCAATCCACTTGGATCAATAAAATTCACAGGATCATTCTGCACATAACTGTAACGATTGAAACTCTGCGGATCACTCAGATCATAACTGCCAGAGTAAGGATCAGGCTGATCAAATCGTCTGAACCAACCATGATGCTGACGCATCTGCGCCTCATCCCTTCCATTGTAATCTCTCTCGTAAGTGGTGAAGCGATGCGGCTGCAAGGCTTGATTGCTGCTCCGATAGGTCTCTCCACCCCACGGATCAAGCTCTACTGTGCTGACCACATTGCCTACGCCATCTGTTAACCTCTGGCTCTTCGTGACAGGGTCCTGATGCGTCCATTGCACACTGAGATTCTGCTGGATGGCGAGTAATTGGTTGCCCAAGTACACGTATCCTCTCATCCAGACTCCTGAGCCATTAAGCTCTGCGACGGTCTGGCCGCCCAGCACACTACTTCGCAGATAATATGTCGTTACACCATTCTCCACCTTCTTCGACCTAAGCCTGTCGCCGTCGTAGCTGTGGTGAATGTCCCAGTTGCCGCTGTAATAGGCGCTTGCCTGCTGACCTGTCGCATCATAGGTCAAGGTCGAGCCGTCGAAGATGACATTGCCTGCCGCGTCATAGGTTAGATCATTTCGGCGATTGTTGGTGTACGAGACTGTTTCTGAAGAATTCCAACCGCCCCAACCGTTTCGCTGTACAGTATTGCCCCACACGTCATAGGCTTGGTTCTGCGCGTAGGGGCCGTCCGCTCCGCTATATGATTCCTGACCCGTGTGCCACCTGGCCTCACGCCCGGAGTGTGCGCCCCACATCCTTCCCACCTGATCGTAATCATAGGAGCGATCAAGTGTGTGGTCATAGAGCTGGCTGGCGAAGGTCACACGACCCGTGTTCTCGTTGAAATAGCTATAGGAGTACTGATAGCCAAGAACGTTCTGCACATCCCAGCGCGTCATCCTCAAGCGATTATCATACTGGACGGAGAGTTGCTTGGTGTTGCCGTAAGTGATCTGCTTGACGCCGCCAAACGCACGGTAGCCGAGACTGTTGATGTAGCTTGAGACTCCGGCATAGCCTGCACCTGTCACAGCCGCCACTCTACCAGTCTTGTCATAATTGTAGCCGACCTGTACTCCCCACGGATTGGTCAAGCTCGTCAACTCGCCTGAGAGATTGTAGGCATACGAGAGCCTGTAAGTGCCCAACCCTGAGAATGTCCTCTCTTCCCAATCCATCCTAGACAACTGGTCATAATGGTAAGCCACGCTGCCCAGTCCATCCGTCATGCTCGTGCGATTGCCCACCTCGTCATAGCCGAAAGAGACATTAGGGGTCGCCGCCACGCCCGACGGCACGCCGTATGTGATGCTCGTTGGAAGATGACGGTTGTTGTATGCAAAAGTTGAAGTTGCTCCACGCGCGTCTGTCACAGTCTGCGCCGTATCGTCTGGGAAGTATGTGTAAGTGGTTTGCCCTTGCTCCGGCGTCGTTCTCCTCCACAATCTGCTGTGACCGTCATACTCGAAGCTGCGGACCTGTCCGGCCTGATTGGTGCTCGTGATCTGGTTTCTGCCGTTGTAGGTGTAGTTGGTCGTTGAATAGACAGTCTGATCCCAGTTCAACTCTTCGACTCGCTTGAGACGGCCCATAATGTCATTCGTTAGCCTCCTTCTTCTCCCGCGCTCGTCTCTGAACGTCACCGTATCACCGCCCGCGCACCCGCACGCGTTATAGCTCGCCTCGCGAGTCGTCCCATCCGGGTTGGTTGTCAGCAATGGCCTGCCTTTCCAGTCGTAAGACTGATAAGTCCACACCCAGCCTGGCGCATCATCCCCGGTCGGCGCCCAGAGGTTAGTCATCTCCGCCGGGTTTGACACCTGCGACGGTCTCCCCATGATGTCGTAGAGCGTGAACTGCCCCGTGTAGCCTCCGCTGCTGTTCGGCAAGTCGCTGCCCATCGAGCGCACACGGCCTGCGCCGTCAAAATAGGTGACCGAGAAAGCTTCGGGCTGCCCGCTCTGAACGGTCATGTAGGTCGCTATATCACCATAAGGGTTATAGACCCATCTCTGATAAGCCCCATTGATTTGATTGGTGATTCGATCAGTGCGGCCAGCCGCGTCATAGACAATCGTTGTAACCGCACCTTTCGGGTCTTGTGTGCGCGTCGTCGCGCCAAAGTCATAGTTGTACTGTGCAGTCGAAGAGTAGTTATCAGGGTCGGTCACAGTTGTCGGATAAGCGAAAGTATTATGGTTCACGCCATCGGAGAATGAATCCGTGTAAGAGATTGAAGTCTGATGATTCAAAGCGTCGCGCGTGAAGACTGCTGAGCCGTTCGTGTTGTAGCCAGTATGCCGAAGCCTGCTGGTCTTCGTGGTGTTATTGATATCGGTTACGTCCCAGCGCCACACGTCCGTCTGGTTGCCACGGCCATAGACGAAACCGGCCCCGTAATTCGCATCGTCGTGCTGGATTGTCGCCTGCGGAGTCCCCGAAAGATATTCTCCCCCTCGGTCATAATCGTAAGTGATCTTCGTCACGTAGTTATTGTTCTCGTCAACTACGTGGATGGCATCCACCAACCCGATGATGTGACGGTCAATGTAAGCGCTGTCGAATTTATAGCCCGTATAGGTACGGCGCATAAAGCCGCCGAAGCCTGAGCCGTCCGCGGAGTATTCGCGCACTTCACCGGGCAGGCCATACGAAGTGTAGATAATGTCAGTGCGACGACGATTACCGGCCTCATCGTAAACGCTCATGTCGTAGGGACGAGGGTTCTTCTGATAAGCCAGTGAAGTATCATCCTGCGTCCAGGCGGTCGTTGTCCACTTCGTCTTGACGAGCCCGACTCCCGGCCTGTTAACCCACACTTCGGTCCCGGTCGTCAATCCCTTAGTCCAATCATTCGAGGTGGAGAAGAGTTCTTTATAGACGGTATTGTCCGGCGTAGTTACCTGGCTCCATGCTGGCTGGTTTCCTCCAGCACTGTTCGGGTCAACGCTGTAATAAGTTATCGTCTCCTGATTGTTGTTCCAGTTCTCGGCCCAGTCATGCTGTTCCGTAAAGCGCGGGCAGTCCGATTGCGCTGTGATGCCGAGCCACTCAGAGCCGGGCAGGTTGTAGCCCGTGTAGCTCAACAGGTGCTGGTCTGCTGCGTAGTGCGAGATCTTATAGACCTGTCCGAACGAGGTGTAGCTGAAGTTGTAACGCGTGCCGTCAGAGAGTCCGACCTGCGTCAGCACGGTGATGTAGCCCTGCGGTCCCAGATAGCTCATGCCCGGGAAGTTGGTTGAAATATATAAACTTCCGTAGCCGAACGTTGCCCACACGTGCGTCTGCCCATTCCACGTCTGCGTGATCTTATCCAAAAAGTCATTCACGTAGTTGAAAGTGAGGGTGCGCCCTAAGGTGTCAACAATAGTACTGATCTGTCCGTTCATGTTGTAGTTGATCGTGATGTAGTTGCCGTTGCGATCCTTCACTTGTGTGCAGCGGAAACCAGAGACTCCGGGAGGGTAGGTGAACAAGTACTGCGTGCCAGCTTTGTCGCGGACCACCGCGCTTCCGCCGAAAGATAGATTGTAATCAAGCAGTTGAATATAGGAACTATCGTTTGACTCGTAAACGTTGGAGGTTCCAACCTGCTTTAGTTGCACGCGTTGGCCTGAAGGCAGGACCAGCAATAAGGCGGTGATGACATCATCCTGGTTGATGTACTGCGACTCAAGAGTTGGAACCCCCAAGCGAAAGCCGGGGCTGGGGAAGCCGCGGTCGGCGTTATACATGATGGAGTTGCCTTGCTTGGTCCAGACCAGTGAGTTGTAGACCATGCCGATATTGACGTCTAGCCCCGCGCGTCCCGGCAGACTGACAAGCGGCAGTCCCCAGTTGAAGTTCCGCGAGCCTAAGTTGATTCCGGGATCGCCTGTCTCATTCTGTGGCCTGACGCGCGCGGTCGCAAAGTAAGGGTCTGAGCCTCCGGCAGGTGGGGGCGTGCCACCTCCGGGATCGCAGTCGGGACAGAGGTCTGCATGAATCGGCGCAGGCGCTCTCGGTGTAATAGACTTGCTTCTGCGCGCCTCATCAAGATTGGGAAGAGGTGACCCAGGAACGCCCTGCGTCACTGGAGGCGGAGTGGTCGAAAAGCCCCCGTTCTGCCCGCTGCCACCGCTTCCAAACCCCGGAGTCGGAGGCTGAACGGTTGGATTGTTGTTATTGCCGTTATTACCGCTTCCATTCCCGTTGCCGTTTCCATTGCTGCCCCCATTATTACCGTTGCCTCCGTGGCCGCTTCCGGGTGGCGGAGTGTCCGGTCCCTGCATGGCCGCGAGCGCGCCGGATGCGCTGACGACTCCGCCCGAAGAGACTTTTCCATTAAGTTCATCCAGGTGCCGCGCGCCATCCACAATCGCCGCACGAGTGCCAGCAGCACTGAGCCACCATCTTTGCGTCTTAACGAGTCCCACAACACCTGCCACTAGCGGAGTCGAAGCCGAAGTGCCAGTGACCGTAATATAATCGCCGCCCATCTTGGTGGTCAGAATATCTGTGCCTGGTGCAGCCACTGTTACATGATTCGCCCCATAGTTCGACCACGATGCTAAATGATCCGAACTATCCGTTGAGGCAACGGCGATCTGGTTTGAGAGGCCGAAGGATGCTGGGTAATACGGCTCACTCTCGATGTCCCTGCCGCTATTGCCAGCCGAAGAGACGACCACCACACCGCTCGTACCGACGCGTTCAATTGCATCTTTGAGTGCAAGGGACTCGTCATCCGTGCCCCACGAACAGTTAATCACCTGTGCCCCGTGATCCACCGCATAGTCAATGGCTTCAACAGCGTTCGCCACATCTCCCGTGCCCGTATTATCGAGCACTCTCAAGCTCATCAAACTCGCGCGCCACATCACACCCGTGATACCGATGCTGTTATTACCCTGTGCCGCGATGATGCCTGCGACAGATGTGCCGTGCCCCTGCTCATCGCGGACCACTTCGCTATTTCTCACCCAGTCCCAGCCATGCACGTCGTCTGTCAGACCGTTGTTGTCATCATCCCTACTGTTCTGTTGCTCTGAATTGTTCGTCCACTGATTGTTCTGAAGGTCGGGATGTGTGAAATCAATGCCACTATCAACGACTGCGATCACTGTCGTAGGGGCGCCGGTCGTCGTCTCCCATGCCGGAACCGCCTGAATGTCTGCTCCGGTTTGGCCTCCCATTTGACCTGTGTTCTTCAGCGCCCATTGCCCAGCGAAGCGCGGATCTCCGGGTGTTACCTCGTCATGCGAGATCAGGAAGTTCGGCTCGACGAGTTCGATTGCCGGGTTCGACCGTAGTTGCTCTGCCAGGGTATCCATGTCTTGTCCCTGCCGGAGATTGATCTTCTCAAGGCGAGAGCGCCCGCGCAGCCGCCTGCCGCGCTGCGCCCCCTTGTCTTCAACCAGGCGGTTCTTATCCTGCTCGGAAACACCTTCACGGAAGCGGACGATCAACTCTCCGTCTCGCCGCTTGCTATTTCGTTTCTCTTTGGCCGCAGGTGCTGGCGCTGGCTCAACAGGAGCTGCATTGACTCGCTTGGGCGCGAATGGTGCGATTAGAGAGATCGTTAGCGTGTAGACGAGCAGCAGGGAAAGGGAATTGATCGGTGAGCGTGAAAAAGAGTGAGAAGCGCGCATCTTGAGGAGTATCTCCATGAAATATGAGGTCGAGACTTATATGCTCTCTACGCACAATGCGGACTGAAAGAGAAAGTGAGTTGCTCTTCAGGCAGAGGATGTAGCGTGAGCGCGAGGGTAAAGCATTAAGATTGTTTATATGATTTATTTCAAGGTAACTGAGAGGCTTCGGTAGAAAAGACTCGCAGCGCGAAAATACGAAAAATAAACATTTCATCAGGCAAAGGCAAGAACTATTTTATGGCGAATTTAGCCATTACGCGGCGAAAATAGCTATTTAGTAGCCGAAAAGGCTGCATAATTCGTGCACATTTATTCATTCCGCCTGAATATTTGTGCAAAGCCACGTTACCCCTGATCTCCCAAGCGTATGAACATCCTTGTGTCAATGGTGGCGAAATGGTTTAGGATGCTGCTGCTACCAGCCTTCCAAGTATCACCCCAGATTCTTTTAATTGTCACTTCCAGGGCCTTGAGCGACTTGGCTTCATCGGCCAAGTTGTTGAGCACGTAAAGTTCCGGCTTATAGAATTTCAGGGCGTAGGGCTTTATCAGCTTTTTCAGCTTGAGCGCCAGCGAAACGAGATTCACCTTGTTCTCATCGAGTGAAGGAAGTGGGAGAGCAAACGTAGCAGAAGACTCTACGACTTCGGCGAGGTCTTCCGAGCGGAGCTTTTTATCTTTGCGCAACTCGGCCAGCGGCTCCAGTAACTCTTTGGCGTAACCGACTTCGCGCCCCTCCCACTTGTCTTTATCTTTCAAAATCTTCTTTCGCAGCGGGGCCAACTCCTTCCTATACTCGCTCAAAACTCTCCAATAGTCTTCCGGCTTATTCATCTTCTCTAACACAAGCCCCAGCAGGAAAGGAGCGCTGAAGTAATCCGTGTACAGTGATTTCTTCTTGGCTTGGTAATTTGCTGGTGCGTTCTTCGAGAGAACCACGTCCAACACGTGCGGCCTCTTGAATTCCTCCTCCGCATCGGCTAGCGGCCCCCTGATCTTACGCTTGAGGAGTTCTGAGTAAACGCAGTTTCTGAATGAGGAGGTCATATAGGGCAAGTTCAGCGCCCCGGCCAAGCTGTCATTGAATAAAACGCAGCTCGTCTGGATAGACAGGAATTCCTCAAGGTCGCTGTCCCTCCCTGATGCAGTCAGATTTGCTGGCTGTAGCGCAGATACTTGCCTATCCAAGTAAGCTCCGACATAGACGCCATCCCAGTAGTACGGGCTGTCGTGATATTTATGAACGATTCTTAAATCGAGCTGAATCTCTCCCGGCTTCTTCTTGAAGAGCTTGGCCCAGGCCGAGGCAAATCCATTGACGTTGATGGCGGATATGTTGTTGTTGATGTCTGCCCTAAGCGAATGAAGGGAGTTATAAACGAACTCCTTGTCGGGGTATTGCATTACGACGAAGACATTCTCTTCAGGAAAGTCTCTCAGAAGTGGCGTCCGGCTGAATGGCTGCATGATGACATGATCAAAGCAGAGAACGGCGAAGGTAAAGACCGACAAATCGAGCAGCGCGGTCGGGTGAGGAAACTTCGGATAGGTAACACAGTGTAAGGCGTTAAAAACGGTGGTCGTGTCCAGCATGACAGATAAGCTGCCTTCTGGAATCTGTTTCCGGATCTCCCCGAAACGCTGCGCGGGGCCGTCGGGCAGTTGTTCGTCCAACAGATCAATACCCGCGTACTCCATCTCGCGGCGCAGGAATTCGAAATTCCTTTCGTTGCGTAGGGCGACACCGATCTGGTTAAACTCACCTTCAGTTAAGACAACTTCTTCCTTCGTGGACGTATTTCTGAGAAGGAAACGCTGCTCATCGAAAGCCGCCTGAATATTCTCGCGCTTACCGACAACGTACATTTGACACCTTTATCGTTTTTGTATCTTCGGAAAATTGATTCGGTTGTCTTTACAACCCTGAAGCCGGGCCGGCGAGAGGAAGAATTCCGTCGGCAATAAAAATGACGATCAAGCCCAGTGAATAGGCGCAGCGTGACTCTATAATCGTTACGCGTTATTGGTCAAGCATTTCATGTCTGAAAGTTACTCCTGCGCTCTTTCGTTCCACTTCTCAATATAGTTGAGAAAAATTGGGTGATTTTCAGTCAGAAATCCGTTGACACTTCTAAATATATCGAACTATCATCCATACGATCCTAAGGTTGCTTGATTGTCTCCTCGCACTTCGATTTCTCACAAATATCAACTTTTGGCATTTTGACGCTTGGATGGGCCTTCACAATAATTGCCCGAACAAAGGTCGTCTAAAAGTAAGCAAGGAGCAGCTTACTTCTTAACTCAGTATTCACCACAAAAGCAGAGGCCTCAGCCAAATCTTGTGACATTGATATGGGGCTTCATTTCGATCAATAGTTCTAATGAGGGGAGCATGTTCGTGCGCAAAGTTTGTTGGCACAGCGGCGCATCATCACGAAATCCTCAAGTTTCTGTGCTTGCAAATACCAAGAAATTAGATTGAAGGAGTACGCGTACTGATTCCAGGGGTAGCATTAAGCTCTCGGTGAAGCCACGCCTGAGCCATGTCCCATTCCTGATTAGCGGTTGACTCAGAAACCTCAAGGATCTCAGCTACTTCCTTCATACTATAACCGCCGAAGAATCGCATCTCCACAATCTGGCTTTGACGCGCATCTTGCCTTTCCAATTTGTAAAGCGCCTCGTCAAGAGCCAAGAGTTCAGCAGATTTTTCTATGGAGATTAACTCAACGTCTGAGAGCGCAATGTGTTCAATGCCGCCGCCGCGCTTTTTACGATTTTCAGCCTTTATGTAATCGAGCAGAATTCGCCGCATGCACGTGGCCGCGATGGCAAAGAAATGATTACGGTTCTTCCAGTGAACTCTATTTTGGCCTACTAGCTTGAGGTAGGCGTCGTCAACAAGCATTGTGGTTTGTAGCAGAGGGAGCTTTTTCACTTTCCGCAGGTAACTTTTGGCAAGGCGGCGTAGTTCTTTCTCCACCAGTGGCAACAATCGTTCTGCTGCTGAGCGGTCGCCTTGCTCCAAAGCCAATAACAGTTGGGTTATCTCTTGTGGTGAATCCATCTTTGAGGTCTTTGTAGGTACTTCGAGAGGATGCGAAAACCCGCACGGATTATAACAGAGGTTCAGGAATCGCAGGCAAAAGTGTTTGCTTACAACAATATAGTTTGAAGACCAAAAATGTCGCGTTAAAGAAGTAGGAGGGCATATTCGGCTTGTTGGAGGATGCGAAGACACGACGATTTAATGAAGAAGTAATGAATCCTGAGCGATGGCAGAGACTGAAGGAGATTTTCCATGCAGCTTTGCCGATGAGCGAGGGCGAACGCCATGCTTTTTTGAACGAAGCCTGTGCCAATGATGAAAGTCTGCGGAGTGAGGCCGCGTCACTTCTTGCCGCCGGCAATGCGGCGGGTGATTTCCTGCAAAACTCTGCTTCTGCGCTTGCTATGGAGGTGTTGGTTAAAGAAGAAACGCGGAGGGATGAGATGGGGTCAGAACCTGACCTGGTAGCTACACTTCGGCCCGGGATGATACTAGACGGCCGCTACGAGATTGAAAGAGAGTTAGGGTCCGGCAACATCGGCATCGTCTACCTGGCGCGTGACCAGAGAACGAAGAAGCAGGTGGCTGTCAAGCTGCTGCTTGAAGAATCGTTGCGCAGTGAAGTGGCAGTGCGCATGTTCAAACAAGAAGCCGAAGCCCTCGCGCGCATAGGTGAGCATCCAGGCATCGTCGGTATCTCGGATGTTGGCAGTTTGCAGGGCGGTCAGCCGTACTTCGTGATGCAGTACGTGAAAGGCATAACCTTACGCGAGGCGTTGGACGCGCAATCAAAAGGCTTGTATCTGGAACGCGTGGCGGACATCCTGGAACAAACTGCTGAAGCCCTGGACACGGCCCATCATCATGGCATCTTCCATCGTGACCTCAAGCCGGAAAACATCATGCTGCAACAGCTCCGCGAAGGCCGAGAGAATGTCATGATTATAGACTTCGGTGTGGCGAAGGTACGCGATTCGGAGGTGGCTAAAAGCACGTTAGACCCGCTCTTCGTCGGCACGCCGCTCTACATGTCCCCTGAACAATTACACCGCGAAAAGCCCACCGCCGCCAGTGATATTTACGCGCTCGGAGTGATTGTCTACGAGGCGCTGACGGGGCGACATCCTTTTTCAAAGGCTGAGACCCCTGAACAACTTTTGGAGTTGCAAAAGGACGGAGTGCAAGTTAAGCCAAGTGAGTGGCGTCGGGGGCTGCCGAAGCAAGCAGACCAAGTGATTCTCAAAGCGCTCTCTTATGATGCAAACAAGCGATATCAATCGGCACGCAAGTTCAGTGATGAGTTAAGGTGGACTTTGTTGAAGGCGAAGCCCAAAGCCGGGCTGCGTTTCCTTAAAATCCGGACTGTTGCTGCCGCATTATTGATTGTCGCCCTCGGCGTGGGGTTATGGATGTGGCGCATTTCGGTGAAGTCTGGCGACTCGGCGGCATCTGGCAGCATGCCGCCAACGCCACAGCTCGGCACGACTGCGGTCCCAGGGCCGGAACGCGCGTTAACTTACTGGCTAACTATCGTGCGGCAGCGTGACGGGAAAACCATAAAAGCCACTGGACACGAGACGTTCGACACGGGGGACAAGTTTATATTCAATATCATCCCAGCGCAAGCAGGTGCATTGTATATCTTCAATCAGGGAACCAGCCAAAATTGGCACGTGCTCTTTCCGACGCGCGAAAACAATCAACTGGACGCCCGGATCATGCCTGGGCAGAAAATCGAAACCAAAGGGTATGAATTCACCAACCGAAGCGGGGCGGAAAAGGGAACGGAGAAAATCTGGATTGTCTGGGCCTCGGGGCCAATTGAATCGCTGAATGAAGTTGTCAAACAATCAGACAAGGCTAAGCTGACCGTGAGCGATCCGTCTCAGAAAGACGTCTTAAGTCAATTTATGGCCGAACACGGCACGCCGTCGCCGGAGGTCAGTCCAAATAAAGATCAATCGCAGACCACACTCAAAGGACGTGGCGAGGTCTTAATCTATTTGTTGGAACTGGAACACAAGGATTGGAAGTGACCGACGAAGCAGACAATGCCCGCTGGGTAGTGCGAGGGAAATTATGATGATGAAACGGAAGTTGAGTCAGATAGCAGTTTTGCTGGCGCTGGGGCTAACGTTTTACCAGCCGATCACGCTCCGGCTGGCCGAGGCGCAGGATGAAGATCAAGGGCGAGACATCGAAGCCATAGAGGTGACAGGCGGTCGTCGTCGAGGCAAGAATCCGCAGCTAGGCGGGAGTTATCGTTATCGGGTCAGGCAGCCCGTGGTTCCGAACCGGACGGTCCAAGCTAGGAACAAGCAATCGCGTACAGGGCAGACTTCTCGGATTCAACAAAGCGCGACCAAGGCTTCCACGCAACAGTTTCCGGTCGGGCCGCCGCCGAAAGGTCAGACCTACATCACGCTAGGCATCACTCTCTGGCGCATACGCCCGGCGACTGAAGCTGAAATCAAGGACCCAAAAGTTTCAACAGAAGAAATGGCGTGGGATGGGCAAGAGCACAGGGTCGTAGTCACACGCATGTCGGATGAAAGCCCGATCACGGAGAAGGATTTGATACAGATGACCGTCGAATATCTACCTGATCGCACCGGGGCGGACGCGATGCCTTCAAATCAAGCCGGCTATCTCTACGTTATTAATCGCGAGCAGTTCGGCAATGACTTAAAAAACGCACGCTTGATTTTCCCGACGCTACTGACTTACGACGGTGATAATCGGCTGCTAACCGGAAAGACCGTGACGCTTCCCGGCCCGAAACGGCCTTTCCGCATCAAACGCGGCGACGACCACCGGCAAGCGCAGGCGTATGAGACTTACACGATCATCCTTTCTCCCGTGCTGTTAGACTCGGAACTACCGGAGGACCTTGGTAGGACGGCAATGGCATTGTCGCCGGGTTTGCTCAAGAGGTGGGAGGAGAGGTGGAATGTGAGCGAAGCCAAAGCCGATCTGCTAGGCAGGTCGGGCCAAGCACGCACGCAAAGAGAGCTGGAAGCAAGCGGAGATATAGACGATGTGCGAAGCACAGAAGACACGGCGAAAGACTTAACGCAGGACGATCCGCCGCCTCAGACCGTTTTCCGAAAAGTGGTGAAGCCGGGCGAAACGATGCTCGTCACAATCAGGCTGCCCTTCAAGGCGACTGCGACCAAGCCATGAAGCAGTCCACAGGAAAAGCGATGCGCTTTCCAGACTTTCGACCGAAGGAGGACAACCCATGTACCAGCTAAAAAGATGTGTGGTGGCAATCCTGGTCGTTTGTGTGCTGCTCTCAGGACTACCTGGTATAGCTACTGCGCAAGACCGCGAGGCGCAATTAGCCGAAGCCGTGCGGCTTAATGACCAGGCCACAACGCTCTTCAACGCGGGGCTTTTCGACGAAGCCATCACGCTGGCAAAGCGCGCTTTGGTGATACGTGAGCAGGTGCTCGGCCCGGAGCATCTTGACGTTGCCACATCTCTTAACAACCTCGCTGTGCTGTACTACAACAAAGGCGATTTTGTAGAAGCTGAGCCGTTATACAAACGCGCCTTGGCAATACGCGAAAAGACGCTCGGCCCAGAGCATCTCAGTGTCGCGAACTCGCTCAACATTCTCGCTGTGTTGTACCTGGATGCAGGCGACTATGTACAAGCTGAACCATTGTTCAAACGCGCCTTAGCAATATTTGAGAAAGTACGCGGCCAAGAGCATCCTGATGTCGCCATGTCACTCAGCAATCTCGCTTCCCTGTGCCGTGCCAAAGGCGACTATGTTCAAGCGGAACCGTTACACAAACGTGCCTTGGCAATACGCGAGAAGATGCTCGGCCCAGAGCATCCCCTTGTCGCCCTCTCGCTTAACAATCTCGGTGCGCTGTATTTCGACAAAGGCGACTATACGCTGGCTGAATCGTTGCTCCAACGCACCGTGAAAATACGTGAGAAAAATCTCGGCCCAGAGCACCCCCTTATCGCCGCAACGTTCATCAATCTCGCTGCGTTGTACCAGGCCAAAGGCGACTATGGACAAGCTGAACTGTTATACAAACGTGCCCTGACAATATTCGAGAAGGTGCTCAGCCCGGAGCATCCTGATATTGCCATGGCACTCAGCAGTCTCGCCGAGTTGTATAGAGTCACAGGCGTCTATGCACAAGCTGAGCCGTTGCTCAAACGCGCCTTAGCGATCCGCGAGAAAACATTCGGTCCGCAGCATCCCCATGTTGCCGCATCGCTCAACAATCTCGCCATTCTTTACGACAATGCAGGCGACTATGCACAGGCTGGGCCGTTGCTCGAACGGGCCTCAGCGATGCTTGAGAAGACGCTTGGCCCACAGCATCCCTATGTTGCCGCATCGCTCAACAATCTCGCCGCGCTCTACTACAGTACGGGCGACTATGCGCGGGCGGTGCAATTTGAGACGCGCGCAAACGAAATCGAAGAGCGCAATCTGTCGCTGATACTTACTACCGGCTCGGAAAACCAGAAGCAGCTTTACCTCAATACACTCTTCGCTAACCTTCATTTTGCAGTGTTGCTGCACGTTCGTTCTGCGCCGCGAGATGATCCGGCAGCGCAGTTGGCTTTTACCACTATCTTGCGGTGGAAAGGACGCGCGCTTGACGCTATGACCGACCAGATTAGCGTTTTGCGCCGTCACGCCACGCCACAAGATCAGGAGTTGCTCGACCGTTGGGCTGCGACGCGCTCGCATCTTGCTACCTTGCAAATCTCCGGCGGTGGACGATTAACGCCGGAGGCGCTGCGGGCCGAAGTTGAGCGACTGACAGCCGAAGCCGAACGCTTGGAAGATGAAGTGAGTCGTCGCAGCACGGAGTTTCGCGCACAGGCGCTGCCTATTACGCTCAATGCTGTTCGTCAGGCCATTCCTGCCGATGCTGCACTGGTGGAAATTTTTTGGTATCTCCCTTTTAACACGAAGGCCAAGAATGTTGCTGAGAGGTGGGGCGCGCCACGTTATGTGGCTTATGTCGCGCGACGCGACGAGGCTGTGCCGCAGTGGGTAGAGTTGGGCGAGGCGGCCACGATTGATGCTGACGTGGAGCGGCTGCGCGCGGCGTTGAAAGACCCCAAGCGCACGGATATTCAGACTGTAGCCCGCGCGTTGGACGAGCGTGTGATGCGGCCTATTCGTAAGCTGCTCGGCCCGACGCGACGCGTCTTTCTCTCGCCCGATGGGGCTTTGAATCTCATTCCGTTCGCTGCGCTGGTGGATGAGAATGGCAAGTACCTGATTGAGAACTATTCGCTCACTTACCTGACCAGCGGGCGTGACCTATTGCGCTTGCAGATAAGGACAGAGAACCGTAGCGCGCCGATGTTGATAGCAAATCCGCTTTATGACCTGACGGCAGCGAGCCGATCAGGATTGTCCGGCAGTCAAGCCAATCAGCCAGCCAGCCAGACGGAAGCGAACCGACGCTCGACCGATTTCGCTTTGAAGTATTACCCTCCGCTGCCCGGCACTGCTGAGGAAGCAGCGGCGTTGGCGAAGCTGTTGCCGCAAGGAACGCAGATTCTACTGCAAGAGCAAGCTACCGAAGCTGCGTTGAAGCAGGTCAATCGTCCGCGTCTGCTACACATCGCCACCCATGGCTTCTTTATGGCGGATCAGCCGCAGGAGTTGCTTACGGGCAACAGGCTGCTGCGGGAAACATTTGACGCGCTCAATACGTCGCCCCTGCCCGCGCATTGGGAGAATCCGCTGCTGCGGTCGGGCTTGGTTTTGGCAGGTGTCAAGCAAGCCCGGAGCGGCGGGGGCGAAGATGGCGTGTTAACCGCATTGGAAACGACGGGTCTAGACCTGTGGGGCACAAAATTGGTTGTGCTATCGGCATGTGAAACGGCTTTAGGGGACGTAAAGAATGGCGAAGGCGTTTATGGTCTGCGCCGCGCTTTGGTCCTGGCGGGCAGCGAGACGCAGGTGATGAGCTTGTGGAAGGTGTCGGATGCCGGCACACGCGATTTGATGACGGCTTACTACAAACGCCTTCAAGCCGGCGAAGGGCGCACAGAAGCGTTACGACAGGTGCAGTTGGCGATGCTGCGGGCAGAGTTGACGCCAGCAACAGCAATTCAAATCGGGCAGCGTGAAACGAGCGATACCGTGGACAACACCCCCAAGGATTACCGTCATCCGTATTACTGGGCCGCCTTCATCCAATCGGGCGACTGGCGGAGCATGGATGGCAAATAGGATCGTGTTAATGAAACGCACAGCCGCTTATGAAATCTATTTCAGCCATGCTTGAGAGCATGAACCAAGTCTACTCAGAAATTGTTTTGTCCAGTTCAAAATAGAACTCTTAATCCGCCACTTACTGACTTTCAGCGCCACTCGCCTTGCAGTGTGAAGGCCGCCCAGTAAAATGGCGCGCTGTATCGCCGTTCATTCAGCATGGACACCTGCGCTGCCTGTAGTGCTTTAGCCGGGCGCAGCTTATCCACCAGCATCCCACGGTAAAAGCGCGTCATTAATTCCGCTGTCGCAGTGTCATTGACATTCCATAAGCTGACCACCACGCGCGGAGAACCGGCATACATGAAGCCGCGCGCTAGTCCGACCAATCCTTCGCCCCTTATCTCCTTGCCGAGTCCAGTCCGGCACGCGCTGAGCACCACCACGTCCGCATTCAACTTCAGGTTGAAGATTTCGTGCGCGCGCAAGAAACCGTCCTGCGGCGCTCCTTGCTCGTCGAACATCGAGAGCACGATGCCTGAGAGTTCCGGGTGTTGGCTATTGAGAAAGCCGTGCGTGGCGAAATGCACGTAGCGATAGTGGCTCAAGTCAGGGCTTGTCGCTGTCTCACGGTTCGCCGCAAAATCGAGCGCTTTTTTATAGTCGGTTGGTGGAACAAGTTTGACAATCTCGTCTGCTTCGCGCCGCGTCCCCGGCAGTCGCCGAATGCGCAGGCCAGCGTCCGTGAGACCCGACTGCTTTGCAGATGTAGTTATAACCTCACCACGACCGCGCCATTCATCCGCTCTCGCGTTCGACCCTGCATCACTCGCCCTTTTCTCGACGGGTCGTGCTTTGAGCCGCTCATCGCCCCTTTCAAAAATCGGATCGGCCAGCACCGCCAGTGTCTTGGGCGCAGGTTGGTGTCCACTCGTCTCACGCCGCAGCACGGCGAGCGTCGAAGCCGACGGCAGATTGACAATCTCGTGTTCGACAATGAGCGGCGTGCTTGACGCACTGCCCAAATTAGCTGTTGGCGTGGGTAGTGCGGCGAATGGGATGTATTGTAGTGCGCCGTCGCCGACGATAAGCAGCCGCTTTCGGCCCAGCAGCGGCGCGACCGGCGCGAGCAGCATTCGACTCAACTGCGAAGCCGCCTGCTTAAGCTGAGTGCCGTCCTCTCGCTGCAATATGTCGCCCGTTTCACGCTTCGCAGGCGCGGCATTCGCTGATTGTCGAGGCGACGCGGTGATTAATTTGTAGAATCGCCGCGCTGCCGTTTCGATCTCTTCACGCTTCGGCAATTCATAGCTCGTGATAGAGGTCGGCGTCACCGCCCACAGGTGGCTGCGGTCTGTGCCGAGCGAGTATTCGAGCAGCACGGTGTCTGCATCGAGCACTTGGGTTTGAATCTCTTCAAGGTTCAGCGGCTGCGGTTGCGTTAGCGTGGCGTAATGCGGACTTTTGATGCGAATCTCTGCCTTTACTTGTTGGTATTCGGTCACTAGCGATTGAATTTCTCTTTCAAGTGCTTCAATCTCCTCTGCTACTGCTTCGGTCTGCTCTTTGAGAGGGATATTGCTGCGTAAGTGTCTTTGGCGTTTGGCTTTCGCATTGAGACGCTGCTGCAACGAATGCTCACGCTCAAGTAAAATAGGGTCAACGCCTTGACGGATGTTGGCGCGTGCTTCGCTCAGCAGTTCAAGCAAGCTGCGGGCGCGGGCACTCTCACTAACGCGCAACGCTTCACTATCATATTTTTCTGAAGAGTTGTGTTTATGTAACTGCATCAAAAGATCAATATCAAATTCGTAATATTTTTGTACTGAAGCAAAGAAGGAGTCCCGCAATTCCTGGCTAGCGATGTTTATGCGCAGAGATTCAATAATGGAGAGCGCAGCTTCGATTTGAGTGCGAGATGTAATCAGATTTCCGTTATCACGTTCAACCTGTGCGAGCTTATAAAGCGTTGCTGCTTCCTCTTGATGATCGCCCACCTCCCGGCTGAGGGAGAGGCTTAGGTTAAAATGGTCGAGCGCTTTCTGCTTATCCCCCAGAGCAGCATAATCATCACCTATGCTCAGATAGAGCGTGATTTTAGCTATAGCACTGAGATGTTCGAGGTTAAGTGATATTGATTGATGGTAATGCTCAGCCGCCTTCTGTTTCTCCCCCATAGAGTTATAGACCTTGCCGATTTCGTAGAGTAGAGAATTTTCCGTGGGCCGACTTAAAACGGCTTGATGCGTTCGCTGCTTTGAGAGCGCTTGATTGAAGTAGTTGAGGGCGTTCTGTTTATCGCCCAATTCAATGTATGCAAGTCCCATCACATGAAGAAGGTCTACTTTATTAAACAATTGAAGTATGCGATCCGGTCCAGAGGAATCTTCTAAGGTTCGATGAATCTGTAAAGCACGGTGATAATAGTCAAGTGCTTTTTGATTTTCTCCCAAGTCCATATAAACGGCACCGATGCTTCGCATAGTATCGGCTTCCCCAAAGTGCTCACCCGCCGCCTGCTGAATCCGTAGCACTCGATTGTAGTAGTCGAGCAGCTTCTGATTATCGTCTTGTATATCAGGAGTTAAGACAGGCAGCTCGACTTTACCGCGTTGCTGCTCCAAGGATTTCCTAATCCTTACGGATTCAGTGAGGTAATAACTTGCCTTCTGCTTGTCACGGAGTCTGGCATAAGTCAGGCTGATGTCCAGCAGGATGGCCGCCTCGGCTGCATTGATACGGGAGTTGCGGGAAATCTGGAGCGCATTTTGATAAGTCCCGAGGGCCTCTTCAAATCTCTCCATTGAAACGTAGAGACTGCCGAGGCTTCTCAGCATTCTGACCTCGACAGAGGGTTTGCCTTCTAATCGCTGAGCCTGTAAAGCTCGCTTGTAATTATCCAGAGCCTTCTCTTTCTGCTCTGTATTATTGTAGACCTCGGCGATGCCGTAGAAGGCGCGGGCTTCTCTCGCGCGGTCGCCAAGCAATTTGAAAAGCAGCAGCGAATCTCCATATAAAGTCAGCGCTCTTGTTTGAGCCTCCGCTGTTTTTTTATAGCGTAAATTTTCCGCCTCTGAAAATGCTTGCTCAGCAACGACTCTGTCCTTATCCTGCGGCACAGCCGCTCGCAGTTCCTTGACGCTAATCTCGTAGCGGGCCGGAGCGAAGGGGTTAAACTCCAGGGCACGCACTTCCAGGCGGTATGGGCCTGAAGCCTCAGCAAGATGTAATAACAACTCCGCCCCCTGCCAGCCGTATGGTGTGTCGGATTGGGAGAGCTTTTTGCCCCCAGGACTAAAGAGCGTCAACGCCACGTCAATGCCTCTTTGGTCTACAATCAAGTGCAGGTATTGACCTGCGGTGAGGATGAGTTGGTAAGTGTGTGTGTGCCCCTTGTCAATCTCGCGTTCAATCGATTTGCCCGCAATCAGTGTCACAGCATCTTGTTGCTTTCGAGTTGAGTTGTCGCTGATTGCCTGCGTTGTCTCCTGCCTAAAGACGTGCTGGCACGCTGTTGCAGAAACGGCGTGCAGGTGGATCAACACAAAAACCAGCATGATGACCAACGCCGCTTGATAACACGTTTTTAGCGAGTTCACACGCGCTTTACATTCCTTATCCATGAGTGTTGCACTAACCTTTATCTTCGTCATCACGGCCTCGCATTATGTTGATATGGACATATCTGTAAGTAGATTCTGCGCCCTTCATTATAAGGCTCTGGTGCAAATAGCACTCACAATCAAGCGGAGGCGATGTGCCGCAGTCAGTTCATGCAGCCAATACCGCCTCCTATATCTGAGCAACTCGCGCTCTACCTTGAGCCGTTTGTGAAGTGTCAAAATGTCCTTTTCTGATCCGGTGTACTAATTCGATGCCGCTGATCGTAATGGCTGCATAGGCGAATCTCTTGAACCCCAGCATCGGATAAATGCACTGCTTGATCCTTCTATGGTCCTGCTCAATGAGGTTGTTCAAGTATTTGCTGGTTCGCACCTTTATGCTCCGAGGCAGGACTTCTTATGCCTTCAGTTCACTGATCGCAGTATGCGTTGCAGGGTAGCCATCAACCGTGATTCTCTCTGGTAATCCATGTTAGATGATCGCTTTAATGAAGAACCGCTTAGCGGCTGTAATGTCTCTGTACTGGCTCAATAGAAAATCAACCGTCAGTCCCCGTTTATCAACAGCACGGTAGAGGTAAGACCATCGTCCTCTGATCTTGATGTACGTTTCATCCACACGCCACGATGTGCCAACCGGATGGGCATAGCAATTCCAGAGCTTCTTGAACTCCGGCACGAAGCGTTGAACCCATCGCAGAATAGTAGTATTAGAAACATCCACGACGCGCTCGGCCATCATCTCCACCAAGTCTCTATAGCTGAGCTTGTAAGTGATATACTAGCGGACGCAGAGAACAATGATTGAGCGATCAAAGTGGCGACCACGGAATAGAGAGGGTGAAAAATGATGCGTGATGCTGATTATCGCTCCTGCTCCGCGTTTGCACCACAACCCTATGAAGTAGGCCCTCCCCCATGTGAGCAGTGATAGATTCATCTTGCTCATGAGAGCGCACAAGAAAGTGTTTATGACGATCTGTTGAGGTGTGGGTTTCATGCGTCAACATTCCTGTGGGGATTTCTCCGAATTACTGCTCCTTCCCGTTCATACTGCGCCAGTCGCCGGACGAGATGAATGCCGCCCAGTAATATGGATGTCGATAATCCTTCGGGGCCAAGGTCTCGCCTGTATCGCCCGTCTCACGCTTTCTACTGCTTGCGGAAGACCGCAAATGCCAGCGCAACATCGCTAGCTGCACCCGCCGCAGCGCTTCGGCTCGACCCTCACCCTTTTGCAGCCGAGTGTAGTAATCCGTCATCAAATCGCGTGTGCCGGCATCCGACACTTTCCACAGGCTCATCACTTGCGTCTCGCTGCCTGCTAAGACTAGAGCGCGGCGCAGCCCGTAGACGCCCGCCCCGTTCACAACATCGCCCAATCCGGTCTCGCACGCGGACAAGACCACCAGTTTCGTTCCCCAGAGGTTAAGTCCGGCAGCTTCTGCGGCTGTGAGCACGCCGTCTTCGCCTGCGCCACTCGATTTCTGGTTCGCGCCCGCCATGATTAAGCCTGAGCGCAGGAGCGGATTCTCTGCGTTTGACGCTCCGGCACCCTGCGCGGCGTTTGCGTTCAATGCCTGCGGCTGGTCGGGCAGGAAAAAGCCATGCGTGGCGACGTGCAGGATAGGCGGAGAGTTCAACTCCTTGAGGGCGGCTTCGGTAGCACGCTTGTCCGTCAGTACTGTAGCGTTCGTCAACTTAGTGTTGATGAGCGTTGCTTCCTCGGCTGAGCCTTTGAGCGGCGGGTAGCAGAGTTGCGTGAAATCAATGCCGCGATACTCTATGTCTCGCTTGGCTGTCGTGTTCTTCTCGTTCGAAGCGTCGGCGTCTTCGGGGTCGAGCGACAATTCGCGCTTGTGCTTTTGGCGCTGGCAGGCAGCGATGGGCTGGCCCGTCAGGTTGTAGGTTGGGTTGGCGAAGATAACAGCGCCCGGACGATTCTCGCTACGGACTTGCAAACGCAGGAGGTCGCGCCCGCTGGTCAGGTAGTCGAGCGAGTAGGTTTCAATCAGGTACTTGTTGTTCTCATCAACGAGTGCGGCGAAGGGAATCAGGTTTAGAGCACCATCGGGCGAGATGAAGAGGCGCTTCGTGTCGTCGAGCAATTTGCGGATTGGGCGCATGACGCGCTCGTCCACCCTTCGACCGAGGGCGCGCACGTCTTTGCGGTTGGGGTCAAGCAGAGCCGCGCGCCAGAGTTTGAGGTCGGCGTCAATCTGCGCTGCTTCGCCGAGGTCAACGAACTGCGGCGCATCCCATTGCGGCTTCAGCACGTAGGCGACGTAACGAGCCTTGTCGTAGAATTCATAAATTGATTTTGCTTTCGCGTCGAACGGCTGATAAGCGAATATCTCGACCAGCGCGGCGTCCGCTGGAATCGCCGCGCGCACTGCGTCGAGGGTGACGGGTTGGGTGCGAGCGCGAAACTCTGCATAGCGGCGTCCAATGTCGCCCTGTAGCTTCTCGATCTGAGTTTCGAGTTCCGTGACGCGCATTCGTCTTTCGGCGGGCGACAGGCGCGTGCCGTTGGAGAGTTGAAGGGTTGCGAGTTGCGACTGTGCGGCGGCGAGCGCGTTGAGCAGCCTGACATCATCGGGCGCGGCTCGGCGGCGCAAGCCTGCAATCTGGTCGGTCATCGCGTCGAGCGCACGCCCCTTGCGGCGCAGGATGGTAGTCAACGCCAATCGCGCCGCCTGCGCGTTTGACGGTGCGGAATAAGCATGTAAGGAAACGGTCGAATATGTATTTTGCGTCAGCATATCGAGATAAAGCTGTTTCTGATTTTCTGAGCCGATATCAAGGATAGCGTTGATATTATTCTCACGAATCTCCTCAGCGCGAATCAGAAGCTCAATGGCACGCGGGTAATCTTCTTTCGCTACATACAATGAAGCGAGATTGCTCAATGAGGTGGCGACATTAGGGTGCCCACCGCCGAGTGCTTTCTCAACTATCAGCAAGGCGCGTCGGTAGAGTGGCTCGGCTTTCGTATAGTCACTTTTCGAGTGGTGCAACTCTGCAAGATTGTTCAGTGATTCGCCGACATCAGGGTGTTCACTGCCGAGCGATTTCTCACGAATAGCCAAAGCACGCTGGAAGAGTGGCTCAGCTTTGGCGTAGTCGCCTTTCGCTGAATACATTGATGCGAGATTGTTCAGTAAAGTAGCGACATCGAGGGGCTTCTCATCAAGGGCTTTCTCAGAAATTGCCAGGGCACGCTGATACAGCGGCTCAGCTTTGGCGTAGTCGCCTTTATCTTGATACAACAATGCGAGATTACTTAGTACAGTAGCGACTTTAGGATGCTCACTGCCAAGCGCCTTCTCACGAATAACCAACGCGCGCTTGTATAGTGGCTCGGCTTTCCGATAATCGCCTACCAAGTAATACAACCCTGCTAGATTGTTCAGGGACTGAGCAACATCAGTATTCTCGCCTCCGAGTACCTTCTCACGTATAGCTAGAGCGCGCTGACATGGTTCCAGCGCTTCGTCGTATTTGCCTTCCTCGCGGAAATTTATACACTTGTCATTCAGCCGTTTCGCTTCTGCCAGTGAGTCGTCCACTTGGGCGAGGGCTTGGGGAGATATGAGGGCCAGAATACCGCAGGTCAGTATGGTGAAGATTAGAGGTCGTCTCATGTTTACTGCTCCTGATCCAGGGGTGTTGGTAGCCCGTGAAAAACGTGCGGCGTGGCGGGGACGTGGGAACCTCGCGCCGCGTGGCATATCAACGGGCACATTTTCTCACGTGCGCGCGTGTTTCGTGAACCCTAGCCTGCCTCTGACGGACGCGTGCAGGGGTGCTCGTTTCTAAAGCGCAGTCCAAAGTTAACTACATTTGGCGTGCTATGCTGAACTTCTTAGAGTCTTGAAAGTATTTTCACCGTTAAGAGTTTAAAGACGGTATCTAGCAACGATCCCGGAAAAATAGTATGAGAAATGATATTGAGTTGCAAAAGAGAGAAAAGAGAATCCAAGAAATAAGCGGTAAGTTGGAAGAACTATTACCCGATGTGTTGTCCCTCACCGGCATCTGTGTTGTCCCTCACCGGCATCCAAAGCAAACAATCTTTACACGCAAAGTTTGGTGGGAAGAACGCAACTTTCATTGACATCAAGCACGAAGTAATAAACTCCCCGGAACACTTCATTTCTCTGTGGCTGCAAGGGTTTATGAATCATCTTGAAAAGCTCGGACGCGGTGTCAAATATTCAGAAGAACATAAGAACTTTCTCTTGATGAAAGAACATAAGTTGCTTACACAGTATGTTCTCCTTTTTCTGGAGCGGATGTACCTGCGAAACTTTCACGCGCTTTCGAAAGCCCGGCCTACACCGGAGGAAGCGGTTATTTGGATCGGGCAAGAGAAAGCCTCATATGGCCTCTTAATAAGCCCAAGGTTCAGGGAAGGGAATTGGGAAAACGATAAGAGTGAGATCCGGCACTTTAAGCAGAATTACTGGACCATAGGACATATGTTGGCGACAGGGTTGGTGGTGCCTTTTAGGAACGATGTCATTAAGTTTCATGACGCGGAGCAATATCTCTCTTTCTTTACAAATGTACTTGTTAGGAATTCCGGTTCGCCATATGAGATGGGAATTGCCAAGAGGTATTGTGAATTTGTTCGAGCGTCAGACGATTCCCTGGCTGTGCCTTTGCTGATACCCGAATTTCGGTATGGGGGAATTCAAAAGAATCACGAATATCGGCTGGATTTCTGTGTGATCGACCCATTTAAGCTGAGTAAGGTCGGCTTCGAACTTTCACCCTGGTCGACCCACGGGAAGCTCACACATCTTAAAGGTAAAACTCAAGCGGAGATAAACAGACTTGCTCAAAGTAATTTCGAGAAGGAAATGTTGAAGATCAAAAGCTTCTTCCGCAAGTATGGAATAGTCATCCTGGTATTTACGGATTCTGATTTAAAAGACTTAGAGTCCGTATTCGAACAGATCAAAAACTTTCTTAAGCCGGAGAAAGCTCCCAAACAATTGCGGCTGAGCATCTTGGATGACTTTATGAATTTCCGTACCGATTGACCTTCCTGATGTAAGCACCAGGAGGTGAAGAATGACCACTTCTTTCTAATCTATTTCTTTCGCGTAGCACGAACGTTCGCAACCATAAATGAGCGGAGCGGGTCTTCAGTCGGGATAAGCTCCATCGTTGCTTTCCGGCCGGTAGGGGCTGTGAGTTCCGGGTCCACCGCGCACATTTGAGACACCAGATCGAATGCGTCGTCACGGCAATATATCTGGCGGCGGCTCTGTTCGACCTGCATTCGATTATAGAAATCGACATTATCCTCGCTCAGATCTGCAATAGACCCGTCATAGGTTCTGCTGCCATCAGGGGCTCTCCAATCGCGCATGATTAAAAGATGCTCTGAATCAAGGGGAAACGCCACCTCAATACCAGGCGATGCGAACCCTTCATTGCTGAAGTTGGCATCATCAATATGCGCGAATCGAACCACAGGCTGGTCGGAAGTATACAAGGGCTGCTGCGTCTTATTCACACCGATAATCCAAGTATGACTTACAAACGCCTTTCCAATAGTTTTAATGCCGGCTTCTAACATATACCTCGCGTGGTACACCTGTATGAATCCAGGCTTTATCTGCACCTTTGGAGCAAGGTGTCCCTCTCCGGGAAAGTTCCTCTCAGTAAGATCACGCACTATCACCTCATACCCCTGTTGAATAAGCTCTGCTATTGTATCCCGAGCGTCTCGAGTCCTAACCGCTTGAATCCCTAAAGCGCGTGCCAGACGGGCGCGATGATAGTTATCGATACGACGACCTTTCCTTACTGCCTTTACCAAATGCTCAACCTCGGAACCCAACTCAGCGTCGAATCTAACGAGCAGATTCTCGATCATCTTTCGATTATGGTCAGGACGAAATTCTGGCTTGAGAACCTCTGGAATGATGTCATAGAAATCGTTTTCGTGTGCAATGTCACGCACCTTGCTCCGGCGAATCCTTAGTGTCGGGTCCGGATGCAATTTATCGAAGACATAAAGCCGCTCTCCCTCGGCTGTAAATCGACGAAGGTATACCTGCGGCACGTAGTGTTGTTTCTTATACTCTCCCATTTCTAATCAGATTTCCTCTATCAAGAATAACCCTATTCTACTGTTGATATACTTAACTGAACAATTGACGTGCCCTTTCAGCAAGTGATTTGCAGCTAGCCACAGTGAAAGTTCAATCTGTGAATTTTACAAGCGTTGATTCCGCAAACTTCTACTTGAAGTCATTAACCCATGATTGGCAGAGAGAGATAGAAAATAAAAGAGCTATGAAGCGCAAAATTGAAGTAATATACGCACCGTAAGTGCCAGGAATGCAACATTGTATGACAGGCAACACGCAAGCGGGCAATAGTTTTTTGAAGCATGTGCAACTAAATGTGGAGAATTTTTATGTCTATCTTTACTAAGAGACTCGACGAAATTAACGAGCAGGACTTGCAGGAACTGGTGGAACAGAAGTTCGCTGAATGGGAGACTATCGAATACAAAGAAAAGCTCTCCGTCGGTTCTGAATCTGAAAGAAAGAAGTTTTTGTCTCAGGTTTCTTCTTTCGCCAATGCTGCTGGTGGACATCTAATCTATGGCATGCGTGCGACCGACGGCGTGCCTGATGAATTGTCGGGAATGGAGATCACAAACCCTGACAGTGAAGTGCTGCGGCTCGAAGATATGGTCCGCACGGGTATCAGGCCCAGAATACCCGGCCTGCTGATCCGTGCTGTCACAGTGAAGGCAGACAAAGTTGCCATCATCATACGCATCCCCAAAAGTTGGGCCAGACCGCACCAAGTAATATTCAACAATGAATTCAGATTTTACTCGCGCGCATCGAATGGTAAATACACACTAGATGTCGATGAACTGCGCAGCTTATATTCCCTGGCAGCGTCCGCTGCCGAGCGTATCAAAAACTTCCGCGCGGACCGCCTTGGTCAAGCGGTCGCCGGCGAGACCACCGTATCGCTGCCCGAGGGCGCCAAAACGATTCTCCACACCATTCCCCTTAACGCGTTTGACCCGGCAACTAAGTATGACTTGAACTCGATCAAACAGGAGACCGGGCTCTTAGAACCGCTAGGATCTTACGGGTGGAGTGCTCCCAGCTATAACTTGGATGGCATCTATACATACTCGAACCGTGAAAGTATTGTGCATTCATACCTTCAGGTCTTTCGCAACGGCATTATTGAAGCTGTGGATTTCTCACTTCTTAGGCGCGAGATTGACGGGAAGAAATTCATCGCTAACGTCGCTTACGAGGACACATTGCTAAAAGGGCTGAAGCGGCACTTAGAATTGCAGAAGAAGCTGGGCATCGAACCTCCAGTCGTGGTGATGCTGAGTCTGACCGGAGTTAAAGGTTATATAATGTATGTCGGACCCGAGCGGAGCTTTGACGCAGCGCACCCGATCGACAGGGACGCGCTGTTAATACCTGAAGTCTTGGTTGATGATCTTGATATGGATGTTGACTCCATTCTGCATCCGATTTTAGATGCCCTGTGGAATGCCGCTGGCTGGCCATATTCTCCTAACTTCAATGATGAAGGGAAATGGGTGCGCCGCCGGTAACCGCATTCAACCAAGTGTCGTTAAGTTCTCCAAGCCAGATGCAAACAGGAGAAATGAATTGGAAGGGCATTGCGCAATTATTCAAGTGGAATGAATAAATGTACAAAGCTGTGATTTAAAGAAGTGCTGAGCGCGTAGAAACTCAAATCAGAGAGGGTTACAGAAATACCACATGAGGAGCGAGTTTGATCCAGGCAGTGCACACGCGCGCGCGGAAGCTCAAAATTTGTTCCTTCAAGCCATCCGTGACTGTGAACTAGATACCTCCCTACAGAATCCTGAGGACGGACGCTCGTGCCGCGTGTTAACAGAGCTACAGGACACACCCCTGAAACGCTTTCGGGCTCTCTACGATTGTACGTATTTCGGCCTCAGCTATGACTTACTCAAGTGGAACCTCTTTGCTGAGAGGTGGATGGAAGAAAATACAACCGGGTGGACACGAGTCTTTACCGACTACGGGCGGCTTTATGGTCATGAGACTCCGATCCCGAATCTCATGAGTAACATCTCGCCAGCCCAGTATTTCGCTTGGCTGGAATTGCGCGAGGCGGTCGGCGAGTGGGCCAAAAAGTGGAATATGGCCTCGTGGGAGGATAGCGATCCGTGGTTCTTCGACAACACGTTTTTCACCTTATACCTCTGGTGCGCTGAGCCGACGGCACGTGATGATCTGTTTCTGCCTTTCGTCAGTTCAGAGATTGACTCCCTCCCGGTACAGGACCTCCGTACTACAGTTACTATTAAGCTGGAAGCTGATTTGGCGATTGAGGGTCGCGCTGAAGCAGAGAAGCGAATGTACAGGCAACTAAAAGAAGTTGCCGATAGCTTCCTAGATCAGCTCGAGACGTTGGAAGAGAAAAGAGGCGCACCGAGATCAAGAGACATCCGCGCGGATCACGCATTCAAGATGCTTGTCAGATACGTAGTACAAGAGTGGCCGAATGAGGCGATCCGCGAAGCCTTCCGGTATCAAAATAAAGAAGAGGTATCCCGCTCTAATATCCGCACCGCCAAACTAATTGGCCTCACCCTCCCAAACCGCCGGGGGCGCCCGCGCAAAAAGCAATAACAATCCGGCCGAACCTATCAAACAAAAATATGTGCATAGATCTGTTGGTTTCAACGCACATTTTTCCCTATACATGCCTGTGGTAAATCTAGCAAAGCTAACCGAGGTAGCTGGATTTGCAACTGACACGCCTTAGGCATTGATGGGGGCCTGTAACACCCTCAAAAAATAAAAAAAGGTCGTGCGCTAGTCTCCTGATCAGTTCGGGAAGTGGATACTCGGACACCCCTGGCTAAATAACCCCTCTGGGCTGTGATAGTCTGCTCTTGAGGAGGGTAATTACCTGAAATGGCGAATTACCTCAGTAAAAATAGAAACTTTACTCATGGTAGGCTTCTGATCGCGTCAGGGAAGATGGCGCGAAAACAGTTACCAGGAGAATCCTATAGGATATAAGGGCTCCTGAAAGGAGAGATGCAGTTCTTTTGAAAATGTAACCGTTGAAAGTGAAAGGCAGACGCCGCGCAAACTTTGGCGAGTCCGCGACGCCTGCCCGTCATTTTCAACCCGATCAGTCAATTATCAGGTTTGGTGTACTGGATCCATTTTGCGGTCCCGGCACACCTTTGAGTATAGCCCCGTCTGGAGCGGGCTGTATAGAGACGAAAGCCATGAGCGAGACGCAGCGCAAGCGTAAGAACATTTCTATCCTAGAAGAGAGAAAGCTACCGGGTAAGACACCCGGCAGGTCGTATACTGCCAAAAGCTCTCTAGAACGGGTAGTACGGCTGAAGATCGAGGAGGCCGAAGCTAAACACAAACGGCAGGAAGACAAGGCGGAAGCTAGTCATCGCCGGTGGAAGGAGCGCGTGTACACTCAAGCGGGCGTAGGCGTAGCCCTGGCGGTATTGCTTCTCTGCGCGGCAGTTTTGCTCTTGAACTATTCGGCGGAAGACAAAAAGTGGGCTTCCGCGATCTTAACGCACGGGGCAGCAGCATTGACCACGTATCTCGGAGTTAAAGCAAAGTCCAGAGGCACCCACGATGAGAATTAATTCGAGCAGGATAACGGCGGTGCAGTCTGCGTGCGCCCTGTGGAATAATGCAGTCAAGAAAGGCTGGATTAGCGGACTGTGTTGAGCTTATAAATGGTGTGCGAGTGATCTCGTCGCCGTAACACTGGCGGCGGGTTTGTGTGAGATAATCCTTTTCGAGTCGAAGAACGCTGAGAGGTAGAAAGTTATGGCCACAGTACTAAGCCCACCTGAACAAAGAGTCACTCTGCACAACGTCAGTTGGGAAACTTATGAGCGCCTCCTGGCCGATCTTCAGGATAGCAGTGCGCCCCGCATGACCTATGATCGAGGAACGCTGGAGATTATGAGCCCATCTAGTGAGCACGAGCGGTACAACCGCACCGTTGCGCAGATCGTCGAGGAACTGGCAGTGGAGATGGATATGAATATCGACAGCCTCGGTTCCACTACTTTCAGGCGGGAGGACATCGACCGGGGCTTCGAGCCTGATTCCTGCTTCTACATCCAGAACGTCGCGCGCGTTCGGGGCAAAAAGCGCATCGACTTGAGTGCCGACCCGCCGCCGGACCTGGTAATCGAAATCGACATCACCAGCCCGTCGCTCGACAAATTCCCCATCTTCGCCCAGGCCGGCGTGCCAGAGGTCTGGCGCTTTGACGGCGACCGGCTCGTAATCTATGAACTCTCCGGCGGTGAATATCTGGAACGAGACGCAAGCATCGCCTTCTCAAGCGTCACCGCAGACGACGTCACGACTTTCGTCAAGGAAAGCGAAACAATGAATCGCCCCGAGTGGGTGCGGAAGCTACGCGACTGGGCGCGCGACCGCAAGGATGGGTAAGCGTTTCGACGATTGGGAAGTCGTTAGAGACTTGTCGCAGGGAGGGCAGGCTTGGACTTACCTCGTCAAGAAGGTCGATGGGAATGACGACGAATTGTTTGTCCTCAAGCGGCTCATCAAGAAGAGTGACCCCAACCGCCTGAGGCGATTCCAGCAGGAAATAGATACAGGGTTGCATCTCTCACACCCCAACGTCCTTAAAGTGGTCGGCCACAATATCGCCCACGAGCACCCTTACCTAGTCACTGTGTATTGTTCGGGCGGGCCGCTAGTAGGCGCTAGAATAACCGACTACTCAGACATCGAACGCCTCCACATGTTCCTCGCAATTTGTCATGGCGTCGGCCATGCGCACAGCGAGGGCGTCATTCACCGCGACTTGAAGCCAGCGAACGTTTTTCTGCTGTCAGACTTACGAACGCCGGTGGTGGGCGACTTCGGCCTTTGCCTGCTTGCCGACCAGGAGGAGCGTCTGACCGAGGTCAACGAGCCGGTCGGGGCGCGCTGGTATATGGCCCCGGAACTTGAGGACGGGATTCATCTTGAGGTAGGCCCGGAGGTGGACGTCTACTCACTCGGCAAAGTACTGTACTGGTTATTCTCCGGCGGGAAAATCTTCTCGCGGGAAAGGCACAGGGTTGCGCAGTACAACCTGACCCTCGACAGAAAAGATGCAGGGATCTTCTTCGTCTACGACCTGCTGGACGGGATGATCGTAGCCGACCCCCTTCAGCGCCGCTTCAAGGATGCCAACGAGGTCGCCAATGCGGTTGAAACAGCAATCAGGAGAATCCAAGTGAACGCCCATCACATCGACCCGTCGGTGCCGCAAGCCTGCATGTACTGCGGCGTCGGTTTTTATCAGAAGGTTTTGGACGAATCGCCGGAAACGAGTCGCACCGGCGAGTATCCGGAGTTGGCGCGGTTCGGTTTTCACGGTATCGGAAAAAGCTCGTGGCTGATCATGGCATGCGATTACTGCGGCAACGTGCAGGTATTTCGTCTTGACTATGCTAAGGACAAAAATATTTGGAAGAAGGGGCAGCCTGAAAGATAGCCGCCGGTGGAGACAAGCGAATGGCGTCTAAGGAAGAGAAGCATATAGGTGTATGGCGGCCCACTAGGGACGGTAGGGAAAGAATCGGCGCCATCTTTTTTCACGAGAAGGTCGAGAAGCTCGATCTTAAAGGCACGGCGACGAACGTTAACCTGAAAATACCGTCGACAATCGAATTAAGGCTCGGGCAAAGCCATTGGCCACCGATGTTGACTAATATGCGAGCTGTTATAAGCCTCAAATCTTCTTCGGTTGGCACGATAGAGGTCGGAATGGCGCGGGATGAGAACTACTACATCTCAAAGAACCCGGAAGGATCCCATGAAGCAGAGTTTATTTGGCGAGATGCTCTGGCCGGGCTAATCTTTATCGAGAAGAATCGCGGCGATAGTTGGCCTTTGTTTCAGATAGAACTTAAGGGAGAGCTCTCTTACGTCGTGAAGTGCAAAGAGTGGTGGCCGGATGACTCAGGCACATTTCGGGTGGAGGAATCACACGCTGAGGTGCGTACGCGGCCTACACAGAATTTCAGCGGGCAGGTCGAGATCTCATACCCCGGTGAAGTATGGGCGAAGATGATTCAAGAGGCGTTCAAGATCTCACAGGATAACCCCCTTCTGGCGTTGCAATCGCTCCTACCTTTTCTAACGGGAAACAATCAGTAGCCCGCCGCGAAGAGGGACGGGCCTAACGTCAACCGAGCGCAGCAGGATTCAGAAACCGTCATGTCGTCATTGGATGCAAACCTTCCCCCCTTTGACTCTGTTGGCGCTACTACAGCCACAGATGCTGAGCGGCGTCTAGCCCTATTCTATGAACTGCCGCTGCAATTCGCTAGGGAAACTCACTTAAGTTCTTTGATGCAACTAATCGTCGAACGATTAGTAGACGTTATCCCTGACGCTAAACGCGGGGCGATGTTAGTCAAAGAACGAACTGCAGAAAAATTAGCGCTGGTGGCACACGTCCCCCGAAACAATCCTGCTGCAAGTCTCACGCTGGCCCGGCAGGCGATGGATCAGCTTCGCGCTTTCATTTGGCCGTCTCCTCTACACCAATCCGAAAATGGCCCGCCCGGAGAGGCAATGCCCGCCGAAAGCATCGAAGAATACAGAATTAAATCCGCCATGTATGCGCCGTTGGTGTGGGAAGGCAAGGCGTTGGGTGTGGTTTGTGTAGATAATGACAAGAGTAGCGGCGGTTTTACAATCGATGACCTCAAGCTGCTCCAGGCCGTCGCACATCACGCGGCGATGGCATTGGCAAACCTTCAGTTGCAGGAAGAATGGCGGCTTCAGGCGGAATATTTGAACAGCCTCATTGTCCTGATTTCACCACAAATCGCGGAACTATTGAAGTATCGTCGAGGTCGCCCACGACTGGGCGGTGAATTCCGCGCCGCTACAATTCTCATCTCAGACATTCGAGGCTTCACCAATCTGTCCGCTTCGATGAGCCTGGATGATGTGGCGGAAATGCTTGAGGACTACTTCGGGCGATTAGTGCCCATCATCTTTAAGTATCAAGGCACGATTGATAAATTTGTGGGTGACGCTATCTTGGCCGTATTCGGCAGCCCGCGGCAGGATGAGCAGCAACATCTTCATGCTGTTCAAGCGGCAATGGAGATGCAGATAGCTATGCGCGACGTAAACGTGCTGCGTGCTGCGAATAATAAGCGTACGGGTGAACTCGGGATTGGGATTCATTGCGGAGAGGTCGTGCATGGCCTTGTTGGCACAACCGAGCGCATGGAGTTTACTGTGATCGGCGATACTGTGAACCGTGCATCACGTTACTGTGATGGGACGCTCGGAGGTGAGGTGTTAATTAGCCCGCAGGTATATCAATGGGTCTGGCAGCACGTCATTGTAGAACAAACAAGTATTGAAACTAAGCATGAGGGGGAACTCGTTGGCTACCGCATTAAACAATTGGAAACGACTGGTAAATGATATGATAATGTTGTAAGAATTCGCTGCTCCCCTATAACCCACCCTTCAGATCATTCTACGACCTCTTCGGGATTCTAACCGTGAGCACAATTCATTTCGCTTTAAGCGGCGGCACTGCAATCCAGCTATTATTCCCTTGTGCGTTCGCTGACATTGCCACTACCAACTCTTCTATCGCGTCTGAAAGACCAGAGTTCTCCCATCGTTAAGCTTTGACGTTGAAGGTCATGGGCTCTCCTTTAATGGAGCCCATTATATTACGGGCGAATGTGAGGTACCCCGCGTCTATCCTGACGACACTTCTGAGGTCGACTTCCTGCGCCGTCCGCATGTCGTAAACGCGCATTCCATACTCGTCTCGGAGTCTGATCAGGAGGTGTCGCAATTCCAACAAACAAGCCGCGTCGGCATATTTCGCCGGAATGGAAATGGCGAGGGCGTCGACCTCCCAGGGTTCTTCGGAGGGGATGGGGAAGAACTCTGCGCCGTGCCTGACGCGGGAGAGCGTGTCGCAGAGCGACAACCACTCAATCGGCTTTGAAGCTTCCGCTATGAGGTTGGCTGAAATCTCTTGAGGACTGTGATCGCCTTGGAGATCGCTGAGAAATACATACGGTTGGCAGTCTGGCGGCAGGTGCTTAGCGAGCCAGCGACCTCGGTTTCCGATGAAGCGAGTCGAGCGAGCCCTCCCGGCAGGTATTCTCAGATTATGGTCAAAAAATAGCGCCGCCGTATTGTCTCGTGCTGCGTAAAATTCGACCGTCGCAGGGCCCCAGTCTAGATCGAAAGCGTCCATACTTGTATCGAACCTCCGCCGGACCCTCCGGCCTTAAGCGCTGAACCTCTCCGCGCGCGAGTAGGCAGGGCGGTTAACCGCTGAACTGTTGCCGGCACCATGTCAGCCATTCCGCCGCCTGCGGACGCCCTAGCCGTTCTGCCTGCTCGAAGCACGCGGCCGCCTCGCAGTAAAGCCCCAGACCTTCCGCCAGGGCCGTCCCCTGGTTGAACCACGCGTTCGCGTAGCCGGGGTTGATCTCCAGAGCGCGTTTGTAACACTCAACCGCCTCTGCTGGCCGACCCGCGTTGGAGAGCTCGCCCCCCATGTTGTTCCAGGCGATCTCATACAGGGGGGCGATTTCGAGGGCGCGTTCGTAGCAGGCCACGGCACCGTCCCGGCCGAGCACCGCCAGCAACGCGCCTTTGTTAGTCCAAGCCTCGGCGCTGAGAGGGTTGATGCCGAGTGCCCGTTCGAGGCAGCGCAGAGCCTCCTCGGCGGTCTCCGGGGCCGTTATCAGCACCCGTGCCTTACATGTCCACGCCTGCCACAGCCGCGGGTCGATGCGGAGCGCGCGGTCGTAGCACTCAATGGCCTCCGCCCATTGGCCGGCATCCGCCGCCACTCCGCCCTTGTTCAGCCAGGCAGGGGCGAAATGCGGGTCGACATCCAGCGCGCGGTCGTAGCAGGCGCTAGCTTCATCCGTCGCGCCGAGCATCCTCAACGCCGCCCCCTTGTTGACCCATGCGTCTGTGGCGCTGGGGTCGACTTCGAGGGCCCGTTCATAACACCCCATGGCCTCTTCCACCCGCCCCCGTTTCCTAAGCTCGACGCCCATGTTGACCCACGCCCGCGCCAGTCGAGGGTCAAGCGCCAACGCACGCTCGTGGCAGATTAATTCTTCGTCGTGCCGTCCCAGCATGCTGAGCGCGGTCGCCTTCTTGAACCACACCCCGGCGTGGCGAGGGCTGATCGACAGCGCATGCTCATAACAGGCGAGCGCTTGCTCCCAGAGTCCGGAATCTTCGAACTTGATGCCGTCGGAAACCCATCTTTTGAGCTCCTCGTTTTCATCGGGTCCGTCCTTGAGAGCAGACTCTAACTTCTCTTGTCGATAGAGCGCGAGCGCCTCCGCTGCGTGCGGCGAACCCAGTCGATGCGCCTCCTCGAAACACGCCGCCGCCTCGCCGTCGCGCCTGAGCTGGTACAGCGCGTTCCCTTTATAATACCATGCCTCCTCATCGCGAGGATCGCTGTCAATCATGTTGTCGAAGCATTCAACCGCCTCCCCGGGCCGGTCGTGGTCCAGCAACAACAGTCCTTTGTGGCGCCACGCCTCGACATGATCGGGATCAATCTCTAACGCACGGTCGTAGCAAGCCAGGGCCTCGTCGACCCGGGCCATCGCGGCCAGTGCGACCCCTTTCCCACACCACACTCCGGCGAAGCGCGCGTCGAGTTCGATGATGCGTTCGTAGCAGGCGAGCGCCTCCGGCCACCGCCCCTGCCGCATCAGGAGCCAGGCTTTGTTGTCAAGCGCACTGGCGTTATGCGGATCTATCTCCAGTACGTGTTCAAAGCAAGCGAAGGCGTCGGCCTCCTGCCCCCTCTCCCGCAGAAAGACCCCCTTCGAGTACCACGCCGGCATACATGCCGGATCGAGTTCGAATGCACGGTCGTAGCAGGAAAGGGACTCATCTCCCCTATCAAGTTCCTTCAACGTCTGCCCCCTGTTCACCCAGGCCAAGGCGAGGAGCGGGTCGAGTTCCAACGCGCGGTCGTGACTGGCGAGGGCCTCTTCCCAACGGCCTAAAGATGCGAGGGCCGATCCTCGGTTGGCCCAGACCTCCACCGCTCGAGGGTCGAGTTGAAGGGCGTGGTCGTAGCAAGCGACCGCCTCTTCCGCTCTGCCTAACTGGCTCAAGCTCGTCCCTTTGTTGACCCAGCGGGTCACGTCTGGCGCGGTCGGCTGAGGCGCTAGCAATTCACTCTCGCTCGCCAGTCGCTTGTAAACTTCCAGCAGTTGCTCACGTATGTCGCCAAAACTGGCGAACCGCTCTCGCGCCTCCTTTGCTAGACATCGCTCAACTACCTGGCTCAGTTCGCTGTCGCAGGTCACCGGAGAGGGTGGCCGGCTCAATCTGTGCTGCCGCTCCAATTCCTTCCACGTCCGCCCAGCGAACGGCGGTTTGCCCGTGAGCATCTCGTAGAGCATCACGCCGAATGAGTAGATATCGGCCCGCATGTCCACCTGCTTTGCGTCGTCGAACTGCTCAGGAGCCATGTACAAAGGGGTACCGACCACCAGGCTCTTCCTGGTTAGCCCGATCCCCAATTCGTCCGCCCGCCCGGCCCCTTCTGGAAATGGCGGCGGTATGTCAGCGCCTTCGAACACCTTCGCCAGCCCGAAGTCTGTCACCTTCAACACACCGTGTCGCGTGACGAGGCAATTTTGCGGCTTAACGTCGCGGTGCGCACTGACGCCCTTCGAGAGCACGTATGACATACCGTCGCAGAAGTGGATGGCGAAACGCAACACCTGCGAAAGGTCGCCTGTGAGGCGCGACGTGCCGATCCACTGGCTCAAGTCACCGCCATTAATGTACTCAAGAAACAGGTAAGGCTTACCCTTCAGGATCAACACCCTTACCGCCTCCGTGACGTTTTCGTGTGCGTCGAGGTTGATCCATGTGAGCATTTCACGCCTGAAGCGCTCCACGATGTCGGGGCGTCGGGCAAAAACTTCATCCCGAAATGTTTTCAGGGCGAATGGCTCATGCCGTTCGTGGTCGAAGACGATATAGACGATACCCATGCCGCCGCGCAAAACTTTATAGACGCGCCAGCGACTCGGAACCACTTCTGGGTCGTGGATTTCGTCACCAACCTGCCACTCGCTGATCATGATACCTGCGCCTTTTTATTGAACACTGATCTCGCCAGCTATGTATAAACCTTGGTATTAGCTATACCTTGCTGCTAGGCTGCGTGGATAGCGGCGACAAGTCGCTCGGATGTCTTCCACTTTTTCGCAGCCATACAAATTCGTCTACTGAACCTGCGTTATCAGCTCAGCCAGAGAGGTCTCGAACAGATGGTAAGTGAGCGCAGGGTAAGATGCGCTACATATTGTGGCCAAAATAATTAGTTGCAACACCAAATTCGTCGCCGCATGTACACCAAGATGAAATAGATCACGAGCCAGCGAGTTCCGGTCAACCGCACCGCAACTTGCTAGCTCGTCAGGCCTTCAGGGAAGGTAACTTGATACGCCGTAATAGGCTGATGAAGCAATCATCCGAATGAAGAGCGTCAAACCTCGGATCGCTTCTCAAAAAAAGTATCCAAGGATCACACTCCTCACATGCCCTCTCAAGCCACTCGCAGGCGCGAACCCTTTCGCCGCGAGCCAGGAAAATCGTCGCCAGATGAAATGGTGAGACGTAGCGCCGCTCTACTTGCTCCATTAATTCATCCAGCAACGCCTGCGCCTCCTCCCTCTTTTGGGCGACCGTGTTGATATAGCACATGGCAATCTGATCCAAGATATTTCCCGAATGTTTGTAGGCCTTTTGCGCCGCCTCAAAGGCCTTATCAAAACGACCTTCCTGTGTGTAAATTAAGGCTTCCCCAAAATAGGCGCCATCAAACGAGGCGACCAGATATTCAAGAGTCTCTTCTTCTGTCTCGCGGAATTGCCTTAAGCCTTCAGTGAAACGCCGCGTCTCGAAATAGACGATTCCTTTTGCAACATTCAACAGACGCGAAAATATATCGTGGTGAAGAGCCAGATCAATCTCTCGAAAAGCTTCATCGTCATCACCCCTGGCGGCACACATTAAAGAAACCCCCAAGTGTGCAGGAGCGTGGCTTTGATCTATCTCGATAGCCCTTCTTAAGTCTTCGTCTGCCTTCCCCCAATTCCAGTCGTGAAATAAGTTGATAAAGCCATTAACAGCATGAGCAGCAGCCAGCGAAGGGTCAAGAGCCAACGCACGTTCCACGTAAGATCTGGCCTTTTCAAGCATTTGTTTTGCCGGCAGCGTGTTGTAGCAGAAGACCGTGTACCAGATATAAGCATCTGCTAAGCCTGCGAAAGCCGGGGCGTAGTTTTCATTCAACTTGATTGCGTTTTTAAAGAACCCTATAGCTTTCTCAAACCCTACTTTCGAATATTTGCGCAAGTTAAAAATAGCCTTAGTGCAAAGCGACTCGACCTCATCCGATACTCCTTCCACATCATATTTCTTCACGTGACACATAAAGCGGTAGCCCTTCTTTCGGCGCGTCTCAACATACTTGTGCGCATCAGGGTCGCACTCTTTAAGCGCATCTCTTAAGTCGGATATGTATTTGGTCAAAGTATTCTCATTTTTATCGATATAGTCTTCTCCCCACAGTGCTAGCATCAGTTCGTCTCTGTCGAACGAGTAAAGAGGTTTTCGAACGAAAATATGTAAGAGATTAAAAACCATATCTTGCAGCCCTGTTACCGGCTGGCCCTTATATAAAAGCAGCCTCTCTGAAGGATTCAAGATAAAAGGCCCGAATACGTAGATATGTCTATCATCCATTTTCATAGCTTTAGAAAGAGAATTACTCATCTATTGCGTTTAAATAGAGGTCATCCCATATTCACTCCACAATTCGGAATTTTACCGGGATGCAAGGATAACGACTCTCGGTATACCGTGCAGAATGAGGGAGCACCGAGAGAACGAAAATCTTACTTTACCTCGGTCACGTTTGCATAGCTAATTTAGTAGCGGCTCGAACAATGAAGTGGAAGATGACAGCTTGGCCCTCAAGTTATAACCTTCGTGCCATTGCAAATGATGCGTCGATGAGCGACCGCGTCCTTCTGCAATGCGCGCGGATTCTCAAAGAGAAGGGGAGAAGTTCCATGTTGCGCAAACACACAGCCCACCGCACCATTGCTAAACTCACAACTTTTGTTCTGGTGCTGTTTTTGCTCTTTAGTCCAAACACCTTCGCTCAAAGCGGTAATACAGGGCCTTGTCTTTTGAGCGGGTCTGGAGGACAGCTTTTTTCAAATGGGGAGAATGTCGTAGTGACGATTGAGCCGGCCGTCGCAAATTTCACTAGCGACATTTACCTTATCCTCCCAGAGGGGAAGGAGCAGTTTATCGGCACCAACCGTGATGCCGGTGCAGTTGTTCGTCTGAGGAAAACCTATGTCGGAGAGGAATTGGTATTCCAAATCCGAGTCCGTGAAACGAGCAATGCTTACACGATTGGCGCGGCCTCTCGAAACCCTGACCGTATCGTCCACGCTGCTGTGGATTGCATCAGCCAAAGGCAAGCACGTGTGGTCTTCGAGGACTCGCACTTCGGGGGCGATAACGATTTCAATGACGTGGTCTTCAAAGTGGGTTTCGGCGAAACAAGGCCGAACCGCCAGTTGAGACGGTCAATAGTGATGGGGCCGATCGTGAGGCCGGGGAGCATCGGAAGCTCCAGCGACTTGCTCTTTAGGTATAACCCTGACCCGAGCCAGCTCGACCCGAAAGCCAACGTCGCGCTCCTCAAGAACAGCAACACGCCCGTCGTGCGGCTGTGGGCGGATTGGACGAGTCTTCAACCGAACCGCTCGAACTTGGAGAGAGATGTGGAGACCGATTGCCAGACTAAGCGGTACATTGATTATCTGGATCAGCAGATCATCACAGCCCGCAAAGAGGGCTTCAAAATCATCCTCACGGCGTCCCGCTTCCCCTTGTGGCTGAACTACTCGGCGGGGGAGTTGAAGAAAGCAGGCTACGATATGCGCCCCCCGGCGGCTGCGCCTGACGACTTATGCCCCTTACCTAAGTGCACGCAGGCAAGTGACAGCGACTGCGAACAATCACTCGATCCGAACCGAGCAGGGTCTGTATACAACCAAGTTCCCGACGGGAACAAGCTAAAAACCTACTGGGGCAGGTGGATCAAGTTTCTCGTACGTCGGTACGGTTACTCGCACGAGACGAAGGACATACATCGCTATGTGGACTTTCTTGAGGTCTCGAACGAACCGAACCTTAACAGCCAGATGTGGCCGCAGAAGGATAACCGCGGGAGACTGATTATGCCTGCCAGAATCGCCCTGATGTTCAAGCTGGCGCAGCAAGCCGTGCAGAAACAAAATGAAGATTTGCTGTTCACAGGGCTCTTCGACGAGCAACACCCGACAACGCTCGTTCTGGCCGGGCCGGGGACCGAAGATGTTCGTCAGAATTCTGGGAGAAGTACAAGCTACCGGGACTTTACCCAAGCACTGCTCAGAGAGCTTTTCGAAGTCAGATTCGATAACGCCGACCCCTATTTCGCTTGGTCTGTCCACAACTATGGAGACATTTTGCACGGTCGAGATTGCGACCCGCAGGGACGGCAGTGCCGCGTGCAAGCTGACTCCAAAGTCAACGCTGCCGCTTGGGTGCGCAATGAACTCATCAGGGGGGTGGAAATTCGCGAAGAAGAGTTCAGGTATAGGTGGTTCGGATGGCCCGGTGGTGGACGCAATCCTTCCGTCCTTATTACTGAGGGTGGGGCACGCCTCAATGAAATTAACCGAGAGATGAATCTCCCACTTGACGGATCTCCAGAGAGGGAGTTTAACCTAACCCGGCTCAAAGCTCGCCAGGCGGATTTGGTGACGGCCAACCTCTACCGCATGTATTATGGCCCACTGAGCGGAGGGATTGCCTTGCTTTCGCAGTACCTGACGTATACTGACCCCTGCTCCGATGCAGGCACGCACGACTTTATAGAGTCATGTCAAGAATGGGCCAGGATCAACTCAAATTGTAACCTGTCTCATTCTTGTACAGGAGAAAACGGTGAGCCACGCCGTCTCTACGACTTTTGGTCAAAACTGCCTACTGCTCCATAGAAGTAGTCTAGTAAAACCGGCGAGTGATTGAGACATTCGCCGGTTTGAACCTGCTTGTAGATGCGCACAAAACGGCTCGAACCGGGCTTGTTTTGCGAAAGATAAAGACTAATTTTAGACTGATAGCACACGGGGGGCAAATCTTTCCGCCCTCCCGGTTGATGGGGTGAGGACATTGACCGGAAACTGAGCGGGCGCGAGGCCACACTTGGCTGGCGCGCCCGCTCGCTTTTAAACATGAGTTGGTTTCAGGGCTGAAGAGCTTGTGGATTTACTGACGAACTTAACTAGAGTAAGAACTCGTCGGCAATTTAAAGGAAGAAATGAGAGTCAGAATGGTCCACCTTGTAAAATCAACTCAGTTATGCTACAGTGATCAAAGGTAGTTCTCGTGACGGCTCCCCGCCGTTGATCCAACAAGAGCAACCGCCGGGCAACAACACACCAGCCCGGTGAACTCCCCGAAAGAGTTCGTTCCTTAGCACTCCGAACCCTGCAGGCACTTTTGTGTGCATACCCTGCAGCGGCACTAACCTTTGCGCACAGCAAGTCCATGGCCTCTCCGGCCGTGGCAGGTACAAGAAAAAATGGTTGATTTCAAGCAGCCCTCACCAGGCTTCGATAATCTCAGGCTATCTACTAACCACCGCAGAATCGCGCGTTTCCGCAAGATCAGAATGGCGGGAGCACCCCTCGGAAAAATAAACCTGCAGATTAGGACATAATTCGAACGTTGGGCTTGTTTCTCGCTGGAGAAGCGAGTTTCGACAGTAAATTCCTCGAAGGGATTAGTGTATCTCTCGGTGTGGGGATTTCCCTGCCCCGAAGGGGTATCTCAACATTCCTTTTCGCGGAAGGTGTACCTTGCAGGCCGGAGTCTGCCCTTCGGCAGACCCCCCTGTTTCGGTCTTCCGGCTTCGGGGTATACCTCTGACCATCGTCTGGGCGTGTGCCCAAAGCGAAGGAGCGGAGCTGTTCACAGCAGCCCCGCTCCATTAAACGAGCCGATACGCATGCAACTGCGCGTCGAGCTTAATCTTGTAACCATTAATCCGCCTTAGGCGGGTAGACAAGGATATTCTAAATGCAAAAGCAAGAAAGGCGCAAGCCTAAATCGCAACCCGACACTTACCCTGATTTCGTCTCGGAATACGTTCACTATAGAACGGGAAAACTGATGCGAGCACGTGACTACGGCTATGTTAGCTGGCCGTTCGGTCGTCGTAAGAAGAAGTAGCCAGCAATTAAAGAGGGAAGGGGGCCGTTATGGTACGCGCCCCCTTCTTACACAGAACATTGACTTGGAGAGGAATTGCCTTGCACAAATATTCAAAATGGAATGAATAAATGTGTAAAGCATATCTTAGGATAGAATATACACATGAGCAGTGCCCAATCTAAAAGCAAACGACTCAAGCGCCTTTTTGCGGCGTATGCCGCAAACCTTTCTGCCTGCGATTCATCGCTCAAAAATATATTTGCTTGTCCTTTATGCTTGAGTAGGTTTACTCAAGACGCAATCGAATCAAAAGTTCTTACTGAAGAGCACATTATTTCACGGAAGCTGGGCGGTAAATTGGTTACCTTAACTTGCAAGGGGTGTAATAGTGCAAACGGGTCTAATTTAGATTCGAACTTGGTAAATGAATTTCGTGCCCTGGATGGAATTTCAGGTCTCGGCGGTAAACCATTCAGAGGCCGGGTCAAGACACGGGACTCTAAACAGGATGTGGATATTTATTTTTCAGATGGGAAGCCGCAAAAAATTAGACTGATAGGAGATAAGAAGCGCTCAAATCCACAATCGGTTCAGACCATTATGCAAGCTATGGAGGAAGAGCCGACAGAAGTGTCTTTCCAGATAGATTTCGGTTATATCCGTCAAAAAGCCAATGTCGCTAAACTTCGATCTGCCTATTTGCTAATGTTCACGTATTTTGGCTATGAATATATTCTACATGAGAACGTCAAAGACGTAAGACGACAAATACTATCTCCAGAACAAGACATAATCGCCTCAAAGGCTAGCATAGCGTTCAATGATCCTCCGGAAGAACTGAATAGCGTCGGCTTACTTCGTTCCCCATCCGAATTGCGATCTTTCCTTGTAAGCTTTAAGGTTTCGACGAAGGTTGATAGATCGTTCGGTGTGATACTGCCCGGCTTCGACAGCGATAGCAGTAGCATCTATGATAGATGGCCTGCAAATGGTGAAACCTTGAATGATAAGCAAATGGATATAACTAATATTCTCCCAAATCCAAATGCTCCGTTTGGGTATATCTACGAGGGAGTAGTTATGTTTGCTTGGAATAGTCTTTAATGCACCGACTTACTGCTTGGCACCCATTTAGCCAGGACCGGACTGACTTTTTTAAATTTTGGGATTGAAACCGATGCTGAAAAATAGTGACTGGACGCAGAAGGGGTTACGGGACCTCGTTTACAATCTTCATGTGTATTACGGAGTGGCTAACACCCCGTCGGTCGAAGGGCACGCGGCAGCGGACGCCTGCAGGGCGCTGCGGCACGCGCTTGAAGTCGTCGAGGCGGACGAAGGAACTCACGCCTACATTCGGGCAAACTTTCCGGTCGGGAGACATGCGAACATAGGCATTGAGGAGAGGATCAATCAGGCCGTTAAGGAGTTTGGGCAGACCGCCCAGGTTGATGGTCAATACGTTAATCAAGTGCTGGAATGCCTAAAACACAGCGTAGGGCGACGAAGGCTTCACTCGGCGAACAAGAGTAAGGTAACTGAGAGTTTAAGAGAGATCAGTAAAGTTTATAAGCAGCACGGGCTCTCGCTTTTAATGGAATGACAAAATCTGAGGAACTTGTTTATCAGCTTTGCACCAAATCATTTCTTTCCCTGTGGAGCTACCCGAACCCCACGGGTAAAAACGGTAAAGAGCTATGTGACATTCTCGTCGTCTGCGAGCCCGACGTCATTATCTTTTCCGTCAAAGAAATTGAGTACAAAGACACCGGTGATAAGGTTGGATGGGATAGGTGGCGTAAAAAAGCTATCGAAGAATCTTATAATCAAATTTGCGGCGCGGAAAGGTGGATAAGCTCTAACCCGAACGTCATAACCAAAGACGGTGAGATAGGGCTGCCTTTTCCGGGAACATCTAATCGAAAAATTCATAGAGTTGCTGTGGCGTTAGGTAGTAAAGGCAAAGTCCCAATGTACTTTGGCGATTTCGGGAAGGGATTTGTGCATGTGTTTGACGAAGAATCTCTCAATATTTTGATGGGAGAGCTAGATACGATCAGCGACTTTGTGAAATACCTCGTGGACAAAGAAACTTTTTACCGAGAAGGGAAGCTTACGGCTTTCAACGGAGGGGGAGAAGAGGATCTACTCGCTTTTTATCTTAGGAATGACCGCGAGTTCCCTGAAGGACCCACCTTCATCGTACTCAACGACGACTTGTGGAGGGGGTTCAAAAATGACCCACAGGTTAAAGCGAAAAAGAAGCTGGACAAGGTCAGTTATGTTTGGGATGAAATAATAGAGGAACTGCACCAGACCTACTTGGACTCCAACTTTGTCACGGATATTCCTTACGTGAGCGATAAACTTATCGATATAGAAAAAGCCGTAAGGGTCATGGCTAGAGAGGACAGATATTCGCGTAGATTGTTATCGATCAGCCTCGTCGATTTCTTGCAAAATTCAAAGAACAAGAAATTAAAATCCAGGATGTGCGACAGTTCGATGCTTGATGTCTTGTATGTATTTCTAATCGCTAACTACGATTTGGATAGAAAAGCCAATATGGCTGAACTTTTGGGAAGATGCGTCGTGGCCAGGGGTTTGAATCAAGACAAAAAGAGAGTCGTCGGCATCGGAGCTGAGTTCTCTGAAATTCTTAAAGGCTCTGCAACAACAGTTTGTCACTTAGATATCCCCGAGTGGAGTGACGAATGGCAGAAACAGATGGATTATCTGCAAAATGAATTCGGATACTTTACGAAGCCGCAAATGAGGAAACTATCAGAGGGCGAATATCCACAACGTGACTGATCATCCATCCTCACAAAGCATCCTCCAGGCATTCATTCAAAGGTGGGAAGCCTCAGGTGCGGCCGAGAGCGCGAATTACCAGAGTTCTCTCCGAAATTTGCAGCGTCTGTTTTCGGAAGTGCCGTAGCCTTTCTTCGCGCTGACGGCATGACCGGTCAGGGAAGTATTTAAGGTGCTTCTAGCTGGCGTTCGCAATTACGGATTGATTTAAAAACACCGGAGAAATTTTATGGCTGAAACAGTCGAGATAAGAGGTAATGGCGACAACCGGGTCGGGTCAGTCAAATTCAATGAAAGCCCACAGCACTTACATGCCGAGCGCACCGCCGACGGCTTTAGGCTGCAACTCCCCATCACTATCACTTTTAAGCGGGTTCCCAAAGGTGAGCCAATACCGCTTTTAGGCAACTTTCGCGGCATTATTTACACAGTCGAAGACCCTCTCCAAGTCGGCGAGATGAGGATGGATGAGTGGCATAAAGGAGCCTTTTATACTAGGCCGGAGCATAGCGGAGAATATGAGATTCAGAATTACATGGTCTGGTCTGGCTCCCTCGCACAACTCGCTGTCCACGAGAAGATCAGGGACGGTCGGCAGCCAAAGTTTGACATACGTTTTACCGGTGAACTCTGCTTTCTGCTCCCAGACATCCACCACGGTCATATGGTCCGTTCCGAGCCAGACCAGTTCTTTCACCGACATGGTAACCTTCGGGTGTCGTACCCAAAAGAGGTATGGGTTGAGATGCTGCGAGGTCTAGGAGTAGCCGAGAATGTTTTAGTCGAAATCCCGCTGCCGGGACACGTCTCAAGCGATTGGGACGAAGTTTTGAGATCGCTTGCCGAGGCCAGGAAACACTTCGAGCAAGGCGGTACAACCGGCTGGAGTAGCTGCATCTTGGCCGTCCGTCAAGCGCTGGAGAAGTGGCGGGACATCGAGGGCGTCCAGACGGGGCCTGCCGACCATATCAAAAGAACTAAGCGGGAGCGTTTGAATAATCTCCGCCAAGCGCTGCACCAATGTACCCACGTCTGGGTCCATAAGAACGATGAGGCATCCCGAGACGATGCGATCTTAATGCTTTCGACACTCTCCGCCCTCTTGGCCGAGAGGAAACCCTAGATTTACAAGAATAGTAATTGCCTGACCCGGGCACATACTTGGTTTATGGTTATATGACATTGAGGGCCTGATAGGATGGGTGGAATTAATCCCACTTTAGCCATCTATTTAATAATGGGGTAATAGTGCCTGCCCGGTACGGTGTTCAAGAATTATGAGGGAGGAGTGATTCGGTGTTATCAATTATTGGAAGGGATTTCAGCTACTGGACGGCCCCGGAACTGATGACCAAACGATTCTATGATCTTCTGGGCTTCACTGATCTCGGGCGTAGGTGGTACTTCTACAGTACGGTCGATCTGCGGCGCGAACCTCTTCAGAAAATTGACAGCCTAATACGCGCAACTTTGGCCAAGGTTGACGGAGAACTCGAAGCCAAGTATTCCAGCCTTGTGCCGGGTGCCCGCCCTGTAGTGAAGGATTATCTCGAAGAGCTCCTGGGAAGCCACGAGCTTGAAGACACGTTGCACGATCTGAGATTCAAATTCAAAAAGGGGAAGTGCCAGGTTCACCTAATCTTATCAAGAAGAAAGGTGCAGTTGCGTTTCAACGGCGGCCCCGAGCACGAGTCTTTGAAGAGAAGTCTGAAGAAGTCCGTCGAGGGAGTTCTGAAAAAGAACAAGGCACATTTTCTTAAACATCTGCTCTTCTTAACTCTCTTTATGTTTGTCTCCTTCGGTCTGATGTGGGGCGCGGACCTGGGAGGTGCCAAATTCTCTATAAGAGTGGCTTTTAACGTAGTGGCAATACTTTCAACTTTCGTGCTGCTGCCACTGATCGGGGCGCATTATAAGGGGGGGTATCTTCCTCACACTACGATTACACTCGCTGAAGCAAAGAAGGCTAAAAAGGCTTTGACTATCGCCGAGATTGTTTCCCTCCTGAGCCTGTTAGTTGAAATAGTACAGTTAGTAAAAGATTGGCTACAACGCCGGAGCGCAAGCTTCTGGCGGCCCGGCACTCTTCGCGCGAGCTAAAATGAGGTGAACCGCTCGCCGTCAATGCCAAGTTCGTGTAGCCGGAGCCCGTCATAGGCCTTGCTCAGCGCATCGCCCACAGCTTTCACGATAGGCTTAAACACAGAATCCTCCATCCTTCCCATCAAGTCATGCAGCGCCGCGGCCAGTGAATCGGCGGCGACCCACCGCGTTGTTCCGTCCGGCCACGGGACAGAGATCAGGCTGATGATACTCCGTCGTCTTCTGTTCCTGCCCTTTATGCGCAACGCCTGGACCCCTCCGCGCCCGCCGCGGGCCGCGATCTCGTGAAGTATCGCTGGCTCGTAGAGATGCTCCAAGACCTCTTCAGGACGTTCGAGATGGGCGAGGGTTGACTGATAAACACGATACTTATTCTTTTTATGCCTATGGGCGAACCTCATGAGCCATTGGCTGTGCTCGTCCTCAGGGACCCAAAAAATCGAATAACCTTTTCTCCCAAGCCAGCCCGGTCGCAGTGGTTTTACCTCTTGTCGGAAAGATTCAATTAAAGGCAAGGCCTCGGCACCCAACCGCGGCAAGAAAGAATCCAGAAAGCCTTGGAAGGATTCTTCCGTAATTTTGGCTATGGGACCATATATTTTTGGCTTGTCCGGGAATTCACGGGTCAGGTGGATGTCTACCTCGCCGCTGGGGTTATCCCAGGAGACGGTCAGGTGAAGAGTCGGGTATTTGCTGTCCATGAAGAACAGCTTTCTTTCCTGGCTGCCTATTTGAAGATACGGTGATAAAACGCCCACGAAAATTCACACGGGACATATAGAGGTAATTTTACTAACTGTATATACGGTTTAATCCTTAAGGCTTTTCTTCGAAATGGTCGCACGCCGTACTCCCTCGTGCTTCTTGCCACGGCTCGGCAGTGTCTCCGGCAAATCCACAGCATCCTTAATCAAAACCTCCACCCACACGTTAGCGGCTTCCGCATACGCCAGTAGTATGTGCAGGGGCGGTACAAGCACGCCTCTCTCGAACTTCGAGATGTAGTCCTGTTCAAGTTCCTCGCCCAACTCAAGATGCCGAATCATTCCGTTCTGGGAAAGACCAAGCTTCTGGCGGATCTCCAGCAGCTTCTCGGCCAATCGTGCCGGTTTTTTGCGTGACGCCTTTGCCATCAGCGGGTAAGTCCTCTCGCTGACGGGTTGACCGGCACTTGATTACACTTGCAACTAAGGAGTTTTATCCTTAGTATGCCGTCGCACTGCATCTTGGCCGGGAGTTCGCTCTGTTTGAACTCTCCGGCGGGGCGCATTATTCGGGACGTCTAGCCTCTTCACACATGGGCTGGCATTAGTAGTTGTCAAAGATAAAAGCAATCCAAGATACCAAAATCGGCATTCGTCGTCATCACTATTACTTGAAGATCGAAGGGCACGACATAAATGAGTTCAAACTTCAACCCCACTGAAATCGAGCAAAAGATTCTGAATGAAGTGCGCCAGATGCTTGGCTCTAACCTGGCTGACTATCTGCTCTCCGGGTTAGGAGAAACTAACACTGTTCATTGCCGTGCTTTCACCGCTCTGAGCGCTTCTTCACAGGCTGAAAGGATTACCTACCGGTTCGAAATGAGAAGCGAATCCGGACGCAATGGGCTACCCGCCGGGCGTGACCCTCTGGTGCTGGCTGCTCTGATTTATATGCTTTGGGAGCGACAGCCTTTGGACACCAGAATCACCTTCAAAGACAGCGACATCTTAGAGAAACTGCAATGGCCTCTCACCCCGGACTCAAGAACATTGATCAGGCAGGCTCTTGAGCGGTACTTCCTGACAGCTTACTACCTGATTGATCCAGGCATTAGCGAGAATGAGCCTACCAACGGTCAGTATGCCAGCTTCAAAAGACTGGTAATCGGGTACGAGACCACGTCGGTTCTCTTTCCTGTGAAAAGAACCACAGAGCAGAAGATGATAAGGGTGCAATTCCTGCCCGGGTTTAGCTACGACACCTTATCGGAGAGTAAACGCTTCCTGGGAATTGATTTTCAAGGATTACGAGAGATGCGAGAGATTCCCTGTTGAAAGTTCTGAAAGCTGAAGTGCGGGTAATCAGCAGATATGACGCCGCAAGATCACAATAAAACTCTTGTAATCATCTACGGTTTCCTGGGCGTGCTCTTGACTGCGGCCGCGCTCGTGGAGCTGGTCAGGGTAATCATGTTGGAAAGGGAGCTTGAACGCATCCGCTCCAGTACAGAGTTACAGTTATTAATTCTGATCGGCCTGATCCTAACCGTCTTTCTGTTATCGACGGCTTACGGGCTGCTCAAAAGAAGACACTGGGCAAGAATTCACGCGCTCATCTTGTCAGCCCTGCTCGTCTGGCTCTTTCCTTTGGGGACGGCCCTGGCAATCTATTCGTGGTGGTTCTTACACTCGGCCGGTTATCGGCAACTGGTTTCAGTCTCCACAGACCAACAATAAACGCAATCATCTTGATCTAAAGGTAACTTCTCGCCAGCTAGTGTAGAACCGTCGATATAGAGATGATTACAGATACTCGCTGAGAAAGAGTCCGAGACACAAGGGATGGTAGATCAGATTAAAGAGACATTGGCCGAGCGCCGACTGATTAGAGATATGAAAAGACGCTTCGGCGATTCACTCTGCCAATTGCTGCTCGCAGGCTATGGCGAAGACAAAGTCGTTTTTACTCGTTCTTTCATCCTTAAGGAAACATTAGAACCGAAAAGGGAGGTGTTGCTCACAGTCACCACAGAAGACCTTGAAGGCCTGCCAAATAATAGAGAGCCTTTGGTGTTTCTGGCTCTCCTGAGCCTTCTGAGGAAGAAGGAGGATGTTCCTGAGATTGATACTTTGGTGATGCCACCAGTCTCTGTGCTCAGGAAGATTCTGGGATGGGAGACTAATGATGAAACGCACAAGATAATTCATAGTGCTATCAGGAAGTATTACCACCTGTCCTACACTACAGTCATTAGAGACAGTCAAGCATTAGGTGTACTGAAGGGCTATACCCTTAACATCCGCCGCCCTTTTGTGTCTTGCGGTTATCAGTCCTCATCGATTGAAGCGAGTGAAGAGGAAGAAAGTATATGTATCTACGTGGAGTTCAATACCGAGATTAGAATAGACGTCACGGAGAGAAAACTGTTCAGTTTAACTTGGGGTGAGGCCACGCTCCATCTTAGCTTTGCCTCTCTCAATTGCGGCTTTGAGCAGTTGTAACGGCTCATCTTGCGGCGTCAAGTCTCCAGTCAATGATAGCAGGTACAACTCGACTGCGGCTTCGTGTGCAGCGGTATGAAGATATAGCGACCGAATGCCAACTAATAACGCGGCACTTGCTTGCTGCGCTCCATCAGGGCCACTTTCAACTGCTTGCTTTATTCTGAACAGCAGATGCGTCAAAGACTCGGCAGCAACAGCTTTGCACAAGGTCGGGTTCAGAAACGTAAGCCAGTCTTCATCGTCCGCAATTAGATCTGCACTAGTTCCCTTAGTCTTGTTTGGCATCTTCATGATCAGAACATATAGGCCATTGGCCTACATCTTGTCAAGCTTTTGTTATAGACCAATGGTCTATACAAGGCTTGGTCGTTCTGAATCATTCGCCGTGTACTTGATTGACGCTGGCTAGACCAACGGCTTAGAATCCGCCCAAAATGGATGCGGATGAGCTAAGAGAAAAACGGAAGGCGCTTGAAATGACTCAGGCGCAGCTTGCGAAGGCGCTCGGAGTCAATATTATGACTGTCTCCCGGTGGGAGCGGGGGCTAAGGTCTATCCCACCGTACTTGTCGCTGGCGTTGGAAGCTATTGAGGCAAAGCAAAAGAAGGAGGTTAGGAAAAGAACGAGGCAGAAGTAACAGCCGAGCCGCGAATCATCCTGAGTTCCGGCACAGGGTCTGCGGTTCAAATCCGCACGCGCCTGCCCTTTTTGTCCCAGTCTTAATCCACTTTTCGTTTTCACGGCTTTTACTCCGCATACTTGGCGTAAAGATGGCGTAATGACCTGCCAAGAATTGCTCGGATGTGTTGTGCTTTGACGGCTGCCGATTGTTTGAAATCTCAGCAATTCTTGCTTGGTACGTGTTAGGCGGAGGTTGTGAAGCGGACTCGAAAACCGGAGTGGGTTTACGCCCACCGTGGGTTCGAATCCCACCCTCTCCGCCATTTCTCTTTCAATCTCAACCGCTTAGAGAGTTAAAGCTTTCTTCGTCCCCTCACGCGCGTTGCGCCACTTGCCGTAGAGTTGGCGTAGTAGCATGACAGTAGCTATCCTAGCTACTGCTTTGATGGCTGCCAGTTAATTCTGTCATCCCTCTTTACATCTAAACTATCTGGTTTAGAAACAGACGAACGATTCATAGCCTCAAGTTTGGGTGTTCAATCTCACCTTCAGAAGCATTCAAATGTTTTGCGCCTGTGCGTGAAGATTTCAATGATGCCGCAAGGCGATGAGCACTTAACGCTGAAACCGAGACAGTCGTTTTCGGCAAACCCAGACTACATCTACTACTAGCTCTAGCAAAGAATAGCTATCGTTGGTTATTATCTCTCAAGCTAGCTGGTAGATATTTTTGGATCCTTTCAATGTTTCTCACACCTAGATCTATACCGAAGAGCTTGTATTAATGATTGGACAAACTGTTTCCCATTACCGAATTCTTGAGAAGCTTGGAGAAGGAGGAATGGGTGTTGTCTACCTCGCGGAAGATGTCCTCCTAGGAAGGCGTGTGGCTGTAAAATCACTTACAGCCGGCGTTGCGCATGGAAAGCAGCACTTTCGCACAAGGTTCCTACGCGAAGCACGCGCCGTTTCCGCCCTCAGCCACCCACACATCGCCACCATTTACGACTTCGGGGAGAGCCCAGATGGCCAGCCCTTCATTGTCATGGAATTAGTGAAGGGGAAAACTTTAGGCGACCTCATACATGAAAACGATCTGACACTGGCGCGCGCCGTCGAGATTGTGACGGATATAGCTGAAGCCCTGGCCGAGGCGCACCGACACGGCATCGTCCACCGCGATATTAAGCCGTCTAACATAGCCATCAACGAGCGCGGCGAGGTTAAGGTTCTAGACTTCGGGCTTGCCAAGCAGATAACCGGCGAACAAATACACCAGGCTGATTCTGAACTTCAGGCGTTACTCGACACACAAACACGGGAAGGAGTTGTAGTCGGAACGCCCATGTACCTGTCGCCTGAACAGGCGATGGGAGTGCCTGTGGACTCCAGGAGCGATCTTTTCTCCCTCGGAGCTTTGCTTTACGAATGCATCGCTGGCAAAGCGGCTTTCTCCGGATCAAGTCCTGTGGAGATATGCGCTCAGGTAATTCGGGATGACCCGTCGCCGCCCTCTCACTTCAACCCACGTGTGCCGCCCGAACTGGATCGCATTACACTCAAGGCGCTATCCAAAAAGGCTGATGCGCGCTACCAGTCGGCAGACGAATTGATCGCTGATTTGAAAGCCGCGCAGGCCATCCTACAGAAACGCGGTGTTGCACGGACAGCTACTCAAAGAATTACACTGCCTCGAACTTCTGGTCGCTTCGGCGCGCTGTCCACGCTATCGGACATCTTCTACCGTTCACGACTCCCCGTCGGAACCCTTCTCATCGGGCTACTCGTCATGGGGCTTATCGCTTGGGGCATCTGGCGGATTTCTCGTCCGACTCTTCATCAGCCATCGGCTGAAGCTCAGCGCCTGTTTGAAGTCGGTACGAATGCGTTGCGCGAAGGCACTTATTATAAGGCGAGCAAGGCATTGGAGAGAGCTATTGCGGCAGATGAGCAATTCGCGCTGGCGCACGCGCGGCTCGCAGAAGCCTGGATGGAGTTGGACTACACGGATAAAGCCAAGGATGAGTTGCTTATCGTTACAAACAAGCTGGTGCCTGATCGCTCTGTCCTCCCGCAGTTGGATGGACTCTATCTGAATGCTGTTACAGCTACAGTCACACGCGATTTAGATAGAGCCGTTAAATCCTACACACAAATTACTATGCTCAAGCCGGACGATACTCAAGCCTTTATAGATTTGGGTCGTGCCTATGAAAAGAATGACGAAATAGATAAGGCTATAGAGAGCTACAAAAAGGCCGCGCAGCTTGCTCCAAGCAACGCGGTGACTTTTCTGCGGCTGGGCGTTCTCTACGGGCGAAAACAGGATACGGCAAATGCCGAAAACTCTTTCGACAAGGCTGAAATGTTCTATCAGGACTCAAGCAACTTCGAGGGCGTCGCCGAAGTGCTTTACCAGCGGGGCTATCTTGATAATCAAGCGGGCAGGCTCGCTGAAGCGCGCACGCAGTTACAGAAGGCACTAAACATTACACAGATCAATAACAATATATATCAACAGATCAAGGTGCTGTTGGAGTTAAGCCGCGTCGCTTACTCTGACGGAAATACTGCGCAGGCCAAGCAGCACGCGACCGAAGCGGTTGAGATGGCCAAAGCCAGCAACATGGAGAACCTCACGACACAAGGGTTGCACGACCTAGGCTACGCTTTCTTCGTGCGCCGCGCTTACGCAGACGCAGAGCAATACTTGAAGCAGGCACTTGATTTCGCGCAGAGATATAAAGGGCGGAACAACGAGGCTCGCGTGATGCTTTCCTTGGGCAGCTTGTATATCCAGCAAGAGGATGCTGCAAAAGGGCTTCCCTTTATAGAACAGGCTCTTGGCTATTACCGTGAAGGGGGCTATCGAAAAGAGGTCTCAAGGTGTCTGATTATGCTTGGACGTGCCAGGCTTCTACAGGGCGACTACGATGCGGCACTCAAACTATTCGACGAGCAGCTTCAACTGGCCAGACAGGTTGAGGACTTGGCTCAGGTGGCACGGTCGCACTCCGAAATTGGCTCCGCACTGGCCAAGCAGGAGATGTTTCCGGCTGCGCTCCGCCACTTCGATGAGAGTTACGAGATCAACAAGTCCCTCGGTAATTCACTCAACACTGGGTTCAGCCTTTTGAATAAGGCAGACATGCTCGCCCATCTCGGACGATATTCAGAGGCGCGCGCCTCGCTCGAAGAACTCTTCAGCATCCTCAATCGCCTCAGTAGCGACAATAACAATAAAGAGGTGTGGGCTGCCTGGGCTCATCTCATCAGCGCTCGCATGGCTTTAAGTGAGCGACGATTTCCTGAAGCCAAGGCGGAATGTTTACAGGCTCTCGAAACAGTTGCCCCGCAGAATAAGAATACTATAGCTGTGGCGAAGGCGACGCTCGGGTTGGTAGAAACTTTTTCAGGTCAGAGGGCGAAAGGAAGAAAGCTCTGCGAGGAAGCTTCTTTGATTGCAGCAGGGACAGATGATCTGCGCTTAGTTTCCGATGTTCGTCTAGTTTTAGCCGAAGCCCTGCTGGAAAGCGGCGATAGGCGCGGCGCATTGATCGCTGCGCTTCAGGCGCAGGAGAGCTTTGAGCGGCAAAGGAAACACGAATCGGAGTGGCGCGCCTGGCTGATAGCCGCTCGCGCCAGCCGCCTGACGGGTGACCACGATAGCGCGCATGAGCAATCAGCGCGCGCCGGCAGATTACTTTCAATCATTCAGCAGCTATGGGGCGCGCCCGCTTTCGACAGCTATCGCTCAAGGCTAGATGTCGATCTCTATTACAAACAACTAGCTGAGCCTATCGCCTCAAGCAATAATCAGACGAAGCCTTGAGGTCATAGCTTCTCCCACCAGAGCATCACCTTCAATTCCTCGCCTTTCGATTTCAGCTTATCAAGTTCAATCTCGTCGAGGGTTACACCTCTGACGGATACATTAACTGACTTGATAGCGGGGTCTTTGCCGCTGGCAGGGTCGTCCATATATCGAAACCGGTCTCGTTTGCCTGGATTCATAGATAGCTCGCCCATCTTCATTGCGAGCTTTTTAGTCTTTTTAAGATCGACTATAAGCCTGTCAGCCATAGCGGAAAGTTTCATCTGCTCTCTATCGTCAAGGTTAATGGTCACTTCAAGCGGTTGCGAGAACTTGTTATCGAAGCGGAATAACATTTCTCCACTTCCATCAAGGATTTTGACATGCGCGAGCTTGATGTCCCCGAGGTTGCCTTTAGGCTTGATTTTGTACTTTCTTCGATTGCCGCCGCCACTATCATCTGGCTGCTGGCTAAAATCATTCTCCGACTCGGTCTCGAAAATACAAGAGCCGCTCATCAGAAGCACGGGCGGGGGAGTGTCATGCTCATTGCGATCTGTATATACTCGTTGCATAGCACCTGACTGCCTCTCGCTGCGACCACCCCTTCTGCGCCCACGTGTACCTTGCGCGTTGGTCAAAGCCGAAAAGAATGGCAGCGCCGCGAGCACGGCGATAGCAGATTTGGCGAAGCCTCGGCGGGAGGCACTTGTTATCGCGTCTTTATGGTTCTTCATGTCCAATTCTCCTTTGTTAATCTTGGCCCTTACGGCCTTCATCGTTGCTCGCGCGTCTGTAAGCGTGCGCGAAAAGGCAACCTGATAGATTGATCGTTTATCTGTAAAGTCGGCGAACAGTTTTGCCTCTCCTTTAAAAGGTGAAGCGAAAAAAAACTGCCTCTACGCCTCTACACTGTTTACCGAAGTCGCCCAGTATCTTACTATCTCTTTATCACGCGATGGTTGGGAGCGTTTCTGCATGCTCCATTTTCCCCTTATGCTAGCGGCGTGCCGCGCTGATTCATGCCGCGCGACAATTCATGATTTCCGTAATCTTCCGATGAGCGATGGCAGAGAGTTTCTGCTGAAAGAGAAGAGATCTTCAGAATTAAAAGCTCTGCTATCAATTCTGATATGGTGATCGGGCTGAGATGAACCCTAGGTTAGTTGTTATTGCCGGGCCGATGAGAGGAACGGTTTTCGCCTGTACTGAGGACGAAGTATCAGTCGGGCGCGAGCCGACCAACAAGGTGCGGTTGGCCGACCTTTCTGTGTCGCGGAAACATTGCCTCATCAGAAGGGAAGGCGACCGATTCAGTGTCGTTGACCTTGAGAGCTTCAACAGCACATTCATCAACGGCGTGCCTGTTAAGGAACAACCTCTTGAACACGGCGACGAGATTCTGGTCGGCGATGCTCTGCTTCTCTTTCTGACCTCTGAAGAGGAAGACAGCGAAGCGTCAAGTTCGATCCAGATGGACGAACGTCATTTGATTACGCGATCGACAGTCCGGCTGAGGCGCGAGGATTCGCTCTATCTGCACCCTGAGAAAGTGCAGGCTGCGCTTCCGTCAACGTCTCGTGTGGCGCGCGACCTCATCGCGCTCCAACAAATCAGCGCCAGTATCAATTCTATCCGTGGGCTGGCGGCGCTTCAGCGGCGGCTGCTTGAATTGGTGCTCGGAGTCGTCCCAGCCGAGAGCGCGGCGATCCTTCTGGTTGACGAGACGCTCAATAAATTTACTTCAACCTTTGGGCTTGATAGGCTTTCAGTCGCAGACGAGGCCGTAAACGTCAGCCGGACAATTGTCAATCAGGTCTTGCATGAGCGCGTGGCAGTTATGTGTGACGATGTCTCTGAAGATCAAGCTCTGGGCAACGCTGAGAGCCTTGTGACCTCACACGTCCGGTCGTTGCTCTGCGTTCCATTGATGTTGTTTGAAAAGCCGCTCGGCGTTATTTACGTCGACACGCGTGAGGCGGGAGTACAGTTTGACGAAGGGCACTTACACTTGCTGACTGCCGCCGCCTCAATCGCGGCGGTCGCCATAGATAATGCGCGGCATGTCGAGTGGCTGAAGGGCGAAAACGAAAGACTGCACAGGGAAATCAACATCGAGCATCGAATGGTCGGCGAAAGCAAGCCAATGCGTGAGGTCTATCAGATGATCTCTAAAGTTGCGCCGACTAACTCGACCATATTGATTCGCGGCGAGAGCGGGACAGGCAAAGAGTTGACGGCGCACGCGCTTCACCAGAATAGTCCGCGCTCTCATAAGCCTTTCGTCGCAATCAATTGCGCGACACTGACAGAGGCGCTGCTTGAGAGCGAGTTGTTCGGCCACGAGAAGGGAGCTTTCACTGGAGCTGTTGCGCAGAAACGAGGCAAGTTGGAGATAGCCGAGGGTGGTACGCTCTTTCTGGATGAGGTCGGTGAATTGACTCTCACAATTCAAGCGAAGTTGCTACGCGTGCTTCAAGAGCGTGAATTCGAGCGTGTCGGCGCGACGCGTCCAATCAAAGTTGATGTCCGCATTATCACGGCGACGAACAAGGATTTAGAGGAGGCAGCACGCAACGGCAGCTTCCGTCAAGATTTGTATTACCGCATCAACGTCATTTCAATTAACATGCCGCCGCTTCGTGAGCGGCGCGAAGATATTCCGCTGCTGGCGAGCTACTTTGCGGCCAAATGCGGTCAGAAGGTCAAGCGACGGATAATGGGAATTTCTCCGGATGCGCGCTCATGTTTGATGGCATATGACTGGCCGGGTAACGTGCGGGAATTAGAGAACGCCATTGAACGCGCAACTGTCCTTGGCGCAACCGACTTTATCTTACCGGAAGATTTACCAGAAGCCGTGCTCGAAGCAGCGCTCTTACCAATCCCGCAGCAGATGAAATATTACGAAGCGCTGAAGGAAGCGAAAAAGCAATTAATTCTGGATGCGCTGGAACACGCCGGTGGAAATTATACCGAAGCTGCAAAATTGCTTGGAGTACATCCCAACAACCTACACAGGCTGATGCGCAATCTGAATCTCAAAGGTGGACAGAAAAAGTAAATTGCCTGACTGCTTCCCACCACCCCAAGAAAAGACCAAAGCACAATCAATTTTGTCTGGCGACTATCAGGACTGATAGTCAGCCGAAGACCCTTGTCTGCCGGTAAGAATTCATTCAACGGAATATGCCCGCATTCCTCAACTAAAAAGAGGGAATCGCGCTGTACTCCCCACCGATTCAATTTGTGGCACGTGGGTCGCACTTAGCGCCTGATGTTGAATGAGATTTAGAACCTCGGGCGTTAAACCGACAGTCAAGAATTGGAGGATTGAACATGAAGCGACTTGCCCCATCAAAGTTTATAAGGCTCTTAACCGCTACAGCGCTGCTCCTGTTTCTCGTCGCCAGTGTCGGCGTTGAAATCAGAGCGCAGGACGAAGCTCCTACCCCGACTCCTGAAAGCGAAGAGATCAAGAGGCTGAAGGATGAAAAGACGCGTGCGGAACTGGAGCGAGACATTGCCACGGCGGAAAGGGCGGAACTCGACGCCAAATTTCCCAAGCCGACGACCACACCTCTGGCGGGTGAAACTACAGTTAACGAAGGCGCTGTCATAGAGAGCGAGATGGTCTCTTATCTTTCAATGGCTTACGCCGCAAACCGGCTTGTGCAAAGACTGAATGATAAGAATATCAACATCAGCAATCTTGCAATCTACAATGAGGCGGATGTCAACCTCCTGCTGAACTACAACGTGACGACCAATCAGTTGGAGATCGTGCGGAAGCAATACTGTAAAGTCTTGGCTCCAGATACGGAAAAGTGTCCGCCGGATGATAAAAGCAATAAGGGGGGTGTCCGCCTGATCGTCTCCGCTACGTCAATCGCCAGCAGTCTCTTAGGATCGTTCGTTGACCTGACGGCTCTGCTCAGAACCAACGTGACGATTCAAGGCCACAGCTTCAGCATAGACGAGGCGGCGCTGGTCTCTGAAGTCTTCCGCGCAATAAAAGCAGATGGCGGGCTTGCAAGTAACCCGAATCTTTATTATCCGAAAGTCTTCCCCCCAAACATTAATATTAATCAGAACTCGCAAATTCTCGGACAGTTGGAGCTGCTGCTTGAACTGAAAGCGAGGGTGGCGCTGCTGATCGCGGGTCTTGAAGACAACATCAAGAACATAGAAAAGACGAAGGCCAAAATCGAGAAGCTTGAGGCCGATATTGAAGAACTTAAGACGAAGATTGCAGAGTCGCAGGCCGAGCTTAATCGCCTGGAGGCGCTTGAGAAAAAGCACGGAACCCGGCGACTGCCTTTCGATGCATTGGAGCGAATGGCGAAGCTGCGCCAGACCATCCCAGAACTCCAGCAACAACTCGTCAAAGCCGAGGAGGCTTTGAAAAAGGCGAACGAAAATCTAGCCAAACTTGAAGGGCAGCAAGAAATGCTACGCTCCCAACTCAGCAAGGATCTACAGAATCCTGCTAACCTTGATGACACGCTCTCCAAGCTGAAAGTGCTCAACGAGCAGTTCGAAAAGTTCGTCTCCACCTTAATCAAAGTTGACAGCAGCACCGGGATTAATTCGCTCACAGCCTACATCAAAGCGGAAAACTTGCGGAGCGTGCTCAATGACGACAAAAGCTACTGGCTTCAGTTGGCGGTTGTGAAGGCAGGGGGCAACAACCGTATCAAAACCAATTTGTTGATAGATGTCTTCACGGGCGGCAACCGTTTGTCGCACAGCGGCGGCGTGATCGTGCAGTACAACCTGTACGACAGAAACGGTAAGTCAATCGTCTCCGACACGCTCACAGAATACACGGGCTACATCAAGGCCGGGAAGATCAAAAAGCTCAAGAACCCTGAGAGGGTCAAAGACGTCCCGGAACAGACCCGTGCGCTTCCGTGAAGATGACACGCGAAGCTATCCACCAGACAAAGAACTCACTCAAAGGAGATAGGATGATGAGAAGATTTTTACGCACACATATGATCGCAGCCTTCGCACTCGCCTACGCGTCCTTGATCGCAGCCTCAGGCGTTTCAACCGCTGACGCGGGTACTGAAGACGCTAACCCACCCGCTGTCGTCGCCAACGCGAGTGCGCAGGCGCTCCCTGAGTGGACTGTCATGGTCTATATGGACGGCGATAATAATCTTGAGCCTTTCGCGCTCTCTGACTTTGAGGAAATGGCGAGGGTTAACGATAGCAGCCAAGTGAACATTGTCGTTCAGTTAGACCGGATTCCCGGTCACTCAACCAGACACGGCGATTGGAAACATACTTTGCGTTTCAAGCTTAGACAAGGAATGACACCCACGCCTGCGAATGCATTACCCCCGGAAGAATCCGAACTGGCGGCAGGGCAAGAGACCAATATGGGACACCCAGACACGCTTGCATCGTTCGTCGAGTGGGCTAAAAGAAAATTCCCGGCCAACCATTTCATGCTGGTCATCTGGGATCATGGCGATGGCTGGCGTTTCCTGCACACTGTCAGCCCCCAGAGGAACTCCGCTGAGGCAAGGGCCATCAGAATGGCCGATGCTTCCGCAGCGGACGCGGCGCGGAGCGGCAGCAGAAGAAGTCGCACACGGTCGCTTGCGTCCACGATCTCGCTCGATGAGACGCTGGATGCTCCACACCGCGCCATTTCTATGGACGACACGGACAGAGACAGACTTTATATGCGAGAAGTGCAGAACGCTCTCGAAGGAGTTGTCGTGGGTAAGAAGTTAGATGTTATCGGTTTCGATGCCTGCCTGATGGCTATGGTCGAAAACGGCTTTGCCATGCGTCGCGTGGCGGACGTGATGGTCGGCAGCGAGGAGCTTGAGCCGGGCAACGGTTGGCAGTACGACGACTGGCTTCCGTTGCTCGTGAGCAACCCAAACATGGGCGGGGTGGAGTTGGGTCGAAAACTAGTGGACTCTTACAAAAAAACCTATACCACTCTGCCCAATCTCGACCCTGAAACGACGCTCTCCGCCATTGATCTCTCGCAGGATAAGATGATCGACCTTGCGCGCGCCATCTCCGATTTGGGCGACGAGTTGACGGTGAGCCTTGATACGGAGTTGTACAATATAAGAGGCGCTCGTGATAGTTGCACGCCGTATGCTCCCGGCAGAGGCTATCACGGTATTGACCTGCACCGATTTTGTGCAGAGCTGATAATTCGGACCAGCAAGCCATTGCTACGTGCCAGGGCGCAGGCCGTCTTACACATGCTCAACGACCCCTCAGTCATGCTGAATGCTTACGCCGGGAGCGAGCGCGAGGGCACATTCGGCTCAAAGGGCATAGCCATCTACTTCCCTGAGACAAAATCGGCATACCAAAGCGATAGCTACGGCAGTGCCTATCGTGATGGTAACTTGGCTTACCCGGTGGAGTTCGTCGAACAACTCAGGTGGGACAACTTCCTTCACGCCTACTTCGAGCGCGTCCCATGAGTGAGTGCGCTCGCTCCCACCCCAGCGGCTATATCAGTTTGTAGGGAGAGACAGTGATGAGAGCACCTGCGTCCACTATGTTGAAGCTTATCGCGGCAACTGTTTTAACCGTAGCTATCTGTAACCATGAGGAAGCGAACAGTTCTGCTAAGAAGACGGCGACGGCGCGTGCAGTGAAAGAGTATGATTCGCTTTCTCTCCCGATACAAAACGGTAAGCGCGTAGCTCTGGTCATCGGTAACAGTGCTTACAGACATCACGGCATCCTGAGGAATCCGGTCAATGACGCCGCCGGGATGGCAGAGGCATTGACTCAACTAGGCTTTCAGGTAACACACAAGCCGAATCTGACTAGAGCTGAAATGGATCAGTCAATCCAAGAGTTCGGAAGCAAAATCAGTGATAGCGAGATCGCGCTCTTTTATTATGCCGGGCACGCCGTACAGATTAATGGCAACAATTACTTAATTCCTACCGACGCGCAAATCACGGATGTTCAAAAAGTCGAGGTTGACGCGGTCAATGCCGAGGCCGTGTTCAACGCGATGCGATCAGAGCGTGTCCAGCTTAATCTAATCATCTTGGATGCCTGTCGTGACAATCCATTCAGGAAATTAACTTCATTCAAAGCTGCCTTACCTGATTTCGCGCCGGGTTTAGCGCCGCCGAAGAATGCGCCTGACGGAACATTAATCGCCTATGCTACAGAACCTGGTCGTCTTGCCTCTGACGGCAGCGGCAAGCATTCACCCTACACTAGGGCGCTGCTGAAATTCATACGCCAACCCGGCCTCGAACTCGAAGATTTCTTCAAGCGTGTTCGCGAGCACGTTAAAGAGAATACGGACAAGGAACAAATTCCCTGGGAAAACACTTCCGTTACTGGGGATTTCTTCTTCAGTCCACCAGCGTTCATCGAGTGTCAGATAGAGGAGGCGGATGACGAGGCATATGTTTACATCAACGATTCACCCGTCGTTGTTTCCGGTGATCGGGGCTTGCGAAAAGTTTTTCTGAACCCCGGTTCCAACTCAATGGAGATAAAAATCTACAACCAGAAAACGCGAAGAGGAATTTTAGGCCCACGCGAAGGCTGGCGATATACAATCAAATTTCGTTCATCAGGAAAAGAGATAGTCTTCAGCGAAAGCGAAGACAATCCGCCGGATGAGCATTGGGGAAAGACCTTCACTAGAATTAAACGAATTATTGATGTTGATGAGAATACCGGATTGGTAACAATCAGATAAGGTGGCAAGACTGTCGTCGGTAGCAATCGGGATGAATTCTGCGATGAGCAACTTGCATCTCTTAGCAGTCAGCTTTTGCTCTACGTCTTCTTACAGATGTCGCACCTTGCTGGCATACTTGGCGTAAAGTTGGTGTAGTAACGTGACAGGACTTGCTAGGAAGGGCTATGCTTTGACGGCTGCGGTTTGTTTGAATTCCTAGCAATTCTTACGTTTTCGCGTTCAGGCGCAGGGGGCCAATCGGACTCGAAAACCGGAGTGGGTTAACGCCCACCGTGGGGAGCGAATCCCACCCTCTCCGCCACTCATTCTCAATTAGCCAATCCAACTTGCTATGTTTCTTGGCTGATCAAAAACATGGGCAATAATATAGTTGACTCACTTGTGGCATGTCTTTAACTATATGGCATTGCCCAACAACTGAATACGAAGGCTTTGTAGTACGCCATGAGGGAATCGGGAGCCCTGCTAGTTATGGGTGAGTGAACTATATTATTGCCCAAACTTTTCGCGCCCGTTGAGGACAAATCTACAGGCTACACTCCCCTACTCTCGTTTACCGCTCGCCTCACCGGAAACCCATTTCGCGGCTTTGCACAATTATTCATGGGAGACTGCATGATTTATCGTCTTTATGCATTTCAACTGAATAATTGTGCAAAGCCACTCGCATTCTCACAGATTATTAAGCTTCGGGCGCGAAATGTATGTGAACTCGCGACAGTCTGTTCTATAATCGCCAGCATCCCGATCCCGATTCTTTTCAAGACCCCAACCGGCTGAATGTTGACCGGCGAATGGATAGCGTGTAGAGCTTTTCCAACGCCTCTAAATGATAAGAGGGCCGTATGCCTTTCGTAATATTCGCCGCGCCCTGGTTCTCCGAGAACGCCAGCCGATTCATTGAAGCAACGGTGAATCTACCGGGCGTGCGTCTCGCGGTGGTTAGCCAAGACACGCAGGAATATTTGGACCCACAACTGCGCGATAAGATCGTGGCTCATTGGAGGGTCGAAGATATCTTCGACGCCATACAACTGGAGCACGCGGCGCGAATGCTCTCAAGCCACTTCGGCCCCATTCACAAAATCTACGGGGCGTACGAGCAGTTGCAGGTTCCCCTCGCGGAGGCGCGCGAGCGGTTGGGCGTCGAAGGGATGAGAGCTGAGGCGGCGCGCAACTTCCGCGACAAGCCGCGCATGAAGACCGTTCTGCGTGAAGCCGGCGTCCCCTGCGCGCGCCACAGTCTCGCCAACAGTGACGTCAAGGCGTGGAAGTTCGCCGAAGAGGTTGGCTTTCCGCTCGTTCTCAAGCCCCCGGCCGGGGCGGGAGCACAAGCCACTTTCCGCGTTGACGATGGGGGAGCATTCAGTGAAGCCCTGAGAATCTCCTCCCCATCGCCCCACCAGCCGGTCTTGATTGAAGAGTTTATTACCGGGGAGGAGCACTCGCTGGAAACCATCTCCATCAATGGTCGCGCGGTGTGGCACTCGCTCACGCACTATTACCCGACGCCCCTGGAAGTCTTGCGCAACCCCTGGATACAGTGGTGCCTGCTTCTTCCCAGAGAAATAGATAGCCCGCAGTATGAGGACATACGCAGTGCCGCGGGGCACGCGCTTGCAGCGCTCGGCATGGATACGGGCCTCAGCCACATGGAGTGGTTCAGGCGAAAGGATGGGAGCGTCGCCATCTCTGAGGTCGGCGCGCGACCGCCCGGGGCGCAGATCACCACGCTCGTCTCGCGCGCACATGACATAGACTTCCTGCACGCCTGGGCACGCGTCATGGTCTATGGCGAGTTCGACCCGCCCGAGCGTCGCTACGCCGCCGGCGCGGCCTTCCTACGCGGGCAGGGCCGCGGTCGTGTCGTCGCGATTCACGGGCTCGAAGAGGCCGGGCGGGAGCTGGGCGAACTGGTGACGGACATAAGGCTTCCGGAGGTGGGACAGTCCTCCACGGGCAGTTACGAGGGCGAAGGCTATGTTCTCCTTCGCCATCCTGAAACCGCCGTGGTCAAGGATGCGTTGCAACATCTCATCAGTATCGTCCGCGTCGAGCTAGGGTGACGCGAGGGCTAGGCCGCTGGTTTAAGGTTAATTCTACATTCAACAATTAAACGGAGGCGTCATGTACGTCCTGATGATTTCGCCGGGGTATCCGCTGGAGATTCCGTACTTCACACGCGCTCTCGCGATGGCCGGAGCGCACGTCCTCGGCGTAAGCGATATGCCGGAGAATGACCTGCCACCGGAGGCGCGCCAGAACTTAGCGGGTTACCTGCAAGTCCCTTTTCTCATGGACGAGGAAACGGTTATCGAAGCGGTCAGGCGCTGGACCTCTCCCATACGCGTGGACAAGGTCGAGTGCCTGTGGGAGCCAGGGATGTTGCTGGCCGCGCGCATACGCGAGGCGCTGGGAGTGCCGGGGATGACTGTTGCCGAGACGCTACCGTTTCGCGACAAGGATCGGATGAAGCAGGTGCTCGCGGCCGCTGGGGTTCGCACCCCGCGACATGAGCTTGCGACGACCGTTCAGGATTGCAGGGACGCCGCACACCGCATCGGCTTCCCGCTGATTTTGAAGCCTATCGCGGGCGCCGGCTCGACCGACACTTACCGAGTAGACGACCACGCGCAGCTCGAAGAGACGCTTCCGCGTCTGGCGCACCTGTCTGAGGTGGACGTGGAGGAGTTCATCGAAGGTGAAGAGTTCACCTTCGACACGGTCTGCGTTGGCGGCCAAATAACTTACTACAGCCTCTCCATGTACCGCCCGCACCCGCTGATCGCGCGCACCGTCGAATGGGTCAGCCCGCAGATCGTCATGCTGCGCGACGTGGCAGCCGACGAATACGCTGGCGGGCGCGAGATGGGCCAGGCGGTGCTGCGAGCGCTCCGCTTCGACACGGGCTTCACGCACATGGAGTGGTTCAGGAAGCCATCCGGCGAGGTGGTATTCGGCGAGGTTGCCTGTCGCCCCCCCGGCGCGCGCTCCGTTGACGTGATGAACTACGCGAGCGACACTGACCTCTACGCCGGCTGGGCCGAAACGGTCCTCAGCGGACGGTTCACGCAGAAGGTGGAGAGGCGGTACAACGCCGTCATCATCTACAAGCGGGCGCAGGGTACAGGAGAGATTTACAGGATAGAAGGATTGGAACGACTACTCTCGAAATACGGGGAGCACATTGTCCTCATTGATCTCCTCCCCCTGGGGTCGTCGCGCCGCAACTGGAAGCAGACGCTCCTCTCAGACGGCTATCTCATCATACGCCACCCTGAGCTGCGGCGCGCGTTGGAGATCGCCGACGCCGTCGGGACAGACTTGCAGCTTTTTGCCGGCTGAAAGGATGGTGAGAAGTTTAAAGTTTCCTGTAAAATAGTTCTTGCTGCCGTGAATCACGGCAAGCTCGGCATATTTTCCGAAGGGTCTTATCCCGCGCGGTGCAGCGCCTCAGGAGACGTGGCGCCGGACGCGGGTCGACTTTTATGACGTTCGAATTACAGAGCACGGCCTGCGACGCGTCCAATGATTCGCCCCCGCTGCCGGCCACCGAAAGCGCTCCTGCAGGTTACTTCCGAAAATACAGGAAGTTCCGCTCCAAGTTTCTCGACCGAGAGCGGGACGTGATCGTATACCTCCCGCCGCGCTACGGTGTTGAAAGGAAGAGGCGCTACCCTGTGCTCTATTTTAACGACGGGCAGAATCTATTCGACGGCGCGACCTCTTACGTCCCCGGACGGGACTGGCGCTTTCACCTCACCGCCGACTCGCTTATTAACTCTGGAGCTATCGAGCCGCTGATCATAGTCGGCATCTACAACACCGGGACACACCGGATGGATGAGTACACACCGACGAGAGATCGCGGCGTAAATGCCGGCGGTCAGGCAGACCTATACGGTCGCCTTATCGTCGAGGAACTCAAACCGCTCATCGACGCGCGCCACCGAACTTTGAAAGACCTGGCGAACACAGGCTTGGGTGGTTCGAGTTTAGGTGGATTAGTCTCGATCTACCTCGGGCTCAAGTACCCACAAGTCTTCGGGAAACTTGCACTCGTCTCGCCCTCAGTCTGGTGGGACAAAAGGCGTATCATTCGCATGGTGCGGTCGTTGAAACAAAAGCCGGAGCTGCGTATCTGGCTTGATACTGGGATGAAGGAGGGCGCACGCACCTTGAGGAATACCGCGCTCATGCGTGACGCGCTCATCGCGCGCGGTTGGGTTCTCAACGAAGACTTGATGTACCTGGAGGTTGAGGGCGCCGATCACAGCGAAACGGCCTGGGCCAATCGCGTAGCCGATGTACTTAAATATCTTTTTCCGCAAAGCTGACCCGGGCACAACGGGCGCTAAAAGTGTAAATCAAGATGTAACTAACAACTCATTGAACCGGAGCGCGGGATAGACTCTTTCATTCTTCTTTATGGAAGGGGCGTGGGTGAGGGCCACGCTATCATGGACCAAAGCCCGTGGCGTCCTGAACAGCCCGCGCTTAGACCCCGCGCGGTTCAACCTTGTTCCTTAGAAGCTGTTTGGGAATTCTGTATTGTGCGCCGAAGGCGCAACCAGAAGGTAGCCAGACGTGCAACGTCTGGAACTCTCAAGCGCAACGCGATGTGCCGCACTGAAGGTGCGGCGAGAAGAAGCTCTGTGCGCCCCTTCAGGGCGCGATTGCGTGTGCGACCTGTCCCAGACCTTTCAGGTCTGGCTACCTTCTGCGTGCCGCTTCGCGGCGAAATGATTTTTCAAACAGCTTCTTCGATAAAGAGGGCGCGAAGTATAGCTCACTTCGCGCCCTCTTTATCGTTTATGCTCTGCGTTTCAGGCTGAAGACTTAAAATACTCCACAGGCCGTCCAAGCGTCCGCCACGGCGTTGTACTCTACGCTTCCTGCTCCATAGAGTGAGGTCGCCGCGTTTAAGGTCGCCGTTCGCGCGCCCGCGAAGTTGGTCGAAGACGTCATGTAAGTGGTGAGCGCCTTGTACCAAATCTTAGCCGCTTTATCAGCGCCAATCCCCGTCACAAAAGGTCCCGCGATATGAGCGTGATTGCCACCCTTGACGACGAGATAGAAGACGTGATTGGGTATCCCTGAGTTGATGTGAACTCCGCCATTATCACCCGTGCCGGTGTAACGCTCCGAGTAGTGGTCCGGGTCATCGTTGGCGGTGTAGCCGTAATTGCCAGCACTGTGCGGTGTGTCCATGTAGCGCAGGGCGTCGCCGGCTGTGGCAGGCGTGTAAGCGTCTTCGCCGATCCGCCAGGTGTTGGTCGTCTCCTGTCCCTCGGCGTAAAGCTCGACCATCGCTCCGAAGACATCAGACAAAGATTCGTTCAACGCGCCCGACTCGCCCGAATAGGTCAAGCCAGCCGTCCGCGAAGTGATACCGTGCGTCATCTCGTGCCCGCAAATGTCCAGGGTGACGAGCGAAGTGAACTGCACGCCGTCGCCGTCGCCGTAATACATCTGATTCTTACTGTCAGTCCAGAAGGCGTTGTTGAAGCTCTTGCCAAAGTGGACGTTCGAGCTGATAAGCGGGGTCGAGCCGTTAATGGAAAGCACAGTGCGCGGGCCGCCCGCGCCGTCAATGCCGTTTCGCCCATGCACATTGAGGAAATAGTCGTAGACCTTTGCCGCGCCGTAGTGGGCGTCCACGCCAGCTCGCTGCGTCGCAGAGTTCCACAGGTTGTCGGCGTCGCTGAATCTGTAAGTCGAACCGAAACTGGTGATACTACCAAACATCATATTAATCTTCGCCGAGTTACGGTTATCGAAAGTGCCGAGAAGGCGGGAATGATCCTCCATATAGTAGCTGCTGCCGGACCGATAAGTATTGATGGCCTGCATGCCGCTGTAGAGGGAGTCACCAGTACCGCTGGCGGCCTGCGTTTGCAGGTTGTCATAGCTCCACACCAACTCGCCCGTGTGTGCATCTATGAAGTAGACAGGCTCTGAGGTGTCCTCCGTGCCGTCTAGGCGAGAGAGCTGCACGCGGTAGACGAGGTAGTCAATTCCCTCGTGGCGAAGAACCCAAAGGTCTGCCTTCGGAGCATCCGTCAGGCAGTCATCACAGCCCTTCTTCTCTTTATACTTGTCCTTGGCCGCAGCGATGGCGTAATCAGCCGTCAGGGTAGGGTCTGTAGCTATGTTGACGTTGGGGACGAGGGTGTCGGTGGTTGGCTCGGCTTCCACTTCGTTGACAGTGTCCAGGTGAACGATAGCCTCGCCGCCGAATACCGGGACACCGTTATGGGTCTGCTGCACATGGGTATGTGCGCGGTCTTTCCAATCTTTGTCTTCGAAAACGCGCAGGGCTTTCACGTCGTTGGAGGCGATGCCCTTCCTGGCGAGTCTCCTTTGAAGACGCATCAGGCTAACCGCTTCGGCGCGGGCCAGCTTGTCGGATTTTTTGTCGTCTTTGTTCTGACCGGCTGTCGGCAGGATTATCGCAAACGACATCGTGAGTATTAAGATAATTGTCGCAAACTTTTTCATTACTTCTCCTTTGGAAGGGTATGAGGTTAAGGTGAGAAAGAACCCGCCCATTGGACGAGCCTCTCATTGAATGATAATGGCATGTACGTAAAACTCGCTCGGGCACAGTTCATTACGGGTGAAGAAGCCCTAAACTCCCCGCCCTGAAGCGCGAGGTGATGGACTTGTGCTGATTCCAGTTTCCTATGCTGGCCTGTTGAGGATTAACTTCCTCAACAGAACCTTTTCAGTTCAAGGTTGAATGTGAGGTTGACGACAATTGAGGTTAATCGCCAACAGGAACGGGGGATGCAGCAAAGAACGCGAAGTGACTCAGATTACAGTTTGGCAAGAAAGGTTGCCGAAGAGTTCACCAAAAATCTTTGGTAATTATACTTGACGCGAGATAGGTAGTTTATCCCAAGGTTTTGGCCAAATTAGTTGAAGCATTTCTAAGTTGGCGATTCGCTAATTGCGTCAAGTAGATAATTACCAAACTTAATCACTCGCATAGGCCTTTCTGTTCACTTCGACAATTCAGCTGCCAGCAGGGCAAGTCGCTCACCGTATTCGATCTTTCGCAGCCAAATCTGCGGCCAGCAATCTACTCCCAGGAAGGCGCCGACGAATGAGCCCGTCAAACAGGCGATTGAGTCGGAATCACCTGAGGTCAGAGCTGCCCTCCGTAGAGCTTGTCTGGGATTGTCCGGGTACATGAGGAAGCAGAGGAGTCCCGTGGCGAACGCTTCTTCCGCGATCCATCCTTGTCCGGTCGCCAGGCACGGGTCGGCCTCGTAATCCAATGCTCGGAGCGCGGCGTCGAGCCGGTCCAGAACAGCCAGACATTCATCCCAGCCTCTGGCGATAAATTCTTCCGGCGAATTGATGCCCGGCCTCTGCCACAATTCCCCTAACCAGTCTGCATGGTACACAGCTCGCTGCGACACGGCATAGCTTCTAACCGCTCCTAAAAGGGAGGGCAGCTCTATTCCCGCCGTGAGTCTGGCGACCGTGAACGCGGTCAGATCCGATGCGGCCAGCGCTGTCGGGTGTCCGTGAGTCAGAGCCGCTTGAAACTGCGCGATTGCGGCGCGCACACTTCCGCCAGCGCCGTGATCTTCTGAGGTTAGCAACCCGACTGCCGCCACCCTCATGTTTGCGCCGCAACCTTTCGAATGCTTTACGGTCGCCTCAATCCAGTGCTTGCCCTTCTCAAGATTTTCACAGGCCGTCAGACAAGTCCTGCCGGGCGCGCGGTCGTTGTCAGGGGAATTTAACCATTTGACGAACGCTGCACGAAAGAGCGTCTCCAGAGACTCAGACGACAGATCATATCTGGCGATAGCCTCCGCCAGAGCCTCACCCACCGCCAGAGCCATCTGCGTATCGTCTGTTACTTTGATCGTCTCGCCAATTAAATCCGCGGGCCCGTCCGGCGGCCAGCGTCTCAATATTTCATCCACGGTGAGAAACTCCGTCGGCGCACCGAAAGCATCGCCAAAGGCGAGCCCGAACAAGCAACCAGCTACCCGGCTCTCTCTTGAAATGCCGCCCATCTTTCTCGCTCCGAATTCCACCAGCAAAAATCCCGCTTGACATCGTCGAAACTTAGCGTATGATTTACGCTAACGATAGCGTAGCACGGACGCTATCCGCTGTAAAGGGGTTTTTCATGAGCCGTGGAAACGCTTTCGTGGTCAGTCCTGTATGCTGAAAGCGCGGAGGTCGAGGCTGGTGACATTTAGCTACGAGTACGAAAGGCCGGGTCTCACCGTGGATTGCGTAATCTTCGGGCTCGATCTGGATGAAGAAAGCTTAAAGGTCCTGCTCGTCGAACGAGACCTTGAGCCTTTCGCAGGGATGTGGGCCATCCCGGGCGGCTTCGTGCGTCAGGGCGAAACGCTCGAAGGGGCCGCCGCGAGGGAGCTAGAGGAGGAGACTGGCATCACGCAAGTCTTTCTCGAACAGCTCTACACATTCGGCGACCCCGGGCGTGACCCGCGCGGCTGGGTTGTCTCCGTGGCCTACTACGCGCTTGTCTCTCCGGAAAAACATACGGTCCAGGCGGCGACGGACGCGCGCCAGGCACGTTGGTTCTCAGTCAACTCGCTCCCGGGCCTCGCGTTTGATCATGCGCTGATACTCCGGACGGCGCTCTTGAGAATCCGTGGCAAGCTATCATACGCGCCCATCGGCTTCGAGTTGCTCCCGCAGAAGTTCACGATCAAGCAATTACAGAAGCTCTACGAGATCGTGCTCGGGGCGAAACTGGACAACCGCAACTTCAGGAAGAAGATTTTCGGGATGGATGTTTTGCGGGAACTTGACGAGATGCAGCAGGGAGTGCCGCACCGCGCGGCGCGCCTTTATAAATTCGACGAGCGCAAGTATCGGCAACTGATCAAACGCGGATTGAATTTCGAGCTGTAGCCGAAGAAGAGCAGATCATGAAAGATCGCGCCATCAGAATCAACAGGCTCTTGGGCCCGGTGCTGCCAACGCGACGACTCCCACCATGGAGTCGGAAATTTTTTTGCCCTCAAGACTTAGCGTAAATTTCACGCTAAGCATATGGAAAGGAGATCAACGAAATGAGCAAGAGAATCGAACTACTAATCATCGACCCGCAGGTGGACTTCTGCGATCCCTCGCGCGGGGCGCTATATGTGCCGGGCGCTGAGCAGGACATGAGCCGTCTGGCAGCGATGATCCGGCGGCTCAAGGAGAAGCTTGACGACATTCACGTCACCCTTGATTCGCATCACTTCATTCACATCGCGCACCCGATTTTCTGGAAAGACTCGAAGGGCGCGCATCCGCCTGTCTTCACACGCATCAGTCGCACGGATGTCGAGGAAGGCGTCTGGACTCCCACCGTGCCCGGGATGTACAGGCGGGCGCTCGATTATGTTCGAAGGTTGGAACAGAACGGACGTTACGAGTTGACAGTCTGGCCGCCGCATTGTCTCATCGGCAGCCCCGGCCACATTATCTTTCCCGAACTCTTTAACGCGCTCACGGATTGGGAGTCGCGCTTTGCCTTTGTGGACTATGTCACCAAGGGGAGCAACATCCTGACGGAGCACTACTCCGCCGTCCAGGCAGACGTGCCGGACCCGACCGATGCTTCGACGCAGATCAATACGCGCCTCATAGAGACGCTGGAGAACGCCGACCTCATCATTATCGCGGGCGAAGCTCGGACGCACTGTCTGGCCAACACCGTCAGGGACATCGCCAACAACTTCGGTGACGACTCGTTCGTATCGAAGCTCGTTCTGCTCACAGACGCTTCGAGCGACATCCCCGGTTTCGAGACTCATGCCGAGAACTTCATGAGCGAGATGAAGGCGCGCGGCATGCAACTCTCAACGACGACTGAATTCCTGGCCTGATGAAAGGAGATGGACAATGCCAATACTCAACGACACGAACCTGGATCAGATCGCTCTGCCCAACAGTCATTACGGCTACTCGGCCACGCGGCTGGAAGAGTTGGGCGCGACCGAATACACGGTCGTGACGGTAGCCTGCGACGTGAGCGGAAGCACCGCCGCTTTCATTTTCGATATGGAAGCGGCCATCACTCGAATCGTGCAGGCGTGCAAATTCAGCCCGCGCGCAGACAATCTTCTGCTCCGGCTGGTCGCCTTCGACGACGCGCTCGCGGAGCTTCACGGCTTCAAGCTTCTGGAGAACTGCCATCTGGCCGATTACGGCGGCCTCCTTCGCGCGGGCGGCTCGACGGCCCTTTACGACGCGTCGGAGAACGCCGTCTTCTCGACCATCAACTACGGGCAGAAGCTCTCGGCTGGCGATTTCTCGGCCAACGCCATCCTGTTCGTCATCACCGACGGGATGGACAACGCCTCTCGACTGCCCGCGAAAAAAGTTAAAGAGGCTCTGGCCAAAGCCGTCACCAGCGAGGCGCTCGAATCAGTCGTCTCCGTCCTGATCGGCGTTAACGTGCAAGACCCTGAAGCGAGCCGCTACCTGCGGCGGTTTCATCTTGAGGCGGGTTTCACGCAATACGTCGAACTCGACAAAGCCGACGCCAAGACGCTTGCGCGGCTCGCGCAGTTCGTTTCGCAAAGCATCAGCGCGCAATCTCAATCGCTCGGCACGGGCGGGGCTTCGCCGGCGCTTGTTTTCTAAACGGCGCACCTCGGCGGAAGAGCGTTAACCAGCGCGAGGCTGAGCCAATGCTCTTCCGCCCGACTTTTTATTGTGGAGATGCTTTCGGATGAATGCCGACAGCGCTTTTCAAATCGGAGCATCGCACGCCGTCTGCCAGGACTATTCGCTCGCGTGGAGCTACTCGCAGACCCTGCCTCGCGCGAAGCCCGGATGGCAGACCAGTCCTTATGTCATCCTGGCGGACGGCTGCTCGTCTTCACCAGACACGGACATTGGCGCGCGGCTGCTGGTTAAGGCCGCCGAACAGACGCTCCTGGAACTCGGCAGACAATCGCCTTTTGAACTGTCGGAGCTACACAAAGAAGCCGCACGCCGCGCGTTGGCCTGGGCGCAAACGTTGGGCCTGCCCGCGCACGCCGTGGACGCAACACTGCTCACGGCTCATCTTGACGGGGACGAATTGGTCGTGGGCTGTACAGGCGACGGGGTGATCTGCTTTCAATCCGTGACGGGCGCGATAGACGTTTACAGCATCTCCTACACGTCAGGTTATCCGCTCTATCCGAGCTACGCGCACCAGCCCGAACGGCTGCTCGCCCTGGAAGATGCAGGCCGCACCGGCAGGGATGTGAAACACTTCCGGTGCGCTTCAATTGAAGAGCCGTTGCGTTTGAGAGATACATCAACGGGTGGCGCGCCGACAGAGGTATTTACCGTCAGAGCGCTGGATTACAAATACGTGACTCTCTTCTCCGACGGCGTTCATTCCTTCTGCTCAGCCAAACAGACTGAGACCAGCAAGCGAGTTGAAGCCGTCCCGCTGGATGAAGTCCTGCGCGGCCTCGTCTCCTTCAAAAGCACTCGCGGAGCTTTCGTCGGACGCCGCCTGAAAAGCTTCCTGAAAGACTGTCAGACCAGGGGCTGGAAGCACATGGATGATCTGGCGGTCGGTGCGCTCTATCTAGGGGATTGAGCATGTCTTTGAAAAATATCTTCCCGGGTCTGAGCGCTTTTTTGAAAGGAGACGAAACGATGGCCCGGTATTTCATTCAAGGTAGAGGCGAGATTCGACTGTCCAAGTCTGATTTCAAAGCGCAGGGCGGCGAGGGCGCAATCTACGTCAAAGGCTCAAACGCCTATAAGATTTATTCAAACCCTCAACGCGCCATCACGCAGGCGAAAATTCTTGAGCTTGCGGTCTTAACTCAACCCAACATCATACGGCCTCTGGACGTTTTGCTTGACGGAAAGAACAGGGCGGTCGGCTATTCCATGCGCTCGATCGGCAAGGCTTACGCGCTTTGCCAGCTTTTCCCCAAAGCCTTCCGCCAGCGAAATAACCTGACGAATGATGTGACGCTGCGCCTTGTGCGAAAGCTGCAAGAGGGCGTGGGTCACGTTCACGCCAGGGGAATTCTGATCGTGGACTTAAACGAGATGAACTTTTTAGTCGCGGAAGATTTCAAGGAGATTTTCTTCATAGACGTTGACAGCTACCAGACTCCGTCTTACCCTGCGACGGTTCTGATGGAGAGCGTGCGGGACCGCCACGCTCAGAGGTTCACGACCGGCTCCGACTGGTTCTCGTTCGCCGTCGTCTCCTTTCAAATGTTCATCGGCATACACCCCTTCAAAGGAACCTACCCGCCTCACCAGAGCTTGCCTGACAAAGAGACGAAACTTGATGCCCGAATGCGCGCAGGCGTCTCCGTCCTCAGCCCGGAGGTCTCCGTCCCGGCGTCATGTCTCCCGTTCAACGCCATCCCTCCCGCCTATCTAGACTGGTACAGGGCCGTCTTCGAAGAGGGCAAGCGAATGCCTCCACCCGAAGGCGCACAGCCCGCTCTCACACTCATTACACCAGTTGAGCCACGCCATACGGGAAGCTCTTATTTCGAGATTACCCAAATACAGGAGTTCGACAGCGAGATTATCTGGCACGACGGCGTTATAACGGTGACGCAGAAGGGAATTTATTTCGATGGGAAGAAATATCCGAAGCCGCCCTTTGACGTGAAGGTGGCTGCGACCCCTCGCCTGCGACACCTGGTAGCGGCTTTCATGGATGGGTCCAGGGCGTGCTTCTACGACTTGACCGACGAAAGGAATCTCACGCTGGGCGTAGAGGCTGAAGAGATCATGCAGTGCCACGGACAGTTTTACGTCAAGCAGCAGGAGAACATTTTCGCGGTGGAGTTTATCGAACTACAGCACGGCATTTTGCTGGGCGTGAAGCTTGTGGCTAATGTTATGATGAAATCCACACGGATGTTTGAAGGGGTGGCGATTCAGAATCTCCTGGGAGCGTACTACGCGTCCATTCTTCCTGCGCCCGGCGTGTGTCATCAAGTTCGCCTGGCAGAACTCGATGGCTATCAGCTTGTGAGTGCCAGATTCTACCGTCATGTGCTGCTGGTTGTCGGAGCTAAGGCGGGCCTGTACGACAAGCTCATCTTCCGTTTCGCGGATGATTTCAGCGGTTACGATTCAAGGATAGTGCCGAACATCTCTTCAACCGGTATTGACTTTACAGTGCTCGACAGCGGAGTCGTGCTGCACATGAGTGACGAAGATACATTGGAACTCTTCGCACGGCGCAAAGGCTCCTCCGACATCAAAGCTTTTCAGGACCCATCCATTCAAGGCGACGTCAGGCTTTCCCACTCCGGCGCGCAAGCCTTGATCGCGCGCGGAAGCCGACTTTACAAGATCAGAATGCGGCAGCACCCTGTACACTCCGACAATTCGGAAGACTTCCAGAGATGAGCTTAAACAGCCAGCCCGGACACTACGAGAAGCAGCACCGCGGGACCGTTGCAGACTACGAGGCGTATTTCGCCGGGATGAACGCTTCCATGCAACAGAAGGTGGCGCTGACCACGGCACACTTTCCGGTGCGCGGGCGTATCGCCGACATGGGGTCAGGATCGGGACGCGGGACTTATGATCTGGCTTGCCTCTACAGCGGGTTGGAGTTGATCGGAGTGGACATCAACCCAGTCTCGGTCGAATGGGCAAGCAGTCAATTCCAGCGCCCTAACCTCTCTTATATGGTGGGCGATATTGCCGAAATGGTCTTTCCGGCCGAGTCGCTGGACGGCATTCTGGACTCCTCTGTGCTGCACCACGTAACCAGCTTCAACGACTTCGACGTGAACCGGGTGCTCAATGCTTTAGACAATCAAGTGACGCAGCTTAAAACGGGCGGGGTCATCATCATCAGGGACTTCGTCATCCCTGACGGGCCGGAACGTGTCTCTCTTGAGCTGCCGGAAACGGACGGCTCCGCGCGCGGCGACACCGCCGAGCTATCCACGGCGGCGCTCTTCGAGCTGTTTGCGCAGAACTGGCGCAGCAGCGTTAACCGGGACACTGCTGTCCCCTTCGCCAGCTCGAAATCTTCGCGTCGCGGCTTCGTCCGTTATGAACTAAGTCTGCGGACGGTCGCTGAATTTGTGCTCCGCAAAGACTACCGCGCGGACTGGGAGACAGAGATCCTTGAGGAATACACCTACCTCAGCCAGTCAGAGTTTGAGCGGGCATTCCGGTCGCGCGGCCTTCGCATCGTCATCTCCCGCCCGCTCTGGAACCCCTGGATCGTTCAGAACCGCTTCGAGGGTAAATTCTATCTTTCGGACCAAGAGGGGCGGCCGCTGCCATTTCCGCCGACCAACTACCTGATCGTCGGCGAGAAGGTTCGCGCTCGCAGCGGTGTCGAACTCTTCGAGCGGCAGCGACGAACCATCACCACACCAAATTTTTTGGGTCTTAAAGCTTACAGGAACAGAGAGTCTGGCGAGGTCAAAGAGCTTGTCGAGCGGCCACACCATACGATTGACGTAGTGCCGTGGTTTGAAAGCGGCGGCCAGGTTTTCGTCTTTGCGAGGAAGGATTTCCCGCGCCCCATCGTCAACGCGAGCATTGATGAGCCACGCTTGAACTCGGCAACTTTTTCCGGCTACATCACAGAGCCCATTAGCGCCATCGTAGATGCGGCGGGCGCGGGCGAGAAAGAGGTGCGCCGCGTTCTTAAAGAGAGGGCGGGGTTTAACGCGGAAGATATTATCAACATCGGCGAGCCGTTTTCATACTACACCTCTCCCGGAGGCGTTAACGAGCGCGTCATCTCACGCCTGGTCGAAGTGCGCCTGCGCCAGACGCCCTTCTCATTCCCTAACTATACCCCGTTCACAGATGCCGGGACCGTGCGCGAACTGGACGCCACTCAAACCCTGCGGGCGTGCCATGTCGGCGGGATGTTCGACGCGCGGCTGGAGATAAATATCTACTGCCTGCTTCGTGAGCTCGGCAGGAAGCCCGGCCCCTGGATCGGAGCGCCCATCAATTTATCTGTTCAGTCTTCAACCTTAACGCCATCAGATAATTTACAGTTCATCGCGCCACAACCCTACGCCGCATTTGCGCAGCCTGAGCCTCTATCTCAGCCTGAGTTTCTCTCTTTGCGCGAAGGCAGTTTCGCAGAGCGTGACAATGAGGGCCGGATACTGGCTGAAACTCCATTTGAATATGTGTTGCCCCGCCGTTTGAGCAATAACACTCTGGTCGTTTTACCTGTCGTGCGGACTGAGCGGGGAGTCTTCGTCGGCATCGAACATCGCGACCTGCCGGCGGTTCAATCATTCAGCGGGAGTTCGAGAATCGCGGTGGCTCCGGCCTGGCGATTGCCGTCCATGATTAAACACCAGTCTGAAATCCCTCTTTTCTTAGAGGGAGCGCTGGACCGCGACTTTCGTCTACGGGCCGGTCGGATGTGGGAATTAGGGGGGCCATATTTCACGACTCCCGGCGTCACGCCGGAAATCGTTTATCCTTATGTGGTCGAGGCAAAACTATCTGGAACGGTCGAGTCCGCCCTTCATTTTATTAAGATCGGTGACCTCGCGGATAAGCTACACCTGCTTTATGACGCCCATCTGCTTATTGCGGCTTTCAGACTGGTTCATGCTTTAGGCCCTCTACCATGATAGCCTGCCAAACTGACACATTCTATTGGCTGCTGCGTGTAGTCAAAGGTAGATTTGTGCGGGTCATTCGCCGAGATTCATAAGCCAGCTCCGCCATATTTCAACAACTTATGGGCCTGGCACGATGCCTAAATACTCTATTCATTACCCCACATAGCTTAGAAGATGGCGTATCCGCCAGAATCGCCTTCCGGGGAGCCTGGATTACAACGTAACCGAATTCTTTTTGCACTTTTCCTCTCTGTTGCAGCGTACTTTTTGAAGCCGAACGTCATCATAGAAACCCATAAGCTTGACGAGGCCAACCTTACGAGTGGCCGCCCCGTTCAAGCTATTTTCTTTTTGCGGGGAAATAGTTGTGAAAGAAAAAAAAGGTCGTCCTGCATTTCTCATCGCGAGCCTGCTTTTTGTCGTAATTGTCGCGGCATTGCTGGCGCTGCCCGGCCTGAAAAAGCGCGGGCGCGCGGGCTATGCCCAATTACTGCCCGCGCCCGTTGCGGCGGAAGCTGCCGAGATCAGCACGTGGACGCAGGCAGCGCAAAAAGTTAAGGAAGATCGAGGCGAGCCGACAGGCAAGCAGGCAAAAGTGGAGACCCCGCAGCAACTACGGCACTATAGCGACACGCGCCGATTTCTTGCCATTCAACACGCGGAATGGCGCGAGCACCGCTTTGAGACCCCGAAGGATTTCGTAGACCTCGCCAACATGATCAGGAGTGGCGAGATGGTCTCGCTCCCTGCCGTCAGCAGAGACTACATTCTCTTTGGCGTAGGCGGGAACACGGACAAAGGGCCATTCACCCGTTACGAAAACGGCAAGAGAGTCGAGCTTTATAACGAATCCGAGCTTGCGCTCAGGTATGACCGAACGGCAGAGTCGCTCACAAAAATCGAGAATGAGGTCGCCGGCCTCAGGCAAGAACTGAGTTCCCTGAAGAGGCATGAGCGTTCGAGGCGCGTCCGCCTGCAAGCTCAGATCGGCGAAAAGGAGAAGGCCCTTAAAGCCGAGCGGGAGAGTAAAGAGCTGCTTGACCGCTATTACGGTGATGCCAGGAGGCGGCAGGAGCTTTTTAGTAACTATCAATCTCTCGCGGACGTGGCGAGGAGCTTTCCAGATCGTGACTACGACATGGAGGATGCGCGCTCGCGTCAGGAAATGAAGACGCGCCTGCTCAGCTCTCTGCGCCCGGAAGCTCTGAAAGTGTTGGAGGAGGTGGCGCTCGCTTACAGGCAGAAGTTTAACAGGCCGCTTCCGATAACTTCGCTCGTGCGCCCGGACGAATACCAGCACGCCTTGAGCAAAGTGAACCCGAACGCCACGCTCATGGAGACGCCGCCGCACTCGACGGGGCTGGCCTTCGACATCTCCTACCAGTTCATGACCGCCGAGGAGCAATCGTTTGTGATGGCTCATCTGGCACGCCTTGAGGACGAAGGCCGGATCGAGGTGCTTCGTGAAAACCGCAATCACTATCACGTCTTCGCCTTCATTGACGGGGCGAGGCCGGACGAGGCATTAATCCGAGCCTCTTTAGGCAATACTAAAGCGACAAAAGATACGAAGGAAATGGACTAGCACTCTTCGCGCGGCTTTGCACATTTATTCAGAATAGGCTGCATAATCTATCGCTTTTATCAAAACCTCGCAGAAGACCCCACCATTCATGACGCGGAGTAATCACTTCTTATAGACCGCGATCCCCCAAAAGTTAATATCCGGTGGCAGACTATTCCAGTGGTCGAATGCGTGAGAGTCGTCAGTTTTGTAACGCAATTTGTAGTTTCCTGCTGGCAAGGTGATCACGACATCCACTTTCCGATTCTTACCCGCGCCACCCGCGTGCGTGGTCTTAGGCTCTTGCATCTCCCACACGGGAAGTCCCTTGTCCGTGTTTTCGATCCACCCATAGTCGTACATCTGACCAGCCTGGCCTTCCCCGATGGCGAAAATACGCACTTCCTGGCTGCTCGATAGACTAAACGCCACACTCTTATCTTCGTTGTCCAGCACCTGCACGATCTGCGCGATAACCGGCGACTTCACAAGGTCTTCAGGCATCGGCTTGGAAAATATTTCTCCATAGGTTTTCATCAACTGAGTTGCATCGGCGGCGCGCCCCACACTCTGATGAATCCGTAACTTTGAAACCAGGTCTTTGTTGTATAAATCTGCATAAGGTTTCCCCGCTAGCAGCTTGAGCTGATTTTTCAGTTCTGAAGCGGGAGCGTTCCAATTAATCTCCGGTATAGTCTCGCCGAACTTCTCCGGGAAGATGAACGTCTTCAAGAAAGCCATGCCCACAGGCGAGCTGAGCGCATCACCCGAACCGAGGTCTGTCGGTCGGCTGAGGTTGTCCGAGTTTGCCATGATGATGAACGTCATGTTTCGCTCGGGCACTTTCAGGATGAACGACGAATTGCCCGTCCAGTATCCGTAATGCCAGAGCAGCTTCGTGCCTTTGTAATCTTGCGTGAACCAGCCCAGACCGTAGGGAAGAGCTTCGCCCTTAGTTGACCTGCTGGGCGTGAAAGCGAGTTGCTGGGTCTCTTTCGTGAGAAATCTGTTCTGATCAATCGCGATGTCATACTTCGCCATATCAAGGACTGTGGACATCAATCCGGCTGAAGTGCTGAACCCCTGCGGGTAGCTGATCTTCGTCGGTTTAAATTCGCGGTCAAGCGCGTATGGTTGAGCCAGCGTCTTCGCAACCACGTCGAATCTTTGCTGGTGCTTTTCCGTAATCATCGCTCTATTCATTGCAGACTGGTGAGAATGGACTAGCTTCCATGTTCCATCCTGTTTGTTCCAGACAAATGAACTTCTCCAGGGGCCTTCAGTGCGCGGCGTCCCGTTGGGAGGCGTAATAGTTCCGCTCATAAAGAAGGTCGCGATGGCGCTGTCGCCGTAAACGGCCGTCTCAAGGTTGTGAACCTCAAACTTCAATTTGAAACCAGCCTGGAATGCGCCTCTGAGCTCCGCCGCATCAATAAAAGAGGTTAAGAATCCCCCTTCGCCTTGAAAGCGATTGTGCTGCGGCGCGAGACGCCGCTCAATCTGGTCTACGTTGCCCGAATTGAAGCCCGCGATGATGTCCATCACGGCCGTCTTCACCTCGGCCTCTGCTGCTGCTGCGCTCATGTTGTTCGGCGATCTTGTGCCGACAATCCTGGGCACGTTCGGCGCTGTCTCGTTCATGCCGAGGGGGTCCAGGATGTTGGCTATTAAAAGCTCGCCGAACGACTTGCCTGTGGCTCTCTGAACCACCTTGTCCAATTCCCCAAAGCGATTGCCGTTGTAACGATATTGCTCGCCGGGGTTCCCCTCGGAGGTGTGCGACAGCAGGTGCCGCACTCTAATGACTCCATCGCTCTCCAGGGTAATGCCGTACTTTGAGACGGGGTCGTCCAGCTTGATTTTTCCTTCCTGCACAAGCTGCATCAGAATCGTGGAGGCGAACGTCTTGGTCAGCGAAGCTAGGTGGTAAGGAGTATGTTCGGTCGCAGGGATTTTGTTCTCCACGTCGGCGTAGCCGAATCCCTTTGCCCAGAGCACTTTTTGATCCTTCACAATAGCTGCCGAATAGGCCGGTATCTTCAGTTCCTGACGCAGATTCTCAAGGAGTGTTTCCAGGCGGGCGATCCGCTCAGCGTCCGATGCTTGACCCGTCTGTCCAAAAGTGCGCGAGCCTCGAACAAACATGGCCTGCCCGGCAATTGCAACAGCCAGAACCACAATCCCTAATCCTCGTGCTTTGAGCTTCATAACCATCTCCTTCATCAAGAGCGCGCCTGTTGACTTTGCTTTAGAACTTAGTTCCATCGGGGAGCCATTAGAACATAGAACGCTTTTTTCTCATTACCTTATTCTATCATTGAATCTGCCGCCAACCCCGAACTACACGGCCGCGTACGAGCATGCACACAGCTTAGTGGCACTTCCCCGTGGATGACTGTGGTTATCAGGGTTCAACCCTGTGGCCGCGAACATTATGTCTCTCTCCTAAGCGTCTTAGGATTCGGACTGTTTTAAATCTTCTACAGACTGTTTGGAGTTGATTCCATGATGACCGATATAATCAAATTCAAAGCCGCGCTCTCGCTCTGCCTGGTGCTGGTTGCGATAGCAACTGTTTCCTCTGCGGTCTCCGCGCAGACTCAAGACGACAGAACTCTTTCACCATATTTCTTTGTCAAAGGTGACCCTAACATAGATCACTTACCTCTCAAGGATACACGTGTTGAGATAGCCGTTTCAGGAGTCATCGCAGACGTGAAGATCGTGCAGACATATCGAAATGAAGGCATACGGCCAATCAATGCGTCTTATGTTTTCCCGGCATCCACGCGTGCCGCTCTCTACGCCATGCGGATGCGAATTGGCGATCAAGTGGTCGTCGCGAAAATCAAAGAACGAGAGGCAGCAAAGCAAGAGTTTGATACGGCGAAGAAGGAAGGGAAGAGCGCCTCTCTGCTGGAGCAAAACAGGCCAAATGTGTTTTCGATGAGCTTGGCGAATATCATGCCCCAGGACCAAATTGAGATTGAGCTTCGTTATACAGAGCTTTTGGTGCCGACAGATGGAGTTTATGAGGTGGTCTATCCTACAGTTGTCGGGCCCAGATATTCCTCGCAATTGGAGTCTTCTGCGCCAAAAGGAAATGGCTGGGTCAATAGTCCATACACTCATCAAGGAGAAAAATCGAGCAGCACGCTCCATATTTCAGCCAGAATCTCTGCTGGCATACCCATCCAGGACCTGAGTTGTCCGTCGCATCAGATTCTGCCGCAATGGCAAAGCCCAGCTATAGCTCAACTGACGTTGGACGATGCTGATCCATTCCAGGGAAATCGCGACTTCGTCCTGCGCTACCGCTTGGCGGGAGATAAAATCGCTTCCGGTCTCATTCTTTACCAAGGTGAAGACGAAAACTTCTTTCTTTACATGGCTCAACCGCCCAGGCGAGTAGCGACTGAGGAGATACCCGCCCGCGAGTACATTTTCGTCGTAGATGTTTCCGGCTCGATGGAGGGTTTTCCTCTGAATACCTCCAAACAATTGCTGAAGGATCTAATCGGGCAATTGCGACCAACGGACCTTTTCAACGTCGTTTTGTTTGCCGGAGACTCGTCTGTGCTTTCTTCCAGGTCGCTACCGGCAAATCAAGAAACTATCTCAAGCGCGATTCGATTGCTGGATGAGCAGCGTGGGAGCGGAGGGACGGAACTTCTTCCAGCGGTCAAACAAGCCATGAGCCTTCCCCGTCAAGCAGGCGTCTCGCGTAGCATCGTGCTGGTGACAGATGGTTACATTACAGGAGAGCAAGGTGTCTTCGACTACATTCGCGAGCATCTTCATCAATCGAACGTGTTCGCGTTCGGTATCGGCTCAGCGGTAAATCGTTATCTCATTGAAGGCGTGGCGAAGGCTGGAATGGGTGAGCCTTTTATCGTGACAGATGAGTTGGAAGCTTCAACGATTGCCGCCAAATTCCGGGAATACATTCAGACTCCGCTCTTAACTGACATTCAGATACGTGCCCTCGGTTTTGAGACATACGATGTGCACCCCGTTTATCTTCCAGACCTGCTGGCAGAGCGCCCCGTGATTCTCTTCGGCAAATGGCGAGGGGCTGTAACGGGAAGTTTCGAGCTGCGTGGAAAAACAGGGCGTGGAGATTACGTGACGAGTTTGGATGTGGCTAATGTTCAGCCGGATGAGGCCAATCGGGCGCTGCGATATTTGTGGGCTCGCTCCCGAATCACTGAGCTGTCGGACTACGGATCAGGGGATGTATCCGCTGAGAGAGTTAAGGAGATTATTTCACTGGGTATAAAGTACAACTTGTTGACTCAATACACGTCATTCATAGCGGTTCGTGAAGAGGTGAGAAACCCGGACGGGTCTGCAAAGGATGTGAAGCAACCGTTACCTCTTCCCTTGGGCGTGAGCGACCTGGCAGTAGGCGAAGGCATCGGGGTTGGAAGTGAACCGGAGCTCGTTTGGCTGACCCTTGCGTCTCTGGCGCTCGCGCTGATTATGATTATCCGTTCGCGGCGGCGGCGCCTGATATGATTCAGAAGCTTATTTCGAAACGCAACGCACAGCTGGTTGTCGTGTTGCTTTGTGCCGCTGTAGTCAAGTTCTATTACTCAACGGCAAGCGTTAACCAACTACGCTGGATTCTCGCTCCGACGACTCTGTTGGTAGAACTAGTCAGCGGTTCACGTTTTGAGTTTGAATCCTACGCGGGTTACATGAATACTGAGCGCAATTTCCTCATTGCCGCTTCCTGTGCGGGGGTCAATTTCCTGATCACCTCATTCCTGATGCTTTCGCTAAGAAAGCTGTGGGGAGACCGAGAGCAAGACACAGCCTGGAGATTCATTCCGTTTGCCGCCCTGTGTGCTTATCTTGCAACAATCGTCGCGAATACAGTCCGTATTTCCACTGCGTTGCTACTGCGCGGGATGCATCCGGAAGTGGGCTGGTTAAGTTCAAATCAACTTCATCGCCTCGAAGGGATTTTTATCTATTTCGGGTTTTTGCTGTTGTTGTTTATGGTCAACGAAAAGATGAGTTACGGAAGTGCGTCGAGTTCCAGGAATGCTTCCGGTCTGTTTCGGCTAACTTTATGCCCGCTCCTGGTCTATTACGCGACAACGTTAGGAATCCCGTTGGCCAATGGCGCATATCGTCAGGGAGCTGACTTCTGGGAGCATTCGCTCTTCGTACTACTTACTCCTATACTATTGATTCTCCCATTAGCCACTTTCCGCTTTCGGAGAACCTGCCGTCTAACACGTCCTGCCAGCGCATCTTCTGAATAAATGTGCAAAGCCATGAGCGGCCAACTTGGCACATCCAGAACTATAGATGATTGCAAGTGTATGTAGACTACGAGTCAGTACCGCCTGCGGTAGCGGGCGGGTATGGGTGAGCTAAGAACCCGCCCGCTACCGCAGGCGGTACTGACCTGAGTGCTCTTCGCTCCTCAAAAGCGCCTCGTGACATCTGGCGTGAAGCTGGCGCTCCCCTTCGGTCCAAATTCGGTCGCCCGGTGTTGGAGGCGAGTTTCGTGCAGATGGTTTAAGATGCCAGGATGATTGAGCAAGAGGTTGACCTCTTAAACGAATTGAAGGCTACTGGGGCGGAGGAGCCACGTATCGAATATGCGCGCCGCCGTGAAGCGCGCCGTATGACGGCGGCGCAGCACTTTCAAAGCTTTCGCAAAGTCGGAATCGTGCGCCTGGTGTTGCTGGCAGCCGCTCTGGTGCTGGCCTGGCTCGCCATCAAAGGGCTGATCGTTTGGTGGTGGCTGCTTCCTCCGGTCGTTGCTTTCCTCGCCCTGGCCGAAACTCAGGCGCGCATTACTCGTGCGCGGCGGCTCTCGGAGCGTGCCGCAGACCTTTATGAGCGAGGGCTCGAAAGGCTCGAAGATCGCTGGGCTCGCGGGCAGAACACGGGCGAGCGGTTCATAGAGGCTTCACACCCTTATGCGGAAGATTTAGATCTTTTCGGCAAAGGCTCGCTCTTCGAGTTGCTCTCAACAGCGCGCACACGCGTCGGGGAAGAGACGCTTGCCGACTGGTTGCTGGAACCTGCGACGACCCGTGAGGTGCGCGCTCGACAGGCAGCCGTCACAGAGCTTCGTCCGCTACTCGACCTGCGCGAGGATTTGGCGCTGCTCGGCGAAGGCGTTCGCTCCGGCGAGGACGCGCGGGCTTTAGTCGCGTGGTCCGCTCATCCGCCGTGGCTCATCACGCGCGCGGTGCGCCTCGGCGCAATAGTGCTGGCGGCGCTCGGCCTGATAACTCTGGTCCTCTGGATCGCAGGCTTCGGGGTGATTCCACTGCTCGCTGCGTTCATCCTCGGCAGAGCCTTCAGCTATCGCTTGCAAACTCAGGTCAACAGCGTCATCAGCGCCGTTGATCAGGTGGGGCGTGACCTGACGCTCCTTTCCGAAGTTCTGGCCCGCATGGAGCGCGAGCGGTTCTCGTCGCCGCTCCTGGTCGAGCTGCGTGCTGCGCTCGATGTCGAAGGTCTAACCGCGTCCAGGCAGATTGCCAGGCTCAATCTATTGATTGATCTGCTGGACGCCAGACGCAACATGCTCTTCGCGCCCATCTCCATCATCCTGCTCTGGCCGCTCCAGTTCGCCATCGCCATAGAGAGATGGCGCCAGGCTTCGGGCCACGCTATCGGCCGCTGGTTGAAGGCTGTGGGCGAGCTTGAAGCTCTCAGTTCTCTGGCCGGCTATGCCTACGAGCACCCGCTGGACCCATTCCCGGAACTCGTGGAGGGCGAGGCCCGTTTCGAGGGCGAGGGATTAGGCCACCCGCTGATTCCCGAATCCAGAAACGTGCGCACGGACTTACGGCTATCTGGCGAATTGAGAGTGCTGATCGTCAGCGGCTCCAACATGTCCGGCAAGAGCACGCTGCTGCGCACGGTGGGGACCAACACGGTCCTGGCTCTGGCAGGAGCTCCGGTGCGCGCAAGACGTTTGCGCCTCTCGCCGCTTCAGATTGGAGCTTCGATACGCATACAGGATTCGCTACAGGCCGGGGCCTCGCGCTTCTACGCCGAAATCACGCGCCTGCGTCAGATTGTGGAATTAACCAAAGGGGAGCGCCGCGTGCTCTTCCTCTTAGATGAAATCCTTCACGGGACGAATTCACATGACCGTCGCATCGGAGCCGAAGGCGTGGTCCGCGGCCTCGTCGAGCGCGGCGCTATCGGGCTCGTCACGACTCACGATCTGGCGCTGGCGCGCATCGCCGAAGAGCTCGCCCCGCACGCCGACAATGTCCATTTCGAGGATCATCTCGAAGCAGGCAAGATGACTTTCGACTATCTGCTGCGCCCCGGCGTGGTCGAGAGAAGCAACGCGCTTGAATTGATGCGCTCAATAGGGCTTGAGGTCTGAACAAATGATGCGAAGTGAGCTATCAGCTTACGGGTGGAGTGAATTTTTTGAGGAGCATTTCCTCCCCTTCGCCGCCGCCGGTTACAAAGCGGGCCGCGTTGTGCTCGAATACAATCATCTCTACCGTGTTTACACTGAAGACGGAGAGCTGCTCGCAGACGTGGCAGGCAAGCTGCGGCATGAAGCCGCGACTCGCGCAGACCTGCCGACGGTCGGAGACTGGGTCGCCTTACAGTCGCGCCCGGAGGAAGCGAAAGCTACGATTCAGGCGGTCCTGCCGCGCCGGAGTAAGTTCGTGCGCCAGGCCGCGGGCTCTCGCACAGAAGAACAGATTGTCGGCGCTAACATTGACATCACGTTTTTAGTTACTTCGCTCAATCAGGATTTTAACTTGCGCAGAATTGAGCGCTATCTGCTGGTGGCGTGGGAGAGCGGCGCCAGCCCCGTCGTCGTTCTCAGCAAGGCTGATCTGTGCGATGAGGTCGAAGATAAGATCGCGTTGATTCATGAGGTGGCGCATGGAGTGCCGGTCCACGCTATCAGCGTGGTTAAGGAAGATGGATTGGATGAGTTGAGGCAGTATTTCCGGCACGGCCAAACGGTGGCGCTTCTAGGCTCGTCCGGAGTCGGGAAATCAACTCTCATCAATCACCTGATCGGGCGCGACGTTCAAAAAGTAAAAGAGATACGTGAGCACGACGGGCGCGGTCGGCACACGACCAGGCATCGCGAGCTGATCCTTTTGCCGCAGGGCGGGCTTGTCCTGGACACGCCGGGAATGCGTGAGCTGCAACTATGGGACGGCGGTGAAAGCCTTCAGCAGACCTTCGACGACATCGAAGCTCTGGCCGCCAGTTGTCGCTTCAGCGATTGCCAGCACAGAGACGAGCCCGGGTGTGCGATACAGCAGGCCCTGGCCGAAGGAGAGATTGACGCCGCCAGATTGCAAAGCTACTTGAAGCTGCAAAAGGAGCTGGAACACATGGCTCGCAAGCAGGACATCAACGCTCAGCTCGCTGAGAAGAAGCGTTGGAAGAAACTGACGCGTCTGGCCAGCCAGAGAGGGCAGGAGAAGCGCAAGTGAAAATGAGTCGAAGACCTCTTACAGTTATCCCTGGCTCGACTTTAATTGGAATTCAACAGGTCATCTATAAAGACTTGCAATTGGGTGTGGCCCTGAGCCGAGCGGTCAGGTCAGTACCGCCTGCGGTAGCGGGCGGGTGTGGTGCGTCTCAGACCCGCCCGCTACCGCAGGCGGTACTGACATTCACTTAATGCATTAGGCCGGAAGGATCGTCTCCCTCCGGCCTGATGCGTGTTTACTTGAAGGTAAATCTATTCCGGATTGGTGGAAGAGGTTCTGCCCGAAGTCATCTCCGGCGCGCCTTGCGTCAGCCCGCGGTTGACCAGGAGTTTTATCTCGACGCGGCGGTTCTCCGCTCGCCCGGCACGCGTCTTGTTGTCCGCGACCGGCTGCGCTTCGCCGTAGCCGAAAGGCGTGATGATGCGCCTGAGCGGCAGTTTGTGATTCTCCACCAGGTAGCGTATGACCGTATCGGCGCGCTGCTGGCTGAGGCGGCGGTTCAACTCCGTGCCGCCTTCGCGGCTGGCAAACCCGCTCACTTCGAGCAGATAACCCTTGGTCGAAAGGGCCTTCTGCGCCACCTCGTCAAGTTGTTCTTTGGCCTCACGCGAGAGCACTGCGCTGCCACTCTTGAAAAGAATGCTGGCGCTCTCCTGCGGCACGTAGTCGTCCAGAGAAGAGATGCGCTCGTTGGTCGCGTTGACGCCTACCAGCGCTGCGTCGGCAGTCTCCTGCGCTGCCTTCGCGCCGCCACGCGCCGCGTTCGAAACCGCCGCTAGTTCGTCAATCTGCCCCGAAAGGCGCTGCGAATTCTGCTCGACCTGCCCGATGCGGCCTTCGGCCGAGCCGACGCGCGTTTCCACAGGGTCAACGCGCGACTCAATCGAGCGCGCGACTCTCAAATCCGACTCGTTGAAGCGAACCTTCTCGGCCACGAGTTGTCCTGAGGAATCGCCGCGTCCTTCGACCTCCAGGTTGAGACCGCGAAGGATATTGCCCGCATTATATCTAGTGCCGCCTCCGAGGAAGCCGCCCTTGGTTTTCACGCTGGTCTTCTCGGTCAGTAACACTGTGACAGTGCTTCCGGTCACGTCTTGAACTACGAAAGTGTCTGTCGCGCGCTCGGTCACAATGCCTTTGACTTTCATCTTCTGCCCGGCGGCGACCGCCGACGTGTTACTGCGCTCGGACGACGCGTTGCCTGCGTCCTGCGCTACCGCAAAAGGCGCAAGCGCAAGCGCGAGCATGAGCGAGGCACACAAATAGTTAAAGTTTCTAAAAATGTTTGACTTCATCAAGAATGTCTCCCTTATCACAAGAAAATTTTGAATCGACTGCAACACCGTCGGCGAACACGCGCCTTTCGGACAGCGCGTGCGAGGTTGCACCCGTAGCAGCAGCGGGCGATTCGTTGGCGAAGAGAAAATAACCTGACAGGCAGAGCGACGGGGTTGCGACCCTGTTACGAATCGTGTGCAGTATGGTTGTTACGCGCGGGCCTGGTTACAAATGGGCATGCAGAAGCCGGGACGCCAAACACCCGACAGGTCTGGCGTCCCGGCTTTCTTGTGAAGGGAGAAAAAGTTCTTCCCCTCGTGGCAGGCATCTTATGTGGACGCGAGCGAGGCTTGGTTGCGACTTCGTTGTGTTGCCATTGCGACCAATTAACATCCGGCCTCACACGAAAAGCCTGATGGTTACACTGCTACGGAAAGAGATGAGTGTCAGCCCACCGTGAGGAGCGAATCCCAGCCTCGTGATGACTCCCCTTCATAAATGAAGGAGCTTCTATGGATTTTCACCAATACATGCTCATCCACATGTACACTGCACTGTCTGGTTTGTTTCTCTCATTCAGCGTTCTAACTTTTACGTGGTGGACTTCCCACCACAACGCCCTAGTCAGAGTTTCAAAGAGCCGCACAGGTGACTCTGACAGTGTTTGCAACTCGCCAGACAAAGCCTGTCGTAATGAGGTTGAGTATAGCACAAGCTGAGGACGCAAATTTGAAAGCCTTTGCGTTGTGGCTACGCATTCATTCTGCGCCATAAATGGCGGGGTCTTCTGCGAGGTTTTGATAAATCGGCTCACTGTTTGGTCGGAACGAGACCTTCGATTTTCGCGGCCAGGTCTTTGATGACCTGATCTGTAGCGTGCTCGTTCAGATGCGAGTCTTCAGGGCCGACTATCGAAGGCTCCACCAGGACCGGGATGTCATAGCTGATGAAGCCTTGTATCAGGTAGTTAATGTTCTCGTTAAATTGAGTTTCAGACGTTTTATAGTACTTCCCGTTGAGGAGATGCACCACTTCATCCTGACTCGCTGGTTGAGCTTTCGGGTCGTTGGGGTGCTTATCCGTCGTGAAGATCACAAACTGCGCATTGTGAGAAGCCGCCAGACGCTGCATCTCTTGCATGAGACTGCGCGTTAGATCAAGACCATATTGCACTCTTGGGCTGCGTGGAGTGAGTTTCATCGCCCGATCATTTTTGTCGGTATCAAAATTCTCGTATTTCAAATAGTTCGGCAGCTCATTCATTCTCTTTTGCCAATCATCTGAAACAGGACCGTCGTACCGGGCCATTGGAGCGTATGCCGGGGGAAGAATGGACCGTGCCCACTCCTTCTCTCTAGGGTATGGGAAAAACTTGCGCCAGAGGCGCATCAACCTGAGCGAGGGGGTTTCTCTGGCTGGCTGCCCCGTCAACTCTGTCGGGCCGCGCAATTGACCGTTCTCCAGCCAGAAGGTTGGCTTGGGTGTGCGGTCGTCCGGCACATTCGTTGGGAAGGTATTGTTCCAGACATCATTTGCAGGGGTGAACCAGAGGATCACCAGATCGGCGCGAAACTTCTCGTAGTACTCTCTGAGGGATAAGAGCTGTTGATCTTGTCCTGTGGCAGGGCCGCCCAGGGAGAAGACTTTAACTTTCTTACCGTTGGAATTTAAATAGAATTGAAGCCGCTGTTCCGGCATCCAGCCATACGCACAGGCTTTCGCCTCGACCTGTGAATCCCCCACGAGGACGATGACAAAATCGTCCTCGTGATATTGTATGGGCTGACCCCTGAAGCCTAATTGGTGTCTCTCCGAGGTGTAACTGTTTAATGTCTTCCAGCCGCTGATGACTAGCTTCGGAGAATTGAATATTCGGAGCACAATCTCTAAAAGAATCAGAGTGACGCAAATACTAATCGCTACTGTTAAAACTTTCTTGATAAGAACGCGTTTCAAAGTAGCCTCCCTTTGCCCCTCTTCATCGAGCAAAACCTTTATGCCAGGCTTCTCATAAAATGCTTCAGAAGATCGAGTAGATGAAGGGAGATAGCGCCGAGCTCTGCGCGAAGACGAGAAGGATGCCCATTAGCAGTAGCACGATAATGATAGGAAGCAACCAGAATTTCTTGTTACGACGCAGATACAGCCAGAATTCGCTGACGAGCCCCAATTTACTCATGACCAAAGCTCCTCTCAATCAAAACGTTCTTAAAATAATCGCTCAAATCGCTCCTTCGTTTGCCTCGTAGTCTCACGCGGAATCCAGTAGCTTTCGCGCCTCGCCTTCCGGCGATTCAAAGAGTCACGCCCGATCACCCGCATAACCAGACTGTACGGGACGAAGATTAAATAGAAAACCAGCGACAGCAGGATCCTGCTATTCACATAGCCAAGAACGCCCGCGAGCTTCATCCAGAGAACGTGAAAACGGCGGGCCAGAGCTGGCAGCAGTAAAGCCATCAGGACCAGCGCGCCCGCCAAACTGCCCAATACTATAACTACCGTCATCCGCCCGCGATAAAAACTCCATGCAGCAATTAAGGACAAGACACACGCCACGACGAGCGCGCTCTTTCGCGCCTGCGCGTTGGTGACTTCAGACAACTTCAGAGTCTTAGTCAAGCTGAAACTCCTCCTGCCAGGCCTCTTCGTCAATGAACACGCTCTCGCCCTGCTCATCTTTTCTGATGACGAACTCTTCCATCACCAGACAGTCCATCTCCGTCCGCATGAAACAGGTGTAAGCCTGTTTGGGCGTGCAGACAATCGGCTCGCCGCGCACGTTGAACGAGGTGTTGACGAGAACGGGACAACCCGTGAGCCTTCCGAACGCTGCGATCAAATCGTGGTAGAGCGGATTCTCCGCGCGGCTCACGGTCTGGATGCGCGCGGAGTAATCAACGTGAGTCACTGCCGGGATCGTGGAGCGCGCGACGTTGAGCTTCTCAATCCCGAAAAGGTTCTCCTCTTCTTCTGTCATCGCGAAACGCAGACGTTCCAGGACGGGCGCAACCAGCTGCATGTAGGGCGAGTCCACATCCAGCTCGAAGTAATCCGAGACGCGCTCGCGTAAAATAGAGGGCGCGAACGGGCGGAACGATTCGCGGAATTTGATCTTGAGATTCATCTGCGACTGCATGCGGGGCGAGCGCGGGTCGCCCAGGATGCTCCGCGCCCCTAGCGCCCGAGGACCGAACTCCATTCTGCCCTGAAACCAACCGACGACCTTCTCTTCGGCCAAAAGCTGCGCCACATGCTCCGCCAATTCCGCGCGATCCAGGCGTTGATAACGCACACCCGTCGTCTCAAGAAACTCCAGTATCTCGTCGCTCGTAAACGATGGCCCGAGGTAAGCGCCTTTCATCCCGTCCACGTGTCCCTGACAGACCTCATTCACGTTTCGCCCGTTTTCGAGATATTGATACCAGACCGAAAGCGCAGCGCCCAATGACCCGCCCGCATCGCCCGCCGCCGGTTGAATCCAGATGTTTTCAAACGGACCCTCGCGCAAGATTCGCCCGTTGCCGACACAATTTAAAGCCACGCCTCCGGCGAGACATAAGTTCTTCTCTTTGGTTTCGCGGTGCACGTGCCGCGCCATCCTGAGCATCGCTTCTTCCGTCACTTCCTGAACAGAGCGGGCCAAATCCATCTCCCTCTGCGTCAAGGCGGCTTCAGGTTTGCGTGGCGGCCCGCCGAATAGTTCGTCGAAGCGCCGGTTGGTCATCGTCAGTCCCTGCGCGAAGTTGAAATATTTCATGTTGAGACGGAGGCTTCCGTCCTCTTTCAGCTCAACCAGCTCATCAAGAATCTTATCAACGTAGCGTGGCTCTCCATAGGGCGCAAGCCCCATCACCTTGTACTCCCCGGAATTCACCTTGAAGCCCGTGTAATAAGTGAAGGCGGAATAGAGCAGGCCGAGCGAGTGTGGGAAATGAAGCTCGGCCAGTAGGTGTAGCTCATTGCCTTTGCCGTAGCCATAAGAGGAGGTCGCCCATTCTCCGACGCCATCCATTGTCAGGACAGCGGCGTTCTCAAACGGTGAGGGGAAAAAAGCAGAGGCGGCGTGCGATTCATGATGCTCCGTAAAGAGCACTTTGCCTTTGTAGTTTGCGCTCTCGGCCACCTGCTCACGAATCCACAGCTTCTCGCGCAGCCACAAAGGCATCGCCCTCAGGAAGGACCGAATCCCGTGTGGCGCATAATCAATGTAGGTCTCAAGAAGGCGCTCGAATTTCAGCAGCGGCTTGTCATAGAAAGCGATGTAGTCAAGGTCTTCGCCCTTGATTCCGGCGTGCTTCAGGCAAAATTCCACAGCCTGAGCGGGAAAATCCTGGTCGTGTTTCTTGCGCGTAAAGCGCTCTTCCTGCGCGGCAGCCACAACTTCGCCGTCCCGCACAAGACAAGCAGCGGAGTCATGGTAATAAGCAGAAATTCCCAGAATGTACATCTAACTCGGTTAACGTCTAACCCCTCTTTTGGCCTCAGTCGCCAAGTGTGTTGTTTAGGATAGTGGAGCGCAAATCAGATAGTCAAACCACATATCAGGCGGGTGTGATCAATTAAAAATTAAAAATGTAAAATGCAAAATGGACGGTGAGGATGATGTTCCCTGTTTTCCCTTTTGCATTTTTAATTTTGCATTTTGCATTGTCTGACCCGCCCAGCTTAAGCAGGCGGTACTGACCTTAGTCATTTCCCAACAGGGTTGCGCGATGGAGAATCGTGTTGGGGACGGGTTCGAGAAATCTGGAGACGGTGGGCAGGGAATCCGCGCCTCTGTCGCCACGGTAGGCGTTGAGCGGATAGGTGAAGTAAATGTATTGCCTGGCCCGCGTCGTGGCGACGTAAAGGAGGCGTCTCTCTTCCTCCTGGTCTTCAAACTCATCGTAAGAGCGTGTGGACGGAAACCACCCGTCCGTCATCCAGATGACGAACAGGGCGTTCCATTCCAGCCCCTTCGCCGAATGGACCGTCGAGAGTGTGACGTAGCCACCGCCACCGCCGCGCGCCGCCGCGCCGCCCGCGTCCGACGGATCGAGCGCCACGTCCGCGAGCAGCTCCTGCGCGCTCTTGTATCGTTTCGCAATCCCTTGCAGGTGCTCCAGGTCGCGCGCGCGCCGCGGGTGATCGTCGTATCTTGCTTTCAGGATGGGCCTGTAGAAGCGCAGCACGTGTGAAAGTTGCGTGCTCGGCGATTTCTCCTCGACCAGCCTCCCGAGAAGACGCGACAGACGCAGCAAGGGCTCTTTGTAGCTCGCGCGCGCCGGAAATTGCGCCAGCTTCCTGAACAGACTCTCTTTCGTCCTTGTCGCCCTGAACTCCCTACGCTCGACGCCCAGGTGAGCGATGATCTGCTCGACGGTCGCGTCGCCGATGTGGTCAATCAATTTAAGCGTGCGGAACCACGAAAGCGTGTCGGAAGGATTGGCGACGACGCGCAGGAACGAGAGCGCATCTTTGACGTGTGCGGATTCGGCGAAGCGTATGCCGCCGAACTTGCGAAACGGGATGCCATGTTTGCCCAGCTCGATTTCCAAGTCGAACGAATGAGAGCTGGCGCGAAACAGCACTGCGATCTCTTGCAGCGGCATTCCCTCCTCGCGCAGCTCTTCGATGCGCTGGGCGACGAAGCGCGACTGTTCGTTCTCGTCGCGCGCGCTGACAACCAGTGGTTGCGGTCCTTCAGCAGCTCGCGAGTAGAGGCGCTTGGCGTAGCCCTCTTTCACCTCGGAGATGAGCGCGTTGGCGACGTCCAGGATGGGCTGGGTGCTGCGGAAGTTCTCTTCAAGTTTGATGATCTGTGCAGCGGGGAAAAGCTCTGGGAACTCCAGCATGTTCCTGAAGCTCGCCCCGCGGAACGAATAGATTGACTGGCACTCGTCGCCGACGACAGCCACGTTGTCATGCGTGGCCGTCATCAGCCGCACGATCTGCGCCTGAAGCTTGTTGGTGTCCTGATACTCGTCCACCATGATGTAGCGGTACTGTTCCGAGAGACGCTCGCATAACTCCGCGCTGCCTTCAAGCGCCTCACGCAGCCGCGAGAGCAGGTCGTCGTAAGTGAGCATCTGGTGACTGCGCTTGAAAGTCTCGAAGGCTTCGAATAACTCTCGGAGGGCGTGGCGCTCGTCCGCGAACTGCGGGTAGAACTGATCGAGCACCTGCTCCAGCGGCAATACCTTGTTGACCATCATGCTGAAGATGGCGCAGATGGTGCGCTTGCGCGGAAAGCGGCGGTCTCTGGTGAGCCGCATCTGACGGCGCAAAAGGTCAATCAAATCTTCCGTGTCGCTTCCGTCCAGCACTGTAAAATTGCGCTGGACTCCGGTCAGCTCCGGGAATTTTCGCAGGACGGAGTGGGCCAGCGAATGAAAGGTGCCGCCGGAGACTCGCTGGCAACGTTCGTCCGCAAGAGCCGCCGCGCGCGCGAGCATGCTCGTGGCCGCGCGCCGCGTGAAGGTGAGCAGCAACACCGATTCGGGCCGCACGCCGGACTCCACCAGCCGCGCCATGCGATAGACGAGGGTGCGCGTCTTCCCTGTGCCCGCGCCCGCGACGATCAGAAGCGGCCCTTCCGTAGTCGTCACGGCCTTGTATTGCGACTCGTTTAACTCCTTCTCGTAATCAATCCGGCGAGAGCGCGGCGCAGCCACCACGCGTTTCAAGACCAGCTTAGGTGTGGCCGGGGCAGGCGCGGCCCGGCCCAGTTCGAGATCGCGCTTGAGACTCTTGAGCTCAGCCGAAAGTTCCGTGACCTTTTGATAGCGGTCCTTCGGAGCTTTCGCCAGAGCTTTAGAGAGGATTCGTTCGAGGACGAGCGGCAGGTCCGTTTTGACGGCGTGCGGCGGGCGCGGCTCTGCGTGCAGAATGGCGTGCATCGTGTCAATCCGGTTTTCGTTGGCGAAAGGACACTGCCCCGCAAACATTTCGTAGAGGACGATGCCGAAGGAAAAGATGTCGCTGCGCAGGTCCACACGCTGGCCGAGCAGTTGCTCCGGCGACATGTAATTGATCGTTCCCATGATCATCCCGGATTGGGTCTTGACGAGGATGCGCGTCTTCTCCGCGCTGTCGGCGGCGAAGGCGCGCTCGCGCCGCGCGACGAGTTTCGCCAAGCCGAAGTCCAGAATCTTCGCGTAGCCATCGCGACTGATGATCAGGTTTTCGGGTTTGAGGTCGCGGTGAATGATGCCGTGCTCGTGTGCCTTGGCGAGTCCCTCGGCCACCTGAATCGCGATCTCTAAAGCCTCTTTGAGGGCGAGCGCACGCGCCGTGATTCTCTGGCGTAACGTCTCGCCCTCGATATACTCCATCGCCATGTAAGGGATGCCGTCGTCTTCCCCGACTTCATAGACCGTGAGGATGTGCGGATGATTCAGGGCCGAGGCGGCGCGCGCTTCCTGAAGAAAACGGCGACGGCGGTCTTCTTGAGAGATCGCTTCGGGCGGTAACACTTTGAGCGCGACGACGCGTCCGAGCTTTTCGTCGTATGCCTTGTACACCGCGCCCATCCCACCCGCACCCAGTGCTTCCAGGATTCGGTAGTGCGCGATTGCTTTGAGTTGAGGCGTAGCTTTCATGCTCGGATGTTCAGGTAATTTTAATCTAAATCGGGTAAGAGTATGAAGAAGTAAGATTCAGTCGGGAGACTTGATCGGATATGGCGACGACACGGACCCGCCCGCTACAGTGGGCGGTACTGAGCTGGGACACCTAGCACCAGCACAACCGACAGAACCCCCGCTAGCACAGGGTATATTATGTAGGATACTAACAAAGTATGCCATGTATCCCGCGAGTTCCGAGACGGGAAGTATTAAGGTCAATACCGAGTCTGATTACTGGCATCCAGTTATAAAAATAGATCAGCATCCGCGGGGGTATCAGATTCTTAGATCCAAAACTCTGCCACTCTTTCACATAGTCCTGTAGCTCCGGTAGCCCTAACCCAAGATGCGAAGCCAACGCAGGTGAAATCGTCCTGCCTCCTTGCAACTATGCTTATGGGTGGTGCATCATAAGTGGCAGCTAATCCTTCTCTCTTGCATCAGCGGTGATGCGCCCCTGAGTCAGCGGCGTTCGGATAGTTCGAGAGCGGGTTGATTTCAACCACAGAAGTTGCTCCAAGAAGAGC